>JAFEHB010000059.1_pt1 | contig 133176 bp, 113 predicted proteins | sample 9267121 | NCBI WGS metagenome assembly JAFEHB01 (sample SAMN17103336, study PRJNA684904) | human gut metagenome | isolation source: diarrhea sample from child under the age of five | host: Homo sapiens | place: South Africa: Mafikeng, Mafikeng Provincial Hospital | collected 2019-09 | reverse complement strand
AGGAGAAGAAAGCAGAGATTGAATCCCGTCAGGCACTGAAAGAGGCTTACCGGTCCGCAGAAAATGCAAATCGTGCGAAAACAGAATTCCTTTCCAATATGTCCCATGATATCCGGACACCAATGAATGCGATTGTGGGTCTGACAGCAATCGCAGGAGCAAATGTTGAGAGCCAGGACAGAGTCATTGAATGCCTCGGCAAGATCACAGAATCAAGCCGCCATCTGCTGGGGCTGATCAATGAAGTATTGGATATGGCACGCATTGAAAGTGGAAAAATGACACTGGCACAGGAAGATTTCAATCTGTCAGAGCTGGTAGATAATCTTATTACACTTACGAAACCGGTGCTTGATGAACATAAACATAATTTTGATATACACATCAATCATATTGAACATGAGGCTGTCTGTGGTGACAGCTTGAGGATTCAGCAGGTATTTGTGAATCTGATGAGTAATGCGATCAAGTATACACCGGATGGTGGAAATATTACTTTTTCGATAGAGGAAAAACCAAATGGATTTTCAGAACTTGGATGCTATGAATTTACGATTGAGGATAATGGGATCGGTATGTCACCGGAATTCCAGAAAATCATGTTTGATCCTTTCAGCCGCGCAGATGACCACCGGACAACCAGAGTTCAGGGAACCGGTCTTGGAATGGCAATCAGCAGAAATATTGTGAACCTGATGAATGGCACTATTAAAGTGGACAGTACCTTGCACAAGGGAACTAAAATCACAGTAACAATTTATCTGGAGCTTCAGGAAAAAGAAAAAGAACAGGACAGAGATCTGATGAATCTGCCGGTCCTGGTTGTGGATGATGATAGGACATGCTGTGAAAGTACAGTTGCAACATTAAAGGAAATCGGTATTATGGGTGAATGGGTTCTCTCTGGCAGGGAAGCGGTTGAGCGCTGTTATGCACGGCATGAGTTGAAAGATGATTACTTTGCTGTTATTTTAGACTGGAAGATGCCGGAGATGGATGGTATAGAAACTGCCAGACAGATCCGGAAACGGATAGGAAAAGAGATCACCATCATTGTATTGACATCCTATGAATTCAGCGAAATTGAAGAAGAAGCAAAGGTTGCAGGTGTAGATGCTTTTATTGCAAAACCGCTGTTCCGTTCCCGGCTGACGGCTACACTGCGGCAGTTTACTTCAGGAAGAAAAGAAAAAACAGCAAGAAATTATCTGGAGAAGCTGTCAGAATCAGACTACACGGGAAAAAGGATTCTGCTGGTTGAGGATAATGAGTTGAACAGAGAAATTGCTGGTGAAATTTTGCAGATGACAGGTGCAGAAGTGGAAACAGCAGAAAACGGAAAAATCGCAGTTGAAAAAGTGGAAGCTTCTCCGAAAGGATTGTATGATCTTGTTTTTATGGATATCCAAATGCCTGTCATGAATGGTTATGAGGCAACTGCAGCAATCAGGAGCCTTCCGGGTGAAAAGGGAAAACTGCCTATTGTTGCCATGACTGCCAATGCTTTTGCAGAAGATGTACAGCTGGCCAAAAATACAGGCATGAATGGACATATCGCGAAACCGCTGGATATGAATAAGCTGAATGATGTTCTGGAAAGCTGGCTGTAACTGATTTTCATGTGATCACAAAGTATATTACTAGGAACAGAGTGAACAGTAACCAGGTTATGCTGCATAAATCCTCAAATACTCCTTGCAATAAAAAAATACAGCAATTATAATATAAATGCAAAAGCCGGATGCGGAGGCTGACTTCTGAAAACAAAGAAAGGAAATATAAAAATGGCGAAAATTTTAATCAGCCCGTCCAAATATTTACAGGGCGCGGGAGAAATGAAGAATCTTGGAACTTATGCTGCAAAGAGCGGAAAAAAAGCGTTGGTTCTGATCAGCAAAGGCGGATATAAAAGAATTGGTAAAACGATCGAAGAGAGCTTTGCTGAGAGTTCCTGTGAGGTGGTTTTTGATTATTTTAACGGAGAATGCTGTAACAGTGAGATCGATCGTCTGGTAAAGATCGTAAAAGATGAGCAGTGTGATCTTACCATTGGTATTGGTGGAGGAAAGATCTTTGATACAGCGAAGGCAGTTGCATATTATGCGGGAACACCGGTATTTATTTGTCCGACGATCGCATCTACAGATGCCCCTTGCAGTGCTTTGTCTGTTATTTATACAGAAGAAGGAGTTTTTGAAAAATATCTGTTTCTTCCGGCAAATCCGAATCTTGTTCTGATGGATACAGATATCATCGCCAAATCACCGGTTCGTCTTACTGTGGCTGGTATGGGAGATGCACTGGCAACATATTTTGAGGCAAGGGCATGCAAGAGAAGCGGAGCGACTTCCTGTGCGGGAGGTAAGACAACAGAGGCTGCCATGGCACTGGCTGAACTTTGCTTTAATACCTTGATGGATGAGGGTGTAAAAGCTAAGATAGCTCTGGAAGCAGGAGTATGCACACCGGCAGTTGAGAAAGTGATTGAGGCTAATACACTTCTTTCTGGAATTGGTTTTGAAAGTGCAGGACTTGCAGGTGCACATGCGATCCATAACGGATTTACTGTACTGGAAGAATGCCATCATATGTATCATGGAGAAAAAGTCGCATTCGGAACCATCACACAGCTGGTATTGGAGAATATTCCCCAGGAAGATCTGGAAGAGATTATCTTATGGTGCATTGAAGTAGGACTTCCTGTTACTCTGGCAGAGCTTGGAGCTGGGAAGGTAACTGATGAGCAGCTTATGGAAGTTGCCAGAACTGCATGTGCGGAGAATGATACACTTCACAACATGCCATTTGAAGTTACACCGGAAACTGTATTTGCAGCAATTAAAGCGGCAGATGCATATGGAAAATATTACCTGGACGAGGAATAAACAGATAAAAAGTAACTAGCTGATATAAATAAAATTGCAATCTGCAGAAACAAGAGTTATTAATTATTGTTATCCTGCAGGTTGCTTTTTTTTATGTATGGCTGTAATATAACAGAAAGATCAGTAAATATCGGAACAGAAAACATACGGAGGAATATCTGTGGCAAAAAAACGAAAACCCAAAATGGAGCTGCGATATTATAAGATGCCGGAGGGGAGTCCCATCCTTGCATTGCTCGGACAGAAGTGGGTCCAGAATTATGGGAACGATATCGATTATCTCCATTTTCATAATTATCTGGAAATCGGGTTCTGCTATGAAGGACAGGGATTTATGATACTGGGAGAGGATAAGGTACAGTTTCATGACCGGATATTTTCGGTGATCCCAGCCAATTATCCACATACCACAAACAGTGATATTGGAACTATCAGCCGCTGGGAGTATCTTTTTATTGATGTAGAAGGATTCCTGGATAAATTTATTAATAATTCAGTAAAAAGAGAAAAAATCGTTCAGCGGATCAACTCCAGATCGCTTTTTCTGAATGAAAAAGAAAACCGATCCATGGCAGGTAAGATCCTTAAGATTCTGGATATCATGCGGGATGGAGAGGAATTTTATCTGGAAGAAGCTAAGGGAGTTTTGGCATCGCTTCTTGTGGAAATCGCAAGGATAAACCGGGATTCAGGCGAAGAACGTTACAGCGAAGGCAGAGGGAAAGTCATGGATATGATCTCCAGGTCCCAGGATTATATTTCTGATCATTACATGGAGGATATTCGTATTGACGAACTGGCAGAATACTGTCATATCAGTGAAACTCATTTGCGCCGGATATTTACGACTTACATGAAGATGAGCCCGCTGGAATATATCAATACGATCCGTATTCAGGCGGCCTGTGATTATCTGAAAAAAACAGATCAGCCAATTGCAGATATAGCACATAAGTGTGGTTTTACCACCAATTCCACATTTAACCGGAATTTTCGCCAGGTTACGGGAATGACACCTCTGGAGTGGAGAAAACGTCCGGAGAACTATGAACAGCAGCTTCTTAAGTTTGACATCCATTCAGAGGAAGGCTGGTAAAACAACAAAACCAGATCTGTGGATCTGACACGACAGAATAGAAATATCAGACTGTATGCGGAGCAGGCAGATAGAAAGAGGTAAGAAATGTACGATTACAGGATTGTGGAGCAGGTCTCCAGAAAAAAGAAACATATGTCAGGAGCTCTCAGAAAAGTAATGGTGATCTTTGCGGCAATTTTTGTACTGATGGGTATCACGATCTCTCAGGCATTCATGCTTCCGGGATTTCTTCTGGCATTGCTTTATTTTGTTTATGACATATTCAGCCAGAGAGACTATGAATATACCCTGGAAAACGGACAACTGACCATAGATGTGATCTATGGAAAAAAATATCGTAAAACAGCTCACGTGCTGAATCTTGAGGAGATGGAAGTGACAGCACCTCACTATCATGAAAAAGTGGCAAAATATAAAAAGAATACCGGAACGGAGAAACTGAAAAAATACGATTATACCTCTTATGAAGATGATGTGCCTTACTATACCATGATCATTCGGGAAGATGGACGTAAAATAAAACTTCTTCTGGATCTGACAGAGGAAATGCTGCATACGATGAAAACACAGTTCCCTGGAAGGGTTTATTTTGCATAATATGCAGAAATGTTTGTGAAATATGTATGAAAAACAACATAAAATTTTATGAAATAGAAACAAAAACCTTCTTTTTTGACAAAAAATGTTTGCACAATGTCAAAAAAGAAGGTTTTTTGGGGGCATCCTGACGAATGTAAAAAGAAAAAATCCTCAAAGTGCATATTTTTTGTAAAAATATAGCGTGACAATAGTGCACAATCAATAAAATGGTTGAAATTGCACATTATATGAACAATTCTGCAAACTATAGAGGAAATGCGGATGCTATAATCCATTCATAAGCAAACGGGAAATGCTTAATAAAGGAGGAAAAGTAAATGAAGAAAAAATTACTCGCAGTGTTAATGACAGGTATCATGGCAATGTCTTTTGCTGCAACAACTACAGCAGTATATGCAAAAGGTGATGATGATAACACACTGACCGTATGGGCATGGGATCAGAACTTCAACATCAAGGCTATGAATATTGCAGGTGAGCAGTATGCAAAGGATCACGAGGGATTCAAGGTTGATGTGGTTGAGACATCTTCCGATGACTGCCAGACCAAACTTACAACAGCAGCAAACGCTGGAGATTACAGCACACTTCCGGACATTGTTCTGATGCAGGACAACAGCTATCAGAAATATCTGAAGAGTTATCCGGATGCCTTCACAGATCTGAAGGATATGGATATCAACTGGGATGATTTCGGAAAACTGAAACAGTCCTACTCTATGGTAGATGACACACATTACGGAGTTCCGTTTGATAACGGTGCAGCAATTGCCTGCTATCGTACAGATATTCTGGAAGAAGCAGGATATACCATTGATGACCTTACAGATATCACATGGAGCAAATTCATGGAGATCGGAAAAGACGTTCATGAAAAAACAGGTAAATATCTCCTTACAAGTGAAGCAACAGGCGGCGATACTCTGATGATGATGATCCAGTCCTGTGGAGCAAACTTCGTAAATGATGACGGAGAGGCTTATATCGTTGGCAATGATGTAGCAGAAAAATGTGTAGATCTTTATGTGGATCTTGTAAAGAACAATGTTGTTAAATTAGTAAATAACTGGGATGAGTATATCTCCACGATCACAGGCGGAGAGGCTGCTGGTATCGTTAACGGTAACTGGATCACAGCTACACTGATGGGAACAGAGGATCAGAAGGGGCTGTGGCAGATCACAACAATGCCGAAGGTTGACGGCGTTGATACAGCTACAAACTATGCAAACAATGGCGGATCTTCCTGGTACATTACATCCAACTGCAAGAATGTAGAGCTTGCTGAGGACTTCCTTGCAAGCACATTTGGTTCCAGCACAGACTTCTATGATGCAATCCTTCCGGAGACAGGTGCGATTTCCTGCTACCTGCCGGCTGGTGAGTCTGAGGTTTACAATGAGCCAAGCGAGTTCTTCAATAACCAGCCGATCTTCTCAACAATTGTAGAGTACTCTTCACATATTCCGGAATTCACAAAAACTCCTTATCATTATGAGGCAAGAGAGTGCATCAATACAGCTGTTGTCAATATCGTAAATGGTACAGACAAAGAATCTGCACTTCAGGAGGCACAGGATACACTGGCATTCAAGATGACAGAGTAAAGCTGAAATATTAATGAAATACAGAGCAGGGGACTGCATGCAGTCCCCTGTCTTATGTAAAGGTTTAGATGTTTGAAAGGAGGAGTTCCTGTGAATTCCAAAAAAAGTGGCATGTCTCTGGTGGCGAAACAGAGAGCGGCGGGCTGGATCTTTCTGGCACCGGCAACGATCATGATCGCTGTCATGAGTTTTTATCCGATGATCCGTGCATTTATCATCTCTTTACAGACAGGTGCCGGAGCAAATATGAGGTTTGCGGATCCGATCTTCAGTAACTATAAACGTATCATGATGGATAAGGTATTCCAGCAGTCCATCGTCAATACGTTCCTGTATCTTATTATTCAGGTACCGATCATGCTGGTCCTTGCGATCCTGCTTGCACAGCTTCTGAATAACAAGGATCTGAAATTTAAAGGTTTTTTCCGCACATGTGTATTTCTTCCATGTGCAACATCTCTTGTATCTTATTCTCTGATCTTCCGTTCTATGTTTGCAACAGACGGTCTGATCAACAGCATCCTGATCAAACTTGGAATTTTAACAACTGGCTATAACTTCCTGGGTAACTCCACAAGTGCAAAGATCGTGATCATCATCGCACTGATCTGGAGATGGACAGGATATAACATGGTGTTCTATCTGGCAGGTCTTCAGAATATTGAATATTCTGTATACGAGGCAGCAAAGATCGATGGTGCCAATGGCTGGAAGACTTTCTGGAAAATTACCGTACCACTTCTGAAACCGACAATTATCATGACATTTATTATGTCGATCAATGGTACACTGCAGTTGTTTGATGAGTCTGTCAACCTGACAAAAGGTGGCCCGGCAAACTCAACCATCACAATGTCCCATTATGTTTATAATACATGCTTCATCAACGTGCCAAACTTCGGATATGCGGCAGCAATGTCATTTATCATATTTATCATGGTAGCGATCCTGGCCTTTATCAATTTGAAAGTAGGTGATACACGTGACTGAGAAAAAGAACAAATCCGCAATTCAGAGAAGATTGATCCCTACATATATTTTTCTGATCATCGTATCATTTATCTCTGTATTTCCACTGTACTGGATGATCTCTGCGGCAACCAATACATCCACAGATGTATCCAGAGGTCGGATCCTTCCGGGTACATATTTTATGCAGAACTTTAAAAACCTGACTGCACAGCAGCCGCTGTGGAGAGCTCTTGGAAACTCTCTGTTTTATGCAGCTCTTACCACAGTGATCTGCCTTCTGATCTGTTCTATTGCAGGTTATGGCTTTGAGGTATATCATGACAGATGGAAAGACAGACTGTTTTCCATCCTGCTTCTTGCCATGATGATTCCGCAGGTTGCAACGATGGTTCCTTTATTTAAGATGTTTTCAAAAGCAGGACTCTTAAATACAGCGGTAGGTTTTATTCTCCCGATCATCTCCACACCATTTATGATCATGATGTTCCGTCAGAATGCCAGAGCATTTCCTGTTGATATCATTGAAGCAGCACGTATTGACGGATTAAGCGAGGTAAGGATCTTTTTCCAGATGTTTATCCCGACTATGAAATCTACTTATGCGGCGGCAGCAGTTATCACATTTATGAATGCATGGAATTCTTATCTGTGGCCCAAGGTAATCATGACAGATAATAAGGCAATGACAATGCCGATGCTGATCGCCAATCTGATCACAGGATATGTAACGGATTACGGTATGCTGATGTGCGGTGTATTATTCTGTTCCATTCCGACTATGATTGTATTCTTTGTATTGCAGAAACAGTTTGCGGAGGGTATTACGGGAGCTGTAAAATAATCTTAACCTAATGTGGATTGCGAATACCTGCTTGACACAAAAAGGATGCTGCTGAAATCTTTAGGTATATTGTATAATATGCTTTAACTGGATTATGTAGCATCCTTTTCTTAACCAGAGCAGTTGTCTGGGATAAAGCTTCGCAGCGCAGCGGATGCTTTTGTCCGCTTGATGCGAATCAAATTATAAGGAGATAAAAAAATGGCAGAGCAGATCAGATATGACCATTATCTGCACGGCGGCGATTACAACCCTGAGCAGTGGCTGGACAGACCGGATATTCTGAAAAAAGATATCGAATATTTCAAAAAAGCCCATATCAATACCGTTTCCATGGGAATGTTTTCCTGGGCAGTGCTGGAGCCGGAAGAGGGAAGATATAACTTTGACTGGCTGGAAGAAGTGATCGATAATCTGTATAAAGAAGGAATTTATACGATACTTTCCACACCATCCGGAGCAAGACCGAAATGGATGGCAGATAAATACGAAGAAGTTCTTCGCATGGATCCGGACCGCACAAGAAGATTTTTCGGTGGAAGACATAATCACTGTTATACTTCTCCGGTATATAGGGAAAAAGTCTACAATATTAATAAGAAGCTTTCTGAACGTTTCGGAAAACATCCCGCAGTGCTTTTGTGGCATATTTCTAATGAATATGGCGGAGAATGCCACTGTCCTCTGTGCCAGGAAAAATTCCGGGAATGGCTGAAAGAAAAATACGGAACCATCGAAAATTTAAATTCCAGATGGTGCACAACATTCTGGAGCCATACCTATAACAGCTTTGATCAGATCGAAAGTCCTTCGCCAAAGGGGGAAAATGCTCTTCATGCACTTAACCTGGACTGGAAACGTTTTGTTACAGACAGGACTGTGGATTTTATGAAGCATGAAATTTCTGCGATCCGTGCAGGTGGTTCCGAGCTTCCGGCAACCGCCAATCTGATGTATGACTACAACGGACTGGACTATAAAAAATTTAAGGATGTTATGGATATTGCATCCTGGGATAATTACCCAAGCTGGCATAAAAAAGACAATTATACCACAGCGTTGGACGGAGCCATGCAGCATGATCTTATGCGAAGCATCAAGAAAGCACCGTTTCTTCTGATGGAATCCTGTCCCTCTGCGACCAACTGGAAGCCTGTCAACAAGCTGAAAAAACCAGGAATACATCTGGCTGCTTCTCTGCAGGCAGTTGCTCATGGTTCAGACAGTGTTCTGTATTTCCAGCTTCGTCAGAGTCAGGGAGCCTCTGAGAAATTCCATGGTGCGGTGATCGATCACTACGGTGGGGATGATACCCGTATTTTCCGCGAAGTGACAGAGGTAGGAGAAGCGTTGGAGCAGATCCGGGAAACTGCTGGAAGCGTGACGAAGTCTCCGGTGGCTGTTCTCTATGACAGGGAAAATGACTGGGCGCTGAAGGATGCGCAGGGACCTCGAAACGAGGATATGCATTATCAGGAAAATGTGCAGAAACAATATCGTGCCCTCCGAAGAAAAGGCTATAATACAGACATCATCAATATGGAACATGATCTGTCCCAGTACCGTCTGTTAACGGTACCGATGGCCTACATGTTTTATCACGGATATGCCGAAAAGCTACGCACTTTTGCAAAAAATGGTGGTACTCTGGTACTTTCCTACTGGTCAGGAATTGTAGATGAAACAGATAAATGCTATCTTGAGGGAACCCCTCACGGACTGATGGAGGCAGCCGGTATCCGTACGGAAGAGATCGATGCACTTTATGACTGGGAAGAAAACGTAGGTGTTCCGGAAACAGGAAATCATCTCAGACTTACAGAAAGCTATACCTGTAAAAATCTCTGCGAGCTTGCAAAGGTTTCCGATGCGGAAGTGCTGCTGCGTTATGGAAGGGATTTCTATCAGGGGTATCCGGTGCTGACTCACAAGAAATACGGAAAGGGCCATGTTTATTATGTGGCGGCAGATATGGAAGCGGCTTTTTATGAGGACTTTCTGGGAAGGGCAGCAGAGGAAGCAGGCGTGAAGATGCCGATTACATTTATACCGGAATGTATTTCTGTGACAACCAGAGAAAATGAGGATACGGAATATCTGTTTATCCAGAACTTCGGAGAAAAGACAGAAACAGTTTCTGTTCCGGGGGATTACGAAGTTCTCTATGGATCATCGGATGAAAATGTGGCTCCGCTTGCCACCAGGATCTTAAAGCGGAAAAAATGATCACAGCAAAAAGTATAAAGCATATTTGTTTTCGGACGGTATGCTTTTTACTGTTGTCTGGGAAAGAGAAGGTAAAATGAAAGGTACAGCAAAAGAAGAGATAAAAAGAATAGCGGATCAGTTTGCATTTACCGGAGAACTGGTTTCGTGCGGCCCTTGCGGAAGCGGGCATATTAACGGAACCTATATGCTAAGATATCGGATCGGAGAGATGGGGTCCATTAAGGTGATCCTTCAGAAGATCAATCGGGAAATCTTTCGGAAACCGGAAGAACTGATGGAGAACATTGCCGGAGTCACTGGGCATCTGAAAAAGAAAGTTCTTCAGAAGGGAGGAGATCCGGAACGGGAGGTTCTGAACCTGATTCCAACGAAAGAAGGGAAGGCATTCTTGACAGATGAAAACGGAGAATGCTGGAGAGCTTATATTTTTATTACCGATGCAGTAAGCTATGATCTGGCGGAAAAACCGGAGGATTTTTATGAAAGTGCAGTTGCATTTGGAAAATTCCAGGAAATGCTGGCAGATTATCCGGCAGAGACTCTGCATGAAACGATAAAGGATTTTCATGATACAAAGAAACGTTTTCAGACTTTGAAAAATGCCATAGAGAAGGACAGCTGCCATCGTGCCGAATCTGTAAAAGAAGAGATTGCATTTGCGCTTCAGCATGAGTACCTGGCAAATGTATTCGGTGAGCTTCTGGCAAAAGGTGAGGTGCCCCTTCGGGTAACGCACAACGATACGAAGCTGAATAACGTTATGATCGATCTGGAAACAGGAAAGGGAATCTGTGTAGTGGATCTGGACACGGTTATGCCGGGACTTGCCATGAATGATTTTGGGGATTCCATTCGTTTCGGGGCCAGCACTGCATTGGAGGATGAGAAAGATTTAAGCAAAGTATCCTGTGATATGGAACTCTATGAAATCTATGTAAAAGGCTTTCTGGAAAGCTGTGGAGATAAGCTTAGTGCAAAAGAGATCGAAATGCTTCCCATGGGAGCTAAGGTGATGACCTATGAATGCGGCATTCGCTTTCTTACTGATTATCTGGAGGGAGATCATTATTTTAAAATCGACCGGGAAGAACATAATCTGGACCGCTGCCGCACACAGTTTAAATTGGTGGCAGATATGGAACAGAAATGGGACACTATGCAGACGATCGTGAAAAAATATCAGAAATAAAAAACAGAGGTTTTTACAATGGAGGTAAAGCGATGAGCGAAACAAAAGGAAGAGTGACTATTCCGACAGATCTGGATGTGATTCCGGAGACACTGAAAATGCTGGACGAATGGGGGGCAGATGCCATCCGTGACTGTGATGGAACAGAATTTCCGGCAGAGCTGAAGAAAACCGGCGCAAAGATTTATGCAACTTATTATACCACCAGAAAGGATAATGCCTGGGCAAAGGCTCATCCGGAAGAAATCCAGCAGATGTATATCATGACATCTTTTCACACGGCAGTGTCGGATACTCTGGAGATCCATCTGATGGATCATCTGTATCCGGATATGCTGGCGGTGAATACAAGAGATGATATCAGAAGATGGTGGGAAGTCATTGACCGGACTACCGGGGAAGTTGTCAGTACAGAGGAATGGTCATACGATGAAAAAAACGGAAATGTTGTGATCAGACCGGCGAAAGAGTTTCATGAGTATACGGTAAGCTTTCTTGCATATATCATGTGGGATCCGGTACATATGTATAATGCAGTTGTCAATGACTGGAAGGATGTAGAGCCTCAGATCACTTTTGATGTGCGTCAGCCTGCAACACGTGCGCATTCTATGGATCGCCTCCGCAGATTTCTGGATTCCCATGATTATGTGAATGTAGTACGATTTACTACCTTTTTTCACCAGTTCACACTGATTTTTGATGAGATGGCACGGGAAAAATATGTAGACTGGTTCGGATATTCCGCTTCGGTGAGTCCATATATCCTGGAACAGTTTGAGCAGGAAGTGGGATATAAGTTCCGTCCGGAGTTTATCATTGATCAGGGATACATGAACAACACTTATCGGATCCCATCAAAAGAATTTAAAGATTTCCAGGCTTTTCAGAGACGGGAAGTGGCGAAGCTTGCAAAGGAAATGGTAGACATTGTTCATGAATATGGAAAAGAAGCCATGATGTTCATGGGCGATCACTGGATTGGAATGGAGCCCTTTATGGATGAGTTTGCTTCCATCGGGCTGGATGCGGTAGTGGGAAGCGTTGGAAACGGTGCGACCTTACGTTTGTTCAGTGATATTAAACATGTAAAATATACGGAGGGAAGATTTCTGCCGTACTTTTTCCCGGATACCTTCCATGAGGGAGGGGATCCTGTAAAAGAGGCAAAAGTAAACTGGGTGACTGCAAGAAGAGCCATCCTTCGAAGCCCGATCCAGAGGATTGGATATGGCGGTTATCTGAAGCTGGCTCTGGAATTTCCGGATTTTGTACAGTATATCAAGGAAGTCTGCCAGGAATTCCGTGTGCTCTACGACAACATCCGGGGAACCACACCGTACTGCGTAAAACGTGTGGCAGTTTTAAATTGCTGGGGAAAAATGCGCTCCTGGGGAAACCATATGGTACATCATGCCATCTATTACAAGCAGAATTATTCCTATTTCGGAATCATCGAGGCATTAAGTGGTGCGCCTTTTGATGTGTCCTTTATCAGCTTTGATGACATCCGTCAGGATAAAGATCTGCTGAATGATTTTGATGTGATCATCAATGTAGGTGATGCGGACACTGCGCAGTCCGGTGGCGAGAACTGGGCAGATCCGAAGATTCTTACAGCTGTGCGGGAATTTGTCTATAATGGAGGCGGATTCATTGGAGTGGGCGAACCAGCGGCTCATCAGTGGCAGGGAAAATTCTTCCAGCTGGATGATATTCTTGGTGTAGAGGAAGAAAGAGGATTTAATCTTAATACAGATAAATACAACTGGGAAGAGCATAAAGATCATTTTATCCTGGAGGATACAGACGAAACCGTAGATTTCGGTGAGGGGAAAAAGAATATCTTCGCACTTCCGGATACAAAGATTCTTATCCAGAAGAATCAGGAAGTCCAGATGGCAGTAAAAACCTTCGGAAAAGGCAGAGGTGTTTACATCAGCGGACTTCCGTACAGCTTCTGCAACAGTCGTATCCTTTATCGTGCTGTGCTCTGGTCAGCCGCAGCAGAAAATGAGCTTTTCTGCTGGTTTTCTTCCAATTATAATGTGGAAGTACATGCTTATGTGAAAAATAAAAAATATTGTGTGGTAAACAACACCTATGAGCCACAGGATACTACGGTTTACACAGGGGATGGAAAGAGCTTTGACCTTCATCTGGAAGCTAATGAGATTCGTTGGTATCAGATCTGAGAAAGCAGGATACAGGTTTACTGATAAAGAAAAGCTGTGAAATTGTCTGAGGGCGTTGACAGAGAAAAAACTTATAATATAATAAATCCATTCCAAAAGTAGGAAAACAAAGCTGTTACAATAGAGAAAATCTATTATAGCAGCTTTTTGTTATTGCTGACAAACAATTTTACTTACAAAGAGGAGGGATTTATGAACAAAAAGATCAAAACCCTGTTTTGCAGAAAAAGAGTGCTTTTTCTCCGAAAAATAAAAGCAGAAAAAGTAGTGTTGTGATAAAATAAAAGAAAAATATTTCAAAGATAAAATGATCAGAAGAAAAGAGGTAGATAGATTATGACAAAAGCAGAAAAAAAGACACTGAAGCTTCCGGCAGAGAAGCCTCAGTATATTACAGTAAATGATATTACTTACGCACAGGTGGATTCCTGGTTCGGACATTGCAGGCGGGATCTGAAACTAGATATAATTTATCCGGAAACAAAAGATGGAAAAACCTGTCCCTGCATCCTCTGGATCTGCGGAGGTGCATGGCTGATGATGGATAAATCCGCACATAATCTTTATCTGAGCAGACTGGCATCGGATGGATTTGTAGTGGCAAGTGTGGAGTATCGTACTTCCAATCAGGGCCCGTATCCGATGCCGCTGCAGGATGTAAAGGCAGCCATCCGCTATCTGAAAGCTCATGCAGACCGGTTCCGCATCAACAAAGAGCAGATAGGAGTTATGGGAGAGTCTGCCGGAGGATATCTTACATGTATGGCTGCGCTGGACAATGATCCGGCTCTGGATGTGGGAGAGTATCTGGAAGAATCCAGTAAGGTACAGGCTGCCTGCCCATGGTACCCGCCTACGGATCTTTCTGCATTTCCGTGTGAATCTGCAGAAAAATGTGCTTCTTCCGCAGAATCCCTTCTGCTTGGATTTAATTCCATGTTAAATAAAGAAATGGCATACCAGAGCAGTCCGGTTTCCAAGGTTACGAAGGATGCACCGCCATTTATGATCATTCATGGCAACTGCGATCAGGTCGTTCCTTATGTTCAGTCGGAAACTTTATATGTCCTTCTTGAAGAAAATGGCTGTGATGTCACTTTGCTGACACTGGATGGTGCAGACCATGCAGATATCCAGTTTTTTCAGGATGAGGTATGGAACCGGATTGCGGAATTTTTCCGTGAAAAACTGAAATAAATAAAAGACAGGAGCACAGATCATCCGGCAGTTGTTGTAAATATGTGATCCTGAAAAGACTAAAAGTAGAAAAGAGAAACACAAATGATAACATTAAATGATTATCTGTATTCCGGAGATACTCTTCTCCGGATACTGAAGAAATACATCCGGGATCTTAGAACAGAGGCGAAGGAAAAACACAACGAGATCGATCTGGTACACTGTAATTTTCTGATCCAGATCCAGGAGCTTCTGGAGCATAATGATTTCCTTACTGCCCAGTCTCAGAAAATCCGGGAATTTTATAAATACATGGCAGGGGAATATCCGTTTTTGGCGTTTACCTTCAAGGGAAGGATCAAATCTCTGATTCGTGCGGAGGAAAAATTTAATGGATATGTAGTGGAGTTTATTTATGACTATTACAAAGAACACGGTGAATATCCTTCCGTGTCACAGATCAAGGAGCGCTTAAGTTGTTTTCGGGATTTTATTGCGTACAGGATCGTTATCGCCATGCCCAGATGTCATCTGAAAAATGGAGAGAATGTCAGAGAAGAAGAGCTTCGTTATCTTTATGAAATTGCCAATATACTTCCGGGATTTCTGGAAGAAAGAGGATTTACCGCAGAGCCGGCCAGAGGGGTACAGGAAAGCACTTCTTCGTTGCTCAGTGAGGAGGTCAGACCTTATTACCGAGATTACATCTGTAACAACAGTGAGGATGATTATCAGTCCCTGCATATCACGTTTTATGATAACAGTTCCCGAAGCTATATGGAAGTACAGCTGCGGACCAAAGACATGGATGATGTTGCGGAGATTGGTTCCGCCAACCATTTAAGCTATGAGAAAAAACAGGAAAGTGAACGCAGGAGAAGGGACGCGATTCCCCAGGGGGAATGTATCTATTTTGACGAGGCCTATGAGCGGGGGATGCGGCTTCTTGGACTGGATCTTGCAAAACTGGATGTCAATATGTTTGGTGCGGTAAATAATAGCCTGATCAATGATGGCTGCGGACTGTTCCGCGGAAGGATGATTCTTCCTTATGAGCATCTTTCCCGTTTTCAGAATGATATCGTTGACTGAGGGAGGATGACATGAAAGACTTGACAAAAGGGAGACCTTCCACATTGATCCTGTCCTTTGCACTTCCTGTATTTCTGGGAAATCTCCTGCAGTTGACGTACAGCCTGGCAGATACTAGGATCGTGGGGAGCTTTTTAAAAGAAGATGCGCTGGCTGCAGTAGGGGCCACCAGTCCTTTAAGCGGGCTGATCATCGGTTTTCTGATGGGCCTTGCAAATGGATTTGCCATTGTCACCGCACAGAAATTCGGTGCCGGAAACAGGGAAGAAGTACGAAAATCCTTTGCGCTGTCTCTTGTAATGGGCAGCGTGCTTTCTCTGATCCTGACTGTTTTGGGACTTTTGTTTCTGCATCCGATCCTGAGGTTCCTGAATGTTCCAGATCATTTGACGGGAATCGCCAGGCAGTATATTTTTATTATTATCGCAGGTATGCTGGCAACGTTTCTTTATGATACCTGCGCGGCATCTTTGCGCGCACTTGGGGATACAGTGACGCCTCTTGTGATCCTGGCAGTGTCTGTAACTTTAAATATCGCAGGAGATCTGTTTTTTATTCTGGTAGTAAAAGCAGGAGTACAGGGAGCGGCCGTTGCCACGGTACTTTCACAGACGCTGGCATTTCTTATATGCTGGTTTTACATGATCCGCAGGTATGAGATCCTACGGCTGAAAAAAGAGGATTTTTTCGGTCTCGAAAGAAATATGATGAAAAATATGCTGAGTGCCGGACTTTCCATGGGACTTGTAAGCTCTCTTGTAAATCTTGGTACACTGGCACTGCAGACATCCATCAATCGGCTGGGAAGAGATATCATCGTGGCACATACAGCAGCGCGTAAGATCACGGAAATGTTTATGATCATGTTTGGCGTGTTCGGGCAGACTATGGCAATCTTCTGCGGACAGAACGCAGGTGCAGGGCGTATGGACCGGGTGCGCCAGGGAATCAGTCTTGCAGTTCTGTATACCTGTATCTGGTCCGTGATGACTGTGATCTGCAGTTTTACCATTGGAAAACAGCTGATCTATCTGGTCACAGGAAGCCACAATGAGGCGGTGATCCTAAACGCCACCAATTATCTTAAATTTGATACGCTTTTTTATTTTGTAACGGCTGTGATCAGTGTACTCAGAAATGCTATGCAGGGACTTGGAGAAACGGTGATCCCGTTGGCTTCCAGTGCGCTGGAGATGATCGGAAAAGTAGTGATCGCAGTGACTTTGGTGCCGCTTCTCGGATATACCGGCGTGATCGTAGCAGAACCTATAGTTTGGATCATTATGGTGATTCCACTGATCGTGAAGATTCTTAAGATGCCGGAATTAAAGAGAACAGTCTGAGAGATCCAAGGATCAGATAAGAAAGATCTGTGAAAAATATAGTATAAAAAAGCACATTGTATGGAATGAGGCACCCTCAGAAAGTATGACTTTTGGGATGATTCAACCATGACAATGTGCTTTTTTTATTTTACATAGTTGCTGTCGCTTCTTTTACGTTTTCTTTTTCAGAAAAGATATGTCTGAAAATAAAACGTACGATCGGACCTGCATAGATCAGCTGCCAAAAGAATGCCATCGGAAAGTTAAAGGCGGTTGTCTGAAGCCATACAGCTACGAACTGATTTCCTGCATCCTTAAAGAGAATGGTTGCGGCAAGACTCATTAACGGGCACATGAAAGCAACGGAAGGAACGGAGATCGCAAGGATCTTGCTGAACGGATGGCAGCTTTTGAAATCTACCATGCGCATTGCACAACCAAAGGCAAGCTTGGATACAAGGAAGAAGTCAAGGATAAATGCGATCGGTCCCATGATCACCAGCTCATGAAAAGCGTCAAGGAACACGCGGTTTGTCATACTCCCAGTGTTCAGAGAAATGTTGTAGCAGATCATGGCGTAAACCATGAAAAATACCATGATAATGGTAAAGATAACTTCCTGGAATTTGTTTTTTGGCATAAAAAATCCTCCTTTAAAATGATTAAGTGGTGATGTAAAACCGTAAAGCATGTGTTGTTCGTTAATCATTCAGGAGAATGTGCGTTTCCAATATATGACAGGATTTTGTCATAAACCATATTTAGTTTTAAGTCCGGCGATTATATTATCATAATCAGCGTAAGGATGTCAATATGTAAAATTTGCATATTTTTATTAAGCTTTCTGAAAATAGACGGAGCTGCTCTAATGAGAAAAAAATGACAATAACTCCCCTTGACCATAAAAGTTAGATGCAGTAAACTTGTATATGGTTAGCAGGTTCTAACTATTGCGTAAATAATTGTGGCGGGCCGTATCCCCTGGCAAAATGCGGCCCGGGCAAATTTGCGGACAGGGCGAAAAAGCCAGACAGGAGGATAAATATCAAATGGAATATTTAGAGATCGAGAAAGTCATTGGAAGAGAGATCATTGATTCAAGAGGAAATCCGACCGTAGAGGCAGAGGTTTATCTGGCAGATGGAACTATCGGAAGAGGAGCAGCTCCAAGTGGTGCATCCACAGGAGAATTCGAGGCACTTGAACTGAGAGATCAGGATAAGAGCCGTTTCGGAGGAAAAGGTGTTTCCAAGGCCGTTGAAAATATCAATACTGTAATTAACGATGCACTGACAGGAATGGATGCATCTGACATTTATGCAGTGGACGCTGCCATGATCAATGCAGACGGAACAAAGGACAAATCCAAACTTGGCGCAAATGCTATTCTTGCAGTATCTATCGCATGCGCACGAGCAGCTGCGATTTCTCTTGACATTCCCCTTTACAGATTTCTTGGTGGGGTGAACGGAAACAGACTTCCGGTTCCGATGATGAATATCTTAAACGGTGGTGCACATGCTGCGAATACTGTTGATGTTCAGGAATTCATGATCATGCCTGCGGGAGCACCGAGCTTCAAAGAAGGACTTCGCTGGTGCACAGAGGTGTTCCATGCACTTGCAGCACTTCTGAAAGAGAAGGGTCTTGCAACAAGCGTTGGTGATGAGGGTGGTTTCGCACCAGACCTTGGAAGCGACGAGGAAGCCATCGAGTACATTCTTGAGGCGGTAAAGAAAGCAGGATATGAACCGGGAAAAGATTTCGTTCTTGCCATGGATGCAGCATCCAGCGAGTGGAAAGGAAGCCAGAAAGGCGAGTATGTTCTTCCGAAATGCGGAAAGAAATTCACATCTGCAGAGCTTGTTGAGCATTGGAAGAACCTGATCGAGAAATACCCGATCTATTCCATCGAGGACGGCCTTGACGAGGAAGACTGGGAAGGATGGCAGATCATGACAAAAGAGCTTGGCCAAAAAGTACAGCTTGTAGGTGATGATTTGTTCGTTACAAATACAGAGCGTCTTGAGAAAGGTATTAGCCTTGGCTGCGGAAACTCCATTCTGATCAAACTGAATCAGATCGGTTCCGTATCCGAGACTCTGGAAGCTATCAAAATGGCACATAAAGCTGGTTATACAGCGATTTCCTCTCATCGTTCCGGTGAGACAGAGGATACAACCATCGCAGATCTTGCAGTAGCACTGAATACCTGCCAGATTAAGACAGGCGCTCCTTCCAGAAGCGAACGTGTGGCAAAATATAACCAGCTTCTCCGTATTGAGGATGAGCTTGGTGATGCAGCAGTATATCCGGGATTTCAGGCTTTCAATATTAAGAGATAAGAAAAGTTTTCCATAAAATTTGTTTGTTACAAATAAGCCAAGAGTACCAAAGGGTCGGTATGGGAGAAATCCTGTTCCGGCCCTGGTTTTTTGACCGAATGCGGAATGCGACCACAGACAGATGGAAGAGATGCTGGATAAGTAGCATATTTTTCAAAAAGGCGCCCTTTGGAGCCTCTTTTTTTGGCGAAAATAAGGTTGCCAGATTTCTAAAAATGGTATATTATGATTTACAGCCGTGTGAAAAAATAAAATTGAATATTGGAGATGCTATGAAAGAATACGTAAATACTTTTATACGTTACAGGTTTCTTCTGGGAGAGCTTGTAAAAAAAGGAATCAAACTGAAGTACAGACGTTCCTATCTTGGTATCATCTGGTCTCTTCTTGAGCCGCTGCTTACCATGATCGTACTGACGATCGTATTCGGTACCCTGTTTGGAAACAAGGATCGGACATTTCCTGTATATATCCTGACAGGACGTCTTTTGTACACATTCTATTCCAGTGCCACAAAAGCGGCATTGAAATCAGTAAGAGCGAATTCGGCAATGATCAAGAAAGTTTATGTGCCAAAATATCTCTATCCGCTGTCAAGTGTGCTTTTTAACTACGTGATCTTCCTGATCTCGCTGATCGTGCTGGTTCCGGTAGGAGCAGTACTTGGTGTGGAGCCGACACTCTATATGCTCCAGATCCCGATCGCGTTGATCCTGGTATTTCTGCTGTCCTATGGCTGCGGAATGATTCTTGCTACGATTGGCGTTTTTTTCAGAGATATGGAATATCTGTGGTCAGTAGCGCTGATGCTGATCATGTATACCTGTGCGATCTTTTATTATCCGTCCAGACTGCTGAAAAGCGGTTTTTCATGGATCCTGAAATATAATCCGCTGTACTGTACCATCGATGTTTTTCGTTCAGGAATGTTCGGAGAGCCGATGAATCTTCATTATGCGGCATACGCACTGGTATTCAGTCTTGTGACGATCGCCATCGGAATGTTCTGTTTCAAGAAGAAACAGGATGATTTTATCCTTTATATTTAACAGGAGAAAAATATGGAAAAACCTGCAGTAGTTGTAGATAACGTAAGTATGAAGTTTAATCTCAGTAAAGAAAAGGTAGACAGCCTGAAGGATTACGTGATTAAATTCTTAAAAAAAGAAATTAAATATAATGAATTCTGGGCTCTTCAGAATGTTGATTTTGAGGTGAAAAAAGGTGACCGTGTAGGAATCCTGGGACTTAACGGAGCGGGAAAAAGTACTCTGCTCAAAGTAATTGCCGGTGTATTCAAGCCTACCGAAGGCAAGGTGGTCCGAAACGGACGTCTGGTCCCTCTTCTGGAACTGGGAGCCGGTTTTGATTCACAGTATACAGGACGTGAGAATATTTTTCTGTATGGTGCGATGCTCGGATATTCCAAGAAGTTTCTGGAATCGAAATTTGATGAGATCGTTGAGTTTTCTGAGCTGAAAGAATTTATCGATGTTCCTATTAAGAATTATTCTTCCGGTATGAAGGCAAGGCTTGGATTCTCCATTGCCACACTGGTATCACCGGATATCCTGATCCTTGATGAAGTCCTTTCTGTAGGAGATGCCAAATTCCGGAAAAAGAGTGAAAAGAAAGTCTTAAGTATGTTTGATAAGGGCGTTACGGTACTGTTCGTATCCCATTCTTTGGAACAGGTACAGCGCCTGTGCAATAAAGCAATGATACTTGAAAAAGGAAAATTGATCGCATATGGAGATATTGATGAGATCTCGGCTAAATATGCGGAGATGATCAGATAAAGAACAGAAGGCGGCCAAAGTAGCTGCATAAATAAAAAACCGGACAGTGAAAGGTCCGAATGGCGGATAGCCAGACTATTTGCAAAAGTGCAGGCAAATGTCTGGCTATTGTGTTATTCTATTATAGAAAACAGGGAGGCAAAAAGATGACTTTACAGCAGATTCTTGAAGAGGTAAAAAATGGCCAGCTCTCTGTGGAGCATGCAGAGGGCCTTCTGAAAAAAGAGGGATATGAGGAAATGGATTATGCGAAACTGGATACTACCCGAAAAGCGAGGACCGGTTTTGCAGAGGTAGTTTACTGTGCGAGAAAAGCAGACGAACACCTTTTGAATATCTATCAGAAGCTTTATGAGGAAGATGGAGAAGTCTTTGGAACAAGGGCGTCGGAATATCAGTATGAACTGGTAAAAAAGGTTCTTCCCAATGTGGTCTACGATCCGATTTCCGGAATTTTGAAGATTGAAAAAGAGAAGGAGCATATCGGAAAAGTGGCAGTGTGTACAGCCGGAACAGCAGATATTTCTGTTGCGGAGGAGGCTGCCCAGACAGCAGAGTATTTCGGCACACATGTGGAGAGGATCTATGATGTGGGAGTTAGTGGTATGCACAGACTCTTTTCCAGACTGGATACCATCCAGGAGGCTAACTGCGTGGTTGCAGTAGCAGGAATGGAGGGTGCACTGGCAAGTGTTATGGGTGGTCTTGTGAAACGTCCGGTGATCGCGGTACCTACTTCTGTGGGATATGGCGCCAGCTTTCATGGATTGTCAGCGCTTCTGACAATGATCAATTCCTGTGCCAACGGAATTGCAGTAGTAAATATTGACAACGGATTTGGGGCAGGATATCTGGCAACCCAGATCAATCGGCTTGCGGAGGGGAAATAAATGAGAAACAAATTATATCTGGAGTGTACCTCTGGGATCAGCGGGGATATGACAGTTGCGGCCCTTCTGGATCTGGGTGCAGATCAGAAAAAACTGGTGAGAACTCTTAAAAGTTTGCCGGTAAAAGGTTTCGACATAAAGATCAGCCGTGTGATGAAATCAGGGATCGATGCCTGTGATTTTGATGTACTGCTGGATCATGATCACGAGAATCATGACCATGATATGAAATATCTGCATGGAGATGATGGGGATTTTCACGGTCATGATCATGAAAAACATCATCATGATCATGGGGGTTCCCGGCATGGACACCATCATCACGAGCACCGTGGCCTTAACGAGATCATGGAGATTATCGACCACACAGATATGACAGATCGTGCAAAATCCTATGGAAAAAGGATTTTTAAGATTCTTGCCGAGGCAGAAGCGAAAGCCCATAATGTACCGGTGAATCAGGTCCATTTCCATGAAGTGGGTGCAGTGGATTCCATTGTGGATATTCTTTCAGTTGCGATCTGTATGGATGATCTGGATGTGGAGGAAGTGATCGTTCCAAGACTTTGTGAGGGTAGCGGAACGATTCGCTGTCAGCACGGAATCCTTCCGGTACCGGTACCGGCGGTAAGTAATATTGTAAGTGCTCATCAGCTGAAGCTGCATATCACATCGGTGCAGGGTGAACTGATAACGCCTACCGGAGCAGCCATTGTGGCGGCATTCCTTACATCAGAAAAACTGCCTGAAGATTTCACGGTGAGGAAGATCGGTATCGGAGCAGGCAAGCGCCAGTATGAGTGCCCGGGAATTCTCCGTGCCATGCTGATCCGGGGATCCGGGGAGGAGGCTTCAGGCAATGATACTTGTACGGAAACAGATACCATTATAAAGCTGGAATCCAACATTGATGACTGTACAGGAGAAACGCTTGGCTATGTTATGGAGCTTCTGTATGAGGCAGGAGCCAGGGAGGCCAATTACATGCCTGTATTTATGAAGAAAAACCGTCCGGCATGGCTGCTTACCGTTCTATGTAAAGAAGAACAGGTTTCAGTGATGGAGCAGATCATTTTCAGAGAAACAACAACCATTGGGATCCGTCGCCAGGAGATGGGGAGAACCATTCTGAAAAGAGAGAAAAGAGCGGTTACAACTCCGCTTGGGAAGGTAGAAGTGAAGGTCTGCACTTTTGACGGACAGGAATATTTTTATCCGGAATACGAAAGTGTAAAAAAACTCTGTGAAAAAACAGGGATTTCCTATAAAGAAGCATATCATATGGCTGTTCGGGGATAAGATCGGAGGGGCCGCGTATAATGCACTTACATATTGACACCTTTTCGAAAAAACTATATAAATGTATATAGAAAGATTATTGCCGAACAGAACAGTTGGCATTGATACAGTAAGGCAGAGGCAGGAGAAGGATTTATGGCGGTAACAATACAGCAGATTGCCGAACAGGCAGGGGTTTCCAGGGGAACCGTGGACAGAGCATTGAACCACAGAGGACGGATCAATCCGGAGGTGGCAGAGAGAATCTGCCGTCTGGCGGACGAGATGGGATATGTACAGAAAGAACGGAAACATTCCAGAACAGCTAAAGATGAAAGACTGAAGATCGGAGTGGTGACACAGCTTGCCAGATCTTCTTTTATGCAGGAAGTAAACCGTGGTATTGTGAAGGCGGCCCTGGAACTAAAAGAAAAAGGGATCCAGCTGATTCTGAAAGAGGGTCTTTCTGTTGATGAAGAGGAACAGCTGCAGGCCATTGAAGAACTGGAACAGGAAGGAATCAGGGGACTTGCGGTCATGCCTGTGGACAGTGAGGCTGTCCGGGAGAAATTGAATGCTTTGATCGAAGAGAAGAATATCCCAGTGGTAACCTTTAATTCTGATATTGTAGGAACGAGAAGAACCTGTTTTGTGGGAATGGATAACCGCAAGAGCGGACGTACTGCGGCAGGACTTCTTGGAATGCTGACAAGAGGAATCGGAAAGATCCTGATCATCACCGGATATTTCAGCAATCATGTTGATAATCAGCGGGTGGATGGCTTTGTGGAGGAAGCCAAGCGGGCTTTTCCTCATCTGGAGATCGCAGGTGTTCACGGAAGCTTTGATGAAGCAGTTGAGGTGGAGCACATTATAGAAAATGCCATGATGAATACTTCGGGGATCAGCGGGATCCTGGTGGTATCAGGAGGCCAGGAAGGAGTGGGAAAGGCATTTGAAAAACTGAGACTTGACCGCAGGCCCTACGTTGTGATCTATGATCAGACTCCGAAGAACGAACGGGCTCTGAAGAATGATCATGTGGATTTTCTGATCGACCAGAATGGATATGTCCAGGGATATGAACCGCCAAGGATCCTGGCGGATATCATGACAAAAGGACAGGAGCCGGAGAGAGAATATCTCTTTACAGATATCAAGATCAAAACGAAATATAACCTTTGAATGACGTACTGAACGAAAGAATATATAGAAAAGTAAGGAAAGTCTGCAGGATGAAAAAAACTGCAGGCTTTTTTGCTGCAGAAAATCTGAAAAATCCGCTGATGGGAAAAAGAAATCAAAATGCGTGCGTAATGCGTGCTGAAATTACATACACACAAAAGCACATTAATGTAATATCCAATATAAACAAAAGGAAACTGCAAAAATTGTACAGAATAACAGAAATAGAGGAAAATGAAAAGAAGTACTTGCCCAAACTGTAAAACAGTGCTATATTAACATCATAAGAAACACGCAAGAAAGCACGCTAAATAAAAGAAAAAGCACGCAAAACAAAAAAGAAGTAAAAATAAACCATCAAACAAACGGAGGTAAGATCATGAAGTATATCGAATTTGATGAATCCAGACCAATGGACCTGGTGCTCCTTGGAAGAGTTGCCATTGATTTCAATCCTGCTTACAACGATCAGGTGAAGGAGGAGTTCAAACCCCTGAAGAAGGTACATATGTTTGAGAAATTTGTAGGAGGATCTCCTGCAAACATCGCTGTAGGTGTCACCAAACATGGTCTGAAAGCAGGATTCATCGGGAAGGTTTCTGATGATCAGTTCGGTGAGTATGTTGTAGATTATTTTGATGAGAGAGGAATCGATACCTCACAGATCACCAAATGTACAAACGGAGAGAAGCTGGGACTTACCTTTACCGAGATGCTTTCTTCAAAGGAAAGCAGTATCCTCATGTATCGTAACCGTATCGCAGATCTGCAGCTTCATGTAGACGACATCCACGAGGATTATATCAAAAATGCAAAAGCAATCCTCATTTCCGGAACTGCTCTTGCAGAGAGCCCTTCCAGAGAAGCAGCGATCAAAGCGGTTATGCTTGCTAAGAAAGTAAATACAAAAATCATTTTTGATATTGATTACAGAGAGTACAACTGGAAGAATGCAGATGAGATTTCTATCTACTATTCCATCGTAGCTAAGGAAGCTGACATCATCATGGGCTCCAGAGAAGAGTTTGACCTTACCGAGAAGCTGATCAAAGAGGGTATGACTGATGAGGAGAGCGCAGCTTACTGGCAGGCAAAAAATGCAAAGATCGTTGTCATCAAACACGGTATGAAGGGTTCCACAGCCTACACAGTTGACGGACAGAAGTTCAGTATCAAGCCATTTCCGGTTGAGGCAAGAAAAGGCTTCGGCGGCGGCGACGGATACGGCTCCGGATTCCTGTATGGACTGTATCAGGGCTGGAAGATCATCGATTGTCTGGAGTTCGGTTCTGCAGAGGCATCCATGATGGTTAAGAGCAACAACTGTTCTGATTCCCTTCCGGGACCGGATGAGGTTCATGCATTTATTAAAGATGAAAAAGAAAAATTCGGCGAAATGATCGCAAGAGTATAAAGAAAAGGAGTGGAAAAAATGGCAAAGACAGTAAGAATGACAACTGCACAGGCAATTGTAAAATTTCTGGATAATCAGTATGTTTCCATGGACGGAGTGGAGACAAAATTTGTAGAAGGATTTTTCACGATCTTCGGACACGGTATTGCTGTAGGACTTGGCGAGGCGCTGGATACAAATCCGGGACAGCTGAAGGTTCTTCAGGGAAGAAATGAGCAGGGTATGTGCCACGTTGCTACCGCTTTTGCAAAACAGAGCAACCGCAAAAAGATCATTGCATGCGCTTCCTCCATCGGACCTGGAGCTGCAAACATGGTAACAGCATGTGCAACAGCAACTGTAAACAATATTCCGCTTCTTGTATTCCCGGCAGATACTTTTGCATCCCGCCAGCCTGACCCGGTTCTCCAGCAGCTGGAGCAGAGCAGCAGCCTTGCCGTCAGTACGAACGATGCATTCAAACCGGTCTGCAAATACTGGGACAGAATCACAAGACCGGAGATGGTTATGACAGCTCTGATCAACGCAATGAGAGTTCTTACAGATCCGGCTGAAACAGGTGCATGCTGCATCGCACTTTGTCAGGATGTTGAGGGTGAGTCCTTTGACTTCCCGGAGTACTTCTTCAAGAAGAGAGTACACAGGATCACAAGACCGGTTGCAGTAGAGGAAGAGCTTGAGGATGTGGCAGAGATCATCGCAGGAGCAAAGAAGCCGCTTATCGTTGTTGGTGGTGGTGTCCGTTACTCAGAAGCCGGAGAAGCTGTTGAGAAATTCTGCGAGGAATTCAAGATCCCATTCGGTGAGACACAGGCCGGAAAGAGTGCCTGCCAGTCCGGCAATCCATACTGCCTTGGCGGTATCGGTGTAACAGGAACCTATGCTTCCAACATCATCGGTAAAGACGCAGACGTGGTAATTTCTATCGGTTCAAGAATGTCTGACTTTACAACAAGCTCCAAGCATCTGTTCCAGAACGAGGATGTTCAGTTTGTAAGCATCAACAACTGCAGATTCCACGCATACAAGATGGATGCAGTAAAAGCTGTGGGCGATGCAAAAGCTACCGTAGAAGCACTTGCGGAGAAGCTTCGTGCAAGAGGATATAAATCTGCATATACAGATGAGATCGAGAAAGCAAAAGCTGCATGGGATAAAGAAATGGAGCGCCTTGGAAGTATCGAGTACACAGGAGATGATTTTGAGCCGCTGATCAAGGCAAGAGATCCTCGTACAATCCCGGAATATGTAAAGCTTACAAACGGAAAGATCACACAGACAGCAGCACTTGCAGCGATCAACAGAACTATCGACAAAGATGCAACCATCATCACAGCAGGCGGTTCCCTTCCAAGCTGTATGCAGCGTATGTGGAGAACAGACAAACGTGGCGGATATCACGCAGAGTACGGATATTCCTGTATGGGATATGAGGTTGCCGCTACCCTTGGTGTGAAATTTGCAGAGCCGGATAACGAAGTATATTGTGTAGTTGGAGACTCCAGCTTCCAGATGCTCCACAGTGAGATCATGACTATCATGCAGGAGAGACAGAAAGTCAATATCATGGTATTTGATAACTGCGGATTTGGCTGCATCAACAACCTTGAGATGAATCACGGAATCGGAAGCCTTGCAACGGAGTTCCGTTATACAGACGGCAAGAAACCGACCGGAGATCTGATCCCTGTAGATTATGCAAAGATCGGCGAAGGCTATGGCCTGAAGACTTATACCTGCCGCACTATCCAGGAACTGGTAGATGCTCTGGAAGATGCCAAAAAGCAGGAGATTGCATGCCTCTTTGATCTGAAGGTTATCCCGAAGACCATGACAGACGGATATGAGTCCTGGTGGGATGTAGGAATCGCAACAACATCTGAGAAAGAAAGTGTAAGAAAGGCCTGCGAGGGAGTTATGAAAGGCCGTGAAGAGGCAAGACTGTACTAATCTGGGAGGTAAGAAAATGAGTAAAGTATTTGGTTATCCTGAATATGACGAAAAAGGTGAAAAGATTCTTACAACATACGATAATGAGTACAAGGCCATGATGATGGACATCCGTGTTTACCGTATGAAGGCAGGGGAGACAAGAACATTTTTAAGAGAGGGTGAGGAGACAGCAGTTCTCCTCCTCTCCGGAAATATCACCTATAAATGGAACGGAAACGAGGCAGCAGCAACCAGAAAAGATGTGTTCACAGAGGGACCTTGGTGCGTTCATGGATGTACAGGAACTGAGATCGCAGTTGTGGCAAATGCGGAGTCACAGATCCTTGTCCAGTGCACAAAGAATGAGAAAGATTTCGGCGCAAGGCTTTACAAACCGGAAGACGCTCCATGGGGATATTCCAGCGTAGGAAAATTCGGAAACGTGGCAAAGAGAAGAGTAAATACGATTTTTGATCACGATATTTCACCGGAATCCAATATGGTACTTGGTGAGGTTCTCAATGACAGAGGAAACTGGTCCGGATACCTGCCGCACAGACATCCGCAGCCTGAGACATACTTCTTCAAATTTGATCATCCGGAGGGATTCGGAGCAAGCTTTGTCGGTGACCAGGTATTTAAGAGCACAGATGAGAGCTTTTCCGCAATTCCAGGGGGAGAGCTTCATCCGCAGGCAGTTGCACCTGGATATCAGATGTATACATGCTGGATGATCCGCCACATTGACGGAAATCCGTGGCTGCAGACAGACCGTTGCGAGGATGAGAGATATACCTGGCTTCATGACGCCGAGTTTTAAGGATGCGGAGATACTGATACTGGGTTGTAAATAGCAGGCAGTAGACCTGCTGCTATTATGAAAAAAATTGTACTGACTGAAGGGAGATTTTGACAATGGCAAGAGAATTTATTGTACCTGGAGAAATTATTTCCGGTTCCGGAGCACTGGACATGGCAGAAGACGCACTGAAACTCCTTGGTAAAAAAGCTCTGATCGTAACCGATAAAGTAATGATCGACCTGGGAAATTGTGCAAAAGTTGAGAAGGCGCTGACAAATCAGGGCATTGCATACAGCATTTATTCTGACATCTGCGGTGAGCCGACAGATACCATGATCGAAAAAGGCTTACAGATCTATAAAGATGAGAATTGTGACTTCCTGGTAGCTCTGGGAGGCGGAAGCCCCATTGACTCTATGAAAGCCATCGGCTCATTGGTAGTAAATGGTGGAAGCATTTCCGACTATATGGGAAAAGTGATCGATGTAAAGATGCCGCCAATGGCAGCGATCCCTACCACAGCAGGAACGGGATCTGAGGCAACACAGTTCACGATTATCACTGACACCAAAAAAGACATCAAGATGCTTCTTAAAGGCAAAGTTCTCATGCCGGATCTTGCAATTATCGACCCGCAGTTTACTATGACTGCACCTCCAAAGATCACAGCAGCAACAGGTCTTGATGCACTTTGTCACTGTGTGGAAGCTTATACATCCAGAAAAGCACAGACACTTTCCGATACTTTTGCAGTATCTGCAGTAAAGAGAATCTTTAAATATCTTCCGGTTGCATACAAAGACGGAAAGAATGAAGAAGCCCGTGTACAGATGTCTGTAGCTGCTCTTGAGGCAGGAATCGCATTCAACAACGCATCTGTTACCATTATCCACGGAATGAGCCGTCCGATCGGAGCATTGTTCCATGTAGCACATGGACTTTCCAATGCTATGCTTCTGAAAGAGTGCCTTACCTTTGCACTTCCTGGAGCATACGACAGATTCGGAGCTCTGGGACGTGATATCGGTGTGGCAGATGCATCTGATTCTGATCAGGAAGCAGCCGAGAAATTCCTGAAAGCAGTAGAGGCACTTGTAAATGAGCTGGATACTCCGACTCTGGAACAGTTCGGTATCAATAAAGAAGAGTTCTTCAACGTTATCGACAAAATGGCACATGATGCTATGGATAGTGGAAGTCCTCAGAATACCATGCGTGATGTAACAGAAGAAGAAGTAAAAGAAATCTACAGAAAACTCTGGTAAAATGCAAATGCAAACCTTGCGTTGCCAGATAAGAAAAGACTCCGGACCGGAGAAAAAGGCTCCGGAGTCTTTTTCCCGTGGCAAATACAGCAGCAAAAGAAAAGGAGGCATATCCTTCGTGAGAAAAAAATATATCTGTATTCTGGCGGCAGTTATAGGATTTTGCAGCCTTTCCGGATGCGGGTCTTCTGCAAAGAAAACAGAAGAAGAGCAGGTAACGATCGGTGTTGTTACAAAATCTAAAAGCAGTGAATATTGGTTGTCTGTCTGTGACGGAATGAAAGATGCGGCAGAAAAATATCATGCAGATGTGGTGATTCTGTCCCCGGATTCCGAAACAGAAGAAGAGGTTCAGAAAAATATGATCCGGGATCTTCTGAAAACCGATATCCAGGCGATAGCAGTTTCTCCTATAGATTCCTATGAATGCGAAGATTATTTAAATTTTGCAAGAGAAAAGGGGATTTCTGTATATGCCTGTGATACTCCCATAGAGGATTCAGAAATCCCTTATATTGGTATTGACAATGAAAAGCTGGGTTATGAGCTGGGCGAGCAGCTTGCAAAGGCTCTGGATCATAAAGGAAAGATTGGCGTGATCGCCGGTGATTTTAAGCAGGCCGGACACCGGATGCGTGTTGCCGGATTTGAAAAATATATGGAAAAAGAGCCTGGGATCACCATTGAAATGGTCCGGAACGGATACAGCAATATGCGGGTTTCCCAGAAGGATGTGGATGAGATCCTAGTGAAGTATCCGGATCTTAACGGAATCATGGCCACAAGTGCAGTGACGGCCCTGGGGCTTTCAGAGGCAACTGAAGGACGGGAGATTTCTATTGTTTCCGTAGATGCTCAGGAAGATGCCTTGAAAGCGGTTCAGGATGGGCGTATCGTGGCGCTTGGCGCACAGTCCGGTTATCAGATCGGTTATGAAACCATCCGGTATATTGTGAAGGATCTGGAGGGAGAGGGAACAGGAGAAGATGAGATTCTGGATTCCCGGGTGCTTACCGAAGAAAATATCGATACATATATGAAGGATGACGGACATTCTCATCCCTGATACAAGCAGATTTCCATCCAAAAATAAAACACAAAACATAAAAATAGGACAAAAGAAGGATGTAGAGATATCAGAATCAGAAAAACTTTGGTACAGATTTAACAGTCAGGTAAAAATAATACCGAAAAAACTAAAATTTCTCATACTTTGATAATCCCGTATTTTCGATAAAATAGAATCATCAAAAGGAAAGCGAAAATAAAAAAACGAAAAGAAATGAAAGGGCGGGATAATAAGATGGAGAAGAAAAAACTTTCGGTATCAACAGGGCTGTGTTATGCTGGAGGAGATGTAGGGTGTAATATCGTGTTCGGAATGATCGGAACACTGCTGACGCTGTTTTACACAGATTATGTGGGGATAAGCGCAGCAACAGTAGGACTGGTAATGTTACTTTCCAGATGCTTTGATGGATTTTCCGATCTGGTCATGGGTGTCATTGTAGAGAGGACCAATTCCAAATGGGGAAAATCAAGACCCTGGCTTCTGTGGATGAGCATTCCGTTTGCACTGTCAGCAGTACTGCTTTTCACAGTGCCGCGTACAACAGGGATGCTTCAGTTTCTGTATCTCTTTGTAACCTATAACTTTTGTACGACCATATGCTATACAGCGATCAATCTTCCATATGGAAGTCTTTCTTCAATGATGATCCGTGAATCATCAGAAAGAGATAAACTCAGTGTATTGAGAATGGGACTGTCACCTCTCGGAAAGATCGTTGCAGCAACCTGTACACTGCCGCTTGTTAAGGTTATGGGGAATGACCAGGCTGCATGGATCAAGGTTATGAGTGTATGGGCAGTGCTTGCACTTGCACTTCTGCTTCTCTGCTTCTTCAAATGTGAGGAGAAGGTTCAGATCGAAGCAAGAAAGAAAGATGAGAAGCTTCCGATTCTGACAATGCTGAAGGCGCTTTTTACAAATCAGTATTTCTGGGCAGTAATGCTTCTGTGGACAGTACAGAGTGTATCCTTTACGATCACAGGAACCATTCTTCCGTACTACTGCAAATATATTTTTAACAATGACACATGGATGTACAGCGCACTGTTCCTTACAGAAACATTGGTTCTGGTAGCGGGAATCTTTATCTGCTCACCGTTGATCAAGAAATTCGGAAAAAGAAATATCGCATTTGTCGGCGGATTTGTTGCACTTGGCGGACAGGTTCTGTTTTTCCTGAATCCATACAGCTTCGGTTTCATGGTTATGAGCTGTGTCACACGTGCTATCGGACTTGCTCCACTGAACGCAGTTGTATTCAGTATGGTTGGTGATGTAGTAGAGTTCGGACAGTGGAAAAACCATATCCGTCAGGAAAGCCTGATCTTTGCAGGCGGTTCCATTGGAACAAAAGTTGGTGCAGGTCTTGCCTCCGCAGTGATCACAGGTCTTTTAAGCAGTTCCGGATATGTAAGCTCATCTGCGGGAATAACTGCACAGCCGGAAACAGCACTGGAGATGATCGTTTCTCTTTATAAATTTGGGCCGATCCTCATTGCAGCAGTGATCATTGTAACGCTTTTCGGATATAAGCTTGACAAAATGTATCCGGCGATCATGCAGGAGCTTACCGAGCGCGAGGCACACGGACAGTTATAAATATTTTATTGTAAAACATATATTCAACCGCAAACAGGAAATCAGGCAGGGGTAGGATGCTCCTGCTGTTTCCTGCGTTTATGGGCATATAGCATAGAGGGAGGCGTATATCCGCTTTACGGAAGGGAGGAGTTCTATGTTAAAAAGTATCCGGGCAAAGATATTACTGGCGATCCTGGCAGTAACCATGTTTACTGCCTGTTCTCTTACAGTGGTATTTTATTTTCGGGCAGCAGGGATGATCGAAGAAAATTATTCAGGTATCCTGTACGGACGGATGCAGCAGACCATAAAAAATCTGGACGAATCCCTGAAAGAGATTTATTATGTGAATACGAGAACTGCCTGGGATACAGATATACGGAATAATGCGAAGGACTACAGCCGTACCGGAAATGAAAACAGCCTGGAAAAAATGGCCGGGCTTCTCCGGGAACACAGTCGGGAATATAAAGATATCAACTCCCTTTACTTTGTCTTTCAAGACAAAAAAATGGCTGTGACTTCTGAGGAATTTCCGGTAAATAAGCAGGGAATTTCAGAAGAACATATCGAGGAATTGGAAAAAATACAGGAATTGGATTCCTTTCCGGTTCTTGTGGAATCTCCGATCCATGAAGGCAGCAGCTTTCTTTCTGTGCTCCAGAAGGTAGAGGATGATAACGGAGAGATTCTGGGTTATGTTGTCGCAGATATCAGGGAACGGGCAATTTATTATGAATATCTGGAAGCTGTCAATGATGAAAAGATCACCAGAATAGTTCTGGTAGACAGAAATGATGAAATCGTGACATCCGGAGATTACAGTGACATTGGAAAAACATTTCCGGAGATTACGGATCATGATGTTCCAAATATGGAAGGCTATGCAGAAAAAAACGGTGTGATCTCTTTTTTCAGCAGAGGCAGCTTTTCAGATTGCGGCTTATATCTGGAAGTACCGAAAAAAGAAGTTTTAAGCGGACTTTCCGGGATGCGGCTCTTTCTGATCGGAATATTTGGTGCAGTTTTTGTGGCAGCTGTGCTGCTGGCACTGTGGCTCTCCAGAGTAGTCTGCGGCCCGCTCAGATCCATGACTGGCACGGTTGAGAAGGTTGGTGAGGGGGATCTGAGCCTCCGTACAGAAGTGACTACTGCTGATGAGATCGGAACCCTCGGAAAAGAATTCAACCACATGCTGGATTATATCGAAGCTCTGATCGCCCAGGTGATCGAAGAGGAACAGCAGAAAAAAGACGCAGAACTGGAAGCACTGCAGTATCAGATCACACCGCATTTTATGTATAATACATTGAACTCCATCAAATTTGCTGCATTTCTGAAAGGGGAAAAAGAGCTGGCAGGGCTCATCGGAGATTTTGTGGAGCTTTTGCAGGCCAGCATCAACAAAAAGGGAAGCTTCCTTTCTGTTGCCGATGAGATCCATATACTGAAAAATTATATCCATCTGCAGGATTTTCGCTATCAGGGAAGCTTTCAGGTGGAATATGAGATCTCTGAGGATGCATACCGGTGCTATATTCCGAGACTGATCCTTCAGCCGCTTGTGGAGAATGCTCTTCTTCATGGAATCGACATCAAGCGGCAAACAGGAAAGATCTGGATCAGCGGAAACGTAAGTGAAGGAAAGCTGATCCTCATAGTAAAGGATAACGGCAGAGGAATGACAAAAGAGCAGATCCGAGATCTTTTTAACAGCCATGCAAAAAAAACAAATGGACTTTCCGCAGTGGGGGTTCCAAATGTAAAAGAACGCCTGGAGCTTTATTACGGGACACAGGGAGGAATGGAATACGTAAGCAGTGGAAACGGTACGGAGGTCACGGTATTTCTGCCTGCGATCTATGATATGCCTGAAGAAGGGAGGAAAAATTAATGTACAGAACACTGGTGGCAGATGATGATTTTCTTGTAAGGAGCTATCTCAAAACTCTGGATTCCTGGGAAAAAGCAGGATATGAGATCGTGGATGATGCAGAAGACGGGGAGGAAGCTTATGGATTTCTTCAGAAAGAAAAAATCGATGTTCTTGTGACGGATCTTACCATGCCTGTGATGGATGGAATTGAGCTGATCAGAAAGATCCGTGAGGAAAACAGGGATATCTATATTATCGTGCTCAGCTGTCATGATGATTTTGAATATGTAAAAGAGGCCATGCGTCTTGGGGCGGATGAATATGTATTAAAGAACAGTCTGGATGAGGACAGTCTTTATGACACTCTGGAAAAATCAGCCCGACTGATCGAAAACCGCAGAAAAAAAAGCCAGGAACAGGCCCGGACGAGAAAGCTGATCCATCTGGGAAGTCATGCTCTGAAGTATTATTTTTTTAACGGACTGATCTCGGGGATGCTGAAAAATCAGGCACGTGAGGAAAAGCGTGTGGAAGCCGGAATCGCCGGGAAATATTTTAACAGTGCTGTGATCTGCATGTTTATGGAGAAATGGGCGGAGCGTGAAAGGCAGTGGACGTCGCTGGAAGTAGAACAGTACTCCCATCATTTTCGTCACAGATTGCTGGAACGTACGGAGGAGCTTCTTGGGACAGAAAGTGAATTTACGGAAGTGATCTATCTTGGCGCAGGAATCTTTTGCTGCTTTCTTGATCTTTCCGGAGATTGCAGGACATCGGCCATGCAGCAGAGGCTGACAGAGTCTGCTGCAATCTGTTACAGACACTGCCAGGAGGAACTCTGGGATTTCGGCATCAGCGTCAGCAGTGTCTGCATGGGAGAAGATGGAATCCGTCAGGCTTATCAGCAGGCCAGAGAAATGATGAAACTTCATTTTTATGAGAAAAAAGAGATCCTTTATTTTGAAGGACGGAAGAAAGCGGACAGTGTTTTACCGGAAAGTGCTGAGAAGCTGGAAGGGCAGATTTCCAGGCTGAAGGCAGGGAAAGACCGAAAGAAAGCGGAGGAACTCTGGACACAGGTTCTCGCTGACTGTCAGGACCGCTATACCGATGGAAGACTTCTGGTACAGTGGCTTAAAAAATTGAATCAGACAGCCGGAATTGAGAAAGAGCCCATTTGGTATGGAGATATCGAAAGTTTTGAGAAATTCAGGGAAAAGGGCAGTGCCTGTATTTCACAGCTTTTTGTGGGGGAAGAGGATGCTGTTCCGGAGGGGATCTCTGCTGCTGTGAAAAAAGCACTGGAGTTTATCCGGGAACATTATGAAGCACCGATCAGCCTTCAGGATGCAGCAGATGCGGCGGAGGTGAATCCTGCTTATCTCAGTTATCTTTTCAAACAGGAGATGAAGATCGGTTTTTCTAATTATGTGCAGGAACTTCGAATCGACTGTGCAAAGAAGCTTCTTTCAGAAACAAACTGTAAAGTTAAGGATGTGGCATTGCGTTCCGGTTTTGGAGATTATCATTATTTTTCCAAGACATTTAAGAAGTTTACGGGCTTAAGTCCTGCGGAATACAGAAAAGAATCCGGATTATCATAGAAAGAGGTGCTTAGTATGGGAGTTACTATAAGGCAGATTGCGGAAGCTGCCGGTGTTTCCAGAGGTACTGTTGACAGAGCGTTAAATAACAGGGGCAGGATCCGGCCGGAGGTTGCTGAGAGGATCCGTGCCATCGCTGATGAGATGGGGTATAAGCCGAATCAACTGGGCCGTGCTCTATCCATGAGCAGAAATAATATTAAGATTGGCGTGATCCTGCAGGGTGCGGAAACCCCTTTTATGAAGGAGGTTCTGAAGGGAATCCAGGAGGCGTGCGCTGAGGTGGATAATCTTGGTGGTACAGTCCTGGTCCATAAGATCGAGCATCAGAATGCTGAGGATGTTATTCGTGCCATGGAGAAGATGCGGATGGAAGAGGTTAGTGGTATTGCAATGGTTCCTTTGGATGAGGAAAGTGTGAAAAGGGAAATTGACCGGTTTGTGGAGGAACTTCGGATCCCGGTGGTGACGTTTACTTCGGATGTGGAGGATACGAAAAGGCTTTGCTTTGTAGGGCAGAACGGTGTGCAGTGTGGTCGTGCGGCTGCGGGGCTTATGGGGGAACTGACCGGTGGAAAAGGAAAGGTTGCTGTGATTTCCGGCTATAGTACCAATACTTCTCTGAGCAGCAGAGTGACTGGATTCCGTGAGGAAATGGTGCGTAAGTATCCAGGGATTGAGATCATTGGGCCGGAGTATTGCTTTGAGGAGAATGGCCGGGCCAGGGAGATTACGGAAGGGATATTTAAGGAGGTTCCGGATCTTGACGGGATATATCTTACTTCTCATGGTGAGGAGGGGGTGTGTGAGGCGATTGCCGGAGAAGGGAAAGCTGGTCAGGTGAAGATGGTTGCCAATGATTTTATGGGGCGGAATTATGAGCTGATGAGAGAAGGATTTATTCATTTTCTGATCGGGCAGGATGCCAGGATACAAGGGTATGAGCCGGTGATGATTTTGTTCCGGTTGCTGTTTAACGGGGAAAAGCCGGAGAGGGAGAAGATTTTTACGGAAATATATATAAGGAATGAGTATACGATTCCGGAAGGGAGACACTGAAGTGGGGTGTCTCCTTTTTTTGTGCGGAGGGACGCCGCGGAAGGGGATGCTGTCTGGTCTGCGGCTTCGTCGGGGGCTGGCTTCTAGGACGCCGGAAATCTGCTAAAAGCGTTTTTCAAGAGTCCGAACTCGCGGCTTGCTGCCGCTCAGACAGCGGACTTTTGAAAAACAACGCAGCTTTCCGCCGTCCAAGAATCAGCTCCCCTCCTGCAGAAGCAGAGCCAGACAGCATCCCCTTCCGCGGCTGGTGCTTCCAGCGAGAAAAAATGTCGTTTGACGATAGGGTGTGGGTCGTCAGCGCTGCGCTGGACGACTGCAAGGGCTGAGTTTGCGCCTGTTTGCCGGGAGAGTTGTGGGCATCGGCGCTGCGCTGGATGCTTGGAGATGGTGGGGTGTGATGCTGCAATGGATGCTTGGAGGAATGTGAGCTGTGATGCTGCGCTGGATGCTTGGTGGTGGGGTGTGAGATGATTTGTGTGATTGCATGGGGATGTGTTGGAGATATTTTCGGTGAAGTTGACCTAAAAATATTACATATTGTGGCTAAAAATAGTTCTCGTCATTTTTAATAGAAACAAGATGGTAATATTGTACAATATTAGGGATTGCGATTTGTGTGTTGCGATGATATTATATTAAGCATAAAGAGCGTGTTCGGACACGCAAAGAGATTACATTGGGAAAATAAATCAAAAGGAGATCAAAACTATGATTAAAGTTGGTATTATCGGAGCAGGTAGAATTGGTAGAGTTCATATCACCAGTATCACAACAAGGGTGCCGGATGCGATGATCAAGACGGTTGCAGATCCTTTCTTAAATGATGAGACTGCTGCATGGGCTAAGAGCATGGGTGTTGAGCACACGACTAAGGATTATAAGGAGATCATCAATGATCCTGAGATTTCCGCAGTTCTGATCTGTTCTTCTACAGATACTCATTCTCCGATTTCTGTAGAGGCTATCAAGGCTGGCAAGCATGTTTTCTGTGAGAAACCGATCGATCATGACATCGCCAAGATCAAAGAGGTTATCGATGCTCTTGAGGGTACAAATCTGAAATATCAGGTTGGTTTTAACAGAAGATTCGACCATAACTTTGAGTCTCTTCAGCAGGCTGTTGCAGCTGGTAAGGTTGGTAAACCTGAGATCATCAAGATCACTTCCCGCGATCCTGAGCCGCCTAGCATTGATTATGTTAAGGTTTCCGGTGGCATGTTCCTGGATATGACAATTCATGATTTCGATATGGTTCGTTATCTTGCAGGCTGTGATGCTACAGAGGTTTATGTTCAGAGTGCAAATCTGGTTGATCCGGCTATTGGTGAGGCCGGGGATGTTGATACAGCTGTTATTACTCTTCAGATGGAGAATGGCGCTATTGCTGTTATTGATAACTGCAGAAGAGCTTCCTATGGCTATGATCAGAGAGCCGAGGTTTTCGGTTCTGATGGTATGGCTGCTATTTCCAATGACAGCCAGTCTTCCACAGTGATCAGCAATGCTGAGGGTGTTACAGGTGAGAAGCCGATGTTCTTCTTCCTTGAGAGATACATGGATGCTTATGGTAAAGAGGTTGCAGCATTTATTGATGCGATCGTTAATGACAAAGAGACACCTCTTAATGTTTATGATGGTCTGAAACCGGTATTAATGGGTCTTGCAGCTAAGAAATCCAGCGAGGAGCACAGACCGGTTAAGATTTCTGAGATTATGGAATAATTCAAATAAAAAGGAGAATTGACCAATGTTTGATAAGAATAAAGTAAAGCTTGGTATTGCACCAATTGCATGGACAAATGATGATATGCCAGATCTTGGCAAAGAGAATACTTTTGAGCAGTGTGTCAGTGAGATGGCTCTTGCCGGTTTTACAGGCTCCGAGGTTGGTAACAAGTATCCGAAGGATCCTGAGGTTCTTAAGAAGGCTCTTGAGCTTCGTGGTGTTGAGATCTGTAATCAGTGGTTCTCAAGCTTCCTGATCACCAAACCATTTGAGGAGGTTGAGAAGGAGTTTCGTGCACAGCTTACTTTCCTGAAAGCTATGGGTGCGAAAGTGATCGGCGCATCTGAGCAGAGCCACAGTGTTCAGGGTCAGATGGATACTCCGGTTTTCGGACATAAATATGAGATGAATGACGAAGAGTGGGATACCTTCTGCACAGGCATGAACAAGCTCGGTAAGATCGCAAAAGAGGAGTATGGTATTGCCCTTACTTTCCATCATCATATGGGTACTGTTGTACAGAGCCTTGCTGAGGTTGACCGTATGATGGAGAATACAGATCCTGAATATGTAAGTCTTCTTTTTGATACCGGTCACTTTACATACTGTGGAGAGGATCCGCTTGAGGTTGTTAAGAAGTATGTTCACAGAATCAAACATGTTCATCTGAAAGACATCCGTCCGGAAGTTGTTGAGCAGGTTAAGAAAGAGAACATGAGCTTTCTTGCAGGCGTAAGAGCCGGTGCGTTCACAATTCCTGGAGATGGATGTATCAATTATGATCCGATCTTCAAAGTTCTCGAGGATGCAGGCTACGAAGGATATATGGTTGTTGAGGCTGAGCAGGATCCGGCTAAAGCTAATCCGCTTGAGTATGCGATCCGTGCAAGAAAATTCATTGCCGAGAAGACAGGCTTATAATTACGACAGGGAAATAGGTGCATGCTGATGTACAGTTAAGCGGAATAAAGATGTCCGCTTTGCATAGGAAAAGCGGTATCAGCCAGTAGTGCTTTGACACCGCTTTTTTCTGTAAGAAGATGCAGACAGTGTACGATAAACAGGACAGGAGGGCCGAATCATGGCACTTGTGAAAATGAAAGATTTGCTGAGACGTGCCGAAGAGAAAAATATTGGCTGCGGTGCTTTCAGTGTTGGTAATATGGAAATGGTAAGAGGTGCGATCCGTGCAGCAGAAGAACTGGATACGCCGATCATCCTTCAGATCGCGGAGGTGCGTTTGAAAAATTCTCCGCTTCACCTGATGGGACCGATGATGGTACAGGCTGCAAAGGAGGCTAAGGTGGATGTGGCTGTCCATCTGGATCATGGTCTTACTTTTGAGACAGTTGACAAGGCTCTGGAGCTTGGATTTACATCGGTTATGCTGGATGCGTCTACGCTTCCTTTTGAGGAAAATATCGCCAGAGTAAAGGCCGTTGTGGAGAAAGCACGTAAATACGGTGCTACAGTTGAGGCTGAGCTTGGACTTGTGGGCGGAAGTGAGGATGGAAGCTGTGACCACGGTATCCGCTGCACAGATCCGGATGATGCGGTCGTTTACGCAAGAGAGACAGGTATTGATGCACTTGCAGTTGCCATCGGTAATGCCCATGGTAATTATCCGGTAGCGCCGACGCTTGCTTTTGATGTATTGGAGAAGATCCATGAGAAAGTGGATATTCCGCTGGTTCTTCATGGCGGCAGTGGTATCACTGATAAAGATTTCCAGAGGGCGATCTCTCTTGGCATCCGTAAAGTGAATATTGCCACAGCAAGCTTTAACAGCCTGACAGCTCATGTGGAGAAATATATGGAGTCAACAGACAAGCATAATTTCTTTGACCTCAATGAGGCTATGGTACAGGGTACTTACGAGAATGTGAAGAGACATATTCTTGTATTTAATGAACCGTATCAGGAGTAGGCCAAGGATTTTCTTGTAAAAAAAGAAAAGGTCTGATAAGATGTTCTCAGTGAAAATAACTGGGAACATCTTTTTTGTGCCCATAAAAGAGGAGAGATAAAAATGGAACAGAAAGAGACTGTCTGTTCAGTTGCGAAGAAATGCGGCGGCTGCCGTTATCAGGGAGTACCTTATCAGGATCAGCTTCGCAAGAAACAGAAAATTACAGAGGGCCTTCTGAAGAAATTCGGTAAAGTTGAGCCGATCATCGGAATGGAAGATCCTTATTATTACAGAAATAAAGTGCATGCGGCGTTTGGCCGCGACCGGAAAGGGAATGTGACCTCCGGTATCTATGAGGAGAAGAGCCACAGGATCGTTTCTGTGGATGACTGTATGATTGAGGACAAAAAGAGCCAGGAGATCATCCGTACCATCCGTGGCATGCTGAAATCTTTTAAGATCAAGACTTATGATGAGGATACCGGATACGGACTCCTACGCCATGTACTGGTGCGGAGAGGTTTTTCCACAGGCGAGATCATGGTGGTCCTGGTTACGGTTTCACCGATCTTTCCATCCAAGAATAACTTTGTAAAGGCTCTCCGCAAGGAGCATCCGGAGATCACAACAGTGGTCCTCAATGTCAATGACAGACAGACCAGCATGGTTCTCGGAGACCGGAATATTGTACTTTACGGACCGGGATTTATCAAAGACCGTCTTATGGGACTGAGCTTCCGCATTTCCCCGTCTTCTTTTTATCAGGTAAATCCTGTGCAGACGGAAGTTCTTTACGGAAAGGCCATGGAGTTTGCGGCAATGACAGGTAAAGAGCGGGTGATCGATGCCTACTGTGGTACAGGTACCATTGGGATCATTGCTTCCAGAAATGCCAGGGATGTCATTGGCGTGGAGCTGAACCGAGACGCCATCCGTGATGCCAGAATGAATGCCAGGGAGAACAGGATCCGGAATGTCCGTTTTGTTCCGGGGGATGCCGGCTGGTTTATGGAAGGTATGGCAGCAGAGGGGGAAAAAGTTGATGTTGTCCTTATGGATCCTCCACGTGCGGGAAGTGACCGCAAATTCCTGCATTCTCTTTTGAGTCTTTCTCCTGAGAAAATTGTTTATGTATCCTGTAATCCGGAAACCCTGGACAGGGATCTTGTATATCTCACAAAGAGGGATTACCTGGTGAAAAAGATGCAGCCGGTTGACATGTTCCCTGTTACCGATTCGGTGGAGGTCGTCTGCCTCCTGGAAAACCGCAGAACCCGTCCGGGGAAACGAAACGGCGGGAGAGCCTGACAAAAAATACAATATTATCGAGGGAAAAGTATGATTAAGAACAGGCGAAATTTATGCAGATATGTGGTGATGGTGTTATGTCTGCTGATAACCTTTACAGTGCTTTCGGTTCCTGTGGCTGCTTCGGAAATGAAGACAGATACAGAATCGAAAACAGTCAGGGTAGGCTGGTATCCGGATTCCTACCATATTACCGGTGAAAATGGTGAACGAAGCGGATATGGTTATGAATATAAACGCAGATACCGGAATTGGAATGGATGAGGAATTTCTTAAACGTGCTTTTGAACCATACGCTCAGAAAAATAATACATCTCTTGACAGCATCAATGGAGTTGGTTTAGGATTGGCTATCGTGAAACAGATGGTGGAGCGGATGGGTGGCAGGATAAAGGTGGAGAGTAAAGTGAATGAGGGAACGAAATATACGATCCTTCTTCCGTTTAAGATCGATCCGGATCCTGTTATCCGGAAAAAAACAGAGGAGCCCGTATCACTGAAAGGAGTAAAAGCTCTTCTGGTAGAAGATAATAATCTGAATATGGAAATTTCAAAATTTTATTTGGAGCAGGAGGAAGTGGAAGTCTATACTGCCACAAATGGCCAGGAAACTGTGGACATGTTCATGAAATCCAAAATCGGATTTTATGATATTATCCTGATGGATATTATGATGCCGATCATGGATGGACTGGAGACAGCCAGACAAATCCGAAGTTCCAACCGGGCAGACGGGCTTGCAGTACCGATCATAGCCATGAGTGCCAATGCTTTTGAAGAAGATATAGAAAAAAGCCTGGCGGCCGGAATGAATGAGCATCTGATCAAACCACTGGATGGTTCGGAAGTTTCCGATACCATGAAAAAATATCTGGCAAATAAAATTGTGAAATAATATACAGGCAGTTCCTGCGGAATCAGAAAAAGATCCTGCAGGAACTGCCTGCTTTGTCTGTGCACGATATGAAAAAAATTTAGGCTTTTGGGAGTTCGCAGTGATATGCAATACCCAGTGGTGTGACGAGAAGAGGATGCACCGGTCTGTATACCGGGAGTTTCAGTTTCTTCTCGAAAACAGTGGTAAATTCTTTAAACATGGAAGATCCGCCTACAACATAAACGGCAGGAACCTGATATCCGTTTAAAAATTTCTCAGTGATCACAGCCATTTTTTCTACGGTAGCTTTGATGACAGGAAAAATTTCCTCTTCTTTTTCCGGAGTGGTTTTTAAAACTTCGGCTTCTTCGTAAGGAATCCTATAGTGACCGGCTACCGTCATGGTCATGTGGCTGCCTCCGGTAGCTTCATCGTCTGTGTAGATGACTTTCCCATCTTTTAAGATACTGATGCCGGTGGTGCCACCGCCCACATCCACAACTGCGCCGTCTGTGATCTTAAGGACAGCAGCGGCAGCAGTAGGTTCATCCACGATATTGGTAACTTCAAAACCGGCACCTTCCAGAACATAGCCGATGCTTTTGATGCTGCCTTCGGAAACTCCGGGAGGAATGGCAGCGGCACCGTAGAGAAGTTCTGTGCCAAGTTTTTCCTCCAGTTCATTTTTTAGCTTTGTCACAAGCTGGACGGATTCATAGTAATTGACGATCACGCCATCCTGGATGGCATGGGAAGGTGCGGAAATTCCGGCGATAGGACGGTTGTTCCGGTCAACGACAGCAAGAACGGTGTTGGCAGTACCAAGGTCAATGCCTGTTTTTAAGCGTCCGCGGAATTTTTTGCATTCTCCTGTTTTTACAAGCTCTGCGAAATTGGACAGAGTTCTGTTTTTCAGTTCCATTATACAATACCCCATTTCTGTTTGATGAGAATACCCTGATTAATAATTGCGCCCTGTAAAGATTGCTACCGATCTTGGACGCATGCAGAAATCGTGCTCAATGCGTGGTTCCTGGCCTTCTTCATAGAAATAACGACCTTCTCCGTCGCCAAAAGTATTGACACAGAGATACCATGCGCCAGGACGTGTAAGCTCCGGAAGTGTAACCGTTACATCTTCCCAGTATGCATTGATGACAATGTAGATCAGATCGTCGGCACCTTTGCGCTTGTCATAGCCTGCAAAACTTACAGCGAAGGTGTGTGCGTCTCGTGGAATCGTCACATCCTTTGCATCAACGTTGTGGGTGTGGATATTTTCCATACCGCACACTGCATTTGGAAGCTTACGGGAGATAACCGGATGATTTTTTCGGAACTGGATCATAAATTTGAAAAATTCGAAAAGATCATGATTTTTCTCAAGAAGATGCCAGTTGATCCAGGAAGTTTCGTTATCCTGACAGTAAGTGTTGTTATTTCCGTGTTTGGTGTTTCCGAATTCGTCACCTGCAAGGAACATCGGAGTTCCACGGCTGGACATGAGAACTGCACAGGCATTGCGGATCATGCGGAAGCGGAGAGAAAGAACTTCCGGGTTGGTGGAGTCACCTTCTTCACCACAGTTCCAGCTGCGGTTGTCGTTGGAACCGTCAGTATTGTTCCAGCCGTTTGCTTCGTTGTGTTTCTCATTGTAGGAATAAAGATCATACATGGTGAAACCATCGTGGCAGGTAAGGAAATTGACACAGGAGTTGTATCCTGCATAGTTGTCGTTGTGATCGGAATAAAAACCACCGTACAGGTCTCCGGAACCGGAAATGCTCCATGCGGCATCCCAGGCGTTCCAGAAATCTCCCTTCAGGAAGGAACGGAGACAGTCACGGTAACGGCCGTTCCACTCAGCCCATCTGCGGCTGGCAGGGAAAGAACCGACCTGATACAGTCCGCCCGCGTCCCAGGCCTCTGCGATCAGTTTGACATTTCGAAGGACCGGATCGTAAGCCAGAAGTTCTAGAAGCGGCGGATTGTTAAGAGGAGAACCGTCCTCATGGCGTCCCAGGATACTGGCAAGGTCGAAACGGAAACCGTCCACACGGTAGTTGATCGTCCAGTAACGTAAGCATTCCAGGATCATCTGCCGCACGATGGGATGGTTACAGTTCAGGGTGTTTCCACATCCGCTGAAATTGTAGTAATTTCCTTCCGGAGTCAGCATATAATAAACTTTATTGTCGAATCCTTTAAAACAGAAGGTTTTTCCAAGCTCATTTCCCTCGGCGGTGTGATTAAATACAACATCAAGGATGACTTCAATGCCATTTTCGTGAAGTTCACGGATTAGTTCTTTCAGCTCCGTTCCCTCGCAGTTATGTTCTGCCTTGGAAGCATAACTGGTGTTCGGAGAAAAGAAGTTTACGGAATTGTATCCCCAGTATTCCAGAAGACGTTTACCGTCTACAGTGCGGGCGTTCATGTTCTCATCGAATTCAAAGATCGGCATCAGTTCTACAGCGTTGATTCCCAGTCCTTTCAGATAAGGGATCTTTTCGCGTAGACCTGCAAAAGTTCCCGGGTGTGTGACACCGGAAGACGGATCCTGTGTAAAGCCGCGGACATGAAGTTCATAGATGATCAGATCGCTGATCTTACGGGTGGATTGGGGCATATCTTCCCAGTCAAAAGAATCACGTACAACACGGGCGTGATAGCTGCCGACTTTTTTCTGTCCCCACTCACGCTGTCCGGCAACTGCCTTGGCATAAGGGTCCAGAAGAACTTTTGTTTTATCGAAGATGTGGCCTTTTTCCGGTTCATAAGGGCCGTCAATGCGGTAGCCGTATTCCAGATCTTCGATGTCCAGTCCCATAACGACCATGGAATATACATCACCGATACGACAGGCATTGGGAAAAGGAAGAACTGCGAAAGGTTCCTCTTCTCCGGAGTGGAAAAGAAGAAGTTCGCAGGATGTACCGTGACGGGTATGTGCGGTAAAGTTGACTCCGTTGGAAAGAGGAGTAGCGCCATTTAATTCAAAAAAACCGGGACGTACAGGAAATCCCGCGATAATATCTGTGGGCCGGGATGTCAGTGTATTCTCAGAAAGCATAGTCTGATTCTGTGTTTTCATTTCCGGTATCCTCCTTGGTAGAATTTTTTACAAACAAAAAATATTATAACTGATTTTCAGAAAAAAGTACAGGTTGGGGTCTTATGAAGTTCGCAGGAGTTGACAGAGATTGCAGAAATATGGTAAAAACCTGTACAGAGATGAGGTGAAAAAGTGGAAGAAAAAAAAGAGAAGAGTGGATGGCAGTTTTAAGAAAAAGCCGGCTCTGCAGAAATCTGGAAGAAACAGAGCTACTAAGCCTCATGGAGCGGGAAGGAACGGTACGGACTTATTCCAGAGGGAAGCGGATCTTTCAGGAAACAGACCGGCCGGATTCGGTTTATATGCTTCTTAGCGGAAGTGTGATCATTGCCAAAGAAACATTTTCCGGAAAAAGGATCCTTCTGGCTCAACTGGAAGATCCGGGTGCTTTGTTTGGGGAGGTTTATGCCTTTATGGGAAAATCTTCCTATGATATGTATGTGGAGACGCTGACGCAGACTTCTGTCCTGATCATGAGCAGCAGGATCTTTACGTACAGGGAAGAAAATAGTTTAAGCCGGAAACTGCGGGAAAATCTTCTTGAGGTTTTTGCCGGGAAGGCTTACAATATGAACCAGAAGCTTCGGATCCTGGGAAGTGGCAGTCTCCGTGAGAGGATCGTCCGTTTTCTTGTGGAATGCCAGGACAGTGAAGGGAAGATCCATATGAACCTGTCCAGAGAAGAGATGGCGGATCATTTAAACATCACCAGGCCGTCTCTTTCCAGAGAGCTGGGAAAGATGCAGGAAGAAGGAATCCTGGAACTTGACAGGCGTCAGATCCTTGTGAAAGATCAGGAAAAAATGGAGTTATATCTGTAAGGTAACATATGTTACCGAAGAATCTCCGGGATTTTTGTATGATGTCAGTGAAAACAAAAAAACATTTGCAGAAATATAAAAATCAGGGAGAGATGATATCATGATAAGAAAGATCGTACACATTGAGGAAGAGAAATGCAACGGCTGCGGTGCCTGTGCAGCTGCCTGCCACGAAGGGGCTATTGCCATGATAGATGGCAAGGCGAAACTGATACGGGATGATTACTGTGACGGACTGGGAGACTGTCTTCCGGCCTGCCCTGCCGATGCGATCCGTATTATAGAGCGGGAAGCCGCAGATTATGATGCGGAGGCAGTGGAAAAAAGAATGAAGCTTAAGAAAACAGAGGTTTCGATGCCAGAAGGGATGCCACACGTGTGTCCCGGAAGTATGGCAAGAAGTCTGAAAAAGAAACAGAAACCGCCGGTGCAGGCAGAGAAGAAAGAAGTTCCCCGGAATATAGGAGAACAGATAAGCCGTCTTGCCCAGTGGCCGGTACAGATCAAACTGGTTCCTGTCAATGCACCGTATTTTGAAAATGCACAGCTTCTGATCGCAGCGGACTGCACGGCCTACGCTTATGCAGATTTTCACGAGAAATTCATGAAAGATCATGTGACGCTGATCGGTTGCCCCAAACTGGATGAGGGAGATTACGCGGATAAGCTTACAGAGATCATACGGAATAATTCCATCCGGAGTATCCGTATTGTCCGTATGGAAGTTCCCTGCTGCGGAGGTATCGAAAATGCAGTGATCCGCGCCATGGAGCGCAGCGGAAAGATGATTCCATGGCAGGTAGTGACCATTGCCTGTGACGGCACGATCAGGGAGGAGCTGTAAGGAAAGGAATAAAAACAGCATGAGTGAAGAAACATTGGAGATTTCTTTTGATGAAATAGAGAAGGAACGGGAAAAATATCTCCTGGTAGATACCCGTGATAAAGTAACTGTAGAATATGGAATGATCCCGGGAGCAATCTCTGTTCCGGAACAGGAACTGGAAGAGCGGGCAGAAGAACTGAAGGGGGATAAGATACCGGTCCTTTACTGTACAAGAGGGCTTTTCAGCCAGGAAGGTGCAGAGATGCTCCGGAAAAAAGGAATTCCCGCACTGAGCCTAAAAGGCGGATATACAGGATGGCTTTTTCAGCAGATGCAGAAAGAATCCGGTAAAGAGAACAGTGAAGAAGAGGAAAATGAAGCAATGGAACAGCGGAGGAAGGATATCGAGCTGAGTATCCGCAAAAAGTTCCATAAGCAGTTGTTTTCCAGATTTGCCAGGGGAATCAACGATTATGAGCTGGTGAAGCCGGGAGATAAGATAGCAGTCTGTATTTCCGGTGGTAAGGATTCCATGCTGATGGCCAAACTGTTCCAGGAACTGAAGCGTCATAACAAGTTTCCCTTTGAGCTGGTGTTTCTTGTGATGGATCCGGGATATAATGAGGCAAACCGTGCGGTGATCGAGCACAATGCCAGGCTTCTCGGGATTCCGATCACAGTATTTGAGACTGAGATCTTCGATGCGGTTTATAATATAGAAAAATCCCCATGTTATCTCTGCGCTCGTATGAGAAGGGGTTATCTTTACAGCAAGGCAAAGGAGCTTGGCTGCAACAAGATCGCTCTTGGACATCACTATGATGATGTGATCGAGACGATCCTGATGGGAATGCTTTACGGAGCGCAGGTACAGACTATGATGCCGAAGCTCCACAGTACAAACTTTGAAGGAATGCAGCTGATCCGTCCCATGTATCTGATTCGGGAGGCAGATATCAAACACTGGAGAGATTATAATGACCTTCATTTTATCCAGTGTGCATGTAAATTTACCGATACCTGTACTACCTGCCGGACAGATGGTACCAGTGTTTCCAAGAGAATGGAGATCAAGAATCTGATTGCAGAACTTAAGAAAGTAAATCCTCATATAGAAAGTAATATTTTCCGAAGTGTGGAAAATGTTAATCTTCATACAGTTATCGCATACAAGAAAGATGGTGTGAAACATTCTTTCCTGGAAGGGTATGAGGACTGACAGATATAAATAAAAGCTGCTCAGGCATTAGCCCGGGCAGCTTTTACTTTTTCCCGCTGTCTGGTAAGATCATAATATTCATCAGAGATGATCCCGCGACTGGAAAGTGCTTCGTAGGTTTTCTGCTGTGCGGGGGTCATCTTCATTCCGATAGTGGAATTGACATCAGTCAGTACGCAGTTTGTTTTTTCTACCAGCCAGAAAAGTGCGGAATCATCATCAGGGATCATTTTCCAGATTTCATTTTCTGAATATGGCAGAAGGGACATGAGCGTTTTTAAGTGTCCATCCTGGATCAGTCTGTAATCCCCATCCGGCATAATAATACCATCCCCGTAGAGTTCTTTTTTCTGTTCCATTTTCTGCAGAAGTTCTTCTGTGAGTTTCATGATCAGCTCCTTGATCTTTATTATTTCAACAGTTTTCAGGTATTGCTTTTTTATGAAGTTAAAAAAATAACAATCAGCGTCTATTGTATGGAGCGATGACAAAAATGTCAAGAGGTTAAAAAGATTTTCGATGCTTATGAATGCTTTTGAGTTACTGTCCACTGGCAATATTCCGCGAAGCGTGTTACTGAGAACGGAGTGAACAGTAATGATTTTGGTTGTGCAATTTGTTTGCTTTTGTGAGGACTAAAGGTTAAAATTATGTAAAAATTATCGTAAAACAGGATCTTCCGTGGTATAATATGAATATTCAAAAAATTTAAGGAAGGACGATGCAGATGTTGAAAAACTGGAACCCGGAACAAATTCCGGAAAAAGAGGATATCAAAGTGCGTTTAAGCGCTGCAAGAACCAGATTATATGAATTGCAGATGGCTCTGAAAGAGCATAAGATTCCGGTGATCGTGCTGTTTGAAGGCTGGGGAGCTTCCGGAAAAGGAAGTACCATAAGTAAGGTGATCAAGAATATCGATCCTCGTTTCTTCAAAGTTGCGACTATGTCAGCGCCTACAGAGGAAGAACTTCGGAAACCATTTCTTTACCGATATTTCAGGGAAATCCCGGAAGCGGGCAAGTTTACATTTCTGGATTCAGGATGGATGGATCAGACCTGTCGAGAACGTATGGATAAAAAACTGAAGGGTGACAATTATGCAAAACGAATTGACAGTATCCGGAGATTTGAACGTCAGCTGACGGATAACGGATATGTGCTCCTGAAATTTTTTATGCAGATTGACCGGAAAGAACAGGAAAAACGTATGGGTATCCTTCTGGAAAGTAAGGATACCAGATGGAGAGTCAATGAATATGATCTCTGGCAGAATGATCATTATAAGAAGTGCAGAAAGATTTTTGGCCAGTATATGCAGGATACCAATACATCTGCGGCTCCATGGTATATTGTCGATGCAGGTGACCGGAAGTGGGCAGAGCTGCAGGTGCTGGAGACCATGATCAGCAATATAGAGGTTGCCATGGAAAACAGCAAACATGCCGTGCCGATCCTACAGAATGTTTTTCCTCTGGTGGAGATGCCCAGATTGAGCGAGATTCCTCTGGACGGAAAAGAAGTGGGGGATGAAGAATACAAGGCAGAGCTTAAGGAACTGCAGGCAAAGCTTGGAAGCCTGCATAACCGTCTTTACCGAAAAAGAGTGCCTGTGATCATCACCTATGAAGGCTGGGATGCTGCCGGAAAGGGAGGAAATATCAAGAGAATCACCGAGGCTCTTGATCCCCGTGGATTTGAGGTACATCCTATCGCAAGTCCGGAGCCTCATGAAAAAGCCCGTCATTATCTGTGGCGTTTCTGGACAAGGCTTCCCAAGGATGGTCACATTGCCATCTTTGACCGGACGTGGTACGGAAGAGTGATGGTGGAACGTCTGGAGGGCTTCTGCAGCGAGAATGACTGGAGACGTGCATACAATGAGATCAATGAATTTGAGAAGGAGCTTTCTGACTGGGGCGCTGTGATCGTGAAATTCTGGGTCCACATTGATAAGGACACCCAGCTTGCCAGGTTCAACGACCGCCAGAGTAATCCTGAAAAACAGTGGAAGATCACGGATGAGGACTGGAGAAACCGTGAAAAATGGGATGAGTATGAAACAGCAGTAGATGAGATGCTTCAGAAAACCAGTACTGCTTATGCACCATGGCACATTCTGGAATCCGTAGATAAGAAATATGCAAGGCTGAAGGCGCTTCGGATCGTGATCGAAGAAATTGAGAAAGCGCTGAAATAAGAGATAAAAGCTGCAGCAGGATAATAGACATTCTGCTGCAGCTTTTTGTCTGAAAAGAGGTGGATCAATTTCTGAGATAATTTCGCATACTGCGAAGAGCATGTTTTTCAAGTCGGCTGACCTGAGCCTGGGAGATACCGATTTCATCAGCTACCTCCATTTGGGTTTTTCCCTCGTAGAAGCGGAGATTGATAATGTGCCGTTCCCGCTCTCCAAGCCGGTTCATGGCATCTCGGAGAGAAATATCCTCCACCCAGTTTTCTTCCAGATTCTTTTTATCACTGATCTGATCCATAACATATAGGGTATCTCCGCCTTCGGAATACACGGGCTCAAAAAGGCTTACCGGGCTCTGGATCGCATCCATGGCATAGACGATCATTTCCTTGTCGATACCGATCTCATCAGCGATTTCTGCAATGGTAGGTTCTTTGAGATGTTGTCGCATATAGTTTTCCCGGGTATAGATGGTTTTGTAAGCGATATCACGCAGAGAACGGCTGACCCGTATGCTGTTGTTGTCACGGAGATATCTTCGGATCTCTCCGATGATCATGGGAACTGCATAGGTGGAAAATTTTACCTGAAGAGAGGTGTCGAAATTATCGATTGCTTTGATCAGGCCGATGCAGCCGATCTGAAAAAGGTCATCCGAATTTTCACTGCTGTTCTGAAAGCGCCGGATCACGCTTAAAACAAGCCGCAGATTGCCTTTGATGTACAATTCCCTGGCTTCCTCATCGCCAGCTTTGATCCTTTTAAAGAGCTCCACCTTTTCTTCCTGATCGAGAACGGGAAGGGTTGAGGTATTTACTCCACAGATTTCAACTTTATTCAGTGCCATCTTAGAATCCTCCTTGTCTTGTCGGTACATTAAGATGATTCTCAGAGGGCAATGGAAATATACTTTTTCAGAGAAAATATAAAAAATAAAGGGCCTTGACAACAAGGAGGTATTTATTCGTTACTGTTCATTGGCGATATCCCGCGAGGTGTTTTTTGTGAGCAAAGGTCACGGAAAACCCGAGACATACCGCGCGAATTTATGCGATCAGCATAAATTCTGTGCATCGCGAAGCGTGTTACTGAGAACGGAGTGAACAGTAACATTTATTCTCCGGACAGCAGTTTTTCATTACGGAAATCGACAAGGATGATATCTTCGCCGATCTGGCGGATGCAGTCCCATGGAATGGAATATTCATTTTCTTTGGAAAAACACCAGCAAAACTTCCCCGGTTCTGGCATGATCAGGGCTTTCAGGCGTGCGGTTTCACAGCAGAATTCCACATCAAGAGGACAGCCAAGACTACGGCAGGTATGGATATTGATCACTTCTTTTTGTTTCAGCTCACAGATGCGCATAAATTCATCACCTGGTATGATTTTATGGAAAATCTGTAAAATTTATGCAAGTCCGATTATTGACACATTATATGCATTTATTTTATAATAAAAATGAATTTATTAATGATTTACTGATCCGGAAAGGGGGAGAGTTCCGTGAGATGTCCGTTCTGTAACCAGGATAATACAAGGGTTGTAGATTCCAGACCTGTAGAGGATACCAATTCCATTCGCCGCCGCCGTCTCTGTGATGCCTGCGGGAAGCGTTTTACAACTTATGAGAAGGTGGAAACGATTCCGCTGACTGTGATCAAGAAGGACCAGAACCGGGAAAGCTATAAACGTTCCAAAATCCAGGATGGTGTTCTTCGTGCCTGTTATAAGCGCCCTATTCCCATTGAGAGAGTGGAAGAGATGATCGATTCCATAGAAGGAGATATTTTCCGGTCAGAAGACCGTGAGATCAGCAGTACCAAGATCGGAGAGATCGTTATGGAACATCTGAAGGATCTGGATGCGGTAGCGTATGTACGCTTTGCGTCTGTATACAGAGAGTTTAAAGATGTCAGTACCTTTATGGATGAGCTGAAGAAACTGATCAATTAAGAGATTAAATGAACAGACCGCAAGTACAGGAAATTCCAGGCCGATTGTCAAAAGACAGTCGGCCTTTTTTGAAACATGAATGTTCGATTTTTTAAAGATCGTAAAAGTGGATACAAAAAAACAGGAACCGCCTGGGAAAAATCCTCTGCGGTTCCTGCTATAAATATACGTTAATGATTCAGAAAACTTAATTAAACAATACCCTGAGCTTTCATAGCATCAACAACTTTTTCGAAGCCGGCGATGTTTGCACCTACAACATAGTTGTCTTCCATACCGTAACGTTTAGCAGCGTCATCAGCTTTGTGGAAAATATCGATCATGATGTTGTGGAGCTTCTCATCAACCTCTTCTCTTGTCCAGGAAAGTCTCATAGAGTTCTGGCTCATCTCCAGTGCGGATGTGGCAACACCGCCAGCGTTTGCGGCTTTACCAGGCATGAAGAGAACACCGTTCTCCTGAAGGTATGTTGTTGCATCAAGAGTAGTAGGCATGTTTGCACCTTCAACGACGTATTTGCAGCCATTTGCAACCAGTGTTTTAGCTCCGTCAAGGCCAAGTTCGTTCTGAGTAGCACATGGAAGGTAAATATCACATTTGATGTTCCAGATGCCAAGTCCCTCTGTGTAGGTAGCACCCTCAACACGGTCTGCATATTCTTTGATACGTCCACGTTTTACTTCTTTGATATCCTTTACGACGTCAAGGTTGATTCCGTTCGGATCGTAGATGTATCCGTTGGAGTCGTTCATTGCAACAACCTTGGCACCAAGCTGAGTAGCCTTCTCAACAGCATAGATAGCTACATTACCGGAACCTGTTACAACGATTGTTTTTCCTTCTACAGAATCATTGTGAGCTTTGGCAATCTCGTTGAGCATGTATACAACACCGTAACCGGTAGCCTCTGTACGGATCAGGGAACCTCCGAAGGAAAGACCCTTTCCTGTAAGGACACCCTCATAAAGGCCACGGATTCTCTTGTACTGTCCAAAGAGATAACCAATCTCACGTCCGCCGACACCGATATCACCGGCCGGAACATCTGTATCTGCGCCGATATATTTGCAAAGCTCGGTCATAAAGCTCTGGCAGAATGCCATAACCTCTCTGTCAGATTTACCCTTAGGATCGAAGTTGGAGCCACCTTTTCCACCGCCGATCGGAAGGCCTGTAAGAGAGTTTTTGAAAATCTGCTCAAAACCAAGGAATTTCAGGATACCCTGATTTACAGAAGGATGGAATCTTAAACCACCTTTGTATGGTCCGATGGCGCTGTTGAACTGAACGCGATATCCTTTGTTAACCTGTACAGTTCCGTTGTCATCGATCCACGGTACTTTGAAGGAGATGATTCTCTCTGGCTCTACAAGACGCTCAAGGATGGAAAGTTTACGATATTCTTCCTCATTTTTGTCAATTACAACTTTAAGGGAATCGAGAACTTCCTTAACTGCCTGATGGAATTCTGGCTCGCCAGGATTCTGTGCTACAACTCTTTCATAAACTTCTTCTGTGTAAGACATTGTTGTTTCCTCCTCATCACATATTAAATTGCGTTGAAAACTAAATTCGAGTGCTATTATACATTAACATGCTAAAAAAGGGAAGTGCTAAGTTTATTTTTTTTAAATTTTTATTTCTTGCGTTGAAAGCCTAAATGTGAGATGATATAGAATAAATATTTTTGACTATGAAATTAAAATGGTTAAATAATAGTGAAAATTAGAAGAGGAGTGGTTTTTATGAGAACATTCGGGAAATCATCAAAGCTTGACAACGTGCTGTATGATGTGCGCGGACCGGTTGTGGATGAAGCTGCCAGAATGGAAGAAGATGGAATGGAGATTCTGAAGCTGAATATTGGTAATCCGTATCCGTTTGGGTTTTCAGCGCCGCAGGAAGTGATCCTGGACATGCTGAGTAATGTCCGTACTTCCCAGGGATATTCTGATTCCAAGGGCATTTTTTCTGCAAGAAAAGCGATCATGCAGTATGCACAGCTTCGCGGGATCCCGGGAGTTACCATTAATGATATTTATACGGGAAATGGTGTCAGTGAACTGATCAATCTTTGTATGCAGGCGTTGCTTGATAACGGGGATGAGATCCTGATCCCGGCTCCAGATTATCCGTTGTGGACAGCTACTGCAACACTGGCAGGCGGAAATGTAGTTCATTATATCTGTGACGAACAGTCTGACTGGTATCCGGATATTGAGGATATCAAGAGCAAGATCACACCAAGGACCAAGGCAATCGTTATCATCAATCCCAATAACCCTACAGGTGCAGTATATCCGAAGGAGATCCTGGAACAGATTGCAGACATTGCAAGAGAAAATGAGCTGATCATCTTTTCTGATGAGATATATGACCGTCTTGTTATGGATGGATATAAACATACTTCTATTGCATCCCTTGCACCTGATGTGTTCTGTGTAACGTTTTCAGGATTGTCCAAGTCTCATATGATCGCAGGTTTCCGCATCGGATGGATGATCTTAAGTGGTGCAAAAAGTAAGGCAAAGGGTTATATAGAGGGAATCAATATGCTCTCGTCCATGCGTCTCTGTTCAAATGTTCCGGCACAGTCCATTGTACAGACCGCACTTGGCGGATATCAGAGTGTCAATGAATATATTCAGCCGGGCGGACGTGTTTATGAGCAGAGAGACTTTATTTACAAGGCACTGAATGATATTCCGGGAATTTCCGTTGTAAAACCACATGCGGCATTTTATATATTCCCGAAGATCGATACTGAGAAATTTAATATTTTCAATGATGAACAGTTTGCTTTGGATTTTCTTCATGAGAAACAGGTGCTTGTTGTTCCGGGTAAGGGCTTCAACTGGAAGCAGCCGGATCACTTCCGCATTGTTTATCTGCCGGATATACGCCAGCTTGACAAGGCAATGAAGAAGATGAAAGAGTTTTTTGCTACATATAAGCAGGTCTGATCGCAGATAGATAAGAGGAGATTTGCGATCCACATTCGCTGCCGGCTCATAACCGATAAACTGTAAAGCAGGTATTCGGTTATATTTTCGGCATAGACCGGAACAGAAAAAAATGTTATAATATATCTGAAATATCCCGGCCAGCTATGCCGGGATATACAAATAAGACCAGAATTGCTTGAGAGGGGAATGAGGAGGGACCGTTATCGAACAGCAATAAAACAGAAATCGAAAGGGGAAATAACTGATGAGCAAATTCAACATGAAAGTGACACCTGAGATTGAGAAACTTACCCAGATCTGTCGTGAGAATGACAAACTGGATCTGTCTTTATATGGCAAATACGATGTCAAGCGAGGCTTGCGTGACCTGAATGGAAAGGGTGTCCTTGCAGGACTGACCCAGGTTTCCAATGTTCAGGCAACAAAGATCGTGGATGGAAAAGAGGTTCCCTGTGCAGGTAAGCTTTCTTATCGTGGGTATGATATTAAGGATCTGACAAATGGATTTATCAATGACCGGCGCTTCGGCTTTGAGGAAGTAACCTATCTGCTTCTTTTCGGAAAGCTTCCGGATCAGGAAGAGCTGAATGAGTTCTCCGGGATTCTTGCGAATCAGCGTATGCTGCCGCGGAATTTTGTAAGGGATGTCATTATGAAGGCACCGTCCAGAGATATTATGAACGCTCTGTCAAGAAGCGTGCTGACGCTTTATTCCTATGACAAAGACCCGGATAATATTGAACTGGAGAATGTGCTCCGTCAGTGTATCAACCTGATCAGCGTTTTCCCATTGTTATCTGTTTATGCATATCAGGCCTATAACCACTATGAGAAAGGAAAGAGTCTTTATATCCATCAGCCTAAAAAGGAGCTTTCCACAGCTGAAAATATCCTGCGTCTGTTAAGACCAGATAAGAAGTATACGGCATTGGAGGCAGAAATCCTTGATATAGCTCTGATCCTTCATATGGAGCATGGCGGTGGTAATAACTCTACCTTTACTACACATGTGGTTTCCTCTTCCGGGACAGATACGTATTCTGCGATCGCGGCAGCACTGGGCTCTTTGAAAGGCCCGAAACACGGCGGTGCCAACATCAAAGTCGTAAAAATGTTTAACGATATGCGTAAACATGTACATGACTACAGTGATGAAGAGGAAATCAGTGCATATCTTAAGAAGCTTCTTCATAAAGAGGCTTTTGATAAGCGTGGACTGATTTATGGTATGGGACATGCGATCTATTCTGTTTCCGATCCACGTGCAGAAGTCTTTAAAGGCTATGTAGAGCAGCTTGCAAGAGAAAAGGGCAGAATGAAGGATTATCAGCTGTATGCTACAGTAGAGCGTCTTGCACCAAAGGTTATTGCAGAGGAACGTAAAATCTATAAGGGCGTCAGTGCCAATGTGGATTTTTACAGCGGATTTGTTTACAGCATGCTGGATCTGCCTCTGGAGCTTTATACACCGATGTTTGCTATTGCACGTATTGTAGGCTGGAGCGCACATCGTATGGAAGAGCTTATCAATGTGGATAAGATCATCCGTCCTGCATATAAGAATGTCCTTCCGGAAGCAGAGTATGTTCCTCTTTGCGAGCGATAAGAAAGGACTGAGGTGGAATAGATGTTCAGATGCTTTTTTCCGGATGAATATCTGGATTCTGCGTATGGTATCGATTATGAGAAGCTTTACAGAGAAGGATACAGAGGACTTCTCTTTGATATCGATAATACTATTGTTCCCCACGGGGCACCGGCGGATGCCCGGGCAAAGAAACTGTTTGAAAAGCTAAGGGCTATCGGGTTTCGATACTGTTTTGTATCCAATAACCAGAAACCTCGTGTAGAACCCTTTGCCAAAGCAGTAGAGGGGGATTTTATAGAAAATGCCCATAAACCGGCTGGAAAAAATTATAAGAAAGCCTGCCAGGTGATTGGAATTGATCTTGACAGGACGATCTTTATAGGAGATCAGCTGTTTACGGATATTTATGGAGCAAAGAGGGCGGGGATCCGGACGATCCTTGTGAAACCGATTCATCCAAAAGAGGAGATCCAGATCGTGCTGAAGCGATATCTGGAAAAAATAGTATTACATTTTTACCAAAAAGAGGAGGGAAAGAATTCATGAACCATATTGTAATCATCGGCTTTATGGGTTCAGGAAAGACACGAGTTGGAAAGAGACTGGCGAAGGACCTGGGGCTTCCGTTTATTGACGTGGACAGACTGATCGTGAAAAAAATGAACATGTCAGTAAAGGAGGTATTTGAACGCTTTGGAGAAGCATTTTATCGTGCGTTGGAGACTATGGCAGTCAAGGAACTGTCCACAGACAGTGAACGCAAGGTGATCTCTGTAAGTGCGGGATTGCCTCTTCAGGAGCAGAACCAGAAATATCTCCAGAGTATGGGAACGATCATCTATCTGAAAGGTTCTGCTGCAACGTTGATCAAACGTCTGGAAGGAAGCAACAATCCTACACTGGAAGGAACTGAGAATAAAGAAGAGAAGATCAAGAAACTTCTGAAACAGAGAGATCCGGTTTATGAGAAGTTTGCGGACATTAAAGTTGTCACAGGAGTGAAGCCTTTTGATGAGCTGATCGCAGAAATTGAAGAAAAATTGAAGGCTTAAACAAAAAAACAGTTGAAAAATGGCAAAAGGTATTATAGAATAATCCATAGCGAAAAAGAACCGCATATATTAAGGAGGAAATATTTATGATTTCAGCAGGTGATTTCAAAAATGGTATCACACTTGAAATTGATGGAAACGTATGTCAGATCGTTGAATTCCAGCATGTAAAACCAGGAAAAGGCGCAGCCTTTGTAAGAACAAAATACAAGAACGTTATCACAGGCTCTGTATTAGAGAAATCCTTCCGTCCTACAGAGAAATTCCCGGCAGCACGTATTGAGCGTGTAGATATGCAGTATCTGTATCAGGATGGTGGTTTATATTACTTCATGAATACAGAGACATATGATCAGGTTGGTCTTACAGAGGAGCAGGTTGGCGATTCTCTGAAATTCGTTAAGGATAATGAGATGGTTAAGGTTTGCTCTCATAACGGCGAGGTATTCGCAATCGAGCCACCTCTTTTTGTAGAGCTTGAGGTTATTGAGACAGAGCCAGGATTTGCAGGAAATACAGCACAGGGTGCTACCAAACCGGCAACTGTTGAGACAGGTGCACAGGTTCAGGTTCCTCTGTTCGTAAACCAGGGCGACAAACTGAAGATCGATACAAGAACAGGTGAGTATCTCTCACGTGTATAATGCAACAAAAAACCCGCGTAAGCGGGTTTTTTTGTGTCATAAAATAGAAAGCTCATTTTTTTAACTGCTTCAGATATTGGCTGGGAGACATCCCCTCATGAGCTTTAAACACCCGGCTGAAGTAAAAGGCATCAGAAAAGCCTACCATTTCTGCGACATCCTTGGTAAGAATATCAGGGTTGTTTTGTAATAATGTCTTAGCCATTTTCAGGCGAAGTTCACTGATATATTTACTGGGAGAGATACCGAATTCTGATTTGAAAAGTGTGGAAATATATTTCTCATTATAGCCAAAAATATCCTGAAAAGATTTCGTGGTGATCTGTTGGGTAAAATTTCTGTCCAGATAATTGCGCACCTGACGGGCCAGAGAAGGAAGTTCTTCTCCGAAAGCAGGATTTTGGAAACCGCAGATTTTGGAAGTTTCGTATTGAAGTTCCCGTTCCAGTTCATCATAGGAATGGCTGGTAGAAACAATCTCAGATACATCCGGATAAATGATATCTTTGTGACTGTTCTGGATCACGGCGGAGAAGAAATATCTCAGGTTGGCAGTTAGCTGGAACTGGGAGAGTTCTTTCTGATCCTGCATGATGATCAGAGAATGGATCATATGGTACAGGCTTTCCTGGTCAGAAAGAGCAGTGATCCCTGCACAAAGCTGCTGGACATCCGGAGAAACGATCATCTTTTGGTTAGATAAAATACTACATGTCTGTAAAGAGCTGGATCCGAATCCGTTTTTGAACAATGCAAAAAGATAAGTGTCTTTAATAATGTCAGAAACAGATCCGGAATCTGGTGATCGCGGTGACAGTACTGTGTTGATCCATGATTCCGGATGCTGGGCTGACAGATCAAGGCTGCTATGGATCTTGCCAGCAAGTCCTTCTATATCCGGATGCCTGGAAGATGGGTAAGTGACGGCATATACCTGTTCATTAAAATGTCTTCCATGAAGAAGAATGAGGGAAACCTGAAATTCATTTTCCAGCGTGGTCATATATTCAGGAGAAATCGGTGCAAAATCCGAATCAGAAATGGTCTCGCTGTATATACTGGGACGCAGTGGCCCCTGAAAAACAAAAATAAAAGAACAGGATGTACTGTCCATAAAATCAGGGGCAGGTTCCGCAGGATTATTGCTGCGCAGGGCACATTGCAGATATTCTTTCTGAAGCAGATGTATCTTTGCTTTTTGCTGTTCCAGGCAGGAATGCAGGATATCCTCCAATGTTTTAGGCACAATAGGCTTGAGAAGATAATCAGAAACACCGAGATGTATTGCTTTTCTGGCATATTCGAAATCAGCATATCCGGTAAGAATCACAAAACGGGTGTGAAAATGAGCTTTCTGTACTTCCTCGATCATATCAAGACCATTCATTACAGGCATGGTAATATCCGTAAATACCAGTTCAGGCTCCAGCTCCAGGATATTCTGAAGTCCATCTCTGCCATTTTTGCAGATGCCAAGAACCTCAAAGTCAGTATAATTTTTTGTGATGAGAAGAGAAAGTCCTCTGGCAAGTGCTGGTTCATCTTCAACAATAAGTACGCGTATCATAAATCCTCCTTTGCAGATCAGCAAAATTTTACATATGTTTTGACCGAAACTGCGGAGCAGTTATTCGGTTTGTATCAGAGGGAATTCCGGCTGAAGGATTTTTCTGGTTTTAACGGGCCGCCAATAGTTACGGTGGTCTGTTCATTTTCATTTCCGGAAACATGGAAATATTCTTCACCGTGATAGTAGATATGAAGGCGGAGAATGGTATTTTCCAGACCATATCCCTGATGCCGGAAAATGGACTCGTGATCCATATCCTGATTTCCGGTAAAAGTAAAGCCGGCAATCTTGCGGCGTAAATTGGAAAGCTTTTCCTTCTGGAAAGGCGCCCCGTTATTGGCAATGGAAAGATACCATCTGTTTTTGTCGTGGTGAGAACGGATCTGTATTTTCCATGGGGGAAGGATTTCCGTGCCGGCCTGATGAAAACCATGCTGAAAGCAATTCTCAATCAGAGGCTGGAGAATCAGTTTCGGGACAGTGATATCGTTTAGGGAATCATCCAGCTGCCATTCATACTTCAGATCATCTTCGTAGCGGATCTTCATAATATAGAGATAATGTCTCGCATTGTCGATCTCCTGGGACAGAAGAACAGACTGCCCTGTATAGGAAAGGGAGTAGCGGAGAAGCTGAGACAGTTCTGTGCACATATCGGAGACATCCGTATTTCCGGAGGCTAACCCGGTCATTCCTATAACAGAAAGGGTATTATAAAGAAAATGCGGGTTCAGCTGCGCTTCCATAGCATCATAATGGGCAATCAATGTTCGGTGCCGTTCTTCTGTAAGACGCTGGTTCTGGTCATAAATTTCAGAAAGATATCCCTGGATCGCATTGGTGAGAAAGATGATTTCATTGTCGACGCTTCCGGGGAGAGCAGGAATATTTTCACCTGGTTCGAGCCTGATCAGCTTATCCGTTAGCTGACGGAGCGGCTGTGTAAGATTTTGTGTCAGACCCATAAGGAAGGCGGACATAACTGCAAACATAATTACAAAAAGCAAGGTGCTGATCATAAGAAGCCGTTTTATGGACGCGGCAAATATGGATGAGTTTTCGCTGAGGATCACAGTCCATCCGGTCTGCGGAGAAAGATGATAGCTGGAAACAGATAGATTTCCATTGGAAAAGCTCCCGCTGTCAGGAGAAGCCTGAGCAGCAGTGTGCCAGCTGTCCAGAAAAGTCCTGCGATCCATTGAAGTTCCGCTTGTATAGACAAGGTTATGATTGCCGTCCAGAATGGTGATATCATAATCTTCCGGAGTGTCAAAGTCAGAAAGGAGCTGACTGGTCAGGGTATCCATATCAAAATCGGCAACGAGAAGTCCATATTGATGATAAATATCACGCATGGAACGTACAACCGAAATTACGGTACGATTGTATCCCCAGTAATCCTTATGGGGCGGGATATAGAAAAAATAGTTAATGTTATCCATAACATCGGTAAGATTAGGGTTATTTTCCAAAACGGATTTTTCTGTGTAGCGGGTACCGTTTGGGGAAAAAATCCCCAGGTGATCGTAATATTTGCTTACGTAGTTAAGAGAGATATCCAGATCTGAAGATATCAAAGCAGTACGAAACCGGTCCTGAAAAGCGAATCTTGCTGTAATATGGGTAGGCAGGTAATTGTTTTCTCCCTCTGGAATATTTCTGGCGGTATCAAGAAGCGTGGTATTTAACTGTAATTCTTTCAGAGTGTTATCAGCATCGTTCAGGAATGTGTCCAGATTAGTCTGTATCATGGCTGCGCTGCCACTTAAGGTACTGCGCATATTTTCGCGCAGAGAGTTTGCTGAATAATAATAGAAAAACAATGAAAATCCGGCAAGCAGCAGAGAGTTCAGTATGATACAGGATATAAAGAGCTTTTTCTGAAAAGGAAATTCATGAAATTTCATAGTCGGACCTCCAGGAAAGTGTTGTATCTATTTTATATGAAGTGCGTGAAAGAAACAAGTGAAATTGTGCAAATAGATGAATTAGTATAAAAATGGAAAAAAGTACATGTTGAATTGAACGAATATCCATGGAATTTCTGGAAGCGTTTTTGTATAATGTGAACATATTAAGAACGAAAGAAAAAGTTATACAAAGGGAGGATTTGTACAATGAAGAAAAAAATGTTTGCAGCACTTATGGCAGCGTGCATGACAGTATCTGTATTCGGAAGCGTGGCAACAGTCAGCGCAGCAGATGGAGTGACACTGACACTTTACGGAAATGCAGATGACCTTGCAAAACCGTATATGCAGAAGATCATTTCTCTGTGGGAAGAGTCATCCGGAAACAAGATCGATCAGCAGGGTCTTGATACAGACAATGCAGAGACTATCGCGCTGACAAAATTTACAACAGGTGATATCCCGGATCTTTATATTCATTTCGGAAACAGCAATCTGAAAAACTTCAATCCGGAAGAGAATTTTGTAGACTGGTCAGATGCTGACTGGGTGTCCGATATTCAGGACTCTGTTCTTCCTCAGGCAACTTACAATGATAAAGTGATCGGACTTCCGTTCTGGGAAGCATCTAATTCAGGCTGTTTCTATAACACAAAGATCTTTGAGGAGCTGGGAATCAAGCAGCCAACGACACAGGAAGAATTCAATGCAGCTTGTGATACTCTTCTGGAGAATGGTGTGCAGCCGATCTACCTTGCGGCAGCAGATGCATGGCCGATCCTCTACCAGTTCGCACTGGATCCGGTACTTGAGGAGCATCCGGAATATATCGAGAAGCTGAATGCAGGAGAAATGTCCTATGCAGATATCCCGGAATTCACAGATATGTGTACCTGGTTTAAAGAAGCGGCAGATAAAGGATACTTTGGAAAGAACTTTGCATCTGATACATGGGATTATACAAGTGAGGTTCTCGGAACCGGTGAAGCAGCAATGCTCTTTTGCTGGGATACCTGGTTTGATACAGATTATGACAGTGAATCCTACGATTATGTAGGCGATGATTTTGGAATCATGCCGGTATTTATGGGAACCTGTGATGAAGGAACTTATGAGGGTGGTAACGTAAACCTGATGCTTGTAAATAAAAATGGTGATAATGTAGAGGCTGCCAGTGATTTCGTAAACTTTATGGCAGATCCTGAGAATTATAATCAGGCATTTGATGGTGTTTCTACAGCAGCAGTTTTCAAACAGGAGACAACCAATGTGAATTCTTCTCAGTATGACGGAAATAAAGACAGCGTAGATAAGCTGATTCGTGCATCTTCCGCCCAGCCTAAGATCGTAGGATTCAACCAGCAGGAAGGTGGTAAAGCACTGCTTCAGCTTATGAATGGAGACATTAGTGTAGAAGAATGTGTGAAGCTGATCGATGACGACAGAGTAGCAACACTTGAATCTTTTGCCCAGTAAATAAACATCCGTTTTAAAGATGGTTTCAGGTTTGGGGATAAAACTTCAAACCTGAAACTGTTTAAGGAGGAAATTATGAATCGAAAAAAAATATATCCACTGTACCTGGCACTGATCCCGGCTGTGGTATTTTTTATCTTTTTTATTGTACCATCCACAGTTGGATATTATTATGCATTTACAAACTGGAGTGCAGCCAGAACAACGAATCTGAAATTTGTAGGATTTGACAATATCATGTCTGTTCTCAGTAGTACAAAAGTTCCGGTGGCTTTTGTAAATACGCTGATCTATGCAGGCGTAAAAACTGTTACCGTAACACTTCTGGGATTTGTCTTTGCTTATATTCTCAACCGTGAGATCAAAACCCGTACTGCTCTGAGAACGGTTTATTTTATTCCGTCCATTTTTTCCTGCCTTGTTGTAGGACTTATTTTCAGCGCTGTATTCCAGACTCGTCATGGTACCATCAACAATATCCTGAATTTTATGGGAATTGCAAATATACAGTGGTTAGGACAGAGAGGAACTGCTGTTTTTGCTATTTGTGTAGCTGAGGTATGGAGAAACGTAGGTTATGCGATCATCATCACATTGGCAGGCCTTCAGTCAGTATCTTCGGATTACCTGGAAGCAGGTAAGCTTGACGGGGCATCTGAGTGGCAGCTTTTCCGCCATATCACATTGCCGCTGATCATGCCTACCGTAAATGTAAACATCCTGTTCAGCCTGATCTATGGCCTTAAAATGTTCGACCTGATCTATGTTATGACAGGCGGCGGCCCCGGAAATGCAACGGAGAGCTTTGGTACTTTGATGATGAATGAAATGTCAGCAGGACGTTATGCGCAGTCTGTAGCTGTCAACCTTGTATTTACAGTGCTTTTGGTGATCGTTTCAGTTGTTTATCAGAAGTTTTCATCAAGATGGGAGACGGTGTTATAGTATGAATAAGAAAAAAACTAGAATCAATCTGCTGCTGGAGATCATACTCTGGCTTGTGAGTATCGTGACGATTTATCCGATGCTGATGGTGCTTCTCACTTCCTTTAAGAACAAAGGAGAAGCTGCTTATATGAATATCAGTCTGCCCAGTGAGTGGCATCCGGAAAATTATATAACAGTTCTGGAAAAAGATTTTATGCGCTCACTTGGGAACAGTGTGTTCATTACATTTATATCTGTGGCGCTGATCGTTTCTCTTTCTGCATTTTTAAGCTTTATTATTGTAAGAAGAGATACAAAAGGATGCAGGATCGGATATAAGATCATTACGCTTGGAATTATTGCACCCTTTGCAGCACTTCCTACTATTCAGCTGATGCAGAAAATGGGGATTTACGGATCAAGAATTGGTCTCTGTTTTGTGTATTCTTCTCTGTATATGCCATTTACAACGATGATGTTCAGCGGATTTATCAAAGGAATCCCGAAAGAGTTGGACGAGGCAGCGGTTATGGATGGAGCAGTGGGTGGAAGGCTTTTCTGCACAGTGATCCTGCCACTTTTGAAGCCGGTCCTTGCAACAACAGGTGTTCTGAATTTTATGTGGGTATGGAATGAACTTCAGATTCCGATGTACCTTCTGAATTCTTCATCCAAATGGACATTACCTCTTTCTGTATACAATTTTTACGGACAGTTCAGCAGAAGCTGGAATCTTGTATGTGCCGATGTTGTACTGGTTTCCCTGCCGGTGATCCTGGTATACATTTTTGCACAGAAGTGGGTGATTGCAGGTATGACAGCCGGTGCAGTAAAAGGCTGATCTGTTAGGAAATTATATTCCAGACTGCACAGGTAAGAAAAAACTGTACAGTCTGGACTTTTTTTGAAATATCCTTGACACGAAAAATCATTCTGGTATAATTAAACCCAGTCAAAAAACTGACTAAGAAGTTCGTCTGTCCACCAGAGATGACCGGAAATGATCCGCTCACAGAAGTCTTTTAAGGGCTTGTACTGGTTTCGACGGGGGCTTTGAAGTTAGGGAAGCCATCCGCAGACTCCTGGACTGCGTACCAACCGGGAACTAAATATAAACGCAGACGAAAAGTTAGCGTTAGCAGCCTAAGCTGCTCGTCAGCCCCGTTGCACTCACACATCGGGAATCTGGCGTCGACCATGTGAGAAACCTTGCCGGGTAAGCTTTGCCCCGGTAGATGTATCATGAAGCTACTGAAGCAGTAAGCCTGTCGGTGGGCGTGCTGCTGAGGGAATGTTAAATCAGCGACTGTGATGGGAGATGCCTTAAGGGATAGGCTTTCGGACAGGGGTTCGATTCCCCTCAGGTCCATTTATGGAACGTCCCGGAAAGACAGCATTTATGCGGCTTTCCGGGAATTTTTTTTACTTTCTTTATTACTCGTGGATATCAGGAAATTCTTCGCAGATACAGAAAGCGATGGTGATAGAATGAAAAAAACTCTGCTTAACAGAAAAAAGCAGAATAAGAAATCTGATTATTATGATTATAATCTGGTAGCTGTTATTGTACTGCTGGTGTGCTTTGGACTGGTCATGCTTTATAGCACCAGTTCATATATGGCAGAAGTGAATTATGGCAACGATATGTTTTATTTTAAGAAACAGGCACTGATCAGTTCGGCATGTCTGATCGGAGCATTATTTATTTCAAAAATACTGGATTATCATATCCTTCTTCCTCTTACAACTGCGCTGTATGTGGCTTCACTGATCCTTATGGGACTTGTGCGGACTCCGCTGGGACATTCCTCTCATGGTGCTACCAGATGGCTGTATATCGGACCGATCAACTTTCAGCCTGCCGAGCTGGCAAAGATCGCGGTTATTATCATGATGGCTTACATGATCGGAAAAATGGGACGAAAGGTGAAGACTTTAAAGAGCTGTATGATCCTGGGACTTCCGGGGGCAGGACTTGCGCTTGCGGCTTATATACTTACGGATAATCTGAGTACAGCCATGATCATTCTGGGAATAACAGTTGGAATGGTATTTGTGGCACATCCGGATATGCGTCCGTTTATTGTTGTGGCAGTGGCAGGAGTGATCCTTATTGTGATCGGAGTACTTTTCCTGGTTGTGACGACCAAGGACAGTGACAGCTTCCGTGTTATGCGAGTGCTTGTATGGCTTCAGCCGGAGAAGTATTCGGATGAAGGCGGTTATCAGACGCTGCAGGCATTGTATGCCATCGGATCCGGAGGGCTTTTCGGCCGCGGGCTTGGAAATAGTATCCAGAAGCTTGGAAGTGTTCCGGAAGCACAAAATGATATGATCTTTTCTATTATCTGTGAGGAGCTTGGGATTTTCGGAGGGATTTTTGTACTGATCCTGTTCGGATATCTTTTGTACAGGTTGTTTTTTATTGCGCAGAATGCACCGGATCTGTTTGGTTCACTGATTGTTACCGGGATTTTTATACATATTGCGCTGCAGGTGATCCTTAACATTGCCGTTGTACTGAATCTGATGCCCAATACAGGTGTCACATTGCCCTTTATCAGTTACGGAGGAACATCCATTTTGTTCCTGATGCTGGAGATGGCAATAGCTCTCAGTGTGGCTCGTCAGATAAAATTTCAAGAGTAAAATAGTTTTAAAATCAAAATATTTTTGCTCTGGAGCCATTTTTTGGGAAAATCCTCTTGACAACTGTTTTTGCAGACTATATACTTTGCTCAAAAAGAGGAAACAGATTCGATCTGTAATGATTAAAGGAGAAAAAGACATGTTAGAAAAAATGAAAGAAATGCTTGCAGAGCAGTTAAATTGTGAGGCATCTACAATTACACCGGAGACATCTTTCAAGGATGATCTTGGAGCAGATTCTCTTGATCTGTTTGAGCTGGTTATGGCTCTTGAGGATGAGTACAATGTTGAGATCCCGGCAGAGGAGCTTACAGATCTGAACACGGTTGGAGATGTGATCGATTATCTTAAGAACAAAGGCGTAGAAGCATAAACAGGAATTAATGATCCTCTGAGACAACAGTGTCTCAGGGGATTTTTTCTGTATACATAAAGATACAGGAGCGGTATGGCAGGGGATTCTGCCGGAAAACCTATGGACATTTTGAAGGATTTGGGTATATAATAGCACCTATAAAGAGAAACAACAAAAACGAGGAGAAAAGAAATGACAAAGATCAGAACAAGATTTGCACCGAGCCCTACAGGAAGAATGCATGTGGGTAATTTAAGAACAGCTCTTTATGCTTATTTGATCACAAAACATGAAGGCGGAGATTTTATCCTCCGTATTGAAGATACAGACCAGGAACGTTATGTGGAGGGAGCTGTAGATATCATCTACCGTACTCTTGAGAAAACAGGACTTCTTCACGATGAGGGACCGGACAAAGATGGTGGATTTGGTCCGTATGTACAGAGTGAGCGTCAGGCAACAGGCATGTATTTGAAATATGCCAAACAGCTTATTGAGCAGGGAGATGCATATTACTGTTTCTGCGGTAAGGAAGAACTGGAAAGCATGAAACGTACTGTTGCAGGTAAGGAGATCTCCATTTATGACAAGAGATGTCTCCGTCTTTCCAGGGAAGAAGTTCAGCGCCGTCTGGATGCAGGCGAGCCACATGTTATCCGCTTTAATATGCCAACAGAGGGAACAACCACATTTCATGATGTTATTTACGGAGATATCACCGTTAACAATGAGGAGATGGAGGATCTGATCCTGATCAAATCTGACGGTTATCCGACCTACAACTTCGCAAACGTAATTGATGATCACCTTATGGGAATCACACATGTTGTAAGAGGTAACGAATACCTTTCCTCTTCACCGAAATATAATCGTATTTATGAGGCGTTCGGATGGGAAATCCCGACCTATGTTCATTGTCCGCTGATCACAGACGAAACACATCAGAAGCTTTCAAAGAGATGTGGACATTCTTCCTATGAAGATCTGATCGATCAGGGATTTGTGACAGAGGCAGTGATCAACTATGTTGCACTCCTTGGATGGAGCCCGGCAGACAACCGTGAGATCTTTTCTCTTCCGGAGCTTGTGGAGACGTTTGATTATCATCATATCAACAAATCACCGGCAGTTTTTGATATTGCCAAGCTGAAATGGATGAATGGTGAGTATATCAAGAAGATGGATCAGGAGGCATTCTATGAGAGAGCACTTCCGTATCTGAAAGAAGTTCTGAAAAAAGACTTTGATTTTAAGAAGATCGCAGGAATGGTTCAGACCAGAATTGAAGTATTCCCGGATATTCCGGAGCTTGTAGATTTCTTTGAGGCAGTTCCGGAGTATGACAGTGCGATGTATTGCCACAAAAAAATGAAGACAACAGAGGAAACTTCTCTTGCAGTTCTCAAAGAAGTGCTTCCGGTACTGGAAGCACAGGAGGAGTATACCAATGATCCGCTGTATGCATCTTTAAGTGCCTTTGTAAAGGAGCACGGATATAAGAATGGTTATGTTATGTGGCCGCTTCGTACAGCAGTATCCGGCAAGCAGATGACACCGGCCGGTGCAACAGAGATCATGGAGATCATTGGCAAGGAAGAGACACTGAAACGTGTACATGCAGCAATCGAAAAGCTTGAAAATAAATAAGTGTGTGATTGATAATCCAGTTATGAAACGAAATCCATCTCAGAAAAGGGCAATCGCCCACCTGTCAGGACCTATGATGGTTCTGGCAGGCCCCGGTTCGGGGAAAACTTCCGTCATAGTAGAAAGAACAGCACATATGATCCAGGAAGGGAAGATACCGGCTTCCTCTGTTCTTGTTGTGACTTTTTCCAGGGCAGCAGCAGTGGAAATGAAAGAACGGTTTCTGAAATTTACCGGTGTTCAGCGAACCGGCGTTACTTTCGGGACTTTTCACGGAGTGTTTTACGGGATCCTCAAACAGGCTTATGGTCTGAATGGAGGAAATATCCTGTCCGAAGAAGAAAAATATGCGATCTTAAGAGAATTGGTGGTAAATTGTGCTGCGGAACAGTCCCAGGAAGGGGATTTTGTGGAAGATATTGCCAAGGAGATCAGTGTTGTAAAAGGTGGAAGGATCTCTCTGGAACATTATTATTCTTCCTGCTGCCCGGATGAAGTATTCCGACAGATCTTTCAGGGATATCGAAAAGTCCTGAATGAAAGAAGAAAACTTGACTTTGATGATATGCTGTTAAGCTGTTACGAACTTCTGAAAAAGCGAAAAGATATCCTGTCTGCATGGCAGAAGAAGTTTCACCATATTCTGGTGGATGAGTTTCAGGATATCAATCATCTTCAGTATGATATCGTGAAGATGCTGGCAGCACCGGAGAACAATCTGTTTGTGGTGGGAGACGATGATCAGTCTATCTATCATTTCCGCGGCGCTCGCCCGGAGATCATGTTGAATTTTCCGGAAGATTTTAAAAATGCGGAGACGGTGATCCTGAATATCAATTACCGGTGCAGTGGAAATATCCTGGATACAGCTATGAAGGTGATCAACTACAATGAAAACCGTTATGCAAAAAAACTTTCCACACCAAATGAACCGGGAGAGCCGGTGCAGATAAAAGAATTCCGAAATCCCAGAGACGAATATATGGCAGTTGCAGGCCTGCTGCGGAACCGTATGGAAGAAGGGGATAATATTGAAGATACAGCGCTGCTTTTCAGGACTAATCAGGAAACCGAAGGACTGGTCGCTGCGTTGATGGAGTATGGGGTTCCTTTTACTATGAAGGAAAAACTGCCCAACCTGTTCCGACACTGGATTTGTCGGAATATGATCGCTTATTTGAAGATGGCAGAAGGAGACCGGAGCCGCAGTACATTTTTGGAGATCATGAACCGGCCAAACCGATACATAGCCAGAGACGCTCTGACAGAAAAAAACATTGATTTTAAAGCACTGGGAGAGTTTTACAAAGACAAGGACTGGATGTGTGACAGGATCACAACGATGGAGACACATCTTCGGATCTTAAAGACTATGGCCCCTTATGCAGCTATTAATTTTATCCGGAACGGCATGGGATACGAAGAATACTTGCAGGAATATGCAAGGTATCGTAAAATAAAACCGGAAGAGCTTATGGAAACCCTGAACCGGATCCATGAAAGTGCCAGAGGAATGAAAACATTGGAAGAATGGCTGGCCTATATGGATGAGTATACCAGAAAGCTGGAAGAACAGGCGAAGAAACAGGATGTGAAACGGGAAGGAGTGGTGATATCCACTCTTCATGCGGTCAAAGGTCTGGAATATGACAATGTATATATCATGAACGTAAATGAAGGCAGCATGCCTTATCGGAAGGCAGTCCTAGAGGCACATCTGGAGGAAGAACGGAGGCTTTTCTACGTTGGTATGACACGGGCAAAGAAGAAACTCTGCCTGTATTATGTAAGACAGCAGTATGAGAAGGAACGGGAACCGTCCCGTTTTCTTGAGGAGGCCGGATTATGAACGGGATCATTTATTATACGAAGATCAGAGATGAATATAACAGCAAGAACATGGAGCATATGATCGGGGAAAAGCTTCTGGAAATCGGACTTGAGCGGGAATTTGGACGGAAGCTTGCTTTTGAGCCTCGGTCAAAGGGGGAACATGGGAAACCGTTTTTTACCCTGCTTCCAAGAATTCATTATAATATCACACATTCCGGAAAATATGTGATGTGTCTGTTTGCAGGAGAAGAGGTGGGCATTGATGTGCAGATCCACAAGAAGGTGAATTACGAACGGATCCTTGAAAGAATGGTACCGGCAGATATGATACGGGAAATCCTGGATGCAGATGATATGGAGAAAGCTTTTTTTACCCAGTGGGTTTTGAGAGAGGCATATATCAAATGGACCGGAGAGGGACTGTCCAGGGATCTGCGTACGATTTCCATGGACAAGGGAAATTACATAATGCTGGAACTGGAACCGGGATACAGTGGTGCGATCTGGTCCAGAGACAGCCTGGAATTACGATTTGAATACGAAGACATCATTTTGAGATAGCAAATAGAGACGATGAAATGAACAAAGAGATGAAACGCAGCTTCAGGATTTTCATTCTGAAGATCCTGGCAGTTGTTTTTGTGCTGTGCATATGTTATTTTTTATATGCATTTGTTTACCGTGCAAAAACTGAGCTGCCCACAAAAGCTGTGGTGACAAACCGAGGTGCTGCAGTGTATACACTGCGGGGACAGAAACAGATGCTTTCCCAGAAAGAGGATTTTTCTTATTTTGCCTTTGATGGGAGAGAAAAAGAGAAGGAATATGGAACATATGTCATTCCCGGGCTGAAGAATACCAGGACGCTGCTCACAGAAAAAGGTGCCACTCCTGCCATGTGTACGTCCATGACGCCTCAGGGACTGGCGGTTACAGAGAATTATGTGCTGATCAGCGCTTACTGCAGCACACAGAAACATAGTTCGGTCATCTATGTGATCGATAAGGAAAAACATAATTTTATTAAAGAAGTGATACTGCCTGGACAGCCTCATGTGGGAGGACTTGCCTATGACCCGAAGCATAAGTTATTATGGTATTCCTCCAATATCAACGGGATCGCCCAGGCAGTGAGTATAAAGATGGATACAATAGAAGCCTATGATTATGATGACAGCCATCTGCCGGTGGAGACTTTCCAGATAGTCAGTCTTTATGGGATCGTGAGAGATTCTTTTATGACCTTTTATGAGGGGTGTCTGTATGTAGGCTGCTTTGAAAAATATAACGAAAGTGTAATTGCACGATACGGAGTTGACGAAGAGGGAAAACTGATCAATACCATGGACGAGAAACTGGGCATGGATTTTGAAATGGCAGTTCCATTGGATTATTCCACCATATCGGAGCAGGTTCAGGGAATTGCTTTTTATAATGATAAGCTTTTGATCTCTCATTCTTTTGGAATTCTGCCATCCAGGCTGGTGTTTTATGAACAATCCGATAAGCGTTTGTATGTAAACGAGAATTCTGCCAGAACTTATCGTTTTCCGGAACGACTGGAACAGATCGTGGTGGAGGGTGACAGCCTTTATGTGATGTTTGAATCCTGCGCCTATGCATACCGTGCGTCCTCCGTAAATATTGTGGATCGGGTTCTGAAGCTGAATCTTTCGAAGATGGAGACCTATGACGAAGAAGAAAGCCTTTTTTTTCTGTCGGAATAAAGAAAAAACGAGAGAACATCAAAAAAGACAACAGGTACTAAATCCGGCATGTCCGCAATATATTTAAGTGTAAGAGGTGAAAACATGGACGCAAACCAGATCCAGAACCTGTTTGCCAGTAATGTCCGCCAGCTTCTGGTGGATGCAGACCTTGATTATGATAAATTATATGAGATACGTCTCCGCGTGGGAAGACCTCTGTTCCTCACTTATGATGGGGGAGAATGTTTCCTCCGGCAAAAAGATACAGAACCTTATCTGGTTACGCGGGAAGATCTTAAGGAAACACTGGAGTATGTCAGCGGCTATTCCCTGTATGCTTATGAAGATGAGATCCGCCAGGGGTTTTTGAGTGTACAGGGCGGGCACCGTGTAGGAGTTACCGGAAAGGTGATCCTGGACGGAAATCGTATTCGTGGGATGAAATATATTTCCTGTATCAATGTCCGTCTGGCACATGAGATCCAGGGATGTGCAGAAGAAGTGCTGCCATATATCCAGACAAGAGAGCAGATCATGCATACCCTGATCGTTTCTCCGCCCAGATGTGGGAAGACCACGCTTCTTCGGGATATCATCCGGCAGATGAGTAATGGATGGGGAAATATTTCCGGTGTAACGGTAGGAGTAGTCGATGAGCGCAGTGAGCTGGCTGGATGCTATCAGGGGATCCCTCAGAATGACCTTGGAATGCGTACGGATATCCTGGACGGATGTCCGAAAGCAGAAGGGATGCAGATGCTGATCCGGTCAATGTCGCCGGTTGTGGTTGCTGTGGATGAACTTGGAAAAGAAGAAGATTTCAAGGCCGTGGAATCAGTTATCCACTGTGGATGTCGTCTGATCGCAACTGCACATGGAGCTTCCATGGAAGAGACATTATCCCAGCCGTTTTTTCGGAAATTGTGGGAAGCGCGGGTTTTCCAGAGATATATTTTTCTGGGAAAGCATGAACGTGCAGGAATCGTGGAAGGAATCTATGATGAAAATGGGAAATGCCTATGTACCGGATTGTAGGATGTATTCTGGTAGTGGCGGCAGGAGCCGGTATGGGATTTTCCGGAAGTATGAGACTTTCGGAGCAGATCCGCATACTGGAAAAACTGCTTCAGATGGTGATCTGCCTGAAAGGCGAGATCCGCTGCGGGAATGCATCACTGCCGGATGCTTTTTATGGAGCAGCAGGAAGAATGAATGGAAAATACAGAGAGTTTCTCATCAGTGCCGCGGACAGGATGAAAGCGGGGACAGGAGAAAAACTTTCACAGATATGCAGGGAATGTGCGGAAAGCGCCCTGAAAAAAAGCTGCCTTACCCATGGGGAAAAGGACGCTTTTTTTTCTTTCGGAGAATATCTGGGATATATGGATCTGGAAATGCAGATGCGACAGCTTTCCCTGTATGAAAATAATCTGGAAGCAGAGATTTTGAAGCGGAAAGCGGAGGTTTCCGGAAAGAAAAAACTGTACCAGGGAATTGGGATTCTTGGAGGCCTGCTGCTTGCGGTCCTTCTGGTATAGCATTGTTTATCAGACAGTAGTAAGAAGGACAGGCGTTCAGAAGAAAAGGAGGGATCATTTGGAGGTCAGTATCATATTTAAGATCGGTGCAGTAGGGATCCTGGTCTCTGTTCTTTCTCAGATTCTGAAACATAGCGGAAGGGAGGAACAGGCTTTTCTGGTGAGTTTTTCAGGACTTCTTTTAGTACTGTTCTGGATCGTGCCGTATATTTATGAACTTTTTAAAAATATCCAGCAGCTTTTTGTACTGTAGGGGAGGGAAAGAACCGTGGATATTCTGAAGATTTCTGTTCTGGGAACGGCGGGGGTTCTTCTGGGGATTCTTCTGAAAGACCGCGCACCGGAGTATGTAAGCCTTGTTACGATGGGAATAGGTCTTGTGATACTGGGATTAGCTGTAGGGAAGATCAGCTACCTGTTCCAGTCTCTGGAGAGACTGAAACAGAGTCTTCCGATTGATGGAAGCTATATCACTACTTTGCTGAAAATGATCGGGATCACCTATATCGGACAATTTTCATCCGGGATATGCAGAGATGCAGGATATTCATCCACTGGTGCACAGATCGAACTGTTCTGCCGGTTATCTGTAATGGTTTTAAGTATGCCGGTTCTTCTGGCACTGCTGGATACCATACAGGGATTTCTTGCATGAAAAGATATGGGTCAGAGATTTGTGCAGCCCTGCTTCTGGCTGTAGTTATAAGCTGTTTTGGCGGAGTGATCGTTTATGCTTCTTCGGCGGAAAACCAGATCACAGATCAGATGGAGCTTACCGACCTGCAGTCCATGGTAGATGAGATGCTTGGAGAAAAAACATTTTCTGTTACAGAAGCGTTTCACAGACTGTTGTCAGGGGAAGAGGTGCTTTCGGAGGAGAGTGTGCGGGAATTTTTGCACAGTCTCCTTTTTTATGGTATTGAAAGAGAAAAAGAACTGATTTTGAAGTTGTTGCTTCTGCTGTTGTTTGCTGCTGTTTTTTCCGGGTTTGCCGGTGCCTTTGATAACGGACAGGTGGGAGAAATCAGTTTTTATGTGGTGTATCTTCTTGTTTTTACTCTTCTGATGAACAGCTTTTCCGGTTTGAGTGCATCACTGCTTTCAATGCTTGCGTGGATCACGGAGTTTATGAAGGAACTCTCACCGGTGTATTTTATGGCAGTGGCAGCAGCGTCAGGTGCATCCAGTGCAGCTGCTTTTTATCAGGGAGTACTGCTTCTGGTGTGGCTTTTTCAATGGATCCTGGAACGAGTACTGCTTCCCGGAGTGAGTTTATATATTCTTCTGAGATTCGTGAATCATCTTTCCAGGGAAGAAATGCTGGGAAAAATGGCTGAGCTGATCGAAACTGTGATCTCCTGGGGGCTCCGGACATTACTTGGAGTGGCAGCAGGACTGCAGGTGGTGCGTGGTCTTGTAGCTCCGGTAATGGATTCTCTGAAGCGGAGTGCTGTGGGAAAAACTGCCGGTGCTCTTCCTGGGATCGGGGGCGCGGTAAATGCAGTTACGGAACTAGTCCTTACCACAGCTGTTCTTGTAAGAAACAGTCTGGGTATTGCGCTTTTGCTGGTGATCCTGGCAGTGGGGGCGGGGCCATTGGTCCGATATGGACTTTTGTCACTGACCTATCGCTTTTTGGCGGCTGCGGCGCAGCCTGTATCAGACAAACGGCTGGTAGAAGCCTTTGGCACCATGGCAGAGGGATGTGCACTTCTAATGAGAATCCTGTTTACTGCGGAAATTTTATGTATGCTCACATTTCTGATCCTGATGGCAGGAGGAGGATTGGGATGAGAACAGAACTTTATCAGTGGATGAAAAGCCTGGCTTTTTTTCATGTACTTACTACAGCGCTGCTGCATATTCTGCCTGACAAGCGTTATGAGCAGTATATACGGCTGTTTATGGGGTTTCTGTTAGTGCTTTTGATCTGTACACCTATATTTGCCGTAGTGGGAAAAAGTGAGGAATTTCTGTCCGGATTCAGCAATAATTATGGGAGAGAAGAACAGGTACGTATGGAGACAGAAGCAGAAGGAATAAGGGAAACATTTCTTAAAGGCGCATATGAACAGGAGCTGAAGAATCAGGTTCAGGGTATCCTCAGGAAAGAAGGGATTTTTTCGGCAAAAACAGAAGTAGATATGGAAAAAGAGCTTCAGCTGACCATAACACTTTATGGAACAGTCACAGAAAAACAGAGGGAGGCGGTGAAAAATGCGCTCGAAAGAATCTGCGGACTCAGGAAAGGACAGTATCAGATCCTGGCTTCTGAGGATGGGATGGAAGGAGTGGGGAGTTTTCCTTCTTCTGGGAATCCTTCTTCTGGTGGCAGGACTTCCGGTAACCCGAAAGAACAGTAAAACAGCAGAGGATCAGAATGCGGAGAAAACCCGCCTGGAGAGCCGTCTTGAGGAACTGCTTTCCAATGTGGAAGGAGTAGGAGAAGTGGAAGTGATCATTATGACCGGGGATGAGGGAAATACGGAAAGCTTTTCCATAAGCGGCAATAATGAAGTTACCGGTGTGCTGGTGGCGGCTCAGGGAGCAGGCAGCGCAGTGACAGTCCAGAATATTCAGCAGGCAATTATGGCATTATTTCAGATCGACGCTAATAAAATTAGAATAATGAAAATGAAATGAGGAGAGTAGAAGTGAAAAAGATCATGAAGAAAAATCAGGTAATCATCACCTCGCTGGCCATTCTCATTGCTGTGGCCGGATATCTGAATTTCGCAGATGTGGATCTGGGATTTAAGGATAAGGAGACGAGTACGGACAGCAGCAGTATCCTGGACGATGTGAATTATGACCTGACCGATGAAACAGCCCTTCTGGATGAGAACGGGGCAGATGGCACAACCCAGTCGGAGGTGATGGATACCGCATCCCCGGGCGAGGCCGTACTTACCGGTGCTTCGGATTTTGCAGCACAGGCAAAAGTCAGCAGGGAGCAGGTGCGTTCCCAGAACAAAGCGGACCTGCAGGCGATCATCAGTAATAAAGACATCAGCGATGAGGAAAAACAGAATGCCATTAACACAATGGTTTCCATGACAGATTTTACAGAAAAAGAGGCGGCTGCAGAGCTTCTTCTGGAGGCGAAGGGCTTTGAAAATGTGATCGTAAATCTGACGGGCGAAACTGCGGATGTTGTGGTGCCGGATGCAGATCTGGAGGATGCAAAACGTGCACAGATCGAGGATATTGTAAAGAGGAAAACCGGTGTGGCAGCAGAGAGCATTGTGATCACGCCTCTGAGTCAAAGTAAAAATGCATCGGATGTTATAAATACTGCAGATGAAGCTGAAAAAAATACGGGAGGTGCAGAGGATAATGCGGAAAGTACAGGTGATGAGGTGCAGGATACCGCTGCATCTGTGGAAAGCGATCCGACGGATCAAACATCTGAGGACGCAGAGACGGCTGCAGATATCCAGAACGATCAGACTATTGATACAGAGGGAATTTACGACTGAATTGCCTTGACAGCAAAGCCTTGTCTATACTAGAATAGGAAAGGTTATAGTAAAATAGAGATATCAGAGAATATACAGGAGGCTCACGTGTCGAAGTATACGAAAGAAATAGAAAAAAGAAGAACATTTGCCATCATCTCTCATCCGGATGCCGGTAAAACAACATTAACAGAAAAATTTCTGCTGTATGGTGGGGCCATCAATTTGGCCGGAAGTGTAAAGGGTAAGGCTACGGCCCGCCATGCAGTATCAGACTGGATGGAAATCGAGAAGGAAAGAGGTATTTCCGTAACTTCATCCGTTCTTCAGTTCCATTATGACGGATATTGTATAAACATTCTGGATACACCTGGACATCAGGATTTCTCCGAGGATACCTACCGTACATTGATGGCTGCGGATTCAGCAGTTATGGTCATTGATGGATCCAAGGGTGTTGAGGCACAGACTCGTAAGCTTTTCAAGGTCTGTGTTATGAGACACATTCCGATCTTTACTTTTATCAATAAGATGGACAGAGATGCCAACGATACTTTTGATCTTCTGGATGAGATCGAAAAAGAGCTTGGTATTGCAACCTGTCCGATCAACTGGCCAATCGGCTCCGGTAAGAAATTTCGGGGCGTGTTTGATCGTAATACAAAGAAGATCCTTACCTTCTCCGATACACAGAAGGGTACCAAGGAAGGTGTGATAGAAGAGATTGATATTAATGATCCCCGTGCAGATGAGATCATGGATCCTGAGCAGAAAGAGCAGCTGATGGAAGAAATCGAGCTTCTGGATGGCGCAAGTGCGGAGTTTTCTCAGGAAGAGGTCAGCAAAGGACAGCTGACACCGGTATTTTTCGGTTCTGCTCTTACCAACTTTGGTGTGGAAACATTTCTGGAGCATTTCCTGAAGATGACCACTTCTCCACTTCCGAGAACTGCAGACTGCGGATCGGTAGATCCTATGAGTGATGATTTTTCAGCCTTTGTATTTAAGATCCAGGCGAATATGAACAAGGCTCACAGAGACCGTATCGCATTTATGAGGATCTGTTCAGGTAAGTTTGATGCGACAAAAGAGGTTTATCATGTGCAGGGAGACAAGAAGATGCGACTTCTTCAGCCGCAGCAGATGATGGCAGAATCCCGTCATGTTGTGGAGGAGGCTTATGCAGGTGATATCATCGGTGTCTTTGACCCGGGTATTTTTTCTATTGGGGATACTATCTGCGCACCTGGAAAGAAATTTGCTTTTGAGGGAATCCCGACCTTCGCGCCGGAGCATTTTGCACGTGTGCGCCAGATCGATACCATGAAGAGAAAACAGTTCGTAAAAGGTATCAACCAGATCGCCCAGGAGGGTGCGATCCAGATATTCCAGGAGTTTAACACCGGTATGGAAGAGATCATTGTGGGTGTTGTAGGTATTCTGCAGTTTGATGTCCTGAAATACCGTCTGGAGAATGAGTACAATGTAGATATCCGTCTGGAAACACTTCCATATGAGCATATCCGCTGGATCGCCAACAAGGAGACTGTAAAAGTAGACAAGATCGTGGGAACTTCTGATATGAAGAAAGTCACAGACCTTAAAGGAAATCCGTTACTGCTTTTTGTCAATGCATGGAGTGTTGGCATGGTTGAGGATAGAAACCCTGAGCTGGTACTGACAGAATTCAGTAAATAAGCCCTTTTATTTCATAACTTTTTTTGATATAATAGTATAAAATTACGAACAAAAATATTATATCCGTAGGAGGGTTTCCCATGGCAGAAAAAAGAACAACATATAAGATACAGGATCTGGGTGGAATCGGTGAAGTTCACATTGCAGATGAAGTTGTTGCGATCGTTGCAGGACTTGCAGCAACAGATGTGGATGGAGTTGCTTCCATGGCAGGAAATATCACCAATGAGCTGGTAAGTAAACTTGGAAAGAAGAATCTGTCCAAGGGCGTGAGAGTAACCATTCTGGAAGGAGTCGTTACCGTGGATCTGTCACTGAATATCGAGTATGGCAGAAACATTCTTGAGACAAGCAAGAAGGTTCAGGAGAAGGTTAAATCCGCTATTGAGAATATGACAGGACTTGAGGTTGCAGATGTAAATATTCATATTGCCAGCGTGGATATGGAGAACGAAAAAGGAAAGTAAACCTTTCCTTTTTTCCGTCTTAGGAGGAAATTATGAGAAGAAGAGAACAGAGAGAACATGTATTTAAACTTATGTTTATGACAGAGTTTAATTCAGAAGAAGAGATGACAGAACAGCTCTCTCTTTATTTTGAAGGTCTTGGAGAACTTTCAGAACAGGACCAGGAATATATGAAGAAGAAGTACGCACATGTGAAAGAACATCTGGAAGAGATCGATGCACAGCTGAACAGTGCAAGCCGTGGATGGAAGACAAAGCGTATGAGCCGTGTAGATCTTGCAGCACTTCGTCTGGCAGTATATGAGATGGAATATGATGCAGACGTACCGACAGGAGTAGCTATCAATGAAGCGGTAGAACTCGCCAAAAGATTTGGCGGAGATGCTTCCGGTTCTTTTGTAAATGGAGTACTGGGTAAGATCGCATCTGAGAAGGATGAGAAGAAAAACGAGGAGGAGACTGCTGATACAGAAGAGAAGGCAGCAGAGGCCCCGGAAGAGAACGCATGAGAAACGTCTATTCTGTCGGTCAGGTAAACCATTATGTCAAAAATATGTTTACCCAGGATTACTTTCTCCGGAAAGTCTATGTAAAGGGAGAAGTATCCAACTGTAAATACCATACCAGCGGACATATTTATTTTTCTCTGAAAGATGAAACAGGCACATTAAGCTGTGTGATGTTTGCGGGACACCGCAGGGGTCTTGCTTTTCGCATGAAGGACGGGGATAAGGTAGTCGCAGGCGGAATTGTAGACGTATATGAGAGAGACGGGCGTTATCAGCTTTATGCAAAAGAGATCACACTGGAGGGTGCTGGTGCCCTCTATGAGCGGTATCTGGCACTGAAACAGGAACTGGAGGATATGGGGATGTTTGCCCAGGAATATAAGCAGCCCATTCCTCATTTTATTCATACCCTTGGCGTGGTGACAGCACCTACTGGTGCAGCAGTACAGGATATCCGCAATATTGCAGGCAGAAGGAATCCATATCTGCAGTTGATCCTTTATCCGGCACTTGTGCAGGGAGAGGGAGCGGCGCAGAGTATCGTAAAGGGAATCCGGATGCTGGACGAAGCAGGGGTGGACGTGATCATCGTCGGCCGTGGAGGTGGCTCTATTGAAGATCTCTGGGCCTTTAACGAGGAGAGCGTTGCCCGTGCTATTTTTGAGTGCAGGACACCGGTGATCTCGGCAGTGGGACATGAGACGGATTTTACCATTGCGGATTTTGTGGCAGATCTGCGGGCACCTACACCATCTGCTGCAGCAGAGCTGGCAGTGGACGATTTTCGCAGTGTTCTGGAGAGCTTTCATATGTACGGAGACCGTCTGCAGCGTGCTATGAACAGTAAGACAGAACTTTTTGCCGCAAAACTTAAGGCCTATGAGAACAGATTCCAGTATCTGAGCCCGGAGTCCATGTTACGTGAAAAACGTCAGTATGCATCGGAGCTGGAGGAATGTCTGCGTTCTTCCATGGAACAAAAGCTTACAGAGAAAAGACATGAACTGGCAATATGGATCCAGCGGTTTGAGGGACTTTCTCCATTAAGAAAGCTAAATGGAGGATATGCGTTTGTGTCCGACTCAGACGGACATGCGGTGACAGAGATCAGTCAGATAAAAAAAGGCGACAGGATCTCCATTGCAGTAACCGATGGAGTCATAGAAGCAGTTGCGGATCGCATCAGGAAGGAAGAGCGATAATGGCAGAGACAGAAGCAAAGAAAGAAGAGAAATCCATAGAAGATACTTTTGGGGAGCTTGATCTGCTTGCCCGGAAGCTGGAGGATAAAGAAACACCTCTTGAGGAGTCTTTCCGTCTCTACAGACAGGGAATGGAGCTCCTTAAGAATCTGAACGGAAGACTGGATACTGTAGAAAAAAAGATGCTTCAGATGAATGAGGATGGGACATTTCGTGAATTTTAAAGAAGAACTGAAAAGAAGAACAGAAGAAGCAGAACATGTGATCCGGGAATATCTTCCGGAAGAATCCGGTTTTGCAAAAACCATGGCAGAGGCCATGAATTACAGTATGACGGCAGGCGGAAAGAGACTCCGCCCGATCCTGATCAGGGAAACCTACGAGCTGTTTGGAGGAAAGGATAAGCTTTGTGAGCCTTTTATGGCGGCTATGGAGATGATCCATACACATTCGTTGATCCATGATGATCTCCCTGCACTGGATAACGATGATTACCGGAGAGGAAGGCTGACTACGCATAAAGTATACGGAGAGGCCATGGGGGTTTTAAGCGGCGTGGCACTCCTTAACAGAGCTTACGAAGTGATGCTTTCCGCTTTTGACCTGACCGGGGATAAAGACCGTGTGATAGCCGCCATGCGGATCATTGCAGATAAGACCGGCATCAACGGTATGCTAGGTGGACAGAGTGTGGATGTGGAAAATGATGGTAAACCTCTGGAACACGAGATGCTGGATTACATTTACAAAAACAAGACCTCCGCATTGATCGAGGCTTCCATGATGACCGGTGCTGTGCTGGCAGGGGCATCTGAGAAAGAACTTGAGGTTGTGGAACAGGCTGCAGAAAACATCGGGCTGGCTTTTCAGATCCAGGATGATATCCTTGATGTGACTAGCACCCAGGAGGAACTGGGAAAACCGATCCACAGTGATGAAAAGAACAACAAGGTTACCTATGTAAGTCTTGTTGGAACCCCGGCAGCAGCCAGCAGGGTTAAAGAACTTTCTGACCATGCGGTAGAACTTTTAGAAGGCCTTGACAGGAAGAACGGATTTCTGGATCTTCTTGTGGAAAGTCTTGTCAGCCGCAGGAAATAGAAGGAACAAAGGAAGGGTACGAATGATTCTGGAAAAAATTAAAAAGCCAAATGATATTCATAAAGTTTCATTGGAGGATTTTCCGCGCCTTGCCGAGGAAATCAGGAGCTTTTTGATCCAGAGTGTAAGTGAGACAGGTGGCCATCTGGCATCCAATCTGGGTGTGGTGGAGCTGACTCTTGCTCTGCATAATGTGCTTGATCTTCCACAGGATAAGCTGATCTGGGATGTGGGACATCAGGCTTATACACATAAGATCCTTACAGGAAGAAAAGATGGCTTTAAGGATCTTCGTAAAGAAGGAGGCTTAAGCGGTTTTCCAAAAAGGAATGAAAGTGACTGTGATTCGTTTGATACCGGACACAGTTCCAATTCCATTTCCGCAGGACTTGGCTATGTCCGTGCCAGAGACCTGATGGGAGAGAAATACCATGTAGTTTCCGTGATTGGGGATGGTGCGCTTACCGGTGGGATGGCTTATGAAGCATTGAACAATGCGGCTGAGCTGAAGACTAATTTTATTATTATCATCAATGATAATAACATGTCTATTTCCAAGAATGTAGGAGGAATGTCCACCTATTTAAGCGCTCTGCGTACAGCTGAGACTTATACAGGAATGAAGATCGGCGTGACAAAAACACTCAAAAAGATTCCTCATGTTGGAACCGCCGTGGTAGATACGGTCCGAAAGACCAAGAGCAGCATCAAGCAGCTGATCATTCCCGGAATGCTTTTTGAAAACATGGGGCTGACTTATCTGGGACCGGTAGATGGCCATAATATGCGCCAGATGATGAAACTTTTTAATGAGGCAAAGAGAGTGGAGGGACCGGTTGTTGTCCATGTCCTTACAGAAAAAGGCAGAGGCTATGGACCGGCATCTTCCCATCCGGAGCGTTTTCACGGAACAGGTCCTTTTGACATTCAGAGTGGCAGACCCCTTGCAGCAAAAACAGCGCCGACATATACGAATCATTTTTCTAGCGCAATATGTTCTTTGGCAGAGAAGAACCGAAAGATAGTTGCTATTACAGCTGCTATGCCAGATGGAACCGGACTGAACCGATTCCGGAAGAAATTCCCGGAGCGTTTTTTTGATGTGGGTATTGCGGAAGAACATGCAGTAACCTTTGCAGCAGGCCTGGCACTCGGGGGAATGATCCCGGTTTTTGCGGTATATTCTTCGTTCCTTCAGAGAGGGATCGATCAGATCCTCCACGACGTATGTATGCAGGATCTGCATGTGATCTTTGCTATTGACAGGGCAGGATTTGTCGGAGCAGATGGAGAAACACATCATGGATGCTTTGACCTTTCTTATTTGTCCATGATCCCCAATATGACAGTTATGGCTCCCAAGAATGGAAAAGAGCTTGAGGAGATGCTGAAATTTGCAGTAGAAGAGCTGGATGGTCCCTGTGCGATCCGATACCCGAAAGGACCGGCATGTACCGATATGGAAGAATGTCATGAGCCACTTAAGAAGGGCAGAGGTGAAGTGATCACTCCGGGCAGTGAGATTGCAGTTCTTGGGGTTGGCAGCATGGTTTCTGTCTGTCAGAAGATCTGTGAGGAAATAAGAGATCACAGAATAGCAAGAGCTACGTTTGTCAATGTACGTTTTGTAAAGCCGCTGGACACAGGTCTTCTTGACCGGCTTTCGCAGAACCACAGTCTTTTGGTTACTGTGGAGGAGAACGTAAAAAGCGGTGGATTCGGAGAACATGTATCTGCTTATATGGAAGCATGTCATCCGGAAGTAAGAGTTCTTCCACTGGCAATACTGGATCATTTTATTGAGCATGGAACGGTGGATCGTCAGCGGATGAAAACAGGTTTAAATGTACAGGGAATCCTGGATGCGGTAGAACAGAGCTGGGAAGATCTTGTGAATAACAGAAAATAAAGGACATAGCCTTTGCAGAAGAATACGAAGCTGTGAGGCATTTTACAGCCCGGCACATAAAGAGCCGGGCTGTTGGAGGATAATATGAAAAAAAGACTGGATATCATGATGGTGGAACAGGGACTTGCACCGTCACGTGAAAAAGCAAAAGCATATATTATGGCCGGGGAAGTATATGTTAACGGTCAGAAGGAAGACAAGGCCGGTTCCATGTTTGCTGAGACTGCCAAGCTGGAGGTAAGAGGAAAAACCCTTCCCTATGTCAGCAGAGGCGGTCTGAAACTCGAAAAAGCCATGAAAAATTTCGGTGTGACGCTGAAGGATAAGGTGTGCATGGATGTAGGCGCATCCACCGGCGGCTTTACGGACTGTATGCTTCAGAACGGAGCGGTCAAAGTCTATTCCATTGATGTAGGATATGGACAGCTGGACTGGAAACTCAGAAATGATCCGAGAGTTGTGTGTATGGAAAAGACAAACATCCGTTATGTAGTACCGGAAGATCTGGAAGGCCCGGCAGCATTTTCTTCGATCGATGTTTCTTTTATCTCCCTTACAAAAGTACTTCTTCCTGTAAGAAACCTTCTCACAGAAGACGGAGAGGTCGTATGTCTCATCAAACCTCAGTTTGAGGCCGGCAGAGAAAAAGTCGGAAAAAAAGGTGTTGTCCGTGATCCGAAGGTCCATGAAGAAGTTATTGAGAAAGTCAGAGATTATGCCATGAGTATTTCTATGGAGCCCTGTCATCTTTCCTTTTCTCCCATCAAGGGACCTGAGGGAAATATTGAATATCTCCTTCATCTGAAAAAACATCCGGAAGGAACAGAAGTACCTGTGAGTTTTGACGTATCCGTAGAGGATGTGGTAAAGGAAGCCCACGGACAGCTGGACTGATGTTTGGAAAGGACTGAAGCAATATGGACAGATTTTATATAATTCCAAACAGTGCCAAGGATCCGGAACTGACATTTTCTAATAGGATCATTGCCTATCTGGAGAAGCATGGTGCCAGGTGTCATGTGCAGAAGATCACCGAAAAAATGGAAGGACCGTATCATTATACAGATCCGGATGGGATTCCGCAGGATACACAGTGCATTATTGTACTGGGGGGAGACGGAACACTTCTGCAGGCTGCAAGGGATGTGGTGCATCTGGATATCCCACTTCTTGGAATCAATCTGGGAACTCTGGGATTTCTTGCCGAGGTGGACAAAAATTCCGTGTATCCGGCTCTGAATCGGCTTCTGTCAGATGACTATGAGCTGGAAGATCGGATGATGCTGGAAGGAAAGATCTATCGGGGAGAAGAACTTATTGGAAAAGATATCGCATTAAATGACATTGTGATCGGAAGAGAAGGACATCTCCGTGTGATCCGTTTCAAGAATTATGTTAATGATGCATATATGAATTCGTACAATGCAGATGGTATCATCATTTCCACGCCGACCGGTTCTACCGGATATAGTCTGTCAGCGGGAGGTCCCGTGGTTTCTCCCAGTGCCAGTATGATGATCATGACCCCCATCGCTCCCCATACCATGAACACCCGAAGTATCATTCTTTCCGGGGAAGAGGCAGTTACAGTAGAGATCGGTGAGGGAAGGCATAATACCATTGAGAAAGCAGTGGCCTCTTTTGACGGGGATACCCAGATATCCATGGTCACCGGTGACCGGATCGTGATCCGGAAAGCCACAGTCAGGACAAAAATCCTCAAGCTGAATCATCTGAGCTTTGTGGAGGTTCTGAGACAGAAAATGAGTAACAGCTGATGCAGGAGGTTCAATTTTGAAAGTAGCAAGACATGAAAAAATTATCGAACTGATCCGTCAGTACGAGATCGATACACAGGAAGAGCTTGCGGCAAGACTGAATGAGGCCGGTTTTAAGGTTACGCAGGCTACCGTATCCAGAGATATCCGGGCTCTGAAAATGACAAAGGTTGCAGGCAGCAACGGAAAGTCCAGATATGCGATTCTGGAAGAACATACACCGGATGTGTTAAGTGATAAATATTCCAGAGTTCTGAAAGATGCAGTGATCGCTATGAACATTGGACAGAATATCGTAGTAGTAAAAACAATTCCGGGAATGGCCATGGCGGCAGCAGCAGCTCTTGATGCCATGAAATGGCCGGAAATCCTGGGATGTATTGCCGGAGATGATACCATTATGTGTGTGGTGAAAACTTCTGAACAGGCACCGGGTGTAGTTCAGAAGCTTGGTGGGATCTTATCCAGAGGAAAATAAAATGACAGAATATGTAAATGCTTTATACCAGAAAGGAAATCAATGTTAGTACATCTGCATGTAAAAAACCTTGCACTGATAGAGGAATCAGAGGTGGAATTCGGACCGGGCTTAAATATCTTAACCGGTGAGACCGGAGCCGGAAAATCCATTCTGTTAGGATCCATACAGCTCATCCTGGGTGGAAAAACTTCCAGAAGCATGATTCGTGAAAATGCTTCCTATGCCCTGGTAGAGTTGCTGTTTCAGGTTGAAAACACGAAAGCCAGAGAGTCCCTTGCGGCGCTTGACATCTATCCGGAAGACGGACAGGTGCTGATGTCCCGTAAGATCATGGACGGCAGAAGTATCAACAAGATCAACGGAGAGACAAGTACAGTCAGCCAGATGAAAGCCGCAGCAGCCTGTCTTCTGGACATTCACGGACAGCATGAGCATCAGTCGCTTCTTTACGGAGACCGCCAGCTGGCTATTTTGGATGTATACGGAAAAGAACAGATCCTTCCTGCCAGGGAGAAGGTCCGGAAAGCATATCAGGAGTATCGGGACTGTGTGGATCAGCTGAAAGCACTGGATATGGATGAGGAACAGCGCAACCGTGAAAAAGCCTTTCTGGAATTTGAGATCAATGAGATCGAGGAGGCAGCTCTTATTCCGGGAGAGGACGAAACACTGGAGGACCGCTACCGGAAGCTGAGCAATGCCAGAAGGATCATGGAAACAGCACAAATGGTCCGTGGGATGACCGGATATGAACAGGGCGCCGCAGATATGACCGGAAATGCCCTGAAAGAGTTTTCAAGAATTGCAGATTACGATAAGGATCTTGCACCTTTACAGGAAGCTCTTGCGGAAATCGATTCACTTCTCGGTGACTTCTGCCGTGATCTGTCCTCTTATATGGATAGTCTTACTTTTGACGAAGAAACTTTTTTTGAAACAGAAAAAAGACTGGATCTGGTCAATAATCTGAAGGCAAAATATGGACAGACCATCCAGGAAATTTTGTCTTATCAGAAGGAACAGCAGAAAAAATTAGAAAAACTTCAAAGATTCGAAGAAAATTTCCGGTTACTGAAAGAAAAACTTATGCAGGCAGAAAAAATCCTTGAGGAAGCTTCGCATGAACTTTCAGAGATCCGGAAAAAATACAGTAAACAGCTGGATGAAAAGATTATCGAAGGATTGAAGGAACTGAATTTTGAGGATGTGGATTTTTCTATCCGTTTTGACCGCAGAAAAAATTATACAGATAATGGTTATGATTCGGTGGAATATGAGATTTCCACAAATCCAGGTGAGAGCAGAAAACCGCTGGGACAGATCGTATCCGGTGGTGAGCTTTCCAGAATCATGCTTGCCATCAAAGCAATCCTTGCAGATAAAGATCAGATTGATACACTGATCTTCGATGAGATCGATACAGGGATCAGTGGGCGTACTGCACAGAAGGTTTCTGAAAAAATGGCAGTGATCGGACAGCACAGGCAGGTGCTTTGTATCACACATCTTCCACAGATCGCCGCAATGGCAGATACCCATTTTGAAATCGAGAAACATGTAGAGGGAACTGAAACCATCACCCAGATCCATCCTCTGGAAGGAGAGAAATCTGTCCGTGAGCTTGCCAGACTTCTGGGCGGTGCCCAGATCACTCCGGCTGTTCTTGGAAATGCAAGAGAGATGAAGGAATTGGCACAGCAACAAAAAAATACAAGACTGAAATAATTTATACGTTACATACTAAGAGAGGACGACCGAAAGGTCAGTCCTCTTTTTTAACCGAATCAAGTCAGTCCCCTGCTTCAATTGCGAAAAGCAATAAGCAGTGGGAGGGGATTTGCTTGTATCAGAAAATTACAAAGGATGTGACGTAAGATGAACAGAAAAAGAAAATACCGATGTTTGCTACTTGTATTTCTTGCGCTAGATCTGATTCTGATGGGATGGCTGGGATACCGGCTTCTGGACAGGAAGATCCCGGATCAGATCCTGGTGGATCATGAGGACAGCCGGGAAGTAGCCAGTATTCTTAAGCGCCCTTTTATCAGCTTTGATGATGCTATTACAGTTTCAGGGAAAGACAGCTATAAGTTACACTGCAGACTCTTGGGAGTGATTCCTTTTAAGGATGTGAAAGTGAAAAATATAACTGCGAAAGAAGTATATGCAAGCGGAGATGCAGTAGGCATTTATATGCAGACGAAAGGAGTTCTGATCATTGATACAGGCGAGATCCTTTCGGAAAGTGGCGAGATGGAAGAACCGGCCCGGGACATTGTAAAGCCGGGAGATTATATTGTGGCTTTTGATCAGAACCGGATCCAGTGTAAGCAGGATCTTCTGGAGGATATGGCAGATCTTTGCGGAGGATCTGTGACGCTGAAAGTCCGCCGGGGAAAAGAGACGATTCCCCTGTCACTGACTCCGGTGAAAGATGAGAAAGGAAAATACAAGCTTGGGATCTGGGTGAGGGACGATACACAGGGAATCGGAACTCTGACTTATGTGGATGAAAATGGAGAGTTCGGTGCTCTTGGTCACGGGATCAGCGATGTGGATACCGGCGAACTTTTAAGCATCGCAGATGGAAATCTTTACAATGCCCAGATCCTGGGGATCCGGAAAGGAGAAAAGGGAAATCCCGGAGAACTATCCGGCCTGATCCGATACGAAGCCGGTAATATCCTGGGTGAGATTTCCAAAAACAGTAAAAACGGTATTTTTGGAACTGTGGATGCTGACCAGGTGAAAAATCTGGATCTGAAGAAGCTTCCTGTAGGTTACAAACAGGATCTGAAAATTGGACCCGCATCTGTTCTCTGCTGCACAGACGGCGAAGTAAAAGAATATGCCGCAGAAATCACCAGGATCGATATGAACCATGAGGATTCTAATAAAAGCTTCGTGATCCAGATCACAGATAAGGAACTCCTGGAAAAAACAGGTGGGATCGTTCAGGGAATGTCTGGAAGTCCTGTGCTCCAGAATGGAAAACTCTTTGGTGCCGTGACTCATGTATTCGTGCAGGATTCTACCGGCGGATATGGGATTTTTATTGAAAATATGACAGGCAATGCATAATCAGCAGTTGAGGAAAGAGGCACAAAAAACATGGAAAAAGTCCGGGAAAAGTGCCTCTTTTTTATATGGGGAAAAATGCCGGATACAGATTGAAATACCTGCATTTTGGTGAATTTTGTGATATATAAGAGAAAAAATGTCGAAAAATATCGTACGAAAGTGTGATAAAATAACTACTTTTATCTTGATTTTACTACGGGATTTCTACTATAATAATTTTGTCGCCAGCAAGGGGAAAGCGCAGGCAGCTAACAGTGTCGGTTACTGCCGTGGTGACGGGGGGTATGTCTGGAAACCCAAGGAGATAGAAGTTAGGAGGGTCCTCATGGACAAATTAAATGTTGCAATTGCTGATGATAACGCGAAAATGACAGACATGCTCGGTCAGATGATCGAAGAAGATAAAGACCTTGAACTGGTCGGAAAAGCACACAACGGAGAAGAAATCTGTAACATAATCAAAGATAAGGAGCCGGATGTGGTAATTCTCGACATCATTATGCCGAAGATGGACGGCCTTTCCGTTATGGAGAAATTTTCCCATAACGCAAATGTAAAAAAAGTTCCAGTGTTTATCGTATTATCTGCAATTGGACAGGAGAGGATTACAGAGGATGCATTCAGTCTTGGAGCAGACTATTATGTTTTGAAGCCTTTTGACAACACTACACTTTTAAACCGGATCAAACATATTCGGAAGATCGGGGACAGAAGAGTGCGGGAGATTGCAAGGCCAGGTATCACAGAAACTAAAAAGCCTCAGCCTGAGAGGAATCTGGAAACCGATGTGACGAATATCATTCATGAGATCGGAGTTCCGGCACATATCAAGGGGTATCAGTATTTAAGGGATGCGATCATTTTGTCTGTCAATGACATAGAAATGCTCAATTCCATTACCAAGGTATTATATCCAACCATTGCGAAACGCCATCAGACAACACCGAGCAGAGTGGAGCGGGCGATCCGACATGCGATCGAGGTGGCATGGAGCCGGGGAAAGATGGATACCATTGATGAATTGTTTGGATATACTGTAAGCACAGGAAAAGGGAAGCCCACGAATTCTGAATTTATAGCACTGATCGCAGATAAAATCAGACTGGAATATAAAAATCGGTCTTTAAATTAGATGAATTTTGGAGTATAATCATAAATAAAAACGGGTGTACCCAGGGAGGGGAATACAGATGAAAAAAATTCTGTTTGCTACATCAGAAGCAGTACCTTTTATCAAAACAGGAGGACTCGCTGATGTTGCCGGCTCACTGCCTAAGTGCTTTGACAAAAAATATTTTGATATCCGCGTGATCTTACCTAAATATGCCTGCATGAAACAGGAATGGAAAGATAAAATGGAGTATGTGACCCATTTTTATATGGATCTGGGATTTAAGAACTGCTATGTAGGTATTATGCAGATGCAGTATGACGGAATCCAGTTTTACTTCATCGACAATGAATATTATTTCAGCGGTCCGAAACCATATGACAGTGCACCATGGGATCTTGAGAAATTTGCTTTCTTTTCCAAAGCTGTGTTATCGGTTCTTCCAGTGATCGGATTCAGACCGGATATCATTCACTGTCATGACTGGCAGACAGGACTTGTTCCGGTTTACCTTCACGATTCTTTCCAGGAGAATGAATTCTTCCGTGGAATCAAGACTGTTATGACAATACATAACCTGAAATTTCAGGGTGTATGGGATGTTAAGACTGTTAAGGATATCACAGGCCTTTCCGATTACTACTTTGCACCGGATAAACTGGAAGCATACAAGGACGCAAACTTCCTGAAGGGCGGTATGGTATTTGCAGATGCCATTACCACAGTAAGTAATACCTATGCAGAAGAAATCAAGACACCGTTTTATGGTGAGAAGCTGGACGGACTTCTCAATGCGAGAGCCAACAGCCTGCGCGGTATTGTAAATGGTATTGATTACAATGAATTCAATCCGGAGACAGATCCGAATATCACCAGAAACTACAATGCAAAGAACTTCCGCAAAGAGAAGATCAAGAATAAGATACAGCTTCAGAAAGATCTTGGACTTGAGCAGGATCCGAAAGCTATGATGATCGGCATTGTATCCCGTCTGACAGACCAGAAGGGATTTGATCTGATTGCTTATATCATGGATGAACTGTGTCAGGATGCGGTACAGATCGTTGCGCTTGGTACCGGTGAGGAACGTTATGAGAATATGTTCCGTCATTTTGACTGGAAGTATCATGGTAAGGTTTCCGCACAGATCTATTATGATGAAGCAATGTCTCACAGAATTTATGCAGCATCTGACGCATTTCTGATGCCATCACTGTTCGAACCATGTGGCTTGAGCCAGTTGATGAGCCTTCGTTATGGAACCCTTCCGATCGTCAGAGAGACCGGTGGTCTGAAGGATACAGTTGTCCCGTACAATGAATTCGAGGGAACCGGAACAGGATTCTCCTTCGTAAATTATAATGCACATGAAATGCTTGCTACGATCCGTTATGCAGAGAGTGTATATTATGACAAGAAACGTGAATGGAATAAAATGGTAGACCGCGCGATGGCTGCAGATTTTTCCTGGAATAATTCCGCACGTCAGTATGAGGAAATGTACAATTGGTTAATTGGTGAGTAAGGATTCACCGAAGCGGTTCAAAGCAATAAAAAAGCACAGACGACAATAATATGTCGTCTGTGCTTTTTTGAGTACGAGAATATACATGCATGTTATCGTATGTCTGCAAGAAAAGATGAAGGTGCTTGTTTATCAAATACGAATTGCACTAAAATGAGAAAATAATTAAAAGTTAATGATAAATAACTTTTGAATTAACATTATTTATACGAAACTTATCAGATTAATCAGTTATTGTCAAACAACTTAAATTGTGTTACATTTATACCAGTGGATAATACAGATGTATGTATTGACCATGTAAATTGTACTTATGATGAGGTGACAATATGACACTGGACAAATTAAAGACTGGAGAATGTGGCAGAATCATCAGTGTTCGTGGCGAGGGGGAGCTGAGACATCATCTTCTGGATATGGGGCTTACACCGGGGACAGAAGTGTCTCTTCGTAAAACAGCTCCTATGGGAGATCCGGTACAGCTTGTGCTGCGCGGATATGAGCTGACATTGCGGTTGGCGGAAGCTGCAAAGATTGAGATCGTATCAATCGAATCCATGACGGAGACGAAGAAAGAAAATGAACGGCATCAGCCGATTGCTCATCCTGGTGTGGGAGAACTTGGAAAGGCTCGAGATTATCGTAAGAACCGGATCGGTGATACGATTCCCAAGGGGGAACCGATCACGTTTGCACTGGCAGGTAATCAGAATTGTGGAAAGACAACTCTTTTTAACCAGTTGACAGGTTCCAATCAGCATGTTGGTAACTTTCCGGGTGTAACTGTTGACAAGAAAGAAGGAAGCATCCGGAGGCATCCGGAGGCAACGGTAACGGATCTTCCTGGAATCTATTCACTTTCCCCGTATTCCAGCGAGGAGATCGTAACAAGAGATTTTCTGCTGAATGAGAAGCCGACAGGAATCATTAATATTGTAGATGCTTCCAATATTGAGAGAAATCTTTATCTTACCATGCAGCTAATGGAGCTTGGAATCCCAATGGTGCTGGCCTTAAATATGATGGATGAGGTAAGGGCAAATGGAGGCTCTGTTCGGATCAATGAACTGGAGGAGATTTTAGGAATTCCGGTTGTACCTATTTCAGCAGCGAAGAATGAAGGAATTGATGAGCTGATCGATCATGCAGTCCATGTTGCAAGATACAGAGAAGCACCGGGAAGAATTGATTTCTGTACTGACAATCAGTCACCGAAGGATCCGGTAGGTGCACTTCACAGATGTATCCATGCAGCCGTTCATCTGATCGAACCCTATGCAAAAAAAGCAGGACTTCCTGTACGCTTTGCAGCTACGAAGATCGTAGAGAAAGATTCTCTGATCGAAAAACGTCTGGCTTTGCCTGAAGGTGAAAAAAAGGTTCTTGATGGTCTGGTACATGTTATGGAGAAGGATGGCGGTCTGGACCGTGAGGCAGCTCTTGCGAACATGCGCTTCAATTTTATCGAAAAGCTTTGCGAGAAAACTGTGGTAAAACCGGCAGAAAGCCGTGAACATAAACGAAGTGTCGCCATAGATCATATCCTTACCGGAAAATATACAGCAATTCCCTGTTTTGTGGGAATTATGGCCATTGTATTTGTGATGACGTTCAATTATCTGGGAGCCTGGCTTTCAGACGGAATGAGCATGGTCGTGAACTGGGTAATTGCACTTATTGGCAGGGGACTGGAGACAGCGGGTGTCAGCTCAGTACTGCAGTCATTGGTTGTGGATGGAATTTTAAGCGGTATCGGAAGCGTGATCGGATTTCTTCCCACGATCGTTACTTTGTTTTTCTTTCTGTCAATCCTGGAAGATACCGGATATATGGCTCGTGTAGCCTTTGTTATGGACAAGCTTCTTCGAAAGATCGGACTTTCCGGAAGAAGCTTTGTGCCGATGCTGATCGGATTCGGCTGTTCGGTGCCGGCTATTATGGCAACCAGAACATTATCCAGTGAACGTGATCGGAAAATGACGATCCTGCTTACGCCGTTTATGAGCTGCAGTGCCAAGCTTCCGATCTACGGACTTCTCACCAGTGCATTTTTTCCGAAGCAGTGGAGAGGAGTTGTGATGATCAGCCTTTATTTTGCAGGAATTCTCTGTGGGATCCTGTATGCTCTGGTCCTGAAAAAGACGAAATACAGGGGAGAGCCGGTTCCGTTTGTAATGGAGCTTCCCAATTACCGGCTTCCTTCTGCAAAAAGTGTAGGACAGCTGATATGGGAAAAGGCGAAGGACTTTATCCAGAAAGCGTTTACAATTATTTTTGCGGCAACGCTGATCGTGTGGTTCCTGCAGAACTTTGATGCAGGTCTTAACCTTGTTGCCAGCACAGATCAGAGCCTTCTGGCAAAGATCGGAAGCATCGTGGCACCACTTTTTGCACCGCTGGGTTTTGGTGACTGGAGAGTATCCACCGCATTGATCACTGGCTTTATGGCAAAAGAGAGTGTTGTGTCTACGCTGACAGTTCTTCTGGGAGGAAATACGGCATTGCTTCAGGATTTGTTTACACCGTTTACTGCTTACGTATTTTTGATCTTTACCTTGCTCTATACACCCTGTGTTGCAGCTATTGCAACTGTGCGGCGGGAGATGGGAACTGTAAGAGCTGCCGCTGGTATTGTAGCAGTACAGTGTGCCACTGCATGGATCGTTGCATTTGCGGTACATGGTGTGGGAATGATGCTTGGATTATAGAAAAAATATCTTACATATGGCTTTTCACAAACTGCAGAAAACATTCTGCAGAGGTTGTGAGAGCCATATTTTTTTTATGGGCAATTCCAACGGATAGCTTTTTCAGTCCGTTAATCGGGACAGCAACAAGTGAAGGCTGACGAAAGAACTGAAAGCTGCTTTCTGTAAGGAGACTGATCCCTTCGCCAATTTCCACTGCGCTGACAATAGATTCTGCACGGGCAGTACGCAGAAGCTGAGGGTGGATCCCTGCATTATGAAAACTTTGCATACAGAAACGGTAAATGGAAGTGTGCGGAGGCATCAGGATAAAAGTCTCTTTTTTCAGTTCGGAAAGAGAGACCGATTTTTTGGACGCAGAAGGATGAGCTTCAGGAAAAACAGCAACCAGTCGGTCTTCTGTGAGAGCGTGAAAAGTATAGAGCTCCGGGTCTATCATATGTTTTCGTACAAAGATCAGATTAAAAATGTCTTTTTCAAGACCGGAGAGAAGTTCTTCGTCTTCTACCTCCTTCAGAGAAAAGGAAAGCTCCGGGTGTGTATCACAAAAACTGTGTATCACAGAAGTAAGATGGTACTGAGAAAGAAAAGGAAGTGTTCCAATATGAAGTGCCTGGAGCTTACTATCCTTAAAATGGTACACTGCTTCCAGAGAACGATGATACTGTCTGGAAATCTTAAGTGCTTCTTTGTAAAAAAACTCTCCCTCAGGAGTAAGCACAGCAGTACGCTTGCTGCGGTCCCATAAGGTAAGCTCCAGTTCTTTTTCCAGTTTCATGATCTGCTTGGAAAGGGAGGACTGGGAGATATGCATAGCTTCTGCAGCATCAAAAAAAGTCCGGGATTGAGCTGTACAGATAAAATAGTCGATCTGTTCAAGAGTCATGGTAACACCTGCCTTTTAGAAAATAGTGACGAATCATTCCATATTGGAAACAATTATATCATAGAAAGAATTGATTCACCATATTAAAAAGAGATAAAATAATATGAAAAAATAAAGATAACGCAGGAGGTTTTTATGGCAGAAAAAGTAAGAGATCTGAGAAGTGCCCTAGCACTTCTGGAGCAGATGCCGAATCAGCTGATCGAAACAGAGGTGGAAGTTGATCCGATGGCAGAGCTTGCAGGGGTATATCGTTATGTAGGAGCCGGTGGAACGGTGAAGCGTCCTACAAAGGAAGGGCCAGCCATGATCTTTAATTGTATAAAAGGACACCCGGATGCAAGGGTCGCTATCGGGCTTCTGGCAAGCAGAAAAAGAGTTGCTGCTTTACTTGACACTCAGCCGGAAAATCTTGGAAAGATGCTCTGCAAAAGCGTGGAGAATCCAATTCCACCGGTAGATATTGAAGGAGATGCACCGTGTCAGCAGGTGGTGCATAAGGCTGCAGATCCGGATTTTGACCTCTATAAATTGGTTCCTGCGCCAACGAACACGCCAGATGATGCGGGTCCGTATATCACACTTGGCATGTGCTACGCCACACATCCGGATACAGGAGTTCACGATGTGACCATTCACCGTCTATGCATTCAGGGAAAAGATGAGCTTTCCATTTTCTTTACACCTGGTGCCAGACATATCGGAGCAATGGCAGAGCGTGCTGAGGAGCTGGGACAAAGGCTGCCGATTTCTATCAGTATCGGAGTTGATCCTGCTATTGAGATCGGTTCCTGTTTTGAGCCGCCTACAACACCACTGGGGTATGATGAGCTGTCTGTAGCCGGCGCACTGCGCAAAGAGCCGGTGGAACTCTGTAAATGTTTAACCGTTAACGAGCGTGCCATCGCCAATGCGGAATACGTGATCGAGGGAGAAGTAATCCCAGGTGTGCGTGTAAAGGAAGATCAGAACAGCAATACCGGATACGCCATGCCGGAGTTTCCGGGATATACAGGGCCTGCAAGTGACCAGTGCTGGCTGATCAAGGTTACAGCAGTGACACATCGTGAAAATCCGATCATGCAGACCTGTATCGGTCCAAGTGAGGAGCACGTATCCATGGCGGGAATCCCTACAGAGGCCAGCATCTATGGCATGGTGGAAAAAGCAATGCCTGGAAGACTTCAGAACGTATACTGCAGCAGTGCCGGTGGTGGAAAGTATATGGCTGTCCTTCAGTTTAAAAAGCTTTCTCAAAGTGATGAGGGAAGACAGCGTCAGGCTGCACTTCTTGCATTTTCCGCCTTCAGTGAGCTGAAAAATGTATTTTTGGTAGATGAAGATGTGGACTGCTTTGATATGAATGACGTACTTTGGGCGATGAATACGAGATTCCAGGGGGATGTGGATGTGATCACTATTCCGGGTGTCCGTTGTCATCCTCTTGATCCGTCCAATGATCCTGCATTTTCTCCAAGTATCCGTGATCATGGAATTGCATGCAAGACTATTTTTGACTGTACAGTGCCTTATGATCTGAAGGAAGATTTTCACAGAGCCCGTTTTATGGAACTGGATCCGGAGAAATGGCTGAAAAAATGAAAAAGAGAATTATAGTTGGTGCGACAGGTGCAAGCGGCCTGCCGCTCCTTGTAAAATGTCTGGAGATCATCCGGGAGAATTCGGATTTTGAGTCGTATCTGATCATGAGTTCCAGTGCAGAGCTGACTCTTCGCCAGGAGACGGAGCTGGAACCGGAGGATGTGAAACGGCTGGCAGATCATGTATGTGCACCGGGAGAAATAGGGGCAAAACCGGCCAGTGGTTCTTTCAAAACAGAGGGGATGCTGATCGTGCCCTGCAGCATGAAGACGATCGCGGGGATCCACAGTGGCTATGCGGATAATCTTATTCTGCGTGCGGCAGATGTGACGGTCAAGGAACAGAGAACACTGGTGCTGGCAGCCAGAGAAACACCGTTAAGTGGGATTCATCTCCGAAATCTTTATGAGCTTTCTATGCTTCCGGGAGTGCGTATCATTCCACCGATGCTGACGTTTTATCATAAACCGGAAAGTATCGATGATATGGTATATCATATGGCGGCAAAGCTTTTGGAACCGTTTGGAATTGAAGCAAAGGAGTATCGCAGATGGAATGGATTGTAATGGAGTGTGAGGAGACTGCAGACTGTGAGCTGGAGGTCAGTGCTGCATTTGTCGGAGAGGATGTGCTTATCTGCCTGAAAGGAGGAGAAAAGCCTCATCTGGGATGTGTGGTGCAGACGGAACCGAGAGTGTCTCTGACAGGAGATGGTTCTGTGAGCGCGACTTCTTCAGTTTTGAATTTTCCGGGACATAAGGACGAGGTGATCTGCCGGTGGATGGCGGAGAAGGTTTCGAAAGAGCTGGGAAAGAGAGTGGTTTGCACCGGGGGATTTCATAAGGAGGGTATTTCAGAGAAGGAGATCCGGGAGGTACAGGAAAGTGTTGTGTGTCTGACAGAGAAGGTGATAGAAGGACTGCAGATGTAGTTGAAGAACGGCTGGAATCTGCTAAAGCTACTTTTCAAAAGTCCGGAGACTTTCTTCGCTCAAACAGCGAATTTTTGAAAAATAACACAGGTTCCAGCCGTCTAAAAGGCAATCATATTCTATTTATTTTCAAATATGTTCTCACGGGTAATATTTTTAGCCCATTTCCCACTAAGATACCTTTTGATCACCCATGGCCACTTCACGAATTCATCCGTACAGAGCAGAAAATACACCCACATAACTGGCAGCTTCAGTACAAAAGCAGCGAAGAATCCAAGGGGTACTGCATATACCCACATATCAATAGTATCACAGATCAGACCAAACTTTGTATCACCACCTGCCCGGAACACACCGGCGATCAGGGTTGTATTTACGGCAGACCCCATAATATAGTAGCTGTTGATCAGAAGCATATATTTCAGGTAATGCATGGCAGTGGGTGTCAGGGACGCAAATCTCATTACGAACGGTGTGATGGCAAGAACGATAAGTCCGCCAAAAAAACCTGCAATAACAGTAAGCTTCAGTGTTTTGGAAGCATAACGCCTAGAACGTTCCAGATCACCCTGCCCCATAACATTGCCAAGAAGAATACCTCCTGCACTGGCAATACCGAAACAGAAAACAGAGCCGATATTACGGACTACTACAACCAGAGAATTGGCAGCAACCGCATCCGTACCAAGATGTCCCAGGATCACAGAGTACATGGAAAAACCAATACTCCAGGAAATATCATTACCAAGAGCCGGCAGGGAAAGCCGCACGAAATCACTGAACAGAAGTTTGTTTTTTATGAACATACATCGAAGATCCAGTCGGACATTTTTGCTGAAAGCAGAAACAATAAAACAGGCAATCAGCTCGATCATTCTGGAAAGTGCAGTAGCGATAGCCACACCGGTAGCACCAAGCTTGGGTGCTCCGAACAATCCGAAGATAAAAGTCGCATTCAAAAGGATATTCAGTCCAAATGCCAGCATATTCATCGCCATGCTGGTAGTTACCCGGCCAATACTTCGAAGAACAGCCAGATAAACCTCCGTCATACCCCAGCAGATATAGGTGACACCCATAATGCGGATATAGGAAGAACCGATGGCCAGAAGCTCCGGATCATTGGTGAATAGTTTCATCATCATCTGTGGCATGGTAAATGCAACGAGCGCCACGAGAACAGAGATGATCATGGAAAAACGAAGAGCGATTCCCTCGATGATCTGAATGGCTTTGTAATCTCCCTTTCCATAATACTGGGCACAAAGCAGGGTTGCTCCCGTACCAAGACCGTAATATACCATAAACAGGATATTGGAATAATTCGCTGCCAGGGATACTGCGGAGATGGACGATTGACCTACAAAGTTCAGCATGATAACGTCGGCAGAATTGACCGCTGCACTTAATAGGTTCTGAATGATGATGGGGATGACAAGCTTAACGATCTGTGGATAAAAATCATCCCGCTGTGAAAGTTGATTCCTCATTTCCTCCTCCAAAAAAATACAATTACAATGATGTGAAAAACGGTAAATCACATACATGGTAACTGTGTCAGCTTTTGTAAAAAATGAAAGCAAACATGATTGCACGATAACATAGTTTACAGGCAGTGTCAATCGGCAAACTGCAAAATTGTTTAAACAACTTACGGAAAAATGACGAATACAAAAATGTGTAAAAAATTGTATCAGCGGTTGTTGAGATTTCCAATCCATGATAAACTGAATGGAGATATTTTTCAGAGAAAGAGGAGTAAAAAATATGCCAGTTTTTGATTTCAGCGCAGCACCGGCAGATAAAAAAGAGCCAAAACGCCAGTGCACATATACAACGTTTCATTCCAATGAAACAAAAGCCACGCCGGAGAAACCGGTGCTGATCCTGGATAACAGCAAAAGAGAGTGGAAACATCATTCCTGTGGATATTTTTCCAATCCTGCGAAGCAGACTGCATTTGAGTTTAAGGAAGAGGACGGTGTTTTCCCGGCAGACATCCTGAAGATCGATTCACGTTTTACAAGCCTGATCAAATGGCTCGGAGAAAATCATATCAACATCCGTCTTTCCGGACGGAATACAGAAGAAGGATATGCCGTTTACAAAATCCGAGAGATCGCTTTTGGCGGAGGCACCAAGCTTTCTGCTGAGGACGGATTTCTTCAGTTTATGATCGAGCGTCTGTTTGCAAGCAGTGCGCCGGCAGAAGAAAATGAGAACGATGAGGAGAAAGAAGACGGTGACGATATGAAGCTTACCAGTATTCAGAGTATCACCGACTTTATGAACTGTGCCGGAAAGACTATGCCTGATAATATCCGTCTCTGGGCAAGAAGAAATCTGGCAGTTGCCCGTTCTCATGAGGTTTCTCAGGAGGAAAGACGCCATGCCCAGAGAGCACTTTCCATCATGATGAATATTCAGTGGAAGCATAATTATTTTGAGTCTATTGATCCGAAGGAAGCACGCCGTATCCTGGATGAGGAGCTTTATGGAATGGAGCGTGTAAAACAGAGGATCATTGAGACGATCATTCAGATCAACCGTACCCATACACTTCCTGCTTACGGACTGCTTCTTGTAGGACCGGCAGGTACCGGTAAATCTCAGATCGCTTATGCAGTTGCAAGAATCCTGAAAATGCCGTGGACAACCCTGGATATGAGTTCTATCAATGATCCGGAACAGCTTACCGGAAGCTCTCGTGTCTATGCAAATGCCAAGCCGGGAATCATCATGGAGGCTTTTTCCATGGCAGGAGAATCCAATCTGGTATTTATCATCAATGAGCTTGACAAGGCTGCATCAGGTAAAGGAAACGGAAATCCGGCAGACGTGCTTCTGACATTGCTGGATAACCTTGGTTTTACAGATAACTATATGGAATGTATGGTTCCGACCGTTGGTGTATATCCTATTGCCACAGCCAATGATAAGGCACAGATCAGCGCACCTCTGATGTCACGTTTTGCAGTGATCGATATTCCGGATTACACACCGGAGGAAAAGAAGATCATCTTTTCCAGATTTGCGCTTCCCAAGGTTTTGAAACGTATGAGCCTGAAACAGGAAGAATGTATCGTAACGGATGAGGCGCTGGACGCAGTAATTAAGAAATTTGAAGATACCACAGGAATCCGTGATCTGGAGCAGGCTGCGGAGCATATTGCAGCCAATGCCCTGTATCAGATCGAGGTAGATCATGTGAAGGCTGTAACCTTTACCCCTGAGATGGTACAGGAGCTTCTGGACTGACAAAGGGATCCGTTTTGCAATGATAGAAATGCTTCCGGAGATTTTTTCGGAAGCATTTTTGGCTGAGGTAATGCACCTGGTTATGCCGGGCATGTCTGATCGTAAAGGGAAATTATAAAAATAATGAAATCAGGGATTGCCTGAGAAAGTGTAAATGTGTATAATGAGATAAAAGAGCGTGCTCGTGAACACAAATCACACAGGAGAGGTTTTGGAGGGTAAAATATGGCAGTAACATTACAACAGATTGCGGAAGCAGCAGGAGTTTCGAGGGGCACTGTGGACAGAGCACTGAATAACAGAGGCCGTATCCGTCCGGAAGTAGAGGAAAGGATCAAAAGGATCGCCCGGGAGATGGGATATCAGCCCAGCCGTGCCGGTCGTGCCCTTGCCATGGCAAAGAGGAAGATCCGTATCGGTGTGATTCTTCAGTATATGGAGACTCCTTTTATGCAGCAGGTTTTAAAGGGGGTCCTGGAAGCAAAAGAAGAAGTGGAGAGTTTTGGCGGAACAGTAAAGATCTATGAGATCGAAGGCGTGGAACCGGAAAAAGTAATGGCTGCAATGGAAGAGCTCCGGGAAAAGGGCTTTAATGGAATTGCGCTGACTCCATCAGAGGATCAGCTTTTGAGAGCGAGGATCGATCAGTATCAGGAAGAGTATGGAATTCCGGTAGTTACCTTTAATGCAGATCTGGAAGATACAAAGAGGTTATGCTTTGTGGGACAGGATACCTTTCAGGCCGGTCGTACGGCAGCAGGCCTGATGGGAGAGATGACAGGCGGAACCGGGCAGGTTGCCATAATTTCCGGACAGGTTGCCAATCCTGGCCTGATCAGCAGGCAGAAGGGATTTTCAACAGAAATCAAAGAAAGCTTTCCGGGAACTGAGATCGTGGATATAAGGTATTCCTATGATGACGAATGGGTGGCATCCAAGATCGTGGAAGAACTTCTGGAACTTTATCCGGAGCTGACCGGTATCTATATTACAGGTCATGGTGTAAAGGGTGTCTGCCAGACCTTGCAGAAGATTGGAAAGGATAAAACCATGCATGTGATCGCCAATGATTTCCTGGAAGAAAATCTGAAATGGCTGAAAGAGGGGACGATCAATTTCCTTATCGGTCAGGATGCAGCTGTACAGGGACATTCCCCGGTGACTATTTTGTTCCAGCTTCTCTTTGACAGCAAGGCACCGGAAAAGGAATATCAGTATACAGATATTGTGATCCGGACAAAATATAATATGGGGTAAAAAGGAATTGCTGTTGCGTATAGAACCCATGATCAGAAATATCATATGGCAGAATCCTGTACAGGGAAAGCAGATTCAGGAGGTAAAATGAATTATAAAAATGTAAAGATCGCAGAAGGTGCCAGGATCGCAAAGCAGTCTGTGATCCTTGGAAATGTAACGATCGGACGTGACAGCTGTGTATTATATTATGCGGTGATCCGCGGAGATGATGCTCCGATAGTAATCGGAGAAGAAACCAATATCCAGGAAAACTGTACTATTCATGTGAGCCACAACATGCCGGTCCATATCGGAAACAATGTTACTGTAGGACATAATGCGGTGCTCCATGGATGTACTATCGGAGACCGGACACTGATTGGAATGGGATCCGTGATCCTGGATGGTGCAAGAATCGGAAATGACTGTATCATAGGAGCCGGAAGCCTTGTGACTAAGAATACGGTGATCCCGGATGGCTCTCTGGTAATGGGAAGTCCGGCCAGGACCAAACGAAACCTTACCTGGGAAGAGAAGCTTGGCATCGTAGAAAACAGCAAAGAATATATTGCTGTGTCCGAAGAGATGAAAGCGCAGGATGTATTATAAACAGCACACGATAAGGGATGAGTCCCTTTTTACCGGAAAAATACTCCACGCATCGCTCGCCATAATATGCCTATCCAAGGACTGTACCGGGATCACCAAGAGCAATGGCAGTACCGACATAGGAAACATGTGCTGTACGCCCTTGTACGTTACGCTCTTAAGTTTTGATTATTGTGCTGATTTTACAGGAATATTCAGAATAATGCAACAAAAACATTCCTTCTGAACAGAAGATTTTTTGCTTCAACATATGTAGATCAAAACCCTACAGGACATTCCTCGCAGTACATATAAAATCCCGGGCGTACTGTGGAAGATAGGTACCTCTTCGGTACGCAATTGTCAGTGTGCTGAAAACGCCATCTTCACCAATGGAAAAACAGGCTGGTTTTACAGGGAGGTCCATATTTTGGACATAAGTTTCCGGGGTGAAACACATACCAAGTCCTTGCATGCAGAGCTTGACGCAGGTTTCTGTGTTGCGGCTCTGAATTGGCACATAAGGCTTGATATGGGCAGCTTTCAATGCTTCCAGCGAAAGCTGTCCGGTAGTCTGTTCCGGAAAATGCAGGATAAAAGGCTCTTCTGCCAGAAGTGAGAGATCAAGCTTCGGGTATATGCTGTGAGTGGATACACTGCCGGCAGCAGCCAATGGGTGCTCCGGATGCATGATCAGAAGGATCTCTTCCTTTTTCAGCAGTTCGTATTCCAGCTTAGGGTGTTTATGTACTTCATTGAAAATGCCAAAATCAAGCTGATCATTGAGAAGAAGTTTTTCTTGGATGGAATATGCCTCTTCCAAGATATTGACCTTTACTTTAGGATATTTTTGAAAAAAAGAGGTCATGATCTGAGGAACCATACAGGTACTCCTCATCAGTGGGAAAGCAACGTTCAGTTCTCCTTCATTATTTTCTGTAAGATCTTTCAGCTCTTTTTCCCAGTCCTGTCGTATCTGCAGGATCTTTCGGGCATACTGCATATATTTGCGGCCTGCAAAGGTAGGTGTATAGCTGTTTCCGCTGCGGCTGAATAGCTTGGTCCCCATTTCCCGTTCCAGCTTCTGGAGATGCTTGGTTAGGGTTGGCTGGGAAATATAAAGCTCCTGTGCGGCTTTTGTAAGATTCTGATATTTAGCAATGCAGAGAATGTACTTCAGTTCATGATAGTTCATGTTTTCCTCCAACTATTCCATTTTGGCATAATTTTTATGTATAATATGAATTTGACTTCCTGATATGCGTATTTTACAATACTTCCTATCATCATATCAAGGGGGAAAACAAATGAAAAACTGGTTGGAAAAACAGTTCAGACTGTCTGAGTTCAATACAAATATAAAAACAGAACTTCTGGCAGGACTGACAACCTTTGTAACTATGGCATATGTGCTGGCCACGATTCCAAATATTCTGGCAGGTGCCGGTTATGACAAACATACGACTCTGACAGCTATGATCCTTCTGATCATTTTGACTAGCTGTGCAATGGCTTTGGTCACTAATCGTCCGTTTGCTTTGGCACCGGGACTCGGAAGTGTGGGAATCATCGCGTCTATGATCACTAATGAAGGCGTAAGTATGCCGATCGCAGCAGGTGTGATATTCTGGAGTGGTGTTCTTTTTATCATAATTTCATTCTTTGGTCTGAGAGAAGCAGTGGTACGTGTGATCCCGGTAAGCCTGAAACAGGCGGTTAGTGCCGGTATTGGTCTGTTTATCGCACTTCTTGGTGCAAAAAACTGTGGACTGATCGTGGCAAATGATGCAAAAAACTGTCTTTCCTTCGGAAATCTTGCATCTCCATCTGTGATCGTAGCAGTGATCGGATTTCTGATCCTTCTGGTGATCAAGGTACGAAACATTCCGGGCGGTATGATCCTTGCGATCCTGCTGACCACTCTGGCAGGAATTCCTTTCGGTGTTACACATGCTCCGGAATCCATTTTTGCATTTCCGGCAGGTATCGGCCATCAGTTCCTGAAAGTTGATTTTCTGGGAGCGCTGAATTTTGCTTATATTCCATTTCTGATCGCTCTGTTTGTGCCGGATTTCTTTTCTACATTCGGAACAGTTCTGGGAGTGGGAGCAAAGGCAGGCTATCTGGATAAGGATGGAAATCTTCCGGGTATTGATAAATGCTTTAAGGTAGATGCAATTGCAACAAGCTTTGGAGCATTGTTTGGAATGCCGAGTCTTACTACTTATCTGGAGTCATCTGCAGGCGTAGAAGCAGGGGGAAAAACGGGACTTACGGTTATTTTTACAAGCATTTTCTTCGGACTTTCGCTGTTTCTGGCACCACTGGCTCTTGTGATCCCATCTGCGGCAACCGGTCCGGTGCTGATCTATATCGGCATCAATATGCTTGGTGCTATGAGAAATATTGATTATTCGGATATTACAGAGTATATTCCGGCATTTTTATGTGTAACCTTTACGATTTTTGCAAATAATATCGCAAATGGTATCTGCGTGGCGCTTCCGGCTTATCTCGTTATGAAGATCGCAGCAGGAAAGATCAAAAAGATTGAACCGGTCATGTATGTATTGGTAGCAGTCTGTCTGTTGTATTTTTATTCAATTATCTAAGGATGGTGAAATGGTATGGAGCAGGTTCATCTGCTGATCAAAAACGCAAAGGTATTTAATTCCTATCTTAAGAAATTCATATCTGCCAATGTTGCGGTGAAAGATGGAAAATTTTATTACATAGACAGAAAACAGGATACGGATTTTCAGACTGACAATGTGATCGATGCAAAGGGATCATACATGATTCCAGGCCTGACAGATATTCATATGCATATCGAAAGTTCTATGACCACACCGGCTTTTTTTGGAAAATGTGCAGGAGAAAATGGTGTGACGACGGTGGTTTCAGAGCCTCACGAAATGGCCAATGTCAAAGGTATCCGAGGGATTCTGGAAATGATCTCTGCGGCAAAGAATGCACCTATCGATATTTTTTACGGGATTCCAAGCAGCGTTCCGTCAACCAGTGAAAAGCTGGAAACAACAGGTGGAATTATTGACTGCAGTGCAATGAAGCATCTGCTGGAAGAAAAAGATGTGGTATGTGTAGGCGAAATCATGAATTACCGGCAGATCATCCGGGAAAATGATCTGGAGATCAGCCGGTTTCTGGAATATCTGAAAAAAGAACATCCGGGATATGTGATCGAGGGACACTGTCCGTCATTGCTGGACCTGGATCTTGCAAAATTTCTTTATCTGGGTATCAATGGTGATCACACGGAACATACTCTGGAGGAAGTAAAGCAGCGGATCGAAAACGGAATGTTTTTTGAGATCCAGGATAAAATGTTGAAACCGGAAATCCTGGAGTATATCTGCCAGAACCAGCTCTACGAGTATTGTTCTTTTGTAACAGATGATACCATGGCGGATGCTTTGTATGAGCAGGGGCCGCTGAATGCAGTGGTACAGAAAGCTATCGATATGGGATTTCCGATGGAGCAGGCGATCTACTGTGCCACATATACACCATGTCAGCGGATGCATTTTTATGACAGAGGAGCTATCGCACCGGGAAAACTTGCGGACTTTATGCTGCTTAAAGATCCGTCCGTTCTTAAACCGGAAGCTGTATTCAAAAATGGTGTTTCGATTTATGTAAAGGATGAACCGCAGTTGCCGCTGTCTGCTTCCTCATATGAATTTCCGGCAGATTTTTACCGGAGTGTACAGCTTCCGGAGATTTTTCTGAAGGATTTTCAGGTGAATGTTCCTTTTCAGGAAGGATATGCAACGGTTCGTGTGATGGAGGTCAATCCGGATCGTACCCATACTACTGAAAAACTGGTGGAAATGCCGGTGAAAGACGGAAAGATCTGCTGGGAAAACAGCGGATGTCTTCTGGCTATGGTGGTGGAACGTCATGGGAAGAACGGAAATATCGGCTATGGATTTCTTACAGGCTCCTGCTTGAAAAAGGGAACTGTGGCAACAACATATTTTCATGATCATCATAATCTCTTTGTAGCAGGAAGCTCTCCGGATGATATGTTATTTGCTGTAAACAGGATCCGGGAACTGCAGGGGGGATTTCTGACAGTAAAAGATGGAAGGATCCTTTCTGAGCTTGCACTTCCGGTATGTGGGCTTTTATCCGAAAAATCGATCAGGGAGAATGGCCTTGCATTGAAGGCGGTGAGAAAAAGCCTTACAGATCTGGGATATGTGCATAATAATCCGATCATGTCAGTGGGAACACTTGGATTACCGGTAAGTCCGGCACTGAAGCTGACTGATAAGGGACTGGTGGATGTAAAAAAAGGCGAAATTGTTCCGCTGATCGTAAGCACAAAGAAAAATAAATAACTTGTTCTTATTGCAGCAAGATAAGCCGGACGTGAGCCGCGGAAGGTGGCATAATAAGGCATAATAATCAGATATCGTTGTAAAAAAATCTGCATTTTTCAATCTCTTGATTGGAATCTGCAGATTTTTTGTTGTAGAGAAAAAACAAAAATCATGGTAAAATAAAAATGCATAACACAAAAGGTCAAATTAGGAGAAAACATATGAAAAAGAATCACTTTGAATTAAAAAATTATGTTATGGCAACCGGTGTTTTTATTTTGGCGGTTGTAGCAGGGATTCTTATTTTTTTCGAGTGTGTGCAGAGGTCTGTACAGGTGAATTCTCAGAATACTTTGAAGATAAATGTGCAGAGACAAAGTGAACACTTGCGGACCATACTGGATATTAATTATCAATATCTGAATGAGATTGCCTCTGCAATGGGAAGATCAGAAGAACTTTTTTCAGAAGAAAATAAAGAACGACTGGTATCCATTTATGAAAAAACAGACCTGGAGAGGGCTGCTCTTATTGATAAGAATGGAGATGCATACTACGACAATGGAGTAACCAAGAATGTTTCTCATCGCAGATATTTTCAGGAGGCCATCAGCGGAGAGCAGACCATCAGCGATCCCCTGGAGAGCAGTGTGGACCATGAAGTGAGGGTGGTTTTAGGCGTGCCGATATACAAAGATCATAAAGTGATCGGTGTTCTGGGCGGATCCTGTAATGTTACAGCGCTGAGTCATATGCTTTTTAATGATCTTTTTGACGGAACGGGAAACAGTTTTCTGGCCACAAGTGATGGAGAGCTCATTGCCTTTGACATTGGTTCGGCGTCCGGTACGGAGATCACATATGGAATCAATCTTTTTAAATATTACGGAGAAAAAATCTTAAAGGGAAGCATGCTCTTCAGGACATTCAGGAAGATTTTAAAGTTGGCGAAAGAGGTCTGGTGAAGCTTAGCCTCAAAGAGAGAAAAGAAGAGGACCGATATCTGGCATATATGCCTCTTGGGTACAATGACTGGATGATCTGTTATGCAATTCCTGTAAAAAATGCACAGCAGGCGTATGAATTTATTTCCGGTTATGAAATTATATTTATGGGAAGCTTCTGTATTCTGGTATTGATCCTGCTTCTGTACATTGTTGTAAGAAATAATCAGGAGAAAGCGGAATTGGTACGTTCTGTCCAGCATGATGCGCTTACAGGCGTTTATAACAGAGAGAATACGCAGAAGATGATCGATGCTATTCTGAGAGAAAAAGCTCCGGAAGGCTTTCATGGCTTTCTGATCCTGGATATGGATCATTTTAAAGAAGTGAATGATGTTTACGGACATGTCATGGGAGATAATGTCTTAAGGATGCTGGGAGGTTTTCTTAAAGAGCAGTTCCGGGAACAGGATGTGATCGGACGTATCGGCGGGGATGAGTTTGTGATCCTGCTCTGTAATATCGGTTCCAGGGAAAATATGGAGAGCAGAATAAAAAATCTTCATGAAAATCTCAGGGAGATCCGAATGGAAGGAATGGGAGAGCATACATTCACTTTTAGTGCAGGAATTGCTTTTGCACCACAGGATGGAGATACCTTTATGGAACTGTATCAAAAAGCAGATCTTGCCCTTTATCAGGTAAAACGCTCCGGAAGGAATGGTTACCGGATCTATAAATAACAATAAAAAAGACATATGAGGGATTCAAGAGAAGAATATCCTTCTGACATTATTATAAATGGTTCATACTAAAAATATTTAAACGATTTTGATAGTTGACATGAATTTTCAGATATGCTATGCTTATGAAGATTTTGAAGGACAAGAAAGAGTCTTTTCAAAGCAATTATTTTGGACCACTCCATTTTGGAGTCAAGGCCATACGGACAGCCGGGTCCACTGCCGCTGATGGTAACTTTGGTTGCCTTATTGATTGAGTTAGAAGCTCAAATTTTATAAGTTGGTTCCTTTGATAACCGTCATGCGCCTGTTGCGCAGACTTGTGAAACGGTCAATAAGAGTAGTAAAAGTATGATTGCTATATAGACTCTGACATATATCATCCGGATTTTGATCTCATGTAAATATGAGGATTCTCATATTTATATGCGATGAAAATATAATCAGGAAGAATGATCTAAGCAGGTTTACGGTTTTGTATCGGCCTGCTTTTTTTTGTGCGGATAAAGGAACTGGAAATGGAGAAGCAATGAACAGAAGTCGTTTTAAACTGGACCAGAATCATGCTCCAATTCATGAAGCTCTGGAAAAATTCCTGCGTATGAGAGTAGTACCTTTCGATGTGCCGGGACATAAAAGAGGAAGAGGAAATCCGGAGCTTACTGAATTTCTGGGACAAAAATGTGTAGGTGTGGATGTAAACAGCATGAAGCCGCTTGATAATCTCTGTCATCCCGTATCTGTGATCCGGGAGGCGGAAGAGCTGGCAGCAGATGCCTTTGGAGCAGCTCATGCATTTCTTATGGTTGGAGGAACTACAAGCTCAGTGCAGACTATGGTGCTAACTGCCTGTAAGAGGGGAGATGAGATCATTCTTCCCCGAAATGTCCACAGAAGTGTGCTGAATGCGCTGGTTCTGTGCGGAGCAATCCCGGTCTATGTGAATCCGGAGGTGGATCAGAGACTTGGAATTTCTCTTGGAATGCGACGTGAACAGGTGGCAAAGGCAATTAAGGAGCACCCAAATGCGGTGGCTGTGCTGGTGAATAATCCCACCTATTATGGAATCTGCAGTGATCTTCGCGCAATTGTACGTATGGCTCATGAAGCAGGAATGCTGTGTCTGGCAGATGAGGCACATGGAACCCATTTTTATTTTGGCGGAGGTCTGCCGGTTTCGGCAATGGCAGCCGGTGCAGATATGGCATCTGTATCCATGCATAAAAGCGGCGGAAGCCTGACCCAGTCCAGCCTTCTTCTTACAGGACAGGGTGTTCATGCCGGTTATGTCCGTCAGATCATCAATCTGACTCAGACTACTTCAGGCAGCTATCTTCTGATGTCAAGTCTTGACATTTCGCGCCGGAATCTTGCACAGCGAGGACGCCAGATTTTTCACCAGGTAGCAGATATGGCAGAGTATGCAAGGGAAGAGATCAATGCTATTGGCGGCTATTACGCATTTGGAAAAGAACTGGTGAATGGAGATTCGGTTTTTGATTTTGACATTACGAAATTAAGTGTACATACCCTGGACATCGGACTTGCAGGAATCGAGGTTTACGATATATTGAGAGATGAATATGATATTCAGATCGAATTTGGTGATATTGGAAATATTCTGGCTTATCTGTCAATCGGAGATCGTGCCCAGGAAATAGAGCGGCTGGTAAGTGCTCTTGCGGAGATCCGCAGGCGATTCCAGAAGGATAAATCAGGATTGCTGGATCAGGAATATATCGATCCTCAGGTAGTGACAAGTCCTCAGGAAGCTTTTTATGCAGAAAAATGCAGCCTTCCTCTCAGAGAAACCGAAGGCAAAGTATGCAGCGAGTTTGTAATGTGTTATCCTCCGGGAATCCCGATTTTGGCTCCGGGGGAACGAATCACTCCGGAAATCCTGGATTATATTGAATATGCCAAGGCAAAAGGATGCAATATGACAGGCCCTGAAGATCCGGATATATTGCGTTTGAACGTGCTGGCAGGGAGGTAAAGAAAATGGAAATGTGGTTTTCGGAATTTCATACACCGGATGTGAAGCATAGTATCCGGGTAAACCGTCAGCTTTACTCAAAGCAGAGTGACTATCAGAGAATTGATATTTTTGAGACACCGGAATTTGGCAGGGTGCTCACACTGGACGGTAATGTAATGCTCACAGAGCGTGACGAATTTATTTATGACGAAATGATCACTCATGTACCTATGGCTGTTCACAAAGAAGCTAAGGATATTCTTGTGATTGGAGCAGGAGACGGAGGAGTTGTACGTGAACTGACCAGGTATGATCGTGTCAGCCATATTGATCTGGTGGAGATGGATCCTATGGTAGTAGAAGCCTGTCGCGCATATCTTCCGGGAAATGCCTGCAGGCTGGATGACAGGAGAGTGCATCTTCATTATGAAAATGCGTTGAAATATATACGCCGCTGCGAAAATAAATATGATCTTATTATTGTAGATTCCTCGGATCCCTTTGGCCCATCGGAGGGATTATTTACCCGTGAATTTTACGGAAACTGCTATAATGCGCTGAAGGCGGATGGAATCATGGTTAATCAGCAGGGAAGTCCTTTTTATTCCGAGGATGCGCATGCCATGCAGCGCAGTCACAAAAGAATTGCCAGTACTTTCCAGATCAGCCGTGTTTACCAGGCTCATATTCCTACCTTTGCTGCCGGCTACTGGCTGTTTGGCTTTGCAAGTAAGAAATATCATCCGGTGGATGACCTGGATCCGAAGGCATGGAATTCACTGAATCTTCGCACCCGTTACTATACTACAAGGCTTCACAAAGGTGCATTTTATCTTCCGGCTTTTCTTGAGGAAATGCTTCAGGAGGTGGAGGACTGATTTATGATCTTACCAAATATTGAAAATTTTATCGGTTGTGACAGCAGTTTTGAGGAAGCAGAAATTGTTCTTTACGGAGCTCCCTTTGATTCGACCACAAGCTTTCGTCCGGGAGCCAGGTTCGGTCCTTCTGCCATTCGTCATGAAAGCTTTGGACTGGAAACCTACAGCCCTTATCAGGATCGTGACCTTATGGATATCCAGGTATTTGACAGTGGAGATCTGGAGCTTTGCTTCGGCAGCAGTGAAAAGGCGCTTGCTGACATACAGGATCGTGCAGAGGAAATCCTGAAGGAGGGAAAAATGCCGCTGCTCCTGGGGGGAGAGCATCTGGTGACACTGGCTGCTGTGAGAGCTGTCGCCGGGAGATATCCGGGACTTCATATTATTCATTTTGATGCGCACGCAGATTTAAGAGACGATTATCTTGGTGCCCATTTAAGTCATGCGTGTGTTATCCGCAGATGCTATGATATTCTGGGAGATGGACGGATACATCAGTTTTGTATCCGAAGCGGGGAAAGAGAAGAATTCCGGTTTGCAAAAGAGCATACAGATTTTCATCCCTTTACCTTTGAATGCCTGGAAGAAACCGTACAGGAATTGGCCAGGAAGCAGGTTCCGGTATATTTTACCATTGATCTGGACTGTCTGGATCCATCTGTATTTCCGGGAACCGGTACACCGGAGGCAGGAGGAGTAAGCTTCCTTGAATTGCTCGATGCTATCCGGAAGGTATCAGAATTAAATATTGTGGGAGCAGATGTCAATGAGCTGGCACCTATGCTGGATCCAAGCGGTGTTTCCACAGCTACAGCATGTAAGGTGGTCAGGGAACTGCTGCTGGCGTTGGCGAAATAAAACAGTTACGAGAATTTAGTATAAAAAAGGAGACAAAAAACATGAGCAGAGTACTTGTAATCGGCTGCGGTGGAGTAGCCAGTGTAGCAATTCAGAAGTGTTGTCAGGCAGATACTGTATTTACAGAACTGTGTATAGCAAGCAGGACAAAAGAAAAATGTGATGCACTTGCCCGGAAACTGGAAGGAAAAACAAAAACAGTTATTACCACCGCAAAGGTGGATGCAGATGATGTAAACCAGCTGATCCAGCTGATCAATAGTTACAAACCGGATCTGGTAATGAACATTGCGCTTCCGTACCAGGATCTGACCATCATGGATGCATGTCTGGCATGTGGTGTAAACTATATGGATACGGCAAACTATGAGCCGGAGGATACGGATGATCCCAAATGGCGTGCTATTTACGAAAAACGCTGTAAGGAAGCGGGATTTTCCGCATATTTTGATTATTCCTGGCAGTGGGCATACCGGAAGAAATTTGAAGAGGCAGGGCTTACAGCACTTCTTGGCTGCGGCTTTGACCCGGGTGTTACCCAGGCATATTGTGCATATGCATTAAAGCATGAGTTTGACCAGATCGATACCATTGATATTCTGGACTGCAATGGAGGAGACCACGGATATGCATTTGCAACCAACTTTAATCCGGAAATCAATCTTCGTGAGGTAAGTGCGCCCGGAAGCTACTGGGAGAATGGACACTGGGTGGAAATTCCTCCGATGGCAATCAAGCGGGAATATGATTTTGATCAGGTTGGCGATAAAGATATGTATCTTTTGCATCACGAGGAGATTGAGTCCCTTGCCCAGACAATTCCGGGAGTAAAGAGAATCCGTTTCTTTATGACCTTCGGACAGAGCTATCTGGATCACATGCGCTGTCTGGAGGATGTGGGAATGCTTTCTACTACTCCGATCAACTATAATGGACAGGAAATCGTTCCTATCCAGTTTTTGAAGGCTCTTCTCCCGGATCCGGCCAGCCTGGGTCCACGTACTAAGGGAAAAACTAATATTGGCTGCATTTTCACCGGAGTAAAGGATGGAAAAGAGAAAACCTATTATATTTATAATGTTTGTGATCACCAGGAATGTTATAAAGAGGTTGGAAGTCAGGCAATCAGCTATACGACAGGCGTTCCGGCTATGTGCGGAGCATTAATGATGCTTACCGGAAAATGGATTCGCCCGGGAGTGTACACAGTAGAAGAATTTGATCCGGATCCGTTCCTGGAAGCACTTGACAAATATGGACTTCCACGCAGAGAAAATCATGATCCGGAGCTGGTGGATTAATGGAAAGAATAGATACAAGACCACCCTTTGCAGCGTCCGGCGGAGTTATTCCGCCGGAGTTGCGGAAGATCAAAACACCTTGTTATGTTCTCGACGAAGCGGCGCTTATAAAAAATGCAGAATTAATGGGGAATATTGCCAAAAGAACTGGCTGCAAAATGCTGCTGGCACAGAAGGCTTTCAGTAATTATGACTGCTATCAGCTTTTGGAACCTTATCTGACAGGAACAGAAGCAAGCGGACTGTACGAAGCCAGGCTTGGTGCCCAGGAGATGCCTGGAAAAGAGGTACATGTATTTTGCGCCGGATATCGTGAGGATGAATTTGAGGAGCTGCTTAGCTTTGCAGATCATATAGTGTTTAACTCACCTTCTCAGCTTCTTCGCTTTGGGAAAAGAGTGAAGGAGGCCGGGAAAAGTGCAGGGCTTCGGATCAATCCGGAATGCTCTACCCAGGAGGGACATGCTATTTATGATCCTTGTGCTCCAGGCAGCCGCATGGGTACCACAAGAGCGCAGTGGGAGACAGCGGTGAGAAAGCATCCGGAGCTGATCGGATTATTGGATGGTATTCATTTTCATACCCTTTGTGAGCAGGACTCTTCTGATCTGGAAACTACTCTTACAGCAGTAAAGACGAAATTCGGAGATCTGATTTCTCAGATGAAATGGCTGAACCTGGGAGGAGGACATCATATTACAAGACCAGGCTATGATATTGCACGGCTTGAGAAGTGCATTAGAGCAGCAAAGGAAGAATGGAAGGTAGATGTTTATCTGGAGCCTGGAGAGGCATGGGCCTTAAATGCAGGATTCTTTTTGACAACTGTTCTGGATGTGCTGCAAAATGGTGATACTCGGCTTGCGATTTTGGATGGAAGTGCTGCCTGTCATATGCCGGATGTTCTGGAAATGCCTTATCGTCCTCCTCTTCTTGGAGCAGATGAACCGGGAGAAAATGCAGTCACAATCCGGCTCGGAGGACCAACCTGCCTGTCAGGAGATATCATAGGAGATTACAGCTTTTCAGAGCCGTTGAAGTACGGAGATATCCTCATGTTTGGTGATATGGCCATTTATACAACCTGCAAAAACAATACCTTTAATGGAATGCCTTTGCCTGATATATGGCTGAGACATGGCGATAAAACCATGGAACGTCTTACTGATTTTGGGTATGAAGATTTTAAAGGCAGACTTGGACGCTGCAGGAAATAAGAGCAGTTTTTTTGAAAATCTGACATGATGTAGCTATTGGTGTCATAAATACAGGAAATACTGGGATTATTTCATGTTTCAAAAAGGTGTGGATCTGCATTTGGTTAAGATAATTTGACAGGTTCTTATAAAACAAATAAATTTGATAAAATATGTAAAGTTTTAGTTGGATTTTAAGCATTTTGTGGTACACTGATATAGTATATCAAAAATGGGAGGGAGATTCAAAAATGAGCAAAAACGAAGGAAAAGGGTTAAAGTCTTTTAACAAGGGGTTCCAAGTGCCTGATACCTACATTATCATCTTTTTAGTAGTTGTTGTCGCAGCACTTATGACATTTCTTGTACCAAAGGGATTTTACGAAACACAGGATATTTCATATATGATCAATGGTGTTGAGAAAACCCGTACGGTAATCAAAGACGGAAGTTTCCAGTATCTGACAGATGATACGGGAAATGTAGTAACAGAAGGAGTAGCACTCTTTAGTGGAGATGGTGGAACAGGATTTTTCAACTATATGTATAACGGAATTGTAAATAGTTCTGCAATCGAGATTATTGCATTTCTTATGGTAGTAGGTGGTGCATTTGGTATCATGATCCGTACAGGTGCGATTGAATCTGGATTGATCGGATTGATCCGCAAGTCAAAGGGAGCAGAAAAACTATTGATTCCGGTACTTTTCGTACTGTTTTCTCTTGGTGGAGCAGTTTTTGGAATGGGAGAAGAAGCACTTCCGTTTACTATGATTCTTTGTCCGTTGTTTGTAGCAGTTGGATATGATTCAGTTATTGCAGTTCTTGTTACTTATGTTGCAACACAGATTGGTTTTGGTTCATCCTGGATGAATCCATTTTCTGTAGGTATCGCACAGGGTATTGCAGGTATTGACGTATTCTCCGGAGCAGGATTCCGTATGGTAATGTGGGTAGTATTTACAGCACTCGGCTGTGGAATGACTATGTTCTATGCATCAAAGATCAAAAAGACTCCGACAATCTCAATCGCATATAAGACTGATTCATATTTCCGTGAGCAGAATGAAAAAACAGGAATTGACGAAGGACATTCATTTGGTCTTGGACACATTTTAGTTCTTCTGACACTGGCTGCTACAGTAGTATGGGTAGTTTGGGGCGTTATGATTCAAGGATACTACATGCCAGAGATTGCTACACAGTTCTTTATTATGGGAATTGTTTCCGGTGTGATCGGAGTTATCTTTAAACTGAATGATATGAAACTGAATGATATCGCAATATCATTCAAAGATGGAGCAAAAGATCTGATTGGTGCTGCACTTGTTGTTGCTATGGCACAGGGTATCATGCAGGTTCTTGGTGGATCTGATCCGACAACACCTACAGTTATCAATACAATTATGTATAATATTTCAAATGCATTGTCTGGAGTTTCCGGAGCAGTTGCAGCAGTACTTATGTATCTGTTCCAGTCTGTATTCAACTTCTTTGTTGTATCCGGAACAGGACAGGCTGCGATCACAATGCCGATTATGGCTCCACTGTCAGACCTGTTAGGTGTTTCACGTCAGACAGCTGTAGTTGCATTCCAGCTTGGTGATGCATTTACAAACCTGATTGTTCCTACATCTGGATGTCTGATCGGATCTCTTGCAATTGCAAAGATTGAGTGGTCTAACTGGATTAAATTCATGTGGAAATTCCTTGGCGTCTTAATGATTGGTGCAATCATTACAGTTCTTATTGCAGTTGGAATTGGATTCTAAAACATGCATTGTATAATTTGGAGTGATTTATGATGAAATTAATTCAGAATATTGATATTTATGCTCCACAGCATCTGGGGAAAAAAGACGTACTTATAATCAATGATAAGATTGTTAAGATTAAAGATTCAGGTTCTATATCTGCAGATGGATTTCTTGCGGAGTCAGAAATGATCAATGGAGAGGGGCTACTTTTAACTCCGGGATTCATTGATAGTCATGTTCATGTACTAGGAGGCGGTGGCGAAGGTGGATTCGCCAATCGTACTCCGGAAGCAACTATGGAAGGACTTACGAAGTTTGGAGTAACAACAGTTGTTGGCTGCCTTGGAACAGATGGAATCGGTCGTGATATATGTGCATTGGTTGCAAAGACAAAAGGATTGAATGAGCAGGGAATGTCTGCATACTGTTATACAGGCAGTTATCATATTCCGGTTCGTACGTTGACTGACAGTATTGTGAAAGATATCATGATGATTCAGGAAATCATTGGAACTGGAGAAATCGCGATTTCTGATCATCGGTCTTCACAGCCGACTTTTGAGGAATTTGCACGTGTCGTTGCGGATACAAGACTTGGTGGTGTTCTTTCCGGGAAAGCTGGCATTGTAAATGTTCATCTTGGTGACAGTCCGAGATGCTTAGATCTTATTGAACGAGTGGTAGATGAGACAGAGATACCGACTTCTCAAATACTGCCAACACATATCAATCGAAATGAGATGCTTTTCTGTAAGTCAGTTGAATATGCGCTGAAGGGCGGAGCAGTAGATTTTACCGGAAATGAAGATATTGACTATTGGGAAACTATCTGTGATGAGGTACGTGTATGTAATGGTATCAAACGGATGTTAGATGCAGGAGTAAATCCTGACCGCATGACAATTTCTTCTGATGGACAGGGAAGCCTTCCGATGTACAGCAGTGATGGCGAATTCCTTGGAATGGGTGTTGGACAGTCCAGCTGCCTTCTGAAGGAAGTAAAAGAGTGTGTGTTTAAAGCGGATATCCCGCTGGAAATTGCACTTTCAACAATAACATCCAATCCGGCAGAAATCCTTCGCCTTAATGGAAAAGGAAAGATTGAAGAGGGCTATGATGCGGATCTTTGTATCCTGGATCAGGACCTGCAGCTTGTTGAGGTAATAGCAAGAGGTAAAACAGTGTATACAAGATAGAATCAGAAATATCCGGTATAAGAACAGAAGTGTTCCGTACCGGATATTTTATTAGCATATATTCTAATAGATGGGGGCAAAATAATGCTGACTTATACATATGTTTCAAAGGGAAAATTTGAACTAATGGAAAAACCGAAACCAGTGCTCATGCATGAACGAGATGCCATTGTAAAGGTGACACTGGCCAGCATCTGTTCCAGTGACCTGCATATTAAACACGGAAGTGTACCGCGTGCAGTCCCGGGAATTACAGTTGGCCATGAGATGGTAGGTATTGTTGAGGCAGTCGGTTCTAAGGTGACGCATGTAAAACCGGGAGACCGGGTGACTGTAAATGTAGAAACTTTTTGCGGAGAGTGTTTTTTCTGTAAGAAAGGATATGTAAACAATTGTACCGACAAGAATGGTGGCTGGGCATTTGGCTGTCGTATCGATGGGGGACAGGCAGAATATGTCCGGGTTCCTTTTGCAGATCAGGGATTGAATAAAATCCCGGAAGGTGTTACGGACAGACAGGCTTTACTGGTAGGAGATGTTCTTGCTACTGGTTATTGGGCAGCACGTATTTCTGAAATCACAGAGGAAGATACTGTACTGATCATTGGAGCCGGTCCAACAGGAATATGTACTTTACTTAGTGTTATGCTGAAAAATCCAGCGAAGATCATTATATGTGAAAAGGACGAAACACGTATTCGCTTTATTAAGGAGCATTATCCGGAGACTCTTACTGTTTCACCGGAAGACTGTAAAGAGTTTGTTAAGACTAATAGTGAGCATGGTGGAGCTGATGCAGTCCTTGAAGTTGCCGGAGCAGAATCGACATTTAAACTGGCGTGGGAATGTGCCCGACCAAATGCAATCGTGACAGTGGTTGCGCTTTACGATAAAGCACAGATGTTGCCACTCCCAGATATGTATGGTAAAAATCTCACTTTTAAAACAGGTGGAGTGGATGGCTGCGATTGCGAAGAAACTCTGAAGCTGATATCAGAAGGTAAGATCAACACGGAACCGCTGATTACGCATACATATCCGTTAAACAGGATTGAAGAGGCATATGAATTGTTCGAAAATAAGAGAGATGGCGTGATTAAAGTAGCAGTGGAATGCTGAGAAACCCAATCTCATTGTTTTATACCTTTTATCGGGCAAGTATTAAAGCAGATACTGTGATATTTCCGGTTACCTTCTTCGTAGTGACTGCAGGTGGGATTTTTGCAGGAAGGCTGCTTTGTAAAAGAAAAGGATGTCTATTTTCCCTTTACACTGACAAGATATGAGGCTGAATTGTTTTGCGTCTGGTACAACAGGTGCTCATGGCTGTAGTTGTATTTTCTTTGTTCCATGCGCTGGGTGGCATTTTTTCGGAGCAGCTGACCCTGATCTCGGCAGTTATTATGATGATTCTGCCGCCGCCATTTGTGCTGCCGTTGTATATTGAAGAAACAGAGAAAAAGGAATTTTATTCATCTGCGATCTCAGTATATACGATGTTATCTATTGTTGGATTTATGTTGCTATCTGCGGCAGTTTTGCACTAGCTTATCCGAAGTTTTATAAAAATAATATAGGCTGTTTGAGCTGGAAAAAAAGCATCGGGAATGATTATAAGTATTTGATTGTTGATTCCGTCGGCATCGGGTTATCTGCATACGAGAATTAATTATGATGTACTGACTTATCTGCCAAGTGATATCGAGACTAACGAACCTGCGAAAATCGCAAAGATATATGTGACTGTATATTATGCGGAAAAAGTTGAACAGAAGCTGCATCATTTCAAGAAGTCAATGGATATTGGAAATGGATATGGCGGTATTGTAAGTCAGTTGCAGTATGACAATGAAATGAAGCTTACAGATGAGTATTGGATCAATTACCAGAAAGGCAAAGGAAGTGAAGAGTTCCAAAAGTATATGGAAGATCTGACAGACATGCAGAATCATGTGCTTCCGTATCTGCAGAGCTTTTGTAACCTGGAAGAAAAAGGTGTGAAGGAGAGAAGAGAACAGCAGATAGAAGAAAGAAATAAAGGAAGAGCAGATGAGTGGAGAACAAGCACCGAAACAAATGTAGTGGTTAAGGATGCAGGAAGAGCAGATAGAAAAACGTAACAGCAGAAGCAGGCAATGGCAGGAAAAGAGAAGAAACCATCGATTCATGAACGCTTGGAAATCAATAAGAGAATCATCTGAGAAAAACAGGGAAAAGATAAGCCGGAGAGAGGAGCTGATTTAGAATGCTTGTTTATAGGTTATCGCTGAACTACGTTTTCAGGATAGCCCCTTTCTGCATCCAGAAGGTGTATTTCCCGTGTCGGCAAAAAGTATAATAATTAAACCTGAACCCATTGATATTTTTGCCGATGATATGGTATACTATGTAATAGATTAACGTAGTATTTTGATGGATTTTATGGTGGAGGATCATAGATGCGATATCTTTCAGTTGCTGAAATAGCGAAAAAGTGGGATGTGTCCGAGCGCAGTGTCAGAAATTATTGTGCGCAGGGGCGTGTGAACGGTGCGTTTCTTACCGGAAAGACTTGGAATATTCCCGAAAATGCTGAAAAACCGGAGCGTACCAACAAAAGAAAAGAAGAACCGATTACTCTATTGGATATCCTGCAAGATCAGAAGGCAAGTAAATACTCCGGCGGGATCTACCACAAAACACAGATTGATTTGACATACAATTCCAACCATATAGAAGGAAGCCGACTGACCCACGATCAGACCAGATATATCTTTGAAACCAACACCATCGGTGTAGAAAAAGAAGTGCTGAACGTGGATGATGTGATTGAAACAGCAAATCATTTCCGCTGCATTGATATGATCATTGATCATGCAAAAGCAGCTCTGACGGAAAAGTTTATCAAAGAGCTTCACTTGGTTTTGAAGAACAGCACCAGCGATTCCAGAAAAGATTGGTTTGCTGTTGGCGATTATAAAAAACTTCCGAATGAAGTCGGCGGCATGGATACCGCCCTTCCGGAAGAAGTTGCTGATAAAATGAAGGCCCTGCTGACGGAATATAGCACTAAGGAAGAAAAGATATTTGAGGATATTCTAGACTTCCATGTGAAGTTTGAGCGGATTCATCCGTTCCAGGACGGCAACGGCCGTGTGGGCAGGTTGATCATGTTTAAGGAGTGCCTGAAATACAATATCGTTCCGTTCATCATTGAGGACAATCTGAAGATGTTCTATTACCGTGGATTGAAGGAATGGGATAACGAAAAAGGCTATCTGACCGATACCTGCCTGAACGCACAGGACAAGTATAAAGCGTATTTGGATTATTTTAGGATTGGGTATTAAGCAAGAAGTGAGGTGCAGCTATGTCGGCAGAAAAGAACTGGCAATTTGAACTTGAAGAATATATCAAACAAGGCGAGCCTGATCAAATCGAAAAGAGTGAAGCGTGGCAGACTGCAATCGGCTTGCAGGCGGTAGATGGTTTGAAGACCTCTGCGTATTTGTTAGATACTGCCAAGGAACATATCGAGGGAAAAATCAGTATTGATGAAGCGCAGAAACGCATTCAGAGCTATTATGAGCAGCGTACTGATCGTACAGAAGTTGAGAACAATACCAAGGAAGCGGATATTGTGTCCGCAAGGATAGCGAAGCTGTTGGGCGAGAAAGCATTTCAGTTTTCTCCGGCTGAATGGCTGACGATTTATCGCAGACTGTTTGAGGGCGTGTTTACCCATGCCGGTCAGATTCGCCAGTATAATATTACAAAAAAGGAATGGGTATTAAAAGGCGATACCGTCACCTACGCAGCGTGGAACAGTATCAAAGACACGCTTGATTATGATTTTGCAACGGAAAAACAGTATTCTTATGAAGGCTTATCCGTAGAGCGTTGCGTAAAACATCTTGCCAAGTTTGCTTCGGATATCTGGCAGATTCATCCGTTCTGTGAAGGCAACACCAGAGCTACGGCTGTTTTTATAATTAAGTACATGAAAACATTAGGGTTCAAAGTAAACAATGATGCTTTTGAGAAGAACTCTTGGTATTTCCGCAACGCTTTGGTAAGAGCAAATTATAACGATCTGCAAAACAGCGTTCATGCCACAACAAAGTTTTTGGAAATGTTCTTCAGCAATTTAATTTTGGGAACGGAATATGAGCTGAAAAACAGATATATGCACGTGAGATATGTGGATGATAATTCCCAAAGTGTCACTCCAAAAGCTCCAAAGTCTCAATTTGACACTTTGGAATGTACTTTAGAGGAGCTGGCGTTCTTGGAGTTGATTTACAAGAATCCGTCAATTAAGCAGAAGGATCTTGTTGCTGAGACCGGAAAATCGCTCAGCACCGTAAAACGAATTATGGAGTCCTTGCAGAAAAAGGAATATATCCGTAGAGTGAACGGAAAAAGATATGGAAAATGGGAAATATTGATTTGAATAAGTATTAAGAAAGAGGAACTGCACCTCATTTGTTAGACAGTATGGTATACTATCTAATAAGTGAGGTGCAGTTTCATAATTGCGAGGGATTTAAGGAGCGCTGGTACGATAAAGAAGGAACGTGGAAATCCGAATGATCCTGCTCGATTCATAGGGAAAGTCGCAGTAACTGAAGATGGAGAAACTGCAAAGATCTACAATTATCTGGACACAGAAAAGATCGAACAGGAAGCCTTATATGATGGGATGTATGCAGTAACTACAGACCTCTTAGACGATGACGTAAAAGATATCTTAAAAGTCAGCGAAGGTCGTTGGGAAATCGAGGAATGTTTCCGTATAATGAAAACTGATTTTAAAACAAGACCAGGGTTTTATTCCACTTTACACACGAGACAAGCTAACCGATGCATTGCACACAGTTTGCGGCTTTGGAACGGATTATAAATTTATCACCAAAAGGCAAATGAAAAACATTCAGAAAAAAAGTAAAGGCCGGGAATAAAATACTATATTCCAAAACAGCACAAAAAATCGCCGAACCCCAGTAAATTCAAGAGGTACAGCGATTTTTTTGTTTAGCAACTGTCAAAGACAGGATTATAGCAAAAAAACATAAAATCTGTGTTAAATTTCTGTTCTTAACGAAAATTTTATATCCGATGTGCTACAATGACGCCAGAAAATGAAAGGAGTGATTGAATTGACCAGAGCAAAAAAGGCTTTATCACAGGCAGTACTGCTTATTTCGGGAGCTATTATGCTCGGCTTCGGTGCGATGCGTGGCGAAGTTGAAACCGTTTTGAGCAAGGCAATCAGGCTTTGTTTGGAGTGTGTAGGAATTGGATAAAAAGAAAACAAAGAATAAAAACCATAATAAGAAAAAACATTCGGCATCTAACCAATTAGCCAAATTCCGAGGATGGATTCAGGCAGGAGCAACTCTGCTGACAAATATTCATCTGCCAAACTTTTTTAAAGGCGAAATTTATCAAGGCAAAGGCAAGGCCGTTTGTGTGCCTGGTCTGAACTGCTATTCCTGTCCTGCCGCATCGGGTGCTTGCCCAATCGGCTCATTTCAGGCGGTAGTCGGCTCGTCAAAATATAAGTTTTCCTATTATATAACAGGATTTCTCATTTTGTTGGGAGTTCTGCTCGGACGCTTTATCTGCGGATTTTTGTGTCCGTTTGGTTGGTTACAGGATTTGTTGCACAAAGTCCCGACCAAAAAGTTTTCAACAAAAAAACTCAAGCCACTGACATATATCAAATATGCAGTACTGCTGTTGGCAGTTGTTTTATTACCGGTGCTCATAGTAAATGATTTGGGGATGGGCGACCCATATTTCTGCAAATATATATGTCCGCAAGGTGTGCTTGAGGGTGCGTTGCCACTTTCGGCAGTCAACGAAGGTATCCGTTCGGCATTGGGAAAACTGTTTTCGTGGAAACTTGTTGTGCTGATTTCGGTAGTCGTTTTGAGCGTGCTGTTTTACAGACCGTTCTGCAAATGGATTTGCCCACTCGGTGCATTCTATGCACTGTTCAATAAGGTTTCGCTGTTTGGGATGAAGGTAGACGAGCACAAATGCGTTTCGTGCGGAAAATGTGCAAAGGTGTGCAAAATGGATGTTGATGTTACAAAAACGCCTAACAGCACCGAATGTATCCGATGCGGAAAGTGCATAAGTGCCTGTCCTACCGACGCAGTCAGCTTTCAATACGGCTTTGGCATGCTTGGAAAAACAGTAGACGAAAATGCAAAAATCGAAAACAAAACAAACAAAAAAGAAACAAAAGAGGAATTATAACGGAGGAATAATTATGAAGTTTCCAAAACTTTCAAAAATCTTAACAGTAGTATTATTAGTTTCTGTGTTGGCAATCAGCCTTATTGCTTGCTCAACATCAAAAGACAACAAAGACGAAAAACAATCAACAGATTCAAGCATTTCAACCTTGATGGCAACAGAGCCAAGTGATGCTGATGAAGCTTTAAAGCTCTACAATCAGCTTATGAAAAAAGAAAACGAAATTTTGTCAACAGACAAAGCCCTTTGGGAAAAAGTATTTATGGCTTCAAACAAGGAAACCCCAATGATTGAGGACGGCACAAACTACGGCGACTTTCTTCTCAAGACAATCGAAGGTGCAAAGGACCAATTCACAGATGAGGAATACAAAAAACTCGTTGCCGGTGCAGAACAAATCAAGGAAATTGAGGGCAAGCTCACAATCTTGGAACAAAAATATCCTGAATGTGCAAAGGCTCCGGGCAACGGCGACAGCGTTCCGGCTGACAGTAACGGCGTTGTTTCAAACAGCAGTGACGCAACAAGTTTTCCGTCATTTGACGGCAAGGACCTTGACGGCAACGATGTAAAGAGCAGTGAACTTTTCGCAAACAGCAATGTAACAGTTGTTAACTACTGGTTCAGCACTTGCAAGCCTTGTGTCGGCGAACTTTCCGAATTGGAAGCACTCAACAAAAAGCTTGCAGAAAAAGGCGGTCAGGTTGTCGGCATCAACACTTTTACACTTGACGGTGACAAGACAGCAATTTCAGAAGCAAAAGACATCCTTTCAAAGAAAGGTGTAACCTACAAGAACATCTGGTTTGATTCAAACAGCGATGCAGGCAAGTTTACATCAGGTATCTTCTCTTACCCAACAACATATGTTGTCGACAAGAACGGCAACATTGTAGGCGAGCCAATCGTTGGTGCAATCACTGAAAAAAATCAAGCAAAGACACTTGAAAAACTCATAGACCAGGCTTTACAGGTCAAATAAGAATAAAGCATAAAGTGATAATCTCTCCCGAATTGAACTGCCCCAAGTTGTGCAGACAGCACAAAAAAACAGGTCTATGGTAGAATAATTAAATTTTAAGCAACAAACTGATTTCGTTTTTCTAACGGAGTCAGTTTTGTTTGAATACGGTAATTGTTGTGCGAGATTGAGAACAAATTAAAAACTATTATATCTGGTAGTCTTCAGGAATATTTTGGTACATCTTGGCTAGTTAAAGGCCTTCCTAAAAACACCTATACCAAGGCAAAGAAACTGGCCGATGAGAAAGCATATGATCTTCAGTTAAATAGCGGTGACGATGCAGAGGATGTTAATGTCTGGGATTTTGTTTCATTAGCGGATTATGTTTCGATTGTAACCAATGGAAAAAACTGGTCTTCTTTCTTTGAAGAGATGTTAGTTAGACCGGAGGAAACAAGGATTGCAGGAGGCAAAGAAGCTAAGACACAATGGATTCTTAGATTGAGTGCAATTAAGAATAAACTATCCAAAGAATCATATAGTGTTCCAGTTGACGAATATAGTTATGTAAAAAGTGTTTACGACTGGATTATGGAAATGTTGACATTGTAATGAACGATGCAATTACTCTCATTACAGATGAAAAAGAAGATTTGCAAACCCTGATTTCTGCAGCAAAATGTTTCTGGATCCTCTATTGTTGTATACGGAACAGTATCCCAATTTACAGAACCGTTTTGAATATCTGTAATTCTTCTTAAAAGTTTATGGGTTCCGCTACTTTCAGCAGAGTTACTTAATCCATACTGAATTGACGAACAAAGGCTACCAAGTTTACACCATTCCCATCCTTCTGGGAGAGCAAACGGTATTTCGGCGTCAATTTTAGAAACTGAGTTCTTTTTTCTCTGCTCGGATACGCTCCAGAAGAACAGAAGCAGGTTCATCATCGGGATTCTGCGGTACAAGCTGACCATGAATGGCAAGATCGAGGGTTTTGGATTTTGCTGCAGAAATCAGGGTTTGCAAATCTTCTTTTTCATCTGTAATATTTTCTATGATTTTTATGGATTTGGAAATTTGATGTCCGATATATTTTTGTTCTTGTGTTGGAGGAACTGGAACAAATACGTTAAGTACATTAGCGACGGATAATCCAGGCTGCGCTGCACCTGTTGCATATTCGTTTAGCTTTAATGCTCCTAAAGTATAATTGCTCCAGTTGAAATCTATTCCATTAAACAAAGTTGTAACCACAGCATGTTCAGTGGCATAGAACTTACCAGAGGCAATATTGATATTGCCACAAAGAGCCCCTTGGCGTCCTACGATACTGAATGTTCCTTCTTGGTTGTATTCATCGACATATCCTCTTATACCGTTACCACCAAAGCAAGGATAACAGCCATCAAACGGTTCCGATTTAATTTGATCAGAAGACTTCGCTTTTCCGGCAGCCATCAGCGAACTTCTCATAATGCAAGCATGATGAGAACCTAATTTATCTGGAGTTTGCTAAAAGCATAAAATTTATGGGCCGTGTTCCTACTACATCGAAAATCGGCAGTATGAAATTCGACGATTTTCTGAAGTACGCTCACGAGAACTGGAACTTTTATGACGACCCTCGTTCAGCGCTGTTTATGAAAATGGCAGACACGCTTATTTCAAAGGCCCCACAAGAGTGGGGTCCTGATGATGTGGAGCATATTCTTGAAATGTTCGAAAATTTCGATGCTGAAGGAATGATGCACACATACGCCCTTCATGGCTACTATCAAGTTATTTCTGACATGAAGGACCTTGGATACGACAGCGATACAGTGCAGAGAGTTGTTAAACTGTTGCACGAGTATCTTGTGGGCCATAACACGGAACCGGAACTTGATGGAAAAATCACTCCGCAGTTTATTGCCAAGTACACGGCTCCATTCTTCCTCGGTGGAGATATAGCGATCCAGCACGAGAGGAATTATGGGAAAGCAGGATGTTTATTCATTGCTCAGGCTTTGGCGTATTACGGTGGGTATGATATCGACGATTTGTAAAGGAGGAAAAAATTATGCAGATGTGCCCGTTTTGTGACAAGGTTTACGACGAATCCGAGTATAGCAGATGCCCTTATTGCTCCGGTGAATTAGAAGATGACACTGGGGAGAGATACTTTAAGAATTGCCCTAATTGTGGTGGTATCATGTATTGGGATGACGAATGGGAATGCACCAACTGTGGTGAAACCATCGATTCAGACGAAGACGATAATGATGGAATTATCGAAGGTTAAGCCTTAAGTAACAAAGAGCGCCTCGCTGCAGGAGTTAAATCCAGTGGTGAGGCATTTCTACGTCTACGGGCTTGTCTTTATTTCCTGACCGTATTTATTGTCTCTGATGGTAATCACCTGTGAGATACTCACCAGTCATACAGTAACACTCCACAGATCACAAAGATGTTACGCAGCGTCTTATAAGGAAACATTGACAGGCTCGTAATTGCATGGTTCTGAGTTCGTGATTATTTAATCAAGTAAAAACCCACCGCTTTCAAAAATGAAAATTTTTGAAAGTTTCGAAAGCGGTATCTTTAGAATGGAAAACTGTTATAGGTTGCAAAAATCTTTTCCAGAAAAGCGTATAATCCAAATCCCATTCTCTAAAAGTGTGCATTTGCACAAAAATAGGGAATGGATATGGTGTGACGGATGGACGACCTTGGAAGTATTGTAGGGACAAGTGCGCCCATTTTTACGATTGAAATTCGAGCAATCGTAAAAATTTACGGCCGAATTTGTGCGTGTATTCACATATAAAATCCACCAAAACAATTATAACAGTCTTAACTCAAAACATTTTGTTTTAACTTTTCAAAAGTTAAAATGAAATATAAAGGTTAAATTGAGCATAGATTTGCTGTTATCGGGGTCTGTTTAATTGTCAAAACGGACGAAATAGAAAAAACGGTTAAAAACCAATCAAAAAATCAATCGTAAATTTTTGTGATTGATTTTTTGCGCATTTATGCATATAATATAATCAATAAAGTTGGAAAGGATGCGATTATTATGCGTGAAACGAGAATATTAGAGTTCAAGGAAACGATTACAAATACCTTTTTAAAAACGGTCAGTGCCTTTTCAAATTACGATGGTGGAACAATACTTTTTGGAGTAGATGATGATGGAAATGTAAAGGGATTGTCGGATGTAAAGCAGGCGTGCCTGGATATTGAAAATAAAATCAATGACAGTATTTCTCCTCAACCGAACTATACACTTGAAATACAGAATAATGAGCAGACGATAAAACTTACTGTAACCAGTGGCCTTCAGAAGCCGTATTTGTATAAATCAAAAGCATACAAACGAAATGATACAGCGACGATAGAGGTAGATACTCTGGGATTTTCAAGACTTGTATTAGATGGGAAAAATATTAGATTTGAAGAATTGCCTTGTAAAGATCAGGATCTGTCTTTTGAAGTTTTACAGCGTAAGCTGAAAGAAAGTATTCAGATTAAAACGTTTAATCAGGATACATTGAGAACATTGACCTTGTATGACAATGTAAATGGTTTTAATAATGCAGCGGGACTTTTGGCGGATAAAAATCATTTTCCGGGAATTGATATTGTTAAGTTCGGAGAAAACATCAGTATTATTCAAAAGAGAACAACTGTTGAAAACATATCCATTTTAGATGCGTATGAAAAGGCACTTGCTGTATACAAGGACTATTATCAGTATGAAGTGATACAGGGCGCTGACAGAAAGAAGATGGAGAAGATACCGGAAGCAGCATTCAGAGAAGCAATTGCAAATGCTCTGATCCATAGGGTATGGGATGTAGATTCGCACATCAGAGTTTCCATGTTTGATGACAGGATAGAAGTTGTGTCTCCTGGTGGATTGCCGTCCGGAATAACAGCAGAAGAATATTTGTCAGGTAAACTTTCTGTTTTAAGAAATAGAAATCTTGCCAATGTGTTTTATAGATTAGGATTTGTCGAGATATTTGGAACAGGAATTACAAGAATAAAGCAACTGTATGCAGAAGCTCTGATGAAGCCGGACTTTGAAGTCTCAGAGAATGCTATAAAAATTGTGCTTCCTTTATTTGAAAAGGATGCTAATTTAACCGAAGACGAAAAAGTGATTTATAAACTTTTAAGTAAAACTATGTTAAAACCAATAAGTGAAATTGCACCATATATACCTTTTGGAAAATCAAAGACAACAAAGTTGCTGAAGGATATGGGCGAAAAAGGTGTGATAGCAATTGAAGGTAAAGGCAGAGGCACGAAATATATAATTAAGTAATTGAATTGTGAAGGAAAACATACATGAGACACGATCTAAAAGAATGTGGAAAACGTATCCAGCAACTTCGCAAAGAACGAGAACTTACACAGGAACAGCTCGCTGAGAAGTTAAATGTCAGTCAGAATACAATCGCTAAGATTGAATCTGGGCTGCGCAGACCATTTATTGATTTTCTGCTTGAAATTTCGGAGTTTTTCAATGTATCAACAAATTATCTTGTGTTTGGTGTTCATACTGAAGCTGTTGAGGATAAAAAATTAAAAAAAGATATTGATGAAGCAATTGAAAAGATAGATCAAACGATTGAAAAATTGTTGGAGAAGAAGGAAGAGCTCCTACAGATGAAAAAAGATTTATAATATCAATATCAAAATTACCGTAGTGTGAATATAAAAACACTGCGGTATTTTTATGTCTATGGACTCAGAGGGCGCATGACCCGGCGTACAAGTCCATGGATTTTTTTGTTTCTGAAATTAAAATGGAAGATAGAAAATATTGCAATCGGGGTACCGATTATTGAAACATCTGTAGTAGGCAAAGATGGCTTAAGCCAGATTTATCAATATCTTAAGGAATATCATACAGTTGCATTCGTAGGTTCATCAGGTGTAGGAAAGTCCTCTCTAATCAATCATATATTGGGAACAGATCAACTGGAAACTGGAGACCTGCGAAATGATGATAAAGGCAGGCATACCACAACACATAGAGAGCTTTTTATGATATCGGGGAAAGGAATGGTAATAGATACGCCTGGAATGAGAGAACTCGGAATGTGGAGTGCAGAGGATGGAATTGATCATACTTTTTTGGACATTGAAGAACTAACAAGGAAGTGCAGATTCAGCGATTGCTCTCATGAAAACGAGCCGGGATGTGCAGTGAGACAGGCTGTGAAGGACGGATTGATTGCAGAAGAACGATATAGAGCGTATATGAAATTAAAAGCAGAGAATGCATACAATAAAAATGCAGTTGATTATCTTGATGCTAAGAAAAGGAAATTCAAACAGATTGCCAAATTAAATAAACATAATTATAAACAATAAATGAAGAGCCAGACGCAAAAGACGCAGAGCCGCTAATTCTAAAGGATTTGAATTTAGAATTGTGGCTTTTTATATTGCAATACCATGAGTTAAAAAGAAATGGAGAAAAAGAAAATGAAGGAAAATATTATCATTCGATTGGAAAGAGAAAATGAATACCATGAGGTAGAAAATCTGGTAAGGGAGAGTTTCTGGAATGTGTATCGCCCAGGCTGTCTGGAGCATTATGTACTCCATCAGCTTCGCAACGATCCGGCATTTGTTCCAGAGTTGGATTTTGTCATGACATTAGATGAACAGTTGATTGGACAGAACATGTTTATGAAGGCTGTGATTGCAGCCGATGATGGCAGAAGTATTCCCATTATGACTATAGGGCCGATCTGTATTGCACCGGAGCTTAAAAGAAAGGGGTATGGAAAGATTTTACTGGATTATTCTTTAGAAAAAGCAAAAGAGCTTGGATGCGGAGCAGTATGCTTTGAAGGAAATATTGATTTTTATGGAAAAAGCGGATTTAAACAGGCAAGTGAATTTGGTATTCGTTACCATGGTCTGGAAGATGGGGACGATGCTTCATTCTTTTTATGTAAAGAACTGATTTCGGGTTATCTGGATGACATAACAGGTGAATATGCAGCACCAGCAGGGTATCTGGTAAATGAAAAGGAAGCAGAGGCATTTGATAGAGAGTTCCCGTATATGGAGAAGAAAAAACTTCCGGGACA
>JAFEHB010000056.1_pt1 | contig 134960 bp, 118 predicted proteins | sample 9267121 | NCBI WGS metagenome assembly JAFEHB01 (sample SAMN17103336, study PRJNA684904) | human gut metagenome | isolation source: diarrhea sample from child under the age of five | host: Homo sapiens | place: South Africa: Mafikeng, Mafikeng Provincial Hospital | collected 2019-09 | reverse complement strand
CTCCTCATCATAAATATCTGCCGCAATTATCCAGAATGCTCTGTACTCCCCGCAAATCGAATATTGAAATTCCAGGAAATTTATTTCTGGATAATATCAGCACTTTTCACTCAGACATGTTCTGAGGCACTTGCATACGATCTTCCATATCGCCCATCCGATAAACATCCCAACTGTATTTGTTACCACATCATCCAATTGTAAATATCCTCTCTGCGTAATATGCTGTGTGATCTCTATACCACAGGAACATAAAAAACCAATCAGCACACATTTCCAACCGCTTCTGACTTGTTTAAAAACTATTGGTAACAATACACCAAAAGGAATAAACATAATAATATTCTCAATAAACATAGCATGCATATGGAAAGAATGTCCCCATGTTTCAAATAACACTAAACTAATTTCTTTCCTGCTCCCCGCTTCTCTTGAAAATAAGACAGTCTGAAAGGTAACAATAATATAGGCAATAAATAATATCCAAGCAATTCTATATTTTTTATTAATTCCATTATCCTTTTCCTGCTTTTGAGAACCTTTCTTATACACCCAACTAATAAAAAATACAAGACAAGCACTAAAAATGATTGCCGGAATCAGCCACATTACTGGTTGATTAAAATCTTGAATTATTATTTTTTTGTACAACTTGATTTTTAATCACCTTCCTTTTTAGTATCATATCAAATCAATTATTTCAGATATTTTTATTCTTTCTTCCTTCAACAGGCTCACTTCAATTACAACAATGGTATCGCATACTTTTTCATTTTGTGCCTCCAAACGATTTTACCACTTATCCAAGATTGTTTTCAATATTATCTTTTAGTAATAATTATATCCTAAAATAAATTTCTAAATTCCACCTCTTCGTCTCGGAATGAATGACTCATCCTTGTCCACAGCTTTGTTCTTATATTTTCTGATGCTTCTTCTGTTTTTTATTGCTTCGATCATTTTTCCTCATATTCTCCTTAACCTCGTCCGGTACATCGATCAGACCGAACCGGTAGAACATTCCGTATATGATTAGGGTGTCAAAATAGAAAAAAAAGTTGCGATATTTTGATAAAGTTTTACAGTTAAAGCACCTAAATCCGTTATGCCTAACTTGACGAAATATGTCAAAAATGATAACATTATTTATGTTATAGAAAAATACTGGGTAAAAAAAGTCGCTTAAGTAGAAGATAAGCGACTTTTGTTTTTATGATTAATCCAAAAAAGTGCCGCTCCATCATCGTTTTGATGACTTCGCGGCACTTTTATATACTCTACTATAAATAATTTCTTCCACTTCTAATTATCTCCCACACCCGGTATCCCACGCTTCCATAGTAATAACTCATCGGAGCATCTCCCGGAAAATACCTTACCATTCGGTACACATAGTATAGAATCAGTCCTACGCACAGAAGAATCACCCATTTCCCAAGACTCTTCGTTTCTTTTCTCTGTATGTATCTCCGCACGCCAAACCATCCCACCAGAATAATCACACCATAAATAAACGGATGCATTTTCCATGCCCCGGCAAAGTCCCCTCGCAGCACCATAAACATCGCTCTTGTAAGCCCGCATCCCGGACAAGGGAATCCCGTCATGATCACCATTGGACACAGACTGTATAAAAACTTTCTTCCTATAACAAAATAAATTGCAAATACAAGAATCGCAATGCGGATATTCCATAAGTCCTGTAAAAGCATCTTTATTCCTGCTATTAATCTATTTTCCACAGAAGTGTTCCCAACTTTCTTACTGAGGTGCATCTTTTTTCAAAATATCCTGCACATAATCAACCGGTCTTTTTACTGCTTCCGAAATCATTTCATCTGTGCATTTCATTTCATGTAAACTCCAGATAAATTTAACAGTTGTCTCCTCTCGCCCTTCTTCTCTCCCTCTTCTAACTAATATATCACTAAATCCCGTCATCGTCATAGCCACATCCTCCTTAAATTCCTCTTCCCATTCAATATGTGAATATGTCTCTATTTCTTCTATATTTTCCACAAATACCTGATTAAGATAATCAAATATCCCTGCATCTTCGCCCCGTATCCGATATTCATCCGTCTCCGAAACCGGTGCGTCACTGACAACCTCATCCGATGTAATCGATGCCAGATCCAGACAATTCAAGATCTCTTCCTGAGAACACCCTTCAAATTCCGGAATCACCATCTCCATAATCGGCACAATGATCTCTTTGCTCTTAAAGAGTTTCTTCACGCCCTTGTCATACTCTGCGCCAATATTTACAGATGATGCAATGTCGTATTTTGTCTCTATTTTCATTTCTATTTTGGATGATTTTCCACCTAACCGTCAATCAATAAATTTTCTTTTCCTTCTCCATTTTTTCTATTATAACATACCCCACGATATTCTAAAAATTAAATTTTCCTAACTTTCTCTTTCCATCCTTTCATCCTTCCACAGTCGAATGAACTCAATAAAAAAAAGAATCCGGATGCATTTGCAGAAGCCTAAGAAAAACTTGTTCTTAGCCTCCGAAACAGCATCCGGATCCTTTTTTTCATTATTTATTTACTTAATGATCTTCTTCGGACATTTCTCCGCACATTTTCCACAGTTTGTACATTTTTCCGGATCAATGTGTGCGATGTTATCTACTACATGTACTGCATCAGATTCACATACTTTTTCACACATCTTACATCCGATACATCCTACGGAACATACGCTCATAACGTCTTTTCCTTTATCTTTTGAGCTGCACTGTACAAGATGCTTCTGTTCATAAGGTGCAAGCTCGATCAGATGTTTTGGACAGGTGGCGATACATTTACCACAGGCTTTACATGCTTCTTTGTCAACTACTGCAATTCCGTCTACAATATGGATCGCATCGAACGGACATGCCTTTACGCAGCTTCCGAAACCAAGACATCCGAAAGAACATCCTTTTGGTCCGCCATTCTGCATCATGGCTGCCATCTGGCAGTCTGTAATTCCTGTATAATCATATGCCTGTTTTGCTTTTTCGCAGGTTCCTGCACATTTTACAAATGCAACTTCGTGTACGCTTTCACCGGCTTCTTCGCCCATGATCGCTGCGATCTTTGCTGCTACCGGAGCACCGCCGACCGGGCACTGTCCTACCGGAGCTTCTCCTTTTGCGATAGCTGCTGCAAGACCGGAACATCCGGCATATCCACATCCACCACAGTTGTTACCCGGAAGTTCTGCGAGAATCGCTTCTTCTTTTTCATCTACTTCAACTGCAAATTTCTTGCCTGCAATTCCAAGGAAGACACCGATGAATACGCCGGTACCGCCTACGATAAGTGCAGCAATCAATACTCCTGTTATACTCATAACACGGTCCTCCTTCTGTTAAATGATTCCTGAGAATCCAAAGAACGCGATGGACATCAGTGCTGCTGTAAGCAGTACGATCGGAGTTCCCTGGAAAGACTCACTGATATCGTTGTATTCGATCTTCTCACGGATACCAGCCATGATCACGATCGCGATCGTGAATCCGACTGCTGTGGAGAATCCGTATACAACACCTTCAAGAATGTTATATCCTTTTGTTACACAGTTCAGTGATACACCAAGTACTGCACAGTTTGTTGTGATCAACGGGAGATATACACCAAGTGCATTATAAAGCGGAGGCATAACCTTCTTGAGGAACATTTCTACAAACTGAACGAGTGCTGCGATAACCAGGATAAATACGATGGTCTGCAGATACTCAAATCCTGTCGGATGTAAGATGAACTGGTAGATCGCACCGGTAATGAAAGATGCGATTGTAATAACGAAAACAACTGCGCCGCCCATGCCGGCTGCTGTCTCAATTTTCTTAGAAACACCAAGGAAAGGACAGATACCGAGGAACTGGCTGAGTACGACGTTGTTAACAAGCGCCGAACCAACTGCTATAATAAGTAATTCTTTCATCTCTTATCTCCCTCCTATTCCTTTTCCTGACCTGTCGGGAACACGTGTCCGTCGCATCCGCCGCATGAAGCACATCCGCCTTCACAGCATCCCTGCGCTTTAACAACTTTCTTTCCTTTTGCTTCCAGTTTCTTCATGATCTTGTTACGTGCCGCAACAAGGAATGCAAGGACAAGGAATGCACCAGGAGCAAGGATGAAAATAGTAACAGGTTCGTAGATATCAGGCATAACCTGAAATCCGAATAATTTTCCGGAACCAATCAGCTCTCTGACGATACCGATGCAGGTAAGACCAAGTGTGAATCCAAGTCCCATACCAATACCATCAAATACAGATGGAAGGACCGGGTTCTTTGATGCATATGCTTCTGCACGTCCAAGGATGATACAGTTAACTACGATCAGAGGAATATATACACCAAGTGATGCATAAAGACTAGGTACAAAACCTTCCAGAAGGAACTGTACCACGGTAACAAGTGTTGCTACGACTACGATAAATGCCGGCATACGAACCGAATCCGGAATGATCTTACGCAGCATGGAAATCAAAAGGTTTGAGAAAATCAATACCACTGTGGTAGAAAGTCCCATACCAATACCGTTGATTGCGGATGTTGTAACCGCCAGTGTCGGACACATACCAAGCATCATAACAAAGGTCGGGTTTTCTTTTACAAGACCGTTATAAAGTCTTTCTGTACATTTATTCATTTCCACTACCTCCTAACGCTGTCTGGTAATATCCAAGTGCTGTGTTGACAGCTCCTGTGACTGCACGGGAAGTGATGGTTGCTCCACTCAAAGCATCGATCGGCTGTCCGTCTCCGCCATCTTTGGATACATAGAATTTTTCAGCCTGCTGTCCTGCAAACTGATTGTAAAAGCTTGGTTCTTTCGCACGCATACCAAGACCTGCTGTCTCGCTGATGGAAAGGAAAGAAATGCCATTTACCGTACCGTCACTCATGATACCGACTGTGATCTGGATATCTCCGCCGTAACCATCTTTGTCGGTTACTGTTATAACATAACCAGCTTCGCTTCCATCCATAACAGCAGAATAGACTTCATCTACTGTTGCATTCGTTCCCATCTTTTTGATTGCTTCTTTGGCAGCTTTCTGATCTACGTCCATTGCCTCAAAGGAATCTGCTTCCGGATAAACGGCCTGACAAGCTTCCTGTTTCTGCTTTGCCTGTGTCTGTGCGATTGGACCTTTTGTCACTTCGTAAGCAGCTCCAAGTACCAGACCGGATACAACGGTGATCGCTGCAAGGATCAGTGTATTTTTGATAATCTTATTCATTATTTTTCTCCTCCTTTACCGAAAGGCTTTGGAAGAGTAACTCTCTCGATCAGCGGTACAAGAAGGTTACTGAAGATGATCGCATAAGATACACCTTCTGCTGAACCACCGAACAGACGGAACAGACCAGTCAGACATCCAAGAAGGATACCATATACGATCTGCCCTTTTTTGGTGATCGGGGAAGTTACATAATCGGTTGCCATAAACCATGCTCCAAGCATCAGACCACCACCACAGAGTTCTGCTGTCATGTACTGAACGTTGAAGAATCCAATTCCATCTACAAATCCACCGAAGATTCCGATGAAAAGTGCAAATGTCACAATATATGTACCCGGGATACGAAGATCAATGATTCCTTTGAGAATCAAGATGATCGCTCCGATCACGATTGCGATAACGGATGTCTCACCGATGGTTCCGGCAATATTTCCGATCAGCATGTCCATGCTGTTCACACCGTCAAGTGCTGCATTTCCTGCTTCGATATTAGCACGGATCGCTGCCAGTGGTGTTGCACCGGATACGCCGTCATATACGAAGCTTGTCATTCTTCCTGTGAAGGAAATAAGAAGGAAACATCTTGCTCCGAGTGCAGGGTTCATGAAGTTCTGTCCCAATCCACCAAAGAGCTGCTTTACAACCAGGATTGCGAATACACTTCCGATGATTCCCATCCAGATCGGGGCTGTCGGCGGAAGGTTGAGTGCAAGCAGAAGTCCTGTAACTGCGGCACTGAAATCCTTGATCGTAATCTTTTTATGCATCAGTTTTTCGTAAATGTACTCCGTAAGAACTGCTGCTGCTGTTGTCACAATAACAAGCAGCCATGCATGTGTGTCACGGAAGTTGTAAATTCCAAAGAAAGTTGCCGGTAACAGAGCGATGATAACCCACAGCATGATATTGCCGGTTGTCTCTTTAGAACGGATATGTGGTGAAGATGATACTTTTAACTGTTCACTCACTTTTGTTCACCTCTTCCTCTCTATTCTATTTTTTCTTTTTGTTGGCAAGTGCGGTTTTTCTCATCGATCCGATTGCCTGCTTCAGTTGTCTCTTAGCCGGACATACATAACTGCAGGATCCACATTCTACACATTCAAGACCATTGAATTTGAGGAACGCTTCTTCGTCATGGCGTTCTGCAAAATCAGCCAGTCTTGACGGAATAATGCGGCTTGGACAGGCGTCAACGCACCGTCCGCAGTTGATACATGCTGTCGGTTCACAGGCTGATACTTCATCTTTTGACATGCAAAGAATAGATGAAGATGTCTTGGTGATCGGTGTATCGGTCGTATACATCGCAAATCCCATCATCGGTCCACCTGAAATAACTTTTTCACAGCCTTCTTTGAGTCCGCCGGCAGCTTCGATCAGTTCGTTCTGGTTGGTTCCGAAGAGTACTTTGTAGTTACCAGGATTTACAACTCCATCCCCTGTTACAGTAACGACACGTTCCATAGAAGGAATGCCTTTTACTACTGCATTGTAAATGCTGATGATGGTCTCTACGTTGTCTACTACACATCCAGCATCTGCCGGAAGCATGGTAGAATTGATCGCACGTCCTGTATTTGCAAAAATCAGCTGACGTTCTGCGCCCTGTGGGTACTTGGTCATCATCTCTCTGACTTCCATACGAGGCTCGTCCTTGGTCAGCTCTTTTAATTTTGCAATACAGTCCGGTTTGTTATCTTCGATTGCAAATAAACCTTTCGCATTGTCAAAAAGCTTCAGGATCACACGCATACCTTCTACCAGAAGTTCCGGATTCTCCAGCATTCTTCTGTAATCGGCAGTAATATACGGCTCACATTCCGCACAGTTTGCAATGATATAATCAATCTTGTCTGGCTCTTTTGGTGAAAGCTTCACTCTGGTAGGGAAACCTGCTCCACCCATACCTACTACGCCAGCCTCTCCAATGATATTCAGAATCTCTTCTTTTGTCAGTTCAGAAAGAGGTTTTGGCTGTGGATATTCTACTTCTTCGTACTGACCGTCATTTGCAATGATGATACTGTTCACTTTAGAACCTGTCGGATTCACACGTGGTTCAATCGCTTTTACAGTACCTGATACGGATGCATAGATCGGTGCAGACACGAAGCCCCCCGCTTCGGCAATTTTCTGCCCTTTAAGCACATGGTCACCTTTTGCTACTACTGGCTTAGCCGGTGCTCCGATATGCTGGGATAACGGGTATACAAGATCACCCTGTGGCAGAAGTTCTACGATTGCCTTGTCTTTCGCAAGACTTTTTCCGTCGTTCGGATGAACTCCGCCTTTAAATGTCAAAAGTCCCATTTTGATATCCTTCCTTCCTATTTTCTCTCTTATAAATATACTAAAATAAATCCTGCAATTCCAGTAACTTTCGTCATTTTATTGTATATTTTCCAGTACATCTTGTCGTTTTTTTAACACAATAGTCTCCCTACACAAAAAAGAGAGGCTACTACGACCTCTCTTTGTGAATTTTCTGACTATTCGGTAAAATTTTTCATCTTACTTATCGAGATCACTTATGGATCCGAAAACTTTTTCAGCTGTAGTTAGTTATGTCTACCAGTTTTTTCAAACAAAAGATAGAGACTTCAATCAGTCTCTATCCTTGTATATCTTATTTAATTATTCTTCAGTTTCTTCCTGAGCTTCTGTATTTTCAAGTGCTTTCATGCTAAGGCTGATCTTCTTGTCAGCTTCGTTAAGATCTACGATCTTAGCTGTAATCTCCTGACCTACAGAAAGTACGTCTGAAGGTTTTTCAACATGTGCTCTTGAGATCTGTGATACATGAAGGAGTGCATCTACTCCAGGAGCAAGTTCTACGAATGCACCAAAGTCTGTCATTCTTGCAACTTTTCCTGTTACAACTGTACCTACAGCGTACTTCTCAGCTGCGTTAGCCCATGGATTTGTCTCCGGGAATTTTAAGCTGAGTGCAACTTTTGTATCATGGATATCTTTAACAAGAACTTTAAGAGTTTCACCAACTGTGAATACTTTCTTCGGATTGTCAACTCTTCCCCATGACATCTCAGAGATATGAAGAAGTCCGTCTACTCCGCCGAGATCGATAAATGCACCGAAATCTGTTACGTTCTTAACTGTTCCTTCGATCACATCACCGACTTTAAGTTTAGCGAAGAGTTCTTTCTGCTTTTCTGCTCTTTCAGCAACAAGAAGCTGTCTTCTGTCACCGATGATACGGTTTCTTCTTGGATTGAATTCGCTGATAACAAATTCGATTTCCTGATCTTTGTACTTAGAAAGGTCTTTTTCGTAAGTATCTGATACAAGACTTGCCGGGATGAATACTCTTGCTTCATCTACAACAACGCTTAATCCACCACCAAGAATCTGAGTAACCGGTGCTTTCAGGACTTCTTTGTTCTCGAATGCTTCTTTTAATCTTTCGTTACCTTTTTCTGCAACAAGTCTCTTGTATGTAAGAAGAACCTGTCCTTCTCCATCATTGACTTTCAGTACTTTAACAGTCATCGGATCACCAACAGAAACAACAGTTGTAAGATCTACACTGTTATCATTGGTATATTCACTTCTGGTGATGATACCGTCTGCTTTGTATCCTATATTTAAGATAATTTCATCTGGCTTAACATCAATTACAGTACCATCTACGACCTCTCCATTATGAATTGTTTTAAATGACTCGTCTAACATTTGTTCAAAAGTTAATTCTGACATTATTTTGAACCTCCTCAATTATATTGTTGGGCGTGGATGCCCCTGCTGTAATACCTACTGTTTCCACGGACCTTAATTGATTCATATCAAAATCGTCAAGTGTCTGTATATAGTACGTATTGTGACATTCCCTGCTGCATATTTCATACAGTTTCTGGGTGTTGGAACTATGTTTGTCTCCGATTACAATCATAGCATCCACCTCTTTTGCAATGCTCCTTGCTTCTGTCTGACGCTCTCTGGTCGCATTACAAATCGTATTTAAAACACTTATATCATAACCCTTTTCCGAAATAATTTCAACTAAATCTTTGAATTTATTGTAATTAAATGTCGTCTGAGACACAATACAAATTCTTTCGGATGTAGTATTTTCAAATTTTTCTGCTTCTTCTGCATTTTTTATAACGGTTACATTTCCTCCTGCCCAGCCCCGGATTCCTTCAACTTCAGGGTGATCCGGATTACCAATGATGATGATCCGGCTGCCTTTTTTACTTTCTTCGGCAACAATTTTATGGATTCTTTTCACAAACGGACAGGTTGCATCTACATATTCGATGCCTTTTTCATCCATTAGGTCACAGATTCTCTTTGGAACACCATGAGAGCGGATAATCACCAGTCCTTCTTCCAGACCTTTCAGCTCTTCCTCACTGTGCAAGACTTTTACGCCATGTGCTTCCATGTTCTTTACAACCTCTTCATTATGGATGATCGGACCATAAGTATAGATCTGTTTTCCCGTCTGTTTTTCGACCTGCTCATATACTGTATCGACAGCGCGTTTTACACCAAAGCAGAATCCGGCACTTTTTGCGCGTATTACTTCCATTTTTAGGTTCCTCCTGTTGTTTTTATTTTTCTGACAAGTGATACTTTTTATATGCCAAGAAATTTGAAACATGCATAACGCAGATTCATCCGCATCTTCAGATTACATTTTTCGCCCGGAACAGTAAGTTTTTTCATGAACCGGTTCAGTGTACGTTTCTCATATTCTTCCATCAATTTACACATAAACCGAAAATCTCCTTTCGTCATACACAAATTATAATTTCTCACAGTATCCGAATAATCTGCTCATATATCAGTATTTCTTTCGGTCCAATATTCTTATTATCATGATAATGACCAAAGAACCACTTCTTAAAATTTACCCGCTGCTTCACTAACTCCAGATAATCCGTCATGGAATCTGCTGAAAAAGTCTTATCTACAAATTGTTTCTGGCTACTTGTAGCACAACAATGACTGATAATAAAATCTACCTCATTGTTATACTGAGATAAATTTCTTAATCCTTCTTCCATTTCCTCATTTGAAGCCATTTCTTCTTTCCACCAGGAAATGTGATTCACACGATACGGTAGCCATTCCTTATCCAGTTCTTTCTTTTTCTTCTTAAAATCCGGGGCTTCTGGATCTAAAATCCCACCGTCTATATCATGACTTTTTGCTCCGCCGAATACAAAAAATTTCTTTCCGCAAAGTTGAAAAACCTGTCCTCGCATAAGATGGATCACCGAAGGTCTAATTTTGTGTACATTTCCACCATTCCATTTTTCTACAGGATAGCTGTAAAGCCTGTCAAAATTCTCATGGTTCCCCTCACAAAAAAGAGTTGTAAAAGGACGATCTTCCAGCCAGTCCATCCAATGCTTCTCATGTTTATTTTCTTCAAAGCGATTCCATACTCCGCCAAAATCACCGCAGATAATGACATAATCATCTTTTGTCATTTCATATTGTTCCGGGAAAATTTTAGTATTAAACCTGGTAAAATCAGCGTGACAGTCGCCGGTTACATAAATCATCCTTACTGCTCCTCTTTGATTAAATATTTTACGGGGACTTCTTTTGTTAACCATACTCCATTTTTTGATAAGAAAAATGAATATCAATTTCTTCCAGCATTTCTCTATTAAATTCACGTGTTTTCGAAATTCCGGCAATCAGCCCGTCTACATTTGCCCAACCATGTTCATCCAATTGGATTCCAATTGTTTCTGGTTTATGGCGCAGGATTAAACTTACAAATTTACTTGTACTTGTTAAATTCATTTTCATTCTCTTTTCTTTTGGAAAATTCATATCTTTATATTACCATAATCAAATATACTGCACAATAAATGACCCAACTTATCTATACCAATTTTTGTATAAATAAATCAGGTCATTTTCTTATCACTCTTAATCAACGCAAGCCGTGTAATTCGTTAACTTAAACTTGATAATGAACGCATAACTAAATCAATATCTTTATTTTCCAATTCCTGAATAATATGTAAATATGTTTTCTGTGTTGTTGTCATACTCGAATGTCCCAATCTTCTTGCTACACTAGCAATAGATACGCCTGTAAACAGCAGCAAAGACGCATGCGTATGCCGCAAGAAAGAAATACATTGACGATGAAACCCTGATTATTCTAATCGATACATATTACCTTGAAAGCGGCCGTTCTGAGCGTGCATTACAACCGACACAAATTACAGATTACATAAATGCTAACGGTTATCCAAAATATCAGGTCACATCTTTACGTAGAAATGAAAAGGCGAAAGAACATATTCAGGAGTTACTTACAGCTTCAAAAGAAAAAGGGACTTCTCTTCTCATATCGTATAAAACACTGGATATTCAGGCTTTCCTTGACCGCAACAGTACAAGGCAAAAAATGATCACTGCACTTACCGAACTGGACACCTACTACAAAAGTATTTGTGATAATGCGCTTTCCATACAAAAAGAAGCTGCATCCTATAAGACAAAACTGGATTCCGCTTCTAAAAAAGTAGAAAATCTAACTGATAAATTGCAATCATTATCAAATACAAACAAAGAATTAAAGCTGCAAAATCATGAACTATCGCAACAGTTAGATGCTCATAAAAAAGTACTTTTACAATATGTTTATCCAGATGTAGCAACAGAACTCTTAAAAGAACAGGGACTTATCAAAGGAGATGTAGAATCCTGTATCAAAAATCAGGCTTTATCCGAACAAATAATTTCTCCGACAAGTTCCATTCTTCCTATAGAAACTGAAGATAAAATTCCAGAAAAGCAAGCTAATCATTCATCAGAAAGTAACATTATACAAGGACTTTTTAACAACTTGGAGGGAATATAAAATGTCAGATTTTAAATCAATTGCTGATGTTCCAGAAATGCTGGAACTATGGGATTTTGATAAAAATCCTGAAGATCCAAAAACGGTTTCTTATATTTCGCATCTTCCTTATTACTGGAAATGTAAACTCTGCGGATATGAATGGTCTACAACACCTCATACCCGTTCCCGCACAAAAGGAAAATGCCCTGCCTGCAAAGGGACCGGAAAAAGACCCGATACCGTCAAAGATATACCGTTTTTAATGGAACAATGGGATTTTAATAAAAATACCGTTGATCCTGCAACAATCCCCATATCTTCTAAAAAGAAATTTTTTTGGAAATGTAAAAAATGTGGAAAAGAATGGCCAACCAGTCCCCAATCAAGATATGATGCCAAAGGAAAATGCCCAAGCTGCGATAGCAATAAATCCGTTCAGCCTGGAGTAAATGATGTATTCACTCTAGTTCCTGAACTAAAAAAGTTTTATGATTTTGAAAAAATAAGAATATTGATATCGAACATCAGGGATGGTCATCAAGGGAAAGAATGGCTTGTAAATGCCCTGATTGCGGACGTGAATGGACAACTATCATAAATTCTCAAATTCTGAAAGAAGGAGATTCTTATAGAATTATTGGCTGTGATCATAAAAATCGAAAGAATCGCCAACATATTCCTTTTGTTTCCGAGTGCCAGCCCCTAATGCAATTTTGGGATAATGAAAAAAATAGCTTAGATCCTTCAACCACTTCTTCTGCCAGTGATATTTCTGCTTACTGGAAATGTCCTGATTGCGGTTACAGTTGGTCTGCCGGAATAAGATCGAGAGATCGATCCAAAAATAACAAATGTCCCTGTTGCCAAAATTTAAAAAAGTTCGTTCCCGGAATAAATGATGCTCTCACTTTTCTTCCTGATTTAAGACGTCTTTATGATTTTAAAAAAAATGTAGGAATTGATCCTTTATCTCTTCGTATAGGTGATCAAAGCACTTACTACTGGTGGAAATGTCCTGATTGTGGTTATGAATGGAGTTCAACAATCACTACCAGACTCGATAGAAAGGATGGCAAAATTATAGTCAGACAGTGTCAAAATTGCTACTATAACAGTCCAGATAGACTTGCAAAGGTAGCTTCTAAAAATAAACTGATGAAATTTTGGGATTTTGAAGAAAACAAAAAACTAGGACTTGATCCTAACCTCCTTTCATCTCACTCAGCAGAAGATGCCAAGTGGCGTTGTAAAAAATGTGGTTATCACTGGACTGCTAAAATCAGGAGTCGAAATGGTGCTTCTGATGGCTGCCCAAATTGTGATGCTCATAATGTAATCATACCTGGAATAAATGATGTATTAACTCTAGTTCCAGAATTCTCAGATTATTATGATTTTGAAACTAACGAAGCAAACGGAATTGACATTCGAAAATGCCGTATTTCTTCTGATCAAAAAGTACATTTTCATTGTCCTAAATGTGATTATGAATGGGACGGTACGATAGTTGGAAGAATTGGCACCGATATGCTAGGTAATAAATATGTATTTGAATGTCCTTCTTGTAAAGATCGTAATACGCGGAGAATACCTTATAGTTTATCTCATCCAAAATTAGTAGACTTATATAATATGGAGCGTAATATGTGTCCATTAGACGATATTACTCCCAGACAGGCTTCAAGTAGATTATTTTATTGGAGATGTCCCGATTGCCATACCGATTTTACGGCATATATTGCAACTGTAATCCGTGCTCTTGATGACATAACTACTATTTGTCCAAAATGTTCTGGAACAAACTCATCTCCAGATGAAAGCTTTGCCAGTAAATTCCCCGAATATCTGGAAGCCTACGCAGATACAAATACAGTAGATCCATATACTGTAGCTCCTTACAGTACTATTTCAGTCTCATGGGAATGCAAAAAAGGACATATTCGCGAGGATTCCTTTGGTAGAATTAATCAAGCCGGTATTGAATGTCCCATTTGTAGAGGTACAAAACTTGTAAAGGGCATCAATACTTTTGCAGATTATTATCCTCAATATCTTCCAATATACTCTCCAAATAATGTCTGGAAACCAGATGAAATTTTTTATGATTCCAGACGTTGGCTCAAATGGATTTGTAATACATGTCATGGAGAATACAGTGCCTATGTTAAAGAAATAGTAAATGGAAAAGAATGTCCATTTTGTTCTGAAAAATATCCACTTCCTGGATTCAATACCCTTGCCGTAAAGCACCCAGATATTGCTGCCATGTGGTCTGAGAAAAACGAAATTTCAGCAGACGAAACACTTGTAAATGGTAATAATGCTGTCTGGACTTGTCCTGTTTGTCATGGCGACTATAATGCTCCTATTAAAGAGGTCGTAAACGGTAATGTTGATTGTCCTTATTGTAACGACAGAAAACTGCTTCCTGGATTTAATAGTCTGGCTACCAGATATCCTGATATCGCTGTTATGTGGTCCGGCAAAAATAAATTTTCTGCTGATCAGATCCTTCCTAATACTACTATGGCATTCTGGACTTGCCCTACTTGCCATGGGGATTATCCTGCTCGGATTAATAAAGTAATAAATGGCAAAGTAGAATGCCCTTATTGCAGTAACAGAAAAGTTCTTCCAGGATTTAATAGTCTGGCTGCTAAATATCCTGATATTGCTAACATGTGGTCAACACAAAATAAACTTTCTGCTGATCAGGTTCTTCCCAATGTTAATTATGCACTTTGGACTTGCCCCACTTGTCGTGAAAATTATCCTGCTCGGATTATCGATGTTATAAATGGTGTTGCCGATTGCCCTTATTGTTCCGGTCGTAAAGCACTTCCTGGAAAAACATCCTTTGCCGCACTTCATCCTGATTTAATGGAAGATTGGGATTATATTGCAAACTATTGCCTTGTAAATCCCGATGAAATATTAGATACGTATTCACAGAAGGTTTGGTGGAATTGTAAAAGAAGTTCTGAGCATAAATATCCATTGAGTCCTGCTGATAAAGTTTTCTATCAGAAGAGACACCGAGAATCCTGCCCTTATTGCAAAGGACGTCGCAGAAAAAAGAAGTTTTTTTAGGTTAATAAAATAGTTTCAAAAAAAGAGATTTTCAAATGGCTTTTGCCAAATGAAAATCTCTTTTATTTTGTACGTTTTTCAAGTTTTTGGTAAAAATCAGTATTTAACTTCTCACGGAATTATGTACGTTTTTGATGATTTCTTAAATTTTCTCAATTTAACTTTCATCGGAATAATGTACGTTTTTGCCGATTTCCGCGAAAAAAATTTTTTTACTTACTGTTAATACATCCTATTCTTACCAGTATCTTCTATACCAGTGGTATGCATAATCAACACTTGTATAACATACGACCTCACCCGGCTGCGGTGCATGAATCATCTGTCCGCCTCCTGCGTAGATTCCCACATGTCCTCCGTAACATACAACATCACCCGGCTGTGGATCTGACACTGCCTGTCCGCCACTTCCCTGACTGTATGAGTTACGTGTAATTGGAATACCACATGCCTGATGTGCCAGGTATACAAGACCTGAACAATCAACACCACTTCCCGAAGTACCGCCCCATACATAAGGAACTCCAAGGTATGCTGCTGCTGCACTTAAAATAGCGCTTCCATTGCCATATGTACTTCCACCGTTATCACTACTGCTGTTATTATTACTTGTATCCGGAGTCACTGTCGGGGTACTTGGTGCACTCGGTGTAACGGTTGTGTTGTTATTACCATTATTATTTGTTGTATTACCTACAGTCTGTGAACCACTGTTGCTTGTCGATGCAACGGTCGAATTTGACTTTGTTGACTCAGCTGCTTTTGCTGCCTTTGCAGCTTCTTCTGCCTGCCTCTTTGCTTCAGCTGCTGCTACAGCTGCCTGAAGCTGTTCATCCAGATCTGCGACTTCTTCTTTCTTAGATTCCAGTGTATTACTCAGCGTCGTCTGCTCTGCTTCATAATCAGACTGCATAGACTCCAGATTCGCCTGATCTTCTTCAAGCTGTGCTTTCAGATCTGCAATCTGCTGCTTGGTATCAATATATTCCTGAAGCTGCTTTCTGTCATAACTATGTACGTTCTGAACATACTCTGCTTTGTTAAGCAAGTCTGAGAAATTCTCAGCACTGATCAGAGTCTCAATCGCAGTCGAGTTGCCTTCTTCATACATATACTTGATACGCTTCTTCATATCTTCGTACTGCTGATGTTCTTTTTCTTCAGCAACAGTAAGATCATCCTGTGCCTGTGTGATCTGCTGACCTGTTGACACCAGATCATCTTCCAGCTTACTCATTTTTTCAATTAGTGTCTGCAATTCTGACTGAAGAGAATCCACTTCGCTCTGTGCTGCATTTTTACTATTCTGCAGATTGCTGACATCATCTGCAAATACTGACGTAACTACCATTGAACTTGCAAGAACAGATGCCAAAAATACTTGTTTAAATTTTCTCATAATCACCCATCCTATATTTTTTTACTAATTATTTTCCTAACCCTGTAGTCGATTATATACCATTTTCCTATTTTTTGCAATACAATTTAACATTTTTGTAACATTCTACTAGGGTATCATAATATACCCTGAATTATTCATGGAACAATATCTGAACCGATAACTATACCATGATATTAAAAATGCTCCATGCAGTTCATAACATCGCTCAATTTCTCTATCAAAAGGGCGTAAAATCCCTATCGTAGAGTCCAGAGCAATTGTTAAGCTGTCAAGATTCGTTAATAGTTGCTACTCCAATTGTACATTTAGATTACCGATATTAGAAATTGTCTCATAGAATTCATTTTTATAAGGGCAACTACTGCACAACTTGAATGTGATATATCTTGCTGAACGAACTACTTTTGCAGCAATCTTCTGCAGCTTTAAATGGACGGTATCAATACGTTGCTTTCGCATATTTGCTGATAACGCCAATCGTCTAAACCAATTAAATATGTTATATGCAAGAGCGTGTACTTGAAGTCTGTTGGCATTTACAATTCGGGGATGACTGCTTACGGAAGCAAAATCAAAACCAGATTTACTCTCTTTGATAAAGTTTTCCATCAGTCCTCGCTTACAGTAAAATTTGATAAGATACTCTGGTGATGAATCCATGTTTGTGACAATGAATGTGTACATGTAAACCATCTGGTTTTCCGGCTTTTCAACCTTGCATACTACACGTCTTTCATAAGGCCATGGACCAGCTTTGTACATGAATTCACTATAAACTACAGCATAATCGACTTTGTTATTTCTAGTGATTTCATCAAGCTCATCCACAAGATGGGATGCTTTTCCACGGAGAATACCATTCTCCTTCAGCCGGATTACATAGTTTGTGTCATTTTCCTCGCACTGCTTGTAAAGGCTAGGTGTAGCAAAACCGCTGTCACCACGAAGCAGAATTCGGATCGCCGGATAATCATTCAGATATTCATCAAGTATTGGTTGCAAGAAATCAACCACTCCAGTGCAGGAATACTGTGTTCCATCACAAAGTTGGATTTTTATCAAATCCCCGGTCAATCCATCATAACAGACAAGCGGATGGTATCCATTGCTTTGATAGTGAAAGTTAAAGGCGCTGCCTTCCTGTTTACCGTATGCGTCAAGAAGAGTGGAATCCAAATCCAGAATGACAGCCTGTGGCATCTGAATACTGTAAACTCTTTTTCAAAGTATTCTGCCAATCGTAAGGAATTGGTTTAAAGTATCTTCATCCATACGATTAAAGAATCTTGATACCGTAGGTTGTGATGCCAAAGCATCTTTATTTAGCACCGCTTTAAATACTGGATCATTTGTAAGTTCATCTGAAGCATCATCTTCAAAGTAACCTGCAATGATCATATATATCATCTGAAGGAGATTCTCCTTGTCAGTGTGATATCTAAATGATGCAGAATCATTGGTCTTAAATGCGTGACTGAAAAGTTTATCAATGCCAAGTTTGCTTACGAATTCTTTGATAAGAAGTAAGCCTGCATAGGAGGATAAATCTCCTCCATCAAAATTAATTTTAATCTGTCTATTGCTTTCCAGTGATAAGGTGTTTACAATACTCACAAAGGGCTCCTTTGGGTTATTATTTAAGATTCGACACCTTAATTTTACCACAAATGGATGCTCTTTTTTTATTCACTTCATAGGTGAAACAGCAATATTCAATTAAAATACAGTAATCATGTGGCTTTCAGCCACTTCACACGGCATAGCTGTGAATAATCTAGGTATACTGATATTTTCGTTATCACTCCTAATAATCAGGCAACTGTCCAATGGGGACACAAGGCGATGAGCAAGATGCCATTCAAGATAAGACATGCATCCTCCGTGCCAGTCAGCGTAGTGATTGACACGGAAGTGAACACTAACTAGTTGGTTGCAGAAGAAATTAAGGAATTTAGAATTCCTTGCGTAATCCTTATTATTTATGCTAAACTGACTTCATAATCAATAAATCTAGAATACTAAATATGAAAGAAGGATTCCACTATGAATTTCAAATTCAACCATAACAACTTAAATGTACGTGACCTTGAAAAGTCAATTCAATTCTACAAAGATGCACTCGGACTCACCGTAGTCCGCGAAAAAGATGCTGCTGACGGAAGTTTTAAGCTCGTCTACCTCGGTGATGGAAGCTCCGTTCATCAGCTCGAGCTCACCTGGCTTCGCGACATGGACCGCCCATACGACCTCGGCGACAACGAAATCCACCTCGCCTTCACCGTAGACGACATGGATGCCGCCCTCGCACACCATAAAGAAATGAACTGTGTCTGTTTCGAAAATGAGTCCATGGGCATCTACTTCATCGAAGACCCAGACGGCTACTGGTTAGAAATCGTACCTGAAAAATAAATCTATTGCACATTTTCAATAAAGGCATAGCCCGCCACAAAATGCCGGAATCACTTCCTGCACCTCACGGCGGGCTACGCCTTCATAAAATCAAACGCCACTACTGTACCGACAAATTCGTATACCCCATCAGATCCAGATCTATCTGCTGTGCCGCTTCTCTTCCTTCCCGGATTGCCCACACAACCAGCGACTGTCCTCTGTGCATATCTCCTGCCGTAAATATATTCGGCACATTCGTTTTATACTCACCCGGAGCTGTTTTTACATTCGTACGCTCATTGACTTCCACACCGAATGCCTTTGTCACATAATCCTCGCTTCCGAGGAATCCCGCTGCGATCAGCACCAGTTCTGCATTTACCGTGTACTCACTTCCTGCGACCTCTACCATCATCATACGTCCGGTCTTTTCATCCTTCTTGCTTTCCAGTTTCACAAGAACCACCTTGCAAAGATTTCCATTCTTATCTTTGACAAATTCCTTTACCGTTGTCTGATAAACCCTCGGATCATGTCCCCAGAGAGCAATTGCTTCCTGCTGACCATAGTCTGTCTTGCAGACTCTCGGCCACTCCGGCCATGGATTCATAGCGCTTCTCTCATCCGGAAGTTTCGGCATCATTTCCAGCTGAAGAACGGATTTTGCGCCATGACGGATCGACGTTCCAACACAGTCATTTCCCGTATCGCCACCACCGATGACAATTACATTTTTGCCCTTTGCAGAAATATATTCGCCTTCTTTCAGCTGCATCTCATTTTTCCAGAGACATTTCGTAGTTGATTTCAGAAAATCTACTGCAAAGTAGATTCCTTTTGCATCTCTTCCGGGTACTTTTATATCACGCGGATGGGATGCACCGCAACAAAGCACCACCCGGTCAAACGCTTTCAGAAGTTCTGCAGATTTCTTATCTTTTCCAATATTGCAGCCAGTTTCAAAACGGATGCCTTCTTCTTCCATTACTGCAAGTTTCCGGTCGATGAACTGTTTTTCCAGCTTCATATTCGGGATTCCATAGCGGAGAAGTCCACCCGGCTTATCTTCCCGCTCAAATACTGTTACCAGATGTCCTCGTTTATTTAACTGATCTGCGACTGCGAGACCGGAAGGTCCGGAACCGATTATCGCTATCTTTTTGCCGGTACGCGCTTTCGGCGGACATGCTTTTGCATATCCCTTTTCATAAGCATTTTCAATAATCCCATATTCATTTGCTTTAGTCGTCACCGGGCTTCCGTGCAAGTTGCAGGTACATGCCGCCTCACAAAGTCCCGGGCATACCCTGGAAGTAAATTCCGGAAAATTGTTTGTCTTTTTCAGCCGGTAATATGCCTCTTCCCAGTTGCCGTGATAAATCAGGTCATTCCACTCCGGCACCAGATTATGCAGAGGACAGCCGCTTGCCATCCCTGCGATCATCTGTCCCGCCTGGCAGAACGGGACGCCGCATGCCATACATCTGGCGCCCTGTATTTCCTGCTCTTCTTTTGACAGAGGCGTGTGGAATTCCCGGAAATGCTTAATTCTCTCTTTTGGAGATTCGCACTCTGCATCGCGTCTGTCATAATCCATAAATCCTGTTGCTTTTCCCACGTTTTTGGCCTCCTATCTTCCTTCTTTGATCGCATAAAATGCTTCGGTTTTTGCCTGTTCGCTGCTGAGACCTTTTTCTTCCAGCTGAAGGATGCGGGTCAGCATTCTCTCGTAATCACGCGGAATGATCTTCTTAAACTTCGGCAGGTATTCTTTGAAATGATCCAGGATTTCTTTTCCCGTCTCGGAATTGGTTGCTGCTACATGTTCTTCGATCATACCTTTCAATTCAGATACATCGAACTTAGATGTTACTTTTTCGATATTAACCATCTGTTTGTTGACTTTTGTATAAAGATCACTGTCCATATCCAGAACGTAGGCAACACCGCCACTCATACCTGCTGCAAAGTTCTTTCCGGTCTTGCCAAGAATTGCAACCCGTCCACCAGTCATATATTCGCATCCATGATCACCGACCCCTTCTACAACTGCTGTTGCTCCGGAATTACGGACACAGAAACGTTCGCCTGCCACACCATTGATATAGGCTTTTCCGCTTGTTGCACCATAAAGCGCTACGTTACCAATAATAATATTTTCATCAGCTTTAAATTTCACACCAGTCGGCGGATAAACGATCAGTTTACCACCGGAAAGTCCTTTTCCAAAATAATCATTGCTGTCACCGGTCAGTTCCAGTGTCAGACCTTTTGGTATAAATGCTCCGAATGACTGTCCGCCTGCGCCCTTACATTTCAGCACATAGCTGTCTTCTTCCAGTCCGTCCGGATAACGTCTTGTAATCTCAGAACCGAAAATTGTGCCGAATGTACGGTCTGTATTTTTTACATCCAGCTCCAGGATTCTCTTCTGTTTCTTTTCCAGTGACGGAAGAAGTTCCTTTACCAGAACTCTTTCATCCAGTGTTTTATTTAGTTCAAAATCAAAGACTTTCTTCGGATTGAAGATCATGCCTTTCTTCTCTTTTGCATACGGATTATTGAGGATTCTGGAAAGATCCAGTGTTGCAGCACGTTTGGATGTCGGCACATCTCTCACTTTCAGAAGGTCTGTCCTTCCCACCAGTTCATCCACAGTACGAATGCCAAGTTTTGCCATATATTCTCTTAATTCTTCCGCGATAAAACGCATGAAATTGATGACATATTCTGGTTTTCCGGCAAATCTCTTTCTCAGTTCCGGATTCTGGGTTGCAATTCCGACCGGGCAGGTATCCAGGTTACATACACGCATCATTACGCACCCCATGGTTACAAGCGGTGCCGTCGCAAATCCAAATTCCTCTGCACCGAGAAGTGCTGCGATCGCCACATCACGGCCACTCATCAGCTTACCGTCTGTCTCGATACGGACTCTTTCTCTCAGTCCGTTCTGGATCAGTGTCTGATGTGTTTCAGAAATTCCAAGCTCCCACGGAAGTCCGGTATTATGGATAGAACTTCTCGGTGCTGCTCCTGTACCTCCGTCATAACCGGAGATCAGAACCAGTCCGGCTCCTGCTTTTGCAACACCCGCTGCAACCGTTCCGACACCGGCTTCAGATACCAGTTTCACAGAAATTCTTGCATCCTTGTTTGCATTTTTACAATCATAGATCAGCTGTGCCAGATCTTCGATTGAGTAAATATCGTGATGCGGCGGCGGTGAGATCAGTCCCACACCCGGCGTAGAATGTCTGGTTTTTGCTACCCAAGGGTAAACCTTTCCACCCGGCAAATGTCCACCTTCTCCAGGTTTTGCTCCCTGCGCCATCTTGATCTGGATCTCTTTTGCACTGACAAGATATCTGCTTGTAACACCAAAACGTCCACTGGCAACCTGTTTGATCGCAGAGCCTCTGTCGGTTCCAAGGCGCTCGATATCCTCTCCGCCTTCACCGGAGTTTGACTTACCGTGCAGTGCATTCATTGCAAGGGCAAGGTTTTCGTGTGCTTCCTTTGAAATTGATCCGTAAGACATTGCACCGGTCTTGAATCTGGTCACGATAGAATCCACACTCTCTACTTCTGAAAGCGGAACTCCTTTCTTTGGATAATTGAAGTCCATCTGTCCACGGAGTGTGATTCCTTTGGATTCTTCATCAACCATCTGCGTGTACTGCTTGAACATTTCATAATCCCCGCGCCTTGTGGACTGCTGGAGCATATGGATCGTTCTCGGGTTGTACAGATGCTTTTCACCACCGCTCTTCGACTTGTGCTGTCCCACACTGTTCAACGTCAGATCTACGGAAAGCCCCAGCGGATCAAAGGCCTCGGAATGCCTTGCCATATAATCTTTTGCAATTTCTTCCAGTCCGATACCACCGACACGACTGACAGTTCCGGTGAAATATTTTTCAATGAATTCCGGTTTTAATCCAATCGCTTCAAAGATCATGGATCCCTGATAAGACTGGATCGTGGAAATTCCCATCTTCGATGCAATCTTGACAATTCCGCTTATAACAGCTTCATTATAGTCATTGACTGCTGCATAATAATCTTTCTGAAGCATATCTGTATCGATCAGCTGTTTGATCGATTCATGTGCTAGATACGGGTTGATCGCAGATGCACCATATCCCAAAAGGGTTGCGAAATGATGTACTTCTCTTGGTTCTCCGGTCTCAAGGATCATGGCAACCTCTGTTCTTCTCTTAGTTCTTACCAGATGCTGATGAACCGCTGAGGTTGCAAGCAGGGACGGGATCGCAATGTGATATTCATCCACACCTCTGTCACTTAAGATCAGGATATTCATGCCTTCACGGATTGCACGGTCTACCTGGATAAACAGATAATCGATCGCTTTTTCCAGACTGGAGTTTTTATAATAAGTAGTAGAAATTTCTGCCACACGGAAACCGTCGACTTTCATGTTACGGATCTTCAGGAGATCGGTATCTGTCAGGATCGGATCATTGATCTTCAGTACATGACAGTTTTCTTCTTTCTGTTCCAGAAGGTTTCCTTCTTCTCCGACATATACCGTTGTCGAAGTCACGATTTTTTCACGGATCGCGTCGATCGGCGGGTTCGTTACCTGTGCAAATAACTGTTTAAAATATCCAAACAGAGACTGATGCTGCTCTGAAAGAACGGCAAGTGGTGCATCAATACCCATGGCTCCGATTCCTTCGCTTCCATTCATTGCCATATTTAAAATAGAAGTCTTCACTTCTTCGTAAGAATATCCAAATGCTTTCTGCAGTCTCTGGCATTCTTCTCTAGAATACTGCGGTACTTTTTGATTCGGGATCTTTAAATCGCTTAAATTGACCAACTGACTGTTCAACCATTCGCCATAAGGCTGTCTTGCCGCATATTCTTCTTTCAGTTCCTGGTCGTCGATGACACGCCCCTGAACGGTATCAACAAGAAGCATCTTACCTGGATGGATTCTTTCTTTGACTACGATCTTCTCCGGCGGGATATCCAGAACACCAACCTCAGAAGAAAGGATCAGTGTGTCATCATCTGTGATATAATATCTGGAAGGTCTGAGTCCATTTCGGTCAAGTACGGCTCCTAAAATATCTCCATCTGAGAACAGGATGGATGCCGGTCCGTCCCATGGCTCCATCATCGTTGCGTAATACTGATAGAAATCCTTGATTTTCTGTGACATCGTTGCATTCTGTGCCCATGGCTCCGGAATAGTGATCATAACTGCCAACGGAAGCGGCATACCACTCATCACCATGAATTCCAGCGTGTTATCCAGCATGGCAGAATCGGAACCTGCGGTATTGATTGCCGGAAGGACTTTATAAAGCTCTCCTTCCAGATGCTCGGATTCCATGTTTTCCTCTCTGGCCCGCATCTTATCTGCATTGCCACGAATGGTATTGATCTCTCCGTTATGTACGATGAAACGGTTCGGATGTGCTCTTTCCCAACTTGGATTTGTGTTCGTACTGAATCTGGAATGTACAACTGCAATTGCAGATTCATAATCCGGGTTCTGCAGATCTTCAAAGAACATCCGGAGCTGTTTTACAAGGAACATTCCTTTGTAAACAATGGTTCTGCTTGACAGGGATGCTACATAGGTATCATCACTGCTCTGTTCAAAGACTCTTCTTACCACATAAAGTCTGCGGTCAAAATCCAGTCCTTGTTTTACTTTTTTCGGTCGTTCGATAAATCCCTGCATAATGCACGGCATACATTCGAGTGCTTTCTTTCCAAGGATCTCTTTACGGATCGGCACTTCCCTCCATCCAAGGAATTTCAGTCCTTCTTTTTCGACAATGACTTCGAAAATATTTTTTGCCTGATTCCTTTTCAGTTCGTCCTGTGGGAAGAAAAACATTCCCACACCGTAATCTCTCTCAGAACCTAAAAAGATGCCGAGGGGACGACAGACATTTGTAAAGAACTTGTGCGAAATCTGTAACAGTATTCCTACACCGTCTCCTGTCTTCCCTTCGGCATCCTTGCCAGCTCTATGTTCAAGATTTTCTACGATTTTCAGCGCATTTGCGACTGTATCATGACTCTTTTGCCCTTTGATGTTCACAACAGCTCCGATACCGCAGTTGTCATGCTCAAAATCAGGGCTGTATAAGCCTTGTTCTGTATTTTGTTGTATTACGCTCATATAACCTGCCCTTTCTATAAAACGGTTTTGTTGTTGCTTTTATGATTTAACACTATACAGCATTTGTCCGTAAAAGTAAACCCCTAATTTTACAGAAATTGTCAGATATTATTTATTTTGTAAACTTTTTCAGTATTTTTCAGTTAATTATCGTATTTCTTGTCTTATATTTTTTATTTTTACATAAATTATAACAGTAATCAACGTAGCCAGTACAGTAATTCCAACTGCTTTTCCCTCTGTTCCCAGAATCCATTCAAAGCCCCCATACCACGAAAGCAATAATGACGTAATATTCACAACAATATGGAACAGGATCGGAGCTGCAATATTCCGGAATTTCTCATAAATGCAGGCAAGCAGAAGTCCGAGTACCATTGCATAAAGTCCCTGTGGCAGATTTCCATGACCGACACCGAACAAAATGGCTACAAACACACCTGCCTGCACAGCGGTAAGGCTCTCGCGCATCCGCCGGTAGATCATCCCGCGGTAAACAAGCTCTTCTGCGACCGGAGCCAGAATCCCGGCTCCCGCCAGCTGAAGCCAACGCGGTGCACTGTAAATAATCTGCTCTGTGCTCTGATAAACCTGGCTGATCCTCTGCATATTCATCAGCATGACGATATCATTCATCGCCACACACGCAGTCACTGCACCGACGAGCATAACAAGCCACATTCCATATCGGGAAGCCGCTTTATATTTCCACCAGGATTCCTGCTGCTTTTCATAGCGTCCCTGATCTTTCCGGTAGATCCACGCAATCATTGGAATCGTGATGATCGAAGAGACTGCCCCAATTCCCATATTGCTGCGCAGACCGCAGGAAAGTGCAAATGTCGCTACTGCGATCTCCACACCCCATTTGATCAGAACCGCACTGAACAAATACCAGATAATTCTCCCTGTTTTCCTGTCTCGCATTCTTCATCTCCGCCTTCTCTTACTCAAAAACTTTTCGGATTGCCTCTTCACTTCCATTTACAGACCCCTGTACCATGACCGGTTTTCCACCGCCTCTTCCGTCAAACTGTTCTTTGAGGATCTTGCTGTACGGGCGCACATCCTCTGTCTCACTGCCGATCACATAACGGTATCCACTCTCTTCGTTTCCTGCAAATACCGCACATACTTCTGTTCCTTTTTTCAGTACAAGATTCATAAGCTCACGTGGTTCATTCCCACTTAATTTGCTATCAAAAATACAGACCTTTTTCTGTCTCTCCGGAATTTTTTCTGCCTGTGCTTCAAGAATCTGATATCTTGTCTCTGCAAGTTCACTCTTCAGCTGTGTACATTCCTCTTTTACGCGTTCAACTGCTTCAGCAATCAATTCTTCCTTCGCTGAAAGGCTTCCCATGATCGCCTTCACGCTTTCTTCTTTCTGCTGATAATCCTTCAGTGCCCTTCTTCCGCACAGCATAGTGATCCGGATACCGCCTTTATAATTCTGACTCTGCACCAGTTTGATAAGACCGATCTCTCCGGTAAAATACACATGCGGTGCACAACAGGCACACACGTCATATCCCGGTATCGTCACGATACGCACCTGTCCGTCAATCTCTATCTTACTGCGGTAATCCAACGTCTTCAATTTTTCTTTGGACGGATAACTTATCTGAACCGGTACATTTGCAAATACCGCTTCATTTGCCGCATTTTCCACCTCGCGAAGCTCCTCCTTCGTGAGCGGACCACTTAAGTCCAGAGTGCACAGCTCATCATTCAAATGGAATCCCACATTATCATATCCAAAACGTGCATGAACGATTCCCGATACGATATGTTCTCCGCTGTGCTGCTGCATCCGTGAAAAACGTTTGTCCCAGTCGATCTGACCGGTCACGTTCTTTCCTTCTTCCAGTTCTCCTTCCAGATAGTGAAAGATCTGTTCTCCTTTTTCCTGTACATCATATACTCTGATCCCGTCAATCACTCCGGTATCCGCTGCCTGACCGCCGCCTTCTGGAAAAAAGGCAGTTCCTGAAAGAACTGCCTCATATCCGTTATCACACGGGCGGCAGGACACAACCTCCGCAGTAAATTCCTGCAGGTGACTGTCTGTGTAAAACAATTTCTCTGTCATATGTCCTCGCCTCTTTATCGTATTGTCATTACTTCTGATGCTTCTGCCTTTTTACATTCTTTCCGGTGCTTCAAATCCAAGCAGATCGATGCAGGTTGTCAAAATGTCTCTTGTCAGTGTAAGAAGGGCAATGTAGCTCTTCTGCTTCTGTTCATCCTCTTCTGCCAGGATCTTTGTCTCATGGTAGAAACGGTTAAATGCATTTGCAAGATCATAAATATATGCACAGATCTTGTGTGGTGCAAGTTCTTCGTATACATTCTCCATCACACTGCCAAACTTCGCAGCTTCCAGCATCAGAGCCTTTTCGCTCTCACTTGTAGCCGGAAGGATCTTGATATCGTCCATACTCTTTCCTGATTCTTTGTACTTGTTCAGGATTGATTTGATACGAACGATGGTGTACAGGATGTACGGACCTGTATTTCCTTCAAAAGAAGTGAATCTGTCTACATCGAATACATAGTCTTTTGCTGCCTGGTTGGAGAGGTCTCCGTATTTGATCGCAGCCATTCCGACCATCTTCGCTGTTGCTTTTGCCTCTTCTTCCGATACTGTACGGTTCTCTGTGATCTTTTCATACATCTTTTCTGTGATCTCGCGGATCAGGTTCTCAAGACGCATAACGCCGCCTTCTCTGGTCTTGAACGGTTTTCCGTCTTTTCCGTTCATCGTACCAAATCCAAGGAAAGTAAGTTTTGTATCCTCTTTTACAATGCCGGTCTTCTTCGCGCAGCGGAATACCTGTACAAAATGCAGTTCCTGACGTTTGTCAACTACATAGATGACTTCGTTCGGCTGGAACAGTTCTTCACGCTCTACCAGTGTTGCAAGGTCTGTGGTATCATAAAGTGCTGCACCGTCGGACTTCAGGATCATACACGGTGGGATCTCTTTGGTATCAGTCTCTTCTTTGACATCTACCACGAGTGCTCCATTATCAATATGCGCATAGCCTTCCTTCTTCAGTCTTTCCACCATATCCGGGATGTATTTCTGTGCGTCAGATTCCCCTTTCCAAAGGTCAAATTCGACATTCAGGTTCGCATAGTTTTTCTTTAAGTCTGTCACAGACACATTCATAATGTGATCCCAGATTGCACGGTAACCGCGCTTTCCGCTCTGCAGCTGGAAGGTCGCATCCAGTGCTTCTTCTCTGTAATCATCATGCTCTTTTGCATAAGCGGACGCTGCCGGATAGATTTCCTCCAGGTCACTGATGGTAAATGGTGCTTCTTTTGGATATTCTCCGGTGAAATTATCATCAAAATACGGAAGATCCGGCTGGCGTTTCTTCAGTTCTGTGATGATCAGTCCCATCTGATATCCCCAGTCTCCAAGGTGAATATCACCAACCACTTTATTGCCCATAAAACGGGTGATTCTCTTTACGCTTTCCCCGATAATCGCGGAGCGGAGATGTCCGACGTGAAGCGGTTTTGCCACATTCGGTCCGCCGTAATCAATGACGATTGTCTTTGGATTCTCTACTTCTTCCGCGCCGAGCTTTTCGTCTGCTTCCATCTGGTTCAGATAATCTGCGACTGCTGCCGGGTTGGTCTTCAGGTTGATGAAACCTGGCTTAACTGCTTCTGCTCCGCTGATATATCCGTTCTCCGGAATCTTTGCTACAACTTCTTCTGCGATCATGATCGGTGCTTTGTGGTACTTTTTTGCACCTGCCATCGCACCATTGCACTGATATTCACATAAATCCGGGCGGTTGGAAAGTGTAACACGCGCCAGTTCTTTCTCGTATCCGGCATCTGCAAATGCCTGTTCCATTTCTTCTGTAATCAGATCCAGGATCTTCTTCATAGTATCGATCGTTCCTCTCTTTTTCATCATAAACGTTAGCGCAGACTCTTTGCCTGCGCCGCTTTATTTATTATATCTGAATCCTTATGTAAGCGCAATAGAAAATCGTAATCCGGAGACTGGATTTTCAGTGACTCGCCGCATTTTTCAGATCTTCCACCGCCTGTGCGAGCATTGCATCTGAACCAAGTGCCTGTTCATAATCCGCTTCTACCTGTGCAAACAGCTCCTGCACATCTGTCTGTGCGGAAACTTCTTCAATTATCGTCTGAATCTGCTCGTCAGAGATCTCTGCCTGAATATCGAATTTTCCATCTTTGTCCTTGACCGCATATAAGGTTTCAAGTCCCGGTACTTCAGTGTAAATTCCACGGATCTTCATATTGTACCGTACATACAGGATCCTGCTGCCTTTTGCTTTGCCGTCTTTCGTGTAAATCGCAATCCCATCGTATGCTTCGGCATAGGCTTCTTTTCCGGAAAGTTCCTGATAGTATGCTTCTACTGCATCCGCAAGCTCTTCGTCCCGGTTCTCCAGAAGTGGATTGGCTTCCATCGCTGCGTATCCGGTATTTACTTTTGGCTCTTCTGTAACAACTGCACTTACTTCTTTTACCTCATCTTTTTTCTCTTTCGTAAGAAAAACGGTGACTCCCGCCGTCATAAAGCAGACCAGCAGATACACAAGACCAGTGTAGAAAATCTGCTTCTTTTGGCCTGTAAGGACGGGCATCCTTTTTTCTTCCGACATGGCATTTCCTCCTTTGCCACCTATCATACGCAATGCCCGCTTTTACGTCAATAGCGAAGAAAGACTTGTTTTGACTGGTTTTGTCGAAGCGATTATTTATTCTTTTTCTGCATTAAAATTGCTTTTTGCTGATGCCCACTCTGTGTATCAAATCACTTTCAAATGGTATTTCGGCTGCTATTCTGTTCATCCCGTTTTACTTGTCCTGTTCGAAATTTCTTCTTGATTTTTTTCTGGGCAAGTGCTATATTAGTAGATGTCCTTGTAGCTCAGTGGATAGAGCACCGCCCTCCGGAGGCGGGTGCGTCAGTTCGATTCTGATCAGGGACGTGAAAAGACTGTGAAGCTTTTATGGCTTGACAGTCTTTTTTATAAGCTTGATTGGCTTTCCATTGCCTTTTCTTTGTTGTCTTTTTCAGATTATCTTTTCAATACAGACAATTATTCAAGTGAAATCCATACTACCATAGCTTGTACTTTCAATCACAGAATTCATTCTGAAGAATCACTTCCTGTTCTTCTCCCTTATACACAAAATAAGAAAAATAATACATGCAAGAAAGCTTAAGAACACACCTATGTAAAAGGTTGGTAACGCACTGGCTTTTGCCGCCTCAAGTGAAATTGCCGGATAATATAAGTCCTTATACCAGGTGAAATAAGTATAGAATTCACCAAGAACGATTGCCACTAATCCAATTCCCGCCAGAATCCGTTCTTTTGCTTCTATACGCTTTGCCTGAATCAGCAGAACGCCAATAATGAGCAACATGATTCCAACCGGATTGGAAATACACTTAAATCCCCATTCCGATAAATCCGTCATATTCTCCGGTGCAAACCATTTGAACGGCATTAGAATAACGCTGATTATGTAGCAATATAGGATATAGGTTTTCTTCATCTTGAATCCTCCGTATTCAATATTTTGTCTCACAAAATTTTAAAGGTTTTCTAAATACTCAATCGCCTCGTGTACATTAGAAAAAGTTTTACAGTTCTTACACAACCACTGATTTCTTACATCTGTATCCTCCAACATAGGCAATCCATCTTCCAGCAACCTATTCATAGTACGCAACGCATTTTTTACAGCTATCGGATAATCTTCAGCGATTTTAGCAGTTATCGCTCGATTTCCTTTTTCATACAATGGTTCCTCAGTTTTCAAATCAGCAATGACTTTTTCCTTTTCTGCAACTGATTGCAGTGGTGGTATATAATACTTTTTGTGTAGCATGAACCAATATTCTATACATCCACTTGTCATGAGAAGTCTTACTCTGATATTCTGATCTTTTCGCAATTTCCGAAGCTTTTTAATTATCCGATACCGTTCATTCCATTTATTGATATCCTTAGTTTCAACATCAAAGAAAAACCATACTTCATCGATAACTTCTGTATAATCTCGATATTTGGGATCCTTTTTAAATCTTTCCTCTGCCCGGTCAAACAGCCCCGGTTCTTTAGGATATTGTATAACTGCCACATCACTAAATTTTCTCTTCAGATATTCTGTGTAAGCCTGTTCACTCTCTCCTTCACAAAATACTTTTATGATAGATTTTCCTGCACCTCTTCTCCCACACTCTCGCTTCTTCCTGGGCATTTATTCAACCTCCTCTATTTCCAGTTCCGGGGTGGCTCCATACTTCCCAGCCAGATAGCCTTTTCGGATGTTATCTGCTGTCTTGGTTGTAAAATCAGTAACACTATAGAGCTCTGACGAACCAGTCTCTCTGTTTTTGTCCGTAAAATAAATCTGATCTTTTCGCATAAATTCCAAATTCATCAATTCAGTATTATGCGTAGTAAATATAATTTGTGCCCCATTTGGATTACTGTTTTTACTCTGAAATTTCGCAATTATAGAATTTACAAGCATCGGATGCAGTTCTCGTTCTATTTCATCAACCAAAAGGACTCCGCCTTTTTTCAAAACAGATTCTATTGCCGGTGCCAATGACATCAGTTTTCTTGTTCCATCTGATTCATCTTCCAGTTCCAGATCAAACAGCCCGGTATCTCCATTTTCCAATACACCTTTATGCTTCGACTGCGCCTTTATCTGACACAACTTTAATTTTCCTTCTGAATTATTCGATGTTTCCGATAAGATCTGTATAAATGATGATAATGCGGTCTTCATGCCTTCTGGTATGTTCTCCGGGAAATCAATTGCTCCTTCAATTTCCTTATTTTCAATCTCAAACTGCATTTCCTCGATTCCAAAATCTGCTGTTTTCGCATAGTCAGAAATTGCATTCAGCATATTGCTGTCTCCGGAATATTCCAGAAGCTGTTTCGGAATATCTGTATAATCTCTCGAAAAAAAGATAGATTCCCGAAACCATTTCATCGCCTTTGCGCAGGCGGCGTCATTCATTGTACATGCAATAGAGAAAAACAGCTGATTCTCTGCCACAGTTTCACTGATCAATTTTCTCCTTGCTTTCTCTTCTGTAAAACTAAATCTTTGTAATTCTCTTGAAAATACCAGTGCTTTTTGTCCTTTCGGTGCATGATACAGCGACTCTTTTATGATTTTTTCTCTGGTCGCGGCAAATGAATACCAATATTTTACACCGTCTTCAATATAATCAAACGAAAACTCCGTTGGCTCATTCATCGAATAGTCATTAAGCAAAAAAGGCACTACCGGAACTGCTGCCTTTTCATGCTGGATTCTTTGTGCATTCCGAATAAATTGTACGCCAAGCCAGAATGCTCTTATCACATTACTTTTACCACCACCGTTTTTTCCATAAATGGCTACCCCTGGTAAAAGTTTCATATTATTTTGTTCAATCAGACTCTTTTTGAAAGAACCAAGTCCTACTGCTTCCATCGAAAGAACCGCTTCATCTCTGAATGATCTGTAATTTTTAAAACGAAATTCTATTAGCATATTTTCCACCTCTGGTTACAGTATATCCATTTTTTGCAAGAAATACAATCTATTTTATTTGTTTTTTTAATTTTTTGCATTCAATTTCTTATAATCTGCTATAAGCTTTTAAAATACAGAATAATATGAGTCTTTCTGTTCTACTCTTCCAGTAATCGTCATCAAAAGCAGCCATTTCTGACTGCTTTTAACTAATTGTCACTATTTATTTAATGCGTACATAACGTTCTTTCCACTTTAGTATCGATTGTGACCTGATATCCACATCTATTACACTTGTATGTCGTGTGTTTCGTTGTCCTTTGTTTAGAATCATAAAGATTATTGTTTTTTGAGCATTTTGTAGAAGCATATGTTTCCCATGCGTCATACGACACTCTATTTTGATTTAAACTACCTCCACAAGTACACGCCGTTCCATAAGTAACAATATCTGCTGCTAATACTTTCTGCCCACCGAAGCTCAATCCTAACATCATAATCATAATAAATGCACAAATTTTTTTCATATTCATTTCCTCCTATTTCCGTCTACAAATACTCCATAACGTAAGAACTCCAATTACTCCCGCAATTCCCATCATCCAAAGAACTTCTATCCGATGCATTTTCTTCAGGAACTTTTCTTCCATTCCAAATGACTGTAAGATTTCCCATTCTCTTTTTTCTTCCTGCTTCTCCGCAAGAAACATCTGATACAAAACTATGGAAATCAGAATCATGTAAAACACTGCAAAAATGCTGTACATTCCCATAAAGGAATACAATTCCTGACGTATTTTCTTATACTCTTCATGGTTATTCTGCACATTTACAGCTGTTCCCTGTTTTAAAATACTTAGAATATGCCCTTCCGTATCATACGCATCCGCATCATCCGATACCAGAATTTTTACGATCTGATCATATTCCATAATTCTGCTTTTCCCAAATTTCTTCCAGAAATTCTTTCCAACAATCATCGATATACCAGATCCACCTATCTGTGGATTCCGCACATCTTCTTCCTTCATGCCACGTAAAATCGCTGTTACTGGAATCGGATTTTCGTTTCTACTTCCATTCTCATTCAATGTATAAACCGGAAGTTCATCACCAACCTGTACCGTATCTTCTGATATTCCTTGTCCGTCCGGACTGAATGCACTCAGATATTTCCCGTTATATTCCTGCAACTCTGTAAGATCCAGAATGCAAAAATCTCCCTGTTCAAATTCTTCTTTTGTCAGGCTGCCTTCATCCAGATTTCTCAGAAAACGCTGTATATCCTGCCATCTGTCTATTGTAAGCAAAGACAATCTTACTTTCTCAATAGATATCTTTTCCTTGATTGATGTCTCATTCAGATATGCCACCAATGTTTCGACTACTTTCTGAAAATACTCGCTTTTAGCATATTCTGACAGATCAATCCAGAACTCCTCTTTTTCATTGTTATGATATTGTTCTACAGAAGTTACTCCGGCAACCTGTTCCAGTTTATCAACTGTCTGCCTGGAAATTCCCGGAGAATTCGTAATCTCCATTGTACTCAAATAGTATCCATTTCCTGTCAGCCTTTGATATACTTTCAGTTCTTCCTGTCTGGTTGATATTTCCATCTTTCCAAATCCCACGGTCAGCAAAGCACTTGCCAGAAGAACAATTTCTACACTCTTACGCACACGATACATCTGCCATTTATGAAGTAAAACTCTTCCCGGCGTGAACCGGACGATCTTCCTGTACTTTCCCCTTCTTTTCTGAACTTTCTTCTTTTTTTCTTTCAGAAGTATGCGAAGCTGTACTGCACTGAGTCCATAACTTGCAGCAATACATAAGATACTGAAGCCAGTTCCAAAAAGGACTCCTTCCCATGCAATCGCCTGTGGTAATGTCTGCTCGGTTATCTTTTCAAAAGCAGGGATAACCAGCTGGTAAATCCCAATCCCTGCAAGATTTCCAACAATAACAGCTCCTGTACCAAACAGAACTGCTTCCCAGAAAATAATCTGGTACATCTGCCCTCTTCTCATTCCAAGTGCATCCAGGAACCTCCAGAACTGTTCTCTTGAGATAATCGAACGCGATACCGTAAGAAACAGGATACAGATCGACGCACCACCAATCAGCAAACGGATATTTTCCAGAAAATCCATATATGGAAGATTTATATCAGAAAGTTTGTCCTGTTCCACATTGTCATCTATGCCGCAGGTAAATTCTTCGCTGTCTTTCAGATCTTTATAAACACTTTCACTGCCTTCTTTCGCTTTTACAAGCATATGCATATCCTGAACAGAACCGATCCTGTTCCCGCCTTCCTGTGTCACAATTCCAGTTGGAAAACGATGCCGGTTGCAGATTTCCCAGTTTATCTGATAATCTTTTAGGATCCCGCATAAAGTATACGAATAGCTTTTTGATTCCCCCTGCTCCAGAATGGAAAGCGCCGGTGTAATATCCAGTGTAATCTCTTTTCCAAGCATCTCCTCATATCCAAGTGAGCGAAGTGTACTGTATTCCATTACGATCTCATGCTCATTTTCCGGCAGGCGTCCTTCTTTCATTTCCAGTCTGCCAAGATTCCACGCCGTCTCGTCCATTGTCCCGATATTCATCTGACGGTTTTCCAGATAATCTCCGGCGATCGCCCCATAGATACTTATTTTCCCGGTCTGTGCAAGAAATGGATTCTCTTCTGCTACTTTTACCGAGCTTTCATCCATATCCAAAAATACCTGTTCCCACTCCCCATATACTGCTTTACGATTCTCGATATATGCGGCTTTCAGTCCTTCCGACATCTGAAAACCAATCTGAATCAGTGTGCAGGTAAGAAGCAGGACTGAGACTATCAGGATACTGTATTTCTTCTGGCTGCAGATTCTTTTTATACTGAGTTCCCGTTCAATTCCATGTCTTTTCTCTCTTTTCATCGCAATGCACCATCTTCCATATACACAATCCTGTCCGCATAATTGGCACTGTCCATATCATGTGTCACCATGACAATTGTCTGACGGTAAAGCTCTCTGGATGCGCAGATCAGTTTCATGATCTCCTGTCCGGTCTGATAGTCCAGATTCCCGGTCGGTTCATCCGCAAGGATCACTCCCGGCTTTGCTGCCATTGCACGGGCAATTGCCACTCTCTGCTGCTCTCCACCAGATAACTGATCCGGATAATCTCCGTTCCTGTCCCATAATCCGACCTTTTCAAGAAGCTGTCGGATATAAGCTTTATCCGGTACCGTATGCGCGATATAAAGCGGCATGCATACATTATCCCAGATCGTATACTCCGGCAGTAACTGATACTGTTGGAAAATAAACCCGATTTTCTTCTGCCGGATCTTGCAGATCTTCTTTTGGGAAAGCCCGTTAATCTGTATTCCATTCAGGAAGACTGCTCCGGTATCTGGCTTTTCCAGTGTTCCTGCAATCTTAAGAAAAGTCGATTTCCCGGATCCGCTTCGTCCCATCACTGCCACAAATTCACCGCTTTTCACTTCAAAAGAAAACTCCTTTAATGCTGTGATTTTCTTTTCACCAAGGGTATAGCTTTTGCTTACCTTGTCCAGTCTGATTACGGTTTTCATCTTCTGCCACCTCCTTCATTTGTTAGTCTTACTATATCAGATCAGTCTTTCGATTCACTTACCCTAATCTTACGAAATCGTAAGATTTATTTCTTCCTGTGCATGATCTTTTGCGATCATCTTCGGCAGTATAAACTGGAAGGTTGTCGCCTCCTCCAAGCCGCTTCGATCCACAACCTTCAGTGTTCCCTGATGGAGCGTGACAATTTCCCTTGCCAGATGCAGACCAATTCCGATTCCACTTCCCTGTTCCATCTGGTAGAAACGGTCAAAAATCAGCTCTCTTTTCTCTTCTTCAATCCGTTTTCCCCGATTGGTGATATACAGCTTATAATAGTCCGTATCTTCTTTCAGCAGAATCTGAATCAAGCTTCCTGTATCTGCATATTCTACGGCATTTTTCAGTACATTTTCCATTGCCTCCTTCAGCCAGAATCCGTCGCAGGAAAGCAGGCATTCTTTTGGAACATCCATTTCAAATCCAACTCCTTTTTCTTCCGCTAAAGGCTGTGTTCTGTCTATACATTCTTCGATCAGTCCGGTCAGATTTTCTTTTTTCCGCTTCATCCAGATTTTCCCGGAATCAATCTGCGCAAGCCTAAGAAGCACGATCGTCATATCGGACATCCATTGCACCTTTTTCACACAGTCTTCCAGCTTCTGATACCGTTTTTCATCCTCTTCTGTCACAAGAAGCACCTCCAGATTCAGAAGTGTTCCCGCGATCGGTGTTTTTAGCTGATGGGAAATATTTTCCATGTAAGTTCCCATTTTCTGCCGGTCACGATGCAGAAATTCTTTTTCTTCCGCCAGCTTTGCTTCCAGTTCCCTGTCTTTTTCTGCCAATTGATTATCCAGTGCTTTTTTCCGTCTTTTCTCCATGTGCAGTTCTGTCAGCAGACCAACAATGCAGATAATGCCGATCGCAGCCACAAACACACCTATTCCGTAACTTCGGATTCTCTTTTCCAGCCAGATTTTTCCTGTCTCTTCATACCCTGCCTCTTTCAATGCCTCACAGCCCTTCTGATATGCTTCTTCATCCGGTTCTGTAAAGGCAGAAACCATTCTGTCTTTTTCTGTCTGTCCGATCCAGGAAACAACCTGTCTTTCATAATTTTCTGCAAGAATATTCTGGTATCCATAAAAAGCCAGCAATATCAAAAGAAAAATCAGAATCCATTTTCCCGATACTTTCCATTTCTCCGTCTTTCTCTCAGATCTCATCATACACATCCTCAGCTTTCAGCGTCCATGCATAACCGACTCCACGCTTTGTCTCAATCGGATCCTGCTCATTTTCTGCAGTCAGCTTCTTTCTCAGCCGGTTCATATGTACAGACAAGGTATTGTCATCGATATAATTTTCATTGAAATCCCAGATAGTGTCCAACAGGAACTCCCTCGCAACAAGATTCGGTGCGTTTGCAAGAAGACTGCACAGAATCTGATATTCGGTCCTTGTAAGATCGATTCGGACACTATCCTTCTGCAAAATCTGCTTCTGCAAATCCAGTTCATATTCTCCGCTTTTGATTCCTTTTTTCACTTTCTTGCCGTTTTGCATACCGGTACGTCGCAGCAAAGCCTTGATTCTCGCAATAAATTCAAATGTGCGGAAAGGCTTGATCACATAGTCATTTGCTCCCGCTTCAAATCCTTCTACGATAAATTCTTCACTGTCATAGGCTGATAAGAAAAGAATCGGATTGTCTGTATATCTGCGAATCTCCCTGCAGAGCATGATTCCGTTCCCGTCTGGCAGCTTCATATCCAGTACATACAGCATATATTCTTCTCCTCGAATCCTTACGAGTGCTTCGCTACAAGACTTCGCTGCAACCGCATTCCATCCCTTTAGTTCCAGGATGTCTACGATTCCCTGTCTTACCAGGTCGTCATCTTCAATTACTAAAATTTCTGTGTTCATGCTCGGAATTCCTTTCTTTATTTCTATTGTATGATTACGTAAGCTGACTCCTACTTGATTCGTATACTTTGTACACCATCTCGCTTAACAGCCAGGTGATGTACATTCGCAAAATACAGATTCTTGTGCAAGCACAAATCTGCACTTGGCTCATCGTATACACAAAAAGGTGCCGCAAACCTGCGACACCTCTTTAAGTCTTCTTCAAATGATTATCCAGCAGGCGTGCGCTTCTCCTGCATCTCTCAGTTTTCCCCTGTCTATACCATCGGCGTGTGGATCGCACGAAATCTTCCACCTTAGATAATCATATGAATGAACTTTTCTCTACATTCAGTATATCAATATTATTCTCTTTTGTAAAGAATTTTCTTGTTGCGCAGCAGCCTGTTCCATTCCTTATCATCTATTTTCATAAATGTGATAATTGAATTTTTGTAGTCCAGATTATCCTTTGATGTAATCAAACGTAAAACCATTTTAAATACTTCTTTAACTTCCTTAATTTCCTGTCAATTTTCCCTACTCTATACACGTTTATAATCTATCCCTACTTCGCCACGATCCGAATCTCCTCCCCATCAAAGTAGTACACGGAATCCGAAAGCACTTCCTCCGGTGCCACTCCGGTCTGATTGATCTCTTTTACCATTTCCTGCATCCGCTCCGGCTCCAGTCCAAAGCTTTCCGGCACCAGTATCACTTCATGGATACTGCTTGGCAGGATATAGAAATCCCCTCTGATCATCCCCCTGACCTTTTCCCGGAAATCCGGATACCGCATTACTGCTGCCCCCAGACTGCACTGCTCGTTCGTCGCCACATACATAAAGCGCACAATCTGCCGGATCTGCACCGGATAGATCCGCGGTGTATTCTTCTCGGCAAGACGGCGGATCTCTTCCTTTTCTACACGCCAGTAGCGCAGATGCTCGTTGCGGATCTGGATCGCCGCCGAGCCAAAGCGTGTGTTGTCCATCTGGATATAATAGACCACTGCCAGATCCAGGAACGGCTCATAAGGAATCTGCTTTAACAGTTCTTCGTTGGCATCCCGCCGGATCAGTTTGTACACAATATGCTCTTTTACATGATTAAAATCAAACAGATTCTGACAATCACAGGTCTTCATCACCCGAATCTCCTGATAAATACTGCAAATGGAATCTGCCAGATCCGGTACCTGCTGCCCCTTCAGGTACTTCTGGTAAAATTCCTCCAGATAGATCGTCGGTGCAAGGTTGCTGTCCTCCTGCTTAAAAAGAATCCCTGTTCTTCTGGTTCCATTATTCTTCGTCACGGTGTACAGCTCCGTCCTCACCTGCGCATCTACCTGTCCTCTGATCTCGCATAACATAGCATTCATAAATTCTGTATAATTCATCCGTTCTCCTTCCCGAAAGCCATGCGCCGCAAAGAACCTTTTCTGCCATCTTAAGGCAGCTTATGATTTGAATATCACCTGCATTCAAGCAGGTGTGTACTGCCAATTATATCTGCCCTTTTTTCAGATTACAAGAACATTCTTTTCCCCTCCAAAATGGCATTGACATGCAAAAAAGCCGAAAGCATGAGGACTTGCCTCTGCTTTCGGCTTTTATCTCTGTCTTAATTTTGTGAATTATGACGAAAGGATTATGCTCTTGAGCTGTACTCTCCTGTACGGGTATCAATTTTGATCTTGTCACCCTGGTTAACGAAAAGCGGTACAAGAACACTTGCTCCGGTCTCAACGATAGCCGGTTTGGTAGCACCTGTAGCTGTATCACCTTTTACTCCCGGCTCTGTCTCTGTAACTTCAAGTTCCACACTGATCGGCGGCTCTACTGAGAATACGTTACCTTCATGTGAACATACTTTAACCATCTCGTTCTCTTTTACAAACTTGAGGGAATCTCCTACTGTATCTCCATCAACTGCGATCTGGTCGAATGTCTCAACATCCATGAAGTGATAGAGTTCACCATCAGAATACAGATACTGCATATCTTTTCTGTCGATATGAGCGGTATCGAATTTCTCTGTCGGACGGAAAGTCTTTTCTACTACACCACCACTGATGATGTTTTTAAGTTTTGTTCTAACGAAAGCTGCTCCCTTTCCCGGTTTTACATGCTGGAATTCCAGAATCTGATAAATGTTACCTTCGATCAGTACTGTAAGACCATTTCTAAAATCGCCTGCTGAAATCATTGTAATATCCTCCTTATATATGCCCTGGGGCATTCCTTTTACTTTTTATATACATTACTTATAATTCTATAATAAAAAACTCTATTTTTCAACAAAAAATTTCAATCAATTACAGATTTCCCTGATTTTCCGTATTTTTTTGCTATTTCATATAGGCATTATAGAGTTTTTTATCCACATTTTTCTCGATTTCATCGTAAACCGGCTGCACTGCCTCACGGATTTCTGCTCTCAGTTCATCACTAAGTGTAACAATCTGTGTTCCACTGTCCTCAATTACTTTGATCTTGTCTGCAATCCGGTCATCCGATGCCTGGCGAGCCTCTTCTTTGGCGATCTCAGCAGCTTCTACAAGGATTGCCTGCTTATCTTCCGGCAGATCCTGAAAAAATTCATCACTGACGATCATAGAGATCAGATGCGGCAGGTGATTGGTTTCCACCACATAATCCTGCTGTTCATAAAGCTTGTTGGATACGATAACCTCGTATGGATTCTCCTGGGCATCAATGGTTCCCTGCTGCAGCCCAATATACACCTCACTGAAACTCATCGGTGTCGGAGATGCTTTCAGTTTTTTCCAGAAATCCATATGGTGGGAATTCTCCATGGTACGGATCTTCTGTCCTTTAAAATCAGCCAATGATTCGACCTTTTTGTTCGTTGACATGACACGGAAGCCCTGGTCTGCATAGCCAAGGAGCTTGTACCCGCCATTCTCATAGACATCCTCCAGAAGCCCATAGAACTCCGGATTATCTACCTTTTCACGTACTTCATCAATCGTACTGAATCGGCACGGAATATCAAACACCGCAAGGTCCGGCATGAAAGTTACCTGCGGTGCGGTATTCTGGATCACAAACGGAATATCCCCATCCTTACAGCTCTCCAGAAGCTCTCTGTCCCCTCCGATCGTACCGTTCGGATAGACCTGGATCTTCATCTTGCCATCACTTAATTCTTCTACTTCTTCCGCAAATTTTTCTGCATAGATCTGTGTTACGGTATCCTCCGGACTTGCCGTTGCAAGCGGCCATGCATATCGCTGTACTTCATCATCCGCAACCGTCTTTTTCTGACACCCCGCACTGAGTGCAAGTGCCGCACACATTCCTGCCGCTACCGCCATTCTTACTGCTTTCTTCATGCTGCTACCTCCTATATCAGTGCCAGGCTGATCGCCGGGATAAATGTAATTAGCAAAAGCGCAACAAGGAAGTAGCCGATCATTGGCATCGCATGTTTGGAAATGCGCATGATCGGGATATCTGTAAGCGAGCTTGCCACAAACAGATTGACTCCGATCGGCGGTGTTACAAATCCGATTGCAAGGTTGACAACCATCATGATTCCAAAGTGGATCGGATTCATGCCGACTGCTGTTACGATCGGCAGAAGGATCGGTGTCAGGATCAGGATTGCCGGTGTGGTATCCATGACCATTCCCACGATCAGAAGGAATACATTGATCACCAGAAGCAGGACGATCTTATTGGTAAAATGCGTCAGGATCCAGGTACTTACCATCTGTGGGATCTGCATCAGAGTCAGAACTCTTGAAAATGCAATCGATGCTGCAAGGATAAACATGATCGGTGCATAGGTGCGCACGCCTTCCACCAGTGCCGGCCAGATATCTTTAAACGTCATCGTCTTATAAATAAACAGGCTGACGATCAGTGCGTAAAACACCGAAATGACTGCCGCTTCTGTCGGCGATGCGATTCCGGAATAGATGCATCCCAGAATGATAACCGGACTCAAAAGTGCCCAGAAGCTTTCTTTTAAAACCTTCAGAAGTCCTTTCTCATGAAGTTCCCCGACTACTTTCTGGATCTTTTCTTTGTCCTCTCCATTCTTTTTACAGTAATAAACTGCATAAACCATCAGAAGTCCACCGATCAGAAGTCCCGGAATGATCCCTGCGATAAACAGGTCACTTACTGATTCACCGGAAGCACTTCCGAACATGATAAACGGAATACTTGGTGGAATAATAACTCCAAGACCACCTGCCACGGCTACGATCGCCGCGGAAAAATCCTTATCGTATCCAAGCTCGATCAGAATCGGGATCGTCATACTTCCGACTGCTGCAACCGTCGCCGGTCCGGAGCCTGAGATTGCACCATAAAACAGACAGGTTACAATGACCGCACACGGCAGACCCGCTGTCAGATTTCCAAGAAAATAGGAAAATACATCAAATAATTTTTTGGAAATGCCTCCTCTTGCCATGATGATTCCGGAAAGTACGAACATCGGAACCGCAAGGAGTGGAAAGCTGTCAATTCCTCCCAGCATAGAACGGATCACAAACTGTCCGCTGGCTGTGAAGGATGGATCAAAAGCACCCGGAAGGACCGATGCGATCGTAAGCGCGATCGATACCGGAATGGCAATGATCAGACAAATTACAAATAAGATAAATACTACTGCTGCCGGCATGCTTTTTCTCCTTTCTCATCTTTTTCTCTTACTACTTTTAATTCTGCAAACCATCGCTGGATAATACGGATCGCTACCAGGATAAAACTTGCAAGCGGTGCTGCCTGCACATAATACATCGGGATGTGGCACGCCGGACTTACCTGTCCGCTCTCTACTGCTGACATCATATACTTAAGTGCAAACGGTATCAGGTAAAGAAATACCATCAGTTCAAAGGTATGGTTGACCAATTTAAAAAGTGCCTTCCCTCTTCGTGGGAAAATTGACACAAACTGTTCGATCTTAATGGAAATACATTTTTTTGTGCAATAGCTGACGCTCAAAAATCCCGACCATACAAACAGGTAACGGGTAATCTCCTCCGACCAGGACGGCGCTGAGCCGAGTACATATCTGGAAAACACCTGGATCCCCATGAACACTGTCATCAGGATCAGGCTTATCACCATAAAAAATTCTTCCAGATAGTTATCCAGCCAGATTACTGTTTTCTTCATTCTCATTTGCCCTCCATTCATGTAATCATACAAAAATGATATCAATTACCGAAGAATTTGTCTATTTTTTCTATTTGCTTTTATCTCTTTAAATAGCAAAATTTTCTATAATTTTTTCACTTTCAGAAATCGGTTAGTTTTTTAACCAAACCAGAATATGATAAAGGCCCGCAATCCACCGGAATCCCCGGTATGACTGCGGGTCTTTATCCTGCCTTTTTCACTCTTCATTCAGGTTAAACATAACGGATCCGCCACAGGACTTCTCCGGATGTTTCTTCACTAGATGCTCTTATCGATCAGAGTCAGGATTTCTCTTAAATCTGATGCATTCATCTGTCCAGGTGCAGAAGCTTTTCCTACTGCCCCGAAAGTAAGTGCTGAACCGAATACTTCACCGCACAGGCGACTGATCAGTCCGGTACCTGCCATAGACATTGTAATGATCGGACGGTCTGCATGTTCTTCTGCCATTTCACGTGTTGCTTCAAGAAGTGTAAGTACATCCTTTTTGCACTGTGGCATTACTGCAATTTTCGGGATATCTGCGCCGAGTTCCTGCATTTTCACAAGGCGTCCTACGATATCGTCTTTGTCCGGTGTCTTATCGAAGTCATGGTTGGATGCAACGACTTTTACGCCGTGTGCATGCGCGCCTTCGATGATATCTTTTACAACTTCGTCCCCTGTAAATGCTTCTACATCCACAAGGTCAACCAGTCCTGTTGCTGCTGCTTTCTTGTTCAGCTCTGCATATACGTCAGCTTCGATTGCTTTTTCGCCGCCTTCTTTAGAAGTACGGAATGTGAAAAGAATCGGAGTTTCGCCAAGTGCCGGACGAAGGTCTTTTAATACATCTTTAACCTGTGCGAAGTCAAATACACCTTCGAACCAGTCTACACGCCATTCTACAACATCAAGCGCAACATCCTCAAAAGATCTTGCTGCTGCAAGAATTTCTTCTTTTGTCTTTCCGACGATCGGTACACAGATTTTCGGTACTCCTTCACCGATCTTAACGCCACGAACTTCTACATATTTACTCATGTCTGTTTTCTCCTTTTTCTAGTTGTCAGCCTGAGCCTGTTCTACCATCTTAGTATAACGTAAGTTTACAAATAATCCAAGAAGGACTCCAACTGCTGTAAGAACGATATTCATAACCATAACCTGTGACGGCTGCATTTTGGATGCTGCTGTAAGGATGGTGTAGTTACACAGGGAAGATGCGATCATAACAAGTGCTGTTACAGTTCCTTTGATCTTCGGGAAAAGCATGTTGCATACAGAAGTTGCGATCTGAAGAAGTCCGCCTGCTCCTGCCCATCCGATCAGGAATGCACCTGCAATCATAAGTGTCTGGCTCTTTCCAACCAGAACAGCGATCATTGTTACAAGACAGATTACTGGGTATCCCAGGATAAATCTTACGTCTTTGATCTTTCTTGTTAAAAGTGCAGTTACAACGAGTGCAAGCATTGTTCCTGCTGAATAGTATGTCTGCATGATGGACGGATCAGCCCAGCCAACATTCTCTTTTGCAAAGTTCTGTGCACAGTTCAGCCATAACTGGAAGGTACCTGTACATGTGAATCCGATCAGGATCATTGCGATGGATTCTACAGAGAAATGGGTATGCTTTAAGCTGTCGATCAGGCCTTCTTTCTTTCCCGCTGCTTTCTGATCTGTATCCGGGAGTGGGAAGATCATAACCAGTACCAGAAGTACAAGATAAGCGATTCCACATGCATAGAACAGTGTGTTGTAAGAGGTTGCTCCTGTTGCTGTTGTAGCGACAGTTACACCAAGTACGAACGGTAAAAGCATCTGCGATACAGAAATAAAGAATTTGATCCCCATAGTTGCAACGCCCGGTGCTTTGTAAATGATTTCTGAAACAGCTGGGTAAATTCCTGTATCCAGGAAAGAGTTTGCGATACCACCAACGATTGCACAGATATATGCGATCTGGTATCCGCCATTTGTTCCTGCATTAAATGCAAGTGCAAGTCCGATCAGGTAGATTGCATAGGATCCACTACCGATCGCTGTTGAAATACGACGTCCGAGTTTGTCAGAAAGCGGTCCGGCGAACGGAAGCGCGATCAGACGTCCAAGTCCGAGTGCTGCTGAAATTGCAGTGATTGCCATAACTTCTACGCCCCAGGAAGCGGCAAGTGCTTCCTTGATGACTGCCTGTCCAAGGATGGAACATCCGACACCGTGGATAAAGTAGTTTAAATAAAGAATCAGGGCGCTGGGTATGTATTTCTTATTCATCTCTTTTCCTCACATTCCTGTTTTTCAAATTTTTTCGATTTCTTCTTATATTCAATACAAGCCTGCCGGGTATTAATCATCGTATCTGATGTTTAATACTTCTTTCATGTGTTCGATCGGCATTTCTTTTCCTGTCCAGAGTTTGAATGCTGCTGCTCCCTGGAATAACATCATTCCAAGACCGTTCATTGTCTTACATCCAACTTCTTTTGCCATAGAACGCATCTTTGTTTCCAGTGGTGAGTAAGGAACATCAATAACAATAAGTTCCGGACGGAAGAATGATTTATCCGGTACAACTGACATTCCTTCCAGTGGTTTCATACCAACACCTGTTCCGTTTACGAAGATGTATGAATCGTTCATTTCTTCTCTTAATTTTTCTTTGTCATCCAGATCGTAAAGAGTAGCTTTGCAATTTGTCTTTTCATTGATCTTTCTTACTGTTTCTTCAGCGTTTGCCCAGAATTTATCATGAATGTTGAAAATAGAGATTTCTTTTACACCGTCAAGTGCAGCCTGGATTTCAATTGCTGTAGCAGCTCCGCCTGCGCCTGCGATTGTCATCTTCTTTCCGATTACATCGATATCGTTATCTTTTAATGCCTGCATGAATCCGATACCATCTGTGATGTGTCCTGTTAAAACACCATCTTCATTTACGATTGTGTTAACTGCTCCACAAAGCTCTGCTGCCGGAGATAATTTGTCCAGATACTGTCCAACAACTGTTTTATTTGGCATAGACACGTTAGATCCTACCATTTTCAGAGCACGAAGTCCTTTTACTGCATCTTCCAGTGTGCTGTTGTCAACTTCAAATGCAAGGTAAGCATAATCCAGTCCAAGGTAAGCAAATGCTTCATTATGCATTGCCGGTGAGCTTGAATGTCTGATTGGATAAGCCATAAGTCCGATAAGTTCTGTGTGTCCTGTAATTCTCTCTGCCATAATTTGTTCTCCTTTTCTTCTTCCATCGAAATTTATTTCTTTGTTCTTTGAGAATGTTTTTAACGTTTGCCCAATTTTTGTTAATTTTTAAACAACCTCTTGATAGTTAAATTATAGACGATATCATTTGATAGTTCAAATACATCTTATATGCGTTTTTGATAGCTTTTTGGCATCAGTTATGGTATGATTATTTTATATAATATAGAAAGGATTTTTTACCATGACGCTAAATCAGCTTGAATATTTCCAAAAAGTAGCAACCCTGCAGCATTTCCGACAGGCTGCAGAATTGCTTAAGATCTCCCAGCCAAGCCTCAGCCGGTCCATGTCACTTCTGGAAGAAGAACTTGGACTGATGCTTTTTGAACATCATGGACGCAATGTTGTCCTCACCAAATCCGGCCGCGCCTTCCTGGAACATGTCAACCGGATCCTCGAGGAGGTACATATTGCCGAGCATAAGATGAAGCAGCTTGCCGGAAGCGGCGGACATATTGATATCGCCTATGTATTTCCGCTGGCAAACTACTATATTCCGCATACAGTGCGATCCTTCCTGGATATAGACCGCAACAAGCATGTAACCTTCAATTTTAACCAAACGCACACTGCAGATATGATCCAGGGACTCAAATCCGACCGCCACGATGTGATCTTTGGTTCTTTCGTTGCGGATGAACCGGATATTTCCTTTGTACCCATTCTGAACCAGAATATGGTTGTAATTACTCCAAAAGAACATCCTCTTGTCCAGAAAGAATCCGTCTGTTGCAGTGACCTTACCGACTATCCTCTGATCGGGTATGACCGCTATTCCGGACTCGGTGGCTTCACCCATAACTTCTATAAAGAAAAGAAGCTGAAGGTAAACATCATCTGTGAGTGTCCGGATGAAAACGCAATTGCTGCCCTGGTTGCCGAAGATTTCGGAATCGCCCTTGTTGCCAGGGTCGATGCGGTTGATCAGGCAAATGTAACCGTACTCCCGCTTGCCGATGCAGAGCTTACCCACACCGTTTATATGGGATACATCCGCGACAAATACCAGATTCCCGCTGTCAAACGTTTCATCCAGTTTGTCAAAAGAGATGGGAAGGCCTATTAAAGTGCCTTCCCATTGCTTTCTTTTACATATTCAATAAATTCTTTTACAACCGGCGCCAGATATTTTTCCTTCAGCTTCGCCAGATATATATAACGTTCATATGGTGGATTCTCAATATCTAGTACATCTACATTCAGATTTTTAAGTATAGGAATCTCCGGCATTACCGCAATTCCAAAATTTTCTGCCACAAGACCTGCCATCGATGCATCTTCCAGAATCTCATATGCTATCTTCGGCGTCCCTCCGGTCTGTTCAAACAACTGGTCGATCACCGGTCTGAGCCCGCTGTTCTTGGTGAAATATACCTGGGGATAAGGAAGTGTTTCCTTCAGATCAACAGATCCTCTTCCAGCAAGCTCATGGTCTCTTGGAACAACAACAACCAATTTTTCCTTAGCGATCGGTACAAAATCAATCCCGGATTCTTTTTCTTTTCGCGAGCAGAAAGCGATGTCATACTTCTCCTCTTTCAACCCCTGTATGATCTCTGTCGTATTTCCGACAGAAAAACGGAAATTCACATCCCAGTCTTCGTGTTCCTTTAAAAAACCGCCTACAAGCTGTGGAACAAATACACTTCCAAGCGTAAAAATATATGCGAGATCGATCACCCCGCCGGTGTCACTTGTCAACGCCCTTGTCTTTTTTACACCACTGTCCAGAATCTTTAAAGCTTCTTCTACATATTCTAGAAATACTTTTCCGTACTTTGTCAGTACAACGTTACGCCCTCTTTTTTCAAACAGGTTTGTCTCAAGCTCCTGCTCCAGCATACTGATGGCATGGCTAAGACTTGGCTGCGTAATGGACAGCATTTCCGCCGCTCTGGTATAGTGTTCTATATGTGCTAGTGTCACAAAATAATGCAACTGATTCAGATTCATAAAACCATCACCCTCTTTCCTGTTCTTATATTAAACATAGCATAAATTATTTAATTATTCTATAGTTTTGTTTAAATTGTCTATCTTTTTCCACTTCCTGTCTTCCTGGTATAATTCTATTTTTATCTTTTTCACCGTTTCTATAGTTATATTCTATTATTTTTCTATGTATTTTCAATTTGTATTTTTCAGTTTTTTGTGTTTATAATGGATTTAACAAAAACCGGTACGCCCAAGCCGGTATAAGACAACCTCGCGTAACTAAGATTTTTTGGGGATTGCAGGAATTGCATAGCAATGGAGCAATCCGATTACATCAGTGAGTGGCAAAATTTACTTTTGACACTCACATCATTTTATTTTGATTATTAAGTCATTTTTACGGAGGAATTTCTAATGAAAAGCAAATACAAACACATTTTCGAGCCATTTACCATCAAACATATGACGGTCAAGAACCGTATCGTCATGACTCCAATGGGAACCAACTACGGTGAACAGAATGGTGAAATGAGTTTTCTTCATATCAATTATTACGAGCAGCGTGCAAAAGGCGGTACAGGACTTCTCATCGTAGAGAACGCCAGCGTTGATTCTCCACAGGGATCTAACGGAACCACACAGCTTCGTATCGATCAGGATAACTACATTCCAAGACTTTTCAAACTTTGCGAAACAGTACACAAACATGGATCCTGCATTGCAATCCAGATCAATCATGCCGGTGCTTCTGCACAGTCAGCACGTATCAATATGCAGCCGGTTTCTGCTTCTGATGTTCCTTCAAAAGCAGGCGGTGAAATCCCGCGTCCACTGGAAAAAGATGAAATCATGCATATTGTTAAAAAATACGGTGAAGCCGCAAAACGTGCTCAGATCGCAGGGTTTGACGCTGTAGAAATCCACGCAGGACATTCTTACCTTATAAGCCAGTTCCTTTCACCTCTTACAAATAAGAGAACAGACGAATTCGGCGGATCTTTGGAAAACCGTGCAAGACTTGCAAAACTTGTTATTGAAGAAGTTAGAAGACAGGTTGGACCATTCTTCCCTATCTTTGTTCGTATCAGTGCGGACGAATTTATGGAAGGCGGAAATACTTTGGATGACTGTCTTGATTACCTGCAATACTTCCAGGAAGAAGTTGATGTATTCGACGTATCTGCCGGTCTGAACGGATCCATCCAGTACCAGATTGATGCCAATTACCTTCCGGATGGATGGCGTTCTTATATGGCAAAAGCTGTAAAAGAACGTTACGGCAAACCATGTATGACAATGGGCAACATCCGTAACCCACAGGTTGCTGAAGATATTCTTGCAAGAGGCGATGCTGACCTGATCGGTATGGGACGTGGACTGATCGCTGATCCGGAATGGGTAAATAAAGTAGAATTCGGTGATGAATGTGATATCCGCAAATGTATTTCTTGTAACATCGGATGTGCAGGACACCGTATCGGAATCAACCGTCCGATCCGTTGTACTGTTAACCCGTCTGTAAATGGCGGCGAAGATTACAAAAAGCAGAAAATCAACAAGCCTTGCAACGTTGTTGTGATCGGTGGTGGTACTGCCGGACTGGAAGCTGCATGTACAGCTGCCGAGGTTGGATGCACTACTTTCCTAATCGAGAAGAAACCGGAACTCGGCGGACTTGCCGCCCTGATCTCCAAGATCCCGGATAAGAAGAGACTTGCTGACTTCCCAAACTATCTGATCCATCGCGCAAGCAAGCTGAAAAACCTGTTCATCTTCAAGAACACGGAAGCTACGATTGAAATGATCAGAAGCATGAACCCGAACATTATTGTAAATGCTACCGGTTCTAATCCGCTCCTTCCACCGATCAAGGGTCTTCATGAGAATATTGACAAAGAGGGCGGAAAAGTTTCTTCTATTACAAATATGATCAACCATGTTATGGAATATCCAGAAGATCTGAAAGGTAAAAAAGTCGTTGTTATCGGTGGCGGTGCCGTAGGTCTTGACGTAGTAGAATTCTTTGCTCCACGTGGCGCTGATGTAAGCATTGTGGAAATGATGCCGGTAATCGGTAACGGAATTGATCCGGTATCCAAAGTCGGAACCTTTGCACTGATGGATAAATATGGTGTTAAACAGTGTCCGAATACTGCTCTTCTTGAAGTTAAAGCAGATTCCTTCCTTGTTAAAACGCCAGAAGGAAATGAAGAAGAAATGCTATTTGATTATGGATTTGTATGTCTTGGTATGAGAGCAAACGCTCCGATCCTCGATGCAGTCCGTAAAGAATTCAAAGATGAAGATGTTGAAATCATGAACATCGGTGACAGTGTACGTGCCCGCCGTATCATCGAAGGTACAGAAGAAGGACGTAACATCCTGAATGTTCTTGCCAAACATGACTACTTATAAGATTTTGTAAATATAGTATCCCCCCCCTGATGTCCCCTGGTTCTCGTTATGAGAACCGGGGGATTTCTATTTACTTTACTAAAAAGAATGTGCCTTGGCACATTTTCGCGCCGAGCGCAGTCGCTTGCGACATTCTTCATCTTCGTGCGAGTGCACATCTTTGGCACGCAGTGCCTTTTATTTGATAGGAAGTTCCTTCGGAATTTCCTATCAAAAAATGCCCTGCCTACTTGCAGGACATTCTCTTTTCGTTCTCTTTTTTATAGAAATGTAATACAATCTTCTCCAGATATCTTTTCAGCACAATCTGGATCTCTTCTTTTGGATAGATCGGCTTCACCAGAATACTCTTCATCCCGGTACGCTTCGCTCCCCACACATCCGTAAAAAGCTGATCTCCGATAAATACAGTGTTTCCTCTGTCCGTTTGCATCAGCTCCATGGCTTTTATATAATTCTTCGTGGAAGGCTTATGCGCGTTAAACACATACTTGCTCTGCACCTTTTCGGCAAAAGGCTTTACACGTGGTTCCTGGTTATTGGAAATCAGGCATGTATCAAACCCGATGCTGCGCAGCCTGTCAAAAAGACAGATTGCTCTCTCATCTGCCGGTGCTCCATGCGGAACCAGCGTATTGTCAATGTCAAATACCAGTCCACGACAGCCTTCCCGATACATTTTTTCAAAATCCAGTACATAAGTGGACGCTACATATTCGTCCGGATAAAAGGTCTTAAACATGATTCTCATCCATTTCCAGAAGCTTCTGAATCAGATCTTCACAGATCTGCAGAACCGTCTTGTTATCTGTATCTACAACGATATCTGCAGCCGCCTCGTATTTTTCTCTTCTTGCTTCCATCAGCTGCTCGATATATTCTACATTCTTGTGTCCATTGAGCAGCGGTCTGTCGTCACTGTCTTTTACACGGTCAAGAATGGTCTGTGGATGTGCAGTAAGGAGTACTACACGACCATTTTTCTTCATCTCTGCGACATTGCGTTCACGCATTGCCACACCACCACCACAGGAAATGATCACATTCTTCTTCTCCTGCATCTCGATCAGAAGATTGGTTTCCATATTACGGAAGTATTCCTCCCCATAGGTTTCAAAAATATCGGAAATACTCATGCCTTCGCGTTCTGCAATCAGCTGGTCCATCTCAACCACTTCCATGGCAAACATGGTACTAAGATAATCAGAGATCGTACTTTTTCCAGCTCCCATAAACCCGATCAGGACAATGTTGTAATCAAAAAGCTTTCTAGCCTGGATCTTCTTACTGTTGCGCTGGATACGCTCAAATACATCATAAATCTCGTCTCTGTGCTTATCATTGTGAAGGCTGAACATCAATCTCTTCTTCTGCTTTTCTTCCTGTTCCGGCTGCAGGATCGGCATACCATACTCTTCTTTGTATGCCATGATCTTTTCAATGATCGCATATCTTTCTTTTAATGCCTCTGTGATCTTCGCATCACAGTTTGCAAGCTCTTCACGGTATAATTCCAAATCGTTCATCTATCAATTCCTCGTTTCTCACTCTACTGCTTTCCGGGTGCCTTCAATTGCCCGTTATATTAAAATATTATAGCAGACACTTTGGAAGTGAATCAATAGATATTTTTATTTTGCGTTATCCAGGACCGCTTTTACATCACTTTTAAACTGCTTCCAGGCATCTTCATTTTCGACAAAGTATTTCGGACAGATTTTCCCTGTAATATCATAATGTCGGATCACATCTTCTTCTGTCAGCGAAAACTTTTCACACAGCCATGCTGTAAGTTGTACCATGCTCTTATAAGTTGCCTCGTTGAACTTTCCGGTCTCATCCGGATGACAGCACTCAATGGACACCGTATCAAAATTCCGTGTATTGGACGCATAAGCAACCTCCCAGGTTGGTACGCACTGTACGATTTCCCCGTCCAGTCCTACTACAAAATTACTGCTTGCCTGCGTAATGTGACTGTCCTTCAGTCCCTCAAAATAGTCTCTGTTCTCCATCGCTGTCGAACCAGGATTGGCAGTGTAATGAATGACTATTCCGGTAATCTCATTGGTTGAAAGTCCCGGTCTTGAATATTCATTCACAGTTAACAGTTCTACATCAATATCCGGCTTTTGGGCACTGATCACTTCATCAGAAAGCTCACTATATGCTCTCTGTGCAAAGATTCCTCTTCCACTGATCTTCATAATAGAAAGTGCAAGAAGCAGTGTGATCAGGATCGTACTTCCCACCTTTATATAACGGCTCATTCTGCGCCTCTTATTCGCCTCATAATAGCTTTTTCCATCGCCACCCCTGTACAGGTTGACTCTGGTGTTTTTCTTCTTTCTTCGGTTCATTTCGTCATCTCAATCTTTTGTGTTTTTTGCAAATTTTCTGTTGGAATCCCAACTATATCCAGACTATCATAAAATGGTGAGAAATTGTTGAAAAAAATATTATTTTTTTATTAAGGTGGTCGGAAGGGGACGTGTACCCCTCCGAAAAAAACAATTGCCGCTGGATTCAGTTGACTGTTGAAGATTTGGGCGAAATTTGAAAAGAGATGTATAGTATAAGAGAGAAGAATCATCTTCTGATAAAATGATTCTTCTCTCTTGATTAATTTTACATCTTATTCGTCTACGCTGTAGTTTGGTGCTTCTTTTGTGATGTGGATGTCGTGTGGATGGCTTTCTTTGAGGGATGCGGAAGAAATTTTTACGAAACGTCCTGTTGTCTTGAGAGTTTCGATGTCTGGTGCTCCACAATAACCCATTCCGGAACGGAGACCGCCCATTAACTGGAATACAGTATCTTCTACAGATCCTTTATAGGCAACTCGTCCTTCTACGCCTTCCGGTACAAGCTTCTTCGCATCTGTCTGGAAGTATCTGTCTTTGCTTCCGTTCTCCATTGCTGCGATAGATCCCATTCCACGATATACTTTGTATTTTCTTCCCTGATAGAGTTCGAATGTTCCCGGGCTCTCATCGCATCCTGCGAAGATGCTTCCCATCATACATACGTTGGCTCCGGCTGCGATCGCCTTTGTCATATCACCTGAGTACTTAATACCACCATCTGCAATAATCGGAATTCCCGACTCTTTTGCTGCTTCGTAGCAGTCCATAACAGCTGTGATCTGTGGTACACCGATACCGGCTACGATACGGGTTGTACAGATGGATCCAGGTCCGATACCAACCTTAACTGCATCAACACCTGCATCGATCAGCGCTTTTGTTGCTTCTCCTGTTGCAACGTTACCTGCGATCACCTGAAGATCCGGGAATGCATCCTTGATCATTCTTACGGTACGAAGTACATTTGCTGAATGTCCGTGTGCCGAATCAAGTACTACTACATCAACTTTTGCTTTTACAAGAGCTTCTGCTCTTTCAAGACAGTTCGCTGTAATACCGATCGCTGCACCACACAGAAGTCTTCCCTGCGCGTCTTTTGCTGACAGTGGGTATTTGATCTGTTTCTCAATATCTTTAATTGTGATCAGACCTTTTAAGTTAAAATCTTTGTCTACGATTGGAAGTTTTTCTTTTCTTGCTTTTGCGAGGATCTTCTTTGCTTCTTCCAGGGTGATACCTTCCTGTGCTGTTACAAGACCTTCGCTTGTCATGGATTCTTTGATCTTCTTGGAGAAATCTTCTTCAAACTTGAGGTCACGGTTCGTAATGATACCTACCAGCTTTCTTCCCTCTGTGATCGGGACTCCGGAAATACGGAACTTCGCCATCAGTTCATTAGCATCTGCCAGTGTATGCTCCGGCGACAGATAGAATGGATCTGTAATAACACCATTCTCAGAACGCTTAACCTTGTCTACTTCTTCTGCCTGCTGTTCAATCGACATATTCTTGTGAATAATACCGATACCTCCCTGGCGTGCCATAGCGATCGCCATACGATGTTCGGTAACAGTGTCCATTCCCGCACTCATCATCGGTATGTTAAGCTTAATGCCCTTTGTAAGATAAGTTGATAAATCAACCTGATTTGGAATTACTTCTGAATAAGAAGGTACCAGAAGTACATCATCGAAGGTGATTCCTTCTCCAATAATCTTTCCCATGATTTTTCTTCCTTTCTCTCTCGTCTGTAATTTTGATTATCTGCTATGATAACGCATAAATCTATGCTATGTCAAGTCCTTTATCGAGTACATTCGTCCGTCCGTGACAATCACATTTCTACAGATCACTGATAATTTTACGTAACCGTCTTTCCGGATGCAATTGTACCCCGGAACCTGCAAGCTTTTCTGCACGTCTTTCGGGAATTATTTACAAAATACTTTTCTTGGTGCCAGCATCTTCAGTCCTTCACAAACTGTCTTATTTGGCTCAAAAATAATTTTTTTCTTTTCCCCGTTATTTACAACGATCAGCTCATATGTATCTGCCCCCGGCATACCTGAACTGTAATCGGTTCCTTTCAGTCCTTGATAAGGTCTGAGTTCCGGCGAACCGGAAGGTGCCATCATCTCAAGATCCGTCATCTCCATGGAAAACATATTTTTCCGACGGGATTTTGCCATAATCTTATCAATATCAAGACTCCCATTCACAAATAAATACTCATATTCAACATCCATACTCCGGAACAAAAAAACATCCAGTGCGATCATGATCACCGGACCAATTATTCCGAATGGGATCATAAATATAAGCACGACCGACAGAACAGTAAGTATGATAAGTATTGCTTTGATCAGCGTCGTCGAAGATGCTTTCTGCCTCTTCACCAGCTGTTCTGTGTAAAAATCACCCATATCCTAACCTCCAAATTTATATATTAGAACTATTGTAACACTTTTATAATAAAAAGAAAACTCCTCTTCTGAGGAGTTTTCTAAAAATCATATTTTTAGCTTACATCATGCCCATTCCCGGAGCTCCGCCTGCCGGCATAGCCGGTGCATCTTCTTTGATGTTAGCAACAACGGATTCTGTTGTAAGGAGTGTAGATGCAACACTTGTAGCGTTCTGCAGTGCGCTTCTTGTTACTTTTGCAGGATCAAGGATACCTGCTTTCACCATATCTACATATTCTTCATTGTAAGCATCAAAGCCATTTCCCGATTCAGCTTCTCTTACCTTGTTGATGATAACTGCGCCTTCAAGACCTGCGTTAGCTGAAATGTGGAATAATGGTGCTTCCAGAGCTTTGAGGACTACTTTTGCCCCTGTCTTTTCATCACCTTCCAGAGTTTCTGCAAGTTTGGCAACTTCTTTTGATGCATGGATGTATGCTGATCCACCACCTGCAATGATTCCTTCTTCTACTGCTGCTCTTGTTGCATTAAGAGCATCTTCCATACGGAGTTTTGCTTCTTTCATCTCTGTCTCAGTAGCAGCACCTACACGGATAACTGCAACTCCGCCGGCGAGTTTTGCAAGTCTTTCCTGAAGTTTTTCTTTATCAAAATCAGATGTTGTCTCTTCGATCTGAGCTTTAATCTGTCCGATTCTGGCTTCCAGAGCAGCCTTATCGCCCATACCATCAACGATGACTGTATTCTCTTTCTGAACTTTTACAGATTTTGCACGTCCAAGCTGTGCCATTGTTGTATCTTTCAGTTCCAGACCAAGTTCTTCTGAGATTACCTGTCCGCCTGTTAAGATTGCAATATCTTCCAGCATAGCTTTTCTTCTGTCACCATATCCAGGTGCTTTTACTGCAACTACATTGAATGTTCCACGCAGTTTGTTGACGATCAGAGTTGTAAGAGCTTCTCCTTCGATATCTTCTGCTACGATAAGAAGTTTTGCTCCTGACTGTACGATCTGTTCCAGCAGTGGAAGGATTTCCTGAATATTAGAAATCTTCTTGTCTGTGATCAGGATATATGGATCGTCAAGATTTGCTTCCATCTTTTCCATATCAGTGCACATATATGCTGAAATATATCCACGGTCGAATTGCATACCTTCTACAAGGTCAAGCTCTGTCTTCATTGTCTTTGACTCTTCAATTGTGATAACGCCATCGTTGGAAACTTTGTCCATAGCTTCTGCTACCATCTCACCAACACTGTCATCACTTGCTGAGATAGCTGCTACTCTTGCGATCTGCTCTCTTCCTGTAACTTTGCTGCTCATCTTCTTGATAGCTTCTACAGCACAGTCTGTTGCTTTCTTCATACCTTTTCTTAATACGATCGGGTTTGCACCTGCTTCCAGGTTCTTCATTCCTTCGTGTACCATAGCCTGTGCAAGAACAGTTGCTGTTGTTGTACCATCACCTGCAACATCGTTGGTCTTAGATGCAACTTCACGGATCAGCTGTGCTCCCATATTTTCAAATGCATCTTCCAGTTCGATTTCTTTTGCGATTGTTACACCGTCATTTGTGATAAGCGGTGCTCCGAATGATTTATCCAGAACTACGTTTCTTCCTTTTGGTCCGATTGTTACTCTTACTGTATCAGCAAGTTTGTTGACACCTGCTTCCAGTGCCTTTCTTGCGTCTGCTCCGTATTTAATTTCCTTTGCCATTTCTATCACTCCTGATTCTTAAAAATAAAATTCTGTTCTGATCTGAAAATCTGATTTTTATCTGTATATGATATCCTGCCGGATTATCTGATCACTGCAAGAATATCATTCTGTTTTACAATGATGTATTCTTCATCATCGAGTTCTACTTCTGTACCTGCATATTTGGAATAGATAACTTTATCACCTACTGAAACATTCATCGTAACTTCTTTTCCATCAACAACTCCGCCAGGTCCTACAGCAACAACTTCTGCCTGCTGTGGTTTTTCCTTTGACTGTCCAGGAAGTACGATTCCTGATTTGGTAGTCTCCTCTGCAACTAACTGTTTTAATACAACTCTGTCAGCTAATGGTTCTAATTTCATTATAATTCCTCCTAACTCTATCTTGTTAGCACTCAATAAAATCGAGTGCTAAAAACTTTCTAGGTATAAGATAGCACTCTCTTTCTTTTTTGTCAACATTCGATTTTGAATTTTATAATTACTTTAGATTTATTTCATAAAATCCATTCGTCACCTGCAAGACCAGAATCATACCTGCACGGTTCTCATAACGCTCCTTTATCATCCCTGTACACACAGTCTCACAAGTGATCGTCCGGATCCGGCATTCATATACTGCATCCAGTGAAATATCAGAAAGACTGCCTGAGCGCAGGATCAGATGTACCTGCTCCATCTCCTTCTGATATTCTATGACTGTTGCCTCATAAATATTCTCATCTTTTTCCTTATCTTCTTTCAGATACTGTACCATCGTAAGTACAGCTTTATCTCCATCATACATGCTCTCTTCTCTCCTTTTTACAAATATAATTCCCCGTTAAAGAAAAGGGCATCAGATTTGTCTGATACCCCTCTTTTACTTTTATCCTTAATTCATTTTTTCTTTTTTGATCTTATCCAGTTCTTTGAACACGTAATCATTCACAACTTTGATGTAAGTTCCTTTCATACCGGATGAACGGGATTCGATCACACCCGCACTCTCAAATTTGCGGAGTGCATTGACAATTACAGAACGGGTGATTCCCACACGGTCTGCAATCTTGCTTGCCACCAGAATCCCTTCCATTCCGTTAAGTTCATCAAAAATATGGATGATTGCTTCCAGCTCAGAGAAAGAAAGGGTGCTGATCGCAGATTGTACGATCTGTTCTTTTCTGGTCTCTTCTGCACTCTCTTCATTAACAGAGCGGAGCATCTCAAGTCCCACGACAGTGGTTCCGTACTCACTCAAAATGATGTCATCAATTTCGTACATGGACTCTTTTCTGTATAAAAACAGAGTTCCAAGTCTCTCTCCTGCAATGTTGATCGGAGTAATAATCGCCTGATATCCCTGGGATACATCAGCTGTAAATCCAAGTGTCTGCAGATTAACATTCTCTTTTGTGGAAAGAATACTTAGAAGACGTTCATTTAACATCGGATCAATATGTTCTCCCACTTCGTCCTGCAAAAGCTCATGGATCTCCGGGACTCCTTCGCATGTGCTGACACCGAGTACCTTTCCTTTCTTACTGACTACCAGTACATTCGATGCCAGAATCTCTGTCAGAACTTCACAGATATCTGTAAACACAACTTTGCTTGAATTATTATTGTGCAACAGTTTGTTAATTTTTCTTGTTTTATCCAATAATTGTACGCTCATATCTGCCTCCATATATTTTTATTAAAAATGTGCGTTTCCGGTCGCATTTTTCACGAATACGAAATATTGTTGAAATTATGCACACAAATTAGTCAAAAAAATGTGCACACAAATATATTATCATACAATTCTGAATAGTTCAATGAAATTTGATTTATTTTTCATCTTTCTCTTTATTTTTAACAAACCCACACTGTTCATTACCGCAGACAAGTTTATTTCCCTTTTCTACCATATAACTTCCGCATTTCGGACATTTTTCTTCTGACGGCTTCTGCCATGACATAAAATCACATTCCGGATTATCCTCACATCCATAATAACGTCTGCCTTTCTTTGTCTTGCGCAATACAATGTCTTTTCCACATTTCGGGCAGGCAACTCCGATTTTCTCCAGATACGGTTTGGTGTTGCGGCATTCCGGGAATCCGGGACATGCAAGGAACTTTCCATGGGGACCGTATTTGATAACCATATTTCTTCCACATTCTTCGCAGACTACATCGGTTACCTCATCCTCGATTTTAACTGTTTCCAGCTCTTTTTCTGCTTTTTCAACCGCTTCTTTCAGATCCGGATAGAAATTGCTGATAACCGATTTCCACTCTACCTTTCCTTCTGCGATCATATCCAGAAGTCCTTCCATATAAGCGGTAAAGTTGACATCAACAATGCTTGCGAAAGACTGCTTCATAATATTATTGACCACTTCACCAAGCTCTGTCATATAAAGATTCTTGTTCTCTTTTGCAACGTATCTTCTTGTAATGATCGTAGAGATTGTTGGTGCATAGGTACTCGGACGCCCGATTCCAAGTTCTTCCAGTGTCTTTACAAGAGATGCCTCGGTGTAATGTGCAGGTGGCTGTGTGAAATGCTGCTTATAGTCAAAGGATTCTTTCGTCAGTTCTGAATCTTTATCGATACTATTGACCATTACATTTCCACTCTGTTTTTCCTCATCGCTTTCCACATATGCTAGACGGAAACCTTCAAATATAATCTTAGATGCCGATACCGTAAAACGGTAATCATCTGCTCCAATTTTAACAGAAGTTGTCTCATATTTTGCCGGCTGCATTCTGCTCGCCACAAAACGCTTCCAGATCAGCTGATACAGACGGAACTGGTCTCTTGTAAGAGATTCTTTGATTTCCGCCGGAACACGGGTAACATCTGACGGGCGGATGGCTTCGTGTGCATCCTGAATATTTTTCCCGTCATTTTTCTGCTTCTGTTCCGATGCAGTCTCTGCCACATACTCTTCTCCGTAGGCTTTTCCAACATAGGCTCTTGCATTTGCATCCGCCTCCTCAGAAATACGGGTCGAATCCGTACGCAGGTAAGTGATCAGACCAACCGTTCCACTTCCTTTAATATCCACACCTTCATAAAGCTGCTGTGCGATACGCATCGTCTTTGAAGTTGCAAAATTCAGTGCTTTGGATGCCTCCTGCTGAAGGGTACTGGTCGTAAACGGAAGCGGTGCTTTTTTACTTCTCTCTCCGCGTTTTACATCGACCACTTCATATTCTGCCTCTTCCAGATCTGCAAGAATCTTATGCAGTTCTTCTTCGTTATGGATGGTGATCTTCTCATCCTTTGTTCCATAGAATTTTGCTGTAAGAGGCTTCTTTTCTCCCTTTACCTTGAAATTGGCGTCCAGTGACCAGTATTCTTCCGGAATAAACGCTGCGATCTCATCTTCCCGGTCTGCAATGATGCGAAGTGCCACAGACTGCACACGACCGGCACTAAGTCCTCTTTTTACTTTTGCCCAGAGAACCGGACTGATCTTATATCCCACGATACGATCCAGCACACGACGTGCCTGCTGCGCATCTACCAGATCCATGTCGATATCACGTGCATTTTTCAGGGATGCCTTTACCGCACTTTTAGTGATCTCGTTAAAGCTGATCCGGTATACTTTCTTTCCTTCCAGCTTAAGTGCTTTCATCAAGTGCCAGGAAATTGCTTCTCCTTCGCGGTCCGGGTCAGTTGCAAGATAAATCTTATCTGCTTTTTTTACTTCTTTTCTAAGTCCTGCAAGGATCTCACCTTTTCCTCTGATTGTAATGTATTTCGGCTCAAAGTCATGCTCCAGGTCTACTCCCATCTGACTTTTCGGCAAATCTCTTACATGTCCGTTTGATGCCATTACCACGTAATTGCTGCCGAGAAATTTCTTTATGGTCTTCACTTTTGTCGGTGACTCTACAATCACAAGATAACGTGCCATATATTATATTCCTCCATATTAATAGTGTCAGATCATTTAGCTCTGACATAATAATTTTTTGATCTTTCCTGAATGCATCCTTTCAACTGAAGAGATACACAGATTCCCATCACCTCCTGTGGAGTAAGTCCGGTTTCTCTCTGTAAATCATCCAGCCCCCGCGGATACAAACCGAGCTTACTATACACCATATTTTCTTTCGTTTCAAGCTTTATTTTATTTTTCGTGTCTGATATAATTGCGATTTTCTTCTTTAGAAGCCCTTTTATAACCAGTTCTTCCAGCAAATCTTCTTCATTCAGAAGAATCCCTGCTCCCTGCCGGATCAGGCGGTTACAACCACAGCTCAGCGGCTCTGTCACCATCCCCGGGAGAGCATAAATGTCTCTTCCTTGTTCAAGAGCCATGTCTGCTGTAATCAGGGATCCGCTCTTTTCTTTTGCCTCCATAACAAGTACCACATCGGCAAGTCCGCTGATCAGACGGTTTCTTGCCGGAAAATGCCAGGCAACCGGTGGAGTTCCCGGTGGCTGTTCAGACAGTATGCCTCCCCGCTTTATTAAATCTTTATAGAGTCCTTTATGTGCCGCAGGATAACATACATCTGCTCCGCCTCCCAGAACCGCAAATGTTTTCCCTCCGACATTTAATGCAGCCCGGTGTGCCATTCCGTCAATTCCCAGTGCCATTCCACTGATGATCTGGATTCCGCTCTCCGCAAGTCTTTCAACAAAGCGAAGCGTCATTTTCTCACCATAGCTGCTACATCTTCTGGCACCCACCACTGCCACCGACGGCATTCCCTCCCGTGGCATCTCCCCGATAAAAAAGAGTGCATACGGCATTCCCGCAAGTTCTTCAAACCGTTTCGGATAATTGTTCTGTCCCCGGACTGCCATCTGAATTCCCCGCTCCACCACTTTTTGATACGCTTCCCTCCAATTCCTTTTTTTCTTACTTTCTTTCAGGATTCCCCACTCTTTTTCTGTAATTATCTGTTCTCTGATCCCTTTTTCTTCTATATAATATACTGCTTCCGCAGATCCGTTCTTTCTGCATAATTCACACTTTCTGTCACCTGTGATTCCTTCCACACACGCCAGCCAGTATGTATACCACATTTCACTCATTTCTCTTATCCCCAATATTCTTTATCCATAACCCGATAACCCAGTGCCTCTCGGAGTGTCACAAGATCGATCTCCTCTTTTTCCTCCATATCTGCGATCGTCCGTGCCACCTTCAACACTTTATGATAGCTTCTCACCGTCAGCTTCATCACTTCATAAGCCTGGCGCATCATCCGTTCTTCCTCTTTCCCAAGACGGCAGTATTTTTCAATTTCATTTTGTCCCATCTGTGCATTTTTTGTCAGCTTTTCTTCTCGAAAACGATCCATCTGACGCATTCTTGCAAGCATCACTTTTCCTCGCATGGTTTTGGAATCCATTCCTGTTCCCTTTCCGGTCAGTTCTTCATATTCGACCTTGGGTGCCTCCATGCAGATATCAATCCGATCCAGAAACGGCTGGCTCAACTTTCCCTGATAATTCCGGATCTGCCCGGGCGTACAGGTACATTGGGGACCAGGAGCCATTCCGCAGGGACATGGATTCGTTGCAGCAACCAACATAAAGTCTGCCGGAAAAATATAAGCTCCCTGCTGCCTTGCCAGATGAATGCATTTTTCTTCCAACGGCTGCCTGAGCACTTCCAGAACACCTCTCGGAAACTCCGCCAGCTCATCCAGAAAAAGGACACCTCCATGCGCAAGTGTTGCTTCTCCCGGCGATGGGATTCGTCCGCCTCCGATGAGCGCTGCCCGTGTCACAGTATGATGAACCTCCCGGAACGGTCTCTGCCAGATCAGCGGATTCTTTCTTTTAAGCAGTCCAGCCGTACTGTAAATCCCCGTGATCTCCAGACTTTCTTCCCGGTCAAGCGGTGGTAGGATCGTCGGGATCCGTTTGGCAAGCATCGTCTTTCCGGAACCAGGCGGACCGACATAAAGCAGGTTATGTCCTCCTGCCACCGCCACCATCGTCGCTCTTTTTACTGCTTCCTGTCCCTGAATATCACTATAATCTATGTCCCATTCTTCCGTTCCATGAACCTCTTCCCGGTCAGGTTTCTCCATCTGAGGCATATACTCACCCTTCAGCCATCTGCATACCTCCTCCAGAGTCTCTGCCCCAAAAATCTGTATTCCCCGCGCCAGCCTTCCCTCATCCTCATTTGACTTCGGAATCACACAACACCTAAAACCAGCCTTCTTTGCTTCCAGAACAATCGGAAGGATTCCCTCTACCGGCTGCAGCTTTCCATCCAGTCCGAGCTCTCCTGCAAGTAAAATATCCTCCACTGCTTTTTCCGGGAAAATCCCCATTGCCCCGAGTACTGCAACTGCAATTGGAAGATCAAATACCGATCCCTTCTTGCGGACACATGCCGGCGACAGATTGATTACAATCTTTTTCGCCGGCATGATATAACCGGCATTACGCATGGCAGTTCTTACCCGTTCTGCGGCTTCCTTTACCTCAGAAGACAGATATCCCACCATATGAAACATTGGAAGTCCGTTCCCTGCATCTGCCTCTACCTGCACAAATTCTACTTTAAGCCCCAGAATCGTTGCCGAATGTACCTTATAAAATCCCATATTAAATTCACCCTTGCCTTTCCCCGGCAAAAGTTCAGAAGTTTTATTTCAGAAAATGTATGGCGAAATGCCATGAGTGATTTGCTAAAAGAAAACCGATATCTTTTAGAAAATGTATCCTTATGATAGTATGGGGAGGGGATTTTGTCAAGATGAGTTGGAGGAAATTTTTGTACGAGTAGGTTGTGAGGTCGTCGTGGGAAAATCATCTCTTTCGATTCCATTGTGCAAACCATTCCGAGAAGCCTCTGAAAGCGAAAATTGTGTCAGCAATGGCTTCCACAATTTTTGAGTCTTCTCTCCATTGCACAATAAGTGAATCGAAAGAGATGATTTTCCCACGACGACCGCCATACTTTACTGGCAAAGTTTTGCCTTGCTGTATCATAGTGGGGACAAAATGCCTCTGCACAGGCAGGTCGAAACCTTGTGTGCAGAGGCATTTTGCTAAAAGAGTTATTTACTTAATCTTTGTTTCATGTATTCGTTGGCGTTTAATTCTAAGGTATCGTCCAGTGGGGCGAGTGGGGCAATTTTGCCGTATTTGCGTTCGAGGGCAGTTTGTAATATAAAATCGCAGAGTACCGGGTTCTTTGGTAAAAGGGAGCCGTGCGAATAGGTTCCGAAGACATTTTTGTAGCGGGCTCCTTCGGTTTGGTCTTCTCCGTTGTTGCCGTAGCCTTTAAGCATTTTGCCGAGTGGTGATACGCCTTCACCCAGGTAGGTCTTGCCAGAATGATTTTCAAAACCGACTACGACAGCTCCACTGCTCTCCGGGAGGGTCTCAAACATATAATTGCCGATCATACGCTCTTTTGATCCAACGGTATGAATGTTGATCGCGCCGGTAAAATCGAGCTGGACACCATCCCAGGTCTTATAATACTGACCAAGCATCTGATAGCCTCCGCAGATTGCGAGGAAGGTCTTTTCATCTTCCACAGCCGCGCGGATCTCTGCTGCTTTTCCGGTCCCCAGATCTTTCAGAAGGACTTCCTGTTCAAAATCCTGACCTCCGCCAATGAAGAAGATATCATAGCGGTTTGCATCCAGCGTTTCTCCGATCGAGCAGCCTTCTACATTGACCTTGATTCCCCGATCCTCCATACGACGTTTCATTGTGATGATATTGCCCCGGTCTCCATACAGATTAAGGATATCCGGATAGAGATGACAGATATTCAGTTCCATAATTCCCTCCTTATTCGTAAAATGCCTTGATATCGGTATGCTTGCTGATCTCGCCGCGCAGATCAAACATAGCGGTATAAGTCGGCATAATAAATGTCGGTGTCTCATCCGCTCCGATTGCTTCTAAAAGGTTCTCATAGTCACGGATCACTTCAATCCGTCCAGTGTCAAATCCTGCATATTTCAGGCGGAGTGCCATATCATCTGCACGGACTCCGGATACCAGAATACGGGTAAAGCGTGCACTCTGACGGGCAAGTGCTTCAAAATCCACATCCCAGATCCAGCTGATATCGGTTCCATCTGCATAACGGTCGTTCAGAAGGAACGCAATCTTGCACTCTTCCTCATCATTAGAGATCTGGTTGATGACCTGGTTGTACCCTGCCGGGTTCTTGACAAGCATCATACGTGCTTTAGACTTGCCAAGTTCAAACTGTTCCGCACGTCCGAAACCACACTCAAATCTGCTGAGTGCATCAACTGCTGTGTCTTCATCGATTCCAACAATCTCCGCAGCCGCAACACAGGCTGCCGCATTGTAAATATTGTAACCTCCCGGAAGATTAATGTGCACATCATGGCTATGCCCGAATGCATTTAACACGATATCCGAAGAATCTGCTCCGGTACGCACTACCTGCGTCACGCCAACCTGCGGTGTCTGCCGGTGATATCCACATTTCGGACAACGGAAACCGCCAAGATGGCTGTAAGTTCTGTAATCGTATTCATATTCTGTCTTACAATGAATACAGTACACTGCATCAGACAATTCAAACGCTGTCTCTTTGTAAATCGGCACATCCACCCCGAACCATACAACCTTATTCGGTACATCATCTGCAAGAGATGACGTCAATGAACAGTCCGCGTTCAGGCACAGGGTTGCATCCGGCACATGGGTAATTCCTTCGCGGATTGCATTCAACGTGTGGGTGATCTCCCCATATCTGTCCAACTGGTCACGGAAAATATTGTTGACTACCAGACACTCTACCGGCAGCATCTCACTGGTCTTACGGAACGCTGCCTCATCGCACTCGATCAGTGCGTGTGTGTAGGAACACTTGCCAGAAAGACTGCAGTGCTGTGCAAACACCGTAATGATCCCGGTCAGAAGATTGGCACCGGATTTATTTGCGAAGTACTTATATCCGGCTTCTTCAAATGCCTGCTCGATCATACGGGACGTGGTCGTCTTTCCATTGGTTCCGGTCACTACCGTAACCTTCACCCCACGTGATAATTCCTTTAAAATATCTTTGTCAATTTTTAATGCGATCTTGCCCGGCAGGTTCGTTCCGCCTCGTCCCATCCGCCGCAGGACTGCATTGGATGTTTTACAGGCAAGTACCGCTAATCTTGTCCTTATTCCCATAATTTCTTCCTTTTCTCTCGTAATCTCATTTCTTTTGTAAAACATATCTGCTACTACATAATTCAACGCTCATTATAACGCATTTTCAGACGTACCACAAGCGCAAAATAACCCGAATGGAAAAGCACAGAACATTTCACTGTTACATACAATGTTAGTAACTCTATTTTGAGGTAATCATATTGAAATCCTTTCCTCCGCCTCTTACTCCAAAAGAGGAATCCGAGCTTCTGAGACGCAGTGCAGACGGTGACAATGAGGCCCGTCATATTCTGATCGAGCGCAATCTCCGTCTGGTCGCTCATGTCATAAAAAAATATCAGCATCTGGAGGACGATACAGAAGATCTTCTGTCCATCGGAACCATCGGCCTTATCAAAGCAGTTTCCACCTTTAACCCGGACAAAAAAGCCCGGCTTGCCACCTACGCCTGCCGCTGCATCGAAAATGAACTTCTGATGATGCTGCGCACCAAGCGGAAGAGTAACCGGGAAACCTCCCTATACGAACCAATCGGTACAGACCGGGAAGGGAATGAGATCCGCCTGTATGATATCATCGAATCTGATGAAGAAGATGCCTGTATACAGCTTGCCCTGAAAAATGATATTTCTCTTCTCTATGAAAAACTGGAATCCGTTCTCACCGACCGCGAACAGCTGGTGCTGAAAAAACGCTACGGTCTTTATGGTGAAAAAGAATATACCCAGAAAGAAGTTGCAGCTTCTCTTGGCATCTCACGTTCCTACGTTTCGCGGATTGAAAAAGGGGCGATTCAAAAACTCCGCCCCTGCTTTCTTCCTTCTCATTTTTAATTTCTGTCCGATCCAGATCCTGTCTGTCCATTTCAAAATTCATGATGCTTCTTTCACACTGGCAGACAGGATACTCTACTCAAACATTCCTATACCAAAAAGCAGAATACCAAGTCCCAGAAAAATGCTGCTTATCAGCACAAGCCCCAGCAGAGTTTTCTTTTTCTCTCTTGGCAGAAGTCCCCTGTCGTATCCCGGCTGTCCTTTATGGATCAGGTAATTTCCTGCATAAAGCAGAAACGGTCCTGCCGATGCATAAATAAAATACACCGCCACCGTTATAAGCAAAATGTCTGTCGATGCCATAGCTTCTGCACTTTCCATCTGCTCCGAAGCCACACTGGAAATAAGCTGTAAAAGCAATGTCGGTAGCGCATTATTGATCAGATGGAATAGCATGTTATAAAACATGTTATCCGTCTCGGCAAGCAGATATCCCATGGCGATTCCAAGCATCGCTGTCGGCACAAACCTCCAGAAGCTTCCGTGAAATGCACCGAACACTGCTGCACTGATCAGAATTGCCGGCCATGGACTCCTAAAGCCACGGAAACAGCTGAAAAGCCCGCCTCTGAATGCCATTTCCTCAAAAATCGCCGGCGTGACACAGATCAGAAGAAATGCAAGTCCAAACGGCAGTCCGCCGGATAATTCACTCACACTTTCTGTAGCTTTGCTCATCTGCTCCGGAAATACATAAAGCAGGATCGATGTCGGAATCATTGTGATCAGAAGGGTTCCGATCCACATCAGCACTGTTCCGACAGTCTTTGCGATCGTTGGTCTGTGAAATGGAAATGCACGCTTTACGTCTTCCCGGAAAAGCGCTACTGTTCCAAGTGCCAGCACCGCAAGAAGACCCTCATACATTAGAATTCCCCACTCACCAAAATAATAGACACAAAATCCGGAAAGCCAGAATATGTCCACGCCGTACAGAAGGATCAGTACGATCGCCACATATGGTTTCCACGTTTTTTTATTCATCTGCTTCCTCTTTTCTTCTGAGAATATCGTACTTGTCAGCCATACCGGACAGTTCTACATACAGTACCTGCTTCGGATGTGGTGCACTTTCCTGTTCTTCTCCTTCTTCATTTACGATCCGTTTCACCTGAACCTCCACATTATCTCCGTTCGGTTTCATGATCTCAATCGTCTCGCCCACCGAGAATTTATTTCTCTGTTCGATCTTCACCATATCGTCTTTGATCTCTTCTGCGATCCCAAGATATGTGTACTCCCGGATATAGGTGTTGCTGTCATAGATCTGTGCCTCTTCCGACGGTTTTCCAAAGAAAAATCCAGTTGTAAACTGCCGATAGGTACAATTCGAGATCTGGTCCAGATACCATGGCATATTCTTCCGGTAAAGCTCCGGATCTTTCTGATAATCATCAATTGCTTTCCGGTATGTTCTCGCTACAGTTGCCACATACAGAGCCGTTTTCATTCTTCCTTCAATCTTAAAGCTGTCAATCCCCGCATCAATAAGCTCTGGAATATGTTCGATCATACAGAGGTCTTTTGAATTGAAAATATACGTTCCTCTCTCATTTTCATAAACCGGCATATATTCTCCCGGACGGGTTTCTTCCACAACAGAATATTTCCAGCGGCACGGATGGGTGCATGCGCCATGGTTTGCATCCCTGCCTGTAAAGAAATTACTGAGCAGACATCTTCCGGAATAAGAAATACACATTGCACCGTGTACGAATGTCTCAATCTCCAGATCATCCGGGATATGTGCACGGATTTCTTTGATCTCACGCATGGAAAGTTCTCTTGCAGATACAACTCTGCTCGCCCCTTGTCTGTACCAGAACATATAAGTTGCATAATTTGTATTATTGGCCTGTGTACTCACATGTCTTTCAATTTCCGGACATACTTCTTTTGCGATCTCAAATACACCCGGATCAGCAATGATCAATGCATCCGGTTTTATTTCCTTTAACTCTTTAAAATATTCCCGCACGCCTTCCAGATCGTAGTTATGTGCCAGAATATTTGCAGTTACATATACTTTTACATCATGCTCATGTGCAAACCGGATTCCTTCCATCATATCTTCTTTGGAAAAGTTCTTTGCCTTTGCACGAAGTCCAAATGCTTCTCCTCCAATATAAACTGCATCTGCTCCAAATACGACTGCAGTCTTCAACACTTCCAGGCTGCTTGCCGGTATCAATAATTCAGGATGTCTTGACATTATTTTTTTCCTTTCTGTTACTGTTATCTCCTGTTTTTATTTTCGCACGCTCAGTGCCACTCCATCTCCCAGCGGAAGAATAGATGTCTCAAGCTCAGGATGATGTTTCAGAGTATACAGATACTCCCTCATCCGGCTATGGATCGTGCGGTCTCTTCTTTCCACCGCAAACCGTGACTCAATAATATCTCCGTCCTGCAACACATTATCCGTGATCAGGATCCCTCCCGGCACAAGGAAACGCATCACCTGTTCCAAATATGCCGGATATTGTCCCTTTGCGGCATCCATAAACACAAAATCAAATCCTGCATCATCCGGCATGCCTTTCATAATCTCCAGTGCATCGCCTTCAAGCAGCGTAATTTTCTGTTCCATACCTGCCCTGGCAAAATTGGCTCTGGCAATTGGAATCCTTTTTTCGTAATTTTCGATTGTTGTAATGTGACATTCCTTCGGAGAATATTTTCCCATCAGAATTGCCGAAAATCCAACTGCTGTCCCAATTTCAAGAATCTTTACCGGACGTTTGATCTCCAGCATTACTTTCAGAAAACTTTTTGTCTCTTTGCGGATGATCGGAACCATGTCCGCAAGGGCTTCCTGTTCAATCTCATCGAGAACGGGAATGTCCGCGCTTTCCAGAGAATGGAGGTAAGTCGTAAGTCGTTCTTCTACTATCATATCTGCCTCTTTTCTTCCAAGGGAATTCTTATCCTATACATTTATCATAGAAGCGCAGACAAAGTTTATTTTCTTTTCAACTCTGACTGCGCTTCTTTATGCAGATATCTTCGCATCTGCTTATTTTCATAAAAATGCCACAGGCATCTTTATATTATACATCCATAATGATCGGAAGGATCATTGGTTTTCTCTTGGTTCTTTTCCAGATAAAGTCATTCATTGTGTCGCGAATCACAAGCTTAATCTTGCTCCAGTCAGCATGACGGCTCATCAGACATTTTTCAACCGCTTCCGTAACAACCTTCCGTGCCTCTTCCATCAGGCTTTCAGATTCACGTACATAAACAAATCCACGGGATACGATATCAGGTCCGGCAAGAAGCTGGTTGGTACGCTTTTCCAGTGTCAGAACAACAATCAGGATTCCGTCTTCTGCCAGATGCTGACGATCACGCAATACAATATTACCGACATCACCAACACCGAGTCCATCTACCAGGATTTCTCCTGTGTGTACCTTATCTAAAACTTCTGCACTTTCATCATCCAGTGCGAGTACATCGCCTGACTTGAGGATGAAAATGTTGTCCTTCGGAATCCCAAGAGATTTGGCAATACCTGCGTTTGCTTTCAGATGACGGTATTCTCCGTGAACCGGAATTGCATATTTTGGTTTTACCAGTGAATAGATCAGCTTCAGCTCTTCCTGGCACGCATGTCCGGATACGTGCGTATCCTGGAAAATAACATTCGCTCCCTTTTCAGAGAGTTCATTGATGATATTCGATACCGCTTTTTCATTACCCGGGATCGGATTAGAGCTTAAAATGATCGTGTCACCCGGCATGATCGAGATCTTCTTATGGATATCTGCTGCCATACGTGACAGAGCCGCCATAGATTCTCCCTGGCTTCCGGTCGTGATGATCGTTGTCTTCTCTCTTGGATAGTTTTTCAACTGATCTGTCTCGATCAGCGTATTCTCCGGCACATTCAAATAGCCAAGCTCTGATGCAACCGAAATGATATTTACCATACTGCGGCCTTCTACAACTACTTTACGTCCATACTTGTAAGACGTATTGATGATCTGCTGTACACGGTCTACATTCGAAGCGAAGGTTGCTACAATAATTCTTGTATTGGAGTGTTCGGCAAAAAGCCGGTCAAATGTAGCTCCCACTGTCCTTTCTGACTGTGTAAAACCAGGTCTCTCTGCATTGGTACTGTCTGACATCAATGCCAGTACCCCTTTCTTGCCAATTTCTGCAAAACGCTGCAGATCAATCGCATCACCAAATACCGGTGTATAATCTACCTTAAAGTCTCCGGTATGCACAACAATACCTGCCGGCGAATAGATTGCCAGTGCCGATGCATCCTGGATACTGTGGTTCGTCTTGATAAATTCAATTCTGAATTTTCCAAGATTGATCGACTGTCCATGGCGCACTACTTTTCTTTTGGTTGAGCGGAGAAGATTGTGCTCTGTGAGCTTTTTCTCGATAATTCCCATAGTCAGCTTTGTTGTATAAATCGGCAGATTGATCTCTTTAAGCACATAAGGAAGCGCTCCAATGTGATCCTCATGTCCATGCGTGATCACAAAGCCCTTCACCTTATCCGCATTGCTCTTAAGGTAACTAATATCCGGGATTACAAGATCGATTCCCAGCATATCATCTTCCGGGAACGACAATCCGCAATCCACTACAATAATACTGTCTTCGTATTCAAAGGCAGTGATATTCATTCCGATCTTTTCAAGGCCTCCAAGCGGAATGATCTTAAGTTTTGAGTTGCTTTTTTTCTTCAATCTCACACCTCCATATATTTTATGTATCTCATCCGTACATTTAATTATCGTAAAATTCGGAGTCCGCCTCTGTGTGCGAACCCCGTTCTTATCTGTCAGAAATATTCTTTTGACAGTTCCGTCTACACTTCAATCTCCACATCCTCCAGAAGTTCTTCGAACACCTTGAGTACGGCATTAAGCTCTACTTCCTCTTCTACCATCTCATAAACGCTGTCCTTCTCTTCCGGCGCACTTGTATCCTTCAAGATCAGGCACTCTGCATCATCCTCTTCTGAATCTGCAACCAGAAGGTAAGTCACTCCATTCAGTCTGGTCTGCTCCACAACAAAAAATTCTTCTGCTTCGCCGCCTTCTCCGCATGTAAACGTTAATTTTTCATTCTTCATATACTTTCCCCTTATCGTCTGATTGTATTCCAAAGCCTGTTACTTTTGCATACCCAGAGAGTCCAGATATCCCTGCAATATAAATACAGCCGCGATCTGATCCACATACTGCTTGCGGTTCTCCCGTCTTACACCGGATTCCATAAGTGTCCGTTCCGCTTCCACCGTTGTAAGGCGCTCATCCCACATCACGATCTCAATGCCGGTACGCCGCTTCAGCATCTCTCCAAATTCCAGTGCCTTCTCTGCCCGTTCTCCGATATCATTATTCATATGTTTCGGAAAACCGATCACAAACTTCTCTACTCCATATTCGGTTGCAAGGCTCTCAATCCTTGCCAGTGTCTTCCGAAGCTTGTTCTCGTCCTTCCTCGTAACCGTCTCCACTGCCTGTGCCGTAATCCCCAGAGGATCACTTACAGCAACACCTACGGTCTTCGTACCATAATCAAGTCCCATTATCCGCATCATATCTTCAACCTACAGTTCATGTCTGATATAAGCTTTTAATAATTCTTCTACTATCTCATCCCGCTCAACCTTCATCACAAGGCTTCTTGCTCCGTTATAGCTGGTAATGTATGTAGGATCACCGGACATAATGTATCCTACAATCTGATTCACCGGATTATATCCTTTTTCCACCAGAGCATTATATACAATTTCCAGAATATCTTTTGCCTGGATCTGTGGTCCTGTCTCTACCTGAAAAAATTGTGTATTCGTTATATCTTTCATCTTACGACCTCCAATACTTCATATTCATTTTAATATAATCTATACAAAAATTCAATGCATAATTTGTGAAAGTGAAGTAAGTTCTATCTCTTTTAACTGATTGGTCCACCGGTCTGCCTGTTCCGGTTCACATGGAACCCCAATCCGCAGATATTCCTTGGTGTGCCCTGTGACATATTTTTTCCCATCACGTTCTGTCATCTCTTCAAATAGAACTTCCACCTTTTTTCCAAGCCATCCTTCTTCATAGCGCTGCATTTTTTTGCGGTTCAGTTCCAGCATGATATTGCTTCTTCGCGTTTTTTCATGTTCCGGGATCTGCCCGTCCATCTTCGCAGCCTTCGTTCCCTGGCGCTTTGAATACTTAAATATATGAGTCTCATAAAAATTGATGCTGTCTACAAAGTCCCGGGAGGCTTCAAATTCTTCCTCTGATTCCTGCGGGAATCCTACGATCACATCGGTTGTCAATGCCGGATTTTCAAAATACTTCCGGAGAAGCTCACATTTTTCCCGATATTCTGCCGCATCATATCTGCGGTTCATCCGTTTCAGGGTTGCATCACATCCGCTCTGCAGAGACAGGTGAAAATGCGGACATATCTTCGGCAGGCAAGCCAGTTCTTTTGCAAATTCTTCCGTCACGATACGCGGTTCCAGAGAACCCAGACGGATCCTTTTGATTCCTTCAACTTCATGTACCGCGCGGATCAGATCCAGGAGTCCTTCTGTCTGCTTTCCATTTTCATCTTTCCATTCCAGTCCGTAAGAACTGAGATGGATTCCGGTAAGCACCACTTCCTGATACCCATGTTCCGCAAGTGTACGCACCTCTTCCACTACATCTTCCTTTTTCCTGCTGCGCACGCGTCCTCTCGCATAAGGAATGATGCAATAGGTACAGAACTGGTTGCAGCCATCCTGCACTTTCAGATATGCTCTTGTATGCTCTGCTGTCCGGGAAAGATGGAGGCTCTCATACTCGAAGGTATGGTTAATGTCAATGACCTCCTGCATCTGTTCCGAAATGTCTTCTTTAAAATATTCTTCCAGAAGGCGGATCAGATCCTTTTTTTTATTATTCCCGATTACAATATCTATATTCTCATCCAGCTCACCCATATCCGCCTGCGCCTGCACATAACAGCCGGCCGCTACGATCACTGCATCCGGATTCTGTTTTCGGGCACGATGGATCATCTGTCTGGACTTGCGGTCTGCCATATTCGTCACCGAGCAGGTATTGATCACATAGACATCTGCCAGATCATGAAACGGTACGATCTCATATCCGTTCTTTTCCAACAGTTCCTGCATCGCTTCTGTTTCATAAGCATTTACCTTACAGCCCAGGTTGTGTAATGCTGCTTTTTTCATAAATTCATCCTACTTTCAATATTTATAACATTTAACGAAAATTTCATTCATTCTTCGGCGTTTTGTTCCTTGACTTTTTTACGTATAACTTTTAATATAACTATAGAAAATGAAATCAAGGAGGTGTGTTTTCAATGAAAACCGTACAAATTTCTTTAAATTCTATCGACAAAGTAAAATCATTCGTAAACGAAATCACAAAATACGATTACGATTTTGACCTGGTATCCGGAAGATATGTGATTGATGCAAAATCTATCATGGGTATCTTTAGTCTTGATCTTTCTAAACCGATCGATCTGAACATCCATGCTGAGAACCAGGATGCTGATAACATCATCGAACTTCTGAAACCATACTTAGTATAATAGAATGCGAAGTATCAGGACGCAGTACATTTTCTGTACTGCGTCCTTTCCTTTTTTGAGGAGAGCCTGAAAAAGCTCCCCTTTTTCTTTTATTATTTTACGATGATCGTCTCCACAGTATTCACTGCTTCTGCAAACAGTTCATCAATCTTTTCACTTAAGTTTTCTTCTGATTTGCGGATCACTTCTACATTCGGTTTGGTTACCGGATGTTTTGCCACGAAGATCGTACAACAGTCTTCGTATGGAAGAATGGAAGTCTCATAGGTTCCGATCTTCTCTGAAATATCTACGATCTCCTGCTTGTCAAATCCGATCAGTGGCCGATATACCGGCAATGTACATACATCGTTGGTTGCCATCAGGCTCTGCATGGTCTGGCTTGCCACCTGTCCGATACTTTCACCGGTAATAAGTCCCAGGCATCCGTCTTCTTTTGCAAAATGCTCTGCAATCCGCATCATATAACGGCGCATGATGATCGTCAGTTCATCATGTGGGCATTTTTCATAGATATAAAGCTGGATATCGGTAAAGTTGACTACATGCAGTTTGATCGGTCCTGTATATTTGGAAACCTGCTTTGCAAGATCCACTACCTTCTGTTTGGCCCTCTCGCTGGTGTACGGCGGTGCATGGAAATAGGTTGCCTCCAGTCCGACGCCACGTTTGGAGATCATATAACCTGCAACCGGACTGTCGATTCCACCGGAAAGCAGAAGCATCGCGGTTCCATTGGTCCCGATCGGCATACCGCCAGGTCCCGGAATGATCTCGGAATAGATATAAATCTCTTCTCTTACCTCTACATGAAGCAGTACATCCGGATGGTGCACATCTACCCGGATTTCCGGGAATGCATACAGAATAGCTTCTCCGAGGTCATAATTGATCTCCATTGATTTCTTCGGATAGGTTTTCTTTGCACGACGGGACTCTACCTTAAATGTGATATTCTTATCCGGATAAACCTCATCCATGTATGCGATCACATCTTTTTTCAGTTCTTCAAATCCTTTATCCTCTACGCGGACAACCGGACAGATCCCTACAATTCCGAATACTCTTTTCAGAGCTTCTACCACTTCATCTCCGTCATAATCTCCGTCACAGTCCACATAAACTCTTCCCTGTGCTTTATAAGTATGGAATAATCCATCCAGGTCTTTTAACGAATGCCTGATCTGTCTTACCAGTGCATCCTCGAACATATAACGGTTCTTTCCTTTGATTCCGATTTCTCCATATTTTATCAAATAAGTCTGAAACTTCATTCTTTCCTCCTAATGGCGTGTGTACTTTCTAAGCATCGGTACACAATTATATAATGTTTCCAGCGTATAGTCAATTTCTTCTTCTGTAGTAAATTCTGACATACTGAATCTGAGCGTTGCGTCCAGATATTCTTTTCCGGCTCCGATTCCCTTTAACACTCCGCTGATTGCCGGATGGTTGGATGCACATGCCGAACCGGATGATACATAAATCCCCTTCTCTTCCAGTGTATGAAGAAGAACCTCACTCCGGATTCCTGCAAATCCCACACTGATGATATGTGGTGCACTTGTTTCATCATAAAGTCCGTGGATCACAGTATGATCGATTTTCTGTACCCCTTCGATAAAGTGCTGTTTCAAGGCACGCATATGTGCCACCTTTTCATCCAGGTCTGTGTAAATCGTCTTTGCTGCCAGCCCGATTCCTGCAATCCCCGGTACATTTTCTGTTCCGGAACGCATGTTTTTCTGCTGCTCGCCTCCGAAAATGATCGGTTTTACTTTTGCTTTTTCATTGATATAGATAAAACCGATTCCCTTCGGTCCATGGATCTTATGTCCGCTTACAGAAAGCATATCGATTCCCATCTTTTTCGGGTAAATCTTATATTTTCCAAATCCCTGTACTGCATCCACATGGAACAGGATATTTTTATTATAAGCCTTTACGATCGCAGATGCTTCTGCAATCGGCTGAACCGATCCCACTTCGTTATTCACATACATGACCGATACCAGGATCGTCTCGTCACAGAGCGCTTCCTTTAACGCATCCAGGCGGATCCGTCCATACTCATCAACCGGAAGATAGGTCACACGATAGCCCTCCTCCTCTTCCAGGTAACGCATGGTATTGAGAATTGCCGGATGTTCAATTGAACTGGTGATCAGATGCTTGCCGGCACGGTGATTGGCACGTGCACCTCCGATCAATGCAAGGTTGTCACTTTCTGTTCCACCGGATGTGAAATAAAGTTCCTTTTCCTGCACCTTCAGAATCTTTGCAAGTGTCTCCTTCGCCTCACGGACATACGCTTCTGCATCCACACCTTTTTTATGCATGGAGGATGGATTGCCGTAATCCTCACACATCACTTTTCCGACTATATCCCGAACACACTCATAGGCTCTCGTTGTTGCTGAATTATCCAGATAAACTTCCATTTTTCTTTGTCTCCCAAACACTTCTTCTCTTTATCTTATGCAGTTCTTTGCCTGCCGGTCTACTGTTCCAGTTCAAACATCAGTACAGCAAGCGTTGCAAGTCCGGCTGTCTCTGTCCGCAGGATCCGCCTGCCCAGAGTGATGACCTTCGCCCCCATACTGACTGCTGCATCAACTTCTTCCGGTTCAAATCCACCCTCTGGTCCGATAAAAATCCCAACAGACTGTCCACTTTTAATCTGGCGGATCACTTCTCTTGTCACTTCCATACCACCTGCAAGTTCATACGGAAGCAACGTCACATCAAGTTCTTCTGCCATTTTCAGTGCTTCTTTATAAGAAAGCGGCATGGTAACTTCCGGGATCCGGCTTCTTCCGGCCTGCTTTGCCGCACTTTCTGCAATGGAATTCCAACGGTCTGCTTTTTTCGCTGCTTTCTTATCATCCAGACGAACAACAGAACGCTTCATTGCTACAGGAATCACCTGATACACGCCAAGCTCCACCGCTTTTTGCACGATCAGCTCCATCTTGTCGCTTTTGGGAAGCCCCTGGAAAAGATACAGCTTTGACGCCGGTTCCGTGTCCGCTTCCATCTCTTCCAGAATATGCAGAACCGCCACATCTTCTTCATAGGCTTCCACTTCGCACAGATAAGTTCTGCTTTCTCCGTCACTGATTTCAGCCTTTTCATGCAGCTTCATCCGGAGCACATTCTTCATATGATTAACATCTCCGCCTTCAATCCGGATCTTATCTCCGGAGATCTGCTGTGGTGTTACAAAAAAATGATGCATCTTTTCTGATCCTCTCTGCCTACGCTTTCGTTTCTTTTCTCGCTGTTACAGATACCCATTCTCCCTGATGATGAACCTCCAGGACCGTGAGACCTGCTGCCTCTACCGCTGCTTTTACCGTCTCCTCCTTGTCTTCGATGATACCACTTGTCACGTAGATACCACCGTCTTTTAACTGGTTCACGATCACCGGTGTCAGCGGCACCAGTACGTCTGCAAGAATATTCGCCACAACGATATCATAGCAGCCATAACCAACTTTATCCTGAACTGCTTTATCATCAATGATATTTCCGATCATTACTTCGTATTTATCCTTTGAAATACCGTTGACTTCCATATTTTCATAGGTTGCATCAATCGCACACGGATCCAGGTCTGTTCCTACAGAATGCTTTGCACCGAACATCAGCGCCAGCATTCCAAGAATTCCACTTCCGCATCCTACATCCAGAATTCTGGTGTCCTCTGTCACATATTTGCGGAGCTGACGGATGCAGAGCTGTGTGGTCTCATGCATTCCCGTTCCAAATGCAGTTCCCGGATCGATATGCACGATCATCTTGCCTTCATCTTCCGGCTTTACTTCTTCCCAGGACGGAATGATCAGGATATCATCCACATAGAACTGGTGAAAATATTTTTTCCAGTTATTGACCCAGTCCACATCCTCTGTCTGGGATTCTTCTATCGTCCCTTCACCTACTTCCACATAGGCACGCATATCTTCCAGTTCATTTTTCACAGCTTCCAGAAGACTTTCTTTATCTTCATCTTCTTCCAGATAGAAACTGATATATGCGATGCCGTCATTGATTCCTGTCTCCGGAAGGATATCAACAAACATCTGCTCTTTTTCCGCCTGTGTCATCGGAATCTTATCCTCAATCTCGATTCCCTGTACACCAAGGTCCATCAGCATACTACTGACAATGTCTTCTGCCTCGGTTGTTGTCTTTAATCTGAATTTATTCCACTTCATATTGGTTCTCCTTTTATTGTTGTCCAAGCAGATAATCAATAAACTGCTGTGCAGTACGTCCGCTTAATCCGCCATGGCTCAGTTCCCATTTGTTTGCCTCCAGAAGAAGCTTTTCCTCTTCCATCTCGACACCGTAACGATCTGCAAGCGTGGTGACAATCTTCTGGAATTCTTTTTTATCCGGTTTTCCAAAATAAATGGTCACGCCGAATCTTGCTACCAGCGAAAGTTTCTCCTGTACGGTATCATTGGTGTGCAGTTCTTCATCTCTGTCAGCTTTATCTTTGAATGTCTCACGTACCAGATGTCTTCTGTTGGAAGTCGCATAGATCAGGATATTATCCGGTTTCTTCTCCAGACCGCCTTCGATCACCGCTTTCAGATATTTGTACTCAATCTCGAATTCTTCAAAAGAAAGATCATCCATATAAATGATAAATTTATAATTCCGGTTCTTGATCTGTGCGATCACATCATTCAGGTCTTTGAACTGATGCTTGTACACTTCGATCATACGAAGTCCCTGGTCATAATACTGGTTCAGGATTGCCTTGATCGAAGAAGATTTACCGGTTCCGGCATCACCAAAAAGCAGACAGTTATTAGCTTTTTTACCCTTTACAAATGCCTCGGTATTATCGATCAGTTTCTTCTTGGCAATGTCATAGCCCACCAGATCATCCAGATGGACGTGTGCGATCTTGGTGATCGGCACAATCTGTGTTCCTTCTTCCGTATGCTCAATACGGAATGCCTTGTGAAGTCCGAAAGTTCCCACTCCGAATTCTTTGTAGAACTGGGTTACAGTTGTCTTAAATTCTTCTGCATCATCTGTCTGTGCAAGAGCTTTGCTTAAGTCGCAGATCCGATCGCGAATCCTCTTGTTAAATACATGTCCCTTGGCATTGACCGGATGATATTCCTCAATCAGTTCCAGACTGTCTGTACCGAGCTTTTCCCCCATCTCTTTCAGATCATATTCGAACAGTTCTTTGAAAATCTGAAAATCATGAAGGGCTGCTTTATTGACGCTTCCCTCTACCTCTCCTACCACTTCACAGGCTGTGCTGTAAGCATTCTCACTGTTGGCAAGCAGGAACGTCAGGAAGGTATGCCAGAGGTTCCCCTCGAATCCATAGTTTGCAGCCAGCTCGATCAGCTCATTTAAATTTTCGAAAAGAAGGCTCTTCAAATCCTCTTTGTTGTAATAATCATTATCTGCATTGTCGATCAGAAATGTCATGTCCCGAAGCAGATCTTCATGTTCCATATAACGATATAATATCAGTTCATTTGTTCTCATAGCCGTGTCCTCTCTTTTTCAGTCTAATAATTTCCAAGAATTTTCAGGTTCAGTGCTTCTTCCCTCAGTCCACGGATCGCATTTTTCACTGCGGCATCTGCCAGATTTCCTTCAAAGTCCACAAAGAAACGATATTCCCAGCTTTTTCCTTCTACCGGCCGGGATTCGATCTTTGTCATGTTCAGGTCATTGTAAATAAAATGGGAAAGCAGATGGTACAACGATCCACTCTCATGCGGTATTTCAAAGCAAATACTGATCTTGGATGCATTTTTCAGGAATACCTTCTGGTTCGTGACAATGATAAATCTTGTACTGTTGTCAGATTCGTCATTGATCTCTCTTGCCAGGATATCCAATCCGTAAAGCTCTGCTGCATATTCGTTGCAGACAGCTGCCTGCGTGGTATCCTGGTCTTCCATCATCTTCTTGGCCGCCATAGAAGTATTGGCAACACTGATCTGCTGCCAGGTTCCGTGTTCATCCAGGAAATGGGATGTCTGCATCAGTCCTTGTGGATGTGAATACACTCTTTCAATGCTGGAAAGTGTAGTTCCTTTCACTCCGGCAAGCATATGCTTAATCGGAAGGACCGTCTCTCCTACAATGTAATTTTCAAATTCCACCAGAAGGTCATACACCTGTGTCACCGGACCTGCGGAAGAATTTTCAATTGGAAGGACTGCATAATCTGCGCTTCCCTCTTCAATTGCTTCCATTGCATCACGGAATGACGGTACATGGAAGTTTTTCACATTTTTCCCAAAATATTTTAACATAGCTGCCTGGTTGTTGGCTCCTTCCACTCCCTGGAAAACCACACGTGCACCATCAAGATCCAGCTGATCCAGTCCGATAAAGGGAAGTCTTCCCAGAACTCCTTCCTCAGAAAGACGCTGGTACTGCAGCTTTCTGCTCATGCTCATCAGCTGTTCAAAAAGCTCCCGGATCCCTTTTTTGTTAAAATCTGTGGACACCTTTTCTGCTACTGCTGCCAGTTTCTCGTTCTCTCTTGTCTTATCAAATACTTTTCGTCCGTTCTTTATCTTATATTCTGCAACTCCTTCGCAGACCTTCATACGTCTCTCATAAAGCGTGGTGATCTGGTCATCGATCACATCCAGCTCTTTTCTCATCTCTTCCAGACTCTGCATCGTCCCACTCCTTATCGTTTTATCCTTATGTCTTCTTACGCTGACGTTACTAATTTTTCATTATAATATATTTTTTCTGTAAAATCTACATTTCTTCGCAAACCCGATCAGAAAAAACATGTAAAACTTTGTTGAAATACCCATGTTTTTGTTATATTATAGATAAAGAATATATGAAGCCGCACATTTTCTGCGGTTATTTTTAAGGAGGTTTCTTATGAGACATTTAATGAGTCCTTTAGATTTTTCTGTAGAAGAGCTCGACCAGCTTATGGATCTTGCAGGTGATATCGAAGCTCATCCGGAAAAATATGCACATGCTTGCGCAGGCAAAAAGCTTGCCACTTTATTCTATGAGCCAAGTACCCGTACCCGACTGAGTCATGAAGCAGCAATGATGAATCTCGGTGGTAATGTACTTGGCTTTTCTTCGGCAGCTTCCAGCTCTGCTACCAAAGGGGAAAGCGTAGCAGATACGATCCGTATGGTTTCCTGCTATGCAGATATCTGTGCGATCAGACATCCAAAAGAAGGTGCACCGATGGTTGCAGCGCAGCACTCTTCAATCCCGGTGATCAACGCAGGTGATGGCGGACATCAGCATCCTACACAGACACTGACTGACCTTTTAACCATCCGTTCTTTAAAAGGACGTCTGAATAATCTGAAGATCGGACTCTGTGGAGACCTCAAATTCGGTCGTACCGTACATTCTCTGATCAATGCCCTGGTGCGTTATGAGAACATCGAGTTTGTACTTATTTCACCGGAGGAACTCCGTCTGCCAGGTTATGTACGCAAAGACATACTGGATAAGAAAAATATCCCATATACAGAAGTAGAACGCCTGGAGGATGCCCTTCCGGATCTCGATATCCTTTATATGACACGTGTTCAGAAGGAACGTTTCTTCAACGAGGAAGATTATGTCCGTATGAAAGATTTCTACATCCTGGACAAAGGGAAAATGGAACTTGCGCCAAAAGATATGCTGGTTCTCCATCCACTTCCGCGTGTCAACGAAATTTCTGTTGAAGTTGATGATGATCCAAGAGCTGTTTATTTCAAACAGGTACAGTATGGTGTCTATATCCGTATGGCACTGATCCTGACACTTTTGGATATTCATGTAGATTAAGGGAGGCGAAAGACATGGTTGAAAATACACTGAACATTGGGAAAATTTCAGAGGGCTTCGTACTGGATCACATCCAGGCAGGAAAGAGCATGGATATCTACAAATATCTGAACCTGGACCAGCTCGACTGTTGCGTAGCCATTATTAAGAATGCAAAGAGTAACAAGATGGGAAAAAAGGATATTATCAAGATTGAATGCCCGATCGATATTATTGATCTGGATATTCTTGGTTTTATCGATCACAATATTACGGTAAATATTATCGAGGATTCTAAGATCGTCGAGAAAAAAGATCTGAAGCTTCCGGCAGAGATCAAGAATGTGATCAAATGCCACAATCCGAGATGTATCACTTCGATCGAGCAGGGTCTGGATCATGTGTTTGTACTGACCGATCCGGAGAAAGAAGTGTATCGGTGCAAGTACTGTGAAGAGAAATATAATCGAAAGAAGTAGATTCAGCTTTTGAACCGTTAGGTAAAGGGACGCCGTGGGAAAATAAAATATCCTCTCCTGATTCTATATGCAAACCATTCCAATGAGCCTCTGGAAACGGAAATTATGTCAGCAATGGCTTCCATAATTTCTGAATATCCTCTCCATTGCACATACATGAATCTGGAGAGGATATTTTATTTTTGATCTCCTTTGCACAGTAAGAAAGATAATTCCGGTATTTTTTTCTTCCTAAAAAACCATCATTTTGATTGTTTTCATTTTTAAATATAGTAAAAATATTTTACAGCTACAACAGCTTACGCCCTCGCGCAATCCATTATCATTTTCTCACACCTCTCATATCCAAGCTGTGAACTGTTGAGTGCCAGTGTATAATTAGCCGCCATCCCCCACTTCTGCTCTGTGTAATAATTGTAATTTGCTCTGCGGCGTTTATCCGTATCTTCCATCATTTTTACCGCTTCTGCTTCTGTAAGATCATACAGTCTGCAGATACGCTGTGCTTTTTCCGGCATATTTCCATGTATAAATACATTCAACACATCATCCCTCTCTTTCAGGATAAAATCTGCATTTCTGCCTATGATCACACAGCTTTCTTTTTCTGCAATTTCCAGAATTATTTTCTTCTGTGTTTCATAAACCATATCTTCTACCGATTTTCCTGTTATATCCCGTCCTGCAAACGCATACGCAAATAAGCCCTTTTTCGGCGACAGTTCGGAAGTTTTCTGAATATATTCCTGGGAAAATCCAGACTGCTCGGCAATCTGAGTAATGATATTTTTATCATAATACGCAATTTTAAGCTTTTTTGCGACTTCCTCTCCTATAAAACGTCCACCACTTCCAAATTCTCTGCTGATTGTAATAATTTTTTTTGCCATTTTCGCTCCCTCCTTATTTCAGACTGTCTACTTTGTTCTTTTTCATTCTCTTTAAAAATACATATCCTACCAGACAAGCTACAAGCTCAGTAATTGGAAATGCCCACCAGATCAGTGAAACTCCCGCCTGACCGCTTCTGACAAAAATCGAAAAAAATCCCGCCAGCGGTAATATGATCACAAACTGTCTTAGCAGTGAAATCACAAGTGATTCAAAACCTCCATCCAATGCCTGATAGATTCCCTGATATGCCACATTGATTCCTGCAAAAAGAAAACTGATCGAGATAATTCTCATTGCTCCGAAAAAATATTCTCTTGACTGACCTGCGTTAAACAAGCTCGCAAATGCATCTGGGAAAATCTCTGTAATCACAATCCCTGCAATCATCAAAACTACCGTATAGATCAATCCATAACGGATTCCATCTCTGATTCGCTTTTTGCTTCCCATACCATAGGAAAAAGCGATGATCGGCGTAATCGCATCTCGTAGTCCAAATGCCAGGAAAAGTACAAACTGCTGGACTTTGTAGAACAAACCATATGCGGTCTGGGCTGCCGGGTTGAATTTTAAAATAAGATTCATGACATAGACCATGATCGACATCAGTGCCTGTGCAATAATTGCCGGAAGACCGATCGTATAGATTTCCTTTATAATTCCGGATTCTGGTTTCATATACTTTACACCGTGCTCAAATTCCTTATTTAATTTCATATGGAATACGAATAATAATATTGCAGATACAACCTGTCCGATAACGGTTGCATAAGCAGCACCACGCACTCCCATTTCCGGCACAGGTCCAATCCCGTAGATCATGATCGGATCAAGGATCATATTGACCACGGCTCCTACAACCTGACCGATCGTTGAATAAAGAGAACGTCCGGTTGCCTGTAACAACTTCTCAAATAATGAAAAGTAGATAATTCCAAAAGAAATCACGCAGCATATCCTCAGATAACTTGTTCCCATCGAAAGGACCTCCGGATCCACTGTCTGCGAGGAAATGTATGCTTTTACTCCAAAAATTCCGAACAACAGACATACTGCATAAATGATTGTTCCAAGGAACAGACTGTTTCCTGCAACCTTCGCTGCCTTTCTCGGATTTTGCTGCCCCAGCGTCCTTGCAAGAAGTGCATTGGTTCCCACACCGGTTCCGATTCCAACTGCTACCATCAGCATCTGAATCGGGAACACCAGTGTCAGCGCATTTAACGCCGCTTCACTTCCCACCTTCATGTTTCCGACAAAGGCACTGTCTACAATGTTATAGACCGCCTGTAATGCCATAGATAAGATCATCGGTATCCCCATCTGGATCATAAGCTTATTTACCGGCATCTCCCTCATCTTGTTACTTTCTGCCATTTTAACTTGCTCCTCCTTCTTCTAAAAAATAACTATGCCGCGGCACATAGTGCCTTTTATTTCATAAAAAATTCCGAAAGAACTTTTAATGAAATAAAAAAAGTATGTACTTATCTCATAAGTTGGACTTACGCTGATAAGCTACACACTTTTCCATGGCATTATTATAAAAAACAAAAAACGAGCAGCAAAACTGGATTTACGCTAGTTCGGCTACTCGTTCAATAATTTATTATATTGGGCGTTTTTCAAAAAGTCAAACAAAAATTTCAGAAAATTCTTTCTCCTATGAACCATTTTTATCATTTACAAAATTCGACATTTTTATCATTTACCTTTTATTCAACAACTTTTTATAAGAAAGATCAATGGCAAATGCCCCAAGCGGCGCTGTCAGTACGATCGCAAGTACTGCCACCGTAAGCACCATATCCCCGCAGGCAAATCCCAGCGAAAGCGGAATTCCTCCGATTGCCGCCTGCACCGTTGCTTTTGGTGTATATGCCATCATCACAAAGACTTTCTCTTTTCCACCAAGACTGGTTCCAAGCAGGCATACAAATACGCCAAGCATCCGGAACAGCAATGCGCCTGCAATCAAAAGCACTGCCTTAATTCCAACCTTTCCCAGATACCCGATATTGACCGTTGCTCCAACCAGTACAAACAGAAACACCTCTGCTCCAACCCACAATTTTCCGTATTTTATGGAGATTCTTTTTGCAACAGTCTCTCTTTTTCTCTGCAGTCCGATTCCGATAAACATAATTGCGATCAGCGCGGAAAATGTAATTGCAGTTGTCAGCCTGTCTTCGATCGTAACAAGCAAAAATGATATACTCAAAATAATCAGAACCTTTGAAGTATCCCGGATATGGACTCTTTTAAAGAAGTAGCCCAGCAAGGTTCCGGTAATCAGCCCTATTATGATTCCCAAAATGATCGATACCGGGATATTTACAAAACTGATAACGGAAGCTCCCTTTCCTTGCATCATCCCCACAAACGTAGAAAATAATACGATCACATAGACATCATCTACGGATGCCCCGGCAAGGATCAGTTGGGGGATTCCTTCCTTTACTCCGTATCCTTCCTCCATCATTTTTACCATTCTCGGCACTACAACCGCCGGTGAAACGGCTGCAAGAACTGCTCCCATAATTGCTGCTTCCAGCAAGCTGATTCCCATCAGTTTTGGTGCGAGTAAAAGCATTCCCAGAAGTTCAAAACTCGCAGGGACAAAACACATCATCACAGCAGACCTTCCAATCTTCTTCAAACCCGACAGATCCAGTCCAAGACCTGCCCTTGTTAAAATGATGATCAATGCAATTTTCCGAAGCTCGGATGAAATTCCAAGAATACTCCCGTCCAGCAGATTCAGGACATATGGTCCGAGAACCACACCGGTCGCTAACATTCCAAGCAAACCTGGCAATTTGATCTTCTGACAGATCCAACTCATACACATTCCAACAAGCAGGATCAGCGCAATACTTAATAACATAAAAAATACCTCCTATAGACGCAGAAAAAAGCTGAGACTTTCTGCGTGTCATGTAATCGCAGAAGTCATCAGCTTTTATAAGCGGTTTAAGCAATCTTGTTACTAAGGGAGAACCTCATTCCCTTTATTTTCTGTTGAAAGTGTAACATACCAGCTTCCATTTAGCAAGAAAATCTGGATTTTTGTTTTGCATTTTTCACCTGTAAGAAAATTACTGTTCCTTTTTCCTGTTCATATAGATAAAGAAAATCACATTCATAATTACCCCGACAGTCGTAGACACCGGTGCTGCCAGACCGATCTTTGTCAGGCTGGCGTTTGGCTGGATACTCATCACATAAGCGAACGGCAGACGTACCAGAAGTGTCTGGATCAGGCCCTGCGTCATAACCCATACCGTCTTATTATTTCCGTTAAAATATCCGATCATGCTGAAAAGGATTGCAGTCACAATGGTTTCTGCCCCAAATCCTCTCAGATACTCAAAAGCTCTCTGGATAACTGCTACATCCGTGGTAAAGAATCCTGCAAGCAGATCTCCCTTAAACATCACCAGTACAAATACAACACATCCTACAGTCAATCCGATTCCAATTCCTGTAAACAGCGCATGTTTCGCTCTTTTTATCTTTCCGGCTCCGATGTTCTGCGATACGAAAGAAGCCATGGACTGCATCAGGGCACTTGGTACCAGCATGACAAAATTTACGATCTTGCATGCAACACCATAACCGGAGGATGCTTCCAGGCCGAGCCGGTTGACAAATGCACATAGTGCCAGAAATGAAATCTGTGTCAGTCCTTCCTGAAGTGCGAGTGGCAGTCCGATCTTAAGGAATTTCCCACACTGCGGATTCCATCCGAAACTCTTTCTGGAAATCGTAAACGGAAGGTTCTTTTTCATCAGGATGATGACTGCAAAGACAACGCTGCATCCCTGTGCCATTACAGTCGCAATTGCCGCCCCCGCTGCATCCATATGAAGTCCTGCAACCAGAACAAGATCCCCCATGATATTGATGATACATGCGACCAGAACAAATAACAGCGGGGATTTGCTGTCTCCCATTCCTCTGAATATAGCGGCCAGCACATTATATGCCACGATAAAGAAAATTCCACATCCGCAAATACGCACATAGCTTGATGTAAGGGTAACTGCCTCTTTTGGTGCCTGCATCAGAACAGAAATCGGATGTGCAAACAACACCATTAAAATAAACAGTAGAACGGATATCCCAGCAAATACAACTGCGGATCCTCCGATTACAGAACCAATCTGTTCTGCCCGTTTTTCTCCCAGATACCGGGCGATCAGTACCGTCACGCCCATTGCAAGCTGTGTCACTACAAATGTCACCAGATTCAGTACCTGGCTTCCTGTAGAAACCGCAGAAAGTCCCGATGTCGAGCCATAACGCCCGACCACCAGAAGGTCTACTGCACCGTAAGCCGCCTGCAGGATCAATGCCCCCAGAATCGGTATCATAAAGGCAACCATTTTCTTCAAAATGCTTCCCTGTGTAAAATCTGTCTTATCTGCTGCCATCGTATTCTCTCCTCTCTCTCATAATCTGATAGAATTTTTCGATTGTCCGGATCATATTCTGAGCATCCTCTTCCGATATCTCGTCCATATAAGGTGCTAGCATGTCAAAATACTGTGCATCGAATTTCTGATGCAGTTCTTTTCCGGCCTCTGTGATCGTAATATAAGTCACTCTTCCGTCATCCGGCGATGCAATCTTCTGAAGAAATCCCTTCTCTTCCATTTCCTTTACGGTTCTGGTAACACCGGGTCTTGGAAGATTTAGTGCATCACTAATATCCGATATCTTCACGGAAACATCATCTTTTTCCAGCATCTGAATCGCATCCAGATACTGGATAAATGTTGACCGCACACCACTTGGCAGCGGCGGAAGCAGCTCCCGGATTCGCTTTGCCTGGTAGCATGCATCAAACATTCTCTTAATTGTTCTGTTTTCCATGTACCTGTTCCTCCTGTAATTATTTTTGTGAAACCATCATTCTCTGTTTTTTTTGATCTTATGATAATATTAAAATAATTATCACAGTTAATTACCATTGGTAATTATATGAATGATTTTTTTATTTGTCAATAGTAAATAAAAAGCCAATATCAGATGCGATTTTTTCATCGCAAAAGATATTGACCATTGTTTTATATATTTCTCTTAATCCAACGATGTAAGAAGCCATTCTCTGTGTTTTCCATCCAGCTCCATTCCACTACCGCTGGCTCTCATAATTACAGATCTGAATGGCTGCACCAGGTGTTGTAACAATGACTTTGGACGGTGTGATGACAAGTGCTCCCTTTGCAGTAGCAGCACCTTTAAACATGTCTTCAACCATAGCCTTGAATGTATCCACGATGGCTCCCTCTGTAATATATTCCGCAGTTCCTTTGATCTGGTATCCTTCCAGATTCTGTGCATCGTATACGGAAAGTCACTATGAAATTTCATAGTAAAAGCTTCTAAAATAAATCCAGCATATTATCCAGATACAGTTCTTCTCTCACATGCAGCTGATATTCCGGCTTTGTCATATAATACAGCAGAAATTCCAGAACCAGCGCACTTCCAAGTGCCCTGCCCTCGATTTTAAAATTCGTAAATCCCATCAGCAAATAAATATTTTTGATGTCATCTACGCTGATAAATCCGGGATTGGTCATTACTTTTGAAAAGCGGTAGCCTTCTTTCGCATTCGGCGCAGTGCACCGATGTTCTTCCCCGGCTTCTCCCAGATTTTTCCGGCTCACATCTTCGTAACAGATTTTTCTGTCCCTGCAGCCAAACCAGCAGCATTCATTGCACAGAAATTCGACTTTATCTTTCTGGGCTTCTGATAATGTATTCCATTTATCCAACACCTTATTCAGGCGAAAATCCGGCACAACATACTGAAACTCTTCTCGCTGTATTTCCCGCAGGCACTCCTGAAACTCCGTCAAAACCTTCGTGGTAGATGAGACAAAATATAATCCGGGATAATTCTTTTTCAAATAATCCAGCAGCAGATCCGAGTGTACGATCACACCGTTTTTCACACCTGTGCCTTCCTCAAACAACCGACAAAACGCATTGCATCTCTTATCCGCAAGATGCTCTTCTCTGAGCAGGGAATTGCTAAAGGTCAGGCGGGCAGAAATCCCGTACTCCTTCGTAAGTGCAAGCACTTCTTCCGGCTCTGCCTCTCCCATCCCCACACGTCCACCGCCCCACAGGCAGTCTTCCGGAGCGCCATAAATAGAGCCAATCTCACACCAGTCATAAAAATACTCCCTGTGTGTATAAAACAACGGCAGAAACAGCTTGTACAGTTCATAAAATTCAAACAAGCCCGGAAGGTGGTAATATGCCATGTCTCTTTTCCTCTGAATTTTGAAACAATCGTTCTTCATTTTTCTTTACATCCTCCACTCCTGCTATTTGCTTTCATTCTCTTTTTTTATTTAGAAAACAATTACTGTTCCGTTTTACTTTAACACAAACTGTTTGAAATCAACAGCATTACTTCCTTCATAAATAAAATACAAAGGCTGTACTCCTCTTACTGTTACTCTGCACTCTGGATCTGACATTCTCCATTCTTCCGATGGCATAATTGGTATTTTCCCTACATTCCCTGTCTTCACCAGATTGTGTAAAATAAGGGTGCTATCCGTTCCGGTCTTCCATCTGAGACCGCCTATCAGATTTCGAAAAGCTTTTCAACTGACGCCGACTCAATACCGCAGGCATGTCAAAAAAATTCTAAACCAAACCTTGAAGAAAATAAAATAAATTCTATTTACGAAAAAAGAATCTGTATACTTCAAAAATATAAGTACAGATTCTTTTCAAAATTTCTCAATTAAAAATAAAAAAGCAAGCAAAACGATAAGCCGGGTTATGTCGTGGACGTTCATCTATCCAGTTCTGCTGTTGCCAGCAGACTCAAGCGACCAACCTGAAGCATGACGGGCCGCCATACCACTTCTTTTCGGTCTTGCTTCGGATGGGGTTTACATATGCCCTGTGTGTTACCACCCAGGCGGTAGTCTCTTACACTGCCCTTCCAACCTTACCTGCATCTGCAGGCGGTATATTTCTGTTGCACTATCCTTAGAGTCACCTCTACCGGACGTTATCCGGCATCCTGCCCTGTGAAGCCCGGACTTTCCTCGTCTGCGGCCTTTCGGCACCTGCATCCGCGAACGTCTGTCTTACTTGCCTTAGATACTTTATCACATTTTTTTATCAGTGTAAAGGATTTCTTCTACACTCCCAGATCAACCTGCAGCTCATTTCCGTCTGCTGCCGTTGTCGCAAGAGTATCACAACGTTCATTCTGCGGGTGTCCATCATGCCCTTTTACCCAATTGAAGTTCACCTGGTGCGGCTTTTTCGCTTCCAGAAGACGCTTCCACAGGTCGGTATTCTTGACCGGCTCATTCTTCCCACGCTTCCAGCCCTTTTTGATCCATCCCTCAATCCAGTGCTGATTGAATGCATTGACCACATATTGGGAATCAGAATAAAGCTCTACCTCGCAAGGTCTGTTGAGCGCTTCCAGCCCCCGGATGACAGCCATCAGCTCCATCCGGTTATTGGTTGTCCGCACATAGCCGCCAGAAAGCTCTTTAACGTGAAGTTCTCCCTTCGGGTCTACATATTCCAGAACGACTCCATAACCGCCCGGTCCGTCCGGATTACCTCTTGCCGCTCCATCTGTATAAATACTGACTTTCATAAATTGTCTCCTTATAGTTCAAATACCTGTCCCTTTTCCCGGACCCGCATGATCTTCTCCCGGTATGGCTCTGATACTTCCATTCCGATAAGCCGGTCCTGCACCTCGTACTGCTTCCACATATGCATCGGAAATACAATCTTCGTATCCGTATGCCGCATATACCAGTCAAAGCCCCAGTAAAACTGCTCTTCCTGTCTCGGGTCAAGCACGACAAATGCAAGATCGATCTTCTCACCGACCAGCGTTTCAATCTCCTTTTGATAATCGCCGCGCATCATCCGGTTATACGCATCATCTTCCTCTTCCCAGTGCCACCAGTTCAGATCCCCTGCATGATAAATGATCCTGTCTTCGCATCTTACCAGAAAGGCAACCCCTTCATCGGTTGAGCGCAGACTTTTTACCTTTGTATCCCCGACAGTAATCTCATCCCTTTTTCGCATGAAATGTTCCGATTCACGCTGCTCCTTTTTCGCAATTCTGATATCCTTCGGGAAAACATATTCCACATCCGGATACACATCCGCAAGCTTCAGGATCTCTCTGTTAAAATGATCCGGATGGGAATGGCTGGCAAATACCAACAGCTTCTTCGCTGGATCAAACTCCGGCATCGTTCCTTCATAATAGTCAAATAATAGAATATGGGATTCCAGTTCCACTGAAAATCCGCTGTGTCCGATATACGTCACCCTCATCTGTCTGCCTACTCCTCAACATCATCATGTTCACCGACTGCCGTCTCTGTCGCATAAACAATCTCCGGAAGAACATATTCCAGACACTCTTTAATGATCTTCGGACTTCCCGGAAGATTGACGATCAGGGATTTACCCCGGATACCTGCTGTTCCTCTCGTCAGCATTGCCCTTTTTCTGGTCCGTGTCATAAAAAGACGCATCGACTCTCCGATCCCCGGAATCTCCTTATCGACCACTGCCTTTGTCGCTTCCGGAACACAGTCCTCTTCTCTGCATCCGATCCCACCGATCGTAAGGATCAGATCTGCCATCTGTGCATCCGCGATCTTCGCAAGGATCTTGCGGATAACCTCCCTGTCATTTGGTACCGGCTGTACAAGCTCTGTCTTGAAGCTGACCTGATCGAGCACTCTTCGCACGATTGGCGAACACGTATCATCCTTCTGTTTTCTGTATATCATGGTGTCTGCTGATACAATTGCTACTTTCATAGATGTCCCTCTTTTCTTTTCTCCTCACGTATAGATTTCATGGTATCTTATATGACCATTCATTCCATGAAAATGTATCCCCTAACGTATAGACTTTAGTATAACATACTCTCGGATTGCCATGCAAGTTTCCCGCCGTCAATCGAATTGATTTAAGAAAAATTTTAGATAATGATGCAAACCATACCTCCGTTGCTGTCATTGACGATCTTCTGCATGGTGTCCTGCAGTTTTGCCTGACTCTCATCTCCGATCATGGCGATCTTGTTTCGCACGCCATCCATCACCAGCTCTTCGATCGATTTTCCGAAAATATTGGTTCCCCAGACTCCATCCGGGCTCTTTGCCGCCTCGTTGATATAATTTACCAGATCCTTTGCCTGCTGCTCACTCCCCACAATCGGCGCGATCTCGGTCTCAATGTTAGCTCGGATCATATGGATAGAAGGTGCTTCCGAACGGATCTTTACTCCGTATTTATTGCCCTGCCGGATTACCACTGGATCGTCCAGCCGGATTTCTTCTCTTGTCGCGCTGACTACACCGTAGCCTTTCATTTTAACCGAAGCAAGTGCATCTTTGACACTTTCATATTCTTTCTGGAGCATGGCAAGATTACGCACTGTATGGATCAGATCATATTCCCCGCTGATCTGCGTTCCGGTCAGATCACTTAACATTTCATAATAACAGCCATCTTCTACCTTGATTTCAACCGAGATTTCACCGGTATCCATGGACACACCTGTTACATTTACTGCATTTATGTAGGTACTCTGCTCCGGCTTCCGGATCTCCATCGCATCCCGGATTTCTCCGATTCTGCCCATGACTTCTCTTGCATAAGATACCAGCTCTTCCCGGACCTTGTGATCTGCTGTAAGTATTTCCACCCATTTTGGAAGGAAAAATTTTACTTCTGTGACCGGAAATGCAAAGAGCACATTTTCCATGATCCGGTGGATATCTTCTTCCCGTAGCTGTTCACAGTTGACCGGAAGTGCCGTTACCTGATATTCTTTCTGGATTTCTTCTGCCACGTTTTTTGCCTCTGCGCTGTACGGTTTCCGGGTATTGACCAAGACCACGAACGGCTTGCCAATGCTTTTCAGCTCCTGGATTGTTTTCTTTTCTGCCGCCCGGTAGCTGTTTCTGGGAAGCTCTCCGATACTTCCGTCTGTCGTCACAACAATCCCGATCGTGGAGTGGTCATGGATTACCTTTTTCGTCCCGATTTCTGCCGCCTTTGTAAACGGAATTTCTTTTTCGTTCCACGGCGTTTTCACCAGACGTTCTGCTCCATTTTCCATGTGACCGGCGGCTCCCTCCACCATATAGCCCACACAATCGATCAGACGCACCAGCACACTCACATCCTTTGCGAGCTGGATTTCGGCAGCTTCTTTTGGCACAAATTTCGGCTCCGTTGTCATGATGCTCTTCCCTGACGCAGACTGTGGAAGCTCATCCACCGTCCGCTCTTTTGCATGCTCATCGGTCATTTTCGGCAGCACCAGCACATCCATAAAACGCTTGATAAAGGTTGATTTGCCACTCCGTACCGGTCCTACCACACCCAGATAGATCTCTCCATTCGTCCGGCACTGTATATCCTTGTATAAATCAAATGTATCCATACACTGTCCCCCTTTGATTGCTGATACAGTGTATGCGGGCTTTCCCCGGTTTAGAACAACTATACTGCCAGTTCACTTTTACTTTCTTGCCATCAATTTCAAAATCGGGTATGATAAATGGTAACAAAAAAGCGTATTACAGGCACGTAATGCCTTTCATTTATCCGAAAATCCTATCGGGATTTTCTTACAGTCAAAAAAGGAGGTATCCTATGCACGTAGGAAGAAAAGCACAAAAAAGAGAAAAAAAAGCCATGTCTGTCTCCCTGTACGGGAATCTGTTTTTCGTTATCGTTGAGATCGTCATGGCAATCTACACCAGTTCCCAGGCAGTTCTTCTGGACGCAATCTATGACGGAGTCGAGTTCTGCATGCTCCTGCCGTCGCTTTTTCTGATTCCGCTACTTTACAAGCCATCCAATGAAAAGCACCCGTTCGGTTATATGCAGATTGAATCTATGTTTGTCGTTGTCAAGGGCATTACCATGACTGGCGTTACCGTCGGGCTGATCCTGAACAATATCGAAATCATGATCCATGGTGGCAGAAAAGTCGCTTTTGATACCATTGCCTGGTTTGAATTATTTGCATTTTTTCTGGGAATTACCGTATCCATTTATCTCAAATATAAGAATCGTCTGATGGATTCCCCACTGATCACAATGGAAATGGAAGGCTGGGAGATCGACAGTATTGCCTCTTTCGGTATGGCAATTGCCTTCTTTCTTCCGGTTCTGCTGCCTTTTCCATGGTTCAGACCCATAACACCTTATCTTGACCAGATCATTACCGTCACCCTGTCCATCTTTATGCTGCCGACGCCGATAAAGACGGTAATAACCGGACTTCGGGATCTGTTCCTGATCCCGCCGGAGGAAGAGACTGTTGATGAAATTAAAGAAACGATCGAACCTGTCCTAAATGCCTATGGTTACAAAAAACTCTACTATGACATTCTCCGTACTGGAAGAAAGCTCTGGATCAGTGTTTACATCACCTTTGACAAAGATCTGGTTTCCATTACCCGGTTTAAGATCGTACAGAATTTCTGTATCCAGGCTCTTGCGAAAAAATATACGGATTTTTATTTTGAACTTCTGCCGGATATTGTGTTTACCACGGATGATGAGGCATTGACCAATCATATCGTAAACCAGTCGGAAGAAGTGGATCAGAATGCAAAATTTGCAGACTGAATTATCTGATCTTTATTTTTTAAAAATACTCATTTTCCAAGAAAAGCTGCCTTAAACGGCAGCTTTTCCTTTAAATTCTTTGATTGGATTCTTGATAAATTTTATGTACTGCTTTCTCAGCCATTCGATCAGCTTCGTCAGATACCGAAGTACCGGCTCGGTCGCGATAGAGAATACTACAAAAAGCATAATGCATTTTCTGGACATTCCCGTAATCGCAAATAACTGTGGCAGGAAGATACTGCATCCTAACAGTCCGATCACGCATCCGATCCAGACGATCATACGCAGTGCATTCATCGGCTGGCAGATCCTGTAAAGGATCATGAATCCGACAATTGCAAGCAGCATTGTCGCCGCCGTAGAAATATCTTTGGATGCAACTCCGAACGTCTGTCCAAATACAACCAGCGCACCAACCGCAAGTACATCCGTAAGTCCTGCCGGAAGTGCCTTTAAAAACACATTGGTCAGGAAGTGTCCCTTAATGATATCCCGGTTCGGCTGCAGTGCCAGGAAGAATGCCGGAATACCGATCGTATACATGCTGATCAGCGATACCTGGGATGGCTCCAGCGGATAGGTAATCATAAAGACTGCCGAGAAAATTGCAAGCAGGAAGGAAAAAATATTCTTCACCAGGAACAGACTTGCTGAACGCTGAATGTTATTGACAACTCTTCTTCCTTCCAGAACAACCTCCGGCATCCTTGAAAAATCGGATTCCAGAAGTACCACCTGGGACGCCTGGACCGCCGCATCGCTTCCTGATGCCATCGCCACCGAACAGTCTGCATCCTTCAGGGCAAGTACATCATTAACACCATCACCGGTCATAGCGACCGTCATTCCCTGCTTTTTCAGTGCCTGCACAAACTGTCTTTTCTGTTTCGGGATTACCCTTCCGAAGACCGTATATTTGCTCACCGCAAGGGCAATATCTTCTTCGGTCTTTAATGTTCCCGCATCCACGTAATTCTCTGCGCCTTCAATTCCGGCCTGCTTCGCAGTCTCCGATACGGTGATCGGATTATCACCCGAAATAACTTTTATCGCAACACCCTGGTCCGCAAAATATTTGAAAGTCGCAGGCGCTTCTTCCCTGACTTTATTGAGAAGGAGGACATAACCAAGCGGCGTTACCGTTCCAGTCAGCGGCTTACCATCCGGCTCTCCATCATAGCTTCCAAATACCAGTACACGGAACCCCCTGGACGTATACTGTTCTATTCTTCCCTGATACTTTGTATAATCCTCACGCAGGACAAATTCCGGTGCACCAAGCACATATGCCTGATCTTTGAAAATTACTCCGCTGTATTTGACCGTGGAAGAAAAAGGAATCACTTTTTCCGGCACTTTATCTGAATGCTCTGTAAAATGTTCTTGCATCGCATGCATCGTGCTGTTATCCGCGTCCATTCCTTTGACAAAATCGCCGATCATCCGGTTCAGATCCGGCATCTTTTCTTCGTCATAGGCCTTGGCTTTCACCACTTCACTGACACACATACTGTCTTCTGTGATCGTACCTGTCTTGTCAACACAAAGCACATTTACCCGCGCCAGAGTCTCGATACTCTTCATATCATGGAGCAATACCCTTTTCGATGCAAGACGCATTGCACTTACCGCAAGTGCCACACTTGCAAGAAGATATAATCCTTCCGGGATCATGCCGATCACTGCAGCAACCATGGAGATAATACTCTGCCGGAAGCTGTCGTGATTATAGAAATAACTCTGCACAAACAAAATGATTCCTATCGGGATCAGTGCGATTCCGACCATTTTTACCAGCTTGTCCAGGGAACGGATCATCTCCGACTGTTCCCCCTGCTGCATGGCTTTTGCTTCCAGAGTCAGCTGTGAAATATAGGAATCCGCTCCAACCTTGTCCAGGCGTGCATGACAGCTTCCTGCTACCACAAAACTACCTGACATCAGACGGTCTCCACGCTTTTTCGTGATCTCATCAGATTCACCGGTAAGTAAAGATTCATTGACCTGAACCTCGCCAGCCTCAACAACCGCATCTGCACAGATCTGGTTCCCTGCGCGAAATACAACAATGTCGTCCACAACCAGCCGATCCGCCTCCAGATTCAGCGATACCCCTCCACGGATTACTTCCGCGTGCGGTGCATTCAGCATGGTCAGCCTATCCAGTACTTTCTTGGAACGGATCTCCTGAATGATCCCGATCAGTGTATTGCAGATGATGACCGGCAGGAATGTCAGATTTCGAAAAGAACCTACCAGGCACAGCAGAATCGCCAGAATCAGAAAGATCAGGTTGAAATAGGTAAATATATTATTATGAACAATCTCTTTTGTCGTAAGTCCCGGTGGAGCAACCTCATCATTGGTCCAGCCATTCTCTTCCCTTATCCGAATCTGCTCGGGATTAAGACCTACCCGGTAGTCCGGAACCACACGCTGGATCTCGCCGCGAACGACTTCTTCCTCTTGTGTTTCTTTTTCTTTTTTTCCGAATTTCATACAAAAAATCCTCCTGTATACACGTCATTATACGCCTATACGGAAGGATTTTCCATTAAGACTTTATGAAATTTCTTTGAAACTTTAATCCCACGGAAGGTTACTGTATTCGCTGCGCCCGTCACGCATCATCAGTTCACTTACCGCATCCTTTGCGGGTTTGCCTTCAAAAAGTACCTGATTGACCTTTTCCACGATCGGCATGGATACCTCATATTTTTCAGCCAGCTCTCTTGCCGCTTTTGCTGAATACACACCCTCAACTACCATCTTGACCTCAGCCATCGCTTCTTCCATCGTCATTCCCTCACCGATCAGAACACCTGCCTTACGGTTACGACTGTGCTTACTTGCACAGGTGACGATCAGATCACCGATTCCGGTAAGTCCGGTAAAGGATTCCAGCTTTCCGCCCATCTTTACACCAAGTCTTGTGATCTCCGCAATTCCTCTGGTGATCAGTGCAGCTTTGGTGTTATCCCCGTATCCTAGTCCATCTGCAACTCCGGCTGCAAGTGCGATTACATTTTTCAGGGAACCGCCAAGCTCAATTCCTTTAATATCCGGGCTTGTGTAGACACGGAATACATCATTCATGAAAATTTTCTGCAGATAAATGGCGGTTTCTTCTGTCTCTGCTCCGACTACAACCGTTGTCGGAAGTTCGCGGCTTACTTCTTCTGCGTGACTTGGACCAGAAAGAACAGCTACATTTGCCTGCGGAATCTCTTCTTCAATCTGCTCAGAAAGTGTCTTTAAAGTACCCTCTTCAATTCCTTTTGCCACATTGACCAGAATTTGCTCTTCCTTTACATACGGGCACATTTTCTTCGCCGTAGCTCTGGTTGCCATAGACGGAACTGCAAGAACGACCACATCTTTTCCTTCCACACTTCCCTGCAGATCTGTTGTGATCTCGATCTCCTCCGGGATATGAACGCCCGGAAGCTTACTTGGATTTTCCCGCTTTTCTCTGATCTCATCTGCTTCTTCTTTTAAATAAGACCAGATGGTTACATGATGTCCGTTTTTATTCAGTACCAGGGCCAGAGCCGTTCCCCAGCTTCCTGAACCGATAACTCCGATTTCTGCCATAAATTATTACCTCTTATTTTTCTTTTTTGAAAAACTGATCTTGCTCTCTGTACCATTTCTCAGACGTCCGATATTTGCACGGTGACGGATAAATGCAGAAAGAACAAAAAGTGCTCCGATTCCATACATTTCAAACAGATACTTCTGCGCCATTCCAAACATTCCCATCTGTCCGTCAACGACGAGTCCGACAAGGAACAGTACGGAAATCACCAGCGATCCCAGTGATACATAACGTGTCACGGCAACAATTACGATAAACACGATCAAACATACTGCCGCAATCCGAATATCTGTAGATAAGATCATACCTGCCGTAACTGCAATTCCCTTTCCGCCCTTGAACTTCAGATAGAATGGAAAATTATGTCCGAGCACTGCCCCAAAACCTGTATACAGCGAAAGGAGCGGTAAAATATCTGCGTGAGACTGTCCGTAAATTCCGCGGACCACCAGAACTGCGATCACGCATTTGAAGCAGTCACCTAGCAGGGTGATCATTCCGGCTTTGATTCCCATGGTGCGAAGTGCATTGGTAGAACCTGCATTTCCGCTTCCCATCTTGCGGATATCTACCCCCTGAGTTTTTCCATAGAAATAGCCGGTCTGAAACAGACCAAATATATAGCCGATCAGCAAACATACAAGACGTTCCATCTTATTTGTCCTTCTCCTTTCTCTCCCTGATAAAGAATTTAAGAGACGTTCCACGGAAGCCAAACGCTTCACGGATCTTATTCTCCAGATATCTCGTATAAGAGAAATGCATCAGTTCTTTATCATTTACAAAGATGACAAATGTCGGCGGTTTGACCGCTACCTGGGTAATATAGTAAAGTTTCAGCCGTTTTCCCTTATCTGACGGCGGCTGCTGCATTGCAACAGCTTCGGTCATGATCTCGTTAAGGACACCCGTAGCCACACGGAGCGTCTGGTTCTCAATAACGGTGTCGATCATGTCAAAGAGCTTCGGAAGTCTCTGGCCTGTCAGTGCAGACACATACATGATCTCTGCGTAAGGCAGGAAAGACAGCACCATCCTGATCTGATGCTCATATTCCCTCGTGGTCTTATCGTTCTTTTCAATGGCATCCCATTTATTTACAACAATGATGACACCTTTTCCACGCTCATGTGCGATTCCTGCGATCTTGGCATCCTGCTCGGTTACTCCTTCTGCCGCATCGATCACAACCAGGACCACATCCGCTCTTTCTACTGCCGTAACTGTACGGATAATACTGTAGCGCTCCAGTTCCTCTTTGATCTTATTCTTACGGCGAAGTCCTGCTGTATCAATGAATACATACTCTTTTCCATTGTGCATTACTTCCGTGTCAATGGCATCTCTTGTAGTTCCGGCAATATCGGATACGATCACACGGTCTTTTCCGATCAGACGGTTGATGATCGAAGACTTCCCGACGTTCGGTTTCCCAACGATCGCAACTCTCGGACGGTCATCTTCCTCTTCCTGGCCTGCCCCTTCCGGAAAATATGCCAGAACCTTATCCAGCATATCTCCGATTCCAATTCGTTCCGATGCTGAGATCGGAACCGGATCTCCGATTCCCAGATTATAAAATTCATACACATCCGGCATCATCTTGTTAAAATTGTCCACTTTATTGACAACAAGGATGACTGGCTTGTGGGAGCGGCGGAGCATATCTGCCACTTTTGAATCGGAATCTACAAGTCCCTGCTTTACATCTGTCATAAACAGGATCACATCTGCAGTGTCAATGGCGATCTGTGCCTGCTCTCTCATCTGGGAGAGGATCACATCTCGGCTGTCCGGCTCGATTCCACCGGTATCGATCAACGTAAATTCTTTATCGAGCCAATTCACTTCTGCATAAATTCTGTCGCGGGTAACACCCGGCGTATCTTTAACGATTGCTATCTTTTCTCCTGCCAGTGCGTTAAAAAGCGTCGACTTTCCAACGTTCGGCCGCCCTACAATGGCAACAACTGGTTTACTCATATTTTCTTCCTCCTGATATTTATTCGGAATTCTGCTTCTATATCATACTAGATTTCTTCAAAAAATGCAATTTTTTAACGCCTCTTTCTTGTCATTGCTTTTAAATAATGGTATAAAAGATAAGTAAGATTAGATAAAAAGCACTTAAAACGCTTATTATAAGGAGGCACTCATGACAAATATCGAACTTATGGAAAAAGCTCTTCCGACAGCACCACTTAAAATTGCTGCCCTGGAAAGCTGCAAGGATCTGGCAGAAAAAGTGGACCAGTACATCGTATCGTTCCGCAAAAATTCTCTGCATGATTTTCTGGATCCTGCAATCTATTCATCTTATGAAGCAGATTCTTATCTTGCAAAGAACAGTTGCCCACGTTTTGGTTCGGGGGAAGCAAAGGGAATGTTTGGCGAAAGTATCCGCGGAAAAGATCTCTTTATTATGGTGGATGTCTGCAACTACAGCCTGACATACACAGTAAACGGACATATCAATCATATGTCACCGGATGATCACTATCAGGATCTGAAGCGTATCATCTCCGCTTCTACAGGAAAGGCACACCGTGTAAATGTAATTATGCCATTCCTTTACGAAAGCCGCCAGCACAAGAGAACCAAACGTGAATCTCTGGACTGTGCAATGGCTCTGGAAGAATTAACCGCAATGGGTGTATCTAACATTCTGACATTTGACGCACACGATCCGCGTGTACAGAATGCGATCCCACTCAATGGTTTCGACAGCTTCAACCCTCTGTATCAGTTCATCAAAGCTCTGTTTAAAGCAGAACCGGATCTGAAAGCAGACAAAGACCATCTGATGATCATCAGCCCGGATGAAGGTGCAATGCAAAGAGCCGTATACTTCTCCAACGTACTCGGTGTTGATATGGGTATGTTCTACAAACGCCGTGATTATTCTACCATCGTAAATGGTAAAAATCCGATCGTTGCACATGAATTCTTAGGTGACGATGTACATGGAAAGACCGTTATCATCATCGATGACATGATTTCTTCCGGTGAAAGTATGCTGGATGTTACCAGGCAGTTAAAAGACCGCGGAGCTGAGCGTGTATTTGTATGTACTACTTTTGGTCTCTTCACAGAAGGTCTTGACAAGTTCGATGAATATTATGAAAAGGGCTATCTGGACAGACTGATCACAACCAATCTGACCTATCTGCCTCCTCAGCTTCATGATAAACCGTATTTCATTGAAGCAGATATGAGTAAGTTCCTTGCACTGATCATTGATTCGATGAATCATTCTACATCTATTAGTGCGGTTATGAATCCGACGGATAAGATTCATGATTTGCTTGCGAAGAGAAATATGAGATAAAATTTGTTGGCGGGAAAGTAAGTTTAATTGACGGACGGACGCTGCAAGAAAATATAAAAATGCCGTAAAATCAGTATTTTTCATGATTTTACGGCATTTTTATTTTTTATACTATCCTGTCCCCATCAAAGAATTCCTGTCCGGTCGGGTATGTATAGGAATCTCCGATTTCATGGAGAAGGACGACTTTTAATTTATTATTCAGTGTTTTTTTATCCAGCTTGATTGCTTCGGTAAGCTGTGGGAGTGGGACATCGGCTTTTACCGGAAGTTTATAAGCTTCCAGGACTTTCCGGATGTGCTCGGCTTCGCCTTTTTTGGTGAGTCCTTTCTCTTCAGCAATCTTTGTGATCTGGTACATTCCGATGGCTACGGCTTCACCGTGGCTTTCTCTTTCATAGTGGAAGTGCTGCTCAATGGTGTGGGCAAGGGTATGTCCGAAGTTCAGGAGAATCCTCTCTCCGGTATCAAACTCGTCTTCTTCCACAACGCGGCGTTTGATATCGACACAGGTTGCGATCACATCGGTTAAATGCTCTTTCAGATTCTCATAGCATCCGCATTTTTCCAGAAGATCAAAAAGCTTGCGGTCTTTGATGCATCCGTATTTGATAACCTCCCCCATGCCATCCGTCACGTAACGCTCCGGCAAGGTTTCCAGCACATCCGGATCGATCAGTACCATCTTCGGCTGATAAAAAGCACCTACCAGGTTCTTACCCTGTGGAAGATCGACTGCAACTTTTCCACCAACAGAAGAATCTACCTGTGCAAGAATGGAAGTTGGAATCTGTACGAACTTGATTCCTCTAAGAAAGGTCGCTGCCACAAATCCGGCAAGGTCTCCTACCACTCCACCGCCAAGTGCAACGATCAGGTCTGTTCTGGAAATCTTTGCTTCCAGAAGAGAGCTGTATACCCCCGGAAGGGTTTCGAATGCTTTTGACGGTTCTCCATGTGGAATCACGGTTTCCGCACACTCATATTTTTCAGAAAGATTTTTCTTAAGCGCTTCTCCATAATAAGAATAAACTCTGTCATCGGAAATGATCATGATCTTTGATCCCTGATATACTTCCGCTATTCTTTCTGCCGCTTCTTTCAGAATTCCTCTTTCAATATAGATCGGATAGCTGTGTTCCTTTAAATCTACCGTCATTTTCATCGTTTTGTTCCTCCCAGGCTGCTGTTTTTTACATTTCTTTACCGACTGCTTTTGCGATTCCGGTAATCTCTTTTAACAGTGTATCATATTTTTCCGGTTTCAGCGACTGTGCTCCGTCACAAAGTGCTGTTTCCGGACTGTTATGCACTTCGATGATCAGCCCGTCCGCTCCTGCTGCAACTGATGCTTTTGCCATCGGATCAACCAGCCACCATTTTCCTCCTGCGTGGCTCGGGTCTACAACTACCGGAAGATGGCTGAGTTTTCTTACTACCGGAATAGACTGAAGATCCAGTGTATTTCTGGTATAAGTCTCGAAGGTACGGATTCCTCTTTCGCAGAGGATAACATTTGGATTTCCGGATGCCATAATGTATTCTGCTGACATCATCCATTCTTCGTAAGTTGCATTAAGTCCTCTCTTCAAAAGGATCGGTCTCTTTGTCTGTCCGAGCTGTTTTAACAGGTCATAGTTCTGCATGTTACGTGCACCGATCTGGATCAGGTCTACCTTTTCATCGAAGATTTCCAGATATTCCGGTGACATCAGCTCTGTTACGATCGGAAGCCCTGTCTCTTCTCTTGCTGCACATAAGATTTCCAGACCTTCAAGGCCCAGTCCCTGGAATGAATATGGGCTTGTTCTCGGCTTGAATGCACCACCACGGAGCATATTTGCACCGGATGCCTTAACAGCCTTTGCGATCTCGATCACCTGCTCTTCTGACTCCACAGAACAAGGTCCGGCGATCAGTGCCAGATGTCCGCCACCAACTTTGACACCAGATACATCTACGATGGTATCGTCCGGATGGAATGCACGGTTTACAAGTTTATAAGGTTCCTGTACATGCATAACTTTCTCAACAGAAGAGTCTACTTCGAAAAGCTTTGGATCCACACGGACCGTATCGCCGATACAGCCGATAATTGTAAGATCCTCACCTTTTACAGTATGTACTTCCAGTCCCTTTGCACGGACCATATTCTCAACTCGTTTTACGTTTTCATCACTTGTTCTTGGTTTTAATACGATAATCATAATCTTTTTCCCTTTCTCTTCTCTCTACTAATCATCGAATATGTCTTTTAGAAGTTTCTTCGGAATTTCCTATGAAACAAAAAACCCCCGTCTTCTGTAAAAACAGAGGACGAGAGTATTATATACTTCGTGGTTCCACCTCATTTTACAATTGTCTCACGACAACTGCCTCGTCAGGTACGTCGTTCATAACGGTTATACCCTTGCAGATAACGGCTGCTACCGGAAATACCTATTAACAATTCTTCAAAAGAATGCATTCAGTATCCTACTCCAAGAGGAATTCAATATAATCTTCGGTATCCTTCTTCCACCGATAAAGGACTCTCTGTGACGTCTTATTATATTTACTACTTCTTTTCATTGTATTTTGATAGTAGAATATGTAATTTTTAAAATCTATAGCTTATGTTACACGAATCAATAGGCTTTGTCAATCATTTTTCAGCAAATTAACGCGAGAAATATTTTTCTTTGATAATATCAACCGGCATTTCTTTTCCTGTCCAGAGTTCAAATGATGCAGCACCCTGATATAACAGCATGTTCAGACCGTTCAGTGTCTGGCATCCTGCTGCTTTTGCTTTCTTCAGGAATAACGTTTCTTCCGGATTGTAGATTACATCAAATACAAACAGATCTTTTCTGAACACACTGTCATCTGTGATGATACATCTGTCTGTCTTCGGTGCCATACCGATAGAAGTTCCGTTTACCAGAATTGCACTTTCTGCGATCTCCTTTTTGAGGACTTCCGGGTCAGAGAAGTCATAGAGGTTGATCTTGCAGTCTGTCTTCTCATGAAGTTTCTCGATTGTCTTCTCCGCACGTGTGAAGAATTCATCACGGATGTTGAATACCGAAATCTCTGCTACTTTGTCAAGTGCTGCCTGGATCAGAATCGCTGCTGCGGCTCCACCCGCTCCAAGAAGTGTCATCTTCTTGCCAATGATATCAACGCCTGTCTCACTGACTGCACGCATGAATCCAATTCCGTCTGTCGTATAACCTGTCAGGACACCGTTATCATTTACAACAGTGTTGACCGCCCCACCGATCTCAGATGCCGGTGAAAGTTTATCAGCCAGTGAGCACATCAGATTCTTGTCAGGCATAGTCAGGTTGAATCCTCTGACTCCCATGACTTTCAGACCATCTACTGCTGTCTTTAAGTTATCTGTTCCAACATCAAATGCCAAATATGCGTAATCCAGCTCCAGCTGGCGAAATGCCTCGTTATGCATCATTGGGGAAATGCTGTGTGCTACCGGACTCCCCAGTAATCCGGTAAGGACTGTATGTCCTGTAATCTCGTATGCCATTATCTCTTCCTCCTACGTTACATTTTCACACTGTAAAGTGCTACTTTTGTCCTTTATCATACCATATTTTTCAAAATACGCAAGCATCGTTATAAAAAAGACGATATTTTCTGCCTTTGAAAAAACATTTTGAAAAAATTTGAATACCAAATAAGAATGAATGTTCCTATGTAACAAAAAGAGTATCACGTTTCTTCTTGTTCACGTGATACTCTTTCTTTCATGGCTTCTGACTGTTACTGCTGATATACGTTTTACTTTTTCATTTACAATCTGTTTTATTTTACACCATGGTCCACCTGGTACATATGCGAAATCAGGCGGAATATCTGACTGGTATATCCCCATTCATTATCATAAAAACTGATCAGTTTGAAAAAATGACCGTTTACCTGGATTCCTTCCCTTGCATCAAAAGAGGATGCGTGATTATCTCCGATAAAATCGGAAGAAACAACTTCATCATCCACATAATCCAGAATCTCCTTAAGAGTTGTTTCGGAAGCTTCCTTCATTTTCTTGCAGATATCTTCATAAGTGGTTTCTGTCTTCAACGCGACATTCAGATCCACAATGGATACATCTGAAGTCGGTACACGATAAGAAATTCCATTCATGCGGTCCTTTAACGCCGGAATAACAAGTGAGATTGCTTTTGCAGCTCCTGTTGAAGATGGGATCAGATTTCCGAATACAGCACGACCTGTACGCCAGTCTTTCAGCGAACGGCAGTCAACTACCTTCTGTTTTGCTGTAGCTGAATGGATAGTAGACATCAGACCATACTCTATTCCATAATTATCCTCCAATACCTTACAGATCGGTGCAAGACAGTTTGTTGTGCAAGATGCATTTGAAACGACCTGCATAGATGACTGATAGAGTTCATGATTCACTCCCATTACAAATGTCGGTGTGTCCTGATCTTTAGCCGGTGCAGAGATGACCACTTTCTTTGCTCCACCCCGGATATGTGCCATTGCTTTTTCTGTCGTACAGTAAGCACCTGTCGCATCTATAATGTATTCTGCTCCACACTCTCCCCACGGAATGTCAGCAGCATCATTTTCTGAATACACTCGAATCTTCTCGCCATTTACAACAATTCCATCCTCATATTTTTCCAGACTTCCCTGGAAACGTCCAAAGATCGAATCGTAACGGATCATATAAATCATATAATCCAGATCTGCGTTTCTCACATTAATCCCACAAATTTTAAATTTTTCCGGCTGATTGATGGCAATGCGGAATGCAACTCTTCCAATACGTCCAAATCCGTTTATGCCGATTGTTATTGCCATATTAAATACCTCCCTGTATATGACATATTGATACTCTTTGTATCTTCTTCCCTTGCAATAACAGTCCGCCACAATCTATTGCGAGTGTAACACACTTTTTTTTGAAATGCTACTGAAATGGCAGTAATTAATCATTTAACAGGATTCTTATTTTTTTAACAGGATTCCTATTTTTTTAACAAAAAAGGATGCGCTTTTCCAAACGCACCCTCTGTCACTTTTTATGCAATTACTCTGACTTTCAGAACGCTCTCGATCATTTCCAGACCTTTTACCACGTCTTCTGTCACATCATTATCCACATCGATCATCGTATATGCATAGCTGCCACGGCTCTTATTCGTCATATCATCGATATTGACATTATCCTTTGCCAGAAGCGCAGTAAACTGACCGATCATATTCGGAATATTTCTGTGCAGAATCGTAATTCTTGTTTTATCCCTTACCCCCATATCGCATGCCGGGAAATTGACAGAATTACGGATATTTCCATTTTCCAGGAAATCCTTCAGCTCTTCTACTGCCATCTTTGCACAATTGTCTTCTGATTCAGCAGTTGACGCTCCCAGATGCGGAATGACAATCGCATGCTTTACTCCTGCGATCTCCGGTGTCGGGAAGTCAGTTACATAGCGTCCGACTTTTCCTCCAACAAGTGCATCCACAATGTCTTCGCTGTTCACCAGTACATCTCTTGCAAAGTTCAGGATCACAACGCCCTCTTTCATCAGACTGATGGCATTCTTATTGATCATACCCTTGGTATCTTCCAGTGCCGGTACATGGATTGTGATATAATCACACTCCTTGTAGATCTCATCTACATTCTTAGTGTGATGGATGCTTCTTGAAAGTCTCCATGCGGAATCTACAGAAACATATGGATCATAACCATACACTTCCATCCCAAGATGTGTAGCCGCATTGGCAACCAGGACACCGATTGCACCAAGGCCGATCACACCAAGCTTCTTTCCCTGGATCTCACAGCCTGCAAATGCTTTTTTCGCTTTTTCTGCATCTTTGGCAATATTGCCATCCTCTTCGTTCTCCTGTACCCAGTTGATACCTCCAAGGATATCTCTGGATGCAAGCAGCATACCGGCGATCACCAGCTCTTTTACACCATTGGCATTTGCCCCTGGTGTATTAAATACAACGATTCCCTGCTCCGCACATTTGTCCAGTGGAATATTATTTACACCGGCTCCGGCACGGGCAATCGCTTTTAAATCTTTATCAAATTCCAGTTCATGCATTCCGGCACTTCTTACAAGTACCGCATCTGCTCCTGCCATCTCACCGGCAGGTACATAGTCATCACTGAATTTCTCTAGTCCAACAGGAGAAATCGGATTTAAGCAAAAATATTTATACATATTACAGATTCTCCTCCTCAAACTTCTTCATAAATGCAACCAGGGCTTCCACGCCTTCGTATGGCATTGCGTTGTAAATACTTGCACGCATACCACCAACAGTACGGTGTCCTTTCAGGTTCTCAAGACCTGCTTCTTTTGCCTCTTTTACAAATTTGGCATCCAGCTCGTCACTGCCTGTCACAAATGGTACATTCATAAGAGAACGGTCTTTCTTTTCTACCGTACCTTTGAACAATTTGCTCTGATCCAGGTAGTCATAGAGCAGTTTGGCTTTCTTTTCGTTGCGTTCTTTCATAACTTCCAGTCCGCCCATCTTTTTCAGCCATTTAAATACCTTACCGCAGATATAGATTCCATATGCCGGCGGTGTATTGTAAAGAGAACCTGCGTCTGCATGTGTCTTGTATGTAAGCATAGTCGGTGTTCCCGGAAGTACATCCTCCGTAATCAGATCTTCGCGGATGATCGCGATAACAACACCCGCTGGTCCGACATTCTTCTGGACTCCACCATAGATGAGACCATATTTTGTCACATCTACAGGCTCGGACAGGAAACAGGATGATACATCTGCTACCAGTGTCTTGCCTTTCGTGTTCGGAAGTTCCTTAAATTTGGTTCCGTAAATTGTATTATTTTCGCAGATATATACATAATCTGCATCTTCATCAACCGGCAGATCCGAACAGTCAGGAATGTACGAAAAGGTTTTATCCTCGGACGATGCGATCTTATTCACCTTTCCATATTTGGATGCCTCGGCAGCTGCCTTTTTAGCCCACTGCCCGGTAACAATATAATCCGCTACTTTGTTCTTCATCAGATTCATTGGAATCATTGCAAACTGCTGGCTTGCGCCACCCTGAAGGAACAGTACTTTGTAATTATCCGGGATTCCCATCAAATCACGAAGATCCTGTTCAGCGGTTTCAATGATTTCAGCAAAAGCTTTCGAGCGATGACTCATCTCCATAACGGACATTCCACATCCTTTGTAATCCAGCATCTCATCTGCTGCTTCTCGTAAAACTTCTTCCGGCAGTACTGCCGGTCCTGCTGAAAAATTGTAAACTCGTTTCATATTACTCCTCCATTCCTGCTCTGCGTATCTGTCGCTGCATATGTTTTTTAGTTTGTCTGCTGTTTTTCCTGCAGATCCTTCTCGTCAAAAGCTTCACTGATCGGAGCACCCGGAGCAACCATCGGCCATACCTTGTCATCGCTGTCGATCTGGCAGTCAATCACCACCGGACCGCCTGCATTTAAAGCAAACTTAAATGCATCTGCGAATTCTTCTCTGGTCGTAGCTCTTACCGCTTTCGCCCCCATCGCTTCTGCGAGTTTCACAAAATCTACTGCATCATTCAGAACAGTTGCTGAATAGCGCTGTCCGTAAAACAGATTCTGCCACTGTCTTACCATACCAAGCACATGGTTGTTCACTACAACCTGGATAATTGGAATGTTATAACGCGCCGCTGTTGCAACTTCATTCATATTCATACGGAAGCATCCGTCTCCGGCGATATTGACTACTGTCTTCTCCGGTCTGCCCATCTTGGCTCCGATTGCGGCTCCAAGACCGTATCCCATGGTTCCAAGACCACCTGACGTAAGCAGTGTTCTCGGTTTTGTGAATTTATAATACTGCGCTGCCCACATCTGATGTTGTCCAACTTCTGTGACGATGATCGCATCACCTTCTGTCTGTTTGTAAATCTCTTCGATCACATACGGACCGGTCAGACTTTCCGGATGATAGGCAAGCGGGTATTTTGCTTTATATTCCTGGATCTTTTTGATCCACTCGGTGTGTTCCTGCTGTGGCAGTTTTTCATTAACTGCCGCAAGCACTTCTTTGATATCTCCAACCACACCTTCATCGATAATGACATTCTTGTTCATCTCTGCCACATCAATATCAAACTGGAGAATCTTTGCATTACTTGCAAATTTATTTGGATTACCTGTGACACGATCGGAGAATCTTGCACCGACTACGATCAGAAGATCACATTCACTGACTCCAAAGTTCGATGTCTTGGTACCATGCATACCAAGCATTCCTGTATAAAGTTCATCAGTTCCCGGAAATGCACCTTTTCCCATCAGGGAATCACATACCGGACACTGTACCTTGTCTACGAATGCACGGAGTTCTTCACTTGCATCAGATAATATAGCTCCACCTCCGACGAATACGAACGGACGCTTTGCTTCTTCGATCATCTCTACTGCCTTGTCAATATCTTCCATACAGATTTCTTTTTTGTATTTTACGATTGGCTGGATTTTGACAGGCTCATACTCTGCTTTATTGCCTGTCACATCTTTCGGGATATCGATCAGCACCGGTCCCGGTCTTCCGGACTGTGCGATCTCAAACGCCTTGCGGATCGTCCTTGCAAGATCATTGACATTCTTCACAATAAAATTATACTTTGTGATCGGCATCGTAATACCGGTAATGTCAATTTCCTGGAAACTGTCTTTTCCAAGAAGCGGTACCCCTACATTACAGGTGATCGCAACAATCGGAATAGAATCCATAAATGCGGTCGCGATTCCTGTTACGAGATTTGTTGCTCCAGGTCCACTGGTCGCAAAACACACCCCAACTTTACCAGTGGTACGCGCATATCCGTCCGCCGCATGAGAAGCTCCCTGCTCATGCGATGTAAGGATATGTCTGATTTCATTACTATGCTTATATAATTCATCATATACATTTAAAATTGCGCCACCCGGATATCCGAATACGGTATCCACGCCCTGCTCTTTTAAACACTCTATCAGTATCTCTGCACCATTTAATTGCATTGTACATTCCCCTTGTCCAGATTTTATTTTATTTGTGTGGAACTTCCAGAACTGCTCCACGGTTTCCTGAAGTTACCATTGCTGCATATCTTGCAAGATATCCTGTTGTAACTTCCGGTTCTCTTGGCTGCCATTTTTCTTTTCTTCTTGCAAGTTCTTCATCTGAAATTCTTGCATTTAATTTCAGGTTCGGGATATCGATCTCGATGATATCGCCTTCCTCGATCAGTGCTACCGGTCCGCCGACTGCTGCTTCCGGTGATACGTGTCCGATAGAAGCTCCACGGGATGCACCGCTGAAACGACCGTCTGTAATAAGTGCTACCGATGAACCAAGTCCCATACCTGCGATTGCAGAAGTCGGATTCAACATCTCCGGCATACCAGGACCACCCTTTGGTCCGACGTAACGGATAACTACAACATCTCCCGGATGGATATCTCCGCCTTTAATTGCCTTGATTGCATCATCTTCACATTCAAATACTCTTGCAGGTCCTTCATGTACCAGCATTTCCGGTACAACTGCAGAACGTTTTACAACACTGCCATCCGGTGCGATATTACCTTTGAGGACTGCAAGTCCACCCGTCTGGCTGTATGGATTGTCGATCGGACGGATTACTTCCGGATTTTTGTTTTCGCATCCTGCGATATTTTCTCCAACTGTCTTTCCTGTTACTGTCATGCAGTCTGTGTAAAGAAGACCTTTCTTATTCAGCTCGTTCATAACAGCATATACGCCACCCGCTTCATTCAAGTCTTCCATATATGTCGGACCTGCCGGTGCAAGATGACAGAGGTTCGGAGTCTTTTCGCTGATTCCGTTTGCAAAATCAATCTCAAAATCCATACCGATCTCATGTGCGATCGCCGGAAGGTGAAGCATACTGTTGGTTGAGCATCCAAGTGCCATATCAACAGTAAGGGCATTTAAGATGGCTTCTTTTGTCATAATGTCTCTCGGACGGATATTTCTTCTGTACATTTCCATTACCTGCATACCTGCATGTTTTGCAAGACGGATTCTTTCTGAATATACAGCCGGAATTGTTCCATTTCCCTGAAGACCCATACCAAGTACTTCTGTCAGACAGTTCATACTGTTGGCTGTATACATTCCGGAGCAGGATCCACAGGTAGGACATACTTTATTTTCAAATTCACATACATCACATTCGTCCATTGTTCCTGCTGCGTAGGATCCAACTGCCTCAAACATGCTGGAAAGACTTCTCTTCTGTCCTTTTACATGTCCCGCAAGCATTGGTCCGCCACTGACGAACACCGTAGGTACATTGATACGGGCTGCTGCCATCAAGAGCCCAGGTACATTCTTGTCGCAGTTCGGGATCATAACAAGGGCATCAAACTGATGCGCCATTGCCATTGCTTCTGTCGAATCTGCAATCAGATCTCTTGTTACCAGAGAATACTTCATACCGATGTGTCCCATTGCAATACCGTCACAAACTGCGATCGCCGGAAACATGATCGGTGTTCCGCCTGCCATGGCAACCCCCATCTTTACTGCATTTGCAATTTTATCCAGGTTCATATGTCCCGGAACGATTTCGTTATAAGAACATACGATTCCGACAAGCGGTCTCTCCAGTTCTTCTTTTGTAAGACCAAGCGCATTGAACAATGATCTGTGCGGCGCCTGCTGCATACCTGTTTTTACATTATCACTTCTCATGATTTTATAATCCTCCTGTAACTTTTGGCTCTATTCTATTACAGTTCCGTCCTGCTTCTCTTTCCCCATAGCAGTACGGAACTGTATCTTTCCCAATCCTTGACTATCGAATTCTTTCGCAGATCAGATCTCCCATCCGGGCTGTTCCAACCTTTGTACATCCGTCTGACATAATATCCCCGGTTCTGTATCCATCTTTTAACACCTGGGAAACTGCTGCTTCAATCGCATCTGCTGCTTTATCCTGATCCAGGCTGAAACGAAGCATCATTGCTGCTGAAAGAATTGTTGCTATCGGGTTTGCAATTCCCTGTCCTGCTATATCCGGTGCCGAACCGCCACTTGGTTCATACAGTCCGAACCTGGTTTCATTCAGACTTGCACTTGCCAGCATTCCGATCGAACCGGTTACCATGCTTGCTTCATCAGAAAGGATGTCTCCGAACATATTCTCTGTAAGAATGACATCAAACTGCTTCGGATCTCTTACAAGCTGCATTGCACAGTTGTCAACCAGCATATGCTCCAGTGTAACTTCCGGATAATCTTTCGCAACTTCTTCTACTACTTTTCTCCAGAGTCTTGAAGAATCCAGTACATTCGCCTTATCGACGCTTGTCACTTTCTTTCTTCTCTTCATTGCAATGTCAAACGCGCGGATCGCAATCCGGCGGATCTCATCCTCATTATAGGTAAGTGAATCGAATGCAGTCATCACACCATCCACTTCTTCTGTCTTCCTCTCTCCAAAATAAAGACCGCCTGTCAGTTCACGCATGATCATCAGATCAAATCCGCCTTCTGTAATCTCTTCTTTCAGAGGACATGCACCCTTCAGTTCATTATACAAAACCGCCGGACGCAGATTTGCGAACAGGTTCAGTTCTTTTCTGATCTTCAGAAGACCGGCCTCCGGTCTCTTTGATGGTTCCAGCTTATACCACGGGGAAGTCTTTGCATCTCCTCCAATGGACCCCATCAGTACGGCATCACATGCTTTTGCTTTTGCTACCGTCTCATCTGTAAGCGGGACTCCATGTACATCAATGGATGCGCCCCCAAGAAGCAGCTGTTCATAAGAACAGTCAAATCCGTATACCTCTCCTGCTTTATCAAGAACTTTCATCGCTTCCGTTACAATCTCCGGACCGATTCCGTCACCTTTAATTACTCCGATTTTCAGGCTCATCTTTGTCATTCCCTTCTATGTATCTGTGATTTTGGTACCATTTTTCGTTCCAAAAATCTGTTAAACACTATAATACCGTATTTTTTGTCAGGTTTCAACCCTTTAATCTGTAAAAGTATAAAAATTCAGAGCGGACTCTGTTTTATTTTTCTGTTTTCTGTGGAATCACAAAGATGAAGATCAGTGAACTGACAAACAGCATTCCCGGATAAAAAAGCTTCGGAATGATCTGAAATGCAGAAATCTCACTGCCAAGCTCATGCACTGCCGAAATTGCCACCAGCATCTGCGCGCCATACGGAATCACTCCCTGTGAAATACAGGAAAAAGTATCCAGAAGGGATGCCGTCTTTCTCGGTGTGATCTGATAATCGTCTGCCATTTCCTTTGCAATTGGATTGGCCATCACTATTGCTACGGTATTGTTCGCTGTTGCCACATCCAGGAGCGCTACCAAAATACCAACACCCAGCTGACCACTTTTCGGTCCCTTAAAGACACGGTGAATCACATCCAGCAATACATCAAAGCCACCATTTTCCCGGATCAGCGCACACATTGCAGCAACCAGCACCGCCACCATACAGGTTTCAAACATCCCGGACACACCAGATCCCATGGCAGCAAGCATTTCATACGGTGTTACCTGCCCCATTGCGAGCATGATCACCGCGCCGGACACAATTCCTGTCAGAAGTACCAGGAAGACATTGAACCCGGCGATCCCGCCGATCAGCACCAGCACATACGGAATGATCTGCGTCAGATTGTATTCGTGCGTAACCGCCGTTCCGATCTCTGCCCGGAAAGAACTGATCAGGATCAGAGCCAGCGATACGATTGCCGCCGGAAGTGCGATCCAGAAATTTTCCCGGAATTTATCTTTCATCTCACATCCCTGCCCGTTGCAGGCAGCAATTGTTGTATCTGATATGAAAGAAAGATTGTCCCCGAACATGGAACCTCCCATCACCGATGCCACGCAAAGTGCCAGGGAAAAACCGGACGTCTGCGAAACTGCCGCCGCAATCGGAGTCAGAAGGGTGATCGTCCCAACCGAAGTTCCCATTGCTGTTGAAACAAAACATGCAACCACAAACAGGACGGCAACTGCAAACCGTGCCGGGATGATCGATAGCATAAAATACGCCACACTCTCTGCACTGCTTCTTCCAACCACTCCCACAAAAGTTCCCGCAGTCAGGAAGATCAACAGCATTGTGATAATATTCTTATCTCCGATTCCCCGTCCCATGATCTCCAGCTTCTCATCAAAGCTAACCTTTCTGTTCTGCAGACACGCAACCAGGAGCGCCGCCAGAAACGCCACTACGATCGGTACATTATAAAACCCCATTGGAATTTTCATTATGTATTCAAATAAAATACCCAGCCCCAGATAAAATACCAGAAATACACCGACCGGCAAAAGCGATGCACTTTTTCTTCTTTTTTCCATACTTTCACCTCTCATCTGCTCCTATTGCTCCCCGGATCTTCCCAAAACTTTTCGATATCCGGAAAACAGGCAGCAATATTTCTCCTTATCATAGCATATCCTTCTCTTTTCCCGCAATAGGGGAAATACAGGAAGTTCCCGCAGAAACCGTATAAAAATACACTTTTGCACAAAAAACAGAAGTCTGTCTCTGTTTTTTCAGGACAGACTTCTGTTTTTTACATATACATTTTACAGATGCCAGATATCTCTGTTGTATTCAGCAATGGTTCTGTCAGATGAGAAATATCCTGCTTTTGCGATATTCACAACCATCTTCTTTGCCCATGCCATGCGGTCTTCATAATCTGCGTAAGCCTGTTCTTTCTTCTGGATATAATCTTTCACATCAAGAAGTGTCATGAACCAGTCTTTACGGATCAGTTCTGCATGCAGTTCAAGAAGCAGGTATTTATCTCCGATACGGAGAAGTTCCGGGCTGATGATAAAGTCTACCAGTCTGCGGATCTCTTCATCATTGATATAGTAATCAACTGCATTATAATCCATCTTGCGGTAATGCTCGATAACCTGTTCACTGGATTCTCCGAAGATGTAGATATTTTCATCCCCTACAAACTGATGGATTTCTACGTTGGCTCCATCTTCTGTTCCCATTGTCACAGCCCCGTTCAGCATGAATTTCATGTTACCTGTTCCACTTGCTTCTTTGGATGCAAGAGAAATCTGTTCAGAAATATCACAAGACGGGATCAGCTTTTCTGCCAATGTCACGTTGTAGTTTTCTACCATAACCACTTTCAGATACGGTGCAACTTCCGGATCGTTATCAATCAGCTCCTGCAGGCAGAGGATCAGATGAATGATATCCTTTGCAATAATATAAGCCGGTGCAGCCTTGGCTCCAAAGATTACCGTGATCGGAGTCTCCGGTTTCTTTCCGCTCTTGATCTCCAGATATTTATAGATCACATATAATGCATTCATCTGCTGACGCTTGTATTCATGCAGACGTTTTACCTGAATATCAAAAATTGAATTTGGATTGATTTCCAGTCCCTGTGTTTCTTTTAAGTAAGCTGCCAGATCCTTTTTCTTTTTCTGTTTTACTACAAGAAGGCTCTTTAAAGTTTCCTCATCATTTACATAATCAAGCAGTTTTTCAAGCTTTGTTGCATCTTTTCGGTAATCCGGTCCGATCTTCTCATCCAGCCATGCAGTCAGTTCATGGTTGCAGTGCAGCAGCCATCTTCTGAACGTAATACCATTAGTCTTGTTGTTGAATTTCTGTGGGTAAATGTCGTAGAACGGTTTCAGTTCTTCATTTTTCAGGATCTCTGTATGAAGATACGCAACTCCGTTGACACTGTATCCATAATGGATGTCCATATGAGCCATGTGTACACGATTCTGGTCATCGATAATATGGACTCTCGGATCTTTATATCTTCCCTTAATTCTTGCATCCAGATCACGGATGATCGGAACGATCTGCGGTGCAACCTGCTCCAGATAATCAACCGGCCATTTTTCCAGTGCTTCTGCGAGGATGGTGTGATTGGTATATGCGCAGGTCTTCTGTACGATCTCAATCGCCTCATTGAAGTCGATCTGTTTCTGAACAAGAAGACGGATCAGCTCCGGAATAACCATAGAAGGATGTGTATCATTGATCTGGATCGCCACATGCTCATGAAGCTTTCTGAGATCATATCCCTTTTCTTCACACTCGCGGATGATATACTGTGCTGCATTGGAAACCATAAAATACTGCTGATAAATACGGAGCAGATTTCCTGCTTTGTCGCTGTCATCCGGATAGAGGAACAGCGTCAGGTTCTCACGGATATCGTTCTTATCAAAATTGATTCCGTTTCCAACGATTGCATCATTTACCGTCTCTACATCAAAAAGATGAAGTTTGTTGCTTCCGCCTTCGTATCCGGTTACATCAATATCATACAGATGGGAACGAAGACTGAAATCCTTGAACGGGACTTCAAATGAAATACCGGTATCATTGAGCCAGCTGTCTTTTTCAATCCACGGATTCTTCTGTTCATCCTGTTTGTGGTCGGTAAATACCTGTTTGAACAGACCCATATGATAGTTCAGCCCGATTCCGTCTCCCGGAAGTCCGAGTGTTGCAATGGAATCCAGGAAGCAGGCTGCCAATCGTCCAAGTCCACCATTTCCAAGAGACGGTTCCGGTTCAACTTCTTCGATCTCTGCAAGTTTTTTCCCGTGCTTTTTCAGCACCTCTGCTGTCTCATCATAAATTCCAAGGTTGATCAGGTTGTTGGATAAAAGCTTTCCGATCAGGAACTCTGCGGAAATATAATAGAGTTTTCTCTTTCCTTCGTTCTTTGGTCCTTCTTTGATCCGTTCCTTTGTCAGTGTAAGCAGCGCATAATATACCTGTTCATTCGTTGCCTGTTCAAGTCCTGTCTGGAATTTCTCCTGTAAAATCTCTGTCAGTCTTGCTTCCATGTTCTTCTACCTCCTGTAGTTGATTCTCTTTCTTTCAGTGTTGCCGGAAGATATTTCCCTTCCTTGCTTTTCTTTGTTTCTATCATGTCAAACAGAATCCCGACGGACTGTCTCGCGATCTCTTCGACCGGCTGCGCCATCGTAGTGATCGCCGGCTGATAAAATCCGGTATAGTCAAGTCCGTCAAATCCCGCAACCGCCACATCCTCCGGAATCCTTTTTCCTTCTTCCAGAAGCGCCTTGCATGCACCAATCACCATCAGATCGGAAATTGCAAATACTGCGGTAAATTCTGTTTCTTTTTTCAGCAGTTTTTTCATCATCCGATATCCGTTTTCCATCGAATATGTGGTATCTTCTTCATCCAGATAACAGATTCTTTCCTCATCGACTTCCAGACCATGTGCTTTTAGTGCTTCCCTGTAACCTTCCAGTCTGAGTTTTCCGATGTTCTCATCTTTCTTATCCGAGGCAAGGATTGCAATCTTTTTATGTCCGGTCTCGCACAGATGATCTACGATTTTACGGCTTTCCGCACGGTCGTCAATTGATACATAGGATGCGATACATTTCTCCGGCAGTTTATCAAATGCTGCCGTACTTACAACAAACGGAACCTTTATCTTTGCAATCCGCTCTTTGTTCTTCCTGAAATCCCCACCCAGGAAAATAATCCCTCTGAGCTTTTTTTCTTTGATCAGCTCCAGTGCGGTATCGACCTCATCCTGATCCTTTCCCATATGTTGGATAAAAAAGGAATATTTCTGTCTGCGGATCTTTTTTTCCATTACCCGCATCATCGTCGCGAAAAATGGATTATCAATCTCCTTTACCAGAATCGCAATGGATTTCGAATCGGTCCTTTTCAGATTCCTTGCACTGTTATTTGGCACAAAATTTGATTCTTCAACCGTCTTTAAAATCATCTTTTTGGTCTCAGGATTGATATCCGGATGATTGTTCAGAGCACGGGACACGGTGCTGACTCCGACCCCGCACTTCTTCGCAATATCTTTAATCGTCATTCCCATTTTATTTCTTTTCTTCTCCTAAGTCCTCTGCATCTTCAGCCTTAAGGGTCATCTCAGTCTTCTCCGGGATTCTGCAATAAAGTTCTGTCATCCTGCGGATCTTCTTCACGAGTTTTTTTGAAATCTCATCCTTATGAAGTCTCCAGATCCAGTTGCCGCCAAGAGTTGACGGATGATTGATCCTCGCTTCATTACCGAGGCAGAGATAATCCTGAATCGGAATGATACAGGTATCCGCCACGCTCGACTGCGCAAGACGGATGATTTCCCATACTGCTTCATTGATACTGAGTTTCTTTCTTCCCATATAGCGAAGCGCAAACTTCTTATCTTCTTTTTTTAATTCTCTGTACCATCCTGCCAGTGTTTCATTGTCATGGGTTCCTGTGTATACTACGCAGTTCTTATCATAATTGTGCGGCAGATAATTGCTAGGCTCTCTGGAATCAAATGCAAACTCCAGAACTTTCATTCCCGGATATCCGGACTCTTCCACCATCCGGATCACACTTTCCGTCAGGAATCCAAGATCCTCTGCAATAATTTTCACATCACCCAGAGACTCTTTTACCGTCCGGAAAATATCCATTCCCGGTCCTTTTTCCCAATGTCCGAATTCCGCTGTCAGATCTCCGTATGGAATGGAATAATATTCATCGAATCCACGGAAATGATCAATTCGGATCACGTCATAAAGTTCTACACAATGACGGATTCTCTTCATCCACCATGCATATCCGGTCTCCTTATGATATTCCCACTTATAAAGCGGATTGCCCCAAAGCTGTCCGGTTGCACTAAATGCATCTGGCGGACACCCTGCAACACCAGTCGGAAGTCCGTTCTCATCAAACTGGAACAGTTCCGGATGCGACCAGCTGTCTGCGCTGTCAAATGCTACATAAATCGGGATATCACCAATGATCTCAATCCCTTTTTCATTCGCATATGCTTTCAGTGCACTCCACTGTGTTGCGAATTCATACTGCATAAACTTCTGGAACAGGATCCCTTCCTGATTCTCTTTGGCGAATTTTTCCAGCGCAAGCTCATCTCTCAGACGATATTCATCGTCCCATTCGCTCCAGCTTTTCCCACCATTCGCAGCTTTGATCTCCGTATAAAGCGCATAATCATCCAGCCATTCTTTATTCTCCTTACAGAACTTCTGAAAATTTGCATTATCTGCGATCCGGCTTCTTTCATATGCTTTTCTTAAGATCTCATATCTGCAGTTGTAAATCTTTTCATAATCCACATATCCCGCATTATCACCAAAGTCATATGCCTTACATTCATCTTTTGTAATCCAGCCCTTTTTTATCAGCTTTTCCAGGTCTATAAAATACGGATTTCCTGCAAAAGTTGAGAAAGACTGATACGGCGAATCTCCATACCCTGTCGGACCTAACGGAAGGATCTGCCAGTAGCTCTGACCTGCCTTCTCAAGTGTATCTACAAACTCGTATGCTTCTTTCGAAAAAGCACCTATTCCATATTTTGATGGCAGACTTGCCACCGGCAGTAATACACCGCTTGTTCTCATAATATGCACCTCACATCTTTCTACTGTAACGGTTTCGGTAACGGTATCGGTAACGTTTCCAATAATTGTATTATAAAAGCATTGCACATAAAATGCAATGCTTTTTTTCAACTTTTTCAAAAAAATTGATTTAGTTGTTCTCCGGCTTTTCAACCTGCATGATCGCAGATTTCTGCATCGGGATACGGCAGTTCTTGTTGCTTCCGAATTCAACGATTACGTCTTCATCTGTAATATCAATAACAACTCCGTAAAAACCACTTGTTGTAAGAACAGTATCTCCTACAGCCAGTTCAGATAACATAAGCTGTACTCTCTTCTGTTCCTTTTTCTGTGGTCTCATCAGTAACCACCAGAATCCTCCGATAATTACAACGTAAAATAAAATAAGTACGATTGGATTATTCATTTTTCTTTCCTCCTGCTAAAATAGACACTGTTACCATCATACACAATAATAGGACATTCATCAAGACATTTTAGAATTTTTTTATCCTAATCTTCTTTTTCTTCCATTTTTGCCAGTGTCTCTTTCTTAAACTGGGCATATCTTCCCTCTTCGATCGCTCCTCTGATATCTTCCATAAGATGATTATAATAATATAAATTGTGGAGAACGCAAAGCCGCATTCCAAGCATCTCTTTTGCTTTCAGCAGATGACGGATATAAGCTCTTGAATAACGGCGGCAGGTCGGGCACTGACAGCCTTCTTCGATCGGGCGTTCATCCAGTTCGAATTTTGCATTAAACAGATTCAGCTTACCATGCTTTGTATAAACATGACCATGTCTTCCGTTACGGCTTGGATATACGCAGTCAAAGAAGTCCACTCCTCTGTCTACCGCTTCCAGAATATTCGCCGGCGTTCCGACTCCCATCAGATAAGTCGGTTTGGCAACCGGAAGACAAGGAACTACTGCATCCAGGATCCGGTACATCTCTTCATGTGTCTCACCAACTGCGAGTCCGCCGACTGCGTATCCATCCAGATCCATCTCTGCAATCTGCTGTGCATGCTCAATACGGATATCTTCATAGACACCACCCTGATTGATTCCGAAAAGCATCTGATGTTTGTTGATCGTATCATCAAGAGAATTGAGTCTTGCCATCTCTTCTTTACATCTTGCGAGCCATCTCGTTGTACGCTCTACCGATGCCTGCATATATTTCCTTTCCGCTACACTGGACGGACATTCATCAAATGCCATCGCGATCGTAGACGCCAGATTCGACTGAATCTGCATACTCTCTTCCGGTCCCATAAAAATCTTTCTTCCGTCAATATGGGAATTGAAGTATACACCCTCTTCCTTAATCTTTCTGAGTCCGGCAAGAGAAAACACCTGGAATCCGCCGGAATCAGTAAGGATCGGCTTATCCCAAGCCATAAATTTGTGCAACCCGCCAAGCTTTTTCACTACCTGATCTCCCGGACGCACATGCAAATGATAAGTATTAGACAGTTCCACCTGTGTTCCGATTTCTTCAAGATCTGCGGTAGAAACAGCCCCTTTGATCGCTGCAATTGTTCCTACATTCATAAATACAGGAGTCTCGATCACTCCGTGTACGGTATGGAAGCGGCCGCGCTTGGCGCGACCGTCCCTTTTTATCAGTTCATACATAAAATTAACCTCTTTCATAAATTTAGTAATGACATACAACCGGTGTTCCGGAATCTACATTGTTGAACACCGTCTCTGCAACATCATACTGCAAGTTGACGCATCCGCGTGACCCATGTTCCAGGTACCAGTCCCCACCAAAATTCGTCTGCCACGGTGCATCGTGCAGTCCGATTCCACCGTTAAACGGCATCCAGTAAGTAACCGGTGATTCCCATTCGTAACTTCCGTCTTCCTTCTTTGGTCCACGAAGGGTTGTATCTTTTTCTTTGTATTTCAGAATATATACTCCCTGCGGTGTAGCATCTCCTCTGCTTGGCTTACCGGTAACGATCGGTCCCTGTGTCACAATTGCACCATTTACAAAAAGATACAGATACTGGTTTGTCAGATCGACTTCAACATAAGTATTCCCCCAGTCTGCTCCGTCATGACTTGCTGCAGTCTGTGAATAATTCGCCTCTCTCGTCACAGTCTCTCCGTTGCGGATATTCGCTTCAAGGGCTGCGATCTCAGCATCTTCATCAATGATCCATCCATAGTCTCCACCTTCAACCGTTGCACTGTTGCCGCCTCCGGTTGTAAATGTTCTCTTTGTCTGGTAAGTGTCATACTTACTCTCCAGCTGCTGTACATATTTCACAACTGCATCACTGTTAAAGGTAACCGCCATGTTATCATCTACCGTTACCCACTGGGAAATCAGATCTTTATCTACAACTTCTGTATTTGAGCCAAAGGTATAAGTGATACTTGCCTTCAGATACTTATTCATATCGTCACATGCTTTCTTCACTTCTTCTGACTTGCTTGTGTATTTTGGTTTTACATAGCAGTCTTCAGCGGTCATGTCAATCTCGCTTTTGAAACCTTCGATTGATTCTTTCACTACCTTTTTGAAGTTCTCGGTATCAATCTTACTTCCTGTCTCCTCAGCTTTGACTACATACGAATTGCCGTCATACTCCGGATGTGCATTTACCGGTTCAACCTGCTGATCTGCCTGCATACACTCGAGACCGTTAATCAGGGTATCCAGCTGGTTTTCGTCATATGTAACGCCGACAGATGCCGTAATTATCTGTGCCTTTCCAAGGCAGACCGGCCACAGAAATGCATTCTGCTCTTTTACAAGCTTCTGCAGTTCATCTCCTGCTTTGTACGCAAGAGAAATATCTGTTCCGGCAATCTTCTCTTCTGTTCCGTCTGATTCCTTCATCGTGAGAACATATCCATCTACCTGACTCTTCATGTATGACTCTACTGCCGAAACTGATTTTCCGGAGAAGTTCACACCGTTGATCTTCGTATTAAAATAAAAATGATTCATGAAATATACGGAAAATCCAAGGTAAACAACCGCTGCCACTCCAACCACAGCGCCAACTACAATTTTAACCACTTTACCGGACTTTTCTGAGCCTTGCTTTTTCTCCCGTTTAGTTCTTCTATGCGGCTTTTCCTCTTCTTCATCAAAGAAAGAATCATCAAAAATTTCTTCCTCATCCGGATTGAATGCTTCTGCATCTCCACTGCTTAAAATATCTGCACTTTTAATAACCGGTGGTACTGCTGTCTCTTCTTCATCCCGCCATTCTTCTGCTCCTTCCAGATCCAGAAGCCCGGTCTCTTCACGAACTACTTTCTTTTTCCGGCGCGGAGCCTTTTTCTTAACCGGTCGATCTTCGCCTGAGGCTGCTTTATGATCCACACCATCGCCAGATACGTGATGGCCTGAAGGACGTTTTGTTTTAGTGACTTTCTTTTTTCGCGGTCTTTCTTCGCTTTTCTGTTCTTTTTCATTGATGTCCTTCACCTCACTTACAGTCTGCTCTCTGATCTCTTCCATGATTTCATCTACTGTGCTGTCAAGATTTCTTTCGTTTTTTTCATTCATACTCTTTTCACTCATTTATACTATTGACTTCCTTTTTTCACTCAATATGTAGTCATTATAATACGAAGGAGCGTGTAAATACAATACATAACTTTAACTTTCATATTTTTATCACTTGTTGGGATGAGAATCTTCTATTATAATAATGAGGTGATTTTGGGGAAATGAATGATTTGCGTTGTGATGACAAATAGAATAAACGAAATGTTTCAAATCCCATCGCGCAAGTGTTCTTCTGCTTTATTGTTCGTTTTTTCATTTTGACTGATTCACAAATTAATTTTTTATAAATAAAAGCTTACAGAAAGGATGGTATATAGTATGGCAGGATCTATTTATGGAAGATTGTTTCAGATTTCTACATGGGGGGAATCGCACGGAAAGGGGATCGGTGTTGTGATCGACGGGTGTCCGGCAGGGCTTTCTCTTTCAGAGGAGGATATCCAGGTTTATCTGGATAGAAGAAAACCCGGACAAAGCCAGTTTACAACCGGACGTAAGGAAAGTGATATGGCACAGATCTGGTCCGGCGTATTTGAAGGCCGGACGACCGGAACTCCGATTTCAATTCTCGTACAGAACCAGGATCAGCGTTCCCGTGATTACGGAAATATTATGAACACATACAGGCCGGGACACGCAGATTATACATTTGATGAAAAGTATGGTTTCCGTGATTACAGAGGAGGGGGACGCTCTTCTGGAAGAGAAACTACTGCCAGAGTTGCAGCAGGTGCAGTTGCTGCTAAGATTTTGAAAGAACTTGGCATTGAAGTACATGCTTATACGAAAGCAATCGGTCCGGTATCTGTTCCGGAAAATGAATACCATCCGGAAGAGATTTTCCAGAACCCGATTTATATGCCAAGCAACGCATATGCCCAAAAAGCATCTGCCTATCTGGAAGAATGTATTAAAAATCAGGATTCCTCAGGAGGCATCATTGAATGTGTTGTTACCGGTATGCCGGTAGGAATCGGTGATACTGTATTTGAAAAACTGGACGCCAATCTTGCCAAAGCAATGCTGTCCATCGGAGCAGTCAAAGGCTTTGAGATCGGTGACGGCTTTAAAGCTGCAGATACAAAAGGAAGTATCAACAATGATTCCTTCCATACAAAAGATGGAAGGATCACCAAAGACACCAACCATGCAGGCGGTGTCCTCGGCGGTATGAGTGACGGAAGCAAGATCATCTTCCGCGCGGCAGTAAAACCGACTCCGTCCATTTCACAGCCACAGTCCACCGTCACCAAAGATGGAGAAAACACCGAAATGATCATTAAAGGACGTCATGACCCGGTCATCGTCCCACGCGCCGTCGTAGTCGTAGAATCCATGGCCGCAATCACGATCCTCGATCTGCTCTTCACCAACATGAGTGCCCGAATGGACAAGTTCAAAAGCTTCTACGGCACTGAAAAATAAACCCAACAATCTTCCGTCCTCATCGCATCCGGCTACTCCGGTGAAAAAGGTAACTCTTAGTCGGCAGCCTTGAGGAGGGAGCTTCTGTCGTTTCTCTGCATCTATAATTCCTCATCTGCCTTCTTTCTCCCGTGCCATGAAATTAGCAATTTTCTTGTTGCCTTATTACTTCCGCTAACATCGACAGCAGTTTATCAAGCTGAATTGGCTTTGCGATATGACCATTCATCCCGGCTGCAATAGCATCTCTCTTATCTTCTTCGAATGCATTTGCTGTCATCGCAATGATCGGTATGCATGCTTTATCCTTATCCGGCAGGCGTCTGATTGCCTGTGTTGCTTTATAACCGTTCATTTTCGGCATCTGAATATCCATCAGGATCATATCATATGTACCTGCCGGCATCTTTTCTATCATATTTACACATTGAATGCCATCCTCCACACGTTCTGTTTTAATGCCGGCACGCTCAAGGATTGCTTCTGTAATCTCTGCATTCAGATCATTATCCTCTGCCAGAAGGATATTCCTGCCTTCAAGGATTTCACTGCCTGTTCCAGACTCTTCAATATGTTTTTTTACATAATAGCTTTCATCGGCTATCTTATGTTTAAGTGTAACTGTAATGGTGCTGCCCTTTCCGAGTTCACTCTCTACATCTATTGTTCCACCAAGCAGATCAACATATTTCCGGACTATCGACATTCCCAGTCCGGTTCCTGCGATTTTGCTCTTTGTAGTGTTCTGTTCACGTGTGAATGCGTCGAAAATCTTCGTCATATAATCCTGACTCATGCCAATTCCTGTATCACTCACTCTGTTCCTCACGATCATGTACCCTGGCTCGTCGCATGGCAATTCATCTACGCTCATCATAACAGAACCACCGGACGGAGTATATTTTATAGCATTGCTCAGGATGTTGACAAATATTTCTTTCACCTTGGTAACATCTGTCAGTACATGCTCATGTTCTACATTCATCGTGTAATGAAGCGCAATATTCTTTTTCCTTGCTTTCTCATCAAATACTGCAAACAAAGACTTTCTGACATCTTCAATCCGGCAGTAATTCTCATCAAGCTCCATCCTTCCACTCTCGATCCGGGCCATATCCAGTACATTATTTATGATTGACAGGAGAAGATTCCCCGACTGCTGCATTTTTTCCAAATGTTCTAAGGTTTCAGGCATATCTTTTCCTTTCAGTTCATTCTCCATAAGCTGTGCATAGCCAAGAATTACATTCATAGGCGTCCGGATGTCATGTGACATATTGTTAAGAAAACGAGTCTTTGCGAGACTGGCATCCTCTGCTTTTTTCAAAGCAATCTCCAATTTATCATTGAGTTTTTGTGTATTATTTGCTGCAAGCTTTGCAACAGCTTCTGCTTTTCTTGCCTTTCGTAAAAGTACGAGGATAATACTAATTATACTGAGTGCAAAAAATATTGCCGTAATAAAAAAAGCAATCAGATTATCTTTTACAAAGTCAGAAAATGTTACCTTATCTGCCGTACTGTCATAGATAGCAAGTGCACTTGTAAGCATATCAGACGGCATGGCCTTTAAGGTTTTATTCAGTATTGATAAAAGGCTACCCGCTCCACCTCTTACCGCAAAGCATGCCTCCATTGTTTTTGTAAGTGGAACACTCTTGAAATTTCTACTGTTATCATATATCATCGCCTGGCTTGCTCCCATGAGGAAACAGTCTGCCTTTTCATTCAAAATCATATCTGCCGCATCATCAAGCGAATCACAATCTACCAGCTCCCATTGTGGATAACAGAAAGCAATATGCTGTTTTAAGGCTTCTTTTTCCTTTGGCACAGCTACTTTATACACATTATGCTCATCAAAATTTTTCTCATCAGTTACCGCCATCAGGCTGTAAGTCCAGGCTGTGTTTGTAAGTGCATATCCTTTTTCTTCTGCAAAACAGGGATTTCTGCCGGTATAAAAAATCATGTCAATCTCACGCTCTTGTAAAGCCTGGATCATTTCGTCATAATCATTGTATTCCTGTATATTAAATTCCAGTTTCTGATTCCCCAGACAGTCTTTGGCATAGGATACATATTCTGCCAGCATTCCGGTAAATTTTCCAGTTTTTTCGTCCAGGGAAAATACCGCCGGATCATTGCTCAGAAATCCTATCCGGATGTTACCATGTTCTTCCACCCAGGACTTTTCTTCACCTGTAAGAATCTGACTATATTCAAGCGTAAAATACTTCTTATACAAATCTGCCTTAAAAAATGGACTATCTTGATCTAGCTTGCGCATTGCCCAGTCCAGCTCCGTCTTGATATCGCTGCGCTCTTTATTTATTGCAAAATATATGCCTGATTTGCCAATCGTGGTAACGGATGATATTCCCTGTTCAGACCAGATGGATTCCTCCAAAGATACAAAAGCATCAATCTCATGATTCGCTAATTTCTTTTCGACATCATCGTTATTATTCACATTTACATGCTCTGTATGTATGCCATTCTTATTTTCCCATTCTGTCAGCATAATTTCCGGTTCTGTATCCATGAGCACACCTACTCGTTTCCCGTCCATAGATTTGAAATCAGACATTCCCAGATCCATGTTTGACAAATCAGCATAAAGAATATATTTTTCTTCACCCATCGCTTCATCTGAAAAAAGCATCCTTTGTTCACGTTCATCGGTGTAAGAGATATCGCCCATGATATCAATCTCACCATTTTCAAGCTTATCAAAGCAGTTGGACCAGTCACATTTCACGTACTCAAATTTCCATCCGGTATAGCCTGCCAGAGCCTGCAGGAGTTCATACCCATATCCTCGTCTGACATCGTTTTTATCGATATAATCAAAGGTATCTTCAAAAGATCCGATACGGATGACCTGTGCCTTTTTTTCATCATTATTCTTTTCAGCAGCCCGGCAATGTACTGATAATATCATCCACATTCCCAAAGCCACAAATATTCCTGCAAATAGTACGGAAGATTTTTTTCTACTTTTGTCCATTGTTCTTTTCTCCTCAAATCACCCGGTTATTACACGTCACAAACTCAAAAATTTCAGCATGGTTGGGACAAGAATATTCATATCAACAGGCTTTGCAACATGAGCATTCATTCCAACAGAAAGACCCTTTTGTGCATCTTCTGCGAAAGCATTGGCAGTCATCGCAATAATAGGGATCCTGGCTTTTTTCGTATCCTTCATCTTTCGGATAGCTAATGTAGCATCATATCCATTCATAACCGGCATCTGGATATCCATAAGGATCATCTTGTAATAATCAGCATCAGCCTTTTCAATCATGTCAATACATGCAACACCATCATTGGCAGTCTCAACAATACATCCTTCTTCCGTCAATAATTCCGTTGCGATTTCAGTGTTGATTTCATTATCTTCGACCAGTAAGATCCGAACACCGTTCAAACAATTCTTATTGCTCAAATTACTGTTTTTCTTCACCAGAGAATCGTCTTCTGACGCTTTTCTGCAAGGAATAGTTACTGTAAATGTGGAACCTTTACCCTGCTTACTTTTCACTTCTATTGTGCCATCCATAAGCTCTACAAGCTTTTTTGTAATGCCCATTCCAATGCCACTGCCATCAATATGACTTAATGTAGTGTTACGTTCTCTTTCAAAAGTTTCAAAAATACGCTTTTGGAATTCTTCAGACATACCAATTCCATTATCGGTAATACTAATGATCATATTGCACCAGTCTTCTTTTTCACAGGATTTCTGTACAACATTACAGGATATCCAGCCTCCTGTATTTGTATACTTTATTGCATTGCTTATTATATTAAGACAGACTTCTGACAGGTGAGGTTCATCCATATACACATACGGATACACGATTTGTTCTGTCAAAGAGATCGTCTGATTTTTACTTTCTGCCTGTTGTTGGAACATAATGACACAATTTTCAAAGCACTCATGGACATTCGAAACAGTGTATTCCATTTCAACCTTATTATTTTCAATTCTTGCAAGATCCAAAACATTACCAAGCATCGACAAAAGTTCTTTTCCGCATATTTGAATTTCTTCAAGATATCTGCCAAGCTTATCTGTTTCCTGCAAATGTCTGGATGCCAGTTCTGCATAACCAATGATTGCATTCATAGGAGTTCTGATATCATGAGACATATTTAACAGAAATGATGATTTTGCTTTGTTTGCACATTCCGCTTTTAATTTAGCTTCCCGCAATTCTTCCTCTTGTTTTAATTCCCTCAATTTTTCATCTGTCACATCTCTATTTGCAAACAGCACGGATGTCACATTTCCATTTTTATCATAACTCTGAGGAACAACCATAGAAAGAAACCATGATCCATCCTTCTTTTTGAATTCGGAAGACATAGATTCTTTATTATGAAGACGTGCCGCCATGGTTTGTATGTCAAAAAATTCCATATACTTCTGCACAAATGGTTCTGCTATAATATCTTCGATAATCTTGAACTGAGGATCCCAATCTGCAGTATTCTCTTTAATACCCATATCCATTTCTCGAGATCTTTTGACAAGTTCTATCTTCTTTGTTTTTAAGTTCAGCCTTGAGATATGATAATAAGCAGTACCTAATGCATGAAGGGCCTGCCGGGTTTTTTTGATCTGCTTCCCCAATGTGAGAGGGAACTCTTCACCGTCCATCTGTTCCAGATCCGGTGTTGAATGATGCAGATGCTGAACCAGCCATTTTCCATTCGTCCACTTATAGATAATCGTAAATCTTGTCTCCATTTCAAAACAGATTGAACCATCTTTAAACAGACCAGTAAAATCTACTGTTCCATGTGCAAGAACATGGTCACCATCAAGTCTTTCTTCTTCCTGATGTAAATTTCTTACTTCGAGTCTGATTTTTCCTCTTCGTTTTACATCAAATTTGAATGATTCTAAAAACTCATGCAGATTCGTGAATAACTCATGTTTCCCAGTTCCAATCAGACTGATATTTTCATCAAAATAATTTTCTATACCAAGATTATTTACTGATCCGGCATTAATATATATTTTCAAAAGTTGTTCTGTGAGTTTTTTAAAATCATCCATACGCTACCCTCTCTTTAAAAAAACTTAACTGTCAAAATATCCAATGATCCCGATGTATCCATCCTTCTTTAAAGGCGACCATAATTATAGTTAACTGATCTGAAATTGCATTGTAATCAATGGAATTCATGCCACTGTTCAGTTCATTGGTTTCTGCATCTTCTTTTTCCGCATTTTTGCTGCCACAGCCTGACAGAAGCGATATGCTCATCACCATCATTAAGAGTACAGCCAAAACTCTGTTCCATTTTTTCTTTTTCATTACGAATCTCCCATTTGAAATTATTTTCCGCTAGTTCAACAATTCATGAATTACCTTTACCAGTAAATTCCCATCAACAGGCTTGGAAATATGCTCATCCATTCCTGCTTCTTTTGCTCTTATTCTGTCCTCTGTGAATGCATTTGCTGTCATTGCAATGATCGGTATTTCCTTGGCATCCTCTCTGTCCATAGAACGGATCCTCTTTGTGGCATTATAACCATTCATGACTGGCATCATGATATCCATCAAAATCACATCAAATTCACCAGGTCTGCTTTTTTCAAATATTTCAACAGCCTCCAGTCCATTCCATGCTTTGGTCACTTCAGCGCCTTCATTCTGAAACATAAATTCTGCAATTTCCATGTTCAGCTCATTATCTTCCGCCAGAAGAATGTGCAGCCCCTTTATCGTTTTTTCTGATGCATCCTTCTGTTCTTTCCGTTTATCCGTAGCCAGATCTATTCTGAATGGAACCTGGATCACAAATGTTGTCCCAACACCTTCTTTACTTTTAAACATAATGGTTCCACCCATTTTTTCAACCAGTTTTTTGGTAATTGGCATTCCCAGACCTGTTCCGGCAAATTTTGTGCGGCTTCCTGCATGTTCCTGTGCAAATGGTTCAAAAATATGTTTTTGGAACTCTTCTGCCATTCCGATTCCGGTATCCCGACAGACAAATTTCATTATCGCCGTTTCTGGCTGTTCGGATGGAATTTCTACGCAGCTGATATAAATATGTCCGTTTTCTCTGTTATATTTCACCGCATTCGACAGAATATTCATCATCACACGTTTCACATATCCCGGACTTCCGATAAGATTCCGGTGTATGATTTCTTTTTTCTCCCACCTGATCCGGATATTCTGTTCTGCTGCAATCTGTTCGATCACAACAAATACTTCCCTGAAAATACTGCTCAGATTGAATGGTATTTCTTCCAGAATCACTTCATCTGACTCCAGCTTACTCATATCCAGGACATCGTTTACCAGTTCCAGAAGCAGATGAGAGACCTCTTTGACTTTTGCCCTGCATTCCGTCTGTTTTTTCATATCGTCTGCATAATGATCTGCCACATTGAGCACGCCGCAAATTCCATTAATCGGAGTCCGGATATCATGGCTCATTCGCTGAAGAAACTCTGTTTTTGCCTCATTGGCGGCTTCTGCCTTTTTTGCAGCTATCAGAAGTTCTGCTTTATATTTTTCATCTTTTTCCTGTTCCAGTTTCTGATGTGTCAGATTGGTTCTATATGTCCAGAACCAGAATAAACCGAACATCAAAAAATAAAGAAAAATAACACTCATCACATTTAATGGAAGGTTGTGGAATACTTCCGTATCAGGAAGATATGCATAGATATAATAATCACGCTGCTTCAGCATGATTCCGTAACATCCGATTCCTTCTTTCTTAAAATGATAGATATGTTGACTGTCTGTATGCTTTTTCATTGCCTGAACCACTTCGTTGTCAGCTGTATTCTGCCCCAACAGGCTCTCATCATTGCAGGCAACAACTGTCCCATTGTCTGCAACAAGAATCGTTCCATCTTTCTGAGTACTATAACCGTTTAAAAGCCCCTGTATCGTCAGTGTATAGTTTCTGGCAAATTCAGGAGAAGTGTAATAGTAGATTGCGACGATGCCCGGTGCATCTTTTCTGGCACAGGCTGCAATATCGATATGTGACCCATCTTCCCTGGTAAACCGTTCCGAATAGCTTCTTTCTTCATATCCGGCAAAATCCATGATAATTTCTTTTTGCAGATACTCCGTAATCTCATTAGCCAGAGACTCATCCGTGCTGTATTCACAGTCCGTCTTTCCTTCTGCATCCAGTACAATGATACCATCCACCCATAGAGTCTGCAGGTTTTCCTTCAGGAAATCCCGGCTTAGCTGACCGCCGTTTTCTATTTCCATATCGATATTCGTACTCATCTGTCTGGCACTTTCAATGGCACGGAGAAGACTTTTGGATTCCGAAGATTCATTATAATGGGTGTAGGTGGAACACTGCACTTTCACATAGTTTACAATCTCCACCATTCTTTTCTCTGCTTCCGCTTTTTCTGCGTGGAAGAAATAAAACAGAGAGACTACAGCCACACAGATTCCAATCAGACCACCGATCAGCTGGATTCGTTTTTCTTTTTTCTTTCTCTTAATATCCAAGATCATCCACCTCCAGATACTTCTGGGGATCATCCAGATATTTTTCAATAATTTTCAGGGATGTGCCATCCTGACGCATTTCTTCCAGAGTCTGGCTCATCTGCTCACAGATTCCTCTGTCATCATCTTTTGCAAAAGCAACACCTATTCCGGTGATCATCAGAGGCTCTTCCAGGATACGGAAGCTTGTATCATAATCCTTCATATACTGGACAACAGATTCCTCATGTGCGGCAACTGCATCCACATACCTTTTTCCCAGAAACGTATAGATCAGTTCCCGGTGTCCAAGACTGATCAGATTGCCCAGTTTTGGGATTCTCTCATCCATCCTGTCCAAAAAGATACCTTCCGGTTTGGTTGTGGACTGGACAGCCAGATTCTTTCCCTCCAGATCACTCAACTTATAGATATCGCTGCTCTCGTTTACGGCTACCACCTGTAGACTTGCTATGTATGGTCCTGCCCAGCGGTAATCATCAAGGCGTCCTTCCATGGAAAAGCAGCCCATGATACAGTCAATCTCTCCGCTTTCTACCAATTCTTTTTTCTTCTCCCAGTTGATCTGGACAACATCCACCTGATATCCCATTCTTTTGAAAGCTTCTGTAGCAAGTTCTACATCTATGCCCGTAGGTACACCATCCTCATTCAAATAATTGTATGGTGGGTAGTTATCGCTGCCGAGTGTAATGACCGGCTTTTCTGTTTCTTCTCTGGTGTTATCTATGTTTTTACACCCTGCCAGGGTGACTGCTAAAATTTCCGCAAGCAGAATGCCTGCAATCACTCTTTTCCCTTTCGTTTTCCGCATATTCCTAACTATCCTTTTCGTTTTTTTCATATCTGATTCCCTGCCATTTGTTACTATTCAATGACCTGCGTTTCTGTTTAACAGTTCTGTCAGGATTTCCGCATTTATCTCATTATCCTCTGCACACAGAAACCGCATTCCCTGCAGGATATTACCTTCCTGCTCATCTGTTTCTGCCTGTGACGCCACAGAAACAGATCTTTCTTCCGCAATTTTCAGATCCATAAAAAGCGATACTTGGCATAAACAGATGAATTTGATTCACATTCCTCTGTCATCCTTATAAAATTATTATAGTTACATCTATGAAATAAAAAAACACTGTCCTACAGACAGTGCATCTCATTTCATGCAACTGGCTGCCATTTTACAGGCCCTGTAGCTTTGCGTCCCAG
>JAFEHB010000055.1_pt1 | contig 136661 bp, 119 predicted proteins | sample 9267121 | NCBI WGS metagenome assembly JAFEHB01 (sample SAMN17103336, study PRJNA684904) | human gut metagenome | isolation source: diarrhea sample from child under the age of five | host: Homo sapiens | place: South Africa: Mafikeng, Mafikeng Provincial Hospital | collected 2019-09 | reverse complement strand
ATGGCGTGACCGGTTCGGGCAAGACCGAGGTGTATCTTTCTGCCATCGAACGGGTGCTTGAGGATGGCAAGTCAGCATTTGTTCTTGTCCCCGAGATTTCGCTTACCGCCCAGACCGTGGGACGCTTTCGCTCGCGCTTTGGCTCGCGAGTCGCGGTCTTTCATTCGCGTCTTTCGGCTGGCGAGCGCCGCGATCAGTGGGATATGGTTGCAGCTGGGACCGCCCGTGTGGTGGTGGGTGCGCGCTCGGCGCTGTTTTGTCCCCTGCACAATCCCGGGATCATCATCATCGATGAGGAACATGAGCAATCATATAAGCAAAGCTCTTCGCCGCGCTATCACGCGCGCGAGGTGGCAGCGCATATGGCTTCGGTCTACGGGTGTCCTCTCGTGCTTGGTTCTGCAACGCCTAGTTCGGAAGCTCTTGCCCGATGCCGTGCGGGGGAGTATGCGGGCCAGCGTTGGCTACGTGTTTGCATGCCCGAGCGACCCGGTGTCGCGCGTTTGCCCGAAGTTACCATATGCGACTTGCGCCGTGAGTTTATTGGCGGGAGTCGCTCGATGTTTTCCAAGGAGCTTCGAGAGGCGCTTCTGGGCGTGGCAAAGCGTAGGGAGAAAGCTGTACTTTTGCATAATCGCCGAGGATTCGCTCCCTTTTTGATGTGCCGGGAATGCGGTTGCGTGCCAACTTGCAAGCATTGCTCGACGGCGCTTACCTATCATGAGCGCACGCATACCCTTGAGTGCCACACCTGCGGTGCTACGTATCGCGTGCGTCCCTATCCTGCTGTGGGTTCTGCTTGTCCTAAGTGCGGAAGTCGATATCTTGCGAAGATGGGGCTGGGCACCCAGCAGGTGGAGGATGCTCTTATCCAGCTGCTGCCCGACGACGTTGAGGTCATTCGCATGGATGCCGATTCGACTCGCGGCAAGGATGCCCACAAGGAGCTGCTTGAGCGCTTTGACGCCGCAGAGTGCGCGGTTCTTCTAGGAACGCAGATGATCGCAAAGGGACTCGACTTTCCCGAGGTAACGCTCGCCGCCGTGGTGAATGCCGACTATGCCCTTAAGATGCCCGACTTTCGCGCTTCCGAGCGCGCTTTTGACCTATACGAGCAGCTTGCGGGCCGTGCCGGCAGGGGAGAGCGGGCGGGCCGCGTGATTATCCAGACCTATCTGCCGGACGATCCGGTGATTCGCGCCGTGGCGACGCATGACCGTTCCATATTTACCGAGAATGACCTTGCCCAGCGTGAGGAGGCGGCCTATCCGCCTTTTGTAAGGCTGACCAATGTCGTGGCTTGGGGTGCCGACGAGCGCGCCTGCCGTCGTTATATCGAGGAGCTTGCAGCGGCTGTTCGTGCTCAAATGGGCATTGACAACCCGACGTCTGCTATCGGTCTCACGCCGCTCTCCGAAGACGAGGGGCTCAAACCCCCATCCTCCCCGGTTTTGCTTGGCCCCGTTCCCTGCGTAATTGAGCGTGCAAAAGACCGATTTAGGTTCCACTTTATATGTAAGACCCCGGTGGGGTACCATGTTTCAGACTGTATACGTGCCGCACTTGCGAGCGTCGGCTCCCGCGAGGGCATCAGCTTGAGTGTCGATGTGGATGCATGCGACCTGGTGTAGATGCGGGGCCGCACAAATGAGAAAGGAGCGATGGCGTCAATGGAGATAAACGGCATCGTGATATCGCCCGACCCTCGTCTTCGCCAGGAGTGCGCCGAGATCACCGAGATTGGGCCGGAGATCGAGCGCCTGGCCGAGCGTATGAAGCAGATGATGTTTGACAACGGCGGCTGCGGCCTTGCTGCTCCGCAGATTGGCGAGCTTATTCAGCTCGTGGTTATCGATACCGACTATACAGGCGCCGATGACTACGACCCTTACGTGCTTATCAATCCCGTTATCGTGGAGCAGTCGGACACGCTTGCACCGTATAACGAGGGCTGCTTGTCCATTCCGGGCATTAACTGCGAGATTTCTCGTCCCGATCACGTGGTTGTCGAGGCATATGACCTCGACGCGAACCTCATGCGCTATGAGGCAGCAGGCGACCTGATGTGCGTGTGCCTGCAGCACGAGATCGACCATCTCCACGGCAAGACGATGTTCGAGCGTTTGGCTCCCGGCAAAAGGATCGCCGCCCTCCATGATTATCAGGAGGCGCGCGCTCGCGGTGCCAGGCCGGGTGAGACGGAGTAGTAGCTGGAAAGGAGCGCACGAATGCGCGTTGTATTCATGGGCACGCCGGATTTTGCCGTGCCGTCCCTGCGTGAGCTTGCTTCGCGCTTCGAGGTGGTTTTGGTGCTTACACGCCCCGATGCCGTGCGCAGTCGCGGAAAGAAGCTCGAGCCCTCTCCCGTAAAAGCCGCGGCTCTTGAGCTCGATATCCCCGTGATGGAAGCCACGCGCATCACCCCGGAGGTCATGGATCGTTTGCATGAGGCCAAGGCCGATATCTTCTGCGTTGCCGCCTACGGTTGCATCCTGCCCGATGAGGTTTTGCATATGGCACCGCTCGGTATCGTGAACGTGCATGCGTCGCTGCTGCCGCGCTGGCGCGGTGCTGCCCCCATCCAGCGTGCGATTCTGGCCGGCGACGAGCGCGCCGGCATTTCCATCATGCGTATCGGCCATGGTGTCGATACCGGTGCCTACTGCGCTCAGGCGAGCTGCTCGGTGGCGGGCAAGACCGCCGACGAGCTTACTGCCGAGCTGGCCCAGTTGGGGGCAGACCTTCTGTGCGATACTCTTCCGGCCCTTGCCGATGAGAGTGCGGTGTGGACAGAGCAAGACGAGTCCCTTGTCACCCATGCTCAGAAGATCTCGAAGGCCGAGATGCGTTTGGACCCGCACGAACGCGCTCTTGTCAACCTGCGTCGCGTGCTTGCCTCTTCCGATGCGGCCCCTGCGCGCTGCATTGCTGCAGGCAAGCCCGTGCGCATCATGCGCGCCGTAGCCGTGGATGGGGATGCTTTCATGTGCGCCGCGGGCGAGCTTATTTGCCAGAGCAAGCGCGTCTATATCGGTTGCTCCGATGGCGTGCTCGAGATTACGTCCGTTAAACCCGATGGCAAGCGGCAGATGGATGCGAGCGCCTGGGCGGCGGGCCTGCATGGCGATGGCCTTACCTGGGAGATGCTCTCGTGACCAAGCTTTCACCCGCGCGACGCCGCGCGTTGATTGCGCTTATGGAGGCCCAGGATGGTCGCGGCTTTGTCCGCGACATCCTGGCGGCTTCTGCAGGAACGCTTTCCGATGCACGAGACGAGGCATTTGCTCTGACGCTTGCCTTGGGCGTGACCGCAACTGTGGGCGCGCTTGACGAGGCGCTTGATCGCTATATTGCCAAGCCTTCTAAGGTTTCTGCTCGTGTGCGCATGGCGCTGCGCATCCCTGCGTTTGAGATGCTCTATCTTGATACCCCGGGGCATGTTGCAGTGAGTCAGGGCGTTGAGCTCGTGCGTTCGCAGGCACGCTCCGCTGCGGGCCTTGCGAACGCGGTGCTTCGCCGCATCGACGAGGGGCGTGCTGCTTTTTTTGCGGCCACGGATGTTTCCGATGGCGAGCGCGAGCTCATTGCCCGCGCTCGTCGCCAGGGAATTCCCGTTTGGCTTGCAGCCAAGCTCGACGCTTCCCTTGCGCGTCGTGGCTTTGGCGGAAAATCGCTTTGCTTCAACGGCATTGCCGCCCCAACCTGCGCTTGTATGTGTCCTGACGCTGTTTGTTCCGGCGATGTGTGGGACTGTCTTGAGTCTTCTGTGCTTGAGGGCTCTTATCTGGTGGGGTCTCCCGCGGTCGTTGCCGCGTCGAGCGATCTGGCTCAGGGCAAACTGGTGATCTCCGATCTTAATGCCCAGCTCATTGCTGCCTCATCCGTGCGTCCTGGCTCACGTTTGGAGATTGGGGCCGGGCGCGGTACCAAGACGTATGTCATGGCATGCCGTGCGAATCGATGCGGGCTGCACGGGCGCCATGTAGCTGTAGATCTTTCTGCGGTAAAATGCGAAATCAATCGCCTGCGCCTGGAGCAAGCCGGTCTTTCCAAGGGAATCGAATTTGTGCCGGGCGATGGTTGTAATCTTGATGCGACGCTTGCGCACATCGATGCTACAGGCGCGCGCACCTTGTTCGATACGGTCTTTTTGGATGCGCCCTGTTCGGGTACGGGCACCATGCGCCGGCATCCCGAGATTCCCTGGCGTTTGGTTTCAAGCGATGTCAAGGACGGTCTTCCCAAGCTGCAACTGCAGCTATTGCAGGAGGCTTCGCGTCGCGTGAAGCCCGGAGGCGAGTTGATCTATGCCACCTGTTCGGTACTCGAGGTAGAAAACGAGCAGGTAATCGATGCGTTTTTGCAATCGGAGCAGGGACGTGCATTCAAGCTCGCCCCGCTGCACGAAGCCGATTCCTTCAAAGACGAGACTGAGGCTATGGCATATATTCGCGAGCGAGAGGATATGCGTGGGCTCTTCCAATCCACCCCTCTTTCGCCCACAGACTTCGATGGCCATTTCTGCGCCCGCCTCATCTACCAAATATGACAAAAGTCCATATGACAAAAGTCCACGGGTTTGTTTTGTCATATTTTCCCTATCAGCGCAAAGCGCCCAGCAGTCTGAATGAACTGCCGGGCGCTTTTAGTTGCATGGCGATGGAGGCTTAGTCGTTATGGGGGCAATCGGCGCAGGCGCAGGAATGCGTCTCGCTTGATGCGCCCGACGTCGCCGAGGTGCTCGAAGAACCACCGCGCTGATCGGTGTTATAGAAGCCTGAGCCTTCGAATTTAATGCCACTTGCGTTGAAGATGCGCTCGGTGGCGCCGCCGCACTCGGGGCATACGATGTCTGGGTGCTCTGTCATACCATGCTCGACCTCAAAGACTTTGCCGCATGAGCCGCAGCGATAGTCGTACCGTGCCATGAAACTCTCCTCTTACGGTATACGATGTAAGCAACGTTGCCTACTGTACCCGAATCTGCCCTGATTTGTTCTTAAAACTCAACAAGCCTATTTCTGTCACATAAGAGCTCGTCCACAACGTACCGCAACTTCTTTCATGCGCTCAATCGAGGCCTCGAGTTCTTTTTCGGTTGCCTGCCAAGACCAATTGCCGCCGGTGGTCCCGGGAACATTCATGCGAGCATCGTCGCCCAGGAGCATCACGTCTTGGAGCGTAAGCATAACAAGAGGACTGCTGCTTTTGAACGCGCGTTCAATCATGTCGAGGGCGGTATGCTGAAGCTCGGGATCATTTTCGCTTGCGTTTGCAAACCAGCGAAATTTCACCCAGCCCATGAGTGTTGAGGTGTCATGGGTTGAGGTGTAAACCACGTTTGCCGGATTGTCGGGCATCGAGAAACGGGGATCATCGTCGCTAAACTCAAGCACATCCATACCGGGGAAGCCGCACTGCGCTTTGAGCGCGCGCACGGCGGGCGTGAGATACCCCAGGTCCTCGGCTATGAAGGGCAGGGGTCCCAGCTTTTCGTGAATGCGCTCGAACAGTTCCAGGCCGGGACCGGGAATCCATCGGCCTGCGGAACCGGTCATCCCGGCAGGAATGGAGAAATACGACTGGAAGCCAAGGAAGTGGTCCAGACGCACCTCATCATAGAGCTCGAGGGATCGGCGCAGACGCTCAGTCCACCACACGTAGCCGTCATCGTGCATATGGCGCCAACGGAACGTGGGGTTTCCCCAAACTTGTCCTGTCTCTGAGAAGCGGTCGGGCGGGGTGCCGGCGATTTCTGCCGGCACCCCTGCCGCATCGAGCTGGAACATCTCCGGTTCGCTCCAGGTATCGGCAGAATCGTCCGAGACGTACATGGGGATATCCCCGATGATGCGAATGCCGCGCTCGTTAGCATAGCGTTTAAGCTCGCGCCACTCGCAGTCAAAGCGATATTGCGCGAAGGCATGGAAGCGTGCGCGCTCTCGATAGACAGGGTCGTCAAGAATCGCGACATCATAGCGCGCGAGCTTTTGTTCCCAGGTATGCCGTGATGCTCCGCCGTGCACATCTTTTACCGCTGCGAATGCGCAATAGGGGTCGAGCCAGGTGCTTGCGCGCTCAGTGAAAGCGCAAAAAGCATCTTGACGCTCGCCTCCGTTTTCGATGAATGCGCGATACATCTCTTGAATCGTGGCAGCGTCTTCCTCCAGGAGGTCGATATTGCCTGCAAAGGCGGAAGGGCCAGCATAGGGGGAGTGATGTCCATCGGTTGGATTGAGGGGCAGGACCTGCCAGTACGATGCGCCCATTTCCTGCAGATGATCGACAAAACGACGTGCGGGAGCGCCCAGCGTACCAGGCTTGCCCTCACAGGGGATGGAGGTGACGTGGCACATCACGCCCCAGCCGTGGCAAAGCGGCTTTTGCAGGCGCCCGCGCGAATGAAAATAGACAGCAGCGCTGCCCAGGGGGTACAGCGTTACCGTGGTCAAGCCATCGGCATCCGCACAGAGGGTGCGCCCGGAAATGAGATCGGTTGCGGCTTCTCCCAAAAACGGAATGCGCACCGTATGCGTGTTACAGGAATCGCGATTGACGAGCATGCTCAGACACTCGCACTGCGTTTTACCCCTCGAATACATGAGGACGTCGGCATCGAGAGCTCGAGCCTCAATCGATGTGGTTCCAAGTAGCGGCATAGACCGGCGAAGAGAGGCGGCGTTTTTAATCATAGCCTGGAAATCCAGGTCTTCATGTCCCCACGGGTAGGTCGAGCGGTTGCCGGGGTCTGTGGCGCCTTGCAGACCTGCTTCATCGCCGTAATAGACGCACGGTACGCCTGGATACGTCATTTGCATGAGGGTGGCGAGCCAGAATCGACCCTTGGCAAGACCGAGCTTGTCGTCTGGTAGATGCCATGTTGCCCGCTCGTTTTCGGGAATACTATCCGGGTTTTCCATCCCACCTAAAACGGAGATGATGCGTGCGCGGTCATGGCTGCTCAGAAGGTTGAGCGAGCAGCGCAAGGCCTCAGCAGGATAGTTCTCGCTCTGCGACTCGATCATCTCGGCGGCACGGTAGGCGTCGATGCCCTCGGTGCCGGTGAGAAAGCCGATCACCATGTCGCGGAACGGATAGTTCATGGCGGCATCGAGCTCATCGCCCAATAGGTAGCGACGAAGATTGCCATAGCTGATCTTATTCGAAGCGTCTTCCCAGACTTCGCCCAGCACGAGCGCATCGGGCTTTTCGGTAGTCGCCGCTCGCTTGATCTCGGCGATAAAACCATCGGTAAGCTCGTCTGCCACATCCAGGCGCCAGCCGTCGGCACCCATGCGTAGCCAGTGGCGAATCACGCCGTCTTTTCCCAGCAATAGCTCGCGAACGGCGGGTGAGTTTTCGTTGAGCGCCGGCATGTTGGTTACGCCCCACCAGCACTCGTAGGTCCCATCTTCATTGAAGCTGAAGGCGTCTTTCCAGGGTGAAGTTCCACCTTGCCAGGCGCCAGGAGCGGGATAGTTCTCATAGCGGTTGAAATAGATCGAGTCGTCGCCTGTATGGTTAAAGACGCCATCGAGAATGATACCGATGCCATGCTCGTGCGCTGCTTGGCATAGGTCGCGAAAGTCTTCGTCGGTTCCCAGCATCGGATCGATATGCAGGTAGTTTGCAGTGTCGTATCGATGATTGCTCACGGCTTCGAAAATGGGGTTGAGGTAGATTGCCGTAATGCCCATTTCGTTCAAGTGGGGGAGTTTTTCTTCGATGCCCTTGAGCGATCCGCCGTAGAAGTCCCATGAGGTAATGGAGCCGTCGGGGTTTCTGCTATAGGTGGGGGGCGTGGACCAATCCTCTATGAGGTGCTTGGCGCTGCCGCGTCGGGGCCTTGCGCACTCGGCAGCAGTTCTCTCACGCCATGCGGCATCGCGCGCAAAGCGATCCGGGAAGATTTGATAGGCAATGCCATTTTCATACCATGCAGGGCGCTGGCGGCGCGGCTGATACACCGTGAGCTGGAACGAGGGGACTTCTGCGTAGTCATAGACAACGCCCTCGCCGCCTTGGGAGCCTTGTGGGGCGCCAATGCGCAGCTCCTGCCTACCGGGCTGGCGAATGATAAAGGAGTACCAAACGATTGCAGGGGTGTCCCTCGTAATCGTTGTTGAGAACATGCCTTCCTTATCGCGGTCCATGTCGAGGAGCGTTTCGCCCTCGCCATCGATCCAAAGTCTCAGGATACATGTTGCTTCGTGTGATTTGTCACCATCGACTTGGCAACTCAGGCGTACGGGCGTACTGCATGCAACGGCGCCAAAGGGGGTTCTGAATTGAGGGGAGCGGGAGTTGTGCCGGAATACCATCGACTGTCGTTTCTTTGATGAATGTACAAAAGCCAGTGTACAAGTGTACAGGAATATGCAAGCAAGCGGGGCGCGCAGCCTTATCGCTGCAACGCCCCGCATCCGTGCATTTGAGGTTTAAGAGATGGACGCGCAATTATTTGCTGGATGTTCGACCATGCCCTCTCGTTGCGGAGGAAGAGGATTTGCGCGGAGTGGTCGTCTTGGTGCTTGAGACGCCTGTCTTGCGTGCCCTGACTGACGCTTTGGGTGCTTTGGGTGCGTTCGCCTGAGCGGGGGAGTCTACTTTGGGCGAAGATGTTGGCGCATGGGAAGGTGCGGCCTGTGTCTTTTCCTTGGCTGTCGTCACTTTTTTGGCACTTGTCTTAGTCGTGCGCGTGCTTGCGGTTTTAGCCTGTGCCCCGGCGGTTGTCTTCGGGCGCGCCTTGTTCGATGCCACCTTGCTGTTTTCCCGCTCTGCGCTATCGTCAAGCGGTTTCTCGTCCTTGTGCATAGCGGCGGTCTTCTTGGTTGCCGCTGCTGTTTTGCGCGTGCGTGCAGGTTTTTCTTTGGGCTCAACGTCCAAATTGTTGCCAGCAGAGGTTGCTGCGGCGGTTTGACCCACCGGAACCACTGCGGGTGCCGCCTTTGCCGTCTTGGCTGTGCGCATGGCTGCGGGAGTGGTTTTTGGGCTGCGTTTTGCAGTGGCCTTTTGTTTGGGCTTGGGCTTATGCAAGCTGCAATCGGGGTGAAGCGTTAAGTAAAGATCGAGGTAGCGTGCAGCGGAGGCCGTCCAGCTAAAGTCGCAGGACATGGCCTGGGATACGAGTTTTTTCCATTCGCTCGGCTGATCCCAGAACAGGCGCGCTGCGCGGAAGACCGTATCGCCCATTTCCTCACCATTGAAGTGTGCGAACGAAAAACCGGTGCCTTCTCCCGTGTATTGGTTATACGGGGTCACGGTATCACGAAGACCGCCCGTTTCGCGTACGATGGGCAGGGTGCCATAGCGCATGGCAATCATTTGGGATAATCCGCAGGGCTCAAAGAGCGAAGGCATGAGGAACATGTCGGCACCGGCATACATCCGCTGCGAAAGCGCCGAGTCGAATTCGATACGCGCCGCCATCTGACCGGGATAGATCGATTGATACCAGCGCAGGGCATCTTCGTAGTCGGTATCGCCCGTGCCCAGAATTGCCACCTGAACACCGCCGTTGAGGATGCGCTCGAGGCAATACATGACCAGGTCCATACCCTTTTGCCTGGTGAGGCGCGTGACCATAACCATGAGGGGACGGTCGTCTCGTACCTCAAGTCCCAGTTCTTCTTGAATGGCCTTCTTGCAAAGCGCCTTGCCCGTCATGTCTTCTATCGAGTAGGCCGCGGCGATGCGCTTGTCGTGTGCCGGATCGTTGCGTATCACGTCGATGCCGTTGACGATGCCGTGCAGGACATTTTGACGGCGACACAGGGCACCGTCGAGGCCCTCGCCGTATTCGGGCGTGCGAATCTCTTCTGCATAGCTGGGAGATACGGTTGTAATGGCATCGGAGTAGTTGATGGCGCCGAGCATGTAGTTGATGGAATCGGCGTCGCACCTCAGCTGGCGTGCTGCGGCTTCTACGCCGCCAAGCCCCAAGATGTCATCTAGCACGAAGTCGCTATATTGACCTTGGAAGGCGATGTTATGGATGGAGTAGACGGTGCGCACGTTTTCATACAAGGGGAGTCCCTGATAGAACTCGCGCAAAAACACAGGCGCCATGGCGGTGTGCCAGTCGTTGCAGTGCAGGATATCGCAGACAAAACCATCCGGTAGATGCTGGAGAGACTCGCAGATGGCTTTGGAGAAGAACGCAAAGCGTTCGCCATCGTCAAAAAAGCCATACGGATAATCGCGCTTAAAATAACGCTCGTTGTCTACGAATAGATACGTGATGCCGTCGTGCACCAGGCGCTCGAGGCCGCAGTACTCGTTTCGCCATCCCAGGGGCACGTAAAAATCGGTGACATGCTCCATTTGGCTGAGGTAGGAGCCATCGATCGTGGAGTACTTGGGCACCATGACGATGACTTCTGCGCCTGCAGCCTTCAGGGCATGGGGGAGTGAGCCCGCAACATCGCCAAGGCCACCCGTCTTGACAAACGGAGCGGCCTCCGCGCTCGCGAACACCACATGGAGGGGTTTGATTGCCGCTTCGGTCATATGCTGGGTTTCCTTTCTTAGTCGCGGGTCACATGCATCGTTGGGGTTAGTCAAGGGTTGCGAGTTCCTTAGTCGCCAGGGGCGCCTTGGGGATGATGAGGGTTACATCGGGGGTGCCACGCAGCTCTGTCTGCGCCGGAATCACGTTGTTCTTGTCGACGATGGCATTCTCCACGCGCGCCCCGCTGCGAATCACGCAGCTCTGCATGATGATCGAGTTCGATATCGAGGCGCCGTGCTCAACGATAACGTCGCGTGCAAGGATGGACCCGCGCACCGTACCTTGAATCAAACATCCTGCAGACACCAAGGAGTTGCACACCGTGCTGCCCGTGCAGTACTTTGCGGGCGGTGCGTCGTGTGCCTTGGTCATGATGGGGCGATCGGGGTTGAACAAGCGGTCGTTCAGATCGGGACGCAGCACTTCCATGGAGCGCTGGTAGTAGGACTGCTCATCAAAGACGCCAAGCGCCAGGCCCTTGAACTCGTAGGAACATACGTCGATGCGGCCGAACTCGGGCTCGATTGCCTCAAAGAGGTCCAGATGATCGACGTCTTGATAGTTGTCGATGATGTCGAGCAGCACGTCGCGGTTGATGACGCAGCAGTCAAGGAATTTGTTGTCGCCGAAGGAACAGCCGGAGCGCAGTGCATGCACGCGTCCCGCCTCGCCGATCTCCAGAGCGGTTACGTCGTCGTCGTGCTCGCGCTCGGCGCGACAGTACACCATAGTGGCGCGGGCGCCAGAGCGCTCGTGGGCATTGATGATTTCGGCAAGATCGATGTTGAAGATGATGTTGCATCCGCACATGACCACATAGGGCAGGTCAGAGCGCTGGAAAAGCGTCTTGTTGGCGATAATGTCGCGCAGCAGGAAGCGCATGCCGCGCTTGGAGGTGCCGAATGCGCTGCCGGGGAGCAAGAACAGGCCGCCCTTCTTGCGGTCGAGCATCCAGTCGCGGCCCGATTCCATATGGTCGATGAGCGAGCGGTAATTGCTCGGCATCACGACGCCGACGGTTTTGATGCCGGCGTTCATCATATTGGAGAGCGGGAAGTCGATCAGACGATAGCGACCAAAGATTGGCAGGGCCGCCAGGGGTCGGCATTCGGTGAGCTTAGAGCTCGTGTGGCAGGTATAGTTTGCGGTGATGTAGCCGATGGCCTTACGGTTGATCATCGGTTCATTCCCCCTTCCCGATCACAACATCATTACCAACGACGGCGGTATCCTTTGTAACGTCAACGCTACCGAGCTTAACGCCCTCTTCGACCGTCGAGTTTTCGCCTAGAATCGCGCGGGCCACGTGGGCGCCGGCCTTGACATGAGTGCCGGGCAGCAGCACCGAATCCTCGACGACGGCGCGCTCATCGATCACACAGTCGGTTGAGATGATGGAGTGTCGCACGCTGCCAAAGACCTTGCAGCCATTGGAGATCAAGCAATCCTCGACGCGCGCATCGGGTCCAATGTAGTGCGGCGGACGCGTTGTGACGTTGCTCATGATGGGGAACTTCTTGTCGAATAGATCGAACTCGGGGTTTTCGCCCAACAGATCCATCGACGTCTCATGGAAGCTCGAGATGGTGCCGACGTCCTTCCAGAAGCCATAGAATTCATAGCAGAACAGACGACGGTTTTCTTCAAGAAGCTTGGGGATGATGTCCTTGCCAAAATCATGGCTGGAGCGCGGGTCGAGGGCGTCTTCCTCGAGGGCATCGATCAAAAGCTTGGTGCTGAAGATATAAATGCCCATGGAGGCAAGGTTGGAATCGGGCTTCTCGGGCTTCTCCGTGAACTTGAGGATGCGATCGTCCTCGGGGTCCTTGGTGATGATGCCAAAGCGGCTGGCCTCTTCCCAGGGCACGGGCATGACCGAAATCGTGAGATCGGCGTTGTGCTCGATATGCGTCTCGAGCATCTTGCGATAGTCCATGCGATAGAGATGATCGCCCGAGAGAATCAAAACATATTCGGGGTCATGCTCTTTGATATAGCCGATATTTTGGGCAACGGCATCTGCGGTCCCTGCGTACCAGCTGCCGCCTTCCTGTGTGGCGTAAGGGGGCAGAATCGATACGCCGGCGCCGCGCTCATCCAGATCCCACGCCTCACCGGAGCCCACATAGGAGTTTAGAAGATAGGGACGATACTGCGTGAGAACGCCCACCGTGTCGATACCCGAATTGGCGCAGTTCGACAGCGAAAAGTCAATAATCCTAAACTTGCCGCCGAAGGAGACGGCTGGTTTAGCGATCTTGCTGGTCAATGCACCCAGCCTACTGCCTTGTCCTCCCGCGAGGAGCATGGCAATGCATTCCTTCTTGCTCATCGGTTTCTCCTTTTGCCGATTAACGGTTACCTATACATGCCAGATATCGCGAGCGTACTCACGGATGGTGCGATCGCTCGAGAAGTGACCGGAATTCGCGATGTTCGCCAGCGCCTTGCGCTGCCATTCGCGCGTGTCGTCGTAGGAATCCGTGAGCTCTCGCCAAGCCTGCGTGTAGCTCGCGAAATCGGCGATGACAAAGTCGTAGTCGTTGTTGTTCATGAGTTCGGCATGAATGCTTTCGAAGTTACCGGAGAGTGCGCCAAAGGTGCCATCGACCAGCTGTTCGACGCAGCGGCCAATGTGTTCGCGGTCGTTGTTCACAACGTCCCATGCAAAGTAGTTGCCGCGGCGCAGCGCCTCGACTTCATCGACTTTCATGCCGAAGATCTTTTCGTTTTGCATACCCGCAAGCTCGGCGATCTCGATGTTTGCACCATCGAGGGTTCCCAGGGTAAGGGCTCCGTTCATCATGAGCTTCATGTTCGAGGTTCCCGATGCCTCTTTGCCTGCCGTCGAGATCTGCTCAGAGATTTCGGTGGCGGGGTAGATAAGTTGCGCATTGGATACGGCGAAGTTGGGAACGAAGGCGACCTTGATGTAGTCGTTGACGCGCTCGTCGTTGTTCACAACATCGGCTACGGAGTTGATGAGGCGAATCGTTTCCTTGGCAAACGTGTATGCGCTTGCTGCCTTGCCGGCAAAGATGAACGAAGTCTTATGCGGCTTGTAGGTTGGGTCGGCAAGCATCCTGTTGTAGATGTCCATGACCTTGAAGATGTTTAGCAGCTGACGCTTGTAGGCATGGAAACGCTTGACCTGAACATCAAAGATGGAATTCACGTCGAGCTCAACGCCGGTCTGTGCGGCGATATAGCGAGCGAGGCGCTCCTTGTTCTCGCGTTTGGATGCGGCGAGCGCATCGAGGAAGGCATCATCGTTTGCAAAGGCCTCAAGACGCTTGAGTTCCTCGGCGTCACGCAGCCAGCCGTCGCCGATTTTCTCGGTGATGAGTCGGGCAAGCGAGGGATTGGCGTTGGCGAGGAAGCGGCGCGGCGAGATGCCATTGGTCTTGTTGTTGAACTTCTCGGGCGTCATCGCATAGAAATCATGCAGCGTCTCGCGCTTGAGGATGTCGGTATGGATCTGTGCCACGCCGTTGACGGAATGGGAGCAGATGACAGAGAGGTTTGCCATGCGCACCTGTCCATCCCAGAGGATAGCGGTGTTGCGCAGACGGTCTTGCCATCCTTCGCCCTCGCGCGGGAAAGACTCCATATAGCGGCGATTGATCTCGTCGATATACATGTAGACGCGTGGAAGAAGACGCTGGAAGGTATCGATCGGCCACTTTTCCAGGGCTTCGGGAAGAACAGTATGGTTGGTGTAGGAGATGCTCTTGGTCACGATGTCCCAAGCGGTGTCCCAATCCAGGCCCTCTTCGTCCACCAGCAGGCGCATCAGCTCGGCGCCGCACATGGCGGGGTGCGTGTCGTTGGTGTGGATTGCCACGAGCTCGGGGAAGCGTTTCCAGTCGGCATCGGGGTGATCGAACTTGAAGTTGCGGATGATGGACGCAAGGCCGGCGGCAACGAACAGATACTCCTGCTTAAGGCGCAGGATGCGACCGTGCTCGCCCGCGTCGTTGGGATACAAAATTTCCGAGATCGCCTCGGCATCGGTGCGGAACTTCGCGGCAGCGGCATAGTCGCCACGGTTGAATGCGTCAAGATCGAAGTCCTCCTGCGCGGGCTCGGCGCTCCACAGACGCAGGCGATTCACGGTCGTGCCATCCATGCCGATGATGGGCACGTCGTAGGGGACGGCCTTTACCATCTCTCCGCCCTCTTGGCTAAACCAGAACTTTCCGCTTTCGTCTTCGTGGCGAACAACCTCTCCGCCAAATCGAACGATAACGGAGCTCTCGTCATGTCGCGTTTCCCACGGATAGCCCTTGTCGAGCCAGTTGTCGGTGACCTCTACCTGGCGTCCGCCCTCGATTTTTTGACGGAAGAGCCCGTAGCGGTAGCGCATGCCGTTGCCAAAGCCCAGGATGCCTTCGGCGGCCATGGAGTCGAGAAAGCATGCGGCAAGGCGGCCCAGACCGCCATTGCCCAGGCCAGGGTCTCCCTCTTCGGCCAAGACATCGTCGAGCTTGATGCCCATGCTGTCCAGGCCCTCGGTGACGACATCTCGGATACCATAGTTGAGCAGGTAATTATCGAGCAGGGGACCAAGCAAGAACTCCAGCGAGAAGTAATAGACCTTTTTCTTGTCGCTTTTAGCGTTTTCCGAGTCGGATTGCGCAAACTGCTGGTTCGCCTTTTGGGCAATAAGTTTGGCGAGTGCCTGGTAGCGCTCGGTGTTGGTGCAGCCGGCAAGGTCCTTTCCAACTTCGGCGGTCAGGACGCGCAGATACTCATCGGCAAACTGCTGTGGGGTTTCGAAAATCTTTGTCATACATTCTCTCCTTTGCGTGCGCTGCTGCGCGGGGATTTCTTCTTTTTGGTTTTATTGGACGCCTTGGCAGATGCCTTAGCGGGGGTCTTTGAACGCTTGCGCGCGGACGTCTTGGGCGGCACGTAGCTCGAGGGCCCAACCCTGCGAAATACAAGGCCGGCGAGACCGGGTACGGGAGTTTCGATCGAGTTCTCCCTGCCGTTCCAGGCAACCGGTTCGCTTGAAACAAGCTCGCGCACGGGATAGTTAGAGCCTCCGTAGCGCGCATCGTCGCTATTGAAGATGAGCTTCCAGTCGCCTTCGCGTGGGGCGCCTATACGGAATCGCTCGTAGGATGCCGGATCGAAGTTGATAAGGATGAGAAGGTCGTCTTTTGGGTCGTCGCCATGGCGCACAAAGGTCACAATGGACTGATCGGCGTTGTCAGCATCGATCCACTCAAAGCCGTCCGGGGTGTAGGAGCGCTCAAAGAGTGCGGGTTGTTCGAGATAAAACGCGTTGAGGGCCTTGATGAATTGCTGCTGATTGCGGTGGGTCTCGTATTCATGTGTTAAGAACCACTGAATGGATTCGTAGTAGCGCCATTCGATGAACTGAGCGATTTCATTGCCCATGAAGTTGAGCTTTGCGCCCGGGTGCGTTATCTGGTAAAACGCGAGCGTGCGCATGCCGGCGAACTGGCGCCACCAATCTCCGGGCATGCGGCCGATCAGTGAGCATTTGCCGTTGACGACCTCGTCGTGCGAGAGCGGCAGCACGAAGTTCTCGTTAAAGGCGTACATCATCGAAAACGTGAGCAGTCCGTGATTGCCGGGTCTCCAGGGAAAATCGGTTTGCATGTAATGCAGGGTATCGTTCATCCATCCCATATCCCACTTGTAGTGGAAGCCCAAGCCGCCTTCGCTTGGCGGATAGGTGACGAGGGGCCAAGCCGTGGATTCCTCGGCGATCATCATCACGTCGGGCATGCGCTCGGAGACGCAGGTATTGACGGAGCGAATGAAGGCGCTGGCATCAAGGTCCTCTTCGGTTCCGAGGGCGTTGAATTTTTTATCGGATTCGTTGTCGATTCCGAAGTTGAGATAGAGCATGCTCGAGACGCCATCCATGCGGATGCCATCGATATGGAAGTTCTCGAGCCAGAACAAGATGTTGGCAGTAAGAAAGCTCACTACCTCGGGGCGCGAGAAATCGAACTTGTGCGTTCCCCAGTTGGGGTGAATCTCGTGTTCGTAGAGCATATGCCCATTGAACGTGGCGAGACCATGGGCATCTGCGCAAAATCCGCCGGGAACCCAGTCCATGATGATACCGATACCTGCTCGGTGGGCGGTATCGATAAGCTGCATGAACTCCTGAGGCGTCCCAAAGCGCGCCGTGGTGGCGTAGTAGCCCGTTGTTTGATAGCCCCATGAGCCGTCGAAGGGATGCTCGGTTATCGGCAAGATTTCGATATGGGTATAGCCCATATCTTTTGCGTACGGCACGAGCTCCTGCGCAAGGTCTCGATAGCTGTAATACGTTCCACGCTGGGCGGGGAAGGGGTCGCCCGGGCCGGGATAGGTTCCATCTTCGCGCGGCTCTCCCTGGGGCTCATCGCCATGGCGATTCCAGCTCCCCAGGTGTACCTCATAGATGTTGAGGGGCTGTTTCATGTGGTTTGAGGCGCGGCGTTGCTCGAGCCATAGCTTATCGTTCCACTGGTAGCCGTCGAGCGACCACAGCTTCGAGGCTGTTCCCGGCGGAATCTCATCGGCCACCGCCATGGGATCCGCCTTGAAAAGAACCTCTCCAGAATCCGTTTCCAGCGCGTATTTGTACAGCTCACCAGCTTTGAGCCCGGAGATAAAGCCCTGCCAGATATCGCTTTGATGCACGCGTGCAAGGGGATGCACCCCCGGTGTCCACGCGTTGAAATCTCCAACAACGCTTACGCTTCGGACCGCTGGTGCCCAAACGGCAAAACTCCATCCGTGGGTCCCATCTTCGATGTCGGGGTGGGAGCCGAGCTTTTCGGCGCAGCCGAGCCAGGTGCCTTGACCAAATAGATAGATATCGTCTTTGCTGATGGCGAGGGAGGACTCGACGTTGGTTGTGGCAAGGGTTTCGTGTTGTTTGCTCACGGTAATCAGTCCATCGAATGTCGGGGTCTTCCAAGAAAAAATAACCTCTTTTAAAGTAGCACTTCCAAGCTCATTCCTGCTCATGGGAGTGCGGGACGGTCGATTTTAATCCATGGGTGAACGAGGCTTGACAATTTACGATTCTCGTATTTTTGATTTAGATGCGCGGCTTTCGGTGTCCTTCGTCTTGGTTTGGAGTTTTGCTACCATGGACACTGTTTGAAGTATTGGTTTTCGTTCCAGGCCAGTCTTCCGAGAGGGGATTTCATGACACTCGACCAGAAGATGCCCCGTGCATTTATCTTTGATTGCGATGGCACCATTTTGCAGTCCATGGGAATGTGGCTGCGCATACAGCCTGCACTGCTCAAGACGTACGGTGTTGATACCGTGGCTGATGATTTTGCCGAATTCGAGTCTCTCTCCGTTATGGATGAGTGCGAGGGATACCACCGCAAGTGGGGTGTCGGTAACGACGCGCAAGAGGTCTATGATCGCCTTTTGAGCATGCTTGCGCGCGGCTACAGCGAAGAGGCTTCTGTCCGCGAGGGAGTAGCCGATTTCTTGAAGTCTGCGTATGATGCGGGCATTCCGATGGCTATCGCCACTTCGACCCCTGCAGAGTCGGTTCAAATCGGTCTTGATGCGTTGGGTATCGGTCGTTACTTCGATGTGATCGTCACGACGGCAGACGCCGGTGCTTCTAAGGACTGTCCGGATGTATACAATTTGGCGCTGGAAAAGCTGAGCGAGATCCACGGCATGAAGGATGTCGACCATGCGGATGTCTGGGTATTCGAGGACATGCCGTTCGGTCTTATCAGCTCCGCTTCTGCGGGGTATCGCCGTGTGGGTATCTTTGACCCCGAAGGCCGTGGCACCCGCCCGGACGTCCAGGCGAACTGCGAAATCTTTATTGATTCATTCGCCGAGCTTACGCTCGATCGCATTCGTGCGTATGTAGATTGAACTCCCGGGCGGCTCTGCGCAAACGGATGCTCCCATTGTGGTCTTTGTGCAGAGCTGATGCGGCGACGTGCAGAGGCTGCACAGGCCGCCTATCTTGACGACATCGAGGTGTACGAAGGGTTTGAGGGAGATGAGGGCCTTGTCTAATTCGGATGTCGATTGTGTTCTCATCGTCGGTGGCTCCCCAGATCGCTCTTCCGCTAAAACGGTTTGTTATGCGGCACGGGGCTGTACTCATATCGTTGCGGTCGATCGCGGCTTAGATGCTGTTCTCGATGCCGGTCTTTCGTGCGATCTGTTTTGCGGCGATGCCGATACGGTGGGGGAGCGCGGCCTTCGCCTTGTCGAGGAGGCACAATCGCGTACCAAGGCTGCTTCTTTTGAGGTTGAGCGCTATGACCCTCATAAGGATGCGACCGATCTTGCATTGGCGTTGCGTGCAGTCGGGAAGCGCTGGCCCCATGCCGAGATTGTGTGTACATGCGTGTCTGGAGGCGCTCCCGATCATGCGCTTGGCGTGCTCGGGCGTCTTGTTGGAGCGCGATCTTCTGTTCGCGTTGTCGAAGACGATTTTGAAGCGCGGATTCTTCATGCGAATGGCGCTTGGGAGATTTGCGCGGCCCAGGGTCGCCGTTTTTCGTGCATTCCCGTAAGCGTTGGAGCGGAAGTGTCTGAGCAAGGTTTTTGTTGGAATGTCGATCATGCTCAAATGCCCTTGCTCTCCGACTGGGGCATCTCCAATGTTGTTGAATCATCTCGGGCTTGCGTTCAATGTCATGAAGGCATAATCGCCTGCTGGCTTTATGGCTAACAATTCTTGCTTTTTACGATAGACGCCGCGGGTCGATGCGAAATTGCATCGACCCGCGGCGTTATGTGTCCGGGTTGCTTGGACTGATATACAGCTCGGCTAACGGTCCAGACGTACCTGTGGATTACTGGTAATCCATAACATCGACCCAGCTCAAGAGCGCGTCGCGATCCTGGCCTTCACGGTTGCGGGCAAGTTCTGAGGCGGCGACAACGGGCATCCACTGACGCACAACTTGCATCGGCGTGCCGGAGCGGTCGCAATACATCTCAAGGAAGGTGTCGGCCTGCTGCTTGTCCTGGATGGAGAGGAGCAGATACGTCATGGCTGCGTCTGCCGCAGGCTCACCCTGGGTGGCGTGAGCCCAGTCGCAGACATAGAGCTTATCGTCTTCACCAATGATGATGTTCGTGGGATTGAAGTCGCCATGGCACACACACGTGTCCTTCTTCATACCATCTAGACGCTCAAGGAGGTTGTAGCGGGTCGTGCCGTCGATTCCGTCGAGGCTCTTAATCATGCGGGAGTACTTGTCCTTCTGGCGGTTGAGCTGCTGGCAGCGATAGCTGTGAATCTCAATCAAGAGGTCTACAAACTGCTCGAGATACTCGTAGAAGTGGCCGGGCTCCGCCTGCATCCTCTCCGCCATCACGGTGCCGGGAATCTTGGTGGTCTCCATGGCCCAGCCACCACCGTTTTCGATTTCGGATACCTGCAGCACCTTAGGGCTGGGGATGCCGCACTCGTTGATGCGGGCAAGGTTGAGCGCCTCGTTGAAGACGTCGGACAGCGGTTTTGTCTCGTTGAAGACCTTCACTATCTTATCGCCCAGGTCATAGACGACCTTGTTGCCGCGCTTTACCAGCTCGACCTTGTTCTCCGGAAGTTTCATGATCGACGCATCCCTTCTGCCCGGATGGGCAACCGACGTATGAAAAAGGGAGGTAACCGCCTATTGCGTGTTACCTCCCTTCCAAACCCGAAGTCGCTACTGTTAGACGCCGTAGCTCTGCGGCTCACGGCCGTAGTATGCGTCCAGGTAGAGCTCCTTGATTTCGCTCATGAGCGGGTAGCGCGGATTGGCGCCGGTGCACTGGTCGTTGAACGCCTGCTCGGTCATCTCATCAAGTGTATCCAAGAAATACTTCTCGTCCACACCATATTCGGCGATCGTCTTCTTAACGCCGATGAAATCGCACAGCTCGGTGAGCTTGGCGATGAAGTTCTCGAAGACCTCCGCATCGTCTTTGCCCTCAACGCCGCAATAGCGGGCCATGTCGGCGTAGGCGTGCAGCGCGTTGGGGTAGGGGTACTGCGAGAAGGTGCCCATCTTGACCGGTGCCTCAGCAGCGTTGTAGCGCATGACGCGCGTCAGGATGACGGCGTTTGCCAGGCCGTGCGGGATGTGATGGAAGGCGCCGAGCTTGTGGGCCATGGAGTGGTTGAGGCCCAGGAAGGCGTTGGCGAAGGCCATACCGGCCATGCAGGAGGCGTTGTGCATCTCCTCGCGGGCATGCGGGTCCTTGGCGCCGTTCTCAAAGCTGGAGGGCAGGTTCTCGAACACGAGCTTGGCGGCGCGCTCGGAAAGGCCACGCGTGTAGTCGGAAGACATGATGGAGACATAGGACTCGATGGCGTGGGTCATGACATCGATGCCGGAGGCAGCGGTGAGGCCGCGCGGGGCGGTCATGGCGTTGTCGACGTCGACGATAGCCATCTTGGGCATCAGCTGATAATCGGCAAGCGGCCACTTGATGCCGGTTTCCTTGTCGGTGATGATCGCGAACGGCGTGCACTCGGAGCCGGTACCCGAAGAGGTGGGGACGGCGACGAAGTAAGCCTTCTGACCCATTTCGGGGAAGGTGTAGACGCGCTTGCGGATATCCATGAAGTCCATGGCCATATCCTCGAAGTTGACCTCGGGATGCTCGTACATGACCCACATGATCTTGCCGGCGTCCATGGCGGAGCCGCCGCCGACGGCGATGATCACATCGGGCTCGAACAGGCGCATCTGGGCGGCACCGCGGCGAGCGCACTGCAGGGAGGGGTCGGGCTCGACATCATAGAAGCAGTCGTGCGCGATGCCCATCTCGTCGAGCTTGGCCTCGATAGCGCGGGTGTTGCCATTCTTGAACAGGAACTGGTCGGTCACGATGAAGGCGCGCTTCTTGCCCATGACGCGGCCGATTTCGTCGAGCGCCACAGGCGTGGAGCCCTTCTTGAAGTACACCTTCTCGGGAGCGCGGAACCACAGCATGTTCTCGCGGCGCTCCGCGACGGTCTTGACGTTGATCAAGTGCTTCACCCCAACGTTCTCGGAGACGGAGTTGCCGCCCCAGGAGCCGCAGCCCAGGGTCAGGGACGGCTTCATGCCAAAGTTGTACAGGTCACCGATGCCGCCGTGCGAGGACGGGGTGTTGATGACGATACGGCAGGCCTTCATGACGTGCTCGAACAGGTTGATCTTCTCGGCCTGGGCGGGGTGCACGTACAGAGAGGCGGTGTGGCCCGGGCCACCGGCGAGCACCAGGTGCTCGGCCTTGTCGACGGCCTCCTGGAAGTCCTTGGCGTGGTACATGGCCAAGACCGGGGAGAGCTTCTCGTGGGAGAACTCCTCCTTGGCGGGGTCGGTAGAGGTGACCTCGGCGATCAGGATCTTGGTCTTGGCGGGAACCTCGATGCCGGCGAGCTCGGCGATCTTGGCGGCAGCCATGCCGGGGATGCGGTGGTCGAGAGCGCCGTTCTTGAACATAGCCTCGCGCAGGGCCTCGAGTTCCTTGCCCTTCTTGACAAAGTAGCAGCCGCGGCGGGTAAACTCCTCTTTGACCTCCTTGTAGACGCTATCGATGACGGTCACGGACTGCTCGGAAGCGCAGATCATACCGTTGTCGAACGTCTTGGAGTGAATGATGGAGTTGACAGCCAGCTTGATGTCGGCGGTGTCGTCGATGATGACGGGGGTGTTGCCTGCGCCGACGCCCAGTGCGGGCTTGCCGGAGCTGTAGGCGGCCTTGACCATGCCCGGGCCACCGGTGGCCAGGATGATGTCGACGTCGGCCATGACCTTGCCGGTCAAATCGATGGAAGGTACGTCGACCCAGCCGATGATCTCCTCGGGAGCACCGGCCTTGACGGCGGCGTCGAGCACGAGCTTGGCTGCAGCGATGGTGCACTTGGCAGCAGCGGGGTGCGGGGAGATGATGATCGCGTTGCGCGTCTTCAGGCAGATCAAAGTCTTGAAGATTGCGGTAGAAGTGGGGTTGGTGGTCGGGATGACGGCACCGACGATGCCGATGGGCTCAGCGATCTTGGTGATGCCATAAGCCTCGTCGCGCTCGAGCACGCCACAGGTCTTGGTGTCCTTGTAAGCGTTGTAAATATACTCGGCGGCGTAGTGGTTCTTGATGATTTTGTCCTCAAGAACGCCACGGCCGGTCTCCTCGACGGCCATCTTGGCCAGGGGGATACGGGCCTTGTTCGCAGCGAGAGCTGCCTCGTAGAAGATCTTATCGACCTGCTCTTGGGTATAGGTGGCGAAGACCTCCTGTGCTTCACGCATGCGCGCGAGTTTTGCCTCGAGGGCGTCGATGCTGTCCACGATCTCGGGCGCGGCGTCAGTCGTTGGCTTTTTTGCCATGCTAAGCTCCTCCTCTTAGTTGGGCTGTGCCTACGAGCCGAAATTCTATGACATATATGTGCGTTTTGATGCGAGCGGTAGCTTTTTGTCGATAAACGGCATAAATGAAGCGTTTCACTTGCGATTTCGCCATTCACTTATGGTGAGAATCTGAAGGAGGCAAACGGTTTGCACCTCTGAGATTTCGCAGATGAATAGCTATATCGTTATCGTTTTTACGCACAGGTGCCGTCTCTTCGTTTGAATCGATAGATGAAGCGTTTCAATAAAGAAATCGAAAGAAACTATTCAGTCTGAACGTAAACGCGCCCCTACGCCCCTAAAGACCGGTCCATTGTGGGAGATGGGCTCAGCCATATATATAAGTGCGCTGCCGGCGACCATAATCGCCACTCTTCACTTTTAGCTCTTGCATGCAGGCTAAAGTGGGGTATGATAGCCTGCGCATTTGCTTGGGAACGGTCTGCTCCACGTATCTATGGTTTTCCAAGTTCATTGTGTAAATATCGCGCACTATTTCATTTCTGTGATATAGTGCAATGCTGTTTGTTCACGCGGCATCAACAACATACGCCGCCCAAGGAGGGTTACACATGTCCAAAGTTTGCGAAATCTGCGGTAAGCACCCCGTTGCTGGTCGCTCTATCAGCCACTCTCACCGCGTCTCCATCCGTAAGTTCCGTCCCAACATTCAGCGTGTCTACGTTGTCGTCAACGGCCAGCGTCGTAAGATGAACGTCTGCACCTCCTGCCTTAAGTCCGGCAAGGTCGCCCGTTCCTAAGTTCTTTCGCGGCAGCCACGCGTGAACATGCCGATACATCGGCTCCGTCACGAACTTGAAAGCCACCTTCGGGTGGCTTTTTTGATATCTCGGATCGATAGCCATCCGTTTGTTAAGGATTCGTGCCGCACCTGTACTCCGCTCATCATGTGTGCGCTTGATTGATTACTGATTTACATGCGCTTGCGTTGTAAAATACAAGGATGATTGCTCCCGCAAACCGATGCCTGGTATGCATCTGGAAAGGAGATTTCTGTGTGTGAAACCATTCCTGGCACCTTGAGTGTCTCTAACGATGTCATCGCCGATATCGCTGGGTATGCCGCCATGTCTTGCTACGGCGTGGTTGGCATGGCCGAGCAGCTTCAGGGCGCCGAGAGCGTGCGCCTTCTTCCCGGCCAGCGTCTGCGCAAGGGCGTCATGGTGTCGAGCACCGAAGACGGTCTTGTCGTGGACCTTCATGTCGTGCTCGAAAATGGCGTCAACATGAAGTCCGTCTGTGCGAACCTCACGAGCTCGGTGTCGTTCACCCTGGTCGAGATTGCCCAGATCGACCCGGCTCACCTCAAGATCGCCATTCACGTCGATGCCCTTAAATCCCGCGGCTAACCCTCTTCTTGTTCGGAGATTCACCCAATATGATTGCCAATACCATCCGCACCTGCTTTCCCATTGCCGCGAAGGCGGTAGCCGATAAGGCCGAGGAGATCAACAAGCTCAATGTCTTCCCCGTGCCCGATGGCGACACCGGTACCAATATGTCCTTGACTTTGGCTTCTGTTGTCAAGGAGGTGGCGGAGCTGCCCGCAGATGCCAGCATCGAGGCTATTGCCGCCGCCATCACCCATGGCTCCCTCATGGGCGCTCGTGGTAACTCCGGCGTTATTACTTCGCAGATTCTTCGAGGTGTGGCTGAGGGCCTTATCTCGGCGAGTAACCCCGTGAGCACCGCCGATATCGCTGCGGCCCTTCGCAACGCCGTGAAAGTCGCTTTCCAGGCTGTTCGTAAGCCGGTGGAGGGCACCATTCTTACGGTGCTGCGCGATATTTCCACTAAGGCCGATGAGTGCGCCAAGAAGAAAATGACTCCCGCCGATGCGCTTGACGCCATCGTGGTCGAGGCCTATCAGTCTGTGGCGCGTACGCCCGACTTGCTGCCCGTTCTCAAGGAGAACGGCGTGGTCGACTCCGGTGCGTTCGGTTTTGCCATCTTTGTCGAGAATTTCGTCTCGGCTGCCTTGGGCCGCACGTCCAATATCGAGGGCTTTTCGGCTACGTTTGATTCAGATGCCAGCTCTGCGAAGGAAAACGCGCTCGGTCGTGTCGAGATTGAGGCTAATGACGACTGGGAGGGCTCTGAGTTCCGCTATTGCAACGAGTTCCTCTTCAAAGCAGAGAAGAAGTTCGACGAGGAGAAGTGCCTTAAGTTCCTTGCTTCCATGGGAGATTGCGAGCTTCTTGTAGGTTCCTATCCCGACTATAAGGTGCACGTGCACTCCAATACTCCCGACAAGATTTTGGCTCATATGCTCAAGTACGGCCAGGTCTACGAGGTCTTTATCCACAACATGGATATGGAGTCCCACGAGCGCACGGCAAAGATCAAGGCCGATCAGGCTGCCGAGGCCGTGCCCGCGAAGCCGCTCGGTTTTGTTGCCGTGGCTGCCGGTTCCGGCCAGGCTGAAATCCTGAAGTCGCTCGGTGTCGATATGATTGTCTCTGGCGGACAGACCATGAATCCCTCCACCGCCGACCTTTTGGCTGCAGTGGACCAGGTGAACGCTGAATCCGTCATCATCCTTCCCAATAACGGCAATATCCGTATGGCAGCCGAGGCCGCTGCGTCTGCTTGCGAGAACAAGCGCGTTGCAGTTGTTCCCACTAAGACCGTTCCCCAGGCCTTCTCGGCTCTGTTTACCGTTGTCCCCGACGCTTCGCTCGATGAGGTTGTCGAGACCATGACAGAGGCTGTCTCCGAGGTACGCGATGGCGAGGTTACGACAGCTGTCCGCGATAGCTCCGCTTCCGATGGCAGCCCGATTCATGCCGGCGATGTCATGGGTATCATCTCTGGCTCTATTGATATCGTTGGTTCCGATGTGGCCCAGGTCACCGTCGACTGCATCAATCGCATGCAAGACGAGGAGGAGGGCGATACGCTCACCATTCTCGCCGGCGCCGATATGTCCGATGATGACTTTGAAGACCTCCTTTCTGCTATCGAGGAGGCCCAGCCTGATCTTGAGATCGATTCGCACCGTGGTGAGCAGCCGCTCTATCCGGTGATCTTCTCGATCGAATAGGCCGTGCGATATGACGCGCGCAATCATGACACCCGAGGCTTCCGCGCGTCTTTCTCAGACGGGCATCCTTGCGCAGGATGTTTCGCGTCTTACATATGTTTCGGGTGCACGTGAGGAGGCTCTCCGTAGGCTCGGCATCGAGACGGTGGGGGACCTCCTCCTTCATATTCCGCGGCGCTATCTCGATTTCACGCGTGGCTACAGTATCGAGACCGCGCCGCTGGGGCAGGTGTGCACCATCATAGCCACCGTGGATCGCGTGATGGAAAAACGCCCGAGGCCTCGTCTGATCGTGACCGAGGTGATGCTTGTAGATGATTCGGGTGTTCTGCGCGTTTCGTTTTTCAAGCAGCCCTGGATTGCAAAGCAGCTTAAGCCTGGTGACCGCCTTGCCGTTATGGGGAAGGTGGAGTTTGCCTATGGCTTTAAACAAATGGCCTCACCGCATTATGAGCGACTCGACTCGTCTTCTTCCCTGGGCGCGATTGTGCCGGTGCACGGTGCGTGCGAGGGCCTGAGCGCAGCCTGGATGCGCCGTATTGTTTCTGTTGCCTGCGAGACAGCGGACGTATTTTGCGATCCTGTGCCCGCCAAACTGCGTTCACGACGCCGTCTTATGAGCATCTCGCGCGCGTTGCGCTCCATTCATTTTCCTTCGTCTCTCGCCGAGGCTACGCTTGCTCGCCGCAGGCTTGCCTATGATGAGGTTCTATACCTGCAGCTCGCCCTTCGATTGCGCAACGACGCTAATCTTTTGGGTATCACGCCTGTGAAGCATATGGTCAAAGAGCACGTTTCTGCCGTCTTGAAGTCCCTTCCCTTTGTGCTGTCCGACGAGCAGCAAGCGGCTGTCGATGAGATTTTGACTGACATGCAAAGCTCCGATCGCATTATGAATCGTTTACTTTTGGGCGATGTGGGAACGGGAAAGACGGCTGTCGCGATGGTTGCGCTGGCCTCGTGCGCGGATACGGGCACGCAGGCCTGTGTCATGGCGCCCACCTCTGTGTTGGCTCGTCAGTATGCTTCTTCATGCATGCCCGTTCTCGAGCAAGCTGGCGTGCGCTGTGCGTTGCTTACCGGATCGACATCTGCTGCAGAGCGCGATCGCATGCTGTCTGCCCTTGGCTGCGGCGAGCTCGACATCCTCTTTGGAACCCATGCTGTGTTGGGAGATGACGTTGTCTTTTCGCATCTTTCGCTTGTGGTGATTGACGAGCAGCATCGTTTTGGTGTGGGGCAGCGTAATCTTTTGCGCGCCAAAGGGCCCGGTGCCGACTTGCTCGTTATGACCGCTACCCCGATTCCGCGTACGCTCGCGCTTTCGGTCTACGGTGACCTCGAGACGAGCATTATCAGGCATAGGCCCATTGCGGGCGCGGGTGTGACAACGCACGTTCTTGCCGATACAAATCGTGATATCGCCTACGGCGCGCTGCGCGCTGCTCTTGAAGAGGGCCAGCAGGCATACGTTATTTGCCCACTTGTCAGCGAAAGGGACGATCAAGATGAGCTTGACGTCCAACCCGGCTTGGAACTCGATGAGCTGGGGCGCCCTGTTTCGGCCCAGCATCTGCATTCTGTCGAATCGGAGGTCGAGCACCTGTCCCATCTGCTCCCCAAGGCACGTATAGCCGCGCTTCATGGGCGCCTCTCCCCGCGTGACAAGGACAGCGTGATCGATGCCTTCCGCGGAGGAGAGGTGGATATTCTCGTGGCGACCACGGTGGTCGAGGTTGGTGTGGATGTCCCCCGGGCCACGGTGATGATTATCGAGAACGGAGAGCGATTCGGTTTGGCGACGCTGCATCAGCTCCGTGGACGCGTGGGCCGTGGCAGCTTGCCCGGTTCGTGTTTTGTCCTTTCGCAGCTTTCGAGTTCCAAACATACTGTTGCGGGCGACCGGCTCGAATCGCTCGAGAAGAGCAACGACGGTTTTACGCTTGCCGAGGAGGACCTTCGTCTTAGGCATGAGGGAGAGATTTTGGGGCTTCGTCAGCATGGCGGTGTGACCCTGCGCTTTGTCGATCTTGATGCCGACACCGATATTATCGAGGCGGCCCACGAGGACGCGCGCGAGCTTTTGCGGTATGCTCCTACTTTGTCCTCGCGGGCTACGCTTCCGTTACGCCTGCAGGTTGTCGAACGGTATGGAAATATCTTTAAGGAGGTAAGCGGAGGATGAGAATCATCTCCGGACAATGGCGTGGGCGCAAGATCGCCGAGCCGCAGGGGAGAGACGTCACAAGGCCTACGACCGATCGCGTGAGGGAGGCCATGGCATCGATGGTCGACTCTTCGCTTCCTCAGGGGATCGAAGGCGCCCGGGTGCTCGATGCCTTTGCGGGATCAGGAGCATTGGGAATCGAGATGCTCTCGCGTGGTGCTGCTTTTGCCGCCTTTTTTGACATCAATCGTTCTGCCGCGGCTCTCGTGCGCAAAAATCTTGAGTCGCTCTGTGCTCCGCGCTCCTCGTATCGCGTATTTTGCGCCGATTGCCTCGCTTTGGCAGCGCGCGGTCGTATTGAGGGGGCGCCGTTCGACCTTGTGATGGTCGACGCTCCGTATGCGTTGGGGGCCGCCCCGGCCACGCAGCTTGCGGAATCCCTTGTCAAATCGGAATTGCTGGCTTCCGGCGGCCTTGTTCTCGTCGAGCATGCTGCTGCGGATAAGGGACCGCGACCGGATGGCTTTATTGTCGAGCGCGAGAAGCGCTACGGCTCTACCGCTGTCGATCTTTTGCGTTTTGACGGCTCGCTTACTATCGAGAATATCGATCGCTAGCTTTAGCTTGCTTTAACTATAACCACCAACGAAGGCAGATTATGATTCAAACCATCGACCACGCACTCGTCCCCGGTACGTTTGACCCCATCACATATGGTCATATCGATGTGGCGCGACGTGCATCCCGTATGTTCTCTCAGGTGACGGTTGCTGTTGCCGAGTCTCTTGGCAAAGGTGGTAGCGGTCCCGTTTTTTCTCTCGATGAGCGCGTCCGTCTTGCTACCGAGGCTCTTGCCGATCTTGAGAATGTGCAAGTGAGGCCTTTTTGCGGCCTCCTGGTTGATTTTGCCCATGAGATTAAGGCGGGCGCTCTTGTCAAAGGCCTTCGCGCTATGACCGACTTTGAGTACGAATTGCAGCAGGCCGATTTAAACTATCGCCTGGATGCAGACCTTGAGTCAATTTTTGTGATGAGCGCTCCGCAGTATGGTTATATCTCGTCTTCGGTTGTGCGGCAGATTGCCTCGCTTGGGGGCGATGTGTCCGGCTTTGTTCCCGACAATGTGGCGCATGCCCTTGCGGAGCGATTCAAGTAAGCAACACAAGCCGCCGCTTTGTGCAAGGCAACACAGTTCATGTGCTACTATTATCGGTTGATTATAAGCAAATGAAGGGAGACAGGATGGCTGGGGACAACTTTCCTGGCGAGAGGATCGAAAGCCTCGTAGACGAACTCGAGGGGCTTATCGAGGAAGCAAGGCCACCTTTCGGCAAGAACCAGCAGTTCAAGGTCATCGAAACGGAGGTCTTCTTCAATATTCTTGACGAGATCCGCATGAGCTATCCGGAGGAATGGCAGAAATCTCGGCGCATCCTCAAGGAGCGCGATGAGTTGATGGCCAGCGCCACCGCACAGGCCGATTCGATTATCGCCGATGCCCAGCAACAGGCGCTCACTATCGCGGGCGAGCAGGAGATTGTTCGTCTGGCTCAGCAGCAGGCGGATGATATTCGTGACCGCGCCCAGCAGTATGAGCGCGAGACGCGCTATGCTGCCGAGGACTATGCCGAGCAGGTGTTCACTCACCTTGAGGAGAATCTCAAGAGCTTGACCGGCACGGTTGCCCGTTGTCGCCAGCAGCTCAACGAGGGCGCTAACTCCGCTCAGCAGAATGGCGCTTGGTAATCATGTCGCAGTTTTCTTCTGTTGTCGTCAACCTTGAGGACAAAATCGAGAATCCCGGCGACACCCTTCCGGTCACAGGGCATATCGATGCCGCGACCTATAAAGCGGGAGAGAAGTCCTTTTCTCTTGACGATGGCATTTCCTATGATGTGATGCTCACCAATACCGGCGACGGCGTTCTTGCTACGGGTATCGTTCGCGCGCATGTCACCGGCGAGTGCGATCGCTGTCTTGATGTCGCCCACTTTGAGGTCGCGGGCGAGATCGAGGAGTACTACCTCTTTGAGGAGCCTGAGGACCCAGAGAGCTATGAGGATGGGTTCGAGCTTGTGAGCGAGGACCGCACCATCGATCTTTCTGATGCCATTGCCGATGCCGTTGTGATGGACACGCCTTTTGTGGTTCTCTGCCGTCCCGATTGCGCTGGCCTTTGTCCCACGTGCGGAGCGAATCTTAACGAGGCTCCCTGCGCATGTGAGGATAAGCAGAAGGGCGATTATGCCGCTTCGGATTCCAATCCTTTCGCGGCGTTGAAAAATCTTAAATTTGATGAGTAGGCCGCTATTGTATGGTCAACTCTTGATGGAGAAAAACTTTCACCAAAACCCAGTGGAATGTGATAGTATCGGTGCTTGCGCGTAATTGTGCCAGGCAATAGTTATGTATAAGGAAGGTCATCATGCCAGTACCTAAGCAAAAAAAGGGTCGTGGAGCTGTGCACTCCCGTCGTTCCGCCAACATGAAGATTGACGCCCCGTCTCGCTCCGTTTGCCCTCGTTGCGGCGCCGTCAAGCTTCCGCATCACGTCTGCCCCAACTGTGGCTTCTACAAGGATCGCGAGGTCATCGTTACCGAGTAGCTTTTGCTTAAGGTAATGCTGCGCGCTGCATCATCGATCTTGTTTTGCATGGCGTGATAGATCTGGAACAGACATGGCCGGCTCTTCGAGTCGGCCATTTCGCTATAGAGGGAGAGTTCATGGATAAGGTTCGTGTTTGCGTGGACGTCATGGGCGGAGATGAGGAACCGTCGGTCGTCATGGACGGCATCGAGGCCGCGCTTGCTGCCGATGCCGATCTTACCGTTGTGGCCGTGGGTCCTCAGGATATTGTCGAGGCGTTTGCGAAGACGCATGAGCGCGTTGAGCCGCTGCTGGCTCCCGATGTCATCACGATGGAGGACGATCCCATTCAGGCTGTCATGCATAAGCGCAAGTCGTCGGTGGTGATTGGTTGCCGAGCCGTCAAAAAGGGCACGGCGGATGCTTTTTTCTCTGCCGGCGCTACCGGTGCTATCACTGCTGCTGCCACCGCCTATGTAACTCCTTTTAAGTACGAGAGCGAGGGCGTGCGTCGTCCTATTCGCCCGTGCCTTACCTCGGCGCTTCCTAACCGGCAGGGCGCCTTGACCGTTTTGTGCGATATGGGAGCCAATCCCGACGTCGAAGTGGAAGACCTCGTTCGTTTTGCCCAGATGGGTGCTACGTATGCGAAGGTCGTCTGCGGCATTTCAAATCCCCGTGTAGGCCTTTTGTCCAACGGCTCCGAGGACACCAAGGGATCGCATTTCACCAAAGAGTGTTTCTTGCACATGGGCAAAAGCGTGCCGGGCTTTGCGGGTAACTGCGAGGGCACGGACTTGACCTCTGGTAACTTTGATGTTGTTGCTACCGACGGTTTTGCCGGAAACGTTGCGCTTAAGGCAACCGAGGGAGCCGCAAAGCTGCTCATGAGCGAGCTTAAAGGTGTGCTCATGGGGTCTTTGGGCGGAAAGATCGCTGCGCTTCTCGTTAAGGACGGGTTAAAAGAGCTCAAGGCCAAACTTTCGGGCGACGCCAAGGGCGGAGCGATTCTTTTGGGCCTTCGTGGCGTTGTCCTTATTGGCCATGGAGCCACCAGTGTGGAGGCTATTAAAAACGGTACGCTGGCTTCTGCCTATGCCGTTCGCGAGGGTCTCGTGGATAAGCTCGCCTCATCCATGGAGAACATCGTTTGCTAACCGGTCTCTGTTGGGCCAATGCGCTAAAATCACACTGTTGATGCGTCGCGGCCGCGTGCCGTGTCCGTGTATGGGTGAAAGGAGCCCACAATGGAGCATTCTGAGATTTTTGAGAAGGTTGCCGACATCGCTAGCGATGTACTCGGCATCAACGCCGATGAGATCACCGAAGAGACCACATTTGACGATCTTGATGCCGATTCTCTCGATCGCCTCCAGCTTGTTACTGCGATGGAAGACGAGTTCGATATCGAGATCGATGACGAGAAGCTCGAAGCAATCAATTCTGTTGCGGAGGCTATCGTAGCCATCAAGTCCGCTCTGGGGGAATGAGCGCGTGTATTCGATCGCTGAAAAAATGAATCGGGCGGAGGCGATCTGCGATCACACGTTTTCCGATCGCGATCTGCTTCGTTCTGCCATTACGCATCCTTCTGCTGTAGAAGGCCAGCCCGTCTCTGCATCCTACGAGCGCTTGGAGTTTCTGGGCGACTCGATTTTGGGTTCTATTGTGGCGCTTGCCCTGTTTAAAGCCTATCCCAATTTTGATGAGGGCAAGTTGACGCGTCTTAAGGTCTCGCTGGTTTCCGGTGCCACGCTTTCCGATGTAGGCCTCGAGCTTGGTATCGACAAATGCATTGTCTTTGGCGCCTCCGAGACGGGGACGGGCGCGCGCGGCATGCACTCCGCGCTCGAAAACGTCTATGAGTCCCTTGTCGGTGCCATGTACCTCGATGGTGGCTGGGATGTTGCCGAGGCGTTCATCTCGCGTACGCTCAAGCCGCATCTGGCAACCGAGCGTGCCGAGCATCCCTCGAATCCCAAATCCTTTTTGCAGGAGTGTGTGCAGGGTGACCACTTTGATCCTCCTGCGTATAAGCTTGTGGACACGAGCGGTCCTGCGCATGCGCCCACTTTCACGGCGGTTGCGCTCGTCGATGGCATTCGCCGTGGACGCGGTACGGGATCTTCAAAGAAAGAGGCTGAAGCCGCAGCTGCTCTTGATGCGCTCGAGCGCATGGGCTACACGCATAACGGCGTCATTTTGAAGAAAAAGCTTGGATAAGCGAGGCATAGGTGTATCTCAAGTCCCTGACACTCAAGGGCTTTAAGTCCTTTGCCGATCGTGCGCATATGTTCTTCGAACCTGGACTGACGGTTATCGTGGGTCCCAATGGTTCGGGTAAATCCAATATTTCAGACGCTATCCTTTGGGTTTTGGGCGAACAGAGTGCCAAGCAGCTGCGCGGCCAGGCCATGGAAGATGTCATTTTCTCCGGCTCGTCGGCGCGCAAACCCGTTGGCGTGGCGGAGGTCACTCTTGTTTTGGATAATTCTGACCATATGCTTCCGGTCGACTTTAACGAGGTCGCTGTTACGAGGCGCATGTATCGTTCGGGCGAGTCGGAGTATCTGATTAATTCGAGCCCCTGCAGGCTTATGGACATTCAGGATATCCTGCATGATTCCGGGTTGGGCAAAGATACTCATTCCATCATCAGCCAGGGAAAACTCGATGCCATCTTGCAAAGCCGTCCTGAGGAGCGCCGCGCTCTGATCGAAGAGGCGGCCGGCATTTCCAAACACAAGCGTCGCAAGGAGCGCGCGCTCAAAAAGATTGCTTCCATGGATGAGCATCTCAAGCGTGCCCGCGATATCAATCGCGAGATTACCCGCCAGCTGCGCCCCCTTGAGCGTCAGGTTGATCGAGCGAGGAAGTACCGCGACCTTACCGATCGAGCCAACGAGCTTACGCAGATTCTTGCTGTTGATGAGCTGCGCCGCCTTCAGGCTTCCTGGGGCGATATGGAGTCTTCGTCGCGTGAGGCCGATGCTGCGTTCGAGCTTGCGAACTATCGCTTGGGCGAGAAACAGCGCGAGCTTGAGAAGCTCCAGGTCATGCTTGAGGAAAAGGGCCTGTTCGTCGGCGACCTTGGCGAGCAGCGTCGCCATATGCAAGATGTTGTGGGCCGCATTGGCTCCGATATGCGCCTGCTCGAAGAAAAGGGCCGCAACATGGTGTCTCGACTTTCCGAGATGCGCGGCACGCTATCTTCTTCTGAACATCAGCGCAAACGCGTTGCGGACGAGCTCGAACAGATTTCTGCCCAACTTGATGAGGTGCGCGCTGCAGCGCATATTGCGCGAGAGGATGTGGACGAGGCTGCTCCGGCAGCCGAGAAGCTCCATGCGCGTCGCAAAGAGCTCGACGTTTCCATCACCGCGCTCACGCGTGATCAGCGTGATGCCCAGCGTGCCGCCGATGCAGCGGCGCTTGAATACGTCAAGGTCAAAGAGACGATCTCTAATGCGGAGCTCGAGGATTCGATGTATGCATCGCGTCTCGACCAGCTCGATGAACAGATGGAAAATTTGGCGGCCTCTCTCGAAAACCGCCGGAGTCGTGCGGAGGAGCTCGATGCCAAACTCACCTCGACGGCCCAGCGCCGCGAGGATGCGAAGGGTGCTATTGATCTTGCCCAGCGCGCTCTTGAGGAGCTTCGTGCTCGCGAGACCGAAGCTCGCCAGCATCTTTTTGAAGTGAGAAGCGAGCTTGCCAGTTTGAAAAAGCTCGACGAGCGCGCAAAAGGTGCCTCTCCGCTTACTTCTACCATCGCAAATTCCCATGCGGGGGATATCGCTGCGCGACTGGGCGATCTTATCGAGGCTCCAGAAGACCTTGAGTCTTTAGTGGAAAGCCTGCTTTCTTCCGATATCGATGCGTTGGTCACTACCGATGAGCAGGCACTTGCCCGTTTGGGTTCCTTTGCTGTCGAGCAGAAGGGTGCTTCTGGTGAGGCTTTGCTGCTTTCGTGCGATGCTGCGGGTACAGACCCGGCTGCCAGCGCTGCTGGTTTCCGGCTGGTTGAGCGTCTGAGTGTTCGCGATGGTTTTGCTTGCGCTGTGGCGTCCATCCTCGGCGGCGTCTATGTTGTCGACTCCCTTGACGAGGCTCTTGGCGCTCCCACCATTCCAGGTGTTACGTACGTGACGCGCGATGGCGCACGCGTTACTTCCGGTGGCGCTGTTCGCGTTGGTTCTGCGGGCGATGCCGCCGACGGCGCGCTTGAGCGCAAGCGCCGTATCCGCGCTCTCGAGGGCCTTGAGCCCGATCTTTCCTCCGTGTTCGAACATGTCGGTCATCAGGTTTCGGAGGCTTCCGACGCCGTGGCTCAGGCGCGATCCGCTGAGGCGGAGGTTGCGGGCGATATCGCTCGTATCGAGGGGGAAAAGCACTCACTGCTTTCTGAAATCGGTCGCCTGGAGCAGTCGTATAACCAATCGCAATCCGAGCGCAAGCAGGTTGAGCGCCGTCGTGAGCTGTCGGCGAGTGCCGTACGCGAGGCTCAGCCGCGTCTGGATGAACTCGCGACGACGCGTGATTCCGAGCGCGAACGCGCCGATTCGCTTGCTCTCGAGATCGAGGATGCAAGCGACGAACTCGAGGCGTTACGCCGCGAAGATTCCGAGGCTGCGAGCAAACTCGCCGATGCCAAGGTCCGTTTGGCGCAGTCTTCCGAACGCTTGCGCAGTCTTGAAGCTCGTAAACCCGAGCTCGAGCATCGGCTCGAAGGGATTGACCGCCGCATTCGCTCCACGCGTCAGGCATCGCGTTCGCTTGAGGTCTTGCGCCTTCGTGTCGATCCGCTGCATGACCGCTATCAAGCCTTGTCTGAGCGTGCTCTTGACTGGGCTGCTCGTTTGCGAGATCAGGCGTCTATCGAGGAGGCCGACTCCGCGTCGCTTAAGAAGACAATCGCCGACGCGCGCGCCGAAGTGGAGCGTGCAAAAGGTGAGGTTGATGAGGCCAAAGTCGCTCAGGGCGAGGTCAAGGTTGCACGAGGCAAGCTCGAGGTGCAAGTCGAGGCGGCCATCAAGGCCATTACCGCCGATGGCAAGACGGTGCTCGAGGAGGCGCTTTCTCTGCCTGCGCCCGACGACCGCGCGGCCTGCGAGCGCGAGCTTGCCGACCTTGCGCGTCAGATCAACAATTTGGGCCCGGTGAATCAGGTGGCTTTCGAGGAGTACGAGCGTCTTCGCGAGCGTGCGGATTATGTTGCCTCCCAGCTGGCAGACCTCGAGAGTGCCCGCACTTCGCTTACGAAGATTTCCCAGGCCATCGACCGAAAGATGCGCCGTCAGTTCCTGACGACCTTCGAGACCGTCGATGCAAATTTCCGCGAGGTCTTCTCCATGCTCTTCCCGGGTGGTCGGGCACATCTCGAGATGACCGACCCCGAGCATCCCGCGCAAACCGGTATCGAGGTGGTGGCGCAGCCACGCGGCAAGCGCATCACCAAGATGATGCTTATGAGCGGTGGCGAGAAGAGTCTGACGGCTTTGGCGCTTCTGTTTGCGGTCTATCGTACGCGTACGGTGCCGTTTTATGTGCTCGACGAGGTTGAGGCCGCCCTTGACGACTCCAACCTGTCTAAGCTCATCGGCGCCATCGATGTTTTGCGTCAAAGCACTCAGCTGCTTGTTATCTCTCATCAGCGTCGTACGATGGAAGATGCTGATGTCTTGTATGGTGTGTCGATGCAGGCCGACGGCGTGAGCCGCGTGGTTAGCCAGAGGCTCGACCGAGAGACCGGAAAGGTAGTGAACGCGTAGATGGGTTTCTTTGATTCGCTTTCGCGTGGACTTGAACGCAGTCGCGAGGCGCTTAACCAGATTTTCTATTTTGGTGGCGACGTTACCGAGGACTTCTGGGAGGATCTTGAGGATACGCTCGTCATGGGCGATATGGGCGCCGACATCGCCATGCAGGTTACCGATGATCTGCGCGATATGGCAGCGAAGCGCAACCTTACTTCCGCCCGCCAGCTGCGCGAGGCGCTGACCGACCGTTTGGCCGAAACCTTTGTGAGCCCTGAGTTCGATCCCTTTGACGACACGCCTTCCGTCGTCTTGTTCGTGGGTATTAACGGAGCCGGTAAGACCACTACGGTGGGAAAGATTGCCAGTGCCGCTGCCCATGAGGGAAAAAACGTGATTATCGGCAGCGCCGACACCTTTCGCGCCGCCGCAATCGAGCAGCTGGACGTTTGGGGCAAGCGCGCGGGCGTTTCCGTTGTCAAGCGTGATCGAGGCAGCGACCCTGCGAGCGTTTGCTATGACGTCTTGGACGAGGCCGACAAGTGCGGAAGCGAGCTGGTGCTGATCGATACCGCCGGCCGCTTGCACACAAGCGCCGACCTTATGCGCGAGCTTGCCAAGGTGGTTAATGTCACGCGCAAGCGCGCCGCTTCTGCGGCAGCGGGCCCCATACCCGTGCGCGTGGTTCTTGTAATCGATGCCGCAACGGGACAAAACGGCCTGAATCAGGCATTGGAGTTCAATGAGGCGCTGGGTCTTGACGGTATCATTATGACAAAGCTCGACGGCACGGCCAAAGGCGGTATCGCCATGGCTGTTGCCTCCAAGCTCAAGCTTCCCATCTTCCGTATCGGTGTGGGCGAGCAGGTCGAGGACCTGCAGCGTTTTGATGCCCACGAGTTCTGCCGTGCCCTGGTGGGCAACGGCGACAAGGAGTAGTCGATGTTCAACAGCCTTTCCGATCGCCTGAACGATACTTTTGACCGCCTGCGCGGCAAGGGCAAGCTCACCGAGGCCGATATCACGAGCGCTATGCGCGATATTCGCATGGCGCTACTTGAGGCCGACGTCAACTTCAAGGTCGTCAAGGATTTTGTCGCAAAGACCAAAGAGCGCTGCATGACCGCCGAGGTCATGGAGTCACTCACCCCGGCGCAAAACGTCGTCAAGATCGTGCTTGATGAGCTTACCGAGCTTTTGGGTTCCACCGAGAGCAAACTTGTTCTCTCAAGCCGTATACCCAATGTGATCATGCTCGTGGGTCTTCAGGGTTCCGGTAAGACCACCGCTGCTGTAAAACTGGCCTACCTGCTCAAGAAGCAGGGTCGTAGCCCTTTGCTCGCTGCGTGCGACGTGTACCGTCCCGCTGCAGCCGATCAGCTCGCCACCCTGGGCGGCGAGATCGGTGTGCCGGTCTTCCGCGGTGATGGCAAAGACCCGGTCGAGATTGCCCGCGGTTCTATTCGCGAGGCTGTCGACAATATGCGCGACGTGGTCATTGTCGATACCGCCGGTCGTCTGCAGATCGACGAACTGATGATGCAAGAGGCCGTCGATATCAAGCGCGCGGTCAAGCCCGACCAGGTCCTGATGGTTGTGGACGCCATGACCGGTCAGGACATCGTCAACGTGGTCTCCACGTTTGCCGAGCGCACCGACTTTGACGGCGTCATCATTTCCAAGCTCGACGGCGATGCCCGTGGCGGCGGTGCCCTGTCTGTGCGCCAGGTTACCGGTAAGCCCATCAAGTTTGTCTCGATGGGCGAGAAGCCCGATTCGCTCGAGACGTTCTATCCCGATCGCATGGCCAAGCGCATCTTGGGCATGGGCGACGTCGTTGGCATTATCGAGCAGGCGCAGGAGATGGCTGACGCCAAGCAGATCGAAAATGCCCGTCGCATGCTTCGTGACGGCTTTACCATGGATGACATGCTCGAGCAGATGGCCGCTGTCAAGAAAATGGGCGGCATGAAGGGCATTCTCTCCAAGCTTCCGGGCGGCCAGCGCGCTTTGAATCAGATGGGCGGCAATCTGGATGAGAAGATCTTCGATCGCAACGAGGCCATCATCCACTCCATGACCAAAGCCGAGCGTCTTAAGCCCTCGATCATCAACGGCCAGCGCCGCGCTCGCATTGCCCGTGGCTCGGGCACGACCCCGGCAGATGTCAACTCCCTCATGAAGCAATGGGGCGAGATGAACAAAATGATGGGGAAGATGCGTTCGATGCAGCAGCAAGCGAGCGGAAAAAAGGGCAAGAAAGGCAAGAAGATGCGCATGCCCGCTATTCCCGGTATGGGCAATCTGGGTGCCATGGGTGGTATGCCGGGCCTTGGCGGCGGCGCCGATATGGATATGCTGCGCCAGATGGAGCAGCAGATGCGCCGCAAGTAGTTCTTTTGAATACAGACAATTTCATCTGTTTTTAGGCGGGTCTTCGGACTCGCCTTTTATTACTGGGGTATCCATGTGCGTCGGATATGGTTATGAGGGCCTGGATGCTGGCTGTCGTACAATGGGATGCATCGCTCGCTATCGTTTGGAGGCTGCCGATGAGCAAGGCCGATGAACTCTTTGTTTCCATGTGCCAGGATATTCTCGATAATGGCACGACGACCGAAGGCCAGAAGGTTCGTCCCCACTGGGAGGATGGTACTCCTGCTTATACCATCAAGAATTTTGGCGTCACCAATCGGTACGACTTGCGTGAGGAATTTCCCGCGTTGACCCTGCGACGCACGGCGCTCAAAAGCGCTATGGACGAGATCCTTTGGATTTATCAGCGTAAATCCAATAATATTAACGATCTTCACAGCCATATTTGGGATGAGTGGGCCGATGAGACGGGCTCAATCGGTAAAGCGTACGGCTACCAGATTGCGCAGAAGTCCCATTACGCCGAGGGCGACTTCGACCAGATGGACCGCGTTTTATATGACCTGCGGCACACGCCGTTCTCGCGCCGTATCATGACCAACATGTACACCTTCAGCGACTTGTCCGAGATGCACCTCTATCCATGCGCATACAGCGTGACTTACAACGTCACGGAGCAGCCTGGAGACGAGAAGCCCACGCTTAACATGGTGCTTATGCAGCGCAGCCAAGATATCCTTGCCGCTAATAATTGGAACGTCTGCCAATATGCGATTCTGCTGATGATGGTGGCGCAAAGTTGCGGGATGATTGCAGGCGAGCTGCTTCATGTGATCGTCGATGCGCACATTTATGACCGTCATGTCGATATCGTCCGCGAGCTTATCGCGCGCCCCCAGTATCCTGCGCCGCGTGTGTCCCTCAATCCCGAGGTGACGAATTTCTACGACTTTACAACCGATGATTTGATCGTGGAGGAGTATGAGCACGGCCCCCAGATCAAGAACATTCCCATTGCGGTGTAAGTCGATTTGACCAACATGCCGCATGAGCGAGAGGTTAAACCAATGGACAATTTGAAGACGATCGTTGCAGTGTGTGACGATTGGGGTATTGGCGCAAACGGAGACATGGTTGTCTCCAACCGTGCCGACATGCGCCATTTTGTCTCCTGCACCAAAGGCCATACGGTCATTATGGGCCGCAAGACGCTCGAGAGCTTTCCCGGTGCGCGTCCACTCAAAGATCGTCGCAATATCGTTTTAACGCGCGACCCGCTGTTCTTGTGTCGTGGTGCCGAGGTTGTCCATACTATCGAAGAAGTGCTCGCTGCCCTCGAGCCCTCTGAGCTCGCTTGGGTTCTCGGTGGGGGCAAAGTGTATGAGCAGCTTTTGCCCTACTGCTGCGAAGCGGAAGTGACTCGCAATCATTGTCTGCGCAATTCCGATACGTATTTTCCCAATCTTGATGAGGACCCTGCATGGGTTGTCGTCTCTCGTTCCGAGACTCAACAGGTCGCCGAAGGTGAAGGCGATGCTGGCGTTTCCTATGAGTTCACCACGTATCGACGTCGTGATGAGAGGACGGGGGAGTAGCGCGTGGCAGTTCAGCTCATACGTATCGAGTCCCTTGAGGACAAACGTCTTGATGTCTATACCAAATTGACGGAGCGTGAGCTTCGTTGTGTCCTTGAGCCCGAGAAGGGCATCTTTATCGCCGAGAGCGCCAAGGTGATCGAGCGCGCTGTCGATGCGGGACTCGAGCCGGTGAGCTTTCTTTTAGGTGAGCGATGGGTGCCTCAGCTGCAGCCGTTTTTTGAGCGTTTGGAACAGGAGCGTCCCGAACTCGATATTCCTGCGTTTGTAGGGTCGATGGACCTCATGCGCGATCTTACCGGTTTTACGGTGACGCGTGGCGCGCTCGCTGCGTTTCGTCGCCCACCGCTGGCCGATGCGAGCGCCTTTCTCACCGCGTTGAATGCACGTGCCGAGGGACGCTCCGTGCGCGTCTGCGTGCTCGAGGGAATTGTGGATCATACGAATGTCGGCGCTATCTTCAGGAGTGCGGCAGCCCTTAACGTCGATGGCATTCTAGTGAGTCCCACATGCTGCGATCCTTTGTATCGTCGCGCTGTCCGTGTGTCGATGGGAACCGTTTTCCAGGTTCCTTGGACTCGTATGGGAACCGAGGCACGCGTCTGGCCACATGATGGTTTGAGCGTGCTGCACCAGGCTGGATTTGAGTGTGCGGCCATGGCGTTGACAGACGAATCCGTCTCTTTGGATGCCCCTGAACTTCGGGAGTGTGAGCGTCTCGCCATCTTTATGGGTACCGAAGGGGAAGGTCTGCAGGCGCGTACGATCCGCGGTTGCGACAAGACCATTCGCATCCCGATGGCACACGGAGTGGATTCCTTAAATGTGGCGGCGGCGAGTGCGGTGGCATTTTGGCAGCTTTGCCCCCATGTTCCTAATGACTATCATTACCGCCCCGGGATGTTCGCTTAACCTTTTTGACTAATCCGCACGCACGTTGCATGTTTTGCAAATCGTCGCTTGAAGCTCTTTGTGCGTCGGCGTACCCTATGGTGCTGTTGCGCTTAAAGGAAGAGAGGGGAGCGAAATGGCGAGGCCGAAGGAAACTGCTGTCGACGTTACCGAGGGTGTAATCTGGAAACAGCTGTTTACGCTGTGCATTCCCATTTTCTTCAGTTCTTTTTTTCAGCAAGCGTACACGCTTATCAATACATTCGTTGTCGGACAATTTGGCGGCAAAGACGCCCTCGGTGGCATTCAGGCAACTACGTGCCTGACCGAGCTTGTCGTTGGTTTTTGCGTCGGCCTCGGTGCTGGCTGTGCCGTTTGCGCCGGACAGTTTTTTGGGCAAAAAGATGATGAGAGGCTCTCTCGCGCCGTGCACACGGCCATGACGCTTTCGCTGCTCATCGGCCTTTGCGTTACCGTTTTTGGCGTGATCTTTATCCCCGATATCCTGTGCCTCATGGGCACGCCCGAAGAGCTTCTTCCCGATGCGATTCTCTATTCGCGTTGCTATCTGGGCGCCATGACCTGTACGCTCATGATGAACATGGGCGTGGCCCTCTTGCGTGCGGTGGGCGATACGCGTGGACCCGCTTTGATCACGGCTGTGAGCTGCGTTGTCAACATCGCGCTCGATCTTGTGTTCGTGGTCTGGCTTCGTCTTGAAGCATTGGGCTGCGGCATCGCTACGGCTCTCGCCATCGCAAACAGCTGCATACTGATTCTTCACCGTATGCATACGGCCGAGGGGGCTTGGCGACTCGAGTTTTGCCGGATGCGTATCGACTCCGTAATCTTGAAGAATATGGTGTCGTGCGGTTTGCCCCTTGGCATTCAATCTGCTGCTTATTCGATTTCCAACATCATCGTGCAATCCACCATCAACAGCTTTGGTGCGAATGCGGTTACGGGCTGTGGCCTGGCAAGCAGGCTCGATGTGTTTGTCTGGCTGGTCGTAGAGGCACTTGGTGTGGCGCTTACGACGTTCACCGCGCAAAACTTTGGGGCGCGCAACTACCGGCGCATGCGTGAGGGCTACCACACCTCGCTTGTCATGTCGCTTGTGCTCGTGGGTTCTTTGTCCTCGCTGCTGTTTTTCTTCGTCGATCCGCTATCGCGTTTCTTTATTGATGACGTTGGCGTGACATATTACACGCGCCTGATGATTCACTATGTTGCGCCCTTCTACATTTTCTACTCTGTGGTCGATAATGCCTCCGGAGCCATTCGAGGTTCGGGCGTGAGCCTGCAGCCCATGATCATGACTTTGCTGGGTACCTGCGTTCTTCGTATCATTTGGATTTTCACTGTCGTGCCGCTGCATCACGAAATGGGCACGATGCTCATGGTGTACCCTGTTACCTGGGTTGTGACGGCGATTCTTTTTGCCATCTACCATCACTCCGGTAACTGGCTGGGTCGTGCTCGCGAGCGCCAGGAACGTTTTGAGATTGCGCTCTAGTACTCGATGCCGCGTCGGGCGAGAAGGCCTTCGTCAAAATAGTGTTTTATCGGAACCATTTCGGTGACCAGGTCCGCTCTGTCGGCAAGGTCAAGCAATCCGCGTCCTGTAAGCACCAGCTCGGTTGTGGCGGGTTTTGACGCGATGAGCTTTTCGATGTCTGCTCGCGTTACGTGGCCTCGATGCATCGCGTAGCCCACCTCATCGAGCACGAGTACGTCTACGGGCTTATTCCGTGCGGCGATGGGGATGCTCGCGTCTGGAGCGTCTCCCGCTGGCGCCAGTGCCCAGCGCGCCAGCTTCAAGATCTGCTGCGCACATAGTTCTGGCGTTTCCCGCGTGGCTTGTGCGATTTCGAGGCCTATCTGTGGCGCTATCTCGTGTTCGGCGCAGACGAGCTTTTTTGCAAACTGGAGAAAAAGGACGTCGAGCCCTCGCCCGCGAGCACGAAGGGAAAGACCGAGTGCTGCGGTGGTCTTACCCTTGCCGTCTCCGGTATAGATTTGCACTTTTCCACATTCGAGCTGAGCCATCGTATCCTCGAGCCTTTCGTATACGCGACATATGTCTTTATGAGCTTATCGCTAGGGGGGCTTCGCTTCGAAAACAATTTGATTATCTTATTGTCGATAGGGTATCAAACAGTCATCAACAATTCTCGAGATGGAGTATTGCCAATGGAGATGGATGATCGCAAGCGTAGAAGGAATATGATCCTCTACGTTCTTATCGCGTTCGTTGTCTATCTTGTGCTCAGCACGGTGCTGTTCCCCAATTTGGGACGCACCCAGCAGATCACCGAGACAGATTATTCGACATTTGTGACCGCTTTGAAGAAGAAGAAGGTCGATAAGGTCGAATACAACACGGATGACTACACGATCTACTACACCAAGAAGGGTGAGAGCGAGGATATCGCTTATAAGACGGTGGGCGTCCCCAACGATTCGGGCTTTACCGATCGCGTGCTCGATGCCGGTGCCTCTTTGACCTCGGTGGTTCCCGATAAGAACTCCGGGCTTATGATGTACTATCTGCTCACTATGGTGCTGCCCATCGCTATCTTCTTCTTTATTGGCTGGTGGCTCAACCGTAAGATGAAGAAGGCCATGGGCGACGACGGTCCGTCAATGAACTTTGGCGGTGGCTTTGGCGGCGGCGGTCTTGGTAAGTCTGGCGCCCGCGTGATCGCTTCTAAAGACGTGGGCGTGACATTTAAGGACGTCGCTGGTCAGGAAGAGGCCAAGGAGTCCCTGAAGGAAGTTGTCGACTTCCTCGAAAACCCAAAGCGCTATGAGGAGATTGGTGCCAAGCTCCCCCGCGGCGCTCTGCTTGTGGGACCTCCGGGTACTGGTAAGACCCTGCTTGCCAAGGCGGTTGCCGGTGAAGCCGGCGTGCCGTTCTTCTCCATCTCCGGCTCGGAATTTGTCGAGATGTTCGTAGGCCGTGGCGCCGCAAAGGTGCGCGACCTGTTCAAACAGGCCAAGGAAAAAGCTCCTTGTATTGTCTTTATTGACGAAATCGATACCGTTGGCAAGAAGCGCGATGGCGGTGGGCTTTCGGGCAATGATGAGCGCGAGCAGACCCTGAACCAGCTTTTGACCGAGATGGATGGTTTCGATAACCATAAGGGCATCGTTGTTCTTGCGGCCACTAACCGTCCCGACAGCTTGGATCCGGCGCTGCTTCGTCCCGGTCGCTTTGATCGTCGTATCCCCGTCGAACTCCCTGACCTTAGCGGCCGCAAGTCGATCCTTGAGCTTCATGCCAAGGACGTTAAGGTGCAGCCGCCAATCGATCTTACTGCCATCGCGCGCGCCACGCCGGGCGCGTCCGGTGCCGATCTTGCGAACATCATCAACGAGGGGGCCCTTCGCGCAGTTCGCATGGGTCGTAAGCGCGCTACCCAGGATGATTTCGAAGAGTCGGTTGAGGTGGTCATTGCCGGTCAGCAGCGTAAGTCCACGGTTCTTTCCGATCATGAGAAGCAGGTTGTTTCGTATCACGAGATCGGCCATGCCATCGTGGCGGCGCGCCAAAAGGGTTCTGCCCCTGTCACCAAGATCACGATCGTGCCGCGTACCTCGGGTGCCCTTGGTTACACGATGCAGGTTGAGGAAGATGAGAAGTTCCTTACGACCAAGCAGGAGATTCTTGATAAGCTTGCGGTCTACTGCGGTGGCCGTGCTGCCGAGGAGCTTATCTTCGGTGAGATGACGACGGGCGCTGCCAATGATATCGAGCAGGCAACGAAGCTTGCGCGCAACATGATCACGCGTTTTGGTATGTCCGATGAGTTTGGCATGATGGCTTTGGGCACGGTTCAAAACCAGTATCTTAACCAGGATACCTCGCTTACCTGCGCTCCTGGAACGGCCGAACAGGTGGACGCCCTGGTGGTAAAGCTGATTGAGGAGGCTCACGCCCGAGCTATGCAGATCTTGAAGGAGAATAAGTTCAAGTTGCACGAGCTCGCACGCTATCTCTATAAGAAGGAAACCATTACCGGCGAGGAGTTCATGACGCTCCTTTCGCGCGAGAATCCGCTGATGCCTAAAGCGCAGTAATTGATTTTCTCTTATTTGGTAGTCCTCTTGATTGCATCTGCCCCTGCGATCTCGGCGTCTCGGGATCACAGGGGCCTTTGCGTGCGTTTCGATTATGTACTAGCCTTCGGACGCGGTTTGGGGAGTGGGCGTTGGGCTTGTTAGCAGTAAATTACTCGATAGTGCACTCGCCGTGCATTATCAAAAGGGTAAACGATGTGTACAAACGTGACGGGTTATAAGAATCGTTGTCATTGTTACGGGAAGGATAGCCAATGCGAACCGTTGAATTGAGCAATTACACCATCGGAGACGATTGTTTTGATGCGATTCCCGAGGTCTTGGCTCTTCATGAGGTCAAAAGGGTCGTGCTTATCGGCGGCGAGCGTGCGCTTGCGGCTGCGGCGCCCGGCATCGAGGCCTCTCTTGCTGGTGCTGATATCGAGATCCTTGGTCGTCACGTGTACGGCAAGAACAGCACGCGCGAGAACATCGCCAAGATTGTTAACAGCCCTTTGGCCCAGGCTGCAGATGCGCTATTTGCAATTGGCGGTGGCAAGGCGATCGATACGGTAAAGACAGCCAACATCGAGCTTAATAAAAAGGTATTTTCGGTTCCCACCATCTGTTCCAACTGCTCTGCTGCCACCGCTATCGCGGTGGTGTACAACGCCGATGGTTCGCTCGAGGGGTATAGCTACCCGCATTGTCCCGATCACATTTTCATCGACCCTGCGATTATCGCAGCGGCTCCTGCGGAGTACTTCTGGGCTGGTATCGGTGACGCGTTTTCAAAACAACCCGAGGTGGAGTATGCCACCAGTGCTGGAAACTTGGAGCATACCGCTGCTTTGGGCTTGGCTTTGGCGCATACGTGTTCTGAGCCGCTTTTTGCCTATGGCGAGCAGGGTTTGAAAGATGTTCGAGCAAAGGTGAGCTCGGAGGCAGTGAGGCAAATTGCGCTCGATATCGTGGTCAACACGGGCTATGTCTCAAACCTCACCAATCAAAAGGACTTTTACTACAACTCGAGTGTTGCCCATGCGTTCTATAACGCGAGCTGCTCTATCGCTCGGCCCGGAAGCTATCTTCATGGTGAGGTGGTGAGCTTTGGGGTCCTCGTGCTTTTGGCCTATATAGGTGACAGGACGAATCTTGAACGTTACGCCGCGTTCAACAAAAAGCTTGGATTGCCTGTGACTCTTGACGCTTTGGGTCTTGATGAGGGCTCGATACCCGCTCTTTGCGAGGCAGCGCATGCGACAAATGAATGGAAGCAGGGTAATCCCAAGCCGTTTTCCGATGAGCGCTTTGCGCAGGCGATTAAGGACGCAGATGCCTTTGGTAGGAGCCTTGCGTAACAGCATCGCTCGGGGTGCTTTATGGGAACGCCTCGATGATCGTTGCGTTCACCATTATCTCGTCTTCGCTATGGCATAGCGTGTTTGCATGACTGTGTTTTGGTAGAACGCATTGAGAGGAATGCCAATGGGCTTTTTTGATGATATCCAAGCCTCTATGAATCGAGGCATGGCCAGCGCTGGTCGTGCTGTGGATACGCAGAAGATCAAGATGCAGATGAACGATGCTGCGAAACGCCGGCAGGCGCTTGCGGCCCAGCTTGGTGCAAGCCTTTATGATGTTACCAAGGATACTTTTGAGTTTCGGTCTGGCCGCGAGCCTCTTTATGATGGCATCGCAGCTGTCGATGCCGAGCGTGCATCGCTTCAGGCGCAGCTCGATGAGCTTGAGCGTCAGGCGCAGCAGGCAGCTCAAGCTGCCGCTACATTTGCATGCCCCTTCTGCGGAGCGCGCCTGGGCGTGAGTGATCTGTTCTGTTCCGGTTGCGGTAAACCGATCGCCGAGATCAAGGATGCCTTTGCCGCTCAGCAGCAGGCAGAAGCCCCCGTTGCATCTACCGTCGGTTCCGCGTGCCCCGCGTGTGGCGCTCCTGTTGTCGAGGGCGATGCTTTCTGCATGTCGTGCGGCAAGAAGCTTGGCGAAGACGCCTCTGCAGAGTAATGCGACATATGGGCGGGACAAAATCCTACGACGATTTTGTCTCGCTTTTTTGCTTTGTAAAACATCGATGCTCACACTGTTCGTTCGTGCTAGCATACAAACCTGTTAAGCGTTGATGGGGACGAGTAATCGGTCATACGCGCACATCAGAGAGTTGGACCTTGGCTGAAAGTTCGACGTGCGCGCCCGTATGAAAATCACCCCGGAGCTGCGGCCCCAACGGGAGCATATCCTCAGTAGGCGTCGCCGGGATGGTCGCCGATATAGGCCAGCCGAGTATCGGATGCGAGGCATGCGTGGTTGCCTGTGCATCTAAGCTGGGTGGTTAAACGAAGAGCATGAGCGGCTATACCGCACGAGAGCGCTTCGTCCCAGCTTGTAGGGACGGGCGCATTTTTTGTGCCCAAAGGACGCGAGAGCGTCCGCGTGTATACGAAAGGGGTATTCGTGGCCAACGAGTACAAACAGACCATGAACCTGCCCAAGACCGGTTTTCCCATGCGCGCCGGTCTTTCCAAGTCCGAGCCCAAGCGTCTCAAGGACTGGCAGGACAACAAGGTCTATGAGCAGGTTTTGAAAAAGAACGAGGGACACAAAAAGTTCGTCCTGCACGATGGTCCTCCGTATGCAAACGGTCCGATTCATATCGGCCATGCCATGAACAAGATCTCCAAGGACATCATCAACCGCTATCAGGCCATGCAGGGCTATGAGACCCCCTACGTCCCGGGATGGGACTGCCATGGTCAGCCCATCGAGCACAAGGTCGAAGAGAAGCTCGGTACCGCCAAGTTCAATGAGACCCCGGTGGCGAAGATCCGCGAGCTCTGCAACGAGTTCGCTGTCGAGAATATCGAGCTCCAGAAGGCAGGTTTCCGTCGTCTGGGCGTCCTCGGCGATTGGGACAATCCCTACTTGACGCTGTATCACCAGCATGACGCTGCCGATATCGAGGTTTTCAAGGCCATGTTCGATCGCGGTATGATCTATCGCGGTCATAAGCCTGTTCACTGGTGCAAACATTGCCATACCGCTCTCGCCGAGGCAGAGATCGAGTACTCCGACGAGACGTCCCCCTCGATTTTTGTTCGCTTTGAGCTCACGAGCAAGCCTGCGGGCTTGGAGGGTTTCGACGGTCCTGTCGATTTTATTATTTGGACCACGACCCCGTGGACCATTCCTTCCGACCAGGCGGTATCCCTCAAGCCCGGCGAGAAGTATGTTGCTGTTGAACACGACGGTCGCGCCGAGATCATGCTCGAGAAGCTCGCTCCCTCTTGCTGCGAGCAATTTGGGTGGGAGTACACTCCGGTCCAGATCGACGGCGCCGATTATGTAGTCGATGCCGAGGTCTTCTATCATCTGCACTATAAGCAGCCCGTCTTCGATGGCGTCGAGGGTGTGGCACTTCTTGCCGATTACGTTGGAACCGAAGACGGTACCGGCATCGTCCATAACTCTCCTGGCCATGGCGCCGACGACTACTACGTTTGCCTCAAGGAGGGCATGGATATCTGCATGCCGGTCGATGATGACGGCAAGTTCTACGTGGGCGATGAATTTGGCTGCGGTGGTCCCTTCAGCGGCATGGATACCGATGAGGCCAACCCGCACATCATCGAGTTCCTTCGCAAGCGCGGCACGCTTGTGATGGAGAAGAAGATCACGCACAGCTACCCTCACTGCTGGCGCTGCAAGCATCCGGTTCTTTTCCGTGCCACCGACCAGTGGTTTGTATCTATGGACAAGACCGGTCTGCGCGAGACTGCTGCCGATCAGATCAAGAACCATGTGAAGTGGTATCCCGCGCATGCGGCCAATCGTATTGGTGCCATGGTCGAGCAGCGTCCCGACTGGTGCATCTCCCGCCAGCGCAACTGGGGCGTGCCTATTCCGAGTTATACCTGCGCCGACTGCGGCGAGAAGGTCATGAACGATGACACGTTCGACGCTGTGATCAAGCTCTTCCATGAGAAGGGCTCCGATGCTTGGTTTACCGACGAGCCCGCAAGCTATCTGGGCGACGCCTGCGTCTGTCCTAAGTGCGGTGGCCATCATCTTAAGACCGACCGCGACATTCTCGATGTGTGGTGGGATTCCGGCGTCTCCTGGAAGGCTGTGTGCGAATATCGCGACGAGCTTCAGTATCCCGCTGACATCTATCTTGAGGGTTCCGATCAGCATCGCGGATGGTTCCAAAGCTCGCTTCTCACCTCTGTGGGCGCCAACGATATTGCCCCGTACAAGGCAGTTGTGTCCCAGGGCTTTACCCTGGACGGCAAGGGTCGCAAGATGTCCAAGTCGCTTGGCAACGTAATCGACCCCAATAAGGTCTGCGACGAGATGGGTGCCGATATCATTCGCCTGTGGGTGTCCTCGGTCGATACCAGCTCTGATGTCTCCATCGATCACGAGATCCTCGCTCGTACCTCCGATGCGTACCGTCGTTTCCGCAACACGTACCGCTTCTTGCTTTCCGAGCTCGAGGGGCAGTTTGATCCCGAGCATGATCGCGTTGCGTTCGATGAGCTTATGCCGCTTGACAAACTCATGGTCGCTCGTCTGACTCAGGTGCAGGCCGAGGTCGATGACGCCTATGCTTCCTATGAGTTCCCGCGCGCTTACCGCGCTTTGTACGACTTTGTGGTCACCGAGCTCTCCAATGTCTATTTGGATGCCCTGAAAGATCGCCTGTACTGCGAGAAGCTTGGCTCTCTCAAGCGCCGCAGCGCTCAGACCGTCCTTGCAGAGCTGCTCTCTATGCTGCTGCGCGACATGCAGCCCATCCTCGCCTATACCACAGACGAGGTAATGGCGTATGCGCCCGCAGGCATCGTGGACAACCAGAAGTACGCCGCACTGCTCGATTGGTACAAGGGCCCCATCACTCTTGAAGAGGCTAATGAGTTCGAGGGTATTCTCGAGGCTTCGCTTGAGCTTCGTTCCGTTGTCACCAAGGCGCTCGAGGAGGCTCGAGCTGCCGGTACCTTCACCAAGAGCCAGCAGGTCAAGGTCAAGGCGACCGTTCCTGCCGAGATGTATGAGCTGCTTTGCGGCGACAAGGCCGTCGACCTTGCCGAGTTCTACATCGTCTCTGCCGTCGAGCTGACATCCGGTGACGAGCTGGCCGCTACGATCGAGCTCGCCGATGGCGAGTGCTGTGACCGTTGTTGGAACTATCGTACCGATGTTGCGACGTACGGCGCTCATGAGCATATCTGCGCCCGTTGCGCCGCCGCGTTGGGGGAGTAGCGGTATCGTATCCGCATCCTTTCATGTGTATGTCGAGGGGCCATCGATTTCATCGGTGGCCCCCTTTTGTGTGATATGGTTTTGCAAAAAACTGCTGGCAAGGAGTGCGAATGAAACAGCAACAGCCCGAGATGAGCCCCAGTCGTGTGTGGCGCTTTGGCGCCGCCGCCTGCATTTCCGCTCTCTTTTTGGTGCTTGACCAGATCACCAAGGCGGTCGTGCGTAACGCTCTTGCCTTGGGCGTGCCCGGCCCCGAGCTCATACCAGGTGTGATTCGTCTGCTCTATGTGCAAAACGTGGGTGCAGCGTTTTCTCTCGGTGAGGGCCTGGGTGGGGCGTTTGTTTTGCTCGCCCTGGCGGTGATCGCCGCGACGGTATGGTACCTATGGAAGACCCCGCTGCTTTCGCATCTTGAAGTTGTCGGTCTCGCTATGGTGGTAGGCGGCGCCGTGGGCAATGCCATCGATCGTTTGGCATGCGGCTATGTTGTTGATTTTTTTGCCACGGAGTTTATTGATTTCCCCGTCTTCAATGTTGCCGATATCGGCATCACCGTTGGAGTTGTTTTGGCATTCATCGGGTTCACGTTCTTTTCTCCCGCCAATAAGATTGATGCGACGGAGGAACTCAATCGTCGCGATGCCCAGGCGCGCGCCAAGCGTGAAGCAAAGCGTGCGGCCCGCAAGAAGGGTGACTCCTGATGGCCGACATGCATTATTTGGTCGACGCCGCTGACGCCGGCAAGCGTATCGATGCCTATCTTGGTGCTCAGCCGGGCATGCCTTCACGGTCTGCCTGTGCACGCTTGCTCGAGGCGGGCTCCGTCGATGTGAACGGTGAGACCTGTGCTTCTAAGAAATACGCCGTTTCTGCTGGCGATCGAATTTCTGTAGAGCTACCCGAAGTCGATGAGTGCACCGAGATTGTCCCCCAGGCGATTCCTCTGGATATCCGCTATGAGGATGACTACCTGATCGTTTTGTCGAAGCAGCGTGGTCTCGTATGCCATCCAGCTCATGGACATGATTCGGGTACGCTTGCCAATGCGCTTGTATATCATTGCGGAATCGATCATTTGGGTACGGTTCAGGGAGAGGACCGTCCTGGCATCGTGCATCGCTTGGACCGCGATACTTCGGGCCTCATGCTTGCTGCTAAGGATGATGATACCCAGCGCGAGCTGCAAAACCTCATTCGTACGCGCACGCTTGATCGTCGCTATATCGCCTTGTGCCACGGATACATTTCGCTTGACTCCGGAACCATCAACACCGGCATCGCACGCTCCACGCGCGACCGCGTGAAGATGGCCGTATCCGATGATCCGTTTGCGCGCCAAGCCATTACCACGTTTCAGGTGCTTGAACGTTTTGAGGCTCGGCGCGGAGACGATGGTTACACGCTTGTTGAATGCCATCTGTATACCGGGCGCACACATCAGATTCGCGTGCACATGCGTCATATCAATCATCCACTTGTGGGCGACCCGCTTTACGGCAAGCGCAATGCCGGTCGCGCCGACCTGGGACTTGATCGCCAGTTCCTTCATTCCTGGAGTGTTCGTTTTACGCATCCGGTGACGGGGGAGACCGTCGCCTGCACCGATGAGCTGCCCTGGGACCTTGCTGCCGCCCTCGATGAGCTTGAAAATCGCTCAATGGGCCGCACGGAGGCGGGGGAGAGGATCGTCCCTCAGCTCAACATGTACGCATGAGCGAGCACATAAGCTTCACCACCCGCGTTGTCGCCTGCGCTAGACTAATGCTGTTGGCTTTATTTCTTGATATATCTCGAGGTTCTCGATGTCATTTGACTTCTTTGGCATGACGCCGATCGTCGCTTTTAATTTCATTGTCGGTAGTTTGTTTGCCCTTTGTTTTCTCTATCAGGTTGTTTTCTTTCTTATCGGACTCTTTCACGGTGAGGTTAAACTTCCTCCCGCGCATAAGCAGCACCGCTACGCGTTTTTTATCGCGGCTCACAACGAAGAGCCCGTTATCGCCAATCTCGTGAAGTCGATTAAGCAGCAGGATTACCCTTCTGAGCTCATCGACATCTTTGTCGTAGCGGATGCGTGCACCGACAACACCGCACAAGCCGCTCGAGATGCGGGAGCTATCGTCTACGAGCGAAATGACCTTGCGCGTAAGGGCAAAAGCTGGGTTATGGACTATGGGTTCGACCGCATCCTCAGCGAGTATCCCGATACATATGAGGCGTTTTTTATCTTTGATGCCGACAACCTTCTTTCGCCCAATTACGTGAGCGTCATGAACGATGCCTTTGACCAGGGATATCTTGTGCTTACGAGCTACCGCAACTCCAAGAATTTTGGAAGCTCTTGGATTTCCGCTGCTTATGCGACATGGTTTTTGCGCGAGGCGCGCTTCCTTAACAACGCGCGCATGATCTGCAAAACGTCGTGCGCCGTTTCTGGCTCTGGCTACCTGGTTTCTTCCAAGATCGTCGAGGGCATGCACGGTTGGGATTTCCATACCCTGACCGAGGATATTCAATTCTCCACGTTCTGCGCCGTCCACGGTGTTCGCATCGGGTATGCGCCCGCGGAGTTCTACGATGAGCAACCGGTGACGTTCTCGGCGTCCTGGAAGCAGCGTATGCGTTGGACTAAGGGCTTTTATCAGGTCTTTTTCACCTATGGGGGACATTTGCTCAAATCAATTGTCCACTTTAGGCGTTTTGCTGCCTACGACCTCATGATGACGATTGCTCCGGGCATGCTGCTGACGCTCATTTCTATTCTCGCAAATGGCACGTTCATGTTGGTGGGCTCGCTTTCACATGGCTTCTTGGCCACCGATCGTGAACTCGTCATGTGCTTTGGCTCCATCCTTATGACGCTTGTCTACATGTACTTCACGTTTTTTGTTGTGGGCTTTCTCACGACGATTACGGAGCTCAGCCATATTCACTGCAAACAGAAGTGGCGCATCGTCACGAACCTCTTCACGTTCCCGCTGTTCATGTTTTCCTACATTCCCCTTACGGTCGCGGCCTTGTTCCTTAAGGTTGACTGGGTCCCCACGCCTCATGAGGTTGCTGTTACGCTTGACGAAGTTATGGAAGGCGCTCAATAGTATTTTGAAGGTCCATCTGTCTCTGTCCGTGTCTTCGGGGTACATACCGTGCAGTTTTGTGAGTATGTCGGGAGGTGCGTACAGGCATGATGAGCGTCGGGGCACTGCGGCTGATCTTTTTCTTCATCTATTTGTGCCTAGCGACTGCGGCGGCTGTCTGTGATGCCAGGACGAACCGTTGTCCTAACGCTCTCGCCTTCGCTTTGGCCCTATCGTCGTCGGCGCTCGTGGGCTTTTCGATTTCTGAACGTGCATTCGTTCATCGTCTCCTTTTTGCCACGGTGCTCCTTTTGCTGCTGGTGGCGTTCGAACTTCTGTGGCGTCGTGCGAGGGGCAACGCTGGCTTTGGCATGGGGGACATCAAGGTGTTCTTTTCCATGCTGTTGATTCATCCGCTTTGTGCATTTACAGCGCTCGGTATCGCATGCGTATTTCTCTGCTTGTTTTGTTTGGTTCGTTCGCGCGCGCACGCCCCTTTCCTTCCGTTTCTCGTCCCGTCTTTCGTCTTGGTTCTCATATTGTTTGAATCCTGTGCATTGATTCTGTGATATGCGATGATGGTTCAAACGAAGGGATGGTTCATGGGTGATTCTGTACAGGGCTTGCATGCCCGTCTTCTAGACATGCCCGAGACGCTCAGCGACGATCTGCTTGGGCAAATGGAGGAGAACCGTGCAAGCGGTTGGGTCAATCCGTATCGATGCGATGATGGCGATGTCATTCGGCGTTTTCCTCGTTCTCAGGATGCTTCTACCATCTTTCGTCCGCCGTTCGTACGTGATATCGAGAAGATCATCCATCTTCCTGCCTATAATCGCCTAAACGGCAAAACCCAGGTCTTTAGCCTTCGCAGCAACGATGACCTGTCCCGCCGTGGCCTACATGTACAGCTCGTTTCGCGCATTGCCCGTGATATCGGCGCCGCTTTGGGCCTTAACTGCGATCTTATCGAAGCTATAGCGCTTGGACATGACCTTGGCCATACGCCATTTGGTCATGCGGGAGAGCGCCGTTTGCACGAACTGCTGCAAGCCCATACGGGGCGGTCGTTTTACCATAATGTTCATTCGGTTCGTGTTCTCGATACGCTCTTTGGCCGCAACGTGTCGCTTCAAACGCTTGATGGCGTCCTTACGCATAACGGTGAGTACGAACAACGTGCGTTTCGCCTGTCGGGACTTTCTTCTTTCGATGCTTTCGATTCCGTCATGGAGTCGTGCTATACCGAGGATTTCGGCTATATCAAGACGCTTTGTCCGGCGACTCTCGAGGGTTGCGTTGTGCGCATTTCCGATATCATCGCCTACGTTGGGCGCGACCGACAAGATGCCATCGAGGCTGGTCTGTTAGACGAAGACGCCTTCGATGATGGATTTGGGAGCCTATATAATTCCTGGATTTTGTCGCATGCTTCGGTCGACATTATCGAGAACAGCTATGGCAAGGATCATATCGAGATGAGCGAGGGACTCTTCTGCGAGCTTTCGCGCGCCAAAGCCGAGAACTATAGCAAGATTTATCTTTCGGCTGGAGTCGAGGAAGAACGTTCCGAGATGCTTACGCGCGCATTCGAGCTCATGTATGAGCATTTCCTTGCCGATCTTTTGCACGGAGATGAGTCGAGCTATATATATCGTCACCATATCGCCCGCATCGAGCGCGCCTTGTCTCATTACGGTCGCTCTTACGATTGGCAAAGTGACTTTAACCAGACGGTCGCCGACTATATCGCGAGCATGACGGATGGCTACTTCACCGAGCTTGCTTGCAAGCTCTTCCCCGAACTTGATTTTCCTGGTCGAACCTATATTAACGAGCAATGATTATGGACACTTTGTTTTCTTCCGCCCAGCGGGAACGCTCGCTTAAGCACGCACCTCTCGCCGTTCGGATGCGCCCGGAATCGCTGAATGACTATGTCGGTCAGGATAAGGCAGTCGGCCCCGGTTCCTGGTTGCGTCGCGCCATCGAGCACGATGTTTTGTCCAGTGTGATTTTGTATGGCCCGGCCGGTACGGGCAAGACAACACTTGCGTATATTATCGCCAAACACACGAGGAGCGAGTTTGTTGAGGTCTCTGCCGTCACCGGTTCGGTCAAGGATCTACGCCGCGAAATAGAGGAAGCTAAGCACCGTCTGCTCACCTATGATCGGCGCACCATCTTGTTTATCGATGAAATTCATCGCTTTTCTCGCTCACAGCAAGACGCCTTGCTCCATGCGGTTGAGGACCGCACCGTGGTCATGATCGGTGCCACGACGGAAAATCCCTACTTTGAGGTCAATTCTGCACTTCTTTCGCGCGGGCGCGTCGTGGAGCTTGAACACCTCACCAATGAGGACATCGCTCGCATTGTTCGTCACGCCATCGTCTCGCCTAAGGGCCTTGATGGCGTGTTCACCGTTTCGGACGACGCTATCGAGGCGATCTGCATGCTTGCTGCGGGCGATGCGCGCTCGGCGCTCACGACGCTCGAGCTTGCAAGCGAGGTTTCGCTTACGTCCGACCATGGACAAGGCCGCACGGAGGGCTCTTCGAACCCCATTCCCATTACCGTTGATGATGTGAAAATCGCGAATCCGCGTCGTGGTTTTACCTACGATAAAGACGGCGATATGCACTATGACATCATCTCGGCCTTCATTAAGTCCATGCGCGGAAGCGATCCTGACGCGACGGTCTACTGGCTGGCGCGAATGATCGATGCGGGGGAGGACCCCAAGTTTATCGCACGACGCATTATGATCCAGGCATCAGAAGACGTGGGCAACGCCGACCCCCAAGCATTTTTGATTGCCGAGGCAGCTTTTACGTCTGCCGAGGTCATTGGGTATCCAGAGTGCCGTATCAACCTTGCACAGGCTGCGCTCTATGTGGCGCTTGCGCCCAAGTCGAATGCTTGCGAGGCGGCGATAGATGCTGCCTTGGCCGATGTTCATTCGAGCGGTCTTCGCGAGGTGCCCTCTCATTTGCGTGATCGCCATCGTCCCGGTTCCGACTCCTATGGGCCTTATCTGTATCCTCATGACTTTCCAGAGGGCTGGGTCGATCAACGCTATCTTCCCGATGGACTTGATCGAGGGGCATTTTGGAAGCCCGACGGCAGGGGATGGGAGCAATGGCGTTTTGAGCAAAGCGAGCGAGATCGTACTGGTCGGGCGCCTGGTGGTTCGGATTCGGCGGAGTAGAAGGCTTCTTTTCGCTTCGGGTATATCCATGCTCATTTGTCTAGCGGCCCCGCATCGGGGGTATCCTTGTCTATCGATATATCTTTTTTTGACGACCGTTTGTTGCAGGAGGCATTGATGGATCCCATGCAAATCGCTCTTATCGTTTTGATCGTAGCCGGCGTGTGGGCTGTGGTTGAGCTCGCCCTCGTTTTACGCCGTACACGCGGAACGGTTGACACACTCGACAAGACGGTGGGAAAGCTTAACGATACGATCGATGATGTACGTCCCGTTATCAATAAGCTCGATGAGACCGTCGAGAACCTCCAACCCGCTATTCAGCAGATTGAGCCGTTACTCCAGCGTTCGACGATTGCGGTCGAGGCCCTTTCTGCCGATCTGATCGAGGTAAATGGCGTCTTGCGCGATGTCTCGCACATTACCGGCGGCGTTTCGACTGCCTCTGGCGCTATGTCCAGCATCGCTGGCGCTGCGACCGAAAAGGTGCAAAAACTGTTTAATAAGAAGCATCACGGCGAGACCGTTTCGCACGATCGCACCCTAACCGAGCCTGCCGGAGTCGACGGCTCGCATGCGGATAACTCCGTGGAGAACACGGATGAGCATCAAGATGAGATGCCCGATGCCGCGGCGTCTTGCAAGTCCTATTACACCTATGATGCTGACGGTGCAGCGGCTGGTTCGGAGGATGACCATGAATAGCGTGAGCCTTCGTCTTGAGGCGACACCCGCCCTTGCGCGTCTGGTGCGCATGACTGCTGCAAATATCGCAGTTCTGTCTTCTATGTCGGTAGACCGTGTCGAGGACCTTCGCATGGCGGCAGAGGAGGCATTCGTTCTTGCGTGCTCTTGCATCCCGGGACAAATGGTAACGGTTGATTTTGATGCCGATGATCAGCACGTGGGCATGACCTTCGATATGGGCGATGCACCGATTGTTGAGGGCGATGACTCAGCATCCACGTATGCTGACCTTATTCTGACCTCTGTTTGCGATTCGTATGAAAAGCTCAGCAATCCCACTCGTCTCGTGCTCGATATGAAGGCGGATGTTTAATGGCCGAAAAGTCCTCTACGGGCAAGGTCGCATGGGATAAGGAGCGCACCCGTGAACTCTTTCGCCGTCTTAAGGAAGATGGCGACATGGATGCTCGCGAGAAGCTTGTCATGTCCCACATGAATCTTGTCCGCTTTCTTGCAAATAAATTCAAGAATCGCGGTGAGCCCCTCGACGATCTGATTCAGGTTGGCTATCTGGGTTTGCTCAAGGCTATCGATCGATTCGATCCCGATCGCGGTCTTGAGTTTACAACGTATGCGACTCCTACCATTTTGGGCGAAATCAAGCGTCACTTTAGGGATAAGGGCTGGAGCGTGCGCGTCCCGCGTCGTCTTCAGGAGCTTTCTGCCAAGGTGAACCAGGCAACCGATGCGTTGACCATACAGCTTCAGCGTTCTCCGAAGGTCGAAGAGATTGCCGAATATCTTGGTGCCACGGTAGATGAGGTCCTCGAGGCCATGGAGTCTTCTAGCGCCTACAGCTCTGTTCCGCTTGAGGCCCCCGCCGGCGGAGCCGATTCCGAGGATGCGCCTTCTGTTCTTGATCGCTACGCCACCGAAGATTCTGAGCTTGATTTCACTGACGACCGTTTGATTTTGGAAGAGGCCCTTCGTGACTTTACTCCCCGTGAGAAAGAGATTATCGAGATGCGTTTCCTCAAGGGGATGACGCAGATCGAGATTGCCAAGGAGCTGGGGATTTCTCAAGTGCAGGTGTCTCGTCTGCTACGCCGTACCCTTAAGAAGGTTCAGGATAAGATCGATCCCGAAGGAGTGATGGGGAAGTAATGGCACGGGATACCTCTGCGCGTCGTCGTGAGGCTGCCGAACTCCGGCTTCCCACCGCCCGCCTGACGCTCATTCGCATTTGGTCCGTTGTGGGTGCGATCGTTATCGCCGCAACGGTTCTCAATGTCTTGGGCGTCCTTTCGCCCGTTATCGAGTTTTTGGCTGTCGGCTCGCTTATCGCCTTTGTCGAGTCGCCTATCGTCAACGGCTTGGAGCATCGGGGCGTTCCACGCGGCTTGGGTGCTCTTATCGGTTTAATCGTAGTCATCGCTATTATTGCCTGCGTTGTCATGGTTGTCGTCCCCATGTTCTTTGAGCAGTGCTTGGAGATCTTGTCCAATCTGCCTGCACAGCTACGCGAGCTCGGTACCCTTATCACTTCTGCCCTGCAGCGATTCCGCTCCTTCTCGCAAGGGTCTTGGTCGCTTGATATCGATTCCGTTTTCGCTTCGCTCGCAAACATCGTTCAGGTGTACGGAAAGCAGATCGCCGGTGACCTTGGCAAGGGGATGCTCCCTTTCATTACCGCTATCGCATCACAGTTTTTCGTCGTCTTTTTGGGCTTGGTGCTCGCTTATTGGCTTGCTTGCGACTATCCGCGCATCCATCGCGAGGTCAGCACTGTCGTGGGCGAGGAGAAGGAGACGAGCTACCGTTTTATGGTTGCCATCCTCTCTCGCTCGATTGGCGGTTATATGCGCGGCATGGTTATCACGTCGATCGTTGGCGGTTTCCTTGCCTTCATGGGCTTTTTGCTTATCGGCCATCCTTACGCCTCGCTCATGGGGGTTTTGACGGGCATCATGCATCTCGTCCCCGTTGTCGGTCCCTGGGTTTCTGCTGCCGCATCGACGATTTTGGCATTCTTTATCAACCCCTTCTTGGCTCTTTGGACCTTGCTGGTGACGGTTGTTGCGCAAAATATCACCGATAACGTTGTTTCGCCAAAGGTGATGCAATCTGCCGTACAGGTCCATCCCGCCATGAGCCTTGCGGCACTTGTCGTGGGCAGCGCCCTTATGGGACCGCTTGGCATGGTGATTGCTATTCCCCTGTGCGCGGCGCTGAAGGGATTGTTCATCTTTTATTTCGAGAACGATACGAATCGTCAGATCGTCTCCTACGATGGAGCCCTTTTCAAAGGTACGCCTTTTGTTGATAAGGAAGGCATGCCGGTCGCCGCGTTCGATGCGCTGGGCGACGATAAATTCGCTTCGGATTCCGAGATTATCAAAGAAGATCACATGCCCGATGCGCAGGCAAAGCCGCGCCCCGACTTGGATAATCCCTGGTCGGCGCTGTCTATATTGCAAACAGGCGTGCTGCCTTCGCAAACCGGTATCTTTCGTATGCCTCGCGTGGATGAAAGCCATGTCGAGGGCAGCGCGGACGAGCGGGACACTATGGAGCCACCTGAGAATGACGATGCTGACGAGTAGAGCGGCTTCCCCGTCTTTGCTCGCTCTTTTCCGGTTCTCTGTGTCGATTTAACCCTTGCTGCGCGCCGTCGCTTTTCGACGGCATACACACTGCATGTTAGCTGCTACAATCACTCTGTTTGAACAGAGGCGCCCGATGACGGTGCCCTATACTGACCGAGGAGTTTTCTTACCATGGCTGTAGACTTCCCTAAGATGACCACCGCTGAGATTCGCTCAGCTTTCCTCAAGTTCTTTGAGGAGCGCGGGCTTAAGCTCTATCCTTCTTCGAGCTTGGTGCCCGATGACCCCTCTTTGCTGCTTGCCAATGCGGGTATGAACCAGTTCAAGGAGTATTACCAGGGCAAGAAGACCATGAAGGAGATCGGTGCTTGCTCTTGTCAGAAGTGCGTACGCACCAATGATATCGATGTTATCGGCGAGGATGGCCGCCATCTCTCCTTCTTCGAGATGCTTGGCGATTTTTCTTTTGGCGGCGTCTCCAAGGAGCAGGCATGCTCTTGGGCCTTCGAGCTCATCACTGATGTCTTCAAGCTTCCGCTCGATCGTCTATATTTCACTGTCTTCACCGATGACGACGAGACCCATGACATTTGGCGCTCGCTTGGTGTTCCCGAGGATCATATTTCCCGTCTGGGCGAGGACGATAACTTCTGGGCGGCAGGCCCCACCGGTCCGTGCGGCCCGTGTTCCGAAATCTATTATGATCAAGGCGAGGAAGTAGGGTGCGGCGAGCCCGATTGCGCCCCTGGCTGCGACTGCGATCGCTTTCTGGAGTTCTGGAATCTTGTGTTTACGCAGTTCGATCGCCAGGAAGACGGTTCTATGCCCGAGCTTCCGCATCGCAACCTTGATACCGGTATGGGTCTTGAGCGCATGGCCGCGATCATGCAGCACAAGAGTGCCAACTATGATGGCGACCTTATGCAGGGCCTTATTGCACTGGGCGAGAAAATTTCGGGTAAGACGTATGATCCCGAGAGCTATGAAGGCGCATCGCGCTCGCTGCGCATCATCGCCGATCATGCTCGCGCGGTTGATTTCATGATTTCCGACGGCGTTCTTCCCGGCAACGAGGGCAGGGAGTATGTCCTTCGTCGCCTTTTGCGTCGCGCTGTTTTCCATGGTCGTCTGCTTGGTATCGAGGGGGCGTTCCTCAACACATTCATCGATGCCGTGAACGAGCTGATGGGTGAGGCTTATCCCGAGCTTTTGAAGAACGTCACGCTTGTGCGCGGTATCGTTGCTGCCGAGGAAGAGCGTTTCTCCACTACGCTTGATAACGGTCGCGTTTATCTGGACGAGGCTCTCTCCCAGCTTGAGAACGGTGCCGTTCTTGACGGTGAGACCGCTTTTAAGCTGCACGATACCTTTGGTTTCCCCATTGACCTGACGGTTGAGATTTCTCGTTCCGCCGGCCATGAGGTTGACATGGACGGCTTTGATGCCGCTATGGCTGCCCAGAAGGACCGCGCTCGCGCGGCCGTCAAGGGCGACGCTTGGGGATCGTTCAACGACGTTTGGGTTGAGCTTTCCGACACCTGTGCCGTCACTGAGTTTTGCGGCTATGATGACTGCACCCTCGATGACGCTCGCGTTGTCGCTCTTGTAGCTGAGGGCGCTTCGGTTGGCTTGGCTGCTGCTGGCCAGGATGTTGAGGTCGTTCTCGACCGCACGCCGTTTTATGCCGAGATGGGCGGCCAGATGGGCGATGCGGGCTCGTTGACGGGCGCCGCCAATCTTGAAGTTTCCGATACCAAGAATCATAACGGTCTGTATGCGCACGTCTCCCATGTCGTGTCGGGCGAGATTCATGTGGGCGATACCGTTTGCGCTGCCGTATGCGCTCATCGCCGTGAGCTGCTTCGCCGTAACCACACAGCAACCCACCTGCTTGACGCTGCTCTTAAGGCGGTTTTGGGCGATCACGTTTCCCAGGCCGGATCGCTTGTTGCACCCGAGCACCTGCGTTTCGACTTCACTCACTTTGAGGCGCTCAACGACGAGCAGCTTAAGCGTGTCGAGGATCTTGTTAACGAGCAGATTTTTGCCGCCAAGCCGGTCGTCACTGTCGAGATGAATATCGAGGATGCGAAGGCTTCTGGTGCAGTCGCCCTGTTTGGTGAGAAGTACGGTGACGTCGTGCGCGTTGTTTCCGTCGGTGCCGAAGATAAGCCGTTCTCGCGTGAGCTTTGCGGCGGTACGCACGCTCGTAATACTGCCGAGCTTGGTTTCTTTAAGATTGTCAACGAGTCCTCTACCGGCTCGAATGTGCGCCGTATCGAGGCCGTAACCTCCGAGGGCGCCGTCGCATATCTCTCCGGTCGTGCAGCTCTTGTCGAGTCCGCTGCCGCAATGCTCAAGTGCCGTGCCGAGGAGGTTCCTACTCGCGTTGAGATGCTGAGCCAGGAGCTTCGCGAGGTAAACTCCAAGCTCAAGAAGGCTTTGACCGGCGGTTCCTCCGATGTGATCGGTTCTGCTATCGAGGCTGCTGCCGATATGGGTGCCTATAAGCTCGTTGTCGCCGAGGTTCCTGGTCTTGAGGCTGCAGACCTTCGTAACGTTTGGGATACCATTCATACTAAGTTCGGCTCCCAGGCCGCTTGCGTTATCGCCACGGTTACCGAGCAGGGCACGCCTGCCCTGCTCGCTGCTGCTGCCGAAGATGCTGTTGCTGCTGGTTTCCATGCGGGTAATCTGATCAAGACGATTGCCCCTGCTGTTGATGGCCGTGGCGGCGGCCGACCCAATATGGCTCAGGCTGGTGGCAAAAACGCAAAGGGCGTCTCTGCCGCTCTCGATCTTGCTCGTACCGAGCTTGGCGCCTAAGAGGCATCAACGTGGTTGCACTGGCTCTTGATATCGGCGAGACACGTATCGGCATTGCGGTGTCGGACCGTAGCGGCCGTGTTGCCTCGCCGGTCAAGGTGCTTCCCGCTGTCGAGGTCATCGGGCTTGCGAAGTCCTTCCTCTATATCGTGGAGGACTATGAGCCCGATGTCTTGGTGTCCGGGCGTCCCATGACTATGGCGGGGGAACGCGGGCCGCAGGCCGAGCGTGTCGAGGCGCAGGCTCAAAAAATCGCCGATGCCCTCGATCTCCCCTTATACTTTGAAGACGAGCGCTTGAGTTCGGCTGAAGCGAAACGCATCTTACGGGAGCAGGGACTTTCTGAAAAGCAGATGCGCGGCAAGGTGGATATGATAGCCGCATCGCTCTTTTTGCAATCATGGCTCGATTCTCGACAGGAAAGGGATGAACGTGGCTAACACCCCTAAAGGACCTTCTCCTCGCGATGGACATCGTAGGGCTACGTCTGCTCGTCGTGCTGCCGCGCCTGCGCATCGGCAGGCGCGGCAGGAGCGTTCCGCTTCGCATGCACCCCGTGGGGCTCATTCGCCGCGTCCTTATGCGCCTTCGTCCTATTCGAGCGCTACGCATTCCCGAGGCGCAGCGCGTCGTCGTCCTCAGCAGCAACGCCGCTCAAAAGCTCCGGCGATCGTAGTGATTGTCTCTCTCTTGGCTATTGCTGCCATCGCATATTTCTTTGTGGCTCCAGCTGCCAAATCGATGTTTGCGCCTGGGCAGGAGCAGACGGTTGCGGCTGGCCAAGATGTGAGCATTACGATTCCCGAGGGTGCTTCGGGCGATGACATCGCCTCGATTCTTTCAAAGAATCACGTTATCGAGAATCCGAAAGACTATTATGCTGCCGTCGCCAAAGAGGGTGCCGAGATGTCCCTTAAACCAGGCGATTATGCGCTTAAGACCGGTATGGATGCTGCCGATGTCGTAAGGCAGCTCGTTGCGGGTCCCAATTCCGGTGCCATCCTCACGATTCAGGAAGGGCTCACGATGGAGCAGGTCGCCGAACGTGTCGAATCGGTCTATGGGATTTCGAAAAATGAGTTCCTCGCTCAAGCCAAGGCATCGAAGTATGCCGATGACTATCCGTTCTTAGAGGGCGCATATAACGATTCTCTCGAGGGTTATCTCTACCCGAAGACCTATACGTTTACGGGTGCTCCTTCGGCAGATGACATCATTCGCAAGCTTCTCGATCAATTTGTGTCCGAGACCGCATCTCTCAACTTGGATAAGGGTGCAAACGGTCTTTCTGCTCAGCAGATCGTGACCATGGCATCTCTTATCGAGCGAGAGACCGCTGTCGATTCTGAACGCCCGACCATTGCGAGCGTTATCTACAATCGTCTTCACGCCGACATGCCGCTTCAGATCGACGCCGCTATCGTCTATGCGCGTGGCGGTGGGAACAAGGTCGTGACCTATAGCGACCTTGAGATTGATTCGCCCTACAACGTGTACAAGAACCACGGTCTTACTCCGGGACCCATTTGCAGCCCGAGTATCTCTTCGATCAAGGCTGCGCTTAATCCCGATAAAACCGACTATCTGTATTATGTTGCCTCGGCGGCAGGCGATGGCACTCATAAATTCTCTTCTGATTACGAACAGTTTGAAAAAGACAGTCAAGAGTACTCGGAGTCCCGATCATCATGAGTTGGTTTTCTCCCACCCGATACGTTTCCCGCGTCGAGCGCATCGACCTCGATGAGCTTTGGGCTCAAGGGAAGCGCGCGATTATGCTCGATCGCGATAACACGCTGGTGCCGCGCGACATGAAATGCGCTCCCGAATCGGTTGCTGCCTGGCTTGACCATGCGCGGGAGCTTGGGTTCTCCCTTTATATGGTCTCTAATAATTGGCATAAAAACCAAGTCGCTCGTTCCAGTCGTGAGCTGGGCATGACGGCAATCTGTTTTGCCTGCAAGCCGCTTCCGTTTGCTATTCACCGTGCCCTCGATCGTATGGGGGTGCCGCATGAGCAGGCGGTTATGATTGGTGACCAGCTCTATACGGATGTCTGGGCCGGTAATTTTGCCGGGGTCGATAGCATTCTCGTGAAGCCGCAGACCCATGTTGACCTTTGGTACACACAAATCTTTCGTATCTTCGAGCGCCGTGCCCTTGCGCATGTTCCCTGCGAGGAGTAGCTGGCATGCCATCGCTTGAAAAACGAGGCTGCGACCACATTTTCTTCGTTGGGTTCCTCGGCGCGGGAAAATCTACCTTGGCTCGAAACCTCGGGCACATGTTTAATCGGCGCTATGTCGACACCGATCGTTTGGTGGAACGCCGGGCAGGTAAAACCGTTACGCAGATTTTCGAGTCCGATGGGGAAGCGGCGTTTCGCATTCTCGAGACCAAGGTTTTGAAGTCGCTTTCTACGGACCGTAGCTTGCTTGTTTCCTGCGGGGGCGGCATTGTGGAGACGCCACGTAATATCGAACTCATTCATGACCTGGGCTATTGCGTATACCTTGACGGTGATATCGACGACTCGTTGAGGCAGATACGCAGAAGCGATACGCGTCCCGATTTTCGCTCAGAATCCCATGCCGCCGATCTTTTGCGACATCGCAGACCGCTCTATCAGCAAGCGGCCGATCTGACGCTCGATATCCGCGGAAAGACCTTTTCGGAAGTCGGCTTTGAATGTGCCGAACTCTTGCTAGAAAGTGGGTTGTTGTAATGATTCGTCGTCAGCTTGTGAACCTTGGTGGCTTTGGTTGCGATTATCGAATCGGATGCGGTGCTCTTGGTGATTTTTCGCGTTTCGCCTCCAATGTCGTGACCACTCCTAAGCGCGCAGTTCTCGTCATCGAAGTTGGAACTGCGGATTCGACTCTTACACTTGTTAACCGCGGCCTGATCGATGCTGGCTTTCGAGTCTGCACAATGCAGCTTGCGGCCGATGATTCGGTTTGCACGGTTGATTGCGCCCTGAGGATTCAGGAATTCTGTGCCGAGTCCCAGCTTACTTGCGATGACGTTATCGTTTCGGTTGGAGGCATGGATGTAGCATCGGTCGTCGATTATGTTGCCATGAGCTGGTGCGGCGGTTGCGCCTGCGCCCATGTGCCCACGACGTTTGATGCCATGTGCCTCGCCGCTACGCGCATGCGACCCCTCGGCCTTTCTTCGGCTCATGGGCTCGTTTCCTTCCATCCTCATGTTTCACTTGTAGTTTGCGACCTTGATCTGGTGATGGAGCAGAGCGCCGACGATAAAATGCTCGGTCTGGTTTACCTCGTTGCAGCCGCAATGACCGAATCTACTCGTTCTTGGGAGAACTTCGCCAAGAAGATCCCCGGCTATCTTGCGGGCGAAGAGGTTGCCTATATCGATATGCTCGGCATGGCTCAAACCGCTTGGAGCGGTGTTCTCAAGGCATCTAATCCGTCTGCGCGCAAGGCCTTCAATTACGGCCAGCCCACGGCTCGTGCGCTTGCGGCGTGCCTTGGGGATTCGTTCGCCCCCGCTCAGTATCTTGCGGAAGGCTTGCGCTTCGAGGCGCGTCTTGCTCATGAGGTCTTCGGTCTTGATTTGGACACGGTTTTTGATCAGGATGATCGTTTGGATGACTTGGGAATTGAGGAAATCGCTTTCAATTTGGATGTCGATGTCTTTATCGCCGCGCTAAAACGCGAAGCATATCGGCTCGCCAACCGTTTCATGCTCTCTATCCCCAAGGCTTCCGGCACCATTCGCCTCGCAACTGTTGACGATGATGTGCTCGAGCGCCACGCGAAGGCGTATCTTTCCTCGCGTGCCGATTTAATCAATGGGTAATTCAACCTCGTTTTGGAAAGGTGATTGTTGATGGATACTAAGCTTAACGGGCCTCTTGGTCGTATCGCGCGTGTGCGCAAGATGATGGAGGAGCGCGGCTACGACGCCGTGGTCATTCGCGACGAAGCTAACCTTCGTTGGCTCACGGGCGCAAGGGGTACGTTCGACTATACCTTTGAGTTCCCGCACGTCACCTTTATCACGGCAGACGAGTGCTATTTCCATACCGATTCGCGCTACTTCAATACCCTCCAGGAGAATCTCCCGGCCGATTCCCCCTGGAAGCTCGACATGAATGAGGGGACTATGCCCCGTTGGGTCGCCGAACGCGCCCGCGATACGCGCTCCCGTGTGATTGCTGTCGAGGATGACATGCAGATTTCCTTCTACTTTGGAATCATGCGCGCCCTTGAGGACCTCTCCATCACGGCGAGCCTGCCGCAGCTTCATCGCGACCTTCAGCGCATGCGCGCCGTGAAGGACGATGAGGAGATCGCTCTCATGCGGCATGCGCAGTCGATCACCGATGCTGCCTTCCAGCACATGCTCACCTTCATCAAGCCGGGCTTGACCGAGAAGGAGATTCGTACCGAGCTCGAGAACTTTATGTTCAGCAACGGCGCCGATTCCCTTGCATTTAGCTCTATCGTGGCTTCTGGTCCCAATACGGCTAATCCGCATGCCGTGCCTTCCGATCGCGTTGTTCAGCGCGGCGACTTCGTGCTGATGGATTACGGTGCGGGTTATTGCGATTATCGCAGCGATATGACCCGTACCGTGGTAGTAGGTGAGCCCACGGCCGAGCAGCTTGATCTGTATGCGCTTGTGCGCCGTACGCATGAGGAGTGCGCCGCAGCAGTGCACGCCGGCATCGAGGGCAACGACATCTTCAAACTCTCGCGCAAGATCATCGGCGATGCCGGCTATGGCGACTACTACAACCACGGCCTTGGCCATGGCGTGGGTATCGACATCCATGAGATGCCGAATTTCAATCGTTCGATGAATATCATCGAGGCGGGCTCTGTCATCACCATCGAGCCTGGTGTCTATCTGCCCGGCATCGGTGGCGTGCGTCTTGAGGATTACGGTGTGGTGACCGAGGACGGGTACGAGCCGTTCACCAAGTCCACCCACGAGCTTCAGGTTATCGACTGCTAACGTCGAAACAAGCCTGCAACACGTCGTGTTTCCTTGCACACTGTACCGTGGGAAACCAAGAAACGTGTATACTTTTAAACTGTCTGTATGGAGCGCTTTGTCGCTCAGTGTTAGAAAGGTAATCATGGCTAGCATCACCACCGCCGATTTTAAGAACGGCCTCGGTCTTAAGATTAAGGACAAGATCTGCACTATCGTCGAGTTCCAGCATGTCAAGCCGGGCAAGGGTGGTGCGTTCGTTCGCTATAAGACCAAGGACCTCAAGACTGGTCGTGTTGTCGAGCAGACCTGCAACGCTGGCTCTAAGTTCGAGAGCGTTACCCTCACCACTACCGAGATGCAGTATCTCTACAACGATGGTGATAACTACTACTTCATGAATATGGAGACCTACGATCAGATTCCCGTCCCGTCCGATTTCATCGGCGATAACGCGAAGTGGCTGCGCGAGAATGACGTTTGCCAACTTCTGTATGCAGACGAGGAGCTCATGGGTGTTAATCCCCCCATGTTCATCGAGGCTGAGATTACTGAGACCGACCCTGGCTTCAAGGGCGATACCGTTCAGGGTGGTTCCAAGCCCGCGACCATCGACACCGGTGCTGTCGTGCAGGTTCCCATGTATCTCAACGTGGGGGAGAGGATCAAGGTCGACACGCGCGACGGCAAGTTCGTTTCCCGCGTTTAATTTCGGCATACATCGATTCCGCATCGGGCGGGGGAATTTACCCCGCCTTTTTCATACCGAGAGCACGTAGATTGGGGTTCACATGGCTGATAAACGCCTCCGCGTGATGGACACGACCATCCGTGACGGACAGCAGTCGCTCTGGGCGACGCGCATGACTATCGGCGATATCCTTCCCATCTTGCCCAAGATGGACGAAGTTGGATATTGGGCCATCGAGGCGTGGGGCGGTGCCACGTTCGATTCGTGCCTGAGGTTTCTAGATGAGAACCCTTGGGACCGTCTTCGTCAGATAAAAGCCGCTACGCCCAAGACTCCGCTCGCGATGCTCGTGCGCGGTCAGAACCTCGTTGGCTATCGCCATTATTCCTCGGATGTCGTCGACCGCTTCATTGCCTGTGCGCACAAGAACGGCATCGATGTCTTCCGTGTCTTCGACGCTTTAAACGATATCGATAACATGCGCGATTGCGCCCATGCCGTAAAAGCCTGCGGTGCGCATTTCGAGCCCGCCATTTCTTACACGACCAGCCCGGTTCATACCCTTGATTCCTATGTCGACTATGCCTGCAAGCTTGCCGAGCTCGGTGCAGATACCATCTGCATCAAGGATATGGCCGGCCTGCTCACGCCGTATCGCACCGAGAAGCTTGTGAATGCTTTGCGTGCTGCTGTTGACGTGCCGATCCATCTGCATAGTCACTATGTTGGCGGCATGGCCCCTTCGTGCTTTATCAAGGGCGCCGAAGCAGGCGCCTCGATTGTCGATACGGCTTCTGCTCCGCTTGCCTCGGGCAATTCCCATCCTGCGGTTGAGATGGTCGCGGCTTCCTTCAAGGAGTCTGCTTTCGATACCGGGTTCGATCTTAATCTTCTCTTTGAGATCGCGAACTACTGGGAGGAGGTGCGCCGTCGCGGCCACTATAAGCGCGGCGTCTCCTCGCTCATTCACATGCAGGTCTATAAGCATCAGATTCCCGGCGGCATGATGAGCAACCTCATGAGCCAGCTTGAGGTCCAGCATGCGACTGACCGTCTGGAAGATGTCGTGGCCGAAATTCCGCGCGTTCGTGCCGAGGTCGGTTTCCCGCCGCTCGTTACTCCGATGAGCCAAATCGTCGGTACCCAGGCTGTCATGAACGTGCTTACCGGCAAACGCTGGAGCATCGTGTCCAAAGAGATGCGCGACTATCTGCTTGGTGCGTATGGCCATGCTCCCGCGCCGTTTAACTCTGAGATTATGCATAAGGTCTTTGGCGAAAATGTCGACCTCGCCACGATTGGAAATGAGTTGGCACTCGATGAACCGCCGACCTTCGCTCAGTGTGCCGAGGAGATCGGCGAGCTTGCGCATAGCGATGAAGACGTCTTGATGTATGCAATGTTCCCGGTGGAGGCTAGGGCCTTTTTGTCCAAGCACCCCTCGAACGAATCGGTTGAGTTTCTGCACGACGAGGACGCAAGTCAGACCAAGGAGGATGATTACGTGGATATGAATCAGATTCGCGAGCTTATTCGCGCTGTTGAGGAGAGCAAGATCGGCGAGATCAGCATCAAGGATGCCGGTAGCGAAATCACCGTTCGTAAGCCTGAGGTTGCCCTCGCGGCAAATCTCGCTGCCACACAGGCCGCTCCTGCTGCGGCTGCGGCTCCCACCGAGCAGTCCGAGTCCGATGACGCCAAGCGCCCTTTGAGTTGGAAGCCCGTTAAGAGCCCCATGGTCGGCACGTTCTATTCGGCGCCTAGCCCCGACGATCCCGACTTTGTTGCCGTGGGTGATGAGGTCATGGCTGGCTCCACCTTGTGCATCGTTGAAGCCATGAAGCTCATGAACGAGATCGCTGCCGACGAGATGGGTACGATTCGCGAGGTGTGCGTCGAGAATGGCGATGCTGTCGAGTACGGCCAGGTGATGTTCTATCTGGAGCCCATTACCTCGAAATAGGATTTGTTCGCTCTGTCCTGTTCGTATCATGAAAGGCCGATATCCGGATGTTCAAGAAGATTTTAATCGCCAACCGCGGCGAGATTGCGTTGCGTATCGTTCGTGCTTGCAAAGATCTGGGCGTGCAAAGCTGCATTGCGTATTCCGAGGCGGATGCGAATACTACAGCTGTCCTTGAGGCTGACGAGCGCGTCTGCATTGGACCGGCTCCTTCTGCCAAGAGCTATCTTGACTATGCTCGCATCATCGGTGCCGCAGTCTCGCGCGGATGCGAAGCGGTCCATCCCGGTTATGGCTTTTTGTCCGAGAACGCCGAATTTGCACGCGCTTGTGCCGACAACGATCTGGTGTTCATAGGTCCTGCCCCCGAGGTTATCGATGCGATGGGCGAGAAGAGCAATGCGAAGCAGACCATGAAGGCTGCAGGTGTCCCCACCGTTCCTGGCAGCGACGGCCCCGTTGAGTCCGTCGAGCACGCGCGCGCCTTTGCGGAGGCTGTCGGGTATCCCGTTCTCATCAAGGCGTCCGCTGGTGGCGGCGGCAAGGGTATGCGTGAGGTGCATGATCCGGCAGATCTTCAGAAGGAATTCGACGCCGCGCGTTCCGAAGCGCGTGTCGCCTTTGGCAACGATGAGGTGTATCTCGAAAAGCTCATCTTGCGCCCTCGCCACGTTGAGATTCAGGTTCTGGCCGATTCTTTTGGCCATGCTGCCGCCCTTTGCGAGCGCGACTGCTCCGTTCAGCGCCGTCATCAAAAGCTTGTTGAGGAGGCCCCGAGCCCGGCGCTTTCCGATGAGCAGCGCGCCCAGATGTGCAAGGTCGCCATTACCGCTGTGCGTGAAGTCGGCTACGTCAATGCCGGTACCATCGAGTTTCTTCTCGATGAGGATGGTAGCTTCTACTTTATGGAGATGAATACCCGCATCCAAGTGGAACATCCGGTGACCGAGGAGATCACGCGGACCGATCTTGTGTGCGAGCAGCTGCGTATTGCATCCGGTGAGCCCATGACGGTTCCCGATGGGGGCATTACGGTGCCATCCGGCCACGCGTTCGAGTTCCGTATAAATGCCGAAGATCCTGCACATGGATTCAGGCCTTGTCCCGGCACCATCAAGCACCTTCGTTTGCCTGGTGGACCCGGCGTGCGCGTGGAGACACATGTATATGAGGGCTATACGATTCCGCCCACGTATGATTCTCTTGTAGCCAAGATCATCGTTTGGGGTGCCGATCGTGCACAGGCTCTTGCCCGTGCTCGACGCGCTCTTGATGAGTGCGAGATCGAGGGAATCGCCACAACGCTTCCATTCCATCGGGATGTTGTGCGAAACGCTCAGTTTGCGTCTGGAATCGTGTACACTGATTTCATTCCTGAGCATATGCCCGAGTATCTTTGCTAGAAATGGGTGAGTCATATGAGTCAAGAGATCAAGATTGATGGCATCGCTATTGCACCGGACGTTCTGACCACAATAGTCGTTCGTTCCCTTGCTGACATTGAGGGTGTTGCCTCGGTTGGTAATAACGACCTCGCTGCAAACCTTGTTTCGATGTTCTCGTCCAAGGCTTCTTCTCCGTCTCTTCCTGCGGTCGAAGCTACGGTCGAAGACGACGCTCTCCATATCGTCGTCCGCCTGACCGTATTTTTTGGCTATCCGTTTAAAAAGCTCGCCGAGGCTGTGCGTGTCGCCGTTTCCAAGGCAATTGATGCGCAGGTAGGCGTTGCTGTTTGTGCTGTCGATGTTTGCATCGACAGCCTGGTATTCCCCAAGGAGTAGCTTTTGAGCTCTAAAGTCAATCGCGGCCGTACGCTTGCGCGTAGCCAGGCTCTTCAGATTCTATTCCAGGCCGAGGCTCTCGATAAGCCCGTTGATGCTGTTCTCGCTGGCGACTATCTTCTGTCCAAGGGTCCCTTGGACGATTATGCCATTGAGCTTGCTCGCGGTGCATATGAGCATATCGACGAGATCGATTCTGCTCTTGTTGCGTGCTCCAAGAACTGGGATCTTAATCGCATGCCCGCTTCCGACAGGAATTTGCTGCGCATCGCTGTTTTTGAACTTCGCTGTGCTGATCCGAGCAATCGCTTGGATGCTGCTGTCGTGATCAATGAGGCAGTGGAGATTGCCAAGGCATACGGAACCGATGAGTCTGCTAAGTTCGTCAACGGCGTTCTCGGTCGTATCGCTCGTCAAACTCAGCTGCCAGCCGATGCCGTCTTTGACGCGGCCCTCACTCCCCGTGTGGATGAGTCGGCCGATGAGGCTGATGGAGACGATCCCATTGTCCTCGATACGACGGATATGGACGACTAGCCATGTCTGAGACAACAGTCCATACGTTTGATGACGTTATGGCGCGCATGGACGACATCGTCGCTGCCGTGCGCGCGAAAGACGCTTCCCTTGAGCATAGCCTCGATCTTTTTGACGAGGCTATCGCTTTGGGCTCTAAGGCAGTCGAGATGGTGGACACCTTTGAGCTATCCGATCGCGAAGCCGCTCAACTTGAAGAGACTGCGGCGAAGGACGATTCGCATTCCGAATCTACCGTAGAATAGTTGCTCGCATGAAGCGGCGCCGTTTGGATGATGAGATGATTGCGCAGGGTATTTGCCAGACGCGCGATGATGCCTTGCGTATGTGCATGGCGGGCCTTGTGTCCTGTGCAGGGGAGCGTTTTTCTTCCCCCGCGGTACGGGTTGAGATTGGGTGCGACTTGCATGTTAAGGGCCGTATTCCCTATGTAAGTCGAGGGGGCCTTAAGCTATCTGGAGCTCTAGATGCCTTTCTTGTTGACGTGCATGACCTCTATTGCCTTGATATCGGTTGTTCTTCCGGCGGTTTTACCGATTGCTTGCTTAAACGCGGCGCTCGTCGCGTGGTTTCGGTCGATGTTGGTCATGCCCAGTTTGACTGGTCGCTTCGAAACGATGAACGCGTTGACCTGCATGAGCGGACCAACATAGTGGACCTTCCCGCTCAAGGATTCAATTCCTCTTTCGACCTTGCTGTCTGCGACGTATCCTTTACGAGTATTCGGACCATTCTTCCCGCAACGCTTGAATTGCTCACGCCGCATGGTGCGTTTGTTTCCCTTGTAAAACCCCAGTTTGAGGCACAGTCCCATGAGGTAGGGGAAGGCGGTATCGTTCGCGATCCTAAGGTACATGCACGCGTTCTTGCGCAGACCATTGAATTATTTGCCGGTCACGGTTTGTATCCGGTCGATATCTGTGCCTCGCCCATTCATGGGGCAAAGGGCAATCGTGAGTTTTTCATTTACGGTGATCGAGTTCGCTTTACTGACAGCTCGTCTGATGACGTGAGGTTACAGGTTTCGAGGCTCAAGGAGAAGACTGAGGAGCTATGAAAGTCTTTTTGGTCCCTAATTATTACAAGGACAAGGCGATCCAAAGCGGCTTGACCCTTGAGCTTTGGCTTACTCGCCAAGGTGTCGAGGTCGCTTGGGCGCCCGATCAGCGATCTGGCATTAAAGACGAAACCGATATCTCCGATTTTGATCTTGTTATCTCGCTTGGCGGCGATGGCACGTTGCTGCGAGCGGCCCATCTCGTTGGCACAAGCGAGATTCCTATCTTAGGCCTTTCCTATGGCCATGTTGGCTTCCTCACAGCGGCGAATCCCGAGGAAGGCGATATATTGCGCGTTGTTTCCGATGCGCTTGCAGATGAGATGCATGTAAGCCGTCGCGCTACGCTTTGCTGCGAGGTTCACAGCGTGTTGTCAAATGGTGAGGAGCGCGTTATCGTCGCTCAGGCCCTTAACGATTTGGCTCTCACGCGTGGACCGCTTTCCGACATGGTCGAGTTCGATATCTGCGTTTCGGGCCATCATATCGATCGTCTTCGCGGCGATGGCGTTGTCGTATCTACGGCAACAGGCTCTACGGGCTATGCGCTTTCGGCCGGCGGCCCCATTGTCAGCCCCGATTTTTCGGGTATGGTCTGCGTTCCCATCGCGCCTCATACCATCCAGGCCCGCGCCTTCCTCACGTCGCCTTCCGATGTTGTGGAAATTGCCATGTCGCATGACCGTCCTTCTGTTCCCGCTATTGCGGTGGACGGTCAGTTCTTGAATTCAGAGGGCGACGTGGAGTATGTTGCCGTGAGACGCGGTGACGCCGATATTTTGCTGCTCGATTATGGACCTGAAAGCTTCTACAATTCCGTTTCTCGCGTTTTTTACGGTGTTCGTCATGATTGATGAGTTGCTTGTCCGCAATATCGCACTGATTAGCGATGCGCAGATTTCGTTCGCTCCAGGTCTGACGGCTCTTACCGGTGAGACGGGTGCTGGCAAGACGGCGCTTCTCTCGGCTTTAAAGCTCTTGATGGGTGAGCGCGCAGACTCCTCTTGTGTGCGAGAGGGCGAGGCGGGAGCCCTCGTTCAAGGTCGATTCTATCGCAGTGATGCTGATGCCGAGGGTTTTGTTGTTGAGCGACGGCTTTCCGCCGACGGCCGTAGCCGTGTGAAGATCGATGGCTCTTTTGCAAGCGTTTCGGAGCTTGCGTCGCAGGTGCGTCCGCTCGTTGATATATGCGGTCAGCATGAACATCAGCGTTTGCTTGACACCGCATATCACCTGACCCTGGTCGATACCTGGTCGCGAGACACCATCGCTCCTGTACACGCTGCCTATATTGCTGCTTTTCGTGAACATAAGCGTCAGTTAAGGGAATATGAGGAGCTCGAGCGAGCCGCGCGTACTCAGGGCTCACGTCTTGAAGAGGCCCGTTTTTGTGTCGAGAGAATCGAAGAAGTCGATCCTAAGCCCGGTGAGCTAGAGGAATTGGAAGAGATCCTTCCTCGTGCCGAGCATGCAGAAGCGCTTGCTACCTCTGCAAATGATGCCCAGGAATATCTGTCGGGCGAAGGGGGAGCGCTTGATGCTCTCAACAGTGCTATTGCCGAGCTTTCACGTATGGGAAGTGTCGATGCGGCTCTCGCTGGATTTGCCGATGAGCTAAGTGGTGTTGCTATTACCATGGAGGATGCTGCCGCTGAGCTCCGCCGCTATCGCGATTCCGTTGATTTTGATCCTGCCGATCTTGCTTCGAAACACGAGCGTCTAGGTGCACTCAACGCTTTAAAGCGTCAATTTGGGCCTTCGATGGATGACGTTTTTGAGCGGTATCGTCAAAGTTCCGAGCTATTGAGTCTCGTAAACGATTCCGATACGCGCCTTGCTCGGGCTAAGCGTCTTGTAGATGATTCCGAGCGCGTCCTTCAAGATGCGGCGAAAAAGCTTGCCTGCCGCCGCGCGGCGGCCGGTCCTCGATTCTGTCGAGAGGTGGGAAAGCAACTAGCACGTCTTGAGATGGGAAGTGCCGAGCTTGTTTGGCAGGTTCGCGACCTCGATCGCAAGGCATGGACCGAATCGGGTTCCTGTTCGTATGAGCTGCTGTACCGAAGCGGTGCTGGTTTAACACCGCGTCCTTTGCGCCGCGTCGCTTCGGGCGGTGAGCTTTCGCGCGTCATGCTTGCCTGCAGCGTTGTTCTTGGCGAGGCCGATGGCGTCTCGACAATGGTCTTTGATGAAATCGACGCTGGCGTGGGCGGAGCAACCGCCCGTTCCCTTGCGTCTGTTCTTTCCGATCTTGCTCGCACGCATCAGGTTATTGTTGTCACGCATACCGCACAGATTGCCGTTGCGGCATCGCGGCATTACCTGGTCACAAAGAATAGCGGTGCAGAAGTCCCTGTTACCTCGATTGCGCCGATTACTGGGGATGGCCGTATCGAGGAAATCGCGCGCATGCTTTCGGGAGATACCGAGCAAGTGTCAATCGATCATGCGCGAGCTCTTCTAGAAGAAGCGGGCACCCTGGATTAACCCGATGCCCACTAGCTGCTTATCATGAAAGATGCTCTTTGAGGATATGTAGCGCGTGTGCGTAGCCCGTAAGGCCCTCACCAACTACGCGATCAAAGCAGGCCATGCCTGCGTATGAAATGTGTCGGAAACTCTCACGCTCGTCGACCGCCGAGATATGTACCTCAACCGCGGGAATCTGAACTGCCTTGAGTGCATCGAGAATGCCGACACTTGTATGCGTATAGGCCGCTGGATTGATAATGATGCCATCATAGACTCCAGGGGCTTGTTGGATGGTGTCGATCAGGTCTCCCTCATGATTGGATTGGTAGACGTCGACGGTATCAAAGCCCTCCTTTTCTCCTGCGGCTCGACATAGTTCGACAAGGTCATCATAGGTTTGATGACCGTAGATATCGGGTTCTCTGATACCGAGCATATTGAGGTTTGGTCCGTTGATAACGAGTGCATTCATGGTTACAACCTTCTGCTAGATCATGGGCGGCAGGGTGTCGCGAATCAGCGATGCCGTGAGCATCGGGGTCTTTTGCGAGGCGACCTCATAATCGGCCCAAGCGTGGTAGAGCGGCATGCGTGCGGCAGCCAGCGCTTGTATGCCGTCTCGCGCTGTAATGGGGCGGCCGTGGGTTGCGAGCTGTGAGAGGTCGCGCTCGATCATGACAATCACGCTGTTCTGATGTAGAAGCGGGTAGTTTTCGGGACGAGTGACGACGCCACCTCCGCAGGAGATGACCTGACCGCTGCGCTTGGCGATATCGGCAAGGCAGGCGGTTTCCTGTTGACGAAATGCCCCTTCGCCTTCCCATTTGATGTATTCTGAGCAGCTGCATCCTAGGCGCGATTCGAGTTTTTGATCGATATCAACAAATGATCTGTCGAGAATCGAGGCTAGGGCCTTGCCGCCGCGTGTCTTGCCGCACCCTGGCATACCGATAATTGCGATATTTTGCTCTGTGGTAGCTAGCCGCTCGCATACCTCATACGTGCGAGAGAGTTCGATAGATCTGCCGGTGTAGCGCTCGACAGCCTGCGCCGCCTGGGCGACAAGCATCAAAAGGCCGCTTGTGCAGGGAATGCCGCGCTTTTCGGCTTCGAGGATGATTCCGGTTCGTGCTGGGTTGTAGACAATATCTACGACAGCTTTAAGATCGGGTAGGTTATCGAGGGCGCAGGGCGAATCGGGACAGTTCGGGTACATTCCTACGGGTGTGCAGTTGACGGCCAGCTCAATATGAGAAAGGTTTTCGAGGTCCTCGTACGTGTGCTCTCCGTGTCGGCTGATGGGGATCGCTTCGACATTCATATCGGCCAGCACAGCCATGGCGGTTGCACCGGCACCACCTGTTCCGCCAAAGACAACGGCTCGCATCCCCGCAACATCGATACCGAGTGATTCTACGAGGCACTTGAATCCGTAGTAATCGGTGTTGTCGCCATAGAGCGTGCCATCTTCGCGGCGCGTGATGGTGTTGACGTTACCCAAGCGGCGGGCTATATCGCTCATGCCGGCGAGATAGGGGGTGATGGAGCGCTTATAGGGGATGGTGACGTTGACGCCTTCCCATTCATCGCTTTTGAGAAAGGCTTCAAGCTCTTCGGGTTCGCGCTCAAAGCGCCGATAGTCAAGTCCAGCAAGCTCCTTGTAAATGGTAGGGGTGTAGGAATGGCCCAACGCACGGCCCAAAACGCCATATGGTCTTGATGTCATTACAGGACCTCCGTATATGTGCCAAAGTAGACATAGGAATCGCAGATGTCCTCGAGGGAATCCAGCAGCGTGTCGAGTTCGTTGCTCGCTGCAGGGGCTTCAAGATCAAAATAGAAAACAAACTCAAAATCACGACCAGGAATGGGACGGCTTTCAAGTTTGACCATATTGATTCCCAGGGCATAGAAGCGCTCGAGCATGCGATACAGCGAACCTGGTTCATGCTTGAGCGTGACCATCAGGGAAGTCCTGTTGGCACCGGGGTAGATTTTAGGTACGGGGGAAATAACGACAAACCGAGTGTAGTTGGAGTCGGCATTTTGGACATCGCGTGCGGCCACTTCAAGTCCATAGAGTTCCGCACAGCTTTGAGACGAGATCGCGGCGATATCGTCTCGATCGGATTCGGCGACCATTTGAGCGGCCATGGCCGTGTTTTCTGTAACGGTCACCTGGGCGCCAAGACGTTCAATGATGTCGGAGCACTGAGCGATCGCCTGTTGGTGAGAGCAGATCTCGGTAATGTTCTCAAGGTCTGTTCCTGGTGCAACCAGGAGCTGATGGTCGATCTTTTGTCGCAAGCTCCTGACGATGGAAACGCGGTATTGCGCCATAAGGTCATAGACCTGGTTGACCGAACCCGCCGTGGAGTTTTCGATGGGAAGTACGCCATATTCGCAAAATCCGCTTTGGACGGCGCGAAATACGCCTTCGAACGTGGTGAAGTACGATATGACAGGAACCCTGAACAGGCGGCACGCTGCAATTTGGCTATATGCTCCCTCAACGCCCTGACAGGCTACGTGCGCGGTGCTGGGGAAGGCTTCCGATGAGGGGAGAAGCGAAGCGCGAGCGCGTGAGGAAAGGCTTTCCGCGTCGTCTGAATGAAGTATCTTTTGCTGTTCTGCCTTGTTCATGGTCATGAGAAGCGAGAAGAGCGAGACGGCTTGCGAGGAGTAGCGCGCAGGCGCGCGGCCCATGATGTCGGAGAGCTTTGCGCGCTCGCGAGCCGGGTCGAAGACCGCTTTTTTCATACCCTTTTTTGCTGCGGCAACTTCTTGTGCCAGGTCCATACGACGGCAGAAGAGTTCGAGCAGTTGCGAATCGATTGAGTTTATTTGGGTTCTGACATCGGTAAGTTCCATCGAGCATCCTTGAGCGAGTGGTGATTGCGGCTATTGACGGCAACGTTGGGGGCAGAAATCGGGCGAAGGGGGGACTTCAAAACGACCGTCTTCAAGAAGCGCATCGAGCACGGCAAGGGCGGCTGCGGCCTCCACGACCGGTACGGCGCGCGCGACGATACAGGGGTCGTGCCTCCCTTTGACAGAAAGAGGCGTGTCTGTCCCATCGGGCAAGCTTACGCTTTGCTGCTCCTGGGCGATAGATGGAGTGGGTTTGAGTGCGACTCTAAAGACAATCGGCGCGCCGGTGGTGATTCCGCCGAGGGCACCGCCTGCATGATTGGTCTGGCAGCATACGCGTCCGTTGCTCATGCGGTAAGCGTCGTTGTTTTGGCTTCCATACATGGAGGCCACCTTGAAGCCTGCACCGAATTCGAGTCCCTTTACCGCCGGTATGCCAAATGCGATGTGTGCAATGCGGTTTTCGATACCATCAAACATGGGATCGCCAATGCCTGCGGGAACACCGTAGACTGCACATTCCACCGCGCCACCTACGGAGTCGAGGCGTTTTTTTGCCGAAAGAATGGTCGTGCGCATCAGTGCGGCTGCTTGAGGGTCGATGCAGGGGAGCTCGTTATGAAGGATTGCCTTGGCTTGAGACGTTTCAAGAAACAAGTCGTTTAGATGTACGTCTGTGACGTCCCCCACCTGTTGCATATGGGCGCAGACGGTGATGCCAAGCTGCGCGAGGGCCTGCAGGGCAAGACCGCCGGCAATGCAGAGGGGGGCAGTGAGTCGCCCGGAAAAATGGCCGCCGCCAGCGACATCGTGCCAGTTTCCATAGCGTATATATGCGGGCCAATCGGCATGACCAGGGCGGGGAACACGGCGCAGTTCGCTGTAATCTCGGGAACGGGCGTTGGTGTTTTCGATGACGGCGGCAAAGGGCGCTCCGCACGTGTGTCCGTTGGCGATTCCGCTCAATACATGGACGACATCCGCTTCGCGGCGAGGGGTCGAGGTATCGTTTTTGCCCGGCGCGCGGCGATCGCAAAACGACTGAAGTGCCTCCAGGTCAATGGGAATTCCAGCCGGCAGGCCGTCCAACGAGCAGCCGATGGCCGCGGAGTGTGATTGTCCAAAAATACTCAGATGAATGCGATTTCCGAAGGTCGAAGACATAGGTTACTCCTCAATGAGCGTAACGTCGCCGCCCAGAAGTCGGTAGTGATCGAAGAAATCGGGGTAGGATTTGTTGACTGCTTCGGCTCCGTTGATGACAACTTGGGATGTGCAGCGTGAGGCCGCGACAGCGGCCATCATGGCGATGCGATGGTCGTTGTGGGAATCAACCGTTCCACCGTTGAGTTGGGCCGTGCCATGAATGATCAAGCTGTCGGCATCAATTTCAACATGGGCGCCCAGCGCGGTGAGCTCGGAGGCTGTTGTGGCGAGTCGATCGGATTCTTTGATGCGTAGGCGCGCGCAATCTCGGATTACGGTTGTTCCCTGTGAACAAGACGCCACGGCCGAGATGACGGGAACAAGGTCGGGGATATCTTGCGCGCTCATCTCAAACCCGTTGAGTGCATCGGGCTGGGCTGTTGCGCGCTTCGGTGCGCGCTGGATCCGTGCGCCAAAGCGTGAAAGGGCTGCCATGACATTTCTGTCTCCTTGAGCCGAGTTGAGTGAGACCCCCTCAACGGCAATGGGAGCATTGCTCAGGGCTCCGGCGCAGAGCCAGAAGGCAGCGTTAGACCAATCTCCCTCCACTTGCACGGTGCCAGGGGAGCGGTAGCCCCTGGCATTGACCGAAAACGTCGTTGTTTCGGGTTGGGCGGACGTTGCGTCCGCGTGGCGAACGGCAACCTCTACGCCGAATTCTTTCATTGCCTGGATGGTGAGATTGATATAGGGACGACTTTCGATCTTTCCCATCACGGCAACCTCGCTTGCCCCGTCAAGCAGGGGGAAGGAGAGCAGAAGGCCAGAGATATACTGGGAGCTTACATTGCCCGGAAGCACGAAGCGGCCGGCTCGCATACGCCCGGAGATCTTGAGTGGGAAGCCTCCCAAACCATCTAGGCTACATCCAGCGGCGATAATCTCGTCGGACAGCGGTGCCAACGGGCGGGAACCGAGCCTCCCGGCTCCGATGAAGGATGCTTGGGCGCCCAGAGCGCAAGCTACGGGGAGCATGAAGCGAAGGGTGGATCCAGATTCGCCACAATCCAGCGTGCCTCCATGAAGAGCCTTGAGGAGACCAAGCTCGACGCTTCTCGGCGCGGGCCGTACCGAGAAGCCATCCTTCGTGCTCTCGATATTGGCGCCAAGCGCTTCAAGGCAGCGGACGGTCGCCTCGATGTCGGCACAGGTCGTGTTACACGTCACGTGAGTGACGTCGTTTGAGAGCGCGGCTGCGATGATGAGACGATGGGCCATCGATTTCGACGCGATTGCGGGTACGGTGCCGGCGAGAGGGCGTGGATTGATGATAGCTTTCATGTTCCTGCCTTGTGTTTACAGTCCCTGTTCGATGAGCATGCGGAAGTCATCAAGGGATAGATTTTTGATGCTTACAGATCCAATCGCCTCTATAGCGACGATGTTCATGGTGTCTCCGTGGCGTTTCTTATCTGCCTTGGCATGCTTGAAGAGCGTGTCAAGGCAGAAGTCGGTAGAGGTGGGGAGACCGTGGGCTGCAACGACTGCCTCGATACGACGGGCAACTTCCTTATCGCACCAGCCTCGTTTAGCACATGCGCGCGCCATGATGCACATGCCGGCGGCTACAGATGAGCCATGGCCAAGCCGGTACTCATTTGCGCTTTCTACGGCGTGTCCGATGGTGTGCCCAAGGTTGAGGGTCTGGCGAAGGCCTCGCTCGCATTCATCATTGGAAACTACGTCACGTTTAATCTCGACACAGCGGGCAATAACGCTTTCCAGGCGCTCGTAATCGTTACGCGAGCCGGTGAGAGGGGCCTTCTCAAGCTCTTCGAAGAGCATGGGGTCGCACATCACACCGTATTTGATAACTTCGCCGCAACTGTCTGCAAACAAATCGGGGGCTATGGTGTCGAGCACCTCTACGCTTGCGACAACGGCACGCGGTTGAAAGAAGGCGCCCGCAAGGTTTTTGCCGTGCGCAAGGTCGACGGCGGTCTTTCCGCCAACAGAAGAGTCGACCATGGCAAGAAGGCTCGTCGGCACTTGCACGAGCTTGCAGCCTCGCATGTACGTTGCTGCGGCAAAGCCCGCAAGATCGCCGACAACGCCGCCGCCAAGCGCTACAACCACATCGTCACGCGTGAGCTCGGCTTCGGCGCAATGTTCGAGCAAGCGCGCGAGCTCGGTCATGTTCTTGACGGTTTCGGTTGACTCTACGATATGTATATGCGTGTCGTACCCGGCATTTCGAAGCGATTCGAGGACGGTCGGGGAGTAGAGCGGGGCGACATCGGTGTTCGTCACGACCATCGCCTTACAGCCTTCGGCGCATTCACGAGCGATGGCTCCCACACGTGGCAAAAGCTCGCATGCGATATGAACATCATATGTTCTTGATGAGGCTGCAACTTCAATCGTCTGCACGAAGCTTCCTCCTGTGGCTAGTCATTGTCGGGCGTATTGACGTCGAGGGCGCGTTTGATCCGGTCGCCTTCGGCAAGAAGGCTTTCGAGTGCCTGCTCGTTCCCGTTATCAAGTGCATCGCGGTATGCCGTGAGGGAATCGATAAGGCAGGTGAGTTCGCGACTGAGATTGTGAGCGTTATCGGTCATGAGCTCTGCCCACATGGGAGCGTTGAGATGGGCGACACGCGTGAGGTCGCGATAGCTTCCTGCGGAAAAGCCGTGGTGCTCTTGCGCCGTCGGGCTTTTGATAAAAGCGTTGGAGACTATATGGCACAGCTGGCTCGTGTAACCGATAACGCGATCGTGCACTTCGGGCGTGGTGACCGAAAACTGCCCAAACCCCACCGGCTCGAGCAGCGTGTGCACGCGGTCGAGCAGCTCCAGGCGCTCCTGATCGCTGCACTTTGGCGGCACCAGCACCATAGGGGCTCCTCTAAAGAGGTCGCGCCGCGCATACGCGAAGCCCGAGTGCTCCGTACCGGCCATAGGGTGGGCTCCAACGAACGGAAAGCCATGACGGCGGGCTATTTCAAACGCTTGGTCACAGACTTTCTGTTTAATGCCGGCGGCGTCGATAACAACCGGACCCGTTTCGTCGGATTGGACCTCAGCGATTGCGTCGGCATGCTGCTCAAGCCATTCGATGCAGGCGTTAGGATAGGTGGCGAGCACGATGAGGTCGCAGGTGGCGATTGTCGTTTCGTCCAGTATCCCCTCGATGGTATCGACAAAGGCGGCGTCCAGAGTCTCATTGCACGTATCGTAGGCAAGCACAGAAACGCCGGCGGCGCGATAGGCCCTGGCAAAGCTGCCCCCGATAAGACCTAGGCCAACGATGCCTACGCGCCGTGGGGCTCCTTCTGGAAGTTTGTCTTGCGGCGCCATTATGCCCTATCTCCGTCCATGCCGGAGATGACCTCACGAATGGCCTTGATGCGGCGCATGGTGTCATCGAACTGGTCGGGAGTGAGTGCCTGGGCGCCGTCGGACCATGCCTTGCTCGGGTTGTCGTGGACTTCGATTTCCAAGCCGTCGGCGCCGGCTGCCGTGGCGGCGAGTGCCATAGGCTCAACATAGCGGGTGTAGCCGGTGGCGTGGCTGGGGTCGGCCACAACGGGGAGATGCGAAAGATGGTGGAGCACGGGCACGGCGTTGAGGTCGAAGGTGTTGCGTGTACGCGTTTCGAAGGTACGAATGCCGCGCTCGCAAAGGATGACGTTTTCGTTGCCCTCGCTCATGATGTACTCGGCAGCCATGAGGAGCTCGTCGAGGGTGCCAGACATTCCGCGCTTAAGAAGAACAGGAGTATTGGTTTTACCGACCTCTTTGAGGAGGGGGAAGTTTTGTGCATTGCGGGCACCGATCTGCATGACCTCGATATTCTTGTCCAAAAAGAGCTGGACGTCGCGGGGGTCCATGATTTCGGTGACGATGGACATGTCGAGCTCATCTGCCGCCTCGCGCAGCAGGTCGAGACCCTCGGCGCCCATTCCCTGGTAGGCATATGGGGAGGTGCGGGGCTTAAAGGCGCCGCCGCGCAGCATGGTCGCACCGGCCTTTTTGACGCGTCGGGCAATGCGGATGAGGTTGTCGCCCTCAACGGAGCAAGGGCCTGCGATAACCTGGAAGTGCCCGGCGCCGATTTTCACGCCATGGCCGCAGTCGACCGAGGTGTCTTCGGGATGAAACTTGCGGTTTGCTTTTTTGAAAGGTTCGGAGACGCGTTTGACCTGGTCGACGATATCCATCGATTCAAGTAGAAACGGGTCGATCCGACTCGTGTCGCCTACGAGTCCGACGATCGTTTCCTCTTTGCCACGGCTGATGTGCGTGTCGAGGCCTTTTTTGTGAATCCAGCTCACGAGATGGGAGACGGACTGATCGGAGGCGCCTTTTTTGAGAATGGCAATCATGTCGTAGGCTTCCTGTTCTGTAATAATGAGAGCAATGCGTAGCATTCGAGTGTATACCAAATAACCTTATGTATCTGGTCAGATGAACAAGTTATGCAATCTGCATCGTGGTATTGCCGCATGCTCGTTAACAATGGGGTAATCGTTGTATACTATTTGCCCGTTGGCCCCATTAGCTCAGGGGATTAGAGCGTCTGCCTCCGGAGCAGAAGGCCGTTGGTTCGAACCCAACATGGGGCGCCACCTGCGTATGCGAGGATCGATTGAGGTACGCCTCGTCGATCCTCTTTTTATATGCCACGATCGAATGGCGGTAACCATGATCGATAACACCGTAAACGTCTCGGATGCAAATGGAGTCGCGAAGACTCCCTCCATGGCAGTTGCGGAACCTTTGTTGGGATTGTCGAGTGTTGAGGTTTCCGAGCGGATCGCTGCGGGCAAGGTCAATGTCAACACCGATTTAAAAACCAAGTCGGTCAAAGAGCTGATCATCGAAAACCTCTGCACGCTTTTCAACCTCATCAATCTTGTCCTGGCCATTCTTGTCATCCTTACCGGTTCCATAAAGAACCTGAGCTTTCTTTGCATCGTTGTGCTCAATACGGGAATCGGCATCGTCCAGTCTTGGCGTTCGAAGCGTATGGTCGATAAGCTGACGCTTCTCGCAAGCAAGCGTGCGACGGTGGTTCGCGACGGTTCTGAGATCGAGGTGGATTTGGACCAAATCGTTCTCGACGATGTCGTCCGTTTGGGCCGTGGTGACCAGATTCCCGCCGACTCCGTTGTGGTTGCGGGCGATGCCCAAATCAACGAAAGCCTTCTTACCGGCGAAAGCAATTTGATTCGCAAGCAGCCTGGCTCCGAACTCATGAGCGGCAGCTTTGTTGATTCCGGTTTGATTTATGCTCGCGTAATCCATGTTGGCGCCGATAACTACGTTGCAAAGATTAACAACGAGGCTAAGTACGTAAAAAAAGTCAATTCCGAGATTATGAAGGCGCTCAATGCCATTGTGCGTTTTGCGAGCGTCATCATGCTTCCGCTGGGCATTGCCCTGTTCTATTCGAGTGTGCATGTGGCATATGAGCAAGACAGCGCCTCGATGACGTTTTGGGCTTGGGCTTTCTCGGGCTCTTGGGCATGGTCCGACGTCTCGGCTGCGATTCTTTCGACGGTGGGTGCGCTTCTGGGCATGATTCCACAGGGCCTCGTCTTGCTCACCTCATCTGTTCTCGCAATTGCGACGATTCGCCTGGCTCGCCGCCGGGTCTTGGCACAACAGCTGTACTGTATCGAAACGCTTGCTCGTGTCGATGTCCTTTGTTTGGACAAGACGGGCACTATTACATCTGGAAAAATGCAGGTTGCTGGCGTTTACACCGCTTCGGATGATGGCCGTGCCATGTCGCTCGAGAACTCTGATGCCGAGCGTGCTGCGTTGGTCGACTTCGCTCTTGCGAACATTGCCAAGGCAACTTCGGCAGACGCCAACGAGACATGTCAGGCCGTTATCTCTTACTATTCCGGCACCGACATTTCTCTTGCCGAGCCTCTTGCCGTTGTTCCCTTCTCTTCTGCCAAGAAATGGAGCGGTGCTTCGTTCAAGCAGGGTTCTTATGTGATGGGGGCTGCACAGTTTGTTTTGGCCCCCGATGTCTATAAAACCTTTGAGGGAGCTCTGAGCGCTCTTGCCGATACCTGTCGTGTTCTCGTTATCGCTTCCGTTGATGGTTTTACCGATGAAGGAGATATGGAAGGCGGGGCAAACCCCCTGGGTTTCGTGACAATCCGCGACGAGATCCGATCTTCTGCAGCCGACACCATTGCGTATTTCTGCGAACAGGGCGTTACGCTCAACGTCATCTCGGGAGACGATCCTCGCACGGTTTCGTCCATCGCAAAGGTGGTTGGCGTTCCCGGCGCCGAAGCGTTTGTCGATGCGACTACGCTCGATACACCTTCGAAGATCGACGCTGCTGTCGATAAGTATCATGTCTTTGGTCGAGTGACGCCCCAGCAGAAACGTGAGCTTGTCGTCGCCCTCAAATCGCGCGGCCATACTGTTGCCATGACCGGCGACGGCGTCAATGACGTATTGGCGCTCAAGGAGGCGGATTGCTCTGTCGCTATGGCGGCTGGTTCCGACGCCGCGCGTAACGTGGCAGAGATCGTCTTGATCGACAACGACTTCGCATCTATGCCAGCCGTTGTGGCAGAGGGGCGTCGCTCCATCAATAACCTGCAGCGTTCTGCCTCGCTCTTTTTGACAAAGACGTTGTTTTCGATGGGGCTTGCCGCGCTTTGCATCTTCTTTCCGCCTTACCCCTTCCAGCCCATCACGATGACGCTCATCAACTTCTTCTGCATCGGGTTTCCGAGCTTCGTGCTTGCGCTGGAGCCCAATAAATCACGTATCAAGGGCAGCTTTCTCGTCAACGTGCTCAGGCGCGCCGTCCCTGCTTCGCTGGCTGTGCTCATCGCTTCGTGCCTTTGCATGTTCGCCGCTTCCGTTTTTGGGTTCAGCAAACCGGTGCTGTCTACAATGTGTCTCATTTCTACCAGCGCAATCGGCTGCAGTTTGATCTGGCGTATTTCGTTCCCGTTTTCGCCGTTGCGACTTGCAGTGTTCATTTTCGTCACCGCAGGTCTTGTGGTGGGCGTCGTCTTCTTCCCAGCGTTTTTCTCCATTGCGGCTCTTGGTTTAGGGCAGCTTCTCGGTTCGGTTGTCGTTGCGGTACTCGGCTGCCTGCTCTTCTTCTTGCTTGCGGATGTGTTTGATAGGGTTCCGCAACGCGTGACCAAGCGTGCCACGGGGTTCGGCCGCGGTGTGCGGATGTCTCTTCGGGGAGGAAAGCGCACCGTGAGCTCTACGGGCTCCTCGTTTGAGAGAGGGGCGGGCGCGATTGCGCGGAGGATGTCGCGCGCTCATGAAGAGCGTGAGCTGTCTCGCGCCCAGGCAGCCGCTCGACGCGCGGTGGATGATGCGACGCCAACCGCTCGGGTTCTCAAGCGCGTCACCAAGGTCGGCGGCGGGATTCGTGTCGCCATGCCCTCCTCTAAAATAAGAAAACCGGACACCAAACGGTAACAAACAGCACGTAGTATCGACGGTTACCCACCAACGACGAAAGAGAGTTGAATATGAGCAAAGAGGGGATGCGCATCGGTTGTGCGCGCAATGAGTTTTCCTGTGGGGGCGAATCCATCGCGTATGCACGCGTGCTGGATATTCCCGGTGCGGATCGCCTTCCTGTATGCTTGCGCGTCCTGTTGGAAAACGTCTTGCGCCGCGCGACAAGCGAACAGCAGGCCCAAGCTGCCGCTCGGTGTATCGTCGATGCCGGCCTTGCCGGTGAGGCTGGCGGCGAGATCGAGTTCATGCCCGCTCGCGTCCTTTTTCAGGACTTTACCGGCGTCCCCGTATTCGTTGATTTTGCTGCCATGCGCGACGCCGCTTCAGATAAAGGTGGGGATCCCGACCGCATCAACCCGCAGATTCCCTGTACGCTCGTAGTTGATCACTCCGTAGCCGCCGATGTCGTTTCGTGCTCCCGTGCCGCCCTCGAAAATGCCCGTATCGAAGCCGAGCGCAATGCGGAGCGCTTCTCCTTTCTCAAATGGAGCGCCAAGAGCTTTGATAACGTGCAGATCGTGCCGCCCGGTGTTGGTATTTGCCACCAGCTGAATATCGAGCGTTTTTGCCAGGTTGCGATAACCGGTGGCGATCGGGCGCCTGTCATGTACTTTGATTCACTTGTAGGCACCGATTCCCATACCACGACCGCAAACGGTATGGGCGTGCTTGGGTGGGGCGTAGGCGGCATCGAGGCGGAAGCGGCTGCTTTGGGGCAGCCGATTACGATGCTCGTTCCCCCTGTTGTGGGCGTTCACCTTACCGGTTCGCTTTCCGCCGGTGTTACCGCCATGGATCTTGCTCTGACCTTTGCCGAGCGCCTTCGCTCGGTCGGCGTCGTCGGCAAGCTTGTCGAGTGCTTTGGCGAGGGCGTCTCCACTTTAACTGCCACGCAACGTGCGACCGTCGCCAATATGACTCCCGAGTACGGCTGCACCTCAACGTTTTTCCCGGCGGATGATAAGACGTTTGCCCAGCTTGAGCTTTCCGGTACGGATAAGGCCTCTATCGAACGGGTTCAGGCCTTCTTGCGCGCCCAAGGTGTCGATGCTGAATCGCTTGACGGTGCCGATATCGTTTACTCGCAGGTTATCGATGTCGATCTTTCTTCGATCGAACCCTCTTTGGCCGGCCCCTCGCGCCCGCATAATCGTGTTGCTGTTTCTGGTTTACAGCAACGCTTCCGCGATTCTTTAACGCAGCATGGGCGTGCTCCGCAGGATACCGTAAAGACTGTCTCGTTTGATGGCGAGGATTTTGCGCTAACGCACGGTGCTCTTGGCATCGCCGCCGTGACGAGCTGCACCACGGCAACCGATCCCGCCATGATGATCGCTGCCGGTCTTGTGGCGAAAAAGGCTCTGGAGCTTGGCTGCGCGCCCCGTCCCTGGGTCAAGAAGGTTTTGGCGCCTGGTTCCCACAGCACTACCGAGATTCTATCTCGGGCGGGTCTCGTTGAGCCGCTGGCTCAGATGGGCTTTTCTGTCTGCGGCTGGGGCTGCATGAGCTGTATCGGTAATTCCGGTCCCCTTTTCGAGCCGATGCATGCGGTCGCCGATGAGCTTGAGCTCACGAGCATTCTTTCGGGCAACCGCAATTTCGACGGGCGCATCAGCCCCGATGTGGCTCAAAACTACCTTGCTGCCCCGGCGTTTGTGGTGGCTTACTCCCTAGCCGGTACGCTCGATGTCGACCTTTCAAACGACCCCGTGTGCACCGGGAGCGCTGGCCCGGTTTACCTTGCCGACCTGCTTCCGCACGACGAGGAGGTCGAGGCGCTTCTGCATAAGGTCGTTTCGAGCGATCTTTTTGCCGAAACGGGCAAGACCTTGTTTGATGGTGATGAGCATTGGCGTTCCCTCACCGTTAACGCGACTTCTACGTTTGAGTGGGACGACGGCTCGACCTACGTTCGTCGCCCGCCTTATTTTGAAGATGCCGTGGCTAGCGATGTGTTTGAACTATCCGGTGCCCGCGCCCTCGCCAATCTCGGTGACTTTGTGACAACCGACCATCTTTCTCCAGCCGGGGCAATCGCGCCGGATTCTCCTGCGGCGCGTTATCTGCGCGAACACGGCATCGAGGAGTCCGAATTCAACACGTATGGTTCTCGTCGCGGCAACCATGAGGTTATGATGCGAGGCTGCCTTGCCAACGTGAAGCTCGTCAATAAGCTTGCAGAAGGCAAGGTTGGCGGATACACGTGGGACCATTGGGGCGCTTGCGTCTCCACCATTTTTGATGTTTCCCAGCGTGCTGCTGCCGAAAACACGCCTTTGGTCATTTTGGCGGGCAAGATGTATGGCTCGGGTTCTTCCCGTGACTGGGCGGCCAAGGCGCCTCAGCTTCTTGGTGTTCGTGCCGTCATCGCGCAGAGCTTCGAGAGGATTCATCGCTCTAATCTGGTGGGCATGGGCATCTTGCCGCTTCAGTTCAAAGAGGGTGAGAGCGCCGATTTCTTGGGTTTGGACGGCCACGAGGTTTTTGACATCGCTCCCGTGGATTTTTCGCAGGGGCTCCCTTCTCCGTCGTATGCTCGAATCACGGCATTGCGTCAGGACGGCTCTACCGTCGAGTTTGAGGCTGAGGTTCGCGTCGATACTCCGACGGAGGGCGCGTATTTTAGCGCCGGCGGCATTTTGCCTTTCGTTCTCGATACGTTGATGGCGTAGTTATTTGTTCGTATTCTGAAATGGAGTTGTGCGTGATCTGCCCGAACTGCCTCAAGACTGTTGAAGACGGCACCACGTTTTGTCCGCACTGCCATGCCTATATGGGCGGCACGACAGGGGAGAGTCGTTCCGACTTCGTCTTTTGCGAAGGTTGCGGAGCACGCCTCTCCATTCACGATCGAACCTGTCCAAAATGTGGAAGGCCTGCTCCCGGCATCCTCTCCGTTAAATCCGCCTCTTCCGATCTTGCTGCCGGAAGAACCGCCAGTTTTCCTCGCCTTACTCCCGAGTTTATTGATACCGAGACCTCTCGTCCCTCGTCGGTTTCGGTTGCCGAGGTTCTCAACGATACAATGAGTCCCGCTGAGACCTCGGTTTTGCGTGCGGCAGATCTTGAGCAGCACGCAAGAAAACTTGCTTCCGCACCTTTACAGGATGACCCCTATCATTCTCGACGTCGCCCTCGCTGGGGGCTTGTCGTCTCGCTTATCTCTCTTCTTGTTGTCGGTAGCGTCGCTGCTTTTATCTATTTTGACCCCATGCATGTCATGCCGGGGTTCTATGAGTCTTTCCAAAACGCGGCGCATGAGATGTTCCCAAGCCGACAGCTGCCTGAAGACCATGACGCCGCCCCGGCAGCGCCGGCGAAGCCGAAAAAAGAAGAGGCCGAGCCTGACTCTCAGCCCCTTACCGATGATCAGGTGTTTGATAAGCTGACGACCATTTACCAACAGATTCTCGACTATGGCTCTCCTGATCGTTTCGGTTCTTGTGTCGATGCCTTCAATAGCGCATATCTATCCTCATCGTACGCCGATCGTGAAGAAGCGTCTGCATCGGCCTATGAGCTTCGCGACAGCGTTCAAAAGACGATCGACGAGCTCAATCAGCTCCAAGCGCCCGAGAATTCTGTTTACACCGATGATATTGAGCACATGAAGCAGCTCGCTCAGTGGATGTACGGTCGTATCGATCAGATATGCGCTTCTTGGGACGTCTCTCTTTCCTACAAAGACAAAGAGTTGCCGAGCGATCATCAGGATGAAATCTTGGCGCCCATGCGTCGAGCGGGAAGTAGCGATTACGATTCCTACTATGAGAATATCGAGGCATGGGAGCCTCAGCGCAAATAGTGTCCCATTGCATGCCGAATTGATGAATGGCGCCCCTTCTTGCTAAACTAGGAGAGATATATCCAGCTTCATTTCCAAGGGGTTTTAATATGTTCGGTATCGAGCTGTATACACCTGAATATAACGTTGTCGGCGATGAGGTGGCAATTGTCGAGACTTCTAAGGGTACTATCAAAGTTGAGCTTGACGGCGCCGGCGCTCCGATTCATGTTGCTAACTTCTGTGAGCTTTCCACCATGGGTTTCTACGATGGCCTTAAGTTCCATCGCTATGTTCCCGGTTTCGTGATTCAAGGTGGAGACCCCAATACGCGCGATATGACGGGAGAGCAGGTTGCGGCCGGGAAGCCCGGCCCCGATGGCATGCCTGGAACCGGTGGGCCCGGTTATTGCATCAAGGGGGAGTTCAATACCAACCCCCGCAATAGCCATGATGACGGCGCGCTTGCCATGGCCCGCTCCATGAATCCCGATTCTGCGGGTTCCCAATTCTATTTCTGCCTTGGCGCTCAGCATAATCTCGATTCCGGGTATACCGTCTTTGGTCAGACCCTTGAGGGCAAAGATGTTATCGCCGCGCTTCGCGCTGGTGACGAAATCGTCCACATCGACATCGTCCATAAGGAGCAATAGTGAACGCTCAGTATCTTGAACAGGCACGTGCAGCGTATCGTGCTGGTGATTTTTCGGCAGCTTCGAGCATGTTTCTTGCTTCCAAGGAGCCTGGCGAGCTGCTCGGTGAAGCCGATCACCTCCGTGGCAACTGCCTGATGAGGCTTGGAATGTATGCTGACGCCGCATCGGCATATGCCGATGCGCTTCAGGACACTTCCTATGGAAAGCAGGGCGCACTCTTGACGAATCAGGGTAAGGCGCTCTCTGCTGCAGGAGACTTGAATGGAGCCGTTCAGGCATTTTCTGCGGCAACCCGCGATGCCTCCTACGCTACGCCGTATAAGGCCTACCTCGGACTGGGCAACGCTTTGCTCACCTTAGGAAATGTTACTGACGCCGGTGTGGCGTTTCGCGCCGCTGCCATTGATGGCACAAATCCGGCTCCCGCTTCTGCGCTTTCGAGTCTTGGCTCTTGCTTCCTGCAGCTTGGCCGTCCCGCCGATGCTATCGAAGCATATCGCACCGCCTTGGATTACGTCGGACCTCATGACGACACCCGCTCCATTAATGCCGGTCTTGGCGAGTCCCTCGTTGCAGATGGTAAAATCGCCGATGCCATCGATGCGTTCCAGAGTGCTACCGCAGATGGTCTGTATGAGTTGACCCCCAGCCAGCAGGCTGCATTCGATAGCGCTCGCGAGACGGTTTCCTCGCAGAGCGCCATTGCCTCCACGCAGGCAGGGGAGGTTGCTTTTGATACCGACGCAGATCCCCTGGACCCGCTGGGTAAATCTGGCAACTTCATGCCCGATCCTTCCGATACCGGTTTCTTCACGCTGTCCGAATCCGAGATGATCCAGCAGGACAAGAAGGATATGAAGGTTCGTCGCAAGCATCGTCATACCGGTCTTAAGGTCTTCCTCGTCATTCTTATCATCCTTCTTCTGACTGCTGGCGGTCTTGGATTTGCCTATACGCGCGGGTTTGGTTTCCCCTCGCAGCAGGATGCCGTGAACGGTCTGTTCCAAGCCGTGACGGATGGCTCTGATACTGCTGCTTACCTCTCTCCGTCCCTTTCTGACGATGCGAAGTCTGCCATCGTTTCCTCCATTCCTTCCGGCGCCACGGTGACGATTTCGGCAATGGATCAGAACATGACCACCTCCACCGCCAAGGTTACGGCTCAGCTCTCCAAGGGCGCAACCATTGTTTACCAGGTTGAATTCGATCGTTCTTCCAATCGTATCGGTTGGACTGTCAAGTCGCTTTCAGCGGATTTCGGTACGGCGGGCACGGGCGGCTCGGCTACGGGAGAGGCGACCGTCTCTTCTGACAACTCTAATGCGTCGGATTCTTCGACGGGCGGATCTAGCAATGCTTCTACTGACGAGAATCAGGATTCTTCGGATGGTGCTTCAAAACAGTCTTCCGATACCGGCTCCGAAGCATCTTCAACGACCGATTCCGCACAGTAACGTGTGACTGCTTGATATGTTCTTTTGTGCGGAGGCGCCTTTGGCACCTCCGCTCGCTTTAGGGTGACGTAAACTTTCTCACGAGTATGCTTCGTCTTCACGACGATTATCGTAGGAGTCGACTTGTTTTCTTTCATGGATATGTTCTTTGGTCAGTACGGGGGAGACCTCGCTATCGACCTGGGCACCGCTAACACGCTTGTTTCCGTTCGCGGCAAGGGCATCGTAATCCGCGAGCCGTCCGTTGTCGCCATCGACAAGAACGATGAGCGCATTTTGGCTGTCGGTATCGAAGCTAAGCGCATGCTTGGCAGGACGCCGGGCAATATCGTTGCTGTCCGTCCTCTCAAAGATGGCGTTATCGCCGATTTCGATGTTACCGAAGCCATGCTTCGGTACTTTATCGACAAGGCAAGCGATAAACGTTACCCGTGGACGCCACGTCCTCGCGTCGTCGTTTGCGTGCCCTCTGGCGTGACGAGCGTTGAGAAGCGCGCCGTCTTCGAGGCGACAATTTCTGCCGGCGCACGTCAGGCCTATCTTATCGAGGAGCCGATGGCGGCGGCCATCGGTGCCGATCTTCCCGTCGAAGAGCCAACGGGTTCTATGGTTATCGATATCGGTGGCGGCACAACCGAAGTCGCCGTTATCGCCATGGGCGGTATTGTTGTCTCCCAATCCATCCGTATTGCTGGCGATGAGTTTGACCAGGCCATTCTCACGCATGTCCGTGATGCCTATAACCTCGCCATTGGCGAGCGTACGGCTGAGGATATCAAGATTAAGGTCGGTTCTGCCGTCCCGCTGCGCGATGAGCTCGATGTCGAGGTCAATGGTCGCGACGTGATCAGCGGTCTTCCCAAGACCGTCCGAATCGAGAGTGAGGAAATTCGACGCGCGCTCAACAAGCCTCTTGATGAGATGACGAAGGCCGTCAAGGATGCTTTGGATGCAACGCCGCCCGATTTGGCTTCCGATCTTATGTATTACGGCATTCTGCTTACCGGCGGCGGCGCATTGCTGCGCGGTCTGGATGTTCGTCTTCGCGATGAGACCGGCGTCGCCGTTAACGTGAGCCCCACTGCGCTTGATAACGTTGTCAATGGTTGCGCGCGCGTGCTCGAGGCCAACGCCTTTGACGGCGGATTTGTTCAGAGCAACGCTTAGCTCGATTTAGAAGGGTAATCTTTGCCGAAGTCTAAAGGGTTTTCGTCACATCTGAATACGCAGCGACAATCAACGGGGGTTCGCCCGTTGATTGTTTTGTGCCTGGTTTCGATCTTGCTCCTTACGTTTTATATTCGTGAGGGTGAAAGTGGACCCATTCACTCGGTTCGCGGTGCCGCCTCTGTGGTGACCACTCCTGTTCGGGTCCTCGGTTCCCTTGCCGCCACGCCCTTTAATGCTGCAGGCAATGTCATGGGCAACCTCACCGCTTCGCAGGAGACCCTCTCAGAGCTTAGAGAGCAGAATGCCGAGCTGACTGCTCAGGTTGCCGAGCTTTCTGAGTCCAAGAAGACATCCGAGCGCCTGGAGTCCTTGCTTAATCTTCAGTCCACGTACAGCCTGAACTCTACCGCTGCCCGCATTATCGGTAATTCCTCCGATGCCTGGTCGCGTGCTGTCACTATCGACAAAGGTACGGCGGCCGGTTTCTCGTGCGGAATGGCCGTGTGCAACTCCGGTGGCGTCATCGGACAGATCGTGGAGGTTTCGGCTACTACTTCTACCGTTCAGCTCATCACCGACGAGGGCTCTGGTGTTTCGGCGATGATTCAAAGCACGCGTGCTCAGGGTATGTTGCAAGGTCAGCCCGATGGTTCTTTGCGCCTTTCGTACGTTTCAACCGAATCGGATGTGAAGGTGGGCGACATCGTTATCACCTCGGGTATCGGTGGCGTGTATCCCAAGGGCTTGCCTCTCGGTACCGTCTCTTCTGTCGAGAAGTCCGACAATGATGTCTATTACACCATTGTGGTGAGGGCTCAATCTACTGCGGAGAATAACGAGGAAGTCCTCGTGATTACTTCTCTCACCGATGACCAGATAGCATCCGATCAAGACGTTGCCAGTGCAAACAAAAGCGGTGCGGTTACGTCTGCCAGCACAAAAGACGATGATTCTTCTGAAGATTCGTCTGACGATTCGAAATAGGGAGGGGATGTGTACATGCAACTCAAAGATACGGGCAAAACTCGTTCGGCTACTGTTGCCCTTTGTATCGCCGCCGTCGCCCTCCAGATCGGTTTTGCTCCTCAGATCGAGGTAATGGGGGGCAGAATCAATTTCATGCTTATTCTTGCATGCGTTTTTATCTTAAACGGCGATACGCATCGTGCAACGATCGCTGGCTTTTTCTGCGGCATTGCATATGATTTGACGGCATCGGTTCCCGTTGGCCTTATGTCTCTTATTCTGACGGTGACATGCTTTATCTCGAGCGGTATGTTCCGTGGCGTTCAGATTGGCCTTAATCCCAATGCGCTTCGCTGTACTGCAATCGTGATGTTTGCCGTTAACGTTCTTTACGGCCTGCTTCTCTTCTTCATGCATGTGCAGACCGATCTGTTCTGGGCGATTATCGGCCATGGCCTTTCGAGCACTCTCCTCTCCCTCCTTGTTGCGGTTCCCTTTTTTGTCCTTGCCGGCGGTGCACTTTCCCAAGGCGGCTTTTCTGCCCATTCCCGCGGAACGCGCTATAAGGGCCTTCGCTAGGGGCTCATATCGTGGATGCTAAAATTCTTGTCATCATCACCGGCGCCATCCTGGTGATTGCCATTTTGGTTTCGCTTGCGATGATGCGACGCAATCCAAACCGATTTACGTACGACACCGCTCACGGTACGCGTCCGCGTGCCTCGGAAGGGGAGGGCAATACTTCCCAGGTTGCCTTCAAGGGCCGATTCACCATGCTTACCGCTGGCGTCGGTGCTGTCTTTGCTGCGATTTTCGCAAAGCTTTGGAGCATGCAGATGGTCTCCTCGCATTATTATGAGGAGCTTTCAAATCAAAATCAGACCCGTACGGTAACTACGCCCGCTCCGCGTGGTCGTATTCTCGACCGAAACGGTACGCCTCTTGTCACCAATCGTCCGTGCTTGACCGTTGCCGCGTATCGCTCGCTTGCCGAAGACACCGTCACCGTTCGGCATCTTGCAAATGTGCTCGGCATGCCCTATATCGCCGTCAAGCGCAATATCCAAAACTATAACGAGAGCGCTCAGAGCCTGCATACCGTTGCTTCGGATGTTCGGCGATCCACGGTTGCGTACATTCAAGAACATGCCTCGTTTTTCAATAATGTCGAGGTCGTCGAGCGCACCGAGCGCTACTACCCATATGGATCGCTTGCCGGTCATCTGCTTGGATATACGGGTACCATCACGAGCGAGCAGCTCAAAAAGCAAAATGATGATGAGAACAAAAGTGCTGCAACGATTGCCTATAAATCAGGCGATATCGTTGGCCAGACCGGCGTCGAGCTGCAGTACGAGCGCTTGCTTCAGGGCATTCGCGGCGAGCAGACCGTTCAGGTGAATGCTGCGGGTGCGGTGACCGGTCGCTCTGGTGCCGTGCCGGCAGAACCTGGCAGCGACGTTAAATTGACCATTGATCTTTCGATTCAGCAGGCTTGTGAGAACGGTCTTGCCCATGCAATTCAAATTGCGAAGCAAAACGGGCATAACACGAATCGTGGCGCCTGCGTATGCCTCGATTGCACCAATGGCGAGATCTTGGGAATGGCAAGCTCGCCCGTGCTCGATCCTTCGGTCTTTATCGGTGGCGTCTCAAACGATGTGTGGAACCAACTGAACAGCGAAGATAGCGGGTTGCCTATGATCAATCGTGTTATCTCTGGTCAGTACATGTCGGCGTCGACCATCAAGCCTCTTTCTGCGCTGGCCGCTCTCAAACATGGCATTTTCACCGAGACGCAGACAACGGTGTGCAGAGGCTGGTGGACTGGTTTTGGCGAATCGGATGGCAAGTGGTGTTGGCTTCATTCCGGTCACGGCACCATGACCCTTCGTAACGGTATCGTCCATTCCTGCGACCCCGTGTTTTACGACATCGGAAAAGGCTTTTTCTACGATAAAAATAATCCCGAGGGATTGCAGGAAATGTATCGCAGTTGGGGACTTGGCTCTTCGACGGGTGTGGATCTGGGCGGCGAAGCCGCAGGCCGCGTTCCCGATGCCGAGTGGAAATCGGAGTATTTTTCTAGCTGGAGCGAGTCTGACCGTACTTGGAACGGTGGCGATATGACCAATATCGCCATCGGCCAGGGTGACATCTTGGTTACTCCCTTGCAGATGGCTTGCGTATACGCTGGCATTGCAAACGGGGGCAAAGAGTATGTGCCGCATGTATTCCTGTCTGCTGTCTCTCGTGACGGCGAAGGGAATGCTGTGACGTATAAACCAAAAGAGCGCCTAAAGGGAGATTTCGAAAAACAGTCCCATCTTAATCTTGTGAGAGATGGACTGAAGGGCGTTATCTACGAAGAGTCTTCTGACCAAGCCTCACATTTCACGAGCTTGAGCACGACCGTGGCGGGTAAATCCGGTACTGGTCAGAAAACGAACGAGGATGATTATTCCTGGTTTATCGTCTATGCACCCTATGATGACCCGAAATATGTCGTTGCCTCGCTTGTCGAGGAGGGCGGCTTCGGTGCCACAGCTTCACTGTATGCTGTGCGCGATGTCCTTGGTGCGATTTACGGCGAGCCCGATACCGCAGGTACTACTGCAGGCGATGGCGCGCGATAAGAAAGGAGGGGAGATCCATGGCTCAACGTGCAGTTTCGACAAAAGATGCATTGAAGCATGTCAATAAACGAATAGGCCAGGCGCGCGGTTCGTTGCGTCGCCAGATCAGTCTTCCCGTCCTCTTTGGTGCCACGGGCCTTGTTGCATTTGGCTGTCTTATTATCTGGACTGCATCTCTTACCATTTCTGCCGCATCTTTTTCGCGGCACCTGATTGGTATTGGCTTGGGTACCATCCTTGCCCTTTTCTGCTGGAAGACCGATTTTCGCGGCCTCTCCAATATCACGACCGTCCTTATGGTCATAGATATCATCGTCATTTTCTTGCCCTATGTTCCTGGTCTTTCTTACAGTGCGAAGGGCTTGACGGGATGGATTCAGATACCTTTAGTCCATTTGACATTTCAGCCGGTAGAGCTTGCCAAAATCATCACGGTCTTTATCGTGGCTGCGCTTGGAGCTCAGTATAACGGGCGCATTGATTCCGTTCGTAATTATGTGAAACTCTGCGGCATGCTTGCCATTCCGTTTTGCTGCGTGCTTATCGCTGGCGACCTTGGAAGTGGCCTCGTTGTCTTTTTCTCTGGTGCCATCATCATTATGATGAGCGGCCCGCGTAGGGAGTGGGTGCTTTCGACCATTGCCATCCTTATTGGCCTCGTCGCCTTGCTGCTTGCAGCGGATTCGCTGGTTGATAGCATTGTGGGGCGCGATGTCTTGCTCAAGGCCTATCAGATGAATCGTTTGCTGGTCTTTCTTAATCCTACGGCCGATACCACGGGTGCGGGTTACAACCTGATGCAATCGCTTATCGCCGTTGGCTCCGGTGGCTTTTTTGGCAAGGGTATCGGAAATGCAACGCAGTCTGCTTCTGGTTTTCTTCCGGAAGCACACACAGACTTTATTTTTGCCCTTACGTCCGAAGAGTTCGGATTTGTCGGAGATCTATTGCTGCTCTCCCTGTTTGCCCTTTTGATTTTTTCGACGATCCGTGTTGCCTACAAGAGCGACTCATTATTCTTGCGCCTTGTTGCCGTTGGCATTGTGGGCATTTGGACGTTTCAAGTTCTTGAAAATGTTGGTATGTGCATCGGCCTTATGCCAATCACCGGCATTCCTTTGCCTTTTATTAGCTTCGGTTCGAGTTCGATGCTGATGCAGCTTGCCAACGTAGGTATCGTACAATCCATATGGAGATATCGTACACAGGCCCGGTAGAAAGGAGCGCTTATGCGTGTTCCCTTGAATAAAATCGCCGATATGGCAAAGCTCGGTGCTACTACGGTTAAGCAATCTGATGATCCCGTACGTGTTGCGGTTATCGTTGACGATACGGCGACGCCTTTTCTTATCCAGACGGTGCGCGATGCGTTTGTCCCGCAAACCACCTCTGCTATCGTTCGCGTATCGCGTATTGCCGCTTTCGATGCCGCCCTGAAACGCGATACCGACATCGTGCTTGTTCTGACGTGTGGGTCCGATGCGTTGCAAGACGCCGTGCAGCGCATTGTTATCGCCGGTGCCCCTGTGGCCGTTCTCTGTGAATCGAGCGTTGAGGTGCCGTTTATCGAACAGGATACAAAGATGCTCGGTCTTGTTTCGGCGACGGATGAAACCACGCTTCTCGAAACCCTCGCCCGCTGGATTCTCGATCATACGGAAAAGCAGACGGCGTTTGCGGCAAACTTCCCCTTCATGCGCATTGCCGCCGCAAATCGTGTTGTCACCTCGAGTATGCTCACCAATATGGCCACAGGTGCCCTCGTCTTTATTCCGGGGGCTGACTATCCCGTTATGGTGGCGGCCCAAATCGGCATGATGATCCAGCTTGCTTCGATCTTTGGTAAGCCGCTTTCCTTTGATCGTGTCTACGATGCGGCGGGCATTCTCGCATCCGGCTTGGGGGTGCGTGCGATTACTCGCCACCTGTGTCGTGGCGCCGGCCATTATGCCTTCGCTGTCAAAGCCGTAATGGCCGCTGGCGGCACCTATGCTATGGGCCGTGCCCTTTGCTCCCTGTACGAAAGCGATATCGATTATTCGCGTGCGAATGACGCCGTGTCTTCGTTCGTTTCATTTGTTAAACGCAATCTATCGACCAAGGATGCTCAGCAAGATGTGGTCGACATGACCGCCTAGAGGATTGTATCGTGAGAATTCCATACGAAGACAGATTCAGTGACTTGGAACCGCTGCTTGCTCGCGTTGAGAAACCGAGCCGCTATATCGATCATGAGTGGGGCACGCTTAGCTCTGCTGAGGCCGATTACCGTGCCTGCCTGATCTATCCCGATGTTTACGAGGTCGGTTTGCCCAATCAAGGTCTTACCATCCTGTATAACATCTTGAACCATCAGGAGGGCATTTCCTGCGAGCGCGCCTATCTGCCCTGGATCGATATGGCCGATGCCATGCGTGAGGCCAATGTGCCCCTTCTTTCCCTTGAGGGGGCGGCACCGCTCGCTTCGTTTGATGTCGTCGGCTTTCATATTCCGCATGAAATGGCCTGTACAAACTATCCTGAAGCGCTCGATCTTGCGGGCATTCCGCTTTTTGCCAAAGATCGCGATGAAGACGATCCGCTTATCATTGCGGGTGGCCCTTCCGTTTTCAATCCCGAGCCTGTCGCGGCCTTTTTCGATGCCATCTTGATTGGCGAGGGCGAGGAATCCTTAGTTGAAGTTTGCCGTACACATCAGCGCCTAAGAGATGCTGGCGCCTCTCGTATCGAAATACTTCGTGCGCTTGCGCGTGTGCCCGGCACGTACGTACCGGCACTCTATGAGGAATGCCATGATGGTCACTGTACAGAGCACGGATACGTGGTGCCCAAGCAGGGGGAGGATGTTCCTTCCGTTGTATACAAGCGTGTTATTGCCGATTTCTCCTCGACAAACCCGGTGCCGCAAACCGTGATTCCCTACGCGCAGCTTGTTCACGATCGTCTATCCGTTGAAGTGCTGCGCGGTTGCGCCCGTGGATGTCGTTTTTGTCAGGCGGGCATCACATATCGACCCGTGCGCGAGCGCACTCCCGACCAGGTTATCTCTGCTGTTATGGGGGGACTTAAGGACACCGGTTACGATGAGGTCTCTCTCACCTCGCTTTCAACGACCGATCATTCCTGCTGCTCGCAGATTCTGGCGCGTCTCAATCGTCGTCTTGCCGACACCGGTATTCGCGTGTCTATTCCTTCCCAGCGTCTTGATTCCTTTGGCGTCGACATGGCGCTGCAGGTGGCGGGGGAGAAGAAGGGCGGTCTCACCTTTGCTCCCGAGGCGGGTAGTCAGCGTTTGCGCGATGTTATCAATAAAAACGTGACCGAGAACGATCTTGAGCGCGCAACCCGCGCCGCCTTTGAAGCCGGCTGGCGTCGCGTCAAGCTCTATTTCATGATGGGTTTGCCTGGTGAGCGTGACGAGGATATCGTCGCCATAGCGAATCTCGCCGATAAGACCTATGAACTCGCCCGAGAGGTTGTTCCTAAGGCCCAGCGCGGAAATGTATCCGTTTCCATTTCATGTTCCGTCTTTATCCCCAAAGCGCAAACTCCGTTCCAGTGGTGTGCCCAGACGCCCGACGAAGAGGTCAAGCGTCGCCAGCAGCTGCTGCTTGCCAGTGTTAGAAACCGTGCCGTTCGTGTGCACTATCATGATGCGGACACTTCGCTTCTCGAGGCGGTTCTTTCTCGTGGCGGCAGGGACATCACGCCTCTCATCGTCGGTGCCTGGAAGCGCGGTGCGCGCTTTGATGCGTGGACTGAGCAGTTTGATCTTTCGCGTTGGGAGGATGCGGCTGCCGAGCTTGGTATTGATCTTCGCGCCGTGGCTTCGACGCCGTTCGATCTTGACATGCGTCTTCCTTGGGAGCACGTGAGCCCCGGTATCAAACGCGGTTTTCTCGAACGCGAATACCGAAAATCCCTTGAGGGTGAGACCACACCCGACTGTACGCGTACCTCGTGCACCGGTTGTGGAATCTGTCCTACGATTCATGCTTCGAACGTTTTGGTGGGTGAGCGCGGATGAGCGACCCTAACGCACAATCTTTGTTTCGCTTGCGCGTGCGCTATCGCAAGACGGGGCGCCTGGCCTATCTGGGCCACCTGGAGGTTATTCATACTATCGAGCGTATCGTGCGCAGGGCGGGGTTGCCCTATGCGGTGACCCAGGGCTTCTCGCCCCATATGCGTGTCGGGTTTTCCTCGGCACTCCCCGTGGGCACGAGTTCGACCTGTGAATGGTATGACCTGTTCTTGACCGACTTAATTCCTGCCCCGGAGGCGTTTGAGCGCCTTCTTGCGGCCTCTCCGGCCGATTTGGCTCCCGACCTCGCTGCATATATCGATGTCAAGGCACCGGCGCTCACGGCACAGATTACGCGTTGCGAATATCGCGTTTTGCTCCATATGGCCGCCGCCTACGAATCGCGTGGCGAAGCCATTGCCGGTATTGTCGATGCATTGCTCTCGGAGGGTCCGATCGAGTATCAGCGCGGACGTAAGTTCAAAAAGCTTGATCTTGCGGGCACCATCGCTTCGTTTGACGTTGCCCGCGAAGATGCCAAAACGATGGTTCTCACGTTGGACACGCGTGTCTCCAACGAGGGGGCGCTTCGCCCCGAGATTCTCCTTGCCGCACTCGACCGACGTCTTGTTGGGGGACCGTTTGCGTCCGAGCCGATTGTCTCGACGGGTATACAAGACCTTATTTCTATCGAACGATATGATGTTTGTCGGATTTCTCAGCATCTTGAGGACGAAAACGCTACACTGAGACCCGTACTCGAGGTGTTCGATGTGCCGTCCAGACCCGTCGCGGCAACGCATGTGCCGTCCTTGTGAATTAGCAGGGAATTCTTTCTCTCAATTCGTTGACGGGTGCATACGCACCTGTTACTATATTCGGCTGTTGCACTAACTGATGCATGAAGGGCAAAATAATGTACGCAATCGTTACAACTGGCGGCAAGCAGTATAAGGTCGCCACCGATGATGTTCTGAACGTCGAGAAGATCGACGGCGAGGTTGGCACCAAGGTCACCCTGCCGGTCGTTTTCCTGAATGACGGCAAGAAGATCGTTACCGATCCTGCCAAGCTTGCGAAGGCTAAGGTCACTGCTGAGATCGTCGAGCAGTTCAAGGGCGAGAAGCAGCTCGTCTTCAAGTTCCACAAGCGTAAGCGCTATCGTCGCCTCAAGGGTCATCGCCAGCAGCTTACCCGTCTGAAGATCACCAAGGTCCAGGCCACGACGCGTGCTCGCAAGGCAGCTGCCACCACCGAGGCAGCTGCTGAGGCACCCGCAGCCGAGTAGTCTCGCACGAGAACTGTAAGAAAGTAGGTAATAGACATGGCACACAAAAAAGGTCTTGGCTCGTCTCGTAACGGCCGCGACTCCCGTGGTCAGCGTCTGGGCTGCAAGCGCTTTGCCGGTCAGACCGTAACCACCGGTACTATCCTCGTCCGTCAGCGCGGTACGCATATCCACCCCGGCGCCAATGTCGGTCGTGGCAAGGATGACACCCTGTTTGCTCTCGTCGACGGTACCGTTGAGTACTTGCATGGCGTTAAGCATCGCGTCAGCGTTCTTCCGCTGGTCGAGGCTTAATCGCACCCTTCATCTCAAGCATCTATGGGAGACCCTTGCCCGCGAAGGACAAGGGTCTTTCTTTTATGAGAAAGGTATCCGATGTCTCAGTTTACCGATATCTGTCGGATCAACGTTAAGGGCGGCGACGGCGGCGCTGGCTGCATGTCCTTTAGACGCGAGGCCTACGTGCCTAAAGGCGGTCCTGACGGCGGCGACGGCGGCCGCGGCGGCAACGTAGTGATCCAGGCTACGTCTCAGCTGTCTTCTTTGGTCGACTACCGCTTCAAGCATCATTTCCGCGCAGAGCGCGGCACGCATGGTCAGGGGTCGCGTCGAGACGGAAAATGCGGTGAAGATCTGATTCTGAAGGTGCCGATGGGTACAATCGTGCGCGAGCTCGATCCCGACACGCAAGAACCTCTTTACGTCGTCGCCGACCTTACGCATGATGGCGAGTACGTTACGGTTGCTCCCGGTGGATGCGGTGGACGTGGAAATACGCATTTCGTGACCTCGACGCGCCGTGCTCCCGCCTTTGCCGAAAAGGGCGAGCCTGCAGAGGAGCATTGGATCGAGCTCGAGATGAAGCTCATGGCCGACGCTGCCCTTGTTGGTATGCCAAGTGTCGGCAAATCATCCTTGATCGCGCGCATGTCTGCCGCACGTCCCAAGATTGCCGACTATCCGTTTACGACGCTCGTTCCCAATCTTGGTATGGTGCGCGCCGGCGACTATTCTTATGTCGTCGCCGATGTTCCGGGTCTTATCGAAGGCGCAAGTGACGGTCGCGGCCTAGGCCATCAATTCCTTCGCCATATCGAGCGCACCGCGCTTATCATGCACGTCATCGATGTTACCGGTAGTTTTGAAGACCGAGATCCGCTTGAGGACTATCGCGTCATCAACGATGAGCTTGCCGCGTATGCCTCCGAGCTTGCCGAGCGCCCGCAAATCGTTGTTGCCAATAAATGCGATGTGAGTGGTATGACCGAGCGCGTTGCCGCTCTTCGTCAGGCGGCAACGGCCGATGGCCATATGTTCTTTGCGGTTTCGGCCCTTACCGGTGCAGGCCTCAATTCCTTGATGCTTGCTGTTGGCGAACAAGTTTCTAAGCTTCGACAGGAACTTGCCAAAAATGCTCCCGCCGAGGAGGTCGATACCGAGCAGTGGGAGCGTGTCCGCCATGAGCGCGATAGGCGCTTCAGGGTTGTGCCCGAGGGCAATGGTATTTGGCGCGTTCTTGGTCGTGGCATCGAGCGCATGTGCGTTCAGACCGACTGGGAAAATGAGGACGCCATCATCTATCTGCAGCATCGTCTATCCCGCATTGGCGTCGACGATGCCTTGGAGAAAGCAGGTTGTCGCGCGGGCGATGAAGTCCGCATTACGGGCTATTCGTTTGCATATGAAGGTGCCCTTGACGATATTGAGGACGAAGTGTTCGAAGACACCGACTTCGCGCTCGAACCCTCTCTCGATGACGGGGAAATCGATGGGTAGCATTTCTCATCTTCCTGAGCTTGGGGCCGATCCTGAACGTGAGTATCGATTGGGGATTATGGGTGGAACCTTCGACCCCATCCATTTTGGTCACTTGGTAACTGCAGAGCAGGCGAGGGAGGCGCTTTCGCTTGACCTCGTCCTGTTCATGCCCGCCGGTTCCCCGGCGTTTAAACAGAATTCCTCTGTTACCGATGCCGAGGACCGATATGCTATGACGTTGCTTGCCACGGCGGCAAACCCTGCTTTCGACGCAAGCCGATTTGAGATCGATCGTGAGGGCATCACGTATACCATCGATACTCTCGAGGCGCTGCGGGCGCATTATCCCTTAAACGTCAAGCTCTATTTCATCACGGGCGCCGACGCCGTGCTCGATATCATGACTTGGCATGATGCGGCGCGCATGGCCAAGCTTGCTACGTTTATCGCCGCTACGCGCCCCGGTTATGACATCAACCATGCTTGCGAGCGCATCGAGGCAAGCGGAATCGGGTTCAATGTTCGCTATATCGAGATTCCCGCTCTGGCAATCTCCTCTACGAACATTCGCGAGCGCATCCGTCATGGCAAAAGCGTGCGCTATCTGACCTCTGAGCCTGTGATTGGTTACATTCACAAGAATCGGCTCTACAATACAGATTCACGTGAGCGCGTGGATGCGCTGAGAACTGTCAGAGAGAGGTGAATGATTGTGGCCGATATCCAAAACGCGACCGAAGATGAGAAGCTTCGTTATTTAGCTCACATGCGCGAGCTTTTGAGCGTTCGCATGGAAGAGGTCAAGCCTCGTCGCTATAAGCACTCGCTTGGTGTTGCGCGAACCGCCGCGCACCTTGCTGCGGTGTATGGGGTCGATTCTTTTTTGGCCGAGGCCGCCGGACTCGTCCATGACTGGGACAAGGTGCTCGACGACAGCGAGCTGTTGGCGCGTGCGGCTCAGTACCGCATTCGACTTGCGGGGTCGCCTACCTATAGCACCCCTTTGCTCCATGGTCTTGTTGCAGCTGTTGAGCTGCCTCATATATTTCCCGAGCTCCCTGAAGAGGTTTGGCAGGCGATTGCGCGCCATACCGTTGCCGCCGTTGATATGACGCCACTCGATATGGTTGTATTCATTGCTGATGCCATTGAGCCTATGCGACAGGGCGATTATGCCGATGAGCTTCGTGCCCTTGTGGGTAAAATCTCCCTTGAAAGCCTTTTTTTCAAGTGCTTTTCCCAAGGTCTCTCGTTTGTCATCTCTACCGGCCGCTACCTCTATCCCACGGCTATTACCATTTACAATGCTTATGCTACGAAAGGATTCGCATGACCGATTCGATCGATATGTCTGCACCCATTGCCGACGCCGACCAGTTTGCCGTAGACTCCGAACGCACTGCTGCCTCTTTGTCGTCTTCGGGTGTCGACGCTGCCTCCGTTGCCCGCCGTGCAGCGCAAGCTGCATTTGATAAGAAGGCAGAAGATGTCTGCGTTCTTGACCTTACCGAGCTTTCCGATGTCTGCGATTACTTTGTTATCGCTACGGGCTCCAACGCCCGTCAATGCGATGCGGTGATTGACGAGATTGAAGAGAAGGTTGCCGAAGCATTTTGTGAGCACCCCTTCTCCATCGAGGGGCGTGACGAGAAGACCTGGATTCTTATGGACTACGGCTCGGTTGTCGTTCACGTTTTCACGCCTGAGGCTCGCGACTTCTATCGTCTGGAAAAGCTTTGGGGAGATGCTCCCCAGCTCGACGTAGAGCTCGTCTAATCCTCTTTGTGCAAATACTTATCTTTTCGCACGATATCGCCATCGAAGCGGGCGGCACGGCCAAAACCTACCGCCCCTTCACCAAATTTTTCACGCACCTGGTCTATCGTCACCGATAGCTTGCGACGCTCGGAGGTTTGCGCTCCACGCTCATCAAGCGTGCAAAAAAGGTCGGTCTGGACTTCTTTAGGGCTGTCGAAATCACTCATGGCAAGGCCAGCCAGGCGTACATGCGTGCCTTCAGACCAAATCGACGAAAGCAAGCTAAGGGCTACGGGCACAAAGACGTTTTCGTCATCGGTGGGGTGGGGAAGCCTTCGTTGAATGGTTTTTCCTGTGCCCCAGCTGTATTTCAGCTTTAAGGTGACTGTATTGCCTAATAGGGCTTTTCGGCGCATGCGGCGTGCAATTGATTCACCAAGCAGCACAATGGCCGCTTCAATGTCTGCGCGTTCGATAAGATCATGGGCAAAGGTCCGCTCGTTACTTACCGATTTGACGTCTTCAGGCGCATCGATAGGGGAGACCGCACTCAGTTCCTTGCCTTGTGCGCGCTCGCGCATGAGGTCTGCGTTTACACCAAACACTGCAATCAAATCGCTTTGCCGCGCACGTGCAATGGCCCCAAGCGTTCGTATGCCACGTTCGTTGAGCATTCGCTCTGCCGCGGCTCCGATTCCGCTCATCGCACGTACTGGCAGAGGGCTCAAAAATGCTCGCTCGGTTCCCGGTATGACAATTGTCAGGCCATGGGGTTTGTCACGCTCGCTTGCGATTTTAGCCACTGTTTTGCTTGATCCTAGGCCAATGGAGCAGGTAATCCCCAGCTTGGAGACACGCGTCGAGATCCGCTTGCAGATTTCGACCGGGTTTTCGGTATTGAATCTGCCCGGGGTGACATCGAAGAAGGCTTCATCAATCGATACCTGGTCAACATAGGGTGTCTCATCGGCGAGGATCGCCATAACCTGAGCACTCATCTCGCGATATCGAGCGAAATTCCCCTTAGTCCAAAAGGCATGGGGACAGAGTCGTTGGGCCTGTGCGGAGGACATTGCGGAGCGAACCCCGAACATTCGTGCCTCATACGATGCGGTTGACACCACCCCGCGCGACTCGGGTGGCCCTCCGACGATGACGGGTTTGCCGCGCCATTCAGGATGGTCGAGCTGCTCGACGCTTGCAAAGAAAGCATCAAGGTCCAAAAGCCCGATGGCTTGGCCACGCCACGCACCGAAGAGTGAATCGAATGCGTCGTCTAAATCGTATGTATGTTCGGTATCCATGGAGCAAGTATAACGCGTTTACGTGGAAACCCTTGCATTTTGTCGATTCATGGTTAAGATATGAAAACGCTGTCGTTCATACCGAAGAAGTTTCTCTCACGACTTCACCTGCTCCGAACGATGGCGTATCATTACAAATCGTTTGTTTGTTGTTGCAGCTCAGCTGCTTGGTTGGAGGAGTTTTCATTGGCAGTCAAAATCCGCCTCGCTCGTCATGGTTCTAAAAAGCGTCCGTACTACCGCGTAGTCGTTGCTGATTCTCGCAGCCCGCGCGATGGTCGTCTGATCGAGGAGGTCGGCCGTTACAACCCGCTGACCACGCCCAAGACCATCAATCTCGATCTCGAGAAGATCGCCGACTGGCAGACCAAGGGTGCCCAGCTCACCGACGCCGTTGCCGCTCTGGTGAAGGCCGCCAACGAGGGCGAGAAGGCCGCTGCTGCCCCCAAGAAGTCCAAGAAGCAGCTCGCTCGCGAGGCTGAGGAGGCCAAGAAGGCCGCCGAGGCTGCTGCTGAGGCCACTGAGGCCACTGAGGCTACCGAGGAGTAACGTTGTCCGAGGAGCTCAACGCAATCGAGGATGAGCTTGAGGCTTCGAGCACTGACGAAGAGATGGTTTCCGATCGCATTGCCGATTTGGTTGAATATCTTGTTGTCAGCATCGTTGATGATGCCGATTCCGTGAGCCTCGAGGTTATCGACGGCGAGGATTCATCCACGATTGAAGTTAGCGTTGCCGAGCCTGACGTCGCGAAGGTGATCGGCCGTCACGGCCGCACCATCAAGGCGGTTCGCACGCTTGCGCGCGCACTAGCTGCGCGTCTTGGAACGTCAGTCGAAGTCGAAGTCTTGGGATAAGCCTTGGCTGTTCGTTATCGCAACATAGCTCGTGTGGTGCGTCCGCACGGGTCAAAAGGGGAGGTTCTCGTGGCGCCGCTGCGAGGCCTTCCCTTCCTTTTGAAAAAAGGGCTCACATGTGCGCTGACGCCACCTGCGCTCGACCGCGATCGATTTTGCTCCATCAGGTCTCTTTCGTGTGGTGGCTCTGAGGCGCTCGTTTCCTTTAGCGGTATCGATTCGCTTGATGCCGCTGAGGCAATTGCCGGATGCTATGTTCTTGTAGCAGAAGATGAACTCGATCTTTCGCCCCTTGATCATTCGATAGATGATTTGATTGGGAGAAAAGTTCAAGATTCCCGTTACGGCTATCTGGGTGTTATCACCGCAGTTATCTGCACGCCTGCAAATGATGTTTGGACTATCGACGAGGGTCCTTTTGGGGAGCTCCTCATTCCCGTCATCGATGAGGTGATTGATTCGATTCCCGACGGCGGCCCCATCCATACCTCTATCATGGACGGTATCGTTACCGAGAGCGAACGTGAGGACGCTTGATGATCATCGAAACCCTTTCCGTTTTCCCCGAGATGTTCGATACCGTGATGTCGACATCCATTTTGGGACGTGCTAAGGCATCTGGTCTCTTTCAATTCCATGCATATAACCTTCGCGACTGGACGCACGACCGCCACCGTACGGTCGATGACGAACCTTACGGTGGCGGACAGGGCATGCTCATGAAAGTTGAGCCCTTGGCCACAGCCATCGAGGATATCGCTTCCACGGGTCCTCGTCCCCATGTCGTCTTCTTTACCCCGTGCGGCACCCCTTTTAACCAGCACGTCGCCGAGCGACTCTCGCATGAGGAACGCATCTTGATGGTTTGCGGGCGTTATGAAGGCATGGACGAGCGCGCTTATGAGTATGCCGATGAGCGCTTGAGCATTGGTGATTATGTTCTTACGGGCGGCGAGCTCCCTGCAATGGTCGTTGCCGACTCCGTTGTGCGACTTTTACCGGGTGCACTTGGGGACGAAATGTCGAATGTCGATGAATCCTTTGCGACGCAGGAGGGCGGCGGACTCTTGGAATATGAACAGTACACGCGTCCTGCAACGTTTAACGGCAATAGTGTCCCCGATGTCCTTCTTTCGGGCGATCACGCGAAGGTCGATGCGTGGAGGCGCAAGAATGCTATCGAGCGTACTTGTCGTTGGCGCCCCGATCTTATCGACACCGCCGATCTTTCTCCTGAAGAGACCCGTTTTGCCCGTGAACGTATCGAGCGATATCATGTTATTCCTGCCGAATAACGAGAATTGGAGCCATCGTGACGCCGCATAACGGTTCATTCCTCCGAGGTCTTGCCGAATGGCTGATCGTCATTGTCATCGCCTGCGCCGCAACGTTTTTCATCCGTTCTTTTATCATCGAGCCGTATGTGGTTCCCACGGGATCGATGGAGTCCACCATCGAAATCGGCGATCAGGTCCTTGCCGAAAAGGTAACGGTTGAGCTTGGTCGGGGAGTGCGCACGGGTGACATCGTCGTCTTTCATAACCCAGACTCCAGCTCTGAGCACGACGTGCTTGTCAAGCGCGTTGTCGCGCTTGGAGGACAAACTGTCGATATGAAAGATGGAGTCCTTTATGTTGACGGCCAGGCGCTCGATGAGCCGTATGTGGCAGGGGAGTCTTGGCCGCTTGCCGCACAGGCCGATGGGATAACGGTGACGTTTCCGTATACGGTGCCCGAGGGCAGCGTATGGGTTATGGGCGACAACCGTGAGAACTCCGCCGACTCTCGCTATTTTGGAGCGGTGAGCCAGGAGAATATCATCGGCGTGGTCGTTTTGCGCTACTGGCCCTTGAACCGTTTCGGCACCCTGTAGAAATAACGCATCATCTTAAAAGTTTGACCCGAGCCGTGCGTATTCGCTCTGCACTTGGGCTACCATAGCAAACCGTATGAACCAATCGTGAATCGAGGGGATTTTGGGTATGGAGAAAAACGCTCTCACGTTCCAAGAAATCATCTTGCGTCTCCAGCAGTATTGGGGAAAACAAGGCTGTGTCATCATGCAGCCGTATGACTCCGAGGTCGGTGCGGGTACGTTCCATACTGCAACCCTGCTGCGCTCCTTGGGCAAAGATTCCTGGAGGGCCTGCTATGCGCAGCCGTGCCGTCGTCCAGCCGACGGTCGTTATGGCGAGAACCCCAACCGCATGCAGCACTATTACCAGTTCCAGGTTCTTATTAAGCCTTCACCTGTAAACAGCCAGGAACTTTATCTTGATTCCTTGGCGGCTATCGGCTTGGATCCAAACGAGCACGATGTGCGCTTTGTTGAAGACGACTGGGAGAGCCCGACACTTGGTGCCTGGGGCCTTGGCTGGGAGGTCTGGCTCAATGGCATGGAGGTTACCCAGTTCACCTATTTCCAGCAGGTGGGCGGAATCGAGGTCAATCCCGTTCCCGTCGAGATCACCTATGGTCTTGAGCGTATCGCCATGTACGTTCAGGGCGTGAATTCCGTATATGACATCGTGTGGAGCTACTTGCCCGACGGCACGCCCATGACCTACGGAAACGTTTTCCTCGAAAACGAGCGTGAGTTCTCGGCATATAACTTCGAGGTCGCAAATATCGACATGATGCGTCAGAAGTTCGATGATTACGAGGCTGAGTGCCACTCCTGCCTCGATCGCAAGCTGCCGCTTCCCGCTTATGACTGTGTCATGAAGTGCAGCCATGCATTCAATATCCTTGACGCTCGCGGGGCCCTGTCCGCTGTCGAGCGTGCCAATTACATTCTTCGCGTTCGCGCCGTCGCGAAGGCCTGCTGCGAGTCGTATCTCGCCGAAGTGGCCGGTGGCTCCGCTGATAACGCTTCGTGCCAGAAGGAGGCATAGAAACGATGTCTGAAAAGAAAGACTTCTTGCTCGAGATCGGAACCGAGGAGATGCCCTCCGCTCCGCTCATTCACGCTTCGAAGCAGTATCGTGAGCTTTTGGCCAAGGGCCTTGATGATGCCGGCCTCGCTCATGGCGATATCAAGATCATCACCTCTCCGCGCAGACTCGGTGCGGTCATCGCCGATGTCGCGATCGAGACCAAAGAGGTTCATGAGGTTAAGCGCGGCCCTGCTGCAAACATCGCTTTTGATGAATCTGGTGTTCCCACCAAGGCAGCGTGCGGCTTTGCACGCAAGTGCGGCGTTGATGCTTCTGAGCTTGTACGTCGTGAGGACACCGATGGGCGCGAGTATGTTTTTGCCGAGCGCTTCGTTCCCGCAGCTCCGGCCCAGCCTATTTTGACCGCACTTGCCGAGAATGTCATTTCGTCTCTTGAGTGGCCAAACTACCGCTCCCAGCGCTGGGGTTCCGAGAGCGCGACGTTTGTTCGCCCTATTCGTTGGATCTGCGCGCTTCTTGGTAACCAGGTCATTCCGGTGCATTATGCAGATGTCGATAGCTCCAATACGACTCGCGGTCATCGTGTTTTAGGTCCGGGTGAGCACGTTGTCGCTTCTCCCGCCGATTACGAGCGTGTCCTCGAGGAGAACGGCGTTTTGTCTGCCGAGCGCCGTCGCAAGGTTATCCTGGATGGCATCGCGCAGATCGAAGCGGAGCGTGCTGGTGCCCATGTGGACACGCCTAAGAAGGTCTTCGATGAAGTTGTCAATCTTTGCGAGTGGCCTACGGTTCTCGTTGGCGTTTTCGACGAGGAATTCCTTGCTGTCCCACATGAGATCATCTGCGAATCGATGCTCTCCAATCAGCGCTATTTCCCCATTTACGATGCGAACGGAAAGCTGACGCGCGAATTTGTCGTTGTTTCCAACACTAAGCCGGAAAACAACGAGCGAGTTATCGATGGCAATGAGCGCGTTGTTCGTGCTCGCCTCTATGATGCCAAGTTCTTCTATGACGAGGACCTTAAGGTTTCGCTTGAGACCTTCCGTTCCCGTCTCGCAAGCGTTGCCTTCCAGGAGAAGCTCGGCAACGTCTTGCAGAAGACGGAGCGTATCGAATCGCTCTCTTTGGCAATTTGCCGTGAGGCACGTATCGGAGCACATGTTGCATCCGATGCTCAGCGCGCTGCTCATTTCGCCAAAGCCGACCTCGTTTCCTCTGCTGTTGTTGAGTTCACTAACCAGCAGGGTGTCATGGGCGGTTATTACGCGAGGGCTGCCGGTGAATCCGATGAGGTTGCTGAGGCTATCCGCGATCACTATCGTCCTCGTTTTGCAGGCGACGATCTTCCCTGCGGTCTAGCCGGCTGTGTTGTGGCCGTTGCCGATAAGCTTGATACCATCGCTGGTATGTTTGCTATTGGCGAGCCTCCGACCGGTTCCAAAGATCCGTTCGCACTGCGTCGTTCCGCTATCGGTGTCATCAACATCTTGGCAGATCGCCTGCGTTGCGGCTATGTTGCCTTGGTCGACGCTGCTCTTGATGCCTATCTTGAGCAGGGCCTCTCGTTTGATAAGTCTGAAGTCGCACAGAATATCTGCACCTTTATCAAAGGTCGTATGGAGCAGATTGCCCGTGATGCGAAGATTAAGTCCGATACGGTTGCTGCGGTTTCCCGTGGCACCATTGAAGCCCCTGTCGATTTCTTTGCGCTCGCCCATGCGCTCGACGATGCTCGTACCAACGACGCCGAGACGTTTGATAATCTTGCTACGGCCTATGCGCGTGCAAGCCATCTGGCAGATTCGTCGCTGAGCCAAGATGTTGACGAGGCACCTCTTCTGCCTGTCGAGCATGACCTTCTTCACGCGATCGATACTGCTCAAGATAAGGTTCACGCCGCGATCGATTCCTCTTCCTACGCTGAGGTCATTTCTTCTCTTGCCGAACTGCGAGAGCCTATCGATCGCTTCTTCGACGATGTCCTGGTAATGGATGAAGACGAAATGATCAAGAACAATCGCCTGCGTTTGCTCAATCGTTTTGTTTCCGTTTTCCATGATGTTGCCGACATGGGTGAACTTGCTCGAAAGTAATTTCTTTCGACATATTTTGATATGAAAGCGAATCGCTCTACTATTGCGCGATTCGCTTTCGTTTTATTTCGGCTGCTTGAACTCATTCACTCATAACGACTTAAAGCAGGGTAGTATGTCTGTTATATCCACCGAGAGGATAAAGGGGACAATAATGTCGGATAGTTTTGATGAAACAACGCCCATAGTCCATGTTATCTCCGATTCCCTTGGCGATACGGCTTGCGAGGTCGTACTTGCCGCTGCGGGCCAATTTGATGAAGGCAGCATTCGCATTTCGCGATTGCCAAAAGTTTCGCATATCGCTCAGGTGACTTCTTATCTCGATATGCAATCAAGAAAATGCGTGAATAGCGCGGTATTCCATACGATTGTCAATACCGAGCTGCGCCAAGCGGTGATGGAAGAATGCGTAAACCGCAACATCCCTAACGTCGATTTGATGGGACCTGCAACCTGTATCATTTCCCAGCTTACCGGTAAAGAGCCCCATGGTATCCCTGGTACGATCCACCGAACCGATCAAAGATATTTCAAGCGCATCGAGGCGATGGAGTATTTTGTTGAGCACGATGACGGCAGGGGAGCCGACGATATTCGTGACGCTGACATCGTCTTGCTGGGCATTTCTCGAACTTCAAAAACTCCGCTCTCCATGTACCTTGCTTTTCAGGGGTATCGTGTTGCCAATATTCCCCTTGCGCTTGAGATGGAGCCGCCTCAGTCGATCTTTGAAGTCGACCCCATGAGACTCTTCGGGCTTCTTTCTACAACGGACGTGATCGCCGACATCCGTGACCGGCGACTGGGGGATGACTATTCGCGAGCTTGGGCCTCTTCTTATTCTGATCCTGAATCCATTACTCGGGAGATGGAAGAAGCTCACAAGCTGATGAAACGCCTGGGTTGCTTTGTTATTCGCACCGACCGAAAGGCAATCGAAGAGTCTGCTGCAGAAATCATCAACCACCTTGAAACAGTTCAAGCAGCTCGTGCAGCCAGGGCAAGAATAAAATCAAAATAGGTATCTACATCAAGTAACCATATGTAGAGCCGTTTACGGTAACTTTCGTTACGGTCGTGGGTCATATCCCCAGATGCGAAAGATTTCGTAGGTTTTTGCCTATCATGCTAGTTGCCCGGACTCCAACTGAGGTCCGGGCTTTTCATACCACGATAGTGCATCAGCATAGATGCGATGAAAGGGGATTATCGTGAGCACACAGCAGCGCGTCTACCGTTTTGGTGTTGACGAGCACGGGACCGATGTAACCGAAGGCGCATCGAGCATGAATTACACGCTTGGCGGCAAGGGCGCCAACCTTGCCGAGATGGCTCGCATCGGTCTGCCTGTTCCTCCGGGATTCACCATCACCTGCCAGACCTGCGTCGAGTACTCGGGAGCCAACAACACGTGGCCCGATGGCGCTCTTGACGAGATCGCTCAGGCAGAGGATGATCTGGAGCGTCGCATGGGCAAGAAGCTCGGCGACCCTAACGACCCTTTGCTGGTTTCCGTGCGCTCCGGTGCCCCGTTCTCCATGCCCGGCATGATGGATACCGTTTTGAATCTTGGCCTTAACGACGAATCTGTGCAGGGCCTGATTAAACAGACGGAAAATCCTCGTTTCGCCTGGGATTCCTATCGTCGCTTTATCCAGATGTTCTCGAACGTCGTTCTTGATGTCGATGCTGATCTTTTCGAGAATGCCATTACGCAGAAGAAGGTTGTCGCTGGCGTTCGCAATGACTCCGATCTTTCTGCCGAGGACCTCGAAGAGCTCGTTGCCGAATTCAAGGAGATTTTCACCTCTCACGTTTCTGCCGAAATTCATCCTGAACTCGTCGTTGATGGCGAGGTGTGCTTCCCGAGCGACCCGAGCCTTCAGCTTCGCCTTGCCATCCAGGCCGTTTTTGGCAGCTGGATGAATGAGCGCGCTATCCTGTATCGCAAGCAGCACGCAATCTCAGATGATTTGGGCACTGCCGTCAACGTGCAGGTGATGGTTTTTGGTAACAAGGGCGAAACTTCAGCTACCGGTGTCGCCTTTACCCGCAACCCGGCAGACGGAACCAAAGAGTTCTACGGCGACTTCCTTGTCAACGCCCAGGGCGAAGACGTTGTCGCCGGTATTCGCAACACCGAGCCCATCACCGATCTTAAGGAGACTCCTGGTCTTGAAGAGGCTGGCGTCGAGCTCGAGCAGGTTTTCGTGACCCTTGAAAATCACTATCGTGATATGTGCGATATCGAGTTCACAATCGAGCAGGGCAAGCTTTGGATGCTGCAAACTCGCGTGGGCAAGCGTACCGCTACGGCTGCGTTGCGCATTGCCATCGAGATGGTCGAAGAGGGTCTTATCACGCGTGACGAAGCGGTTTCACGCATCGATCCGTCTCAGCTCGATCAGCTGCTCCATCCGCAGTTTGACACCACGGCCAAAGTCGATATTCTCGCTCGCGGTCTCAATGCAAGCCCCGGCGCCGCTGTGGGCAAGGTCGTCTTCTCTTCCGATGATGCCGTCGCGAGCGCAGAGGCGGGCGAGCCGTGCATCCTCGTTCGCTGGGAAACCAACCCCGATGACCTCAAGGGCATGGTTGCCGCAGAGGGCATTCTCACGAGCCACGGTGGCAAGACCAGCCATGCTGCCGTCATCGCGCGCGGCATGGGCACTCCGTGCGTCTGCGGTGTTGAGCCCTTCCGCATCGATGCCGCCAATAAGGAGGTGCGCGTAGAGGGCACCGGCACTGTTCTTCATGAGGGCGACATGATTTCCATCGACGGTGCTCAGGGAATCGTTGTGCTCGGTGCCGTACCGCTGGTTTCGGCCGAGCTTTCCGGTGACCTCGAGACCATTCTGTCTTGGGCAGACGATATTCGCCACGATGCCTCCTTCGGTCATCTTGTCGGCGTTCGTGCCAATGCGGATAACCCCGAGGATGCAAAGCTCTCCCGCGAGCTGGGCGCCGAGGCAATCGGCCTGTGCCGCACTGAGCATATGTTCCTGGGAGATCGCAAGCAGATCATTCAGACCTTCATCCTTACTGACGAGCCCGATGTCCGCCAGCATGCACTCGCCGATCTTCTTTCCGTTCAGACCAAAGACTTCCTCGAGATGTTCCGCGAAATGGACGGCAAAAACGTTATCGTTCGTCTACTCGATCCGCCCCTGCATGAGTTCTTGGATGATCCGCGTGCCCTTGAGGTCGAGATTGCGCGCGCCGAGGCTCAAGGAGCAACAGCGGAGGAGCTTGCACCCAAGCGCGCCCTCCTGCGTCGTATTGACGGCATGATTGAGTCCAACCCGATGCTTGGCCTTCGTGGCGTGCGCCTTTCGATCGTATTCCCCGACCTGCCTTTGATGCAGGTGAGGGCTATCGCTTCCGCTGCCGCCACTTTGAAGGCTCAGGGCCTCGATCCGTATCCCGAGATCATGGTGCCGCTCGTCTCTATGACCACCGAGCTTGCGCAGCTGCGTTCCGTAATCGAACGTGTTATCGACGACGTCGAGCGCGAGAATACTGTTGAGCTTGACATTCCTATCGGAACGATGATCGAGCTTCCTCGAGCCTGCGTTACGGCAAACGAGATCGCTCAGCACGCAGATTTCTTCAGCTTTGGCACAAATGATTTGACCCAAACCACGTTCGGCTTCTCCCGCGATGACGCCGAGTCGAAATTCATCCCGATTTATCTGCATCGTCACGTTCTCGAGTCCAATCCGTTCGAGACAATCGATGACGGAGTGGTCTCGCTGGTGAAGATGGCTGTCGATCGCGGCCGCTCCACCAATCCCAAGCTTGATCTTGGTGTTTGCGGTGAGCACGGTGGTGATCCCCGTTCTATCAAGAAGCTCTACAAGGCGGGAGTCGACTATGTCTCTTGCTCTCCGTATCGCGTGCCTATTGCTCGACTTGCTGCAGCGCAGGCAAAGCTATCCGATCGCTAGTTGCATCTAGCATCGTTTTGCGATAAAGACGCTTCCCCCTTTCGTGCCCCCTCCTCACGGAGGGGGCACGTTGATTTAAGGAACCTCCATAAACTAAGGTTTTATCGCTATTTCTTCTTGCTTCCCGCAGGTACTTGCGTATAATTACTTTCGTTTGTTCAACTACGTGTCGACATTCGTGTGCGGCACCTCTAGAAGAGTAAGGAAATAATATGGACTACATTCGCGCAATTGAGCGCCAGCAGATCCGCGAGGACATTCCTCAGGTTCGCGTTGGCGACAACGTCAAGGTGCACTACCGCATTAAGGAAGGCGATCGCGAGCGCATCCAGGTCTTCCAGGGCGACGTTATCCGCATGAGCGGTGCCGGTGCTCGCGAGACCTTCACCGTTCGCAAGATCTCCTTTGGCATTGGCGTCGAGCGTACGTTCCCGCTGCACAGCCCCAAGATCGCCAAGCTCGAGGTTATTCGTCACGGCCGTGTTCGTCGCGCTAAGCTCTACTATCTGCGTGACAAGGTGGGCAAGGCCGCTCGCATTCCCGAGAAGCGCTAAGCACAACTGCGAGTCGGTTGTTAATCGCCTGTTAAAGGACTGCCTCCGGGCGGTCCTTTTTTAATGATAGGAAGTCCCATGGCCAATATGACAAGCTCCGCTCCAGCAGCTGTCATCTCCGCAGAGCTCGCTTCTGCTCAAATCGAGGAACTCGCAGCGCTTATCGAGCGCTATCGGGACGACCCACGTCAGCAGGTTAAAAAAGCTTGCGAGCGCGCTTCTCGTCGTCTTGAAAAAGAACAATGCGAGCAAGAACGTGTCCGTCACATGTATGAACAGATGGTCGAGCTGGGCGGAAACGGCGTTGTGGTTGGTGTTGACGAGGTGGGCAGGGGGTCTGTTGCTGGTCCGCTCACCGTGTGCGCCCTCTGCCTTCCTGCAGAGCCCATCATTTGGGGCATCAATGACAGCAAGCAGCTTACGCCGGCGCGTCGTGAGTTACTGGCGGTCAAGATTGCAGATGTTGCCACCGCTGTGGGCATCTGCCATATTGCGCCGGAAGTGCTTGATGAGATTGGCATGGCCGCGGCCCTCAGACGCGCTGTTGCTGGAGCTGTTGAGGATACCGGCCTTGTGCCCGATTGCGTCCTGATGGATGGCAACCCTCTTGGAGCGGTTCCCCAAGAGCGAAACGTCGTCCATGGCGATGCGCATGTTGCCTGCATCGCCGCCGCGTCCATCGTGGCCAAAGTGACTCGTGACGAGATGATGGTTGAGCTTGACGCCGAGTATCCGGGATATCACTTTGCGCAATCAAAAGGCTATGCATCGGCAGAGCATATCCAAGCCATCAAAGAGCAGGGTCTGTCGCCTGTGCATCGCGTATCGTTTTGTGGCAATTTCTTAGAAACGCAGACTCTTTTCTAGGTCATGATTGCGCTCAATTTCTTCTCCGTGCCAGCTTTTGCCCCTTTTACCTGGGCTGTTAGATTTGGGGGAGAATCAGGGGACTTTAGATCAAGCCCCCTGTGAGCTCTTGCGGTTTATTGAGGCGCTTCCTCAACCGATACTTCCTCCAACACAGGAAGGAAGTGATCGGTATGTCTACAACGGATCGGCAAGCTGAGCGAATCAGCAATTCAAGGCGCGTCGCGGAGGAAGCTCTTAAGAGCGGCGATGATTTCCCCGAGTTCATTGAAACGCTTACGCCCAAGGAGCTCGGTTATCTAGGCGAGGCGCTCGCGTGTTCATATCTTGAGGAGCGGGGCCTCGATGTGGTTGAGAGGCAGTACCGCTGTCGCGAGGGAGAAGCGGATATCATCGCTCACGATCTCGATTCGGATGAAATCGTACTTGTCGAGGTTAAAACAAGACGCGCCTCAAGGTCTTCAGCGATTGATATATATCCCGAGGAAGCCGTTGATGAAAGAAAGCGCCTTCGGTATGCTCGCATCGCCTCATGCTATGTAATGGAACATTACCCGGTCACATCGCTGCGTTTTGACATTATTGCCATTACGCTGCTGAGTGGGGGTGCTGCGCGCATCACTCACGTTCAGGATGCATTTGAATGGGACGCCCAGCGATGAGCGGGCGCGAAGTCTATGCGATTCACGCCGCCTGTATTCGCGGGGTCGAAGCATTCCCTGTAACGGTGGAGGTTTCGATGGCGGAGGGCATTCCGGGAATCACGATTGTCGGAATGCCCGACTCAACTGTTTTGGAAGCTCGAAGCAGGATTCGCTGCGCATTGCGTTCAACCGGTTTCGAAATCCCTCGTAAGAGCATTACCGTTAACCTCTCTCCAAGCGATATAAAAAAGACAGGGTCCAGTCTCGACCTTCCAATTGCCGTGGCAATATTGGCGCTCTCAAGGCAAATACCGCGTGAAGGCCTCGAAGGCAGTCTCTTCTTTGGGGAGATTGCGCTTGACGGCAGCGTCCTTGCCACCCGAGGAGAAGTGCCCTATCAAATTCTTGCTCGAGCGATGGGTCTAGATCTTGTTGGAGGCGAGATAGGTGAGCCCGTTTCGCTCCCTAACGTCAATCGCTATTACGTTCAAAGCATCAGCGCCTTTCGCGGCGGCAACGATTCCTGGGCGGCTCTTCGTGTTCAACCTCAATTCAGACAGCGGACACCGGCGGTGTCACTAGATTACGCCGATGTCGTTGGACAGGAAATCGCAAAGCGAGGTATGGTCATCGCAGCTGCAGGCGAGCATGGTTTGATGATGATTGGAACGCCCGGCGCAGGAAAAAGCATGCTTGCGCAACGCCTGTGCGGCATTTTGCCGCCGATTGACGATGCAGAACTTTTAGAAGCGCTCAGCATTCATTCCGTTATCGGTGAGCCGTTGGAAGATTTGCTTTGTGGGCGACGGCCATTTCGTCGTCCTCACCATAGTCTTTCTGCGGCAGGCCTTTTAGGCGGCAACCGGCCCGTCCGTCCAGGGGAGGCAAGCCTTGCACATGGTGGAGTGCTGTTTCTCGAAGAGATGGGGGAGTGGCCGTCTCATGTGCTTCAAATGCTCAGGCAGCCTATCGAAGAAGGAGCCGTTCGCATTATCCGCGCAGACGGTTCCTATCTTTTCCCGGCGCGTTTTCAATTGCTTGCTGCAAGCAATCCCTGTCCCTGCGGCTATCTCGGTGATCCAGAAGTCGAATGCCGGTGCACTCCGGCAGCGGTCGAGCGCTATCAAGCAAAGTTATCGGGACCGCTCGCCGACCGAATCGATATCTCTATCAGCGTAATGCGTCCTTCTGCAGAGCTTATCGTTCAGGGAAGCGAGGGGATGTCGACTGCAGAGATGCAAGCGCAAGTTCTCGAGGCTAGAGAATTTAGATCTGCACGCATACGCCGCGCATTGCGCTCTTTTACGGCAGATGCCCCCACTTCGGCCGAAGCCTCTATCCGAACGCTCGAATTTGATGAGGATGGAGAAAGTACCCTGCTGGCCTATTCAAAGAGAAATCTTTTGACGGCACGAGGAATCGTGCGATTAGCTCGAGTGGCAAGAACGGTCGCCGACCTATCGCATTCTGCATCTGTGAGGAGCGAGCATGTTCTGGAAGCCGCCATGTTTCAGGGAAGGGCACGTGCATAAGATGGAAGCCAACTGTTATGAAATCGAGCGCTTGGACCCACGCTTTCCCCCAAGCATTCTCGAACTACCTAGCCCTCCAAATAAGCTCTATGTTCGTGGCGATATCGAGCTGCTCAATAAGCCTGCGCTCTCCATTATAGGAGCTCGCTCTGCGTCGCCATACGGCCTGGCTATTGCCGAAATCGCCGCGACTATCGCAGCTCAATCAGATATATGTGTTGTATCGGGTGGGGCTAAAGGCTGTGATCAAGCCGCGGGGCGCGCGGCCCTTGCTGCCGGTGGAAAGCATGTTGTTGTCTTGGGGTGTGGCGCCGATGTCGTTTACCCGCGTACTTCCAAGTCGCTTTTCGACCTGACGCTGGCGCAGGGAGGGGCGATCATCTCGCTCGATCCTTGGGGAACACCGCCGAGAAAATATGCCTTTCCGCGCAGAAATCGAATCATCGCCGCTCTCGGTACCGCTCTGTGTATAACAGAAGCGGGTCTGCCTTCCGGCACGTTCAGTACGGCGGAAACCGCAATTGAACTTGGCCGTGAGATATTTGCCGTCCCCGGCTCAATCTTTTCCCCCGAGTCGCGCGGAACCAACTACCTCATTGCAAACGGCGCTTGCTGTATCGCCGATGAAGATTCACTCGAAATGGCGATCTCGCGCGTGTTCGGAAAGCTGAGGATGTTTAGGGAGGGGGCGCGCGATCCCCTTGAACAGCGCTCGCAGCTCGAGCAGCGCATTTTACATGCTGTAATCGCAAATCCGATGTCCATAAACGAGCTGTCCCTTTTTCTCAACCTTGGCTCTATAGATACGCTGCAGGCTATGAGCAGTTTGACCGTCGACGGATTTGTCGAGCGATTGCTCGATGGACGATTTGCGCCGACCAAAGAATTGCTTCAGGCTTCCTCGGCAATCATGCACAATACAACATGATGAATTGATTAACAGGGGAGTGTCTTTTATGGATCAGATCGTGAGCGTTATCGGCGGAGGTCTTGCTGGATGCGAGTGCGCATGTCAACTTGCCGATCGCGGCGTGCGCGTTCGACTGTACGAAATGAGACCGCACAAGATGTCCGCTGCGCACCATACGGGGCATCTCGCAGAGCTCGTCTGCTCTAATTCCTTGAAGTCGCTGCGTGAAGACTCCGCCGCGGGGATGCTGAAGCGCGAGCTCACGCAGATGGGCTCCGTGCTTCTCGAATGCACCAAAAGCGCATCTGTTCCCGCAGGTGGTGCCTTGGCGGTCGACCGCGACATCTTTGCATCATGCGTGGAAAAGCAGATCGCTCAGCGCGACCGTATTGAGGTGATTCGTAAGGAGGTTTCGTCCATTCCGGACGGCCCGGTTGTCATCGCGGCGGGTCCGCTGTGTTCCGCCGCGCTTGCCGATGCCATTTCAGACCTTACCGGAAGCGCCCGCCTTTCATTTTTCGATGCTGCTGCGCCGATTGTCGAAGCCGATTCCCTCGACATGGACATCCTCTTCTCTCAATCGCGATACGAAGATTCCGATACGGGCGACTACCTCAATGCCCCCTTTTCAAAAGATGAATATGTGGCGTTTATAGAAGCTCTCACATCAGCCGAGCGCGTCATTATGAAAGACTTCGAGACGCGTGACCTATTCCAGGCGTGCCAGCCTGCAGAAGAGGTTGCGCGCAAGGGAATTGACGCGATTCGCTTTGGAGCGATGAAACCAGTTGGCCTTACCGATCCGCGCACAGGCCGTAGGCCATGGGCCGCAGTGCAGCTTCGTGCCGAAAACCGCGACCGCACCGCTTATAACCTCGTGGGTTTTCAGACGAATCTGACATTTCCAGAACAAAAACGCGTGTTTCGCATGATTCCGGGGCTGGAACATGCGGAGTTTTCGCGTTTTGGCGTCATGCATCGCAATACCTTCATCGACAGCCCCCATGTTTTGGACAAGTCGATGCGTATACCCGGCACACAAGTGCGCTTTGCGGGTCAAATCGCGGGAACCGAAGGCTACACCGAGGCGATTGCTTCCGGTTTGCTCGCAGCTCTCAACACCTTTGCAGATCTTTCGTCGCGTGACCATCTCGAGCTTCCCAACACTTCCGTGCTGGGTTGCCTGATTGATTATGCAACCGATCCCGCTGTCGAAGATTATCAACCGATGCATGTGAACTTTGGCATCATGCCGCCCCTCGAAGATGGGCGCCGCCGTTCCAAACGCGACCGTTATGCGGCTTATTCCCAGCGGGGTAAGGATGCACTTGAACGAGTGATTCGCGATAGGGGAGACCTTTTTGACCGTAACGCTCTATAGCTATATAGATTCCTTTATCCAATATATTTCTCGTGTCCAAGGTCTGTCGCCTCAAACCGTGCGAGCATATCGGTCGCACCTCGAGGCGTATGCTCGGTGGTGCGAAAAAGAACACGTTGAGGGCCTGAGCGTGGGCGTGGCCGAGCTGAGGGGCTATCTGGGTGACCGCCAGCGCTTGGGAGATGCACCCCGCACCTTGGCGGCGCACCTCTCGGCCATTCGCTCGCTGTATCGTTGGCTCAATATCGAGGAGATTATCGATAAGGACCCCGCAGCGGCCCTTCAGTCGCCCAAACTTCCCTCAACGCTCCCCGTCGTCTTGAGCACCTCCCAGCTTGATTTGTTATTTGATGCGGTCGACGGCTCTACCCCCGGGGGAGTTCGCGACGACACCATGCTTGAGTTGCTTATAGCAAGCGGAGCCCGCATCTCGGAGCTAGCGCGCCTTTGCCTTAATGATTTCAATCGCTCGCACAAAGTGCTGCGTTTGCTTGGCAAAGGGTCGAAGGAGCGAATCGTGCCTCTCTACAATAAGGCGTTTGACTCCTTGAATATCTACGTACGCCAGGCTCGTCCGGCCCTACTGGAGAAGGCACGCTGCAGTCAAAGCGATACGACTCGGTTATTCATCTCCGAACGCGGTCGTCCCATGGACGCAGCGGCCCTGAGAAGAAGGTTTGACTTGCTTGTACGAAAAGCGGGACTTCCCGCCGGCATTACACCGCACACCATGCGCCACACCTATGCGACGGAGCTGTTGGAGGGAGGAGCGGATCTACGTAGTGTCCAGGAGCTTTTGGGCCATAGCTCGCTTTCCACGACGCAGATTTACACACATGTGTCGCCCGAACGCCTTCGCACGGCGATACATCAAGCCCATCCGCGAGCGTGATACGTGTCTGATTCGTGTCGGGCCGATCATTTTATCGGAATCGACCCTTGCGTATTCCCCTTTGCCTGTTATTATTTTGCAGGTTGTGCTTGGCACAGCTCTATTCATTTCACACGCACGGCTACTTGCCTGCCGCGGTGCTCGTCCCTAGGTAGCTCAGGGTCGAGTGGCAGATAAGGTCGACCCCGTGCGGAGGCAAACCAGGAGGTAAAACATGGCTACCAAGATTAATGTCCGCACCCTTCTCGAGGCCGGCTGCCACTTTGGTCATCAGACCCGTCGCTGGAACCCCAAGATGAAGCCGTACATCTTCGGCGAGCGCAGCGGCATCTACATTCTCGACCTCAAGCAGACCATCATGGAGGCCGACTCCGCATACACGTTCATCAAGAACACCTGTGCACATGGCGGCAAGGTTCTCTTTGTCGGCACCAAGAAGCAGGCTCAGGATGCTGTCAAGGCTTCTGCTGAGCGCGCCAACATGCCCTACATCAACCAGCGTTGGCTCGGCGGCATGCTTACCAACTTCGTGACCATCCGCTCCCGCATGAACCGCATGGAGGAGCTCGAGGCCATGATCGAGGATGGCCGCATGGCTGTTCTCCCCAAGAAGGAGCAGGCTGTGCTTGGCAAGGAGCTCGCTAAGCTTCAGGCCAACCTCGGTGGCGCTCGCGATATGAAGGCCCTGCCCCAGGCTCTCTTCGTCATTGATACCAAGCGTGAGGAGAACGCCATCAAGGAGGCCCAGCGCCTGAACATCCCCGTCGTCGCCCTTATCGACACCAACTCCGATCCCGATGTCGTCGATTATGGCGTCCCCTGCAACGACGACGCTATCTCTGCTGTCGCCCTTATGTGCGATCTGTTCGCCGATGCCTGCCTCGCCGGCTCTGGTAAGGAGCAGATCACCGAGGCCGAGATGACGGCTCCTGCAGCCGAGCAGACCGCAGATCCGGCTGCTGACGCTGAGTAAAACAGTTTCGCGATTGTACCTGGTTCAAGAAAGGACCCAATCATGGCACAGATTACCGCCGCTATGGTCAAGCAGCTCCGCGAGATGACCGACTCCCCCATGATGGAGTGCAAGAAGGCTCTCGTCGAGGCTGATGGCGATATGGACGCCGCCGTTGACGTTCTGCGCAAGAACGGTCTTGCTAAGGCTGCTAAGAAGGCCGGACGTGAGACCAACGAGGGCGCCGTCGCCGCTTTCGTTTCCGAGGATTCCAAGACTGGCGCTCTGCTTGAGCTTTCCTGCGAGACCGACTTCGTTGGTTCGAACGCTAAGTTCACCGGCTTTGCTGCCAACGTTGCCGAGGTTGTCGCCACGACCGAGCCTGCCGATCCCGATGCTCTGCTCGCTGCTCCCATGAATGGCGCTACCGTTTCCGAGGAACTCACCGAGATGATTCACGTCATGGGTGAGAACATGAAGATCGCTCGTTTTGCCGCGCGTAAGGTTGAGACTGGCGCACTTTCCACCTACATTCACATGGGTGGCAAGATTGGCGTTATGGTCGAGTTTGCTTTCGAAAAGCCCGAGACCGCTTCTGCTGACGCTTTCAAGACCTTTGCGCATGACGTTGCCCTTCAGGTTGCCGCCGCAGCTCCCATCTGCGCCACCCGTGAGCAGGTCCCGGCAGAGACCGTTGCCCACGAGAAGGAGATCTACATCGCTCAGGCTGCTGAGTCCGGTAAGCCCGAGGCCATCCAGGAGAAGATGGCTGTTGGCCGCCTGGAGAAGTTCTACAAGCAGTGCGTCTTGAACGAGCAGGAGTTCATCAAGGATTCCAACCTCACCATCAAGAAGTATGCTGAGCAGGTTTCCAAGGAGCTCGGCGACACCATCACCGTTGTCGACTTTGACCGTCTGGTCCGTGGCGAGGCAAACTAGTCTCTCTATTGAGCCTTTATAAAGCAGGCTGTGGGTTTTGCCCATAGCCTGCTTTTTTATGGGCCGCAAGCTCATTCCTGATAAAATGAATCCAAATGAACGAGTAAGGAGGACCTCTTGTCTGATTACCTCTATAAGCGTGTCTTGCTCAAACTCTCGGGCGAAGCCCTGATGGGCAACAACGGCTACGGCATCGACCCTTCCGTTACGGAGCGTCTGGCCATACAGGTCAAACGTCTTCACGATGACGGTGTCGAGGTTGGCGTCGTGGTGGGAGGCGGCAATATCTTTCGTGGCCTCGCCGGAGCCGCCGGAGGTATGGATCGCGCCCAGGCAGACTATATGGGCATGCTCGCTACCGTAATGAACGCTCTTGCGCTACAGGATGCTTTTGAGCGTGTCGAGTGCCCGTGCCGCGTGATGAGCGCCATTCAGATGAATGAGGTTGCAGAGCCCTATATTCGTCGCCGCGCCATGCGACATCTTGAGAAAGGCGATGTCGTGATTTTCGCCGCCGGCTCCGGCAATCCGTATTTCACCACCGATACGGCAGCTGCCCTGCGCGCCTGCGAGATCGGCGCCGATTGCCTCATCAAGGCAACTAAAGTCGATGGCATCTACGACAAAGATCCTGTTAAGAATGAAGACGCCGTAAGGTTCGACAAGATCACCTATCACGAGGTTCTTGTGCGCGGCCTCCAGGTTATGGATTCTACGGCTGCTGCCCTGTGCCAGGACAATTGCATGCCGATCATGGTCCTCAATATCGAGGGCGAGAATAATATCCAGCGTGCTCTTGCGGGCGAATCCGTGGGCACCCTCGTTTTTCAGGAGGATTAATCATGTCTGACACTCGTGAAAAGATGGACAAGGCTATCGAGGCTCTTAAGCATAATTTCACCAAAGTACGCACTGGTCGCGCTAACGCTACCATTCTGTCTGATATTACGGTCGATTATTATGGCGTTGCCACTCCGATCACGCAGGTTGCTGCCGTAAAGACCCCCGAGGCCCATATGCTCATGGTCGAGCCTTGGGATAAGGCCCTGCTCAATGCTATTGTAAAGGCTATTAGCTCTTCTGATCTGGGCATCACCCCCAACAGCGACGGCAGCGTTGTGCGTCTTCCCTTCCCAGCGCCCACCGAGGAGCGTCGTCGTGAACTCGTCAAAGAGTGCCGCGAAATGGCCGAGCAAGCTCGCGTTGCCGTGCGCAATGTCCGCCGCGACGCAAACAATAAACTTGAGCGCGACGAAGAGCTTTCTGAAGACGATGTTCGTCGCGAACAGGCTAAGATTCAAAAACTCACCGACGAGTATGTCGCTAAGATCGAAGAAGTCCTGAAGGCCAAAGAGGCCGAGGTCATGGAGATTTAATCTTGAAATACGACCAGGCTAAATTCGAGGCGTACTTCGCTGACGCTCCCGATGATATCGATATGGGTTTGCTTGATATGGCGCGCATTCCGCGCCATATCTCCTGCATTATGGATGGAAATGGGCGCTGGGCAACTTCGCGCGGCCTTGCGAGAACCGAGGGGCATAAAGCGGGGATCATTTCGCTTCGCGAGATCATTACTGCATCTGTACGCCTTGGTGTCGATGTTCTTTCGGCATATGCATTCTCGACCGAAAACTGGAATCGTCCCCAGCATGAGGTCAACGTTCTTATGCACTTATTCGCTAAGACGTTTATCGATGAATTGCCTTTACTCAAACGCGAGAATGTTCGCGTTGTCTTCTTAGGGGATATCTCTGCGCTTCCCAAGAAAACGCGTGATGTATTTGAGTATGGATTAGAGGAATGCCGCTCTCACACGGGCATGGTTCTTGCGCTTGCTGTCAACTACGGCGGCCGCGCTGAGATTGTCCGTGCCGCCCGCACAGTTGCCTCGGCTGTAGCTACCGGTGCTCTTGCGGTCGAAGATATCGACGAAGCAACCTTTGCATCAGGCCTCTACACATGCGATTTACCCGACCCGGAACTCGTTATTCGTACTTCGGGGGAGATGCGCGTTTCAAACTACCTTTTATGGCAGATAGCCTATTCCGAGTTTTACATCACCGATACCTATTGGCCGGATTTTGACCGATGGGGGCTTATTCGCGCCATCATGGGGTACCAACATCGCGATCGTCGATTCGGCGGGCTTAGTGGCGAATCCAAATAACAATGCATTTTCTAGGACGTTTTAATCATGGACCAGAGCTCATATAGCACAACTGATAGCGCTGATACAACAAATGAGAGCCCTTCTCAAAACAGAGGGGGTCTCAGCTCGTTTGCTGTCCGCGCTGCTTCCGGTTTAATCTATGCCGGTCTCTTTATCGGTTGCCTATATTTTGGCACCATTCCTACCACAATCTTTGTCTCGGCTATGAGCTGGCTATGCTGCTTTGAGTTTTTCCGAATGATGAGGCTCGACGGCAAAGTCGCCAATGAATTTATCGGCCTCACGGCATCGATTCTTTTTCCCGTTGCCTCCATGTTTGGAAGTCTTTGGGTAACGATGCTCTTTGCCGTACTCGTTCTCGCGCTCGGACTTTGGTACGTCTATTCTCCGCGTACGCGAATTTCGGACGTTGCAGTTACTGCCTTTGGACCCCTCTACACCGGCTTCATGATGTCTGCGGTCGTTTTGCTGCGTGAACAGGTTTATGGGCCGGAAGGCGCCCTTCTCACCATTGGTGTATGCGCTTCTCTTTGGGTAAGCGATTCATTTGCCTATATCGTGGGAAGCCGTTTGGGCAGACATAAAATGGCGCCCAAGATTTCTCCCAAGAAAAGCTGGGAAGGATTTTTTGGCGGCATTGTTGGTTCCATGATTATCTGGGCAATTCTTTGGGCGACGAAGCTCTATGCCTTGAACCTGCCGTTTGCAATGCTGTGCGGTGCTGTTGTTTCCATTCTCGGCGTATTTGGAGACCTCATCGAATCGCGCATTAAGCGCGGTGTGGGCGTAAAGGACTCTGGAAATCTTATCCCCGGTCATGGCGGAATGCTCGATCGCTCCGATTCCCTTATTTTCGGGTGCATCACGGGCTACTTGCTCCTTGTCGCCGGAGGAGTGTTGTAATGGCAACGCCACGCTCAACTCAAGATGCCGTACGAAAACGCATTGCCATACTGGGCTGCACAGGTTCTATCGGACGCCAGACGCTTGATGTTTGCCGGCAGCATGCAGATAAACTTGAGGTCGTAGCACTTTCTGCTCATAGCAACACCAAAGAGCTCGTTGCGGCTGCTCGTGAGTTTGGTGTCAAACGCATAGCCGTAACCGACCCCCAAAGCGTTCAGGACCCTATACTTGAAGATCTTCCGCGGGATACGCGGCTCTATACGGGTGCTCGTTCTGCTGTGAACATCTGCCTTTTCGATGATATTGACGAGGTTCTCGTTGCCATTGTTGGCGTAGCCGGCCTTTCGGCTAGCGCTGCAGTTTTAGCGTGCGGAAAACAGCTGGCTCTTGCAAACAAAGAATCGCTTGTTGTCGGAGGCGATCTTTTGATGCCCATGGCGCGACCGGGCATGCTGCTTCCCGTCGATTCTGAACACGCTGCGATCTTTCAGTGCTATCAGGGAGAAAATCCCAAGGAAGCACACTGCATCTGGCTTACCTGCTCCGGCGGCCCCTTTTTTGGAAAGAGCCGCTCGGAGCTTTCGCACGTTACGGTAAAGCAGGCTCTCGCTCATCCGGCCTGGAACATGGGCGCTAAGATTTCCATCGATTCCGCAACGCTCATGAACAAGGGCCTTGAGCGAATCGAAGCCCTTCACTTGTTCCATGTCGACATGGACTTCGTCAACGTCGTGATTCACCGCGAGGCAAAAATCCACTCGATGGTCGAATACGTTGACGGTTCGGTTATGGCACACCTTGGTGCGTCCGACATGCGTATTCCCATTCAATATGCGCTCTCATATCCCACTCGTTGGGAAAGCCCATCACCTCGCCTTGACTTTAGGCAGCTTGTATCTCTTTCCTTTGGGGAGCCCGACACCGATACATTCAGGTGTCTTAAGCTTGCTGATATTGCGGGGCGTGAAGGCGGAACGCTTCCCTGCGTACTCAATGCCGCAAACGAGGTTGCCGTCGATGCCTTTCTCCATGACCGATGCTCGTTCACCGATATCGATGCCATCGTAGAATATGCGATGGACCAGCATGACAACAGCCCTGTGTACTCGCTCGATCAGCTTTCGGATACCGATGCTTGGGCGCGCATCCAAGCACATTGCGCGCTCGATCGTATTTCACGTTGATAATCGGAGCCTTCATGTCAAATCTCTTGTCATTTATTGCCCCAATCTTTTGGGGCCTGTTACTCCTATCGGTTCTCGTATTCATCCATGAGGGAGGACATTTTCTTGCTGCGCGTGTGTGCGGCGTTAGAGTGAGCGAATTCTTTCTTGGACTCCCTTGTCGCTTTCGTTTGGCACACCGCTCGCGTCGTTGCGGAACCCTTTTTGGCATCACGCCTCTTCTTTTAGGAGGGTATGCTGCCATCTGCGGCATGGAGCATGATGACTCGCTTTGCGCTCCAAATGTTTTAAGTGAAATCAACCGTTGCGGAAAAGCCTCGATTCAAGAAATTGCCGAGGCCCTCGATATTGATTCTGAGGAGGCCCTCAATGCCTGCATCATGCTTATGAGCTGGGGGTCCATTGCTCCAGTTTATGCAGAGGGCGACGGTCGTTCTCGCGCCTATTATCCAGAAACCTATGCCACGGTGTCTCGTGACCGCATGGGCAATACTGTTTTGGACGGAAGGGCATTTGACAAAGACCACGCAACGACCGAGGGAGAACCCTGGTCGGGAGACATCGACGGCCAAGAGCTCTTTACACAAGAGAAAAGCCGCACCTATGATGGCGCCTCGTTTCCTCGCAGGGCTTTCATTCTTTTAGCGGGAATCCTCGTAAATATCATTGCTGGAATGCTGCTGCTCATGAGCGTTTACTCCCTTATCGGATTCACGGTACCTCAGGATGTCAATCGCATCGGAGAGGTCATCGAAAGCTCTCCTGCGGCAGGGGCGGGGATTGTTGCTGGCGATCGCATCGTACAAATCGATTCTGTCAATGTGAATACCTGGACAGACCTCGTCACCTGTTTGCAGAAACATGAGCAAAACGATTCAAAATCTTCCATTTCCATTGTTTACGAACATAAGGGGGAGCGGCATGTGGCTGATGTGATGCTCGATGACGGAAAGCTTGGCATCTATGCTGCTACCGAGCATATCAAGTTCAATATCATCGACTCGGCCCGGTTCTCGCTCGCATATGTCGCTCAAACCGCAGCCGGTGTCGCTCAGCTTCTGATTCCGACAAAAACAATGCAGGTGCTCGATCAGTCGACGTCAATTGTCGGCATCTCAATCATGTCTGCTCAAGCCGCAGCGGCGGGTCTTGCCACGTTCTTGACGTTTTCCGGCTTGATTTCCCTCTCCCTGGGCTTGATGAACCTACTTCCTATTCCGCCGCTCGATGGTGGAAAACTCGTTATCGAGATTGTTCAGCGAATCAGGCGCAAGGAAGTTTCGGTTCGTGTTCAGACGATTGTCTCCTATGGGGGCATAGCTGTGTTCGCTCTGCTATTCATTTACATGCTGCGAGCCGATATCCTTCGATTCTTCTAAGGAGCACATATGGCTGATTCTATTCCACGCAACTTGACGCGCCCCGTGCATGTAGGCAACGTCACTATCGGCGGGGGAGCGCCTGTCGTTGTTCAGTCCATGACCTGTACCCCTACAGTTGACTTAGATGCCACCCTGAAACAAGTCACCCAACTCGCCGAAGCGGGATGCGATGTGGTGCGCGTTTCGGTCCCAACCAAAGAGGCGCTGGGGAGCTTTCGCGATATCTGTAGAGAGAGCCCCGTCCCGATCGTGGCCGACATTCATTTTGATTATCGCCTTGCCCTTGCAGCGCTCGATGCGGGCGCTGCAAAACTGCGAATCAATCCCGGCAATATCGGTTCCTGGGAGAAGGTCGATGCAATTATCGACAAAGCGGGATCGATGGGCGCGGCGATTCGCATCGGCGTAAATGCCGGATCTATCGAAAAGGATCTCTTGGAGCGCACCGACCTTACACAAAGCGAAAAACTGGTCTCCTCAGCGATGCGATTCGTCGAGCATTTCGAATCGCGTGGATTCAAAAACATCGTTCTCTCTGCTAAGGCCCACAGCGTGAACACAACGATAGATACCTATCGCAAGCTGTCGCACGAACTACCTCAGATCCCCCTTCATCTAGGAGTAACGGAGGCGGGCGGTATACGTCAGGGAACTATTAAAAGTTCCATCGCGCTAGGCTCTCTACTTGCCGAAGGCATAGGCGACACCATGCGTGTCTCCCTTACAGCAGATCCCATTGAGGAGGTACCCGTCGCATGGGGTATCCTTTCGGCCCTTGGCTTGCGCCGCCGTGGTCCCGAGATGATTTCGTGTCCCACCTGCGCTCGCTGCCAGGTCAATCTGATCGACATCGCAAGCGAAGTCGAACGTCGCTTGTCTTCCTGTGCAAAGCCCGTTTCGGTGGCGGTCATGGGATGCGCCGTCAACGGGCCGGGTGAGGCCAGCGATGCCGACGTAGGCGTGGCATGCGGCAAAGGATGCGCCCTTTTGTTCAAGCAAGGCGAGATTATCCGCAAAATTCCCGAAGATGCCATCGTCGATGAACTATTGAATGAAATCTCTAAGCTGTAATACCCTGTGCGGTATGATTAGTTGCTAACTTAACCTATTAGTTTGAGGAGTTCCCGTGGCCACCACTAAGCGCGCGATGAAAATGTCCAGGCTTTACGCACCTACGCTCAAGGAAGACCCTGCGGAGGCCGAGCTTGCAAGCCATCGTCTGCTTCTTCGCGCCGGCATGATTCGCAAGGAAGCAGCCGGTCTTTACACCTATCTTCCCCTTGCCTGGCGAGCTATTCGTAAAATCGAGGATATCGTTCGAGACGAGATGGACAGCCATGATGCTCAGGAGCTCATGATGCCTATCATGGTCGACGCTGAGCTCTGGCGTGAAAGTGGTCGAATTGACGCTTACGGAAAAGAGCTCGTGCGCTTTGACGACCGTCACGGCCGTGAGTTCGTCCTTGGACCCACGCACGAGGAGACGATCACTGCGCTTGTCCGCAACGAGCTGCGCAGCTATAAGCAACTTCCCGTCAACCTCTATCACATCCAAGATAAATTCCGCGATGAGTTCCGCCCCCGCTATGGCCTTATGCGTGGACGCGAATTTATCATGAAGGATGCCTATTCCTTCTCCGCAACGCAAGAAAGCCTGCAGGAGGAATACGACAAGATGAAGGAGGCGTACGCCAATATCTGCGTACGTTGCGGCGTCCACGCCCTTCCCGTCGTTGCCGACTCGGGAGAAATTGGCGGTGATACCTCGGTCGAATTCATGGCACTCGCCGATGCGGGCGAGGCAAGCCTCGTCTACTGCGATGACTGTGGATTTGCTGCTGATGATGAAGCGGCAAGCACCAAGGTCTCTGTCACGGAGGGTCCCGGCAACGGAACGCTCGAGAAGGTCGAAACCCCGGGCCTCGGAACTATCGAAGCTGTTGCTGAGTTCTTTGGCTTCCCCAAAAGCGGCACGCGTAAATCTCTTGCTCTTATTGACTCTGAAGGCAAGCCCGTCGTCGCAATCGTCCCCGGTGACCATGAGCTCAATGAATGCAAAGCCGAGCATGTCTTTGGCAAGGGCTATCGCATGATGACCGATGAGGAACTCGAGAAATTCGGTCTCTTCAAGGGCTTTATAGGTCCGGTACATCTCCCCGCGGGCATCAAGCTCGTCTGTGATTCCAGCCTTAAAGAATCCAAGAGCTGGACTTGTGGTGCCAATGAGGTTGATTACCACGTTACGGGTGCATGTCCCGATCGTGACTTCAAGGTGGACGAGTGGGCAGATCTTGTTACCGTTCTCGCTGGCGACCCATGCCCGCATTGCGGAAAGCCCCTCTCTGCCGCTCGTGGTATCGAGGTTTCTCAGGTGTTCCAGCTTGGAACTAAGTATTCCGAGGCCATGGGTGCCACCTTTATGGACGAGGACGGAAAGGAAAAGCCGCTCATCATGGGCTGCTACGGCGTAGGCGTTTCCCGCACGCTTGCAGCCATTGTCGAGCAGCACAATGATGAGAATGGCATTATCTGGCCTGTCTCTGTTGCCCCCTATGAGGTTTCCGTTATCCCTCTCGATCCCAAAAAAGAGGATTGCGCCAAAGCAACCGACAGGCTCCTTCAAGAGCTGCTCAACGCCGGTCTGGACGTCGTTGTCGACGATCGCGATGAACGTCCCGGGTTCAAATTTGCCGACAACGACCTCATGGGCTTCCCGTATCAGATCGTTATCGGAAAGCGTGGCCTTAAGAACGGTACCTTCGAGCTAAAAGATCGCGCAACGGGGGAGCGCGAGGATATTTCTATCGATGAAGCTGCCGCAATTGTGGCAGCACGCGTCAGCGAGGCAAAGCAGGCGCTCTCTTAGTCTGGAGTTAGACATGAACGAATTTGACGGTATTACGCCTATTCAAAACAGCGCCATGGAGGGCAAGCCCATCTCCATCCGCTTATACAACTTCATCATTGCTGCCTTGATCTTCATTGGTTTTTGCGTCATGGGAGCGAGCTGCTATATCACGCGCGACATTCATTTTCTCATGTATTTGAGCTCGCATGCCTTTTCGGTCATGGGCATTACCTTCCTTGGCACGATTGGCGGCTTGATTTTGATGAGCGCAGCACAGAGTCGGCAAAGTGTTCCTATGTCGCTCGGTGGCTTTATTCTCTTCATTACGACGTTTGGATTTATTTCCTCGATTGGGGTCATGGCAGCCGATTTGCCCGCGATTAACACCGCTTTCACGGCAACAGCGGCCATTACCGTCATTTTCGGAGCCCTCGGTGTTCTCTTCCCGCGCTTCTTCGCAAAGATCTCGGGAGTTCTTTGTGGAGCTCTTCTGGCTGTAGTCCTGGTCGAGATCGTTTTGATGTTTATGGGGATCGACCAGACTGCAACCGATTACGTCATCGTGGCACTTTTTGCCTGCTTTATCGGCTGGGACACGTATTGCGCCACGCAGGTGCCGCCTACCGTCCCAAATGCCGTACTTATGGCAAGCAACCTATTTGTCGATATCATGAATGTCTTCCTGCGTATCCTGAGCATCATCAATCGCTCGAACAATTAGATGCTAGATGACTTGAAAATGGTTAAAAGTTTTTCTTGCATCATTGTCTCGGTTCTCGTATAGTTATTTCCGCACCGATTGGGGGCGTAGCTCAGCTGGGAGAGCGCTTGACTGGCAGTCAAGAGGTCAGGGG